>Ga0302347_1000012_pt1 | contig 532443 bp, 485 predicted proteins | sample PhyWR1_FD_202178 | JGI IMG/M metagenome (GOLD analysis project Ga0302347, IMG submission 202178) | Leaf surface microbial communities from wheat plants in UC Gill Tract Community Farm, Albany, California, United States - DLSL W.R1 (v2)... | ecosystem: Host-associated > Plants > Phyllosphere >... | reverse complement strand
AATTAATCAGGGTATAGAGAAATTAACCCGGCCAACTTTATGACATGCGTGGCGGATTAGCTATAATGCGGGACAATTTTCTTTTTTTTGATAAGTGACGATATGAATTCTCTGTTTGCCAGCACGGCGCGTGGTCTTGAAGAGCTATTAAAAACTGAACTAGAAAGCTTAGGCGCGCTGAACTGCAGAATTGTGCAGGGCGGCGTACATTACCAGGGAGATTCACGTCTTCTTTACCAAAGCTTAATGTGGAGCCGTCTGGCATCACGTATTCTGTTACCCTTGACGGAATGTAAAGTCTATAGCGATCTTGATCTCTACATCGGAGTGCAGGTTATTGACTGGCCAGCTATATTTGGGCCGGAAGCGACCTTTGCGGTGCATTTTAGTGGCTTGAATGACACCATCCGTAATAGTCAGTACGGCGCACTGAAAGTAAAAGATGCCATTGTTGACTCTTTTACCCGCAAAAACTTACCGCGTCCTGATGTTAATCGTGAAGCACCAGATCTGCGTATTAATGTCTGGCTGAATAAAGAAACGGCCAGCATCGCGCTTGACTTAAGTGGCGAAGGGCTGCATCAGCGTGGTTACCGTGACGAGACTGGCGCGGCGCCGATTAAAGAGACTCTGGCCTCGGCTATCGTTATGCGTTCTGGCTGGCAGCCAGGCACTCCGCTGCTTGACCCAATGTGCGGTTCTGGCACCTTGCTGATCGAAGGGGCAATGATAGCCACCGATCGTGCACCTGGCTTGAATCGCCAGCGCTGGGGCTTTATGAACTGGGCGCAGCATAGTCCTGAATTATGGGAAGAGGTGAAAACTGAAGCCCAGCGTCGGGCGCGTGAAGGTGCTCGTCAGTATACCTCTCGTTTCTTTGGTTCTGATAATGACCGTCGAGTGATTGAACATGCCCGTTCTAATGCCCGTCGTGCAGGTCTGGCAGATCTCATCCAGTTTGAGATGAAGGACGTCACTAAACTGACCAATCCATTACCAGAAGGACCTGTCGGAACGCTTATCAGTAACCCTCCTTATGGAGAGCGTCTGGAAAGTGAACCTGCGCTGATTGCGTTGCATAACTTACTGGGTCGCCGATTTAAAGAGCAGTTTGGTGGCTGGCATTTATCTTTATTTAGCGCCTCACCAGAACTGTTAAGCTGTCTGCAATTACGGGCAGATCGTCAGTTTAAAGCTAAAAACGGCCCGCTTGATTGCGTGCAGAAAAACTATACGCTGGCTGTTCATGCCCCTGGGAGTACGGGAGCCATCAGCCAGGTTGCTGACGATTATGCCAACCGCCTGCGTAAAAATGCCAAAAAGCTCGATAAATGGGCACGTCAGGAAGGGATAACCTGCTATCGCATCTATGATGCCGATCTGCCAGAATACAATGTTGCTGTCGATCGTTACGGCGACTGGGTTGTGGTACAGGAGTATGCTCCGCCGAAAACAGTGGATCCGCAGAAAGCGCGCCAGCGTCTGTTTGATGTTATTGCGGCCACCCAAAGCGTACTGGAACTGCCCGGTAATAAATTAGTACTGAAAACCCGCGAACGTCAAAAGGGTAAAAATCAGTATCAAAAAATGGGCGAGAAAGGCGACTTTATGGAGGTGAGCGAATATGATGCGCGCCTGTGGGTCAACCTTACCGATTACCTTGATACCGGTTTGTTCCTTGACCACCGTATTGCTCGTCGCATGTTAGGTGAAATGAGTAAAGGTAAAGATTTCCTTAACTTGTTCGCTTACACCGGCACTGCCACGGTTCATGCAGGTTTGGGCGGCGCACGTACCACTACCACGGTTGATATGTCACGCACCTATCTTGAGTGGGCAGAGCGTAACTTACGGCTTAATGGTTTAACAGGCCGTCCGCATCGCCTGATTCAGGCTGACTGTCTGGGCTGGTTACGCGAAAGTACCGAGCAGTTTGATCTTATTTTTATCGATCCGCCGACGTTTTCGAACTCCAAACGAATGGAAGATGACTTTGATGTACAGCGCGATCATCTGGATTTAATGAAAGATCTGAAGCGTTTATTACGCCCTGATGGCACCATTATGTTCTCCAATAATAAACGTGGTTTTAAAATGAATTTAACCGGTCTTGCGGAGTTAGGGTTAGTTGCACAAGAAATTACCCAGAAAACGCAGTCGCAGGACTTTGCACGTAATCGCCAGATCCATAATTGCTGGTTAGTCACTCACGAATCCCGGAAGTCATAGTCATGTCTTTAATCAGTATGCACGGAGCCTGGTTGTCATTTAGCGATGCGCCGTTGCTGGATAACACCGAATTACATATCGAAGAAAATGAACGTGTTTGTCTGGTCGGCCGTAATGGCGCCGGCAAATCAACGTTAATGAAGATCCTTAATCGTGAAGTCCCGCTCGATGACGGGCGTATGATTTACGAGCAAGACTTGATTGTGGCTCGTTTGCAGCAGGATCCGCCGCGCAACGTTGCCGGGACGGTTTATGATTTTGTTGCTGAGGGTGTAGAGGAACAGGCTGAGCATTTAAAAGCCTATCATGAGATTTCGCATAAAGTGATGACAGATCCTAGCGAAAGAAATCTTAATGAAATGGCGCGTATTCAGGACATTCTGGATCATCAAGGTCTGTGGCAGCTGGATAGTCGCATCAACGAAGTGCTGGAGCAGCTTGGGCTGGAAGCAGACACTGAATTGTCAGCACTTTCTGGCGGCTGGTTGCGTAAAGCGGCTTTAGGTCGGGCACTGGTAAGTTCACCGCGAGTTCTGCTGTTAGATGAACCTACCAACCACCTGGATATCGAAACCATTGACTGGCTGGAAGGTTTTTTGAAAACTTTCCAGGGCAGCATTATTTTTATCTCCCATGACCGTTCATTTATTCGCAATATGGCAACACGTATTGTCGACTTGGACCGCGGTAAACTGGTTTCTTATCCGGGGGATTATGACGCCTATTTGCTGGCCAAAGAGGAAGCGTTACGTGTTGAAGATCTGCAAAATGCAGAGTTCGATCGTAAACTGGCGCAAGAAGAAGTCTGGATCCGTCAGGGTATTAAAGCTCGCCGTACGCGTAACGAAGGCCGTGTCCGTGCTCTGAAAGCGATGCGTCAGGAACGTAGTGAGCGTCGTGAAGTATTGGGCAGCGCCAAGATGCAGGTCGAAGAAGCCAGCCGTTCAGGTAAGATTGTCTTCGAAATGGAAAATGTCTGTTATCAGATTGCTGGTAAGACATTGGTTCGTGATTTCAGCGCACAAGTTATGCGTAGCGATAAAATTGCCCTGGTCGGACCAAACGGTTGTGGTAAAACCACACTGCTCAAACTGATGCTGAGTCAGCTTGAAGCGGACAGCGGTCGTGTTCACTGCGGTACCAAACTTGAAGTCGCCTATTTCGATCAGCACCGTGCAGAGTTAGATCCAGACCGTACGGTTATGGATAACCTGGCTGAAGGTAAGCAAGAAGTCATGGTGAACGGCCGACCACGCCATGTCTTAGGCTATCTTCAGGACTTCCTGTTCCATCCTAAACGTGCGATGACACCGGTTCGCGCACTTTCTGGTGGTGAGCGTAACCGTCTTTTACTGGCTCGTTTATTCCTGAAACCCAGTAATTTGCTGATACTCGATGAACCGACGAACGATCTGGATGTAGAAACACTGGAGCTACTCGAAGAGCTTATTGAAGGCTATCAGGGCACCGTTCTGCTGGTAAGCCACGACAGGCAGTTTGTGGATAATACCGTTACTGAGTGCTGGATTTTTGAAGGTGAAGGCAAAATTGGCCGCTACGTCGGTGGCTATTTCGACGCTAAAGGTCAGCAAGGTTCAGCCCAGCCTCTGCGCACGGTTACGGCGACAAAAACGCAGAGCAGCCCAGAAAGTAAGCCTGAAACGGTTAAACGAGCGGCAAGTAAACTCAGCTATAATCTGCAACGTGAATTAGAACAGTTGCCGAAAAAACTGGAACAACTTGAAGCAGAGCTGGGTGAACTCCAGGCTAAAGTGAGTGATGCTGATTTTTTCAATCAGCCCCATGATACGACCCAAAAAGTGCTTGCCGACCTTGCGAATGCAGAGCAATCGTTAGAGCAGGCGTTTGAGCGTTGGGAATATCTCGAATCGCTTAAAGACGGCGAGTAAAATCAGGAGAGTATCCATGTGTGCAGAGCACCATCAAAAATCACATATACTATGCCCCCAATGTGATTTGCTGGTGCGGCTGCCCGCACTGGAAGATGGCCATAAAGCCGATTGCCCGCGCTGTGGGACGACGCTGGCGGCTCAGTGGTCTGTTCCGCGTAAACGACCAACGGTGTATGCGTTGGTCGCATTATTTATGCTTTTACTGGCGAATTTATTTCCTTTCGTCAATATGAATGTGGCAGGGATCAGCAGCCAGGTCACATTACTGCAAATACCTAATGTATTATTCGATGAAGACTATGCCAGCCTGGGTACCTTCTTCCTGCTTTTTGTCCAGATAGTTCCGACATTACTCCTCATCATCATTCTGCTATTGGTTAACCGCGTCAGACTCCCTTTGGTGCTTAAAAAATCGATGGCACGGGTTCTTTTTCAGCTGAAAAGCTGGGGTATGGCAGAAATTTTTCTTGCTGGTGTTCTGGTGAGTTTCGTCAAACTGATGGCTTACGGCAACATCGGTATCGGCAGTAGTTTTGTTCCCTGGTGCTTGTTTTGTATTTTACAGCTGATGGCATTTATGTATGTTGATAAACGCTGGCTGTGGGATGATATTCAACCGCTCCCCGTACTGAGTCAGCAGCTAGCCATCGGGGAAACAGGCTTGAAACAGGGGCTGCGTTCTTGTTCGTGTTGCACTGCGATTATTCCAGTCGATATGCTGGAATGCCCACGCTGCCAGTCAAAGGGGCATGCCCGGCGTAAAAATAGTCTACAGTGGACTGTCGCCCTATTAGTGACATCTATCATGCTCTACTTCCCAGCGAATTTTTTGCCTATCATGGTGACTGATTTTTTAGGTAGCAAATATGCCTCGACGATTATGGAAGGCGTTATTTTGCTCTGGAGTGAAGGTTCTTATCCTGTGGCAATGGTCATTTTTATCGCTAGTATTATGGTGCCGACTTTAAAGATGATAGCCATTGGCTGGTTATGCTGGGATGCAAAGCGTCCGCATAAGAAAGACAGTGAGAGAATGCATTTTATTTATGAGGTGGTTGAGTTTGTTGGTCGCTGGTCAATGATTGATGTTTTCGTGATTGCTGTACTTTCAGCATTGGTCAGAATGGGCGGTGTTATGAATATCCACCCGGATATCGGAGCATTGATGTTTTCACTGGTTGTTATTTTAACCATGTTTTCAGCAGCAGTCTTCGATCCTCGTTTGTCCTGGGATAACAGAGACGACGATTTAAATAAGGAGTCCTCCGCAAATGGAGAATAACAAAGGTGAGGCTAAGGTTCAGAAGCTTAAAAGCTGGTCACCCGTCTGGATCTTTCCAATCGTTACCGCTCTGATAGGAGCCTGGATATTATTCTATCATTATAGCCACCAGGGACCACAAGTTGTCCTTATTACCACCAATGCTGAAGGTATTGAAGGTGGGAAAACGACGATTAAAAGTCGCAGTGTTGATGTTGGGATAGTGGAAACGGCAGTACTCAGTGATGATTTACATCATGTCAGAATTACTGCACGTCTCAATTCCGGTATGGAAAAACTGTTACGTAAAGATTCCGCCTTTTGGGTGGTTAAACCGCAAATTGGCCGCGACGGTGTGTCAGGCTTGGGGACTCTGCTTTCGGGAGCCTATATTGAACTGCAGCCTGGGTCGCAGGGTGAGCATTTAGAGCAATATTCTTTGCTGGACTCACCTCCGCTAGCACCACCCGATGCTAAAGGTATTCGTATTACTCTCGAGAGTAATAAAGCGGGTCAGCTAAACCCTGGCGATCCGGTATTGTTCCGTGGTTATCGAGTTGGCTCGGTAGAAACCAGTAAATTTGATACTAACAAGCGCCTGATTACCTATCAGTTGTTTATTGCTGCTCCAAATGACAAGCTGATCACCAATAATGTTCGTTTCTGGAAAGATAGTGGTATTGCGGTGGATTTCTCTTCCCAGGGAATGAGTATTCAGATGGGTTCCCTGACCACCTTATTCAGTGGTGGGGTCAGTTTTGATGTCCCAGAAGGACTGGACTGGGGTACGTCAGTAGGAACGGGTGCGGATTACCAGTTATTTGATGATCAAAAGAGCATTCAGGACTCGCTGTATAAAGAAAATATTGAATTCATTATGCTGTTTAAAGACTCTATTCGTGGACTGGTAGCGGGTGCGCCAGTGGAGTTTCGCGGCATTCGTCTGGGAAGCGTGGCGCAAGTTCCCTTCTTTACCGAAAAGATGCAGCAAAAATTAGACAGTAATTTCCGTACACCCGTGCTTATTCGTATTGAGCCTGAACGGCTGAAGAATATTGTCGGTCAGGAAACCAATATTCCGAACAATATTACAGAGTTAATTAAGAGTGGATTACGGGGTTCAATGAAAACCGGTAATTTACTGTCGGGCGCGCTGTTTATCGATTTTGATTTTTATCCAAATGAAAAACTGGAGAAAGAAGCGAATGAAATAGATGGTTATCCGGTGATCCCGACTATCAGTGTTGGACTGGCACAAATTCAGCAAAAACTGTTAGATACGCTGGATAAAGTGAATAATTTACCACTGAATCCGATGATCCAGCAGGCGACTAAAACGCTGAATGAAAGCCAGCAGACTCTGAAACACTTGCAGCAGACGTTAGACAATCTTAATAAGTTAACCTCCAGCCAGTCAATGCAGCAGCTTCCGGCTGATATGCAAAAGACACTGCAGGAGCTGAACCGGAGTATGCAGGGCTTCCAGCCAGGATCTGCTGCGTATAATAAGATGGTGACTGATATGCAGCGTCTGGATCAGGTTTTAAGGGAGCTTCAGCCAGTATTGCGAACGCTGAATGACAAGAGCAATGCATTGGTGTTTGAAGCAAAAGATAAACCCGATCCACAGCCAAAAAGGGCCAAATAATGAAAAAGTGGCTAATGGTTATTGCAACATTAATGCTGGCAGCTTGCAGCAGTAGCAATAACGGTAAAGTTTATTATCAGTTACCTGCTAATGCACAGCCTGCCAGTCAGGTTGTGAGTCAGACTGGCAGCCGTCTGCTGTGGATTGATCAGATAGTGCTGGCGGATTACCTGGCTGCTAATGGGGTGGTATATCAAACCTCTGATGTACAGTATGTGATTGCGACGAATAATCTTTGGGCAAGTCCTCTGGATCAACAGTTACGCAATTCACTGATAAACAATCTCAGTCAGGCGATGCCTGGCTGGATTGTTGCGTCCCAACCTCTGGCGAGTGATCAGAGCAGCTTGACTGTGAATATTACCGGTTTTCATGGTCGTTATGACGGTAAAGTCATCGTCAGTGGTGAGTGGCTGTTAAAACAAAATAATGAAATCATTAACCGTCCTTTCCGTATCGAGCTCAATCAGCAGGATGATGGTTATGATGCGATGGTGAAGACCCTGGCTCAGGCCTGGCAGCAGGAAGCTCAGAGTATTGCAGGGGAGCTGATACGCCGTCAGTAGCCTTTTTGGCAGAATAAAAACGTGGGTGTATGAGCTTAATATCGATCAGTTAAGACCCAAATCATCGGTTGATCTATCAGGCAGTTTTGCAAAAGTCCGTAATCTCTCAGGAGTTACGGACTTTTTTATGGTGCGCCGAGTATGGCGCGTAGCGCCTTGATGAGCGCTGTTTGTTGACTGTGGTGGCTAACAGACGACTTTGAGGTGTAAGTTCTCTATACGGCTATTGAAATGAATACGCCATACACAGGGTTAAAAAGAAGTCGTAGCCTTATCCGTTGCAACGTACTTAGAAGCATTAAGCTGTCATTGCAGTGGCTAACCTCACAGATGAATTATTAATACCAATCGCCGTAATTGATATACAAAACACCCCCTGTATAGGGGTTGTTTTGTATATCAGCATCTTGTACTATGCATTTAATATACAAAAAAACCCTGTATAAGGGGTTATTTCGTAAAGGTGATACTATCGATTTAATGACAGCTGTTAATGCCTTTGACAAATTCAGCAAGCAAGGCAGAAATATTTTTCTCACCAGGGATTTAGAAATGATTTTCCCTGATGAGTCAAAAAAAACACTCCAAAAATCAGTTGATCGGCTGATCGCTGCTGATGTGTTAAAGAGAGCCTCAAAGGGCGTTTACACATATTCGAAGGGGTCGTTGGGCCCTTATCCCTTAGAGCGTCTGGCTGAGAATATTCGAAGAGGTCATTACAACTACATCAGTCTAGAGTCCGCTTTGTCTCAGTATGGTGTAATTTCTCAAATCCCCATCGACAGGCTAACTATTATGTCTACAGGTCGCTCAGGAGAATTCATCACGCCCTGGGGGGTTATTGAGGTGACTCATACGACCAAGAAACCATCTGAAATATTTAAGTCTACGATAAAAGGGAGAGGGCCATTGAGAATTGCCACCAAGGAAACCGCCGTCAAAGATCTGTTAAAGGTCGGCAGAAATACACATCTCATTCAACATGAGGAGATGTGCGATGGCTGATCTGGTCGATTTTAACAAACTGGTTGATGAAATTGTCACGCAGCATGGCTATGCTGCGAATAGACCTGTCATAGAGAAGGAACTTTTTCACTATGACATTCTTTTTGCTCTATCCTCCGCAGGACTCCTAAAAAACATCATATTTCAAGGTGGTACTTCACTCAGGCTTTGCTATAACTCTAACCGGTTTAGTGAAGATCTGGATTTCGCTGGTGGCCGTGACTTCTGCTCCGAACAGGTGTTAGAGATTAAAGCGTGTATTGAAAAATATGTCGGTGATCGCTATGGCCTGGAGGTTGTTGTCAAAGAACCCAAAGAACTGAGAAAAGAGCCTGATTACGCTGATGTTAAAGTTGATAAATGGCAGATCTCTGTGATGACCAATCCTGGCAAAAGCGATCTCCCGAAACAGCGTATTAAAGTGGAAATAGCCAATATCCCGTCATATACGCAAAGCGTAAGATCACTTGTCAAAAACTACCAACAACTTCCTGATGGATACTCTGATCTGATTGTTCGTGTGGAGGAACTCACTGAAATCATGGCTGATAAGTTGGTGTCTTTCCCGGCTACTACCAGTCACATTCGATACCGAGACATGTGGGATTTGGTTTGGCTACACCAGCAAGGAGCTAAACCAGATGCTGAGTTGGTAAAAAAGAAGATCGCTGATTATAAACTTAATGATACGTACGAAGCGTGGCTACAAGCAAGGATAGAATCTTTACCTGCATTGGTGACAAGCGCTAAGTTTGAAGGTGAAATGAAGCGATTCTTACCGGTATCTGTAGTGGACAGAACCATTAATCAACCGGATTTTCTTGCATTCCTACAAACGACACTTCATGAATTGCTTATCGCGATTCAAACGGATATCTATGGTAGTAAATATCCGAAGATAGGGAAAAAGTTTGAAATGTAGTCATCAACTCAACTCCCGGTTTCCGGATACCGATCAGTTAAGATAAAAATAATCGGTTGAACTATTCGGCAGTTTTGCAAAAATCCGTAATCTCTCAGGAATTACGGATTTTTTGTCTGAATTTCCCGGATGTTAGCTAAATGAAAAAACTAAACATAACCAGGAACAGGACGAATATTGCAATTGTATGAATTTTACTCGTTGACTGAGGGCGTTTTTCACGTTATTCATTAGGTGTGATTGCAACCAGTGCAATTACTGTTTTCATTTCCACCTGCAAATAAAATGAGGGAAACGAGGCATGAAGAGACAAAAACGAGATCGCCTGGAGCGGGCTCACCAACGTGGTTATCAAGCAGGTATCACCGGACGTTCTAAAGAAATGTGTCCTTACCAAATCATCGATCAACGATCGCATTGGTTAGGAGGCTGGCGAGAAGCCATGGAAATCAGGGCAGTAACTGCTTAATAATGATCTCGTAGAGGTTTCACTGAGTGAACGGAATTATTTAACACTCGGTAATAACAGCAGACTCAGTAAAAGAAGGCATTCAGTGAATGCCTTCATCGATACAGAATATTGATTAGAAAGCAGAGGTATCTTTGAACAGGCCGACTTTCAGGTCGTTAGCGGTATAGATTACACGCCCATCAACCAGTACTTCGCCATCAGCCAGTCCCATAATCAGACGACGATTAACGATGCGCTTAAAGTGAATACGATAGGTCACTTTTTTCGCCGTTGGTAGAACCTGGCCGGTAAATTTCACTTCACCTACGCCTAATGCGCGGCCTTTACCCTCACCACCGAGCCAGCCGAGGTAGAAACCAACCAGCTGCCACATCGCATCAAGGCCCAGGCAGCCAGGCATTACAGGGTCGCCAATAAAATGGCAGCCGAAGAACCACAGGTCAGGATTGATATCCAGCTCAGCTTCAACGTAACCTTTATCAAAGTTACCGCCGTCTTCGGTCATTTTGACCACGCGGTCCATCATCAGCATGCTAGGTGCTGGCAGTTGTGGGCCTTCAGCACCAAATAACTCACCACGCCCGGAGGCAAGAAGGTCTTCTTTTGTATAAGATTCGCGTTTATCTACCATGTCTTAAGTATGCCTTTTTTTAATGAAGTCCGCAGATTAGCTTACAGGTGTACGCTCAACAAGTCCGATCAGTTGTGATTGAACCAGTTTAGCCAGCGTAACGGCCATGGACGAGGTGGTACATCCGGTGCGATTATTTGAGCGATACGCTCTTGCACCGCATTCATCAGGGTGTTTTGCTCTTCACCATCCCATGGGAAAGTCGTTAACAACGGCAACGCATCAGCGACTTCGTCAATCGCCCAGATCGAGAATTTTTCTTGTTCCACAGCTTCTAACACTTCTTTATGAAGAGTGAGATGACGCACGTTAGCGGCCGGAATAATCACACCTTGCTGACCGGTAAAATTACGTTGCTGGCAAATGCGGAAGAAGCCTTCAATTTTTTCATTCAGCCCACCCACAGGTTGCATACGACCAAACTGATCGACTGAACCTGTCAGCGCAATATGCTGAGAAATCGGTACGTTGGCGAGTGCGCTGATTAATGCACACAGTTCAGCCATTGATGCGCTATCACCATCAACTTCGCCATAGGATTGTTCGAAGGTAATGGACGCCGAGAATGGAATTTGCTGCTCGAGCTGTAATTCAGACATCAGAAATGCTTGCATAATCATCATGCCTTTCGCATGGATGTTTCCGCCTAGCTCAGCTTTCCGTTCTACATCGGTAAATTCACCGTCCCCGACATGAACCACGCAGCTAATACGCGATGGCTCACCAAAGGCTTGTGGATGCCCCGGAAACTCAACAACAGATAGCGCATTAATTTGGCCGACCATCTCACCTTCGGTCTCAATACGTATTTGTTCCTGTAAAATTTCATCCTGCATGCGGTCAGCCAGAAAACCTTCTCGCCAGGCGCGCTGCTCCAGCATCTGCTCCATTTCGGCAGCAGTAAACTGTGTTTGCTCGCAGAATGGGGCAACTTCACTGAGCTGACGGGTTATCCAGGCAGGGCAAAGGGGCAGCATCTCCTGATCGCCGGTAAAACGTGTGGCTTCTCTTAACAGAGGGACCCAGCCATCTGCCGCAGGTATGGGAAGAGATTTCTGCTGTGCGATACTGGCTACCCACTGGCACCACAAAGCGACATCTTCACCTTCAGTAATTTGCAGGCTATCTTCATATTCGCTATAAATCGCCACCGCAGCCATTTCTGGCTCCATTTCATGGAAGTCAGCCAGCGAAATACGTTCACCCACCAGTACCAGTTTGATATCCAATGGTAACGAGGGAATTTTAACCGGGAGAGGGCGTGTTTCATCTGGTGATATCCAGTCGAAACGGCCTTGTACCATCATTTGTTTGAGGCGTAGCCAAAGCAGAGGTTGTGCAAGAATACTGCGTAATGACAGAACCAGCATACCGCCATTTGCTTTATGTATCAGGCCAGGCTCAATGCTGATTTCACCGGCAAACTGACGAACGCATCCGAACAGCTGCTCGTTTTCCACCCAATCGGCAATGATTATTTCACCAGCAGCGGCGAAGTTATCTTCGGGCTGTGTGGCAGGGCGGAGAGTGACCTGATTTCCCTCTATACTATAATGACCACCGGCAAGGGCATCTTCTTGTGTCCGTGTCTCCTCAATGGCCGCGGCAATAAGACTGAGGTACTCAGCCTCTTCTGCAGCTTTAATCAGCATAATCGCTGATGAGTCAGAAAGATGAAACTGTTCAATGCCATAGGTTAATCTGGCTTGAACACTCGAGAATGGTGCAAAGTCGTTGTCATAAGGCTGTGCAAAAATCTCCTGATAACTATCCGTATCAGGAACGAGAGCACGCCAGTCGAGTCGATGAGTCGTCAAAGTCGCTATATATTCATCAATGAGATTTAAAGGCGTGATTATACAAGAATCCCTGAGGGAGCACACGGATAAAGCAGTAACATCCCGTTATCCTTATCACTTCCGTTATTTTCAGTTCAGGAAATACCACAAAAACTGCTATTCTGGTGTAAGTGAAACGGTCACACTGAGACAACAATGAAATATCAACAGTTGGAAAATCTCGAGAGCGGCTGGAAGTGGAAGTATTTGGTGAAGAAACATCGCGAAGGTGAGTTGATTACGCGATATCTTGAAACCAGTGCAGCAGATGAGGCTGTAGAAAAACTCCTTGCTCTGGAGAATGTCCCGGTTTTAGTCCAGGACTGGATTGAACTTCATATGAATCCGGGGTTAGAAAACCGGATGAAGCAAACTATTCGTGCCCGACGTAAACGTCACTTTAATGCTGAGCATCAGCACACGCGAAAAAAATCTATCGATCTGGAATATCTTGTCTGGCAACGACTGGCCGGTCTGGCGCAGCGCCGGAATATAACCTTATCTGAAACGATTGTGCAGTTGATTGAAGATGCTGAACGAAAAGAGAAGGTTGAAAATAAAATCTCAACATTGAGGCAAGATCTTCAGGCTATGCTCTCGCAAGAGTAGCTGTGCTGACAGAACAGGGAATTATTCCCAAATGAGAAGATAAAAAAAACCCGCGTTAGCGGGTTTTTTCAAAACGAAGTTCAGGCTTATGCAGCAGGCTGAACGATAACGTCTTTGATGCCTTTAACTTGGATCTCTACACGACGATCCGGTGCCAGGCACTCAATCAGTTTAGCACGTGGTGCTACGTTGTCGCAGGTGTTGCCAGTAACTGGATCTGCTTTACCCATACCGCGAGCAGAGATCTTGTCAGCTGGGATACCTTTAGCGATCAGGTAGTCAACAACGCTTTGTGCACGTTGCTCAGACAGTTTCAGGTTGTACTGCTCTGAACCGATACGGTCAGTGAAGCCAAGAACAACAACAGAACCGTCAGTTGGATCCAGGCTGCTCAGCTGGCTGTACAGTTGATCCAGAGCTTGCTGGCCTTCAACTTTCAGAGTTGATTTGCCGAAAGTGAACAGAACGTCAGACTTCAGAGTGAAGTGTTTGGTCTGTACTTCTGCAGCTGGAGCTGGTGCTGGTGCCGGTGCTGGAGCTGGAGCAGCTTCCTGCTGACCGAAACGGTAAGAAACACCAACACTCAGCATGCCGTTGTCTGGACGAGCATGTAAGGTATCTTTATCACCAATGTGGTTAACCCACTGGTATTCCAGACGGGTAGCGATGTCTGGAGTTACAGCCCACTCAACACCACCAGCGAATACAGGTGAAACACCGGTATCGTTGTTTTTAGCGCGAGCATTGCCATAGTTCAGGTTGGAGTCTGCACGCCATACCATACCACCCAGACGGGTATAAACGTCTAAGTCGTTCAGAACTGGATAGCTCAGTTTAGTGGTCAGTTGAACGCCTTGAGCTTTGAATGCGCCATTAGCGTTGTCGCCTTTATAAGCCATACGGCCTAACCAGTCATAACCCATTTCAAAACCAACATACGGGTTAACCTGGTAGCCACCGTAGGCACCAGCGCCCAGCTGATCGTTTTGAGTTGAGCCAGTGTTCTGCAGGCTTGGGTTAGTAGCAGTAGAATGGTATTGAGACCAGCCCAGTTTACCACCCGCATACCAAGTATCGTCTTTCGGAGCGGCCTGCGCTACGGTAGCGAAGCCAGCCAGTGCCACAGCAATTGCGATAGCTGTCTTTTTCATTTTATGCGCCTCATTATCATCCAAAATGGCCACGAGCTCTAGGTTGCCTTAGAACTTGCGGTTAAAATCCTTCGGCCCGGGTTAAGCTCAAATTGTAACATCAACCGATATATCGGCATTATGGAAGAGCTCCCTGGCGAGATAAAGTCTACAACGAAGTAAAAAACTTACAAGTATCCAGTCCGCCCGAATAATAAAAAAAAAACGTAACTTCGCACATTTATTTATAATTGTGGCGATTTTTTAAGCGAAATAATACCATGGCGTTATCGTTAATTTATTTTATATTCAATGAATTAGTGTTTTTTTATATCTGACAGAGGTAGAAACTAAAAAAGTTCCAGGAGTTGTCCTAAATTTACTTAATGATACAAACTAGATTGAATTTTTATCCCGTACTGTGGTCTGTTGGCTGAAATATGCTGCGGTCTCATGATAAAACCCAGAGCATTACCTGATTCAGCGGCAACACTCAGACGATGATGTTCTTCATCCGTCAGGTCCTCATTTAACCAGCTAATCACAATACTGTAATTTCCTGTCTGCAGTGCTTTTTCCATGGCATCGATAGTACATGCGGCTGTGCATTGGCGGCTCTGCATAACTTTATTCAAAGGTAAGCCTGCGGCTTCCAACCATTGACGACTTAGTTTTTGCTGAGGGGTTAACCAAAGCTGCCAGCGAGACTGATGACCTAACTGCCGTAGAAGCGGTAACAGAATGCAATGGGTTACCCATGGTTGATCTTCACGATAGACGATTTCACTGATTAAGCCATGCATATCTACAGACGTTTGTGATCTTTCAGAAAAAGCTGATGTCGCTGTAGTTGAATTGAATGAGGTCGGGAAATCATATGAACGCATAGTAGGGTCTCACACTGTACTGTCACTGTATGAATATACAGTAATCCCGGTGAGTGCAAAGATCAACCAAAATTTCGGTGTGCTTCTCAATTCTTTTATCCAAACCTATCCAGTATCGAAATCTCGTTGTCTGGAGTTACAACGTTACTTATTTTTTGTTGTAAGGACCGGTTATTTTTTGATATTAGTGTGAAAGGTAGAATCGGGATTGTTTTACTCATTGATACATAAGGAGAATTAATGAAAGAGCTAACGTATGCGAGGATCCGCGAGTCTCAGGAAAACCTCTCAACTTTGGGGGATATTGGCTATCGTCCTTTGTTTGGCGGCTACAGCCTTTTTGTTGATGGTGTTATTTTTGCAATGGTTTCTGACGGTGAGCTTTATCTGCGCGCGTGTGAACAATGTACTGATTACTTTACGAAAAAATCAGCTCCAGTATTACAATACTTTAAGCGCGGACTGCCCATTCAGCTCAATTATTATCAGGTAGATGACGAGCTCTGGGAGAATACCAGTCAGCTTATTCAACTTTCTTCCAGCGCGTTAAGAAGCGCTCGCCGGGAAAAATCTCAGCGTAAGTCTCTTAGCCGCCTGAAGGATTTACCCAATATCAGCTTAAATCTGGAAATTATGCTGCGTGAAGCAGGGATTAATGACTCTGAAACACTGAAGTCTTTTGGTGCCAAGCGTTCATGGATCAAGTTAAAACATAATAAAAAGGTCGTTGGAGTAAAGGTGCTACTGGCACTTGCCGGGGCTATCAATGGCGTTCATGAAGCGGTATTACCGTCCAGCGTTCGTCTGGAATTGATGGAGTGGTGGCGCCGCTATGAGCAACGCCACTCTCGTTAGTCTGATAACTGAGAAACTTGCTGCTGTAGACGAGAAATTTCCGGTAACAGAGTGACTAACAGCCCTATCTGCTGTAGTACAAGCGGTTCCTTTGTTTCCGGACGTCCATCGAGTTGTGATACCCGAGTGGTGATATCATTCAGCGTTGTTTGCAAACGCTCATCGTTGGTTGGCAGGTGATGTAGGGCATCATCAACATAGCAAACGGCATCATCTAGCAGGCGTAAAATAGCCTCGTTAGTGAGTTGCTCACGATGGGCACCCAGTGCTGAAATGTAGCTACTAAGAGAGTGGTTCAGACATAATAAACGAAATGCTACCTCATGCAGTTCAGGGGTCACGTGAGGTTCACTCGATATATTTGAAACCACTGACGCCAGTTCTGCTCCTTTATTATAGGCATCTCTTCTGGCAATACGATACTCAAGGCGGTTATCCCGCCCTTGATGATATTGCTCAAGGATGGCATCAAGATAGCGACAGTTGGCGTCCAGAGTGCGTTTAATAACCAACGGCAGGCGACGGAAACGCCAGTCTGGCCAGATAAAACTGACCGCGGCCCAGGCTATCCCACAGCCCAGAATCGTGTCGAATACCCGTGGTAACGCCACTTCAAACCCCTCGCCCAGAAGGTTAAAGCAGAGCAATACTAACAGGGTAATAAACATTGTCGCATGGGCATATTGAACATTACGAAAAGAGAAGAACAGTACCCCGGTAATGACAATCAAGATTAACTGCCCTTCGAGTGAAGGCACAAAGAATAATACCGGTAATCCTATCGCTACCCCAAGCAGGGTACCAATAATACGTAACGCCAGACGATGGCGGGTGGCGTTGTAATTAGGCTGACAGACAAACAGGCTGGTCAGCAGGATCCAGTAACCATGCTGCATACCCGTTAGTTGAATGAATGCATAACCGATGCAAAGTACCACGGACATACGTACGGCATGACGAAACAATGCCGATTCCGGTGTAAAATTCCGTGATAAACGTTGCCAGGTATCACCTAATCCAGTCAGCCTGTCGTCGGAAAGCCGGTTTTCCTTGTCATTACGTGGTTGTTCAAACGCTTGTTCGGATTCGATAGTGGCGAGCTGAGCATCAATCGCCCGAAGGTTGGTGAGCAAGAATCCCAGTGCTTTAAACTCTGGTGAAGCGTTATGGGTTGCCCTGATTTTATCTAATGCGGCATCAAGATGATTGAACACTCTCTCGAAGCGAGCATCATGCTGATAAGGCGTATTTAACAGTATGGAACGGGATAGCTGCTGGCAAGCCTGAGACTGCAAGGTCAGCAGACGCTGAAAGCGGAACATGATATCGGTATAACGAAATTTATCGCGCAATTTTTGATACTGAACATGAGATGAACTGGCGCGTTCATGAATATCCTGAGCGACAAAATAATAGTGGAGTGTCCGACGTGTGCCTTTCTGTCCACGATCGCCACGCAGGCGTGTCAGGAGTGATATTTTAGTTTGCTCAAGTGTCGTCACTAGCTGGCTGCTGGCCATAGCCAGTTCAAGCACCGGAGTCTGGCTCTCTTGTTCTATATCGGGATCAAACAGCGCTGCTTTGATTTCCAGGTAATTAGCCAGATTATCGTAACAACGTGCCAGATTATCCTGTAAGGGACGGATGGGGAAAATCAGATGTCCGGCGAGTGTCAGAATATTGTACCAGACGGCCCCCGCCAGTAATAAAACCGGTTGCTGATACCAGTGGGTATAAAGTGAGGTTCCCAGCATGGTATAGATTGCAATCAGCAGTGCTCCAAAGGCAATGGTTGCGTAGCGCTGACCTAATCCCCCTAGCAGAATAAATCCGCTGGTAGAGATAAGTAATCCTAAAGCAAAGAACCAAGGGTAAGGAAACAGTAGCTCAACAGAGGCTGAGGCAATAAAAAAACACACCAGGGTAATGACTAAATTACGCAGACGTCCAGTGAGCCTGTCGTCGACATCAGCCAGCGCTGCGGCGACGACACCGAGCGTCAAAGGAATGGTCAGGCGAGCATCGCCTAACCACCAGGGCAGTACTGCTGTGCCCGTAAGGGCGATAAAAATGCGCAGGTTATAAAGCCAGGCACTACTCCATGTGTAACGCTGTAACAGCGGGGTCATAATCAGCACAAAAAAACCTTAGTAAAATCGATTCTGGGCGTTAGCAATACGTGCAGCCTGAGCCACCTCGACAGGAACCACACGACGTCCGACAGGCCAGACAGCAATGGCTGCAATTTTAAAGTTTGCCAGACCAACCGGAATACCAATCAGAGTAATGCACTGCGTAATCCCGACGCAAATATGCATAATACACAGCCACCAGCCAAACAGAACGAACCACACAATATTCAGCAGGGTGCCGCCAGTATTCGCTAAGGCATTTTTATCTGCCGGATACAGTTCATCAACATGAATGGCTTCATTACCGTAAGGAATAAACGACAGTTTAGTAATTTCCCAGCAAGAGCGCGTCAGGGGTAAGGTGATAATCAGCAGTATGCTGACCAAGGTGGCAAATAACCAGCCCAGCGTCGTTGCAAAACCGCCCAGTACAAAATTCAATACATTAAGAATAGTACGCATAATGACTCCCTGTTGGTATAACGGAACATGTCATACTTCAAGCTGCTGATGCGTGATTATGCTGCAACTTGAATTATTCACGGTATAAAAACCACAATAATAGTAGCGCGTTTTTACCCTGGAGCGTTACCTCATCAGTCGTTAAACTGAGTGGGTACCTCCCATTATTCAGGATAAGACAAATCATGGAACTTAGAGCAACCTCCCTGGGTAAACATTTAGCACAGCACCCTTACAATCGGGTGAAATTGTTACCTGCGGGAGTTGAAGTCAAAGGTGATAATCACGAATACCTAATACCTTTCAATCAGTTAATTCAAATAAACTGTAAGCGAGGCTTAGTCTGGGGAGAATTGGAATTTGTTCTGCCAGATAACCAGGTGGTTCGTTTACACGGTACTGAATGGCAGGAAACACGACGATTTTTTACTCATCTTTTCCAGATCTGGCAAAGCTGGAGCGAAGAGATGAGCCATGTTGCGGCCGAAGTCCTTAACGAGCAACAAGAAAAAATTCAGCAGGTAACCGGCCTGGGACAATGGCTCAGGCATCGTGACCTGCTGGTGCTACAGCAGGGAGTTCGCCAGGCATTCTCTGCTTTGCCGTTACCTCTGATTCGTCTGAATGAGTTTGCCCAGTGCCGAGAGGCATGGCATAGCTGCCAGCAACTGCTGGAGCAAGGCGATGCCTTTCGCCAGCAAAATAATGAGAATTACACTCGGCAGATGATTGAGCAGTACGCTGATTTCTTCGAGCATATAGAAAGTGCTCCGTTAAATAGCGCTCAGGCACAAGCGGTGGTGAATAACGAAGATTCATTACTGGTGCTTGCGGGGGCCGGTAGCGGTAAAACATCAGTATTAGTGGCTCGGGTGGGCTGGCTGTTACAACGCGGCGAGGTAGCGGAAGAGCAGATCTTATTGCTGGCATTTGGTCGCCAGGCGGCTCAGGAAATGGAACAACGACTGGCGGACAGGTTAAGCACTGAGACTCTGAGCGTAAAAACCTTTCATGCACTCGCTTTGCATATTATTACTCAGGGAAGTAAAAAAGTTCCCCAAGTCAGCGAGCTGGAGAGTGATAGCGCCGCCCGTCAGCAACTGCTAATTGACTGCTGGCAGCAGCAGTGCCGTGAGAAAAAAGCCATGGCAAAAGGCTGGCGGCAGTGGCTGGAAGAAGAGCTGGAGTGGGTGGTCCCGGAAGGTGAGTACTGGCAGGATGAAAAATTAATCACCCGTCTGGCAGGTAAACTGGATAGCTGGCTTTCACTGATCCGTATGCAAGGGGGGTCACAAGCAGAGATGATAGCCAGTGCCAGTGAAGCGCTACAGCCGCGTTTTACCCGCGGTATTAAACTGATGGCACCGTTACTTAAATGCTGGAAAAACACGTTAAGAACCGCGGGTGAAATTGACTTTTCTGGTCTGATTCATCAGGCACTCAATGTGCTGGAGAAAGGGCGATTTGTCAGCCCGTGGAAGCATATTCTGGTGGATGAGTTTCAGGATATCTCCCCGCAGCGCGCAGCATTGCTGGCGGCATTGCGTAAGCAAAATAGTCATACCTCATTGTATGCCGTCGGAGACGACTGGCAGGCTATCTATCGATTTGCAGGGGCGCAAACCACACTGACTAGCGAATTTAGCCAGAATTTTAGCGCCGGTGAAACCTGTATGCTGGATACCACTTACCGTTTTAATAGCCGTATTGGCGAGATAGCAAACCAGTGGGTACAGCAAAACCCCTGGCAACAAAAAAAGGCGCTCAATAGCCAGGTCAGGGGTGATAAACAATCCGTGAACTTGCTGGTCGATGACAAGCTGGAGAGCCTGCTTGATAAACTGAGTGGTTATGCGTTAGCAGAGCAGCGGATCCTCATTCTGGCCCGTTATCGTTATCTGCGTCCGGCTTGCCTGAATAACGCGGCGACCCGCTGGCCGAAACTCAATATCGATTTTATGACTATTCATGCCAGTAAAGGACAGGAAGCGGATTACGTGATTGTTCTTGGCTTGCAGGCAGGGAAAGAGGGTTTTCCCGCCGAGGTGCGAGAGTCCATTTTTGAGCAAGTCTTATTACCTCAGCCAGAAGATTTCCCGGATGCGGAAGAGCGTCGCTTACTCTATGTCGCTTTAACCCGAGCACGCCATCGTGTCTGGTTATTGTTCAGTAAACAACAACCTTCCTCATTTGTTGAGGAATTAAAACGGCTTGGCGTGCCGGTACTTAATCGTCCTTAAAGCTTACAGACGGTCGGTCAGATAACGCTGATAGTCGGGGATCTGAATTTCAACCGGGTGATTAAAATCCGGTGACTGAATGATAAAGTCGGCGGTTGACAGGTTAGTGGCAACCGGAATATTCCAGACGGTTGCCAGACGCAGTAATGCTTTAACATCAGGATCGTGTGGCACGGCATTTAGTGGATCCCAGAGGAAAATCAGAACATCAATTTTCCCTTCAGCTATCAGAGCACCAACCTGCTGATCGCCGCCCATCGGGCCGCTCATCATGGCATTGATTTCGAGACCTGATGCACGTTGGATCATGTTGCCCGTGGTGCCAGTAGCATACAGAGTATGATTTTCAAGTATTGATTTATGACGCTCTACCCAGGCGAGTAACGCACTTTTACAGTGATCGTGGGCGACCAAAGCAACATGTTTTTTTTCTGCAAGGGTACGGGTGGTCAGATGCATGATGTTTTCCTGATTTATATTGAACATAATGCCCGCGCAATCCCCCGTCATTTAGGCGGGGGTCAAGCGGGTGCTAATTGCGTAACTTTATTTGACCTTTTTTAGATGTTGCAGCCGTTCTTCGCAAGCCTGTTTAACCCAGGCGGCGAGGGGGGTTTTACCCCGTGCGGCGTTGATGCGATCCAACAACTCCCCAAACCTTATTTGTTTGCGGTCGGCATTTGGTTTTTTTTCTTGCATTGTACGTACTCCATTATTAATGTTTGTACGTACATTACCAGCTGAATTTATTTACATGCAAGAGCCATTATCTAAACACCAGCAACACCGCATAAATACCATTGAGCGTTTCCGGGAACAATGTAATGAATTAGCGATCATGCAATTAGTTTACAAGCATAAAACCGCTTCACGCTATCTCAATGATGAAGAACGCGCCGCCTTTGAGCGCTATTCGCAGGAACAGGAGCGAATAAAAAAAGAACGTGGCGCACTTAGTAAGCAGAACCGTGAAGACTCAAAAATCACCGTCTTTTGCGCAGGTGGATGCGGTCGAAGTGTAAGCCTGAGCCGCGCAGTTATTGCACCAATGGATTATTACACCTGCAACTCCCGTGAATGTGGGCGTGAGTGCGAGCATAAATTGCCGCCAAAACCCGCTGGCATGGTGCGTGAAATGACGTTTAATGCCGCCGCTCACTTCTCTGGCTTCCGTGATGTCACCCCTGATGCGGATTCTTTGGCGTCTATCCAACGCGCACAGGAGATCCACGCGGCTGGCATCGTCAAGCTGGCTATTGAGAAGGCACAAAAACAATGCTAACAGGCATCCGTCTCCGCGCTCAACCTACTGAATCCCAAAAGCGGGTATTAAGCCAGTGGATGGGTTGTTCCCGTGTTATCTGGAACGCAAAAGTAGACGAAGAACGGTACTACCGGACGTTTGCATGTAAATATTATCCGGTCGGCACCTATGCGCCGATAGATCAGACGGCAGCGCACTTTAAGGATGCGGAGTTAACGCCGTGGCTGTCAGAGTGCCCAAGCCAGATAATCCGCAATACCGCCGTTAACTGGTACAATACATACCGGAAATTCATGAAGGGTATTTGCGGTAGGCCGAAGCGTCACCCGAAAACCGACCGCGCCAGTATCTATCTGACACGCGAACTGTTCCGGTTCGACCGTTGCGCCGACGGCGTTACACGACTTTTCATCGGTACGAAGACAAATAATATTGGCTACCTTTCGTTTAAAGCACACGGGCGGTTTAATCCGCCTAATTCACTTTATATCCGTAAAGAGCGTGGACAATATTATGTGTCTTTCTGTTATGAGAATGGCAAACCTGAAACTGCCAGCCATGCTGATAATTTGGCTATGCTGTCCGGCAGTTCCCGCGAATGGCTGGAAGAAAACACCCTTGGCGTGGATCGTGGTGTTACCGTGCCTGTTCAGGCTGGCGACAAAGGCTATGATTACAGCGTGGAGCAAAAGAAACAGCTCACCAAAGTCACTCGCTACATTAAACGCCTGCAACGCCGTCTGGCGCGGCAGGCGAAGGGTAGCCACCGCCGCAATAAGACCAAACACCGCATAGCGTGTTATTACGCGAAACAGGGCAATATCCGTGCTGATTTCGCGCACCAGACCAGCCGCAAACTGGTTAACAGCGCCCGTGTGATTATTTTCGAGGCACTGAATACCCGCCAGATGACGAAAAAGGCCGCGCCTAAACAGGACGAAAACGGTAAATATATTCGCAACGGCGCCAGGGCTAAATCTGGCCTCAATAAGTCGATATTAAATGTCGGCTGGTATCGCATAGAAGGGTTTACAAAATATAAAGCGAAAGCAGAGGGTAAAGCCTGTTTTCGTATTCCCGCCCCGTATACAAGCCAGGAGTGTGCTGAATGTGGACACACTCACCCCGATAACCGGAAAACGCAAGCGGCGTTTATCTGTTTATCGTGCGGACATACTGACAACGCGGATAGAAATGCGTCACGCGTGATAAAGAAACGGGCAATAGCGTTAATTATCAACCCTGTAACGGGGTTAACCAACGATAACGAGTTGGTTACTGGACGGCAGCTAACCGGAAGTAAGACGCGCAGAGGCACAACCTCCGCACGCACCCGGTCAACCGTCAAAAAAGACAAAGGCGATGTTACATTGCCTTTAGAAGCCCTGCCCCTTTAAGGGCGGGTAGTTCACTAGTGAATAGCTTACTGGAAGAGATTGTTACTACAAGAGAAAGAGATTAAAAAAGCGTTCTGAAGTGTATGATATGCCCTAAATAACTCGAGTGGCCTGTAGGCGCTGAGTGAAGCTTAACCCATAGCATGGCGTATTTCGTCATTTAAGGAGACACGATGAGTGACCTGAGTATTGAAGAGATCCTGCGTACCACGCGTACCATCGCTTTGGTGGGGGCCAGTGAGAAACCTAACCGTCCTTCTTATGAGGTTATGAATTTTTTACTCGAGCAGGGATACGAGGTGATCCCTGTTTCACCAAAACTTGCCGGCCAAACTTTATTAGGCCAAAAGGCCTACGCGACCCTTGCTGATATTCCGCATAAAATCGATATGGTTGATGTATTCCGCAACTCAGAGGCGGCTTTAGGTGTGGCAGAAGAGGCGATTGCGATTGGCGCCAAAACCCTCTGGTTACAAATTGGCGTGATTAATGAGCAGGCGGCACAACTGGCAAAAGAGGCTGGGTTGAATGTGGTGATGGACCACTGTCCGGCGATAGAAATACCGCGTCTCGGATTAGCGAAGTAGTCGTCAGGCGGCTATAAAAAAACTCAGGCCTGCGGACCTGAGTTTTTGCTTCTGGTACAAAGAGTTTTAGTTACGCAGGCAGGGGGTTTGCAGCCTTTTGCGTATTGATGCTGCCAGTTCGTCCAGTGACGTTTGCTCAGGATGTTCCTGTTCACCTTCACCACTGAGTTGCGCTTCAGCGAGATAAGTATGCACCGCCATCCCGTCATCATTTTCCATTACAACGTGATACCAGGGGGTATTTCGCAGCGAACTGTTTATTGCCAGATAGTCTTCATGGGTTTCACTCAGCGCATATTCGGGATCGATATCGACCACCACACCTAAATAGCCGAGTAAAGCATGCCTTACTTGCTGACCAATCCCAAATTTAGTGGCAATCATTTCACCTCCAGAAGCATCGTATTGTCGTCATAGATATATGGCATCCTTTCCATTTTTCAAGTCAGATGACGCGGCAAGCAAATCCTTTCAGATATAACCCTTCTGGATAGCTTGCAATAACCGGATGGTCGGCAGCCTGTCGGAACTGTTCAATAAACTGCAGTTCCCGACCAGCATCAAGCGCGGCATCAGCAATGATTTTTTGGAACAAATCTGTTGTCATTAATCCTGAACAAGAGAAAGTCATAAGAATGCCTCCCGGATTCAGCAGCTGACATGCCAGCATATTGATATCTTTATACCCACGGCAGGCACCAGACAACTGATTTTTGTTTTCAACAAATTTCGGTGGATCCATGATGATAACGTCAAATTTTTCGCCATTATCACGATACTTACGTAATAATTTGAAGACATCATCGCGTAAAAACTCAGCTTTGCTGAGATCAAGCTGGTTAAGCTCAACGTTCTGCTTAGCAATATCGAGCGCTTCTTGTGAAGTGTCGACACTGACGACTTGGCTACAGTTCCCCATTAAAGCGGAGATAGCGAAACCACCGGTATAAGAAAAGCAGTTTAGTACACGCTTATTCTCGACATAGCCACGAGTGGCAAAGCGGCTGTCACGCTGATCAAGATAGTAGCCCGTTTTATGCCCTTGCTGGATATCAACCAGCAGCCTCATACCATGCTCTTCTATCGCTAACAGAGGCGGTGGCAGTTCGCCACTAATCAGTCCCTGAGTCAGCGGCAGACCCTCTTTTTTACGCACTGCGACATCAGAACGTTCATAGATAGAACATTCTGGATACAGCTTTTGCAGTGCTTCAACCAAAAACGGACGCTGATAGTCTGCCCCAGCGGAAAGCAGTTGTAATACCAGAAAACGAGAGAAACGATCGATAGTCACGCCTGGAAGGCCATCAGACTCGCCAGCAATCAAACGATAGCTGTCTAAACCATCACGCACGGCAAGCCACTCTCGCCACTGCTGGGCTTGTTCCAGGCGACGAATAAAGAAATCCGTATCAATGGTTTCGTTACGATCGAAGCTCCAGACACGCGCACAAATTTGTGACGCAGGGGAGTAGGCAGCCCGAGCGAGCCATTTGCCGTGTGCATCGATAATATCAATAGTTTCACCAAGGCCCACCTTACCTTCAAGGCGTGCAACCGCACCTGAGAAGACCCAAGGATGACGACGCAACAACGATTTTTCGCGTCCTTTGGCTAATACTAAACGGGGATAATGATTAACAGTCGACTCAGTCATGCGGAGAAACCTCTGACAAACAGGGATGCGAGCTGGATAACAAACCAGCCTGATGCTATTAAATAAAATGGCGCGTAGATTAGCACACCTGCCTGAGGCAAGCATTAAACAGCGCGGGATAACATCCATCACCTCTGAATAATGGGAGAGAGAATGTCATGACAGAGCCTCAACAACAATGTGTTAAATATCGGATATACGGGCGCGTACAGGGGGTAGGATTCCGTTACAGCACCTGGCGAGAGGCAAAGCAACTGGCGTTAACGGGCTATGCGCGCAATCTGGATGACGGCAGTGTGGAAGTACTGGCCTGTGGCTCTCCCGACCAGCTTGAAAAGCTGCTCAACTGGCTGAATGCAGGAGGTCCACGAGGGGCTCGGGTCGATAATGTTTTTTCAGCCGCTCATCAACCCGAACAACGCTGGACCGAGTTTTCGGTTCGCTATTAAATGCACTTCACCGGTTTTGGCAAACCGGCAATTTTGGTGGCCTGCTTGGCCGGGCCTTTAGGAAACAGGCGATAGAGATAGCGACTATTGCCTTTTTCCTCACCAAACTTATTCGCCATGGCTTTAACCAGCATACGAATAGCAGGGGAAGTATTAAATTCCAGATAAAAATTACGCACAAAATGCACTACTTCCCAATGTTCTGGGGTCAGCGTTATCTCTGCTTTCGCCGCTATCGCCTCTGCTAAAGCTTCGCTCCACTGCTCGCTGTGCTTCAGATAACCATCGGCATCGGTGGCAATTTCCTGCCCTTCAAAAATCAGCATAATGACTCGGTATTTTAGTGAAAACGCCAGCAGTGTAACAAATTTTATGCGCCATAAAAAACTGCACCTTACTCAGCTGCCTGGGGCAGCGTTTGGGGTGCAGTCTGGTCACTCATATCAGAATGATATGTTAGCGATTAGTCCTTGCTGGCAAATCCGAGAATGCTCAGCAGGCTGATAAAGATATTATAGATAGACACATACAGGCTCACGGTTGCGCGAACGTAGTTGGTCTCACCACCACGAATGATGTTGCTGGTTTCATATAAAATGGCACCAGAAGAGATCAGAATAAATACGGCGCTAATAGCAAGATGTAATGCGGTTATCTGCAGGAAGATATTCGCAACCATAGCGACCAGTACCACGATAACGCCAGCCATCAGCATACCGCCGAGGAAGGACATATCTTTGCGCGTGGTCAGAACATAAGCTGAGCAGCCAACGAATACCAGAGCGGTCCCTGCCAGCGCCATACCAATCACATCGCCCATACCGGCGGACAGATAGCTATTCAGGATAGGGCCCAGGATATAACCCAGGAAACCGGTAAAGGCGAAGGTCGCAATCAGGCCTGATGGCTTATCAGCCAGACGGTAGGTCAGGAACATCAGACCATACATACCGACCAGTGTCAGAATCAGTCCCGGTGAAGGTAGTTGTAATAAGGTACTGGCAGTGGCAACCAGGGCAGAAAATGCCAGGGTCAGGCTCAGTAGAAAATAGGTATTACGCAAGACTTTATGCGTACTCAACAATGACGCGCGGTCACTGGAGGAGGCAATAATGCGATCCATTGTTAGACTCTCTCTTTTGCAGGTGTTTTATAGTAGATGAGCATAATGCCCTGCTTTATTGCAAAAAAGCCTTTTTACCCATCTTTACCTGCTGTGACATTCTGATGGTTATCAGATTGAAATTCAGGATAGTTTTTTGAAAAATATCACTTTATTAATAAGCCTGATAAGTAAAATTGGCGAGAGGTGTTCTTGAAATTTGTCAGTTATGGGCGAGGACGGCTCTCGAAAGGATATTAAAAGCAATAATTACCCGTAATCTGGCTCGCTCATGGCAGCGATGCTTCCTGAATAACTCTCCAAATCTTTCGATATCAAAGTGAAAACTGTTGTTATCCTCGCCATTTTGTTGCACTTTCAACCAAACAACACAAAAACGGCTAAATTTAAGGCGATCGAACCAATTGGTGCTTTACATGAGGTATGGCTATGTTTATAGTTCGCCTCGTTGGAAGTGTGGCCGAGCGGTTGAAGGCACCGGTCTTGAAAACCGGCGACCCGAAAGGGTTCTAGAGTTCGAATCTCTACGCTTCCGCCAACATTTAAACAGTCGCTGAAAAGCGGGTGTGAAGTAAAAAAGTATAATGGAAGTGTGGCCGAGCGGTTGAAGGCACCGGTCTTGAAAACCGGCGACCCGAAAGGGTTCTAGAGTTCGAATCTCTACGCTTCCGCCAATTTAAACCCCAAGTTAGTTAATAACTTGGGGTTTTTTGGTATTGTTTTTCCGGTAATTTTTATAACTCGAAGACGGTTATATATTCGCCAGCATCATAGCGCTGCACATAATTTTTTCAGATTTATCCAATCTTGTTATATCTATAGCCTTTAATATTATTTACAAAACTATACGAGCTGCTGGTAGGTTTATTGAACTCAGAATAAATCACTTTCAGGAGCCGTACATGAAGCAGCATATTGCCACGTTGACCTTGTTAGCCAGTTTGACCAGCCTCTTTTCAGCCGCTGCCAGTGCAGATAAATTAGATGACATTAAGCAAGCCGGAGTGGTCAGGGTCGCCGTATTTGATAGCAATCCACCGTTTGGTTATATCGATCCTGAAACCAAAAAACTGGTTGGCTACGATGTCGATGTTGCCGAAGCCATTGGTAAAGCGTTAGGTGCCAAAGTTGAATTACGGGCCACTAACCCCGCTAACCGCATTCCACTGTTATCCTCAAATAAAGTTGACCTGATCGCCGCGAACTTCACCATTACCGATGACAGGGCCAAAGCCGTCAATTTCAGCGTGCCTTACTTTTCTACCGGACAAAAGTTTATTGCCCACAAAGGGGTTTTGAAAACGCCGGAAGATATCCGCCCCCTGCGTATCGGTGCCGATAAAGGAACGGTTCAGGAAATCACGCTGCGTGAACGTTATCCTGATACCAAAGTTATCTCGTATGACGATACGCCGCTGGCCTTTGTTGCACTGCGTAATGGCAATGTGCAGGCCATCACTCAAGATGACGCTAAGCTGGTCGGATTATTAGGTAACCTGTCGCCAGAGCAGCGTGAAGCTTTTGAAATTTCTCCTTTCAGTCTGACCAAAGAGTACCAGGGAGTCGGTATTCCTAAAGGTGAAGTTCGTCTGACTGAAGCGGTTGATGCTGCTCTGCTGGAGCTCGAAAAAGACGGTCAGGCAACGCTCATTTACGATCGTTGGTTTGGACCAGAGACTAAAGCCGCCCAGCCTCGAGGTGATTTCCGAATTGCTCCTCTGGCCGAACAGCCAAAAGCGTGATGGATTAATAGCGTCTGGGTGGTCACGGGCTACCCGGACTGTAGTTTTTGACAGGATGTAATATGAATTGGGACGACTTGCTTAGCCCGATGTATTTGGGCTGGCTATGGCAGGGATTTTTGCTTACCCTGGCGCTTTCGGCTTGTGCCAGCATTGCTGCGACGTTATTAGGGTTTCTGGTCGCGGGAATGCGCGATAGCCGAATCAGGCTGTTACGTACTCTGGCGATAGGCTACAGCTCTTTATTTCGTAATACGCCGCTGCTGGTTCAACTTTTCTTCTGGTACTTTGCTGCTGGTCAACTGTTGCCCGGCGCTCTCATGCAATGGTTAAACACCCCTCATCAGGCAGGCCCATTCTCATGGCCATCGTTTGAATTTCTGGCCGGTTTTATCGGACTGACATTTTACTCCACTTCCTTTATTGCTGAAGAGATCCGGGCGGGGATCCGCGGTGTCGCGACGGGACAAAAAAATGCGGCCTGGGCGCTAGGTTTAACCGGATGGCAGTCAATGCGCTATATCATTCTGCCCCAGGCTCTACGTATTGCCTTTCCGCCGCTTTTGGGCCAGTACATGAATGTGATTAAAAATTCATCGCTGACCATGGCTATTGGCGTGGCCGAACTCTCTTATGCCTCTCGTCAGGTAGAAACCGAAACATTGCGTACCTTTCAGGCTTTTGGTGTCGCGACGATACTCTATATCCTGACCATTGCCGTCCTGGAAGGGTGGGGTATGTGGCGTCAGCAGCGGGCTTTGGTGGCCAGGGGATAAACGATGGATTTTAGTATTATACAAGATAACCTGAGTTATCTGCTCCTTGGCACCTGGCCTGACGGCCCTCTCGGCGGTGCGGCATTGACAGTGGTCATCAGTCTATTAGCCGGTGTTGTTTCAGCCGTACTGGGTACGGTATTGGGTGTGGTTCTCGCAATGTCGCGTGGCATACCTGCGGCATTGCTGGCCACGGTACTGGGTTTTTTCAGAGCTATTCCAGTTATCATGCTGATTTTCTGGAGTTACTTCCTGTTACCGATACTGTTTGGTATTGATATACCCGAAATCACCACCGTTGTTTGTGCCCTGGCCTTGATCTCCTCTGCTTATCTGGCTCATGCGGTAAGGGCCGGTATTCTCGCTATCAGCGTGGGGCAATGGCAGGCAGGACTCTCACTGGGACTGACACGCTGGCAGACGCTCGGTTACATCGTGCTGCCACAGGCCTTACGGATGATGGTTCCGTCGTTTATTAATCAGTGGATATCCTTAATCAAAGATACCTCGCTGGCTTATATTATCGGAGTAGGGGAGCTGACCTTCCTGGCCACTCAAGTGAATAATCGCAGTATGGTTCATCCCACCGAAGTGTTTCTATTTATAGCGGGCGTCTACTTTATCCTCTGCCTGATGCTTGAACTCGTTGCACATCGGGTTCAGCAGCGCTATGGCCAGCAGCAGAAACCTGCCCGGCGCTGGTGGCGACGCCAGCCGACACTTTCAAATTGAAGCCAGCAGTCAGGAAAGATTAACCAGAAGGGAAAAAAGAAAAATTCTCTGGTCATTATCCTGGATTGCGGGGGAGGTTACCAAACCAATGGACAACTCAAGGGTCTGAAAAATAGAATGCTATCCATAGCTACTCTAACCAGGGCCCACCTCCATCTATGTCGACATCTTTTTACGCACATCCCCCGCAGGCACTGAGCATTATTGCCACCGGTACAGCATTGCCACCGGGCAAGATTGAGTCGTCAGCGCTGGATCAAAAACTGGGTAAAGCTGCGGGATATGTAGAGCAACGTTCAGGTATTGAATACCGTTTTCATGCAAGTACCAGTGCAAGCCAGGCTGAACTGGGCGCTGCCGCCCTGCATGATGCGCTCGAACGCCATGCCATTGACCCAGACTCAATCGATTTATTAATTTCCGCATCAGCGATTGCCTATCAGGCTTTGCCCTGTACCGCGATACATATCCTGAAAGCCGCCGGGCTGGCTCCGGGAACGGCGGGTTTCGATATTAACAGTAGCTGTGTCAGTTTTATTTCTGCCTTGCAAGTTGCCACCGGGTTATTGAATGCCGGCAGTTATCAACGGATCGCGATTGTTAGCGCAGATATAGCTTCACGCGGTATTGACTGGAACCATGAAGAGTCTTCTTTGATTTTCGGGGATGGTGCCGCTTGCGCCATTGTTGAACGAGGCGATGGTCGTAGCCGAGTGCTCGGTAGTCTGGTTGAAATGTATCCTTCGGGAAGCGAATTATGTGAAATACGCGCCGGAGGAACCCGACGTAATCCTCGCGCCGGAATAGAAGATCAAGATTTCTTGTTTCATATGCAGGGCAAAGCGCTTTTTCGGCATGCCTCATCCATTATCGAAGGCTATTTTCAGCGTTTGCTGGCGCAAAGCCAGCTGACGTTACCCGATATTGCTACGGTAGTCCCTCATCAGGCCAGCCATTTAGCGCTGGAGCATATGCGTAAGCGTCTCCATGTGCCCAATGAAGTGCTGATTGATATTTATCGTTATCATGGCAATCAAGTGGCGGCATCGATTCCTTTTGCCTTACATGAAGCGATGGTGACCGGGCGCGTTAACCCTGGAAAACCGGTTATGCTAATTGGTACCGCAGCCGGGCTGACGCTGGCTGGCATGGTCATTTTGCCATGAAAATTCTGGTCACCGGGGCAACCAGTGGGCTGGGGCGTAATGCGGCACAATGGCTGCTGGAACAAGGGCATAATGTCGTTGCAGTAGGGCGCGACAGGCCTGCGGGAGCGGCATTACAGGCACTTGGTGCCACCTTTATTGCTCAGGACTTGACGCAGTGTTCAGATGAAACCTTTCTGTCGCTAGTCCAAGGCTGTGACGCCGTCTGGCATTGCGCGGCTAAATCCTCTCCCTGGGGACCGGCTGAGGAATTTTTCCAGGCCAATGTCGTCGTGACCGAGAAACTGGCGCGGGTCGCTGGTCGGGAAGGCGTCAGACGATTTGTACACATATCCACCCCGGCAGTCTATTTTGATTTCCAGCATCACCACAATCTGCCTGAAACCTATCGTGCTAGCCGTTTCTCAAGCCATTATGCGCACAGTAAATATGCGGCTGAGCAGGTTCTACAGCAGCCCATCGAACTTTACCCTGAGACTAAATATATCATCCTGCGGCCTCGTGGCTTATTTGGCCCGCATGACCGGGTGATTATTCCCCGGCTGTTGCAAAATATTCGTGGCAAAAAAAACGTATTACGCTTACCCGGCGGGGGGATGGCACAGCTTGATTTGACCTTCGTTCTGAATGTGGTTCATGCCATGTCGCTTGCGACGACCCAGGACAATCTGCCTTCAGGGGCGATATACAACATCACTAATCAGCAGCCACAGCGGCTGGCAGAAATGATTGACGCGATTTTAAATCAGCAACTGAATTATCAGGTCACTCTACAGTCGGTGCCTTACCCACTGTTGTCTGTCGTCGCTGCTGGAATGGAGCAAGTGGCGAAAATTACCGGTAAAGAACCGATGCTTACCCGCTACAGTGTGGGTGCCGTCTATTTTGATATGACCCTTGATTCGCAGCGAGCGATTAATGAACTGGGCTATCGTCCGCTTTATTCTCTTGAAGAGAGCATTGTTCGAACCGGAGACTGGTTACGGGCATCCACTCAGGGAGTTAACCATCGTGGCTAAGATAACCACCTTCGAAGTGGGATATTGTACTCATGTGGGGTGCATGGCCTTGAAAGGTGCCAGTTTTCGGGTCTGTAAATTTCCTGCCCGGGCTTACTTGTTAGAAGTGGGTGATAAGCGCTGGCTATGGGATACCGGCTATGCGACCTGGTTTGAACGCTACACGCGTTCAGGGCTATTCTGGCTATATCGTCAAGTGACGCCGGTCTATTTTGACCCCGGCGAATCGCTGGTAGCACAACTCCAGGCTCAAGGGTATCTGACTGGCGATATTGACGGGATGATCCTCTCCCATTTTCATGCTGACCATATTGCCGGGCTGCGTGACTTCTCCGCACTGACTTTTATTTGCTCCGGGCAAGGGTGGCAGAGAACGCGTGATTTGCGCGGCATTGCGGCCTTACGGCAAGCCTTTATTCCTGGACTTATTCCTGAAACCTTTGAAACCTCAGTGCAATTTTTTGAAAGTTTTACCCAAGTGGCTCTGGCCTCAGAGTTGATGCCTTTTGAGCAGGGCTATGAGTTACCGGGCAGCCAGGGACAAGTATTACTGGTGCCGTTACCGGGCCATGCTGCTGGGCACTACGGCGCTTTTATACAGACAGATGAGGGCTGGGTATTGCTGGCAAGCGATGCGGCCTGGTCACCGGTCAGTTACCAGACGCTTCGCGGCCCCTCGCGTATTGCCAATTTACTGATGGATAATTCAGTCGCCTATTACCACACCTTAGCTCAGCTTAACCAGCTCTGGCTGGGGGGGAAATGTCAGATTCGACTCTGCCATGAGGGGGACTTATGACCGCATTGCTTCGGACTCTGTGGCATTACTTTCGTACCCGGCAGCGGCACTTCTCCAGTCGTGAAGCGCTGGAGCGCTATCAGCAGCGCCAGCTAAAGCGTTTTGCCCGTCAGGTGCTGGCGAAAAGTCCGTGGTTCAGCCGCTATCAAGACCTGCCGATGTCTGACTGGCCGTTAATGGATAAGTCGTTAATGATGGCGCATTTTGATCAGATGAATACTCAGGGACTTCGCAGTCAGGTCTTACTCGACATCGCTTTGCAAAGTGAGAACGATCGCGATTTTTCACGTCAGGTCGGGAAATTCAGTGTCGGACTATCGTCAGGAACCTCCGGTCAGCGTGGCCTGTTCGTCGTCAGCCCAGAAGAGCAACAGTTGTGGGCGGGGGGGATGCTGGCTAAGATGCTGCCCGATGGTCTGTTTGCCGGGGAAAGAGTGGCATTATTTTTACGCGCGAATAATAACCTCTACCAGAGCGTCAATAATCGCTGGCTCAGCCTTGCCTATTATGACTTATTTCAACCGCTCTCTTCTCATCATCCAACACTGGAAAAACAGGCACCAACCATTATTGTTGCTCCGGCTCAGGTATTACGTGAACTGGCCCTCAGAGTGCAACGTGGTGAGTTAACACTCACGGTCAAAAAAGTGATTTCTGTGGCGGAAGTCCTCGAACACCAAGACCGTCTGTTACTGGCAGAAGTGTTTGGTGAGGTGGGCGAGGTCTACCAGGCAACGGAAGGATTTTTAGCAGCCACTTGCCGCTACGGCACTCTGCATCTTAACGAAGAGTTTCTGCATATTGAACCTCACTGGCTGGATGAGCGGCGTTTCACGCCGCTGATTACTGACTTTACCCGGCAAACGCAGCCGATTGTTCGTTATCGACTTGATGACATCCTGGTTGCCCGCGAAGAGGCGTGTCCTTGTGGTAACCCTGCCCGAGCCATTAGTCATATTGAAGGTCGGTTTGATGATCAACTCCAGTTGACTAATATTCACGGACAGCAGCTGACTATCTTTGCAGACCTCTGTAGCCGTGTGTTAGCTATTTCATTACCCCTTAACGCAGATTATCGACTGACTCAGCAGGGGGAGCAGACTTTACATCTGCTTGCCGATTGCTCTCTGGAGGAGCTGGAAATCACTCAGCAGGCGCTATTTGCCATGCTGGAAAAGCAGGGCGTAGACATGCAAAAACTCCACTGGAAACTGGAAAGTGCCGCCGTTATTCCGCAGTTTGACAGTAAACGGCGGCGTATTATTCGTCAGGTAGTGCCATGAAAAACGGACTTTATCGGGTAGGACAGCTGCTACTGGGCTGGGGATTTGTCGGTGTGATTTATCATTTAACCGATAGTCTACAAGGCACCGGACAAGTGATAGCGCCATCATGGATTGATAACAAGATCCCCTTTTCGGCCTCGGCTATCTGGGCCTATTTGTCTTTTTTCCTGATTATTCCAGCAGGCTATTTTTTGGCACCGTTAACAACGGTGCGCTGGCTGACTCGGTCGATGCAGCTGGCTGCGGTAGGCGCCGGGCTGGTTTATTTGCTGTGGCCGACCACCATAACCACGCCGCTGGATAGCGGGCAGGGGATTGAGTCTATGCTATTGAAGCAGTTGGTGGCTGTAGACTCGGCACAAAACTGTTTCCCGTCGCTGCATATCGCCCTGACGCTGTTAGCGGTATGGGCAATAGCGAAGTCCCGGCGGCATGGGATGACCCTGGTGTTTATACTCTGGGGAAGCGCGATAGCCTTTTCTATTTTACAGTTAAAACGTCATCTGTTTATCGACCTGGTGGGTGGCGTGGTGCTGGCATTAGGCGCGGGTATGCTGGTGGGCTGGATAATGAACCAGCAGAAGGAGAAACCTGATGAGTGAGTTAATTATTCCGGTCATTCTGATGTTACTCTTTGTACTGGGCGAAGCCTTGCTACTGAGATTTAACAGCCAGCAAACGGTTGACTGGCATGAGGTTATTTTTAACCTTAACTCCGGACATATTATGCTCTGGCTGTTTCGTGGCCTTGAGGTGCTCTGCTATGGTCTGGTATTCAACCACTTCAGCCTCAATTTATTTGCTGAACTTTCGCCTGTCTGGGTGTGGTGTTTTGCCATTCTGGCCTGGGATTTTGGTTTTTACTGGCTACACCGTTTGCATCATCGGCTGGCTATTTTATGGGCAGTACACGTTGTTCATCACCAGGGGCATCACTATAATTTGTCGCTGGGGGTACGTAACTCCTGGTACTCTTCGCTGACTTCGATCCCTTTCTTTATAGTACTGGCGTGGTTGGGTGTTCCGCTCACCGTGTTTCTGAGCGTCTCGATATTGCACTACACGCTCCAGTTCCTGAATCATATGTCCGTGAAACCTCATCTTGGCTGGCTGGAAAAAATCTTTGTCACCCCGACACACCATCGGGTTCATCATATTAACGATCGCGCTTACTCTGATAGTAATTACGGCGGCAGTTTTATTTTCTGGGATAAGCTCTTTGGTACCTTCAAAGTGGCTCCAGAGGAACCTTATCGCTATGGCGTAAAAGGCGACCAGCCCAGCAATAATCCCTTTATTGACAGTAACCGTCCCTTCTGGCGGTTACTCAAAAAAGGAGCCTCAGCGAGTGCCGCGAGACGTCAGTATTACGCCTCGGCGTGGATGCTAGTGAGTGGCGCTATGCTGCTCTTTGCGCTGGTACTGGGCTATATTCAACGCTATGGTTATGGCTACCACGATATTACCCTCACTCAGATTGCGCTGTTTATGCTGTTAGCCGGTGGCTCGATTGCTCTGGGCGGCATTTCACAAGGACAGCACTGGGGAGTTTTTAGCTGGTTTCTGCTCACCCTGACTTTATGGTTGCTACTGGTGATTGGCCTGGGCTGGACTGAGATTTTTTGGCAGCTTACGCTGTCAGTTCTGCTGCTTCATAGCCTCAGCGTATTGTGTGGCTGGGGAAGGAGGGTAGTCGCTGATGTCTGATAAACTTGAACCGTTGCGCTATCCCCGTGATAGCGAGCAGGACTTTCACCAGCATCTACAGCAGGCGGCTCGAGAGTACCTGGCGCAGGATCACGCGTATGCTGATGGCTGGCAGTGGAGTAAAGCGTTGCTTCTTCTCGCGCTATCGGTGCTGTGTTATAGCCTCACTCTTGGAACCTCTCATCCTTGGGTTTTTGCCATCAGCTATTTTATGTTTATCATGATGGCGATGTTATTGAATGTGAATGTTAACCACGATGCCTCGCATAATACTTTTAGCCGCCGACCGTGGATTAATCGTGTTATTGGTCGGCTAGTGACACTGCCTTTAGGCGTCGATCCTGACTACTGGCGGGTACGCCATGTAGTGTTCCATCATCAGTATGCTAACGTTGAAATTTACGATTTAGATACCGAAGAAAACGGAATTTTTCGCCAGTCCCCTTTCCAGCAATGGCGTCGTCATATGCGCTATCAGCATTTGTACTGGCCACTGATTGCGGCGTTATCACTGCCGTGGATAACCTGGGTTTTTGACTGGCGAGACCGGCTCAATAAAACGCCGCTCCGGCAAGAGAAATTACTGCCGGGTAAGCAGGGCTGGGCATTATTTGCTGGCAGTAAAATAGCCCATCTATTACTGGTACTGGTGGTTCCTTTACTGGTGGGTATACAGCACGATATTTCGCCCTGGATGGTATTACTGACCTATCTGATAAGCCAGATGTGCGCCTCGCTGATGGTGGTGTTTTTACTGCTCGGTACTCACTGGGCTGAAGCTGAGTTTTTTGAAGCGCCGGAAAATCATCAGATGCCGCATGGCTGGTATCACCATAATTTCGCCACCGCCTGTGACTGGGTGGCTTCTCCGCGCTGGCTTCATCATTTAACCGGCGGGCTTAACTATCATTTAACCCATCATCTGTTTCCTCAGCTCAATCATCGCCACTACCCGGCGCTCGCTGAGATTATTGGTCAACTGGCAGCCCGTTATGGCATGGATTATCGTTGTATCGGTTATCGAGAACTGTTGGTGCGCCAGCGTCGATTCTTGCGGCAAATGGGCCAGCCTCCGGTGAGGGCTACGGAATGATGAGCAGGACACCTTTGCGCCCACTGGCCTTTCAGACCGATGATTTAGCGCTGCATAAAGCCATTATGCAGGCGGCGAATCAGTACCTACGTACCAACAGCGATAGTCGTTTTGCGAACGGGCGAGCTATCGGCAAACTGGCCCTGCTGGCAGGAATTTGCCTGATATGTTACTGGCTGAGTCTGCAACAGCACTCAGTTATGGCTCTGTTCGGCTGGTATCTGGGGTTTATTTTTAGTGGCATGCTGCTGGTGATTAATGTTGTTCACGACACTTCCCATAACGCTTTTTTCCGCTCTGGGTGGGTTAATGCCTTAGTGGGGAGGGTGGTGTCGATTCCGCTTGGGCTGGATCCTGACTGCTGGCGGGTGCGTCATGTTATTTTTCATCATACTCATACTAATATTGCCGGTTATGACTCAGACATTGATGAAAACGGCCTGTTACGCCAGACGCCATTTCAACGCTGGAAGCCTTTTATGCGTTTTCAGCACTGGTACTGGCCATTAATTGCCGCCTTTACCTTCCCTTGGTATATCTGGCTGGTGGACTGGCTTGATCGTATCGGACTGACCCGAGTGACACCGAAAATGGCCCAACGGGGTCTGCGCGGCTGGGCTGTTTTCCTGTTGAGTAAAGGCCTGCATTTTTTACTGGCTCTGGTGATCCCGGCTTATGTCCTGTCAGCTGAGTTCAGTTTCTTCACGATACTGATTATCTATCTGGTCTGTCAGATGGTGTCATCGCTTCTGTTTGTGATGCTTATCGTCGGCACTCATTGGGCAAAATCACAGTTTTTTGAACCGCCGGAAGTGGGGAGTATGCCGCATACCTGGTACCAGCATGTGTTCGCTACCACCTTTGACTGGCAGGCCCGGCCCGCTTGGTTAGGTTATTGGCTCGGTGGTGCTAATTTGCACCTGACGCATCATCTTTTCCCTAACTGGCATCATCGCCATTACCCAGCATTAAGCCAGCTGATTGGCGAGGTAGCGACGCGATTTAATATCGACTATCAAAAAATTAGCCTGACCGAGTTGCTACAACTGCAGCAGCAGTTTCTTAAGCAGATGGGCGTGGATCCCAAATTGCCTCAGGAACGTACCCCATCATGACAAAAATCGTTATTACTGGGGCATCTGGTTTTATTGGCCAGGCTTTTCTACGCCGTTTCGCTGCCGATCCTGAGCTGGAATTATACGGCACTGGTAGGCGGCCACTGTTACAGAATCTATCGGGTATTCGTTACTCTCAGCTTGATCTGGCCGATTTAAATACGCTCGATTTTACCCCGGATGTGGTTATTCACGCTGCTGGTAAAGCGGGGCCATGGGGGCGACGCGAGGAGTACTGGCGCGATAATGTGCTCACGACCGAGCAGGTGATTAACTTTTGTCACCAGCGAGAAAATCCCAGATTGATATATCTCTCCACGGCAGCGGTTTACTACCGCTATCAGCATCAGCTTGGTCTGACGGAACAGGAGACTATCGGGCCTGATTTCGCCAATGAATATGCCCGTAGTAAATACCAGGCAGAGCAGAGGGTGCAGGCTTATCAGGGCGAGAAGACGATATTACGCCCCTGTGCCGTATTTGGTGCCGGAGACAAGCTATTGTTTCCACCGCTACTGGAGGCGGCAGGTAAAAAACAACTGCCTCTGTTAACGTCAGCGGATATGCCAGCCTTCGGGGATATTATGCCGGTTGAGACACTCTGTGATTATCTACGGCGAGCGCTGACGTTGCCGCAGTTACGACCGGTTTATAACCTCTCTAACGCTGAGCCGGTGGCGATCAATGCTTTCTTACAGGAGGTGCTTAAACGCTTTAACCTGCCCGCTGCAAAAAGGCAGATATCGGTGAGGCAACTGATGCGGATTGCTGGTCTGGTAGAAGGGGGATATCGGTTACTGAGGATCAATAAAGCGCCCCCGATTACGCGTTTTGGTGTCGGGGTGTTCGGCTATTCAAAAACGCTGGATGTGCATGCCGCCCTGACGGATTTTGGCCCACCGTCCTGCAGCTTATCAGCCGGACTGGATGCCTTAGTTCAACACTACCAGGAGCAGACCCTATGCTTATCCTGATTGCCAGCTGGCTGGGTATCTTGCTGTTAAAAGTGGGGTTAACCTTACGAGTTATTCGTCAGGAACAGCGTCGGAAAAGTCGTCCCTTGCAGTGCCGAGTGACGATTTTACAGCCGATTTTAAGTGGTGATCCCACTCTGGAGACGACTCTGAAGGCGAATGTTATTTCGCTGGAACAGGCTGATTTTATTTGGCTTATTGATGACGACGACGAAGTTGCTCAGGTGACAGTCAGCCAGATAAAGCAGCATTTTCCGCAGCGAAATATTATCATGAAGTCATGCCCTGCTGCACCACAAGGCGTGAATCCGAAAGCCTTCAAACTTGAACAGGCCTGGCGTGAAGCCAGGAATGACATCATTCTGGTGCTGGATGACGATGCGATGCTTTCCGCTGATGCGCTTGCTCATTTGATCAGTGAAGTCGGGACGGATAATCTGGTCACTGCATTACCCTATTATGCGGCCAGTAAAAATTGCTATTCTGCGCTATTAGCGCAGTTTGTTAACGACAGTTCAGCCCTGACTTATCTGCCTCTGCTGCCTTACTTACCGCCATTAACCATTAATGGTATGTGCTATGCGCTCACCGTTCAGACCCTCGCAAAGGTGAAGGGTTTTGCCCCTATTCAGCAGCATCTGACGGATGACTTGGCTCTGGCCTCGTTACTGAGCCAGCACCAGATTCGACTGATACAGACTACTTCTTTGGTTAAAATTCATACTGACCTGGCAAGGGGTAAAAAGTACTGGCAACAAATGCACCGCTGGTTCTTGTTTGCCACCTTGCTGTTGCGTGAAAAATCCCTGAAGATCAATATATTGATTTTTCTGCTGCAAGGTTTGCATCCCCTGTTGTTATGGGGCGTGATATTAATGGCTTTTTCACATCCCTTGCTGGTTCTCGCCTGTCTGATAGGGCGTCATTTTGCACTACGGAAAGTGCAGCGAGCACTGACAACAGATATTCAATCACGGCCACTGCTGTCCCTGGTGTCAGAGCTATTACAGCCGCTACATCTCCTGCACGCCCTCTGTAACCGGACCATTGTCTGGCGCACCCGCCGTTATCGGGTGTTCAGTAATAGCAACTTTATCTCACGCTGAATTGAATAAAAAACATACTCCAGTTAATTTTCATCTTTTGACTGTAATCACAACTTTGCTGAACGATATTCTGTAGTGTCGTTGTTTAACTATCCGTCACGACAACAGGGTCAGAAATTATCTGACAGGATAAATTCGTGCGCTATCCAATTTTTTACATGTAATAAAGTGACCTGCTTAATAAAAAACAGCAATAGTGCTTCTGTTTTTCAATCGTTATCAATTCTTTCATTCATATATATCAGGGTTAAAGTTAACGTGATAGTAAGTATCCCTCGCCATAAAAAGTAATCATACATTGAAATATTCATTTAGTGAGGATTATGATGAATAATAAATTCGATAATACAGCTTATTTATCTGACGGTGATATTGATAATAAAAATGCCGGTGGTTTTTTAAATTGCGATCAGGAATTGTTTTCTCCAGCATCGCGCGCTTATCTTGCCTGGCAAGAAGGGAAAATCTCAACTGCTCAGTATTCCCGGCATCAATTTGGGAAATTCTTTTCTGATAATAAAGTTAACATTTCCTTGCAGGATGCAAACATGGCTAACATAAACCATGACGATTCTTTTATTTTACCTGAGCCTGGTTTGCACTGGACAAAACATCATGTTATTTCTGGTGGGAAATTAACAGCTACCTGGAATAATAAAAATAAACAATGTGCTTATCGCTGGAATTATTTTATTACCCATAGGGACTGGCATCCTGAACGGCCACTTAGCAGAGAACAATTTGAAGAAACCCCTTTTTATACAGTTGAACTGGCTACGGTTGCAGGGGGGGATAGTGACAATCAACTTAGGGTACATGAGCTATCCTTACCCGAACGGAGAGGTTATCATGTCTTGTTTGCTGCGATGGAAGATGCCGATGGGCGTTATATAAATTATCAAATTATTGATTTATTTTTTATCCTCTTTGCCCAACAACCACCGGCCCCCTATGGTTTACGTGTCACTGCAGTATCGAAAAATAGCGTATCATTAACATGGGATTATCCTGCAAACCCGGTTGTTTATAAATACGAGGTTTATCGGAATGGTAAGAAATTAAATACGGGTGGTGGAAGTTCTCTGTTTTTTACTGATAAAGAGGTAAAAGAAAACACAGAATATACTTACACGGTTCAAGCTTTCACGATTAATGGTGTGGATTCTCCGCTAAGCGAGCCTGTAACCATCCGTACTTTAGGGGGGAGTAACCAGGTCGTGCCGCCTGAACCTCCGGTAGACTTACAATATTCCAGTCTGACCAATACGTCAGCCAGATTGAACTGGCAGCCGGGGAGCTCAGAAAAAGAGATCAGTAATTATGTTATTTATCGTAATAGTATTGCTGTTGGTAATGTTACTTATCCGGCAGACAGTTTTTTAGATACTAAACTATTACCTGATACACAATATTATTATTATGTTATTGCAGTCAGTATTTATAATTTAAGTTCAATTCCTTCTGAAACTATTTTTGTAAAAACCCGTCCCGAAGAAGAAGTTCAGTACCGAGACTGGCGGCCTGAAACTTTTTATCCCGTTGGGGCTAAGGTTTATAGTCTGGGGCATAACTGGCGGTGTATTAAAGCGCATATTTCTTTTTGCGTTTCAGGGCAGCCAGGAAAACTGTGGGAAGAAATATAACCTGTTTCCTCAGATTGTGACGCTCGAGGTGAACGTCGCAGCTGCCAATGTCAAAGCAGGCAGCTTTGGGCGGCGTGCTATTGCGTGCTAACTAAGGTCTGGTTTCATCACTTTGACGATAAAGTGGGCTGTGAGAAGATAAACGCTCTGTAGAGTGCTTAAATATTTACTCTTTGTGGGTGTTTTGCCCCTTATTGAGTCAAAGGGAATCGATAATAAAAACCTTACTAGCACTTATCCCGCCCTCTGTCCGGCGGATTGATTTACTGGCTCCCCCTTTCAGTGGACACTTACATCCGGTTCTTGCGCTGGGGCGTGCTCTGGCTGCTCGATACGAGGTGCGTATTATCAGCACCCAGGGGGCACAGCTGCGTATTGCCGGTGCGGGGTTACAGGGTATCGCATTAGCGGGAGATTTCGACGCACCCTTGCAGGCGATCGCCAACCCAGACTATGCAGTAAAAAGTAGCCCGCTAAAGCTGTATCGGCAGTTTAAACAGGCGGTGAGTTTACTGGCGGATTTTGCCACTCGGCTTGATGAACTTTACCAGCAGGAGCAGCCGCCTGACTTGATCATCGCTGATTTTACGCTGCCAGTCGTCGGTAAGGTTGCGACAGCATGGAATATCCCCTGGTGGACCAGCTTACCTTCTCCTTGTGTGCTGGAAACGTGCGACGGCCCGCCTGCCTATTGTGGAGGATTAACCCCAGCGACTAATGGCTGGCAGCGCGTCAGACAGGCTATTGCGCGCAAAAAAGTGCGCTGGTTTAAACAGACGATATTCTGGCTGTTCCGTCACACCATCAGACCGACCGGGATAACGCAACTCTATCGGCCAGACGGTACCGAGAGTGCCTACTCTGCGGAGTGTATTCTGGCTTTGGGAGATAAATCGCTGGAGTTTGCGCGCAGCTGGCCTGCCAGTGTGCAATTTATTGGTCCGGCTCTTTATACCCCTCCAGACTCAGGTTATTCCCCTCATTTTACGCCGGGACGGCGACATATCCTGGTAACATTAGGAACCCATCTGGCCTGGCATAAAGATGAGGTCGCTGACGCTATTAGACAACTGGCTCGGACTTTACCTGACTATCAGTTTCATTTTACTGATGGTTGTCCTGAGGCGACAGGCATCCAGCAAACAGAAAATTTTATTCGTCTGCCCTGGGTTAACTATGACACCTGTCTGCAACATTACTCTCTGGTGATTCACCATGGTGGAGCCGGGATTATGTACTATTGTCTGCAGCAGAATATTCCGGCGCTGGTCTATCCGGTCGATTTTGATCAGTTTGATCATGCCGCCAGACTGGAAGTTGCAGGGAAGGGAATATGGTTAAAAGGGGGACTGACAGCTCTGGTTAATGCCAGAGCTGATATTGAGCGGCTGTTAGCGGACTTGACATCCTCCCCGCCCTAAAGGGCTGGGGATCCCTACAGCCAGACGGCAATGTCCTGCCGCGAGTATGTTCTTTGCGGCGTTTACGTCGCGGTCATGAGTGGTTCCGCACTCACAACAAGTCCATTCTCTTATTCGCAGATCTGCTCTACCTTTCGGACTGTTAGCGGAGATAGCCCCGCAACACGAACAAGTCTGGGTGGAATACCTTTCGCTGACCACTTTAAACACGACTGACCGCGCAATCGCTTTGTATTTCAGTTGTGTTTTGAGCATCGCCCAGCCAGCGTCTAAAACGCTCTTAGCCATTTTGGTTTTGACTAACTTGCTGCTGCTCACGTCGCCTACGAATATTGCCGCATGGCTGTTTACCAGCGCCGTGCTGTACTTGTGCAGGGCATCTTTGCGGCGGTTCTTAATTTTGGCATGAATGGCGCGTACACGGGCTTTCTTGCCTGCCCGCTGCGCTTTCCCTAATGCTGACTCCAGATTGCGATAGAACTTGCCAGCAATCAGCTTTTCACCCTCTGACGGGGTGGCGTAGTCCTTTAGCCCCAGATCAACGCCCACGGCAGTTGTGCCTGCGGTCGGGGCGGTTTCTACCTCCACGCAGATATTGAAATACCAGCGCCCCCGGCTATCTTCTGAAAAGCTACCCGCGCGGAATTTGTAGCCGATCAAGCCGTAGCTGTCCCAGACTGTAAAGTCGTGGCCTGCAAACTTAACGCAGCCGTTCTGCCACCGCGCCGCCCGCGATTTAAACGGGATCCAGCCAAGCGAACGGCGAGCGCCACCACTGACGCGCCAGCGCAACCGGGAACGTTTAAACTGTTTCCGTGCCTTGCCGTGGTCGGCGATAACTTCCTGTACCGTAGCGCTGCCGATGGTATAGCCGCGCTCTTTCTGAATGCCCGCCGTCATTTTTTGAACATCAAACGCCGACAGCCATTTGGGAGCCTGCGCACCAAAAGCGCCAGCGTTGCTGTATGCCGCGCTGGTTATCTCATTTGCCAGATTAAAGACCTGATTGACCTCAAAGGCCATCTGTCGCAATACGGCGGCATGTTTGTCTTTTACTCTGACTGATAATGTCTTGGTCTGAATGTTCATGGCTTGCTATGATAATAGCCTTATAATACCTTCTCAAGGTTGGTCTATGGACATGACTTGTCGGACGGGGCGGCATTGTGTCTTTATGCTCCACTGCCATTTAATCTTCGTCACCAAGTATCGCGGGGCAGTATTCAACGCCGCACATCTGGAAACGCTGGAGAGCATTTGCCGCAACGTATGCGAGCTATTTGAATGCGAGCTGGTGGAGTTTAACGGGGAGTCGGATCACGTTCATATGCTGCTTAACTTCCCGCCGAAGGTGGCGATCAGCAAGCTGGTTAACAGCCTGAAAGGGGTTAGCAGTCGCAAGATGAAATTGCATCATCCCGATTTGCATAAGCCCGCCTGGAAGTCAGACGCGCTTTGGTCGCCGTCATACTTCGCTGGTAGCGTGGGCGGTGCGCCACTTGAAGTCATTAAGAAATACATTGAGCAACAGAACCGGCCTCATTAGCCCGCTTGCGCGGGCTTCGCTCTTCCTCCCCCACCTAAAAGGAAGGGGCTTCCCGCGAAAAGCCCTGGTGAAGTGATAACTCGCTTCGCGTCACAGTGTTTATAAGGTAAAACCGCCGTCACCCACTTGGGCCTGGGCATACCATGCCATTAATTCAGCCGTTCCTTGTTCCCCTTCAGCGGGAGCCCAGGCCGCAGAGTCTTGCTCTGCCACCGGCTGATAACCTCCGTGTTTCACTTCAAAAATTATTCCACCGTTATCAAGGGACAGTACGGCATGCCAGGTGCCTGCTTCCATCTCCAGCGCCATGCAATCCTCACCCAACACCACACGCTGCGTCACTGTGCCTTGCTCATCAAAGTTTAATACCAGAAAGCGCCCGCTAAGCGGTAATAGCAGCTCAAAAGTATGGGGATGACGATGTGGACGAATATAGGTTCCGGGTTCCATCGCAATGGCCAGACGTTGCACCGGATCGCTGAGTTCAGGGTGAAAGTTCCGGTGAGCGCGTAAACGCGGCGCACTTGCCGCTGCTGCGCTCTGTTGCTGCATATCGCTAAAAGTGATCTGTTTCATAAAAGCTGCCTGAGGTCAGGAGTGATAAGCATCATTGCTTGATGGCACAGATTAACAGCCCCTTCAGGGGCAGGAAAGCACTTAGCTAATGGATGGCGACTGACTGCAGTCGTCCTGGGCTGGCATAAATCCGAAAAATAAGTATCGCCATGATATCGGGCCAAAATGGCAGTCCTATATTTATTCCGGATAACCCAATCACAAGTATGCGAGGAGTATCAATATTATGCTTATTTTTCTGATGGTTATTTTTATTATCAGATGACCATCAGTAAGAGCTGAACCTCTTGATGACTTCAGAATGTGAGAAATCAGGCGCATTCTGCGCAAAAAACGCACTTTATTTTACTGGATAATTCAATACGGGAGGTGTACTTTGTACATCAATACGCAGGGACGCGAAAAGACGGAACATTGAATTGATTTTATCGAAACAACATTATTTACTCGTCAAATCAAGCAAATTGCCACAGATGATGAGTTAATGGAACTTCAGAGAACGCTCATCGCCTCTCCGGGTAAAGGTGATTTGATTCAGCAAACCGGTGGTTTACGCAAGATAAGAATGGCGACAGGTTCAAAGGGAAAAAGTGGCGGTGCCAGGGTTATCTATTTTCTTGCCACTACTGAGATTATTTATCTGGTGATGGCCTATCCGAAGTGCATCAAAGATAGCCTGACGGATGCCGAAAAAGCAGAGCTTAAGAAATTAGTCATATTATTAAAAGGTGAGGTGTAGCATGAATTTTTTTGATGATTTGAAAGGTTCTCTTGAAGAAGCGGTTGATATCAAAAAAGGTATCGCTGAACCTTCCCGAGTGACGCGCTATAAAGTGGCTGACGTGAAGGCCATCCGGGAGCAGCTTAATGTCTCGCAAAGTGAGATGGCAAAAGTACTGGGAACCAGTATCGATACCATTAAAAGCTGGGAAACGAAAAGACGCAATCCAACCGGGCTGGCAGCAAAAGTTCTCGCTACTATTCAGGATAACCCTGAGTTTTTCCGACAGCTGGCGATGCATTAGGAGGAATATCGGTTGGGTTTGTTCTGACTGACTAGGTCCATATCTCCTTACCATCAGGGGTTAACCAGACTAGTCCTGCAGGAGCCTTGACCAGAAACCACATGCCAAATTCATCCAGATCATCATCTTTATCATCAGATGGACACTGTGGCCAGGCTGTTCTAAATAAATCTAATTGCTCCGTAATCGTGCCCGACAAAAACACACCCTTTGATGCTAACTTAATTCTTTTTTCAGCCAATGCTCGGGCCAAAAAATCAAAGAACATCTTTTTCCTGAACAGATAGCCGTCAGAAATATCAGAGCAGTCAACGCTAATATGCTGCCATACTGCTCCGATGGATAAACCATAAGCGCTTCTGATCACTGATAAATATATATTGCTGCTATTTTCCATGACTTAAAATCAATCACCTCGCACTTATAATAGACACATCCAAAAATACCGCTATGCGGGTAGAAAGACAAACCGGCTATAGCGGTAGCGTTACCTACCTTTAACTGAAACCAGGGTAAAGGTCAGGCGAAGGAAAGAACCGTCTCAATCGGTCTGCGTTTCTTTTGCGGACTATGGTTATCCTGAGGATGACCGACTACGACAATCATCAGCGGTAGTTCATGTTCCGCTAAAGCAAAATCACGGCTAACCTGTTGTTCATCAAAGCCGACCATCGGGCAGGAGCCCAGATCCATACCCTCGGCTGCCAGCATCAGGGTCATTGCTGCCAGTGACGCCGATCGTACGGCTTCATCACGCTGTAAAATTACATTATCTTCATGGCTGGCTGTCGCCTGTTTGACCCACGCATCAGCGGTATGTTGAGCCATAATATTTTCTTCAACGCTTGGCTGCAAAATTGCCGCCAGCGGTTGATGTGCAGCCAGTAAACCACAGACAATAAAGGCGACAGAGGCATCAGTGATTTTTTGCTGACCAAACGCCGCTGTCTTTAAAAGCGCTTTCCCTTCCAAAGAACGTACGGCGATAAACCGCCAGTTCTGCATGTTATAGGCTGAAGGTGCTTGCGTTGCCATCCGCACCAGCTCAGCAATAGTGCTGTCATCAATTGGGCTATCGGGAATAAAACGGTCAATGGAAATCCGTGAAGCGATAGCGTTATGTACAGACAGAGTCATCTATTTTTCCTTTTTTGGTTACAAGTCATTAAGCGTTATTTGGTCTGAGCTGAGGTGCGTTGTACGACTAATACGCTGGCCAGTACGATGGCCAGTCCAATACAGGCTATGCCGCTCATCTCCTGGGACAGCACTATCCAGCCGAGTGCTACGGCAGTTAGCGGACTGAGTAATCCTAGCGATGTCACCGCGACACCTGGAAGACGGCTGATACCACGAAACCACAGGCCATAGGCAACAAATGCCCCCGCCAGACTGAGGTAGGCGTAAGCCGCCCACTGTGGAACAGTCAGTACCGGAAGTGGGGCATCAAAGAGCCATGCTGCGGGTGCCAGCATGATTCCTCCCAGCACCAGTTGCCAGCCAGTCAGCGCCATGACCGGCAGGTTGACTTGCCAGCGGCGGGTCAGCCAGACACCCGCTGCCATGCAGACCGCACCCAGTAGGGCGGCGGCAATTCCAATAGGCTCAAATACTGTCTGCGGCGAAAGCAGCAACATCGCCATCCCCAATACCCCTGCCAGCGCTGCCCACAATGTGATTTGTCTCGGTGCTCGCCTGTCAACGGCCCAAATCAGCACCATGATGAGTAGCGGTTGAATCGCACCTAATACCGCAGCCAGACCGCCAGGTAACCGATAGGCAGCGACAAATAGCAGTGCCTGAAAAACACCAATATTGAGTGCGCTGAGAATAATCAGACGCCCGATATCACGACGGGCAGGCATCCGCCAGACAAACAGCAGCAGTAAAATACCGGCGGGTAATACCCGAATCAGTGCCGCGGTAAAGGGTCTGTCCGGCGGCAGAAACTGGGTGGTAACAATATAGGTTGATCCCCAGATAGCGGGAGCTATTGCCGTAAGCAGAACGTCACGCCAGTAAGACAGAGAAACGAATTGAGTCATAATTTTGTATTTGTCTTTAATTCAAGATAAAATAAGTTTGTCGATAAATTAACTTGAAGTCAAGATAAATGAGCGATCACAACCAATCCCAACCAGACGCAGTTGATCTTATTCTTGCGCAGTGGAAACGAGAGCGGCCGGATTTAGACTGTAGCCCAATGGGGCCCATTGGACGACTTAAGCGCTGTGCGGCGCTTCTGGAACAGCGACTAGAGCTAGCCTTTGCTGAGTTTGAGCTGAGTTTATGGGAGTTTGATATGCTGGCGACGCTACGTCGTTCCGGCGCGCCCTATAAACTGACGCCAACCGAAATGTTTTCAGCCTTGATGGTCACCTCTGGCACCATGACTCACCGTCTTAAACGCCTGGAATCGCGCGGATTTATTACCAGACAAGTCAATGCTGAGGATGCGCGTAGCATGCTGGTGCAGTTAAGTGATGAAGGGTTGGCACTGATTGAGCGAGTGGTGGAAAAACACGTTGAGAATGAAAGACAAATTTTGTCCGGTCTCTCTGCTGAAAAACTGAGCGAATTAGACAGACATCTGGCGGATTTATTACGTTCTCTGGATGATTAAAGCCTCAAGAAAGTCTGCAACCCCTCTTCAAAGCAGTGAGCAGGCTCTTTTGGCCTGTTCACTGAGCTGAGGTTGCATTTTCTTTCTCTTCAATCCAGGCCACCAGTTCAGCCAACTGGGTATCGGCAAAGACTTTGATGCCATGTTCAGTGAGGAGGGTCGCCGCAACACCCATACCTGATTTGCGCTGACCAGTGAAAGAGCCATCATAGATAAACTGGCTGCCACACGTTGGGCTACCGTCAGTTAATAATGCTGCAGTACAGCCCGACTCTTGTGCCGCACGCAGAGCCATCCAGGCTGCAAGCTGGTAGTGCTCGGTCACATCCTGCCCGGTATTTTCGATGATTCGGGCACGTTCCTGCATCACGTCTTTGCCATCAGCGGCAAAAATCTCTGCCGGAGGCCTGGGGGTCGGCAATCCTGCTGCCAGTTCAGGGCAGTGAACCACCAGCCGCTGTTCCTGCTGCCAGCGCGCAAGGGTGTCGACTATCTGCGCTTTTTCACTGCCGTTATAACGGATTTTAAACCCCATCAGACAAGCACTTACCAGAATTTTATTGATCATCTCTTCGTTGTTTGCGAGTAAAAAGAACTCGTAGATTATAGCACTGACCTGTTTTAAAAATAGCGCTACTCGATGGAGGGTGCTAACTGCTCTTGTTTACGAAACGCGCTGGGCGACATACCAATAGCGCGGTGAAAGTCACGCGAAAAATGCAGCGGATCGTGATACCCCACCTGCAGGGCAATGGCGCTAATATTTTCCTGGGTTTCTACCAGCAAGCGTCGAGCCTGAGTTAAACGGTAATTTTTCAGCCATTTCAGCGGACTCTGATCAAATGTTGCCCGAAACAGGCGGAACAGCTGCGATTTACTGACCTGACAGTAGTGCATAAATTTTTCGATATCCCAGTCATCATTATAGTGGCTATGGATCTGGTAAAGCAGTTTACCTAAGCCACGGTGAGTGATCACCGGTGACTGAGTCACCTCGTTATTGCGGTTCTCCAGTAACGTAAATATCAGCTGACTACAGAGCATATCGCACTGGGCATCCGTCACGAGGGTGTAGCTGTTCATCAGTGAAAAGATATGGCGATAAATTTCAATAATTTTATCAGGGTCCTCAAACTGAAAAATAGGATGCTGAGGAACGTCCATTATCTGCATGATATTATTGAGTTTTGAACCGTCTATCCGCAACCAGAGGATCTCCCAGGGGTGCTGTTTATCCGCATAATGCTCGTGTGGCCAGCGTACCGGGAGCCAGGCTAACTGCCCTTTTTGTACCGGATAAAGCCGGTCTTCAAGACGAATAAAACCCGAACCTTGCAGACAAAAAATCAACTCATGCCCGACGACGGAGTGGCGTTGAACATGAAAGTCTGCTGCGGTATCGATATGTCCGGCACGTAAAACACGGTAGTTCATTAGGGTAGAAAACTCGTCGGAACCCCGGTACCAGTTGGCAATCACCCGGGTTCGCTTAATGTGCTGTGACATTTATTCTCGCCTTCTTCATGCAGTGAGCTGATTTTTTATCGTGGCAGTATCCTGATGATTCTGCACTCGCTATAAAGCGGTCGGCTGTTGAATTTTTGAGCTTTCTCACATTTTCGGGAGCGTGAAAATTTCATCCATGTTTAAGAGATTTTTGCCTATCACGGTTCTGTCCCATAGCGCCTAAAGTCATGTCATCGACATTCTGCAATGACAGGTTGCTCACTTACCAGACGGGAGAGATTCATGATTGATTTTAACGATCCGCGCCAAGTCGCCAAGGCGATTCAGTTCACCAATGTTAATCCGGATTTAACGCGAGAAGGCGTTATTCAGCATCTGGAAATGTGCCTGGAGTATCAGTTTGATGCCGCCATGATAGCGCCATGCTGGGTGGCTCTGGGTAAAGAAGTGCTGAAAGGCAGCGGCGTGCGAGTGGCAACGACCCTGAATTTCCCCATGGCTAATGACACTCTGGCGATGAAGGTTGCGGTGGTGCGTGAACTGGCAAAAGAGGGCGCTGATGAGTTTGATTTCCCGCCGAACCCGGGATATCTGCTGGGCGGCATGGAAGACCACTATTTTGCAGAATTAAAAACCGTCACCCATGTCGCTCACGACCTGGGAATGAAAGTGAAAGCGATGCTGGAATTTGGTTTTATCACCGAAGAGGCGATGAAAATTAAAGCGACTCAATATGCTTTTGAAGCGGGTATTGATTGGGTTAAACAGTCAAGCGGCTGGGGTAAGGGAGGCTGTGAAGCAACCGTAGAAGATGTTCGACTTCTCAAAGCGCATATTCAGTTACCTTGCCGAGTGAAAGTATCAGGTAAGGTCAACACGCTAGAAAAAATGAAAGCCATGTTTGAAGCCGGTGCCGAACTGGTTGGCACCAGCTCAGGACCAGAACTGGTGAAGGGACTGACAGGCGACATTAACGCTTATTAAGGTTATAGCCCCACCGCTCTGGTGGTGGGGCGTCAGGCTTCTGTCAGATATAACGAGGAGTCCATGATGAATATATTTATCCTTGGTAGTTATGCGAAAGCTTTGGTTATGACAGCGGATCGTATTCCGCTGGCAGGGGAAACGTTAATCGGGCGTGATTTTCGCCAGACGTGGGGTGGAAAAGGTTCCGATATGGCGGTACAAGCCGCCCGGCTAGGCGCTACAGTGGCCTATGCTGGTGTGGTCGGTGACGATGTGTTTGGTCGTGAATTTATCGAATTGATGCAGCAAGAAGGCGTCGATATCAGTGCCCTGACAGTCAGCCCTGAATTACCGACAGGTGCGGGTTTAATTATTAAAGACCAGCAAGCACGTAACGTGATTGTGGTGGATATGGGAGCGAATAAGCTGTTTACCCCCGCTCTGGTTGATGCAGCGATAGACCCGCTTATCCAAAGTCGTGTGGTACTCACCCAGCTTGAAATTCCACTGGAAACAGCGCTGTATGGAATGAAATGTGCCAGACAGCATAATAAAATTACCATTCTTAATCCTGCCCCTGCCTGTAATTTACGGGGTATCGATCTGCGTGATATTGACTATCTGACCCCTAACGAAACCGAAGCACGCGTAGCGCTGGGTCTGGCACCTGATGATACCCGTAGCAACCGTGAAATAGCGGATTTATTGCTGGAAACCGGTTGTGGCCATGTGGTGATGACGCTGGGTGACGCAGGTAGTGCCGTCTTTACCCGTGATAGCACACTGGAAATTCCTCCCTGTAAGGTCGAGGTGGTGGACAGTAATGGAGCCGGGGACAGTTTTAATGCCGGACTCGCCGTTGCTCTGAGTGAAGGTCAGTCCATTGAACAGGCGGTCTGTTTTGCTAATGCCACCGCTGCACTCTGTTGTTGTGACTGGGAGACGGTGCCTTCATATAAAACCCGTCAAGAAGTGGAACATTTTCTCGCTTGTTAATAATAAAATAGATCTGGAGAGAACAATGAGACCTGGACGTATCCTACACCCCCAATTAGCGGCCGCCCTGGCAACACTCGGCCATACCGATATTATTCTGATTACTGACGCCGGATTCCCTATTCCCCCTCAGGCTAATCGTATTGACTTAGGTTTCTGGCCCGGCATTCCTGATGTAACCGATATTCTGCGGGCGATTCGTCATGAAGTTTTTGTCGAAAATATTCAGTTTGCCCGGGAAGTTCGTGACTGTAACCCAGAGCTTTACGGCCAGTTACAAGAAATTTATACCGGTTCAGGTGCCGAATTCACAGAGGCCAGCCATGAAAAGCTGTGCCATGACCTGGCGTATAAAGCCAAAGTCATTATTCGTTCTGGCTCGTTTAATCCTTGGGCTAATTTTGCGCTGACTGCCAGTACCGATCCCTTTGCCTGGTTTGCGGATAACTCCGGTGTTCAACCCTTGCCTGCTTATGTGGCACGCCGCCAACGGATACAGGATAAGGTTGTTCCTGAATTAAATTAACGGCCATCCGCCGAGAGCATGATTGCAGGATAACCATTAGCTGGGGGATATTATGGAGTCGTTAGTTCGTCTATTAGAGCAGGCTGCCGAGCCGCAATTACCACAACGCAAAGATTATAATATCGGCATCATCGGTACCGGGTTTATTGTTGAACACTGCCATTTAGTGGCCTATCAAAAAGCGGGCTTTAGGGTCCAGGGTATTACTTCTCTGGATAATAAGCAAAGCCAGCGTTTAGCTGACAATTTTAATATTAAAACTGTCTATGCAAACTGGCAGGAGATGGTGTGCTGCCCGCAAATTGAGATTATTGATATTGCTGTTCCGCCACATATACAGTTAGAAATTGTCCGTTTTATTTGTACCAATAAATCAGCATTCAGCCATATCAAAGGTATTTTATGTCAGAAACCGCTGGCAATGTCGCTGGCCGCAGGGCGGGAGATTGTTCGTCTGAGTGAAGAGAGCGGTATACCTATCGCGGTCAATTCCAATATGCGCTATGACCCGGCAATCAGGGCGTTAAAGCATATTATTGATAATCAACTGATAGGTGAGACAGTTATTGCAAGCATTGATATGCGGGCGATTCCTGACTGGCAACAGTTCTTGCAGCAATATAACAAACTCGAACTGTTTGCCATGGGCATTCACCATATTGATACCTTCCGTCTGTTATTTGGCGATCCGCTAAAAGTGACGGCTGTCTGTCGCACCGACCCCAGAACACAGTTTCCGCATACCGATGGTATTACACAATATACCTTCCAGTATGCCAATGGTCTGATTGCCACTAGCCTGGATGATGTCTGGGCCTGGCCTGGAGAACCCTGTGCCAAAAATAACTATATCAACTGGCGAGTAGAGGGGACATCAGGCCTGGCAGAAGGGGATTTTGGCTGGCATCGACGGCCACCAGAATATTGTGGCAGTACCTTAAGGCTGGCACACCGTAATTATCCAGACCAATGGTTAACCCCCCACTGGAACAGCCAATGGTTCCCGGATGCCTTTATTGGCACGATGGCGAATTTACTTTGCGCGATTGAACAAGGTGTAGCTCCGGCTATCAGTGCTCAGGATAATCTTGGAACTCTGGCGTGCATCGAAGCTTGTTATCTCTCTATTGAGCAAGAGAGAACCGTCTATCTTAGCGAAATACAGGAGAATACACATGATTAATGTCGGCATTTTTACTGGATATTATCCTTATACCCTGGGCGAAACTATCAGCAGAATTAAGCAGGCGGGGATGGGCTGTGTACAACTTGATCTTGAGTTTACCGATGTTGACCTGCGGCGAAATCATATTACCCAAGCGAAGGCTCATCAGGTTCGTGATGCATTCCGGCGCGCTAATTTACCTATTGTGGCTATTTCAGCCTATACCAACCTGGTGCATCCTGATCCGATAAAGCGAGCAGAAAATATTGCCGCAGTAAAAGAGATCCTGAGTTATGCCCGCGATTTTGGCACGCCTTATGTCATCAGTGAAACCGGGACCTATAACCTGGAAAGTGACTGGTTATATGATGAAAAAAACAGCAGTGAAGAGGCTTATCAGGAATTTAAAGCCATTGCCCACGAACTTGCGGTATTTGCCTGGGAACATGGTGCCGTCTTTTTAGTTGAAAACTATGTGAATAATATTATTGGTTCAGTTAGCCAGGTCGCACGCCTGATGCGTGATGTTGACCATCCAGGACTGGCTTTAGCACTCGATCCGACGAACTATTTTGATGAAAATAATATTGATGCGATTGATGAAACATTAGAGAGTATTTTTAATGTGCTCGATAACAAAGTTAAAATTGCGCATGCCAAAGACTGTAAAAAAACGGATGTTGTGATTGAGAAATTTGGTGATGGTGCGGCGGAACACAACAGTTTCCGTGGTGCTGGGGCGATAGAATTACCTGCTGCCGGACTGGGTTCGCTTAATTATGAATTGTACTTACAGTTACTGGCGAAAAATCACCCTAATATTCCATTAATTATTGAACATGTAGATGAGTCAGATATTCCTCGGGCAAAACAGTTTGTTGACGAAATACTGATTAAAACGGGTAGTTAAGCCAGGGGGATGGAAGATAAATGATAAAGCCACGTTTATCGATCTGACCTCATAACGTTGGATGGCCTATATTAGGCGGCTATCAGGGCCTGGGTTCGGTATTCTACCGGACTCAGGCCTTTTTATACCCGTTATACTTCAAGTTGCGCAGGATTGCCGGCGCTCATCCCGCCGAATGATATAGTTTATCTATGCTCATCGACGGGCTGAACTTGGCGCCTACAAGTCACTTGAATTATTTTGGGTATATACCCGTCATACTTCAAGTTGCTTGGGTGTTGCCGGCGCTCATGCCGCCGAATCACATAGTTTATCTATGCTCATCGACGGCCTGAACTTGGCGCCTACAAGCAACTTGAATTATTTTGGGTATAGTTTCTGTTTTATTTTTTCCTGGCTAAGTATTGTCCAGCAGTAAACGTTCAGCCGTTGTTTCATCAGTCACCAGGCCATTAATCCATTTCCCGCGTAGTACCGCCTGAATAGCCTGGAATTTATCCTCACCTCCAGCGAAAGCGGTCAGCTGCCGGGTCGGTGAACGCTGGAGCGCAATGCTGGTGCAGCGGCTATCCAGTATATCTGGTAATCTGTCACCCAAGTTATTGATAAAATGACCGTTGATTTCAGCCACCGCGCCTGCGTCCAGCAAACGTTGCACATCTTCGGCCGTGATAAAGCCCCCGGTATACAATGGACACTGAAAAGAAATATGACCAATACCGATAAAGGTAACATCCGCCAGCGCTGTCCGTTCGTTAATCAGTTTATAGATACGATGGTTGCACCAGACTTCCCGGTCCTCCTGATTATCAGCAAATAGCGGAGCAGGCAGAATAAAATATTTTCCTGACGTTTTTTCCGCCAGACTCAATGAAACATCATAAATCGTACAGGAACCATCACTGGCAATAGCGCCAATACGTGACAGGCAACTGTGCTGTGGACGCAAGATCTCTGACATCTCTTTCACGGCACCACGCAATGTTCGCCCAGAGCCAAGGGCGATAATTTGTGGTTGCTCAGGCTGTACCGCCCACTCTATTTCCTCTGCTGCAGAGACGGTTATCATATGCTGTACGGTTTCTGCTGGTAGTCCTGCCGAAGGGACGACCTGACAGCGGGTAAGACCAAAAACCTGTTTCATCTGTTCAGCGAGTGAAGCACATTGAGCCACGGTATGAGAGATCCGTACCTGCACTAATTCCATCTCTGAAGCGGCAGCCACCAGACGCTGCGCTACCTGACGTGACACCCCCAGCACATCAGCAATCTGATTCTGCGTTTGACCGCCGATGTAGTACATCCAAGCGGCTCTGGCGGCCATGTCCTGTTTTTTATCGTTTTTAGTCATCACTCGCCTCGTTCGTTGCCAGCATGCTGGCCAGCTTATTTTCGTCATAGTAATGGATCTGATACTAACAATGGCGAAGTTTTTTGCTGCGCCATATCCCCTCTTTGTACCAGGAATACCGCCTGTCTGCGGCGACTGATCGCGCCACTATAACGCAACCTTATGCCTGTCACCGACAGGAGAATATTTCATTATGTGATCTATTGCTCAGTATCAGGGCAATTATTCATTTAGATTTAGCCCGAATAATTGCCCTGCAATTAAATAATTGCTCACTTTTGTTTTATGCTAAGGGGAAGAGAATGACAACATCAAAACCGTATTACTGGATGCATCTGGGTGCCGGTTCTTTCCACCGCGCTCACCAGGCATGGTATCTGCATCGTCTGCTGGAACAGGGAGATAACCGCTGGCACATTGCCCTCGGTAATATTCGTAACGATGCTCAGTCTCTTCTCACGGCCTTGGGTGAGCAGCAGGGGCAGTACACACTGGAAACGGTGACACCGGAAGGTGAACGTACCTATGAAACCATTACGTCAGTAAAAAAAGTACTGCCGTGGGATGAGAACCTCAGTGCTGTAGTGGCTCAGGGAGCCGATGAAAATACTAAAGTCATTGCCTTTACTGTTACTGAGGGCGGTTATTATCTGGACACGGACCATCAGCTGGACCCACGTCATCCTGATATTCAGGCCGATCTGGCGGGTGAAGCACGTACCATTTATGGTGCACTGGCCCGTGTGTTACGCGCCAGAGTCAAACAACATGGTCAGCCGGTAACCTTGTTGAACTGCGATAACTTGCGTCACAACGGTGAACGTTTCCGGGCGGGTTTTCTGACCTTCCTGCGTTTAAGTCAAGATCTTGAACTTTGTCAGTGGGTAGAGAATTACACGACCTCGCCGAACACCATGGTTGACCGTATAACCCCACGCCCGACCGCAGATATTGCTGACCGGGTTCGTGAGGAAACCGGCGTAGAAGATAGCGTACCCGTTATGGGGGAAGCCTTTATTCAGTGGGTTATTGAGGATAATTTCATCGCCGGGCGCCCGGCACTGGAAAATGTCGGTGTTGAAATGGTGACGTCGGTACTGCCATGGGAAGAGGCTAAAATTCGTATTCTGAATGCCAGCCATAGCTGCATCGCCTGGGCTGGTACGCTGCAGGGACAATCTTATATCCATGAGAGCACCCAGACTGATGCGATTCGGCAGCTAGCCTGGGACTACGTAACCCAAGACGTTATTCCATCTTTATCACCCAGCCCATTGAATTTGGAAGAGTATCGGGATGTGGTGCTGTCCCGTTTTAGTAACCCGTATATTCAAGATACCAACCAGCGTGTAGCTGCTGATGGGCTATCTAAGATCCCGGGCTTTATTACCCCCACACTACTGGAATGCTATCAGCGTGGCAGCGAGCCACGAGCCACCGCCGTATTACCTGCATTGTTCTTCCTGTTCCTGCAACGCTGGCATCGGGGTGAGCTGCCCTATACCTATCAGGATGGTGTTTTGAACGAAGAGGCAATGCATGCCTTACTGGCAGCTGATGATGCCTTGGCGCGCTTTACTGCCGATGAAACATTATTCGGACCTTTAGCGAGCGATCCACGTTTTGCCCGGTTAATGCGTGAGACCGTTGCGCGACTGGAGGAGGCCGGCTATGTACCTGGGCATTGATGCTGGAACCTCAGAGGTAAAAGCGCTGGTGCTTGATGATAATGGCACTATCCTCGCGATTGCCGGTGCGCCATTGACTGTTCAACGACCTCATCCGCACTGGTCAGAGCAACAGCCGGAAGCCTGGTGGCAGGCTCTTAACCAAGCGGTACAGCAGCTACGCAGTGAGACTGGCGATCGCTGGGCAGAGATTAGCGGAATTGGCCTGTCCGGACAGATGCACGGTGCTGTATTACTGAATAATCAAGGGGAAGTTCTGCGGCCTTGCATTCTTTGGAATGATACGCGCAGTGCCCAACAGTGTGAAACGCTGACACAGAAGGCTCCTCAGTTACACAACATTGCAGGCAATCTGGCGATGCCAGGATTTACGGCACCAAAACTGCTTTGGGTCGCTGAGCATGAACCCGAGATCTTCGCTCAAACAGCACATGTACTGTTACCGAAAGATTATCTTCGCTGGCGCATGACCGGTGAAATGGTCAGTGAAATGTCGGATGCCGCAGGAACATTATGGCTGGATGTTGCTCGTCGTGACTGGTCAGATGATTTGCTTAATGTTTGTGGTTTAAACCGCGACATGATGCCTGCCTTGGTTGAAGGATCTGAAGTTAGCGGCATCCTACAGTCCGATATTGCTGCGCAATGGGGTTTGAGTGAAGGCGTAATTATTGCTGGTGGGGGTGGAGATAACGCGGCAAGCGCGGTGGGTATTGGCGCTATCAATACGGGAGATGCTTTTATCTCCCTCGGGACCTCTGGCGTGTTGTTTGCGGTTAACGACTGCTATCGTCCGAATCCTCAGTCTGCGGTACATGCATTTTGCCATGCTCTACCCAATCGCTGGCACCAGATGAGCGTCATGTTAACCGCTGCGAGCGCACTGCGCTGGCTCTGTCAGCTAACGGGTTGTAATGAAAGTGCTCTGATGGCTGAAGTTGAACTGCTCAGTGAAGAACAGCGAGAGCAGGCCCCTCTGTTTCTGCCCTATTTGTCTGGTGAACGTACGCCCCATAACGATCCTTTAGCTGAAGGGGCGTTCAGTGGCCTCAAACATACCACCACCCGAGCCCATCTCGGTTATGCCGTGATTGAAGGGGTGACCTTTGGCCTGGCTGATGGTTTGCAGGTACTGAATGACGCGGGCACCGAACTGAAACAATGTTCACTGGTTGGCGGTGGGGCGCGTAGCCCTTACTGGGCACAACTAATTGCTGATGTGTTGAACCTGCTGATTATTACTCATGAAGGGAGTGAAGCAGGTGGAGCGCTGGGGGCTGCACGTCTTGCACAGCTGGCAACAGGCGCAGAGGAGCAAAACGTTTGTGTCAAACCGCCAGAGTGCCGTCGCTATATACCCGATGCTTCCCGTTTTGAACCACTACAACATCGCTTGAAGCACTGGCGTTTACTCTATCGCCAGCAGGTTGAAGCGCGACTGACTGTAATGAATTGAATCTCGATTTCTCTACCACAGGTAACACTCTGTATCTCTCTATAAGGAAAACAAGATGACAATAAAAAAACTCGTTTGGGGTGTCACGCTGGCACTGGTAACAGCCACTGCTACAGCCACCGTTCAGGCTGATGACAAAGTAAAAATTGGTTTTGCCAACCGTACCCTGAACGGCGCGTTTTTTAACGGTTTAACTGAATATATGAAAATTCATGCCAAAGATCACGGCTATGAACTGATTACCACCGATGCACGTGGCGATCTGAATAAGCAGATCTCTGATGTGGAGGATATGCTGGCGCAGGGGATTAACTATCTGGTACTGAATCCACAGGATCCTGAAGCAGGCCAGCGTATTGCCCAGATTGCCAAAAGTAAAAATGTCCCCGTTATTGTCCTGGACAGTGACATTTCTCTCGATGCGCCAGTAGTGACTCGTGTTCAGGCAAATAATGCGAAAAACAATATTTTAATTGGTGAGTTTGCTGTTGATAAATTTGGTGATAAGCCCCTGAATTGCGTTGTAATTAGTGGTAACCAAGGGAACCTGGTTGGAGAAGCGCGTCGCAGTAATTTCTTCCGTGGCGTGATGGAAGCCCAACTACGTAAATATAACCATACTCAGGTGAATATCTTGAGTCAGGGTTGGGGTAACTGGGATCAACAAGGCGGTCTGAAAGCGATGGAAGACTTAATTGTGGCCCATGGCGATAAAATTAACTGTGTATACAGCGAAATGGATGATATGGCGCTGGGTGCGGTCCTGTCACTTAAAGCGGCAAACAAATTACAGAATGTCAGTGTTTATTCGCACGATGGCTATAAAAAAGGTCTGGAAGCCATTCAGCGAGGCGATATTCAGGCGACTGCCTCAAATAACCCCGATCTGCTGACCAATACCGTTATGGATGTGATTGATAAATACCAGGCAGGAAATAAAGACTTCCCTGACTACGTTTATATTCCTTCTATTCTGATAACCAAAGATAACGTCAGCAAATATTACAACAAAGACTCTATTTTCTGATCCGCCATTGCGGGCGGGATGACCCCTGCCCGCGATGTTAAAACAGCGTCAATGAGGCATGCCAGATGCAAGAATATGCAATTGTCATCGACAAAGTAAAAAAGCGTTTTGGTGGGGTTCATGCCCTGCGAAACGTTAGCCTGAAAGTTAAGCACGGGGATGTTCACGCCATTGTCGGTGAAAACGGCGCGGGTAAATCAACGTTAATGAAGATCCTTTCCGGTATTTATATCAAGGACGGCGGAACGTTACAGATTAATGGTGAGGAGGTGCATTTCACCACTCCGGGGCAAAGCCGCGAACATAAAATTGGTATTATTTATCAGGAGCTGGCTTTAGCACCGGACTTGACGGTTGCAGAGAATATTTTTCTGGATGATTTAACCTCGGGTAAAAAAATCATCAACTGGAAAGAGCTTAATCATAAAGCGAGCAAAGTCTTAAGCCGGCTGGGGTTTGATATTTCACCTGAAGAGAAGGTCGGTAACCTTAGTGTCGCATATCAGCAGATGGTTGAGATTGCTAAGTCGTTGGCGCGTGATGTGAAGTTCCTTATTCTGGATGAACCTACCGCCGTATTATCCGAACGTGAAATTAGCATTCTGTTTAGTCAGTTAAAACTGTTAAAAGGCCAGGGAGTAACGATTCTCTATATTTCTCACCGGCTGGAAGAGATCTTTATGATAGCCGATGCCATCAGTGTCATTAAAGATGGTGAGTCGATGGGCGATCTTGATCCTAAAATCTGTACCGAAGACGATATTATTGCCGCGATGGTCGGGCGTAAGTTCGAGAATCTCTATCCAGAACTTAATACCCCTCAGGCGGAGGAAATTTTACGGGTGGAGAATCTGTCCACACGTACTCTGTTACGGGACATCAATCTCCATGTTCGTAAAGGCGAAATAATTGGTCTGGCTGGGCTGGTTGGTGCCGGACGAACCGAAATAGCGCGCTGCTTATTCGGTATTGACCGTATGGCGAGTGGCACTATCAAGAAAAATGGTCAGCCTATTACCGTCCATCATCCTGTGGATGCGATGAACCATGGCATTGGTTTGGTTCCCGAAAGTCGTAAAGAGCAAGGTGCTATTCTGGCACAAAGTATTCGCGAGAATATCTCCATTTCCCGCCTGAAAGATGTTTGCTACCGCTTAGGCATTATCAGCCATCGCAAAGATAAAAAACTGGCAGAAGAGTACCGCAGTAAGCTGAAAATTAAGCTGGGTTCGGTAGAAGATCCCTTATCCAGCCTCAGCGGTGGTAATCAGCAAAAAGTGGTTATCGCTAAGTGGCTTAATACTGACTGTGATGTGCTTATTCTTGACGAACCTACCCGTGGTGTTGATGTCGGGGCCAAAGTTGAAATCTATAACGTTATTCATGAGCTGGCCAAACGTGGCTACGCCATTATTTTGATTTCGTCCGAAATGGTGGAAGTGATTCATCTCTCCCATCGGGTTTATGTCATGAGTGAAGGCAGTATTACCCGTGAACTTAGCGGCGATGAAATCACGGAAGAAAATATTATGAAACACGCAATTCCGAAACGCGCTTTAGTCTGAATGGGGAACCCAGATAATGGAAAAGGTCACAACATCACAAACTACAACCACCCCTTCAGTACCAAGGTGGATCCTGACATTTTTAATGAACAACTCTACCCTGATGGTTTTTCTGCTGATGCTGGTGATAGCCGGATTTTTGTCAGATAAATTCTACAGTGGCGATAACCTTACCAACGTACTGCGCCAAAGTGTGCCATTGGGGCTGGCTGCGTTAGGTTTGCTGTTTGTTATCCTGACCGGGGGGATTGATCTGTCCGTCGGCTCAATAATGGCGCTGATCTCGGTGGCGGTAGCCATACTTATACCAGAAATTGGTCTCTGGCCTGCCGTATTTGCCAGCCTGTTTATTGGTGCACTCGTCGGTGCGGGTTCAGGTGTACTGGTTACTGCGTTTAATATTGCCCCTTTTATTGCCACCCTGGCGATGATGACCATAGCCCGAGGTCTGTCCCTTATTGTCTCAAAAGGCCAGCCTGTCTTTATTGACGATATGGCTTTGGTTGATTTTGGTACTGGTTACTTTTTAGGGCTGCCGAAACCCGTCTATATATTGATAATCTTCGCCCTGGCAGCGCATTTTATTTATAAATACACCGCATTTGGTCGTCTGGTGATTTCTATCGGTTCTAATGAAACAGCCACTCGTTTTGCAGGTATTCGTGTTGGCTGGTATAAATTTGCCGTTTATGCTCTTAGCGGTTTTGCTGCGGGAATGGCGGGTTTGCTGGCCTCAACGCGAACCGGTGTCGGCTCACCAGTACTGGCCGTTGGTTTTGAACTGGACGTTATTGCCGCGGTTGTGGTGGGGGGAGCCAGCCTGGCCGGCGGTCGTGGTAATGTCGTCAACACCATTATTGGCGTACTCATCCTGAGCATTATCTCAAATCTAATGAACCTGATGAATATCTCCGGCTATAACCAGCAAGTCGTGAAGGGCGTTATTATCATCGCGGCGGTGATGCTTGAAAGTATGAAATCCCGGAAACGCGCATAAGTCACTTCTCCAGCTAAAAATGGCAGCCACAGGCTGTCATTTTTACGTATCTGTTTTATCTCAGTATTGATCCTGTCAGACATCGCATTGCTACATGTCGGATCTTTTATCAATTCTAAAGCGAGCACCGGCTTATCGTTATTGATATGGGCAAGTCATCATTACGAACGCAACTCGATGGCGCGTGACTGACGGATGAAGAAATAGCTGCAGGTCTGGCAAGCGGATCGTTGTTAGAGGATAGATTAGTTTAAAATTATAAAGTTATTTTTTTCAATGACTTAATAAATCTATTTATGACATGGCTGATATATCGAGACAGAGAGAGAATGGATGTCATGATGAAACTTATGTTTAGCACATTGTACAGGTGTTAAGTGATATTACTAGTTGATAAATCTATTCGTATCGATCCCAGGCAGCTTAAGTGAAAAAGGCCTCCCCTAAAAAAGGGGAGGAAATTCTGTACAAGTAAAATCCGAGGGGAATATTACTAAACACAGAGCAAATAAAGATGATCCCAATCAATTTTTGTCAGTCTATCGTCAGTCATCTGTAAATAAGTGTAATCGGAGTGATTGATAGCATTTACAACTATTACATTTAGTTATTAATAAGGTTCTTTTTAGATTAGATTCGTGGGGGAACGTGCTGAGCTGATACCTTCTGCATCCGATAATCGAGGGCTTCTGGGTATCTATACCCGTCATACTTCAAGTTGCCTGAAGTTTACTCAAGGTTTACAGGCAACTCGAACGAGGCAGATAAAAGAGGAAATTACAGTTTTGTGGTTCGATGCTATTTTTTGCTGTCACCACCAGCAGGCTTTATCCCGAGTGGGACTATCAGAACCGCAATATCATCAGGATATTTTGCCTGTAAGTAGCGTGCTTTATCGTTAAGCAGTGCGTCATCCGGCCATGCCTTTGCTGCTCTGGACAGGCTTAACAGGGCTTTTTTATCGTCCATTTTATCTATGTCTTTCCATGGCCACGGAGTCTTGCTGTCGACAAAATTGGCGATATAACGATAGCCGTTGAGTAGATGATGGTTGTCGACGTTATGATCCCAGAGGTCAACATGGATTTTTTCACCCAGATTTGCTAACTGGCTGTAGGCTTCCAGATTAAAGTTACTGTAGTGCCAGGAGCGCGTCCTCGCCAGTTCATGCAGCTGCTTACCTTCAGTATCAAAGTGGTTCGGTATTCGACGGTTTTGAGTGATGGTTAAACGGTTTTTAGCTTCTTCGGTCTGCCCACTGAACTGGGCGAACGTCGCGGTTTGCAGATCATACCAGGTTCCGTGGTTATTCTCTCCGCTATCTTCTTTACGCCCATTAGGGCTGGTCGTCATCCAGTGGTAAAGCTCTGCGAACCACTGCTGTAACTGTTTATACTCACTCTCTTTGATGACGTCTGATGCTCGTAATAACTCGATGGCATCAACAACGTTAACGAGCACTCGTGTATCAATAATGCCGGTTCCGCGTCCAGTATTTATCCCCGGAGTTGCCTGCGCATAGGCCATATTAGGATTCATACGTGTGGCAGGGTTGAGGAACCAGGTGCGAATTTGCTCTGCCGCTTTTTCACTGTAGCGTTTATCCCGGGTAAAATACCAGGCAAGCGTAAGGTTATAGACATTATTACTCATCCTGACCAGGCGTTTTTTATCCGTAGCATCGCTGCTGGCATCGGGGTTGTTCTGCCCGTCTCTACGAATATAGGGTAAGCCGTCTTTTTTGGTCGGGTCTGGCCACCAGTAAGGCGGAAAGCTGTAGTAGTCATGCTTATCTCCGCTGACCGCCACCAGTGTTTTATCCATCACTGAGAGCAATGGCTGATTTAGTGCTGAGTTGGCTTTCTGGATTAAGGCATTTTCGGCTTTAAGGAAGCGAGGATTACCGGCATTAATTTGTTCAAGACTGAGTGCTAAGTCATTATTATCAATAACATAGGGTTTTGAATCAGCGGCATATAATCCGGTCTGTGCTCCGGATAATATAAGGACAAGACCTAAAGCACGCCAGGACGACAATCGGGCCATGAGCAAAATACTCCGTTACCAGTAAAAACATAATGGTGTTTGTAGATACCTTACTGCCTTTCAATGACGTTAAGCAATGGTAATAAATATCAAAAAGAAACACCATTTCAAAATTTATTTCTACGGGTTTAATCGAATAGAAAACGGCGCCGAAGCGCCGTATCAACAGGGGGCATAATATTTATGGCACAGTGTATGACAGTACAAATCGGCCAGGATGCTAAACAGGCCATGGAGCTGGAAGAGACTATTCTGTTCCACTTTTCTTAGCCACTAGTCACGTTATGCACTTATTCGCCGGGCCATATCACTCATGACTTCGCGTGCCGCTTTACTCACCCCTGCTAGCTGAAAGAAACCGTGAATCACACCAGACCAGCGTTGGTGAGTCACTTCCACATTCTGCTCCAGCAAGCGCTGGTACAAGGCTTCACCTTCATCGGCTAACGGATCGTACTGGGCAGTAATAATATGGATATAAGGCAAGCCGTTAAAATCATCGCGCCACAGAGGACTGGCGTCAGGATGTTGCTCATCGCCCGGTGCAAGGTAGAGTTCATATCCGGTCAGCAGCGTATCGCGGGTGATAATATAATCTTCACCATACTGGGTGTAACTGGCAAACTGGGCGGAAGTATCCAGCATGGGATAGAGCAGGATCACCTGTCGAGGCTGCCAGACTTGGGCTGCTTTAAGCCGCAGGGCCGTGACGAATGCCAGATTTCCACCAGCGCTGTCACCCGCGAGAGTGATAAGCTCGCGATTAATCCCGAGCTTATCCGCATATTTCCAGACCAGATTTGCACCTCTTTGGGCGTCATCATGAGCCGCAGGGAATAGATGTTCAGGAGCGAGTCGGTACTGTACTGCGATAATTCGGCACTGGCCATATTTTGCCAGCTGACGGAGCTGATTATCATGGGTTGCAAATCCCCCGCTGACAAAGCATCCACCGTGAAAATAGACGACCGCTGGCAGAGGTGAAGCAGCGTTCAGCGGCGAAAATATACGCAAAATCAGGCCTTCCAGTTCAAGATCTTCAATCTCAACCTGAGGCTCTATGTCACCGGCCAAGACTGTACTACTGATATAACCTTTACGGCGATCTTCCAGAGTTTGTTCTCTGACGGAGGGACGTCCGCTTTGGATAAACCCCTCTACCAGTTCAGCAATCCCTTTTTCCAGTTTCATGTTTTCTCCTCCCGGTTAACGGTGGCCAGTTTATTCCTTTTTAAGTTTAAAATGAAATTAATAAGGTGATAATTAATGCGTTTTTGGTCTTTTTTATTCAATTTATATCCATTGATTTGCATAAAGGGTTTTTATAATTTCCAGAATATTATATATCGTGATAATAATATTAAACTTCCTGAAACCGTTTTCTGAATTAATAATGATAGTTCTTTCCTGAAATAAATATTTGTTTTTATTGCTATGGAAATCGATGGATCAGTGAAATAATTTATGCTAGCTTGATATTAATTCAATTCTATAAATAAAAACCTGCTGTGTTTTATTAAAGCGTATAGGGCAAGGGAATGCCATTGTAGCTGATGCAAACCATATATTGCCTGATTATCCAGTCCCCAAATAACGTAATTAAAGGTGAGAATATGAGTAAGTCAGCATTATCACGCCGTTCATTATTAAAACGCACTGCCGGGTTATCAGCATTAACGGTGATGGGTATCAGCGGTGTCTCTTTACCTGCGATTAGTTTTGCCTCTACTCTGACCAGAGAACAGCGTGACAGTATGACCCCGGATGAAATAATCAATAACTTTAAACAAGGCAATATACGGTTCCGTGAAGGAAAAATGCAACAGCATGATTATGTTGCCCAGAAAATAGAGAGTAAAACAGGCCAGTATCCGGCTGCGGTTATTTTAAGTTGTATTGACTCAAGAGCCCCGGCAGAGATTATCTTCGACTCAGGTATTGCGGAAATCTTTAACGCCCGTATTGCCGGCAATATTCAAAATGATGACCTGTTAGGGAGTATGGAGTTTGCCTGTGCCGTGGCAGGAGCCAAAGTTGTGCTGGTGATGGGCCATACATCTTGCGGTGCAGTAAGAGGGGCGATTGATAATGCTGAATTAGGCAATCTGACCGGATTGCTGGATAAAATTAAACCTGCTATTGCGAAAACAGAATATCAAGGTGAACGTTCCGGTAGTAACGATGATTTTGTTGATGCGGTTGCTAAAACAAACGTTCAGATAACGATTGATAATATTAGAAAACATAGTCCGGTGTTAAAAAAGTTAGAGGATGACAATAAAATTAAAATTGTCGGTAGCATGTATCATTTGCACAACGGGGTGGTTGATTTTTTAGATGTGGTTAAATAATTCGGGTAACTTATCGATACCCACTAGTCAATATGCCAGGTGGAGAAGCACCCGCTAATATAGCGGGTGCTTTTGGTTGTGGATTAATATTTATTTAACCGTAACGAACTCCGGTGGATTGAAAGCCGTAATGGGGGGTAACTCTTCGCGCCATAACTCGATTTCGACTCGACAGCTTTGTGCGCTACAGCCTTGTCCCAGACGTGAACTGCCTTTATCTTCGGTTAACACATTCGGGTTACCGTGTTTATCCAGAGAACCGGGCGTTGCGGGATCTAACGGGTCATACCAGGCCCCGGTGGATATTTGCACCACGCCGGGAATAATCTGCGAACTAACATGAACGCCAGCAAGGATAGCTCCCCGCTGATTAAAGACGCGAACCACATCACCTTCGCTAATCCCTCTTTGCAGGGCATCTTGCGGGTGCATCCACAGCGGTTCGCGTCCTTGTATCTTGGTCTGGCGGCTAATCGTTCCGTGATCGTACTGGCTATGCAGTCGGGTTCGTGGCTGACTGGACAACAGATGCAGTGGCCATGTTTCGGCCTGGTCTGCCTGGAAACTGGCTTCCTCTTCGTCCCAGAACGGATAGCCCGGACATTCACGATAGCCAAAGTTTGCCACCGTTTCGGAGTACAGTTCAATCTTGCCCGAAGGGGTTGAGAGCGGAAAGCGTTCCGGCGAGCTACGGAAGTCAGACAGAAAAACCTGCGGCTGCTGTGGCGCGGCAAATTCCAGCTTACCTTTTTCCCAGAAGTCATCAAAAGCGGGCAGGGTAATACCATCCTTCTCGGCACGATCCCTGGAGGCTTCATAGAGTTCCGGCAGCCACTCTTCAGCGCTGCGACCTTCACAGAACTGCTCACCAAAACCCAAAGCCTGTGCTAGCTCTGAGAAAATCGCATAATCGTCGCGCGCTTCTGCTACGGCCGGGATCTGCTGGCGCATGGCAATCATAAATCCATCGTGGGCAGCACTACCGATATCATTACGCTCCAGTGATGTCGTTACTGGAAACACGATATCAGAAAACTTCGCCTGAGCCGTCCAGTACTGCTCATGAACCACTACCGTTTCCGGACGACGCCAGGCTTCGACCAGACGATTAAGATCCTGATGATGATGAAACGCATTACCCCCAGCCCAGTACACCAGGCGAATATCAGGATAACGCAGATGCTGGCCATCAAATTCGTACTCTTCACCCGGCTTCAGTAGCATATCGGATAAACGGGCAACGGGAATCACGCTGTTTATTTTGTTCTTTCCGGCAGGCAAACGGGGACCTGAGAATGACACTCGACCCGCACCTGCGAGGTTGGTACAGGCATAGCCAAAAGCCAGCCCGCCGCCCGGAGTACCGATCTGTCCGAGCAGAGCGGTTAAGGCAACGGTGGCCCAGTAGGCTTGCTCTCCTTGTCGGGCGCGCTGAATCGACCAGGAGATGTTCACCATGCTGCGTTTTTCAGACAGCGTGCGAGCCAGGTCGATAATCTGCTGTTCATCAAGCCCGGTAATGCCCGCAGCCCAGCGGGCGGTTTTAGCTTTTCCATCAGTCTCGCCCAGCAGATAGGCGCGGAAAGGTTCAAAGCCGACGGTATGACTGTCAATAAAGGCCTGGTCATGACGCGACTCGGTAATCAGGGTATGGCACAAGGCGAGCAGCAATGCAGTATCGGTACCTGGTTTAATCGCCAGCCACTGGGCATCAGGGACTGCGCTAAGATCGTTCTTAACCGGGCTGACATTGATAAACTGCACCCCTTTCTGGTCAAGACGCTCCAGCCAGTGTTTCAGCATATGATCATTGGCACCGCCACCGTTGACCTGGGCATTACGTACCGGCAGGCCACCAATAGCAACGAACACTTCACAGTGTTCTTCCAGTACTGACCAGTGGGTATGCTGATGGTGTAATGGACTCAGCGGGCCGAGAATATGCGGCAGTATACGTTCACCTGCGGCGCTACTATAGGTATTGGTGCTAGCGGTATAGCCACCGAATCCTTTAAGAAAACGGTGTAGCTGACTTTGAGCATGATGGAAGCGTCCGGCGCTAGCCCAGCCATAGGAACCGCCAAAAATGGCTTCATTACCACAGCGGCTCTGAACAGAACGCATTTCTTTTGCCACCAGAGCGATAGCTTGCTCCCAGCTCACTTCAACAAAGGGTTCTTTACCGCGACCTTCACGAGAAGCCGGTCCCCCGGTTAAATAACCTAAACGGACCGCCGGGCGACGAATGCGAGAGTTGCCAGTCACTGACTCGGTAAGAGACTGACCGATAAGCGAGGGGTTTTTATCCCAGCTAACCGGTGAAATTGAAGAGATGCGTTCACCCTCGGTGGTAACCTGGTAGGTTCCCCAGTGCATTACCGTCAACTGATGTTCCGTTTTCATGCTCATACTCTGTTTTCTAATACCAAAGGCACATCATAATCACCGCGTGTTGAAAAGATAGCTTAAATTTAGCCATGGGATATGACGTTAAAAAAGGTAAATTTTAGAGAATGATTTGGCATTTATCTTTAAAGGCAGTTTTTATTATCGACAGATGATTAACTCCCCGGGCATTAATATTATTTTCCAGGAATGGGATATCTTTCAAAAAAAATAACATAACCATTTTCTTGAGAAGGTTAACTGTTCTTGTCAGCTGTTTTATCAGGATTTTTTTATGTCCTAACTGTTAATTCTCTGGTGACTTAGTGATATGACTATGTGAATATAAGTTATAACTATTTTTTATTTGGGCATGCCCATTGTTGTTGTCATTGTGTATTTCAACCCGTGACGAATATAGGATAACTACCAGAATGAAGTTTAAGAATACGCTATTAGCTGCGGCAGTAGGTCTGCTGTCTGTGACCTCAGCCAGCACTTTTGCAGCTGATGCTTTGTCCTTGCAAGGAAAGACCATTGGTGTTGCTGTAGTGGGGACTCAGCACTTCTGGGATCGTGAAGCCTTTAATGGAGCCTCCGCCGAAGTAGAAAAACTGGGTGGTAAGGTCGTCGCTGTTGATGGCGGTCGTGATAATCAGGTTCATGCCAATAACCACGATATTCTGTTATCACGTAAAGTCGATGCGGTTATCAGTATTCTCGGTGATAGCGCGGTTGAGCCAAAATTCAAAGCCCTGCGTGAAGCAGGTATTCCGGTCTTTACCGTCGATCACGTTTCTCCTGAATCGGTGAATAACACCACCTCCGATAACTACACCCTGGGTTCAACCATCGGTCGAAATATGGCTGATGCCCTTGGCGGTAAAGGTAATGTGGCTGTTTTTAACGCCTTTTCCAGCGCATTGCGTATTTGTGGCATCCGCTATGATCAGTGGAAATATGTTCTGAATGATTATCCAAATATCAAAATTATTCAGCCAGAACTGGCAGAGCAATTTGCTAACTCACCAGAAGATGCCCGTAAGAAAACCCTCGAACTGTTAAGCCAGTATCCTAAAGGCAAGCTGGACGCTATCCACGTTGCTTGCTGGGATCAGCCCGCCATCGGTATTGTTCAAGCCCTTGAAGAAACCGGGCGCGATAAAGATGTCAAAGTTACCGCTATCGATGCTGGCCCAGAAACGCTGGAAATCATGGCCGAAGAAGGCAGTCCGTTTGTGGCTAACGTCGCCCAGCAGCCAAGTCTGATTGGTAAAACCTCTGCTGAAAACGTCGCGCGTTACTTTGCCGGGCAAAAACTGCCGGTGCAAACCTTTATTCCGGTGGTTCCTGTAAATGGCCCGGAAGAAGCTAAAGCGGTACATAAACAACTGGGTTATGGTGAATTGAAGTAGTGAATAGCGAAAATACGCAACGCGGTCTGGTTATGGACCGCATTAGTAAACGTTTCGCAAACGTGGCCGCGCTCAACGCGGTCACGTTGACGATTAAGCCGGGAGAAATCCACGGCCTGATCGGCGAAAATGGCGCAGGCAAGTCAACACTGATTAAAATCCTTGCCGGGGTGTATCAGGCTGATGGTGGCAGCGCAACGCTTGATGGCGAGCCGCTCCCTCTCGGTAAACCTGCGGCAATAGAAGCCCAGGGTATTCGGGTCATCCATCAGGAACTCAATCTTATCCCTCACTTTACTGTCGCCGAATCGGTGTTTCTGGGACAAGAGTCGGTGCTTCAGGCCGGTCTGCTAAACCGTAAGCAAATGCGCGAAGCGACACGCAAATTTTTCCAGGATACCTGGCAAATCTCGCTTGATCCGGACAGTCTTATTAGTCAGCTCAGTCTGGCTGAACGTAAACTGGTACAAATTGCCCGCGCCCTGATTGATGGTGCCGCCAAACTGGTGGTGTTTGATGAACCCACCGCGCCGCTGGAAGTACATGAAGCGAGCCTGGTTTCTGATGCCATATTGCGTTTAAAACAGCAAGGCATTGCCATTCTCTATATCTCCCACTATCTCAATGAAATTGCCATGCTTTGTGACGCGGGAACGGTGCTGCGTAATGGGGAAGTGGTCGGTTATCCTGACCGCGAGTTATTACAGAATACCGATGCCTTGATTCGAATGATGGTGGGCCGCGAGATAGAGCAACTCTATGCGGTTCGTGAAAAGCGTCATGATGTTTCTGCCACTGACCATCCACTGTTGTCCGTTCGCTCACTGAATGATGGCCAGCAGTTAAAAAACATTAACTTTGTGATTCAGCGCGGTGAAATCGTTGGTATTGCAGGGCTACTGGGCGCTGGCCGGGATATCCTTATCGATTCGCTCTACGGTTTACATAAAGCACAAACCGGTGAGATTGCTATCGACGGCAGAGTCTGCCGCATACGTACTCCTCGCCAGGCGATCCGCGCAGGCATGGCGCTGGTGCCGCGGGACAGGCGTCATCAAGGGCTGGTACTCCCTTTTTCTGCTGCTGATAACATCAATCTTGCATCGATGAAAGAAAACGCCACGTTTGGCTGGGAACATCGCGGTAAAGCGCTCCAGAAAGCCCGTGACTGGATTGAACGTTTAAGTATTCGTCCAGGTTCTCCGCAGATACCGGTTCGTCATATGAGTGGCGGGAATCAGCAAAAAGTGATTCTGGCACGCTGGCTGGGAACCGACGCCAGGCTATTTATTCTCGATGAGCCAACGCTCGGGGTCGATATTGGTGCCCGCAGTGATATCTATCAGCGTACCCGCGAGCTGGCTGAACAGGGACGCTCGGTACTGGTTTCTTCCAGTGATGCCAGCGAGCTACTTGGCCTGTGCGATCGCATTCTGGTGATGTGGCGCGGTGCTTTAGTCGCTGATTTATCTACCACTGGACTGACGCTTGATATGCTACTGGCAACGATTAACGGTGGGCAGGAACAACCACAATGAGTACTGAAACCCAAAAACTCAGCTCGCGTTCTTTACGCGGGCTATTTGAAAAAATCCCATTGCTGCTGTTTGTCCTGCTGCTTATCTGGCTCAGTGTTCAGTCGCCTTATTTCTTAAGCTGGGAAAATATCAGCCGCATGCTGGTACAAAGTGTCCCGCTGGCGATTTTAAGCTTTGGTCTGGTGTGCGTGATTGCCGCGGGTGGCGATGATGTGGTTTCTGGTGGGATCGATCTTTCTTTACCTGCCATTGCCGTACTGGGCGTCGCGTTGCTGAGTCTTGGCATGATGGAGTGGATGTTGCCGTGGCCGCTGATGTTAGCAGGACTGATCGTCGCTTGCCTGATTTGCGGTGGGATCAACGCCTTACTGGTGCTTGCCGCCGGACTGCCGCCACTGCTGGCAACCCTGTCCACTTCCGTTGCTTTCACCGGTATCACTAATTTGATCACCGGCCAGCGTCGCATCAGCGTTGATGACCCGCTGATGGTGAGTTTTCGTGACGGCAGTTTACTGGGTATTCCGTACGCGCTTATCTATCTGGTAGTGGTCTTTATTGGCTTCCAGATGCTGTTACATCACAGCCGTTTTGGTCAGCATTTACAGGCGGTTGGCGGCGGTAAAGATATGGCGCAGATGTCGGGTTTAAATGTCCGTCGTCTGATCCTCGCGTCGTGGCTGATAGCAGCCATTGCCGCTGCACTGGCTGTGTTTCCACTACTGGCGCAGGGTTCGGGAAGCTCCAGCGGTACGGCAACGCCACTGCTGATGGAGATGGTATTAGCCACCTTCCTGGGCGGGGCATTTTCACGCCGTCGCGTGGTGACGATTTGGGGCGCATTACTGGGAGCGATTCTGGTCAATGCCCTGTCAAATGGTCTGGGTCTGTTAGGGGTTAATATTTTCTGGATGGGTGCCATCAAAGGGGTACTGATCTTAGTGGTCTTAGCCGCCTCGGCATTGCAGCATAAAGGAAAGTCATGATGAAGTTATTTCCTGCACTGTCGGCAACGCCTGCGTCAGATAAGCGGGGGAGCAATCTGCGCGCCTGGTTATCGCGTCTGTGTTTTGCCCTTGTCACTCTGGCATTTATTCTGTTGTTTAGCTGGTCGAATCCCGTCTTTTTGACGCTAGGTAACTGGAGTAACTTACTTCAGGGTAGTGCTATTTTACTGATTGTTGCCCTGGCCATGACGCTGGTTGTCAGTGCTGGCGCGATTGATTTATCCGTCGGTGTCGCCATTGATTTTGGCGCCATGATGGCATTAATTGCCTTGAAAACCTGGCATCTTCCCTGGGAAACAGCAGTTATGTTTGCCTTAATGGGTGGCATGGCTATCGGACTGGTTAATGCTTTTTTAATCCTCGTATGTCGTATTAAACCCTTCCTTGCCACCTTAGGGACATGGTATATCGCCAGCAGTATTCAGCGTATCTATACCGATGGCGGTGGGGCGATTGCGATGCGACGCATGGCGTCGGAATACCATAACCTCGCCGTTGGCGATGTGTGGGGTATCCCGATCCCGGTGATTATCGTACTTGTGATATGGTTGGCTGCATGGTTATTAACTGAGCGTACGCTATTCGGTAAACAAGTTCGTGCTGTCGGGCAGAACAGTGAAGCATCTCGTATCGCGGGTATTGCTGATAAACGTACCCTGTTTTGGGTGCTGGTGATTGCTTCTACCCTGTGTGCGGTTGGCGGCATTATTCTCTCTGCCAACCTGCGACAGTTTACGCCGCTGGCAGGGCAGTCCTATCTGATGGACTCTATTGCCGCAGTGTTTATTGGAACGGCTTTTAATCGTCAGGGACGTGTCAGCATGAGCGGTACGCTGGGTGGGGTACTCTTCCTGGCGATAGTGAATAACGGACTCAACCTTATGGGCCTTAACTATCTGGTTAAAGATGCTCTGGTGGGGATTATTTTAGTCGTGGCGCTGGCGGTCTCGTTCTGGCAAGCCCGCCTGCGTCAGCAACATGTTTGAGGTCCATTGTGAGTAAATTTGATGCGGTTTTTGTCGGCCTGACCATTCTGGATATTGCAGGTCGACCGGTGGTCGAAATTCCTGCCGGTGGTGGCGTACAGTTTATCGAGCAAATTCGGCTTAATCCGGCGGGAACCGCTGCCGGAGCGCTGGTGAATGCGGCGAAATTAGGCATCAGCACTTCAACTGTTGCCTGTCTGGGTGAAGATGAAAAGGCCGAGTTTATTCTGGGTGCCTATCAGCGTCTGGGTATCGACTGTTCATTAATTCAGCGAACGTCAAATAAAGAAACATCAGCGACCATCTTACCTATCAGACCCAATGGTGAACGTCCGGCTCTGCATTGCCGGGGGGCTTCAGATGAGCTGTTTATCAGTGAAGAGCATTTCGATGAAATACTCGATTGCCGTTTTCTTCACCACGGTGGCACGGGATTACTGGCCGCGATGGATCAGGGGCAAAGCGCCAAGTTACTGAAAGCCGCTCATGAACGCGGCATTACCACCAGTTTTGATTTAATTGCTCCGAATCCGGGTACGCTGGAATTGCTGCGACCACTGCTGCCCTATGTTGACTACTTTATGCCAGCACTGGAAGAAGCGGCTTATATTTCTGGTTTAACCGATCCCGCAGAGATAGCGGCCTTCTTCCATGACCTGGGGGCTGGCTGCTGCATCTTTAAGGACGGTGCGCAGGGATCGCTGTTATTTAAACAGGGAACCGTAGTGCGTATTCCGTCTTATCAAATAGTGGCTAGCGATACCACGGGCTGTGGCGATAGCTATTGCGGCGGCTTTATTGCTGCACTGGCAAAAGGCCATTCAGTAGAAGAAGCTTGTCAGATTGGTTCCGCGGTTGCGGCACTGGTAGCGACAGGACTGGGATCGGATGCAGGTCTGGTGGACTGGCAGCAGTTGCAAGAGTTTATGGCAAATACGCCAGTGAATGGCTGATAGCGTGAAAACCGGTCACATTCTGTGACCGGTTAACTATTTTCTGCACTAATCGCGCTCGTAGAGCCGACGCTGCATTTCACATTCAAATAAGAATTCCAGCCCTTCCAAATGGCGACGCGCTTCGCTGACGTCTTTGCCCCAGCAGGTCAGACCGTGTCCACGCAGCAGGAAACCATACTGCAGGGGATGCTGCTGTGCATATTGTTCAATATGCTTTGACAGGCCATCAATATCCTGAGAGTTTTCAAAAATAGCTATCGGCAAGGTATCAAGATGGCTGGTCTGGCCGCCGAGTGATTTCTGCATTTCATAGCCATGAATATTCAGCACATCACGTTTTTCAATGCGTGACAGTACGGTGGCATTGACCGTATGCACATGCAGTACCGCATTAGCTTCTGGATACAAACGGTAGATAAGTGTATGTAGCCCGGTTTCCGCAGAGGGTTTACGCCCGGAAGGTGCCAGATTACTGGCAATATCAACCTGAAGAAAGTCTTCTGCTGTCAGGGTGCCTTTATCGCGACCGGACTCACTGAGCCAGCACCATTCAACATCCTGACGAATAGACATATTTCCGCCTGTTGCCGGTGCCCAGCCTTTGGCACCAATCCAATGACAGGTAGTGACTAATTGCGCCAGTCTTTCTTGCCACATAACGTTTTTCCTTTCTTGTTGCACGTTTATCAATCTAGCCGTCTAAATGGCTAGATCTAGGATGTTATCACTGTGTGAACGAATCAACAACAGCCAATAAATGATAAGTACTATCTGATGAAAAAAAGCCATCTGTATAGTGCTTTTCGCTATTAAAATGACAGCCATTTGGATTGTTTTTTGAATTACTCTTTGATGGTGAAATATTATTCTGTTAGCGAATTGTATAAGAGCAAAAAACAGACAACTCAGATTGATATTTTATTGAATGGAGAAAAGATGAATAAACTAGGGATAGCGCTATTACTGTCTTGCTCAGCCAGCTTATTGGCCTCTGAAAAAGCGGACTTTACGCTGAAATGGCACGAGGAGCCGACATCAGTAACAGACCCAATAACGAGGTGGCAGATAGAGCAGAAAAAACAGTACCCCTCCTGTTCGCTGATGCCTGAGCACCCCTCCTGGCAGGGTGATATTTTTGGCCGGATTGATAAAACGCATCGCCAGCGTTTCGTCAGCCCGAATTTTTCTGCATTTAATAGCGATGAGAGTGATTTTGGTGACTCTCGAGGAGGGGGGCTGGAAATGCGTTGGTGATAGTCGATACGCATCAATGAATTTAATCCGCGCCTACAGGCATTTATAAATTGTTAAAATTAGCCTGGAAAAGTTGAACTACTGTTATTGTTTTTTGTGTATTCATTTATTATTGGAGAAATATAAATGAATATTAAACGACGCTAACCTTTTGAGTTGCAATGAAAGTGGTTTTGAATACAATCTGCCGCGAAGATTTTGCAGTATCTCGTTAGGCGAGGCTCCTGTACAAACATAGGTTACTGATCTGACGACGTCGAGAGACGCCCAAGATTAGGACAGGTTATATCGAGTCAAGGTATAACCCCAGGTAACTTCCTCCTGATATTCAGGGGATACGTTGTACAGTGCTAAAACCGAGACATGGAGATAGCGTTAGCACTCTCATATCTTGCTTCGCCCCAGATGAGTTCTGTTTATTATAAAACAGTAATCGGGGATCGTTAATCATGACCTTTTCAACACCTACCGTAGTGCATAACAACGCTAAGTCTCTGGGCTGTGCGGCAGACAATGCAACACTACAAAGCCACGATATCGGGTCGTATATGACTCAGAATTATCTGGCTCTCTCGGCTGCGACTGATGTCAGTACCGCACGTGAAAAATTCTTTTCGGATATCAATAGTGAATATATTGCTCCACAAATATTTGTTGTTGATGATGACGGATATCTTTTAGGTCTGGTTACAGTAAAAAGCCTACTGGATGCCAATACTGATGCGTTTATTGGCGATTTAATGACAGGGATTAAACACTCGTTATTAATAGATAAACCACGTCATGAAGCGAGCGTTTTTTTAAAACAGGCTGCGGTCACTTATATTCCTGTACTTAACAATGGAAAAATTGTTGGGATATTAGGGCCAAAAGAAATTGCTGAATTAAAAGAAGACGAAGGGACTGAAGATAGTCAACTTCAGGGGGCCTCATCACCTCTGGATATCCCTTATCTGGAAAACAGTATTTTTACTTTATGGCGTAAAAGATCGGTCTGGTTATTATTACTCTTCGTTGCAGAGGCCTATACCGGAACGGTCATCAAATCATTTGAAGATCAGCTGGAAACGGCAATTGCCCTGGCGTTCTTTATTCCGTTACTGATTGGTACCGGAGGAAATACCGGCACGCAGATTACCTCAACCCTGATCAGAGCGATGGCGCTTGGTGAGGTAGGTCTGAAAGACTTAGGCGCGATTTTGCGTAAAGAAGTTTCCGCTGCGGTATTAATTGCCCTGACTATCGGCGCTGCGGGCTTCCTGCGGGCCTGGACGTTAGGTGTGGGTTATGACGTCATGGTCGTTGTCAGTCTGACACTGATTGCGATTACTATCTGGAGTGCGATTGTTTCTTCGATAATTCCAATGCTATTACGCCGCATGAATATCGATCCTGCCCTGGTGTCTGCACCCTTTATCTCGACGCTTATCGATGGTACCGGGCTGATTATCTATTTCCAGATTGCCAGAGTCATGCTGACGATTTAGTCAATAACAGCGGGCAGGGGGTCACCCCTGCCTGAATGATATCAACGGCTGAGGTGGGTAAACATCACTTCATTGGGTTATCTTTTTACTTTAGAGGGTTGTTGCATTGGACACGAGTCCCGGACGATTACATCAGGTACGTGCTCTAAGATAACCTCCTCAGTTTGGGTTCTGTCTTAGCTGCATGTTAAGACCCAGGATCCTTGTCTTCAGTTTCCTTCCGTCGAATTGCGATATTGCCATCAGGTGATATCCATGCCTGTTGTCATCCGTGTTACCTCATTTCAATTGCCAGGAAGACAGGCAATTATTGCTCTGTAGAGTGAGTATTCTCATGGACTGGAAAATATTTTTATTGCGGGTTGCTGCTGCGCTAGTACTGGGTGCTCTGATTGGCAGTGAGCGTCAGCTGCGCCAGCGCCTTACCGGACTGCGCACCAATGCTCTGGTGAGCACGGGAGCCTGTTTATTTGTTTTAATGACACAATCGGTACCCGGTATGATGGCAGACGCCTCTCGAGTTGCTGCCTATGTGGTCTCAGGTATTGGTTTTCTGGGGGGCGGCGTGATTATGCGCGACGGGCTAAATGTCCGTGGACTGAATACCGCTGCTACATTGTGGTGTACTGCTGCCATTGGTGTGTTGTGTAGCATGGGACTCTTGCTCGAAGCCGCGATAGGCAGTCTGGTCGTTTTATGTGCCAATATTTTATTACGCGACTGGGCGGCGGGATTTAACCGGCAGACGATTGTCCCGGCGAGCGAGATGATTCAGCACTATAAAGTGCGAATTATCTGCCAGGCACAAGATGAGGTACAGGTACGCAGCCTGATGCTACACAGCCTCGGAAACAGCGGTTTACGTTTGCAGTCGCTTCATAGTGAAGATTTGGTCCCGCCCTCCAAAATGGAGGTTAATGCAGAAGTCACCGGACATCCCAAACTCACCGATCAGTTAGAAAACCTGGTCAGTCGTATTAGCCTTGAAAAAGGCGTCAGTTCGGTCAGATGGCAGCTATGTGATATGGATAGCGAATAACGGGTCTAGAGCGTTGTGAATACAACGCTTTTTTCTTTACTGAATTAAGCCGCCGATCGGTCGTTTCCGCAGACATCACATTGCGGATTGCGCATCAGTTTCATTTCTCTGAACTGGCAAGTCATCGCGTCATACATCACTATCTTCCCTGCTGGCGGAGTACCAAAGTGCGTCAGAACTTTGATGGTCTCCATCGCTTGTAGCGACCCGATAACGCCCACCAGAGGCGCCATAACACCCGCTTCAACACAGCTCAAGGTTGCGTCACCAAATAATCGACTCAGGCAGCGATAGCAAGGCGTTCCGGGCTGCCAGGTAAAGACATTGATCTGGCCTTCCATACGAATGGCTGCTCCGGACACCAGCGGAACTTTTTGTGCATAACAGCCACGATTAAGCTGCTGGCGGATATCAACATTATCGGTGCAGTCGACCACGATATCGTGGTGGCTAATCTGCTGATGGAGCTGCTGCTCGGTTAGCAGATTGGGGAGAGTATCAATCTGAATATGGGGATTGATGGCAGCCAGCGCATCACGAGCAGAGAGGACCTTAGGCTGACCGATATTGATATCGTGATGCAAAGTCTGGCGTTGAAGATTGGAAAGCGCCACCGTATCGAAATCCAGCAGAGTCAAATGGCCTACGCCCGCTGCCGCAAGGTATTGTGCTGCCGCACAACCCAGGCCCCCGAGACCGACAATCAATGCTCTGGAGCCTTTAAGTTTTTCCTGCCCGTCAAAATCAAAATCGCGCAATACTATCTGACGGTTATAACGCAGCATTTCGGCATCAGTCAGCACTTCCATTTTAGCCTCCAAACAGGGCGTTAAAGGGTTCAACATTCACCCATTCACCCGCCTCGATATGACCGCGATCTTGTTCAAGTACGATAAAACAGTTCGCCTGGCTGAAAGAGCTAAAAATATGCGATCCTTGATGGCCAGTGCTATGCACTTCCAGTTCACCCTGGGTTCCCGTTTTGAGAATACCGCGTTGAAAATCTAACCGCCCCGGACTTTTCTTCAATTTTTCAGCAGTACGTACCCGTAGGCGGGCAGGGAGTGCCAGGCCTTGTTGCCCACTGAGTCGTGCCAGTAGTGGTTGAACTAACTGATAAAACGTTACGGCGGCTGAAACAGGGTTACCCGGTAAACCACAGAACCAGCTATCGCTCAGACGCCCAAAGGCGAAAGGTTTTCCGGGCTTGATAGCGAGTTTCCAGAAACCGATTTCGCCCAGTTCTTCGAGGATCTGTTTTGTATAGTCGGCTTCACCCACAGAAACACCACCGCTACTGATAACCACATCTGCTTGCTGAGAGGCCTGTTGGAAGGCGGTACGTAAAGCCTGTTCGTTGTCTGGAATAATCCCTAAGTCAATGACTTCACAACCAAGCTGAGAAAGCATGATATGTACCGCCAGGCGATTAGTATCATAAATTTGCCCTTCAGACAGTGTTTCGCCTGGTAAACGCAGTTCATCTCCGGTCGAGAATACCGAGACTTTGAGCGGGCGAAACACCTCAACGTCTTTGATGCCGAGTGAGGCTATCATCGCCAGTTCAGCTGCACTTAGTTTAATTCCGGTATTAAGGATCGTCGCGCCTTCAACAATATCTTCCCCACGCCGACGAATATTCTGACCCGGACGAACAGCAGCAACAAAGCGAACGCCTTTGTCATTGACTTCGGCTTCTTCTTGCATAATGACGGCATCCGTTCCTGGCGGGATCTGTGCCCCCGTCATAATACGAATGCAGCTATTTGCGGGCCAGACGCCAGTAAACGGCTGTCCCGCAAAGGCTTTACCAGCAACGGATAATACGGCTCCAGATCCAATATCCGCCATTCTTACCGCATAACCATCCATTGCTGAATTATCAAAACCAGGGACATCAATAGGAGAGATAACCGGTGCCGCTGTGATGCGTCCCACAGCCTGGAGTAAAGTTAAGGTCTGCGTTTCGGTCACGGCTGAGATACCCGACAGCATCTTTTCCAGCGCAGTTTCCAGGGGGATAAGTCCGGCAGTCTGTTCCATTGTTGATTCCTCGGTAGCTAACAAAGCAAAGCCTTATTATGACAGAAAATAGTACGCACTGAATAATTGCAGCAGAACAATCACTTTAGTCATCGTTGCTTTGCTTTGTTCGCGCATATGTTGCGCCGGTTCTGTGTGCTGTTAGCTTATGTGCTAAGCGACAGGCGTTATTGTCAAACTATGGCCTGCCCCCAGAACGTGTGAAGATTATTGAGGTTCTACAAGGAGATAGGTTAGGGTGTAGTGACCGCTTTTCAGCACCAATTGCTGGTCATTCAGACTGACTTGTACGCCGGTATTCAGTATTTTCGCGAACTGACCGTCCAGTTCGTTCAGTTGCGTCTCATGGCAAATCATCATGTTCATGGCTAAATGTTCGGCTTTGAGCTGGTTGCCGCTCAGGGTTGCCTTGCCAAAGAACTGGTTGCACATATTTCCGGTAATCTGAAGTTTGTCATCAAAATTGAGTTCCGGTAGCTTTGCGTATTCCTTCGCGACAAATGGCGTGCCGTTGACACTTTGCAGCACAAAGCGACGATTTACTAAATCTTTTGGTAAAAGTGGTCTCTGTCCTGATAGAGCCGCGGTCATTGTTTGTGGGTCATCGAGGGTTCTCAAAGAGTCTAAATTTTCAGTAGAATTGGTTACCGCTTTTATTTGTGATGCCAGCGGGAGGTTTCCTGGTTGATGACCTGAGGGTTGTGTGCCGATTGAATGAGCATAAGGCAAAGAAAAATTTCTTGATGTATTAGACTGGATATTATTTTGCATAAGATACTCTCCTAGTTAATTGATTATTAGATATAACTGATATTTAAATCGTTAAATGACCATCAATACACCATGTTCCATTGATGGCATGCCTGGTGGGTCGCGTATTTATTTCCTTCTCCTCTCAGTATTATTTGAATGGTATATGGTTTCACAGTAGTAATTTAGTTGGCATTGATATTCTGTTTTATGTAATGTTTTTTTATAACGTCAGGGGTCGTTGATTAATTACTGTGACGATAAAGGATATGACTAAAAAAATATCAATAAAGAATCTTTTGTAGCGCAATTTTCAGGGGGTAAATCCAGCAGTCTGATCCATCGCATAAAAATGCGTTATTGATCAGAAGTGAGAGGAATGCCGAGAAATATTGCCTTTGTTTCATTTCTAATAAATTGATTATCCATTATTTTTATACATTCCAGAGATGAATTGATAATCAACTTGACTGTACGACTTTTTTCGTACACTATGAGGTGAGGTAATGGGATTCAAAGATATTAAAAGGATGGCTATTGATTTTCTTAAAAAGGGCGCCTTTGATCATGAGGCCAGGCATGATATTAATGTAAAAAACCTGTTTTCAACTGGGGTAATAGATACTGACTATGTTATTTCTTTGATAAATAAGACATCAGGGGAAGAGTATCAATCCAGTCCTCATCATCAGGATAATACAGTAGAGGTACATGTACTCCGTCCCTTTAAAGATAATGTTTATTGGTACGTAAAATTTTATTTCATTGAGCCTGATATTATTTTTATAAGTGTACATAGATAAGAGGTATCCCATGAGGATAGTCAAAGAGGGTGATAAAAGACAAGTTATTTGTCACAACTGCGGAAGGCATGAAGCCACTTACTTATTACGTGACGTTGATTTTAGTGATAAAACGGGTACAGTTAAAAATATACTGGCAGCGGTGTGTGATAAGTGCCACGAGGTTGTCAGTATACCGGCCCAATCAACGCCGAGAATTAAAGCGGAATACGATAGAATTAAAACCTCTGTTGAGGTAAGGGTTCCGGCACATTTTTTGGATATTTTAAATGTGGCGACGCAAAAAATTAACCCAGATTTAGACGATAAATTTAACCGTGCTCTTATCCTCTATTATATACATGCCTTAAATACCGGGCATTATGAGCAGGCAGGATTGTCAGGCTTTCTTAATGATGATTTTGCTAAGGCAAGAGCTTCAAAACGAATTTCAATAAAGATAAACATTAACCAGTTATCAGAAATTAATGAAATAATGGAAAGACAAAATCTGAATAAAAATTCAGATGTTATTAAAGCTGTAATACTAAAAATAAATAAAGATATTGTTCAAAATGATAAACCAGAAACACTTTCTGAGTTAAGAAACGTCGCAGCAGCATTTTTTTAATCGTGATGATATTCACTCTTTCTGAGAGCAGGAACCATTATCATGATTTTACTGGTAAAAATGGCGCCGTAAAAATCACGACGCCGTTTTGATTTCACCGATATTGACTATTTTTTATCCAGTGATACCTGATAAATAGCAAAGCCCGTTTCATCAGTCCCCACTTGTTTCATAGGGTACTGGGCATGTTCCTTAATAAATGCTGCGGCTTTTTCGCTTGGTGAAGTTTCAAAGCGCACATCTAATTTTTTATCGGTTTTAATCGGGGTGAAGGACCAGTTGTTGTCAGCTTTAGAACTAATCTCACCTTTGTCTTTCGACTCTTTGGCAATATAAGCGGCTAAAATTGAACGGTTTTCATCAGGTGAGGCAAAAACAATATGGTCATCACCGGTACCCGCGAATTTCGCGCCATAACCGCGGTAGTTATTGGTCGCCACTAAGAATGTTGCCTTTGGATCAATCGGCTTACCTTGCCAGGTGACATCTTTGATCCGGTTTGCATCTTTATTAACCGTTTGACAGTCGCCGTCATATTTTGCTGGCTGAGTTAAATCTATCTGATAATTTACACCACTGATCGTATCGAAGTTGTACGTTCTGAAACCGTCCCAGTTAATCAAACCTTGAGTGGCTGTGGACTGAGGATCTATCTGGTTGAACATCCCGGCAGAACATTCGAGCCATTCAACAACGTCGGCACCGCTGGCCTTAACAACGACTAAGGTATTCGGGTAAAGATACAAGTCTGCGGCATTGCGGAAGGTTAAATCGCCTTTTTCAACTTCAATAAATTCAGCCGGAGCATTTTTTCGTCCCCCGGCTTTAAACGGTGCGGCAGCAGACAATACCGGTAAATCTGCTAAATCAGGATCTCCTTGAATAAACTTCCGGGTGTAATCCGCCTGAGCATCATTGACGATTTGCACGGTAGGGTCGCTTTGCACCAGTGCCAGGTAGCTGTACATGTTTTCAGAGGCTTTACCGATGAGCTTTCCGACAAAATCACGAGTGCCTTCATGTTGCTCAGCAATGATTTTTACTAACTCTTCATCTCTGTCCACTAACGGTTTTTTGTTTGTTTTATCGTAAACCGGACGAGTATGTGCTGTGGCATCAACCACTTTCCAGTTGCCGTCATCATTATTTACCACTAAATCAACCACCCCGAGGTGATCGCCCCATTGGCCAGGCATAACCGCAGGAACACCATTGACGGTGCCTTTCTCAACATCAACGCCTTTGATGCCAGCAAACTCTTTTCCTGGGAACACACCATGTGAGTGGCCAAACATGATGGCATTAATATCCGGAACTTCACTGAGATAATAGACGGAGTTTTCAGCCATCGCTTTATAAGGCTCTTGTGAAAAACCGGAGTGAGGGATTGCCACGATGATATCTGCTCCCTCTTTTTTCATCTGTGGGACAAATTTTTTGGCAGTCTCAGCGATGTCATTGACGACGACTTTTCCTTCCAGGTTTTGTTTATCCCAGATAAGAATTTGTGGCGGAACAAAGCCAATATAACCAATCTTGAGATTATGGGTTTTTCCATCGCGATCTTTGACTGGGGTATCGACAATAATATAAGGATTGAAATAGTTTTTCCCTGTTTTAGCATCAACGATATTAGCGTTTACATAGGGGAAATGGGCGCCAGCAATCGCTTTTTGCAGATAATCTAGTCCAAAGTTAAATTCATGGTTACCAAAGTTGCCGACGGTATAGCCCATAGTATTCATAAGGCTGTGAGCCGGGTGAGACTCGCCCTTTTTCAGGCCTTTGTTTGCCATATAATCAGCGAGCGGGCTACCTTGGATTAAATCACCGTTATCCACTAAAACCGCGTTGGCAGCTTCATTTTTAGCCTTTTTAATCAGTGTTGCAGTACGAACTAAGCCAAATTGTTCGGTCGGTTTATCTTTATAGTAATCGAAATCAATCAGGTTACTGTGGATATCTGATGTTTCCATCACCCGTAAATCAACTGTTGCGGCATTCACATTAAATGCAATCAACAAAGCCAGTGATGACAGTTGTAGAACTTTAACCACGATACCTCTCCTTAGCTGCTTCTGTACGCGAGAAATGATGTCCCGAATTGTTTAGGGTAGATGCCCGTCATGTTTCAAGCAGCCCGGATATTGGTGTTTTTCGCTCTGTCGTCACCGGCATACCACTTGAATAACTCAGGATATAAACAACAAAAATAGAATTAGAAATGCCTAAATGTGCATTGCTTCAACTTTTAGTGATAGTACACTGCAAACAGTAGTCATTTATTCTGGATGAATCACGGTTTTAGTCTTTTTATATTGATTGATTCGAATCCTGGTCACAGAAATGAATTTATTCGGTGAGTTGTCATCTGTGCTGCTAAGTTTGCAACAAACCTCTGAGCATGGTTTGATGAAGAAAGGGTCTGTTTCCAATAATTTGGGCAGCTTTCTCGCTGGCCCCAGGGCAAAACAGATATTTATGGTGATAAGGATAACGGATGTCGATTAGTCATGCTCTTGCTGAAGAACACGTACTCTCTGTACGTGATTTAACGATTAGCTTTGAGCAACAAGGTCAGCTTGCACAGGCAGTCAAAAATCTCTCCTTTACTTTGAGTCGCGGCGAAACATTGGCAATTGTCGGCGAGTCTGGTTCGGGTAAGTCTGTCACTGGCCTTGCCTTGATGCGTCTTCTGAGTGAGTCAGGCAGCAAGACTTCCTGTGAACACTTATTGCTGCGCCGAAGAAATCAGCAAGTGGCAGATTTGCCTGAGATGAGCAATGCCCAAATGCGTAATGTCCGGGGGGCGGATATTGCGATGATTTTTCAGGAGCCGATGACCTCGCTGAATCCGGTGTTTCCCGTCGGAATACAAATCGCAGAGGCGATTCAGCTACATCAGAAAGTAGGGCATAAAAGAGCACTGGAAGAGGCCAGATTAATGCTGGAACGGGTACGTATCCCCGATGCCCGGGAAATACTCACACGTTTTCCTCATCAGCTTTCGGGGGGTATGCGTCAACGCGTTATGATTGCTATGGCTCTGTCATGCCGCCCGGCGGTCTTGATTGCGGATGAACCGACAACGGCTCTTGATGTCACCATCCAGGCAAAAATTTTGCAGTTGATCCGTGTCCTGCAAGATGAAATGCAGATGGGAGTAATTTTTATCACCCATGATATGGGAGTGGTGGCGGATATTGCCGATCGCGTCTTAGTCATGTACCAGGGGCAGGCGGTTGAAAGTGGCCCAGTGGAGCAAATTTTTCGACATCCTCAGCATCGCTATACCCAGTCATTACTGGCTGCGGTGCCTCGTCTCGGTACCATGACAGGACTCTCACTTCCCCAGAAATTTCCGGTTGTCTCCCCGGATGATGCCGATAAATATATTACTTTTCCCCCACAAGATACGATCCCGGTGGGAGCAAAGCCGATTCTTGAAGTTCGCGACTTAGTCACTCGTTTCCCGATTCGTGGCGGTATTTTTAACCGTATTAAACGTGAGATCCATGCAGTAGAGAAAGTCAGCTTTGATTTGCGACCTGGAGAAACCTTAGCGCTGGTGGGAGAGTCGGGTTGTGGTAAGTCGAGTACCGGACGTTCATTGTTACGTCTGGTAAAAAGCAAGAGTGGCACTATTACCTTTGATGGACGGAGAATCGATAATCTCTCAAATACCGAGATGCAGTCGGTGCGTAAAAATATTCAGTTTATCTTTCAGGATCCTTATGCCTCTCTGGATCCCCGGCAAACGGTTGGCTTTTCGATTGCTGAGCCTTTGCTGGTACATAAAGTTATGTCGCCTGAACAAGCTGAACAGCGAGTGGCCTGGCTGCTGGAGCGGGTGGGGCTATTGCCGGAATATGCTTCGCGTTATCCACATGAGTTTTCGGGGGGGCAGCGTCAGCGTATTTGCATTGCCCGTGCTCTGGCGCTGAATCCTCAAGTGGTGATTGCTGATGAGTCAGTCTCCGCGCTGGATGTCTCTATCCGCGCCCAGATCATTAATTTATTACTCGATTTACAGCAAGAATTTGGTATTGCCTTTTTGTTTATCTCGCATGATATGGCGGTGGTGGAGCGCATCAGTCACCGAGTGGCTGTGATGTATCTTGGGCAAATCGTTGAAATAGGCCCACGCCGCGCGGTATTTGAAAACCCACAGCATCCTTACACTCGTAAACTGATGGCAGCAGTGCCGGTAGCCGATCCCAGCGTTCGGAGTCGTAAACCGGTACTCGTATCAGATAACACCCCAAGTGCGGCAAGAGACCTGGGAGATGAACCCTATATTGCTCCCTTGGTTGAAATAGCCCCTGGGCATTTTGTTGCCCGGCATTCTATCGGTAGTAGTGAAAATCGTGTTTAAAGAGCCCTGGAGAAAAATAATGACAATTCGTAACACGCAAAAATGGTTAATTTCAGCGGGGCTTGCCTCGGTATTTATTGCTTCGCCTGCCTTTGCTGCCAAAGATATCGTGGTTGCGGTGGGATCGAACCTCACAACGCTAGATCCCTATGATGCCAACGATACGCTCTCTCAGGCGGTAGCGAAGTCTTTCTATCAAGGTTTATTCGGGCTTGATAAAGATATGAAGTTTACCAATGTGCTGGCTGAGAGCTATAGCGTGTCGGAAAATGGACTGGATTATACCATTGTCCTGCGCTCTGGCGTGAAGTTCCAGGACGGAACCGACTTTGATGCTCAAGCGGTGAAGGTCAACCTCGATCGTGCCAGCAATCCGCAGAATCGCCTTAAGCGTTACAATCTCTATCGTTTGATTGATAGCACTGAAGTTATCGATCCTAAAACGGTCAAAATTACCTTAAAGCAGCCATTCTCGGCGTTTATTAATGTTCTGGCTCATCCAGCGACAGCGATGATCTCTCCGACAGCGTTGCAAAAATACGGTAAAGATATTGGTTTGCATCCGGTCGGGACTGGGCAGTATCAGCTGGAAACCTGGAATCAGACTGACTTTGTCAAAGTGAAAAAATTTGCCGATTACTGGCAACCCGGCTTGCCAAAACTCGATAGCATCACCTGGCGCCCGGTTGTCGATAACAATACCCGTGCAGCGATGCTCCAGACCGGTGAAGCTCAATTTGCTTTCCCCATTCCTTATGAGCAAGCCGGAATTTTAGCGAAAAATAGCAAAATTGATCTGGTGGCATCGCCGTCAATTATGCAGCGCTATATCAGCATGAATGTGACGCAGAAACCTTTTGATAATCCAAAAGTTCGTGAAGCAATTAACTACGCGATTAATCGTGATGCTTTGGTGAAAGTCGCCTTCTCAGGTTATGCTACACCCGCTGAGGGCGTTGTTCCTCCAGCCATTGCTTACTCTGTTCAGTTCAAGCCTTGGCCTTATGACCCTGCAAAGGCCAAGCAATTATTAGCGGAAGCGGGATATCCAAATGGATTTGAAACAACACTTTGGTCCTCTCATAATCACAGTACCGCGCAAAAAGTGTTACAGTTCACCCAGCAACAACTGGCTCAGGTCGGTATTAAAGTCAAACTGACCGCGATGGATGCCGGACAGCGTGCCGCGGAAGTTGAAGGTAAAGGGCAAAAAGAGAGTGGCGTCAGAATGTTCTATACCGGCTGGACTGCTTCTACCGGAGAGGCGGACTGGGCGTTATCTCCGCTATTTGCCGCGACCAACTGGCCACCTACGCTGTTTAACACCGCGTTTTATAGTAATCCGCAAGTTGACAGTGATTTAGCGGCGGCGTTAAAAACAACCAAGCCGGAAGAGAAAGCCAGACTCTATAAAGATGCTCAGGATATTATCTGGAAAGAGTCTCCTTGGGTGCCTCTGGTGGTCGAGAAGCTTGTTTCGGCACACAGCAAAGATTTAACCGGATTTTATGTGATGCCGGACACCGGTTTTAGTTTTGATGAGGCTGATTTGAAGTAATTTTTAGCTTCATGCAGTAACAGGATGGATGACGCCTGGCGTCATCCATTATTTGTTTTTTCTGTGGCGGAGCAGGTTGCTTTGCCCTCTGTATTTCAGAGGCGATATTGTTTAACTATTTCCTCAAACGTCTATTGGGCTTGATCCCGACACTGCTGATTGTCGCCGTGATCGTGTTTTTATTTGTGCATATGCTGCCAGGCGATCCGGCACGTATTATTGCCGGGCCCGAAGCGGATGCCTCAGTTATTGAACTGGTCCGCGAAGAGCTGGGCCTGAACAGACCGTTATGGTCACAATTTTTGCACTATATGGGGAGTATTCTCCAGGGCGACTTTGGGACTTCTTTGGTGTCAAAGCGTCCGGTCACTGAAGAGATTGCCAGTCGTTTTATGCCAACACTGCTGCTGACGCTGGCCAGCATGGTATGGGCGACATTATTTGGGTTGATTATCGGCATTGTTGCTGCGGTCTGGCGTAATCGCTGGCCGGATACCCTGAGTATGATTATTGCTGTGTCGGGTATCTCTTTTCCGGCTTTTGCTTTAGGTATGCTGTTGATGCAGGTGTTCTCAGTCGAACTGGGTTGGCTACCCACAGTCGGAGCGGACAGCTGGCGGCACTATATTTTACCTTCTCTGGCTCTGGGAGCCGCGGTTGCCGCCGTGATGGCCCGCTTTACCCGCGCTTCATTTGTTGAGGTTTTGCAGGAAGATTATATTCGTACTGCCCGTGCAAAAGGTCTCAGTGAAACCAAGGTTATCCTCAGGCATGGTCTGCGTAATGCCATGATCCCCGTTGTCACCATGATGGGATTACAGTTTGGTTTTTTGCTGGGCGGGTCGATAGTTATTGAAAAGGTATTTAACTGGCCAGGGCTTGGCCGGTTGCTGGTGGACTCGGTCGAAATGCGCGACTATCCGGTGATTCAGGCCGAGGTGTTGTTATTTTCGCTGGAGTTTATTGTGATTAACTTAGTGGTGGATCTGCTCTATGCCGCCATTAACCCGACCATCAGGTATCGATAAGGATGAAGCTGTTTAACTGGCGACGCCAGGCCATTCTCAACGCTATGCCCATCATGACGCCAGGGCGGATGAATACGCCCTGGCAGACTTTCTTACGGCGTATTTGCCGCCAGCCGGTCGCGATGAGCTCGGGGGCATTTATTGTCTTGCTGACTATTATCGCCCTGATTGCCCCGTGGATTGTCCCTTACAATGCGGAAAACTATTTTGATTACGACCAGCTCAATGCCGGCCCGTCGTTAAGCCACTGGTTTGGTGTTGACTCCTTGGGACGCGATATTTTTAGTCGTGTGCTGGTCGGGGCGCGTATCTCACTCGCAGCAGGGGTCTTTTCGGTGCTGATTGGTGCCATGATCGGCACTTTTTTTGGCTTGCTGGCGGGTTATTATGAAGGGCTGTGGGACCGCGTTATCATGCGTGTCTGTGATGTATTATTTGCCTTTCCAGGTATTTTGCTGGCAATTGCTGTGGTGGCGGTGATGGGCAGTGGCATGACCAATGTTATCATCGCAGTCGCCATCTTCAGTGTCCCGGCCTTTGCTCGTCTGGTCCGCGGTAATACGCTGGTGTTGAAACAACAAACCTATATTGAGTCCGCACGCAGTATCGGCGCTTCAGACGCAACCATTATCTTCCGTCATTTGTTACCGGGTACGGTATCAACGATAGTGGTGTATTTTACTATGCGTATCGGCACATCGATTATCTCTGCCGCGAGTTTGTCGTTTCTTGGGCTGGGGGCACAACCACCCACTCCTGAATGGGGAGCGATGCTCAATGAAGCGCGAGCCGATATGGTCATTGCGCCGCATGTGGCTATTTTTCCGAGTCTGGCGATATTCTTGACGGTACTGGCTTTTAACTTATTGGGGGATGGGTTGCGGGATGCTTTGGATCCCAAGCTGAAAGGCTAATATACCCGTCATACTTCAAGCCGCTTGGGTGTTGCTATCCGCCCGCTTCCTTAAGGCCGGAAGCGGGCGTATTAATCAGACCAGTGAACCCCACAGGTCATATTCATCGGCGTTTTCTACCTTAACGCGCACGACATCACCTGGTTTCACTTTGGTGGCGCCGTTTAAGTAGACTGCACCGTCAATTTCAGGGGCATCAGCCATACTGCGGCCAATAGCACCTTCTTCATCGACTTCATCAATCATCACCAGAATTTCACGACCGACTTTCTCTTGTAAGCGCTCGGCGGAAATCTGTTGCTGGAGTTGCATAAAGCGGTTCCAGCGATCTTCTTTGACTTCTTCCGGTACCGGATCTGGCAGCTCATTGGCTTTAGCGCCTTCAACCGGACTGTACTTAAAGCAACCCACCCTGTCGAGACGCGCTTCTTTCAGGAAGTCGAGCAGCATCTGGAAGTCTTCTTCTGTTTCACCAGGGAAGCCAACAATAAAGGTTGAACGCAGAGTCAGGTCAGGGCAGATTTCACGCCATTGTTTGATACGCTGCAGCTGACGATCGACTGAGCCCGGACGTTTCATTAACTTAAGAATACGCGGGCTGGCATGCTGAAGAGGAATATCCAGATAAGGCAGAATTTTTCCTTCAGCCATCAACGGAATAACATCATCAACGTGCGGGTAAGGGTAGACATAGTGTAAACGTGTCCAGACGCCGAGCTTAGACAGTTGCTCACACAAACTGACCATACTGGTTTTAACCGGTGCACCATTCCAGAACCCGGTACGGTGCTTAACGTCAACACCGTAAGCAGAGGTATCCTGAGAGATAACCAGCAGCTCTTTCACGCCGGATTCGACTAAGCGCTTTGCTTCTGCCAGCACATCACCAATTGGACGACTGTCTAAATCACCACGCATAGACGGGATGATGCAGAAGGTACAACGATGATCACAGCCTTCAGAGATTTTCAGATAGGCATAGTGACGAGGGGTTAGTTTCACCCCTTGTTCCGGGACCAGGCTCAGGAACGGGTTATGCTGTGGCTTTGGAACATAACGGTGGACATGTCCCAGTACTTGCTCATAACTATGAGGGCCGGTAATTTCCAGCACCTTAGGATGAACTTCACGAATTTGATCTTCTTTAGCACCCAGACAACCGGTAACAATAACTTTACCGTTTTCTTTTAATGCTTCTCCGATAGCTTCCAGAGACTCTTGCACCGCACTGTCAATAAAGCCACAAGTGTTGACGATAACCATATCGGCATCATCATAACTCGGAACGACTTCATAACCTTCAGTCCGTAATTCAGTCAGGATCCGCTCTGAATCTACCAGGTTTTTCGGACAGCCTAACGATAAAAATCCAATCTTTGCCATTTTATTATTCTATACATTGCTCACAATTGGGGGGATTATACATACCCCTCAACCTGACAGCTATATCCGTAGAAAATATGCCAGTATCCTGTGAACAGAGTGAGTTACAGTACTGAATGTAACCCTATAAAAATAAATGGTTTTTTGACATGATAGTAGTGTGAAAAAGCTGGTTCAAACGTTGCAGAATACTTGAACCAGCAGTAGATAAAGATTAGCTAATTCCAATCATGATTTTTTTCTGGAATGCCGGGCGCTGAGTCAGTTGCTGATACCAGCGCTGTAAGTGGGGAACGTTATCCCACTCAATATTCAGACTAAACAGGTTATAGATAACAGGGCCAAGTGCGATATCACCAGGTCCGAAAGTGTCACCTCCCAGCCAGTTCGTTCGCGCCAGTTCTGCATCAACAATGGCAAACTGTTGATTACAGGCAGCGATACCTTTTTCAATCAGTTTTGCATCTTGTTGTTCAGGCGTGAAACGTACCAGGCTAATAAAAACATCACGATGCGGGCCTGCGAGAGTGGTTGCGGTCCAGTCCATCCACTTTTCGCCTTTAGCCCGGGCCGCGGGACTGTTAAGCCACAGCGATCCGGCACCGTATTCTGCTGCCAGGTAACGAACAATCGTATTCGATTCCCACAGTGTGAGCCCGTGAGCATCATCATGCAGGCAAGGAACCAGGCCATTGGGATTCATCGCCAGATACTCAGCGTCATGAGTCAGACCAAACTTGCCACCAGCAGGAATGGAACGACAGGATAAATTCAACTCTTCCAGGCACCAGAGTACTTTTTTTACATTCGTAGAATTATCTCTTCCCCAAACAGTAATCATGATCTTTCCTTTGGATTAGCGGAACTTGAGTATGGCCTAACTCCTGCCTGATGTCAGCTGACTGAATGCAACAACCACTTATCATCCAGCATAACGGCGATAAAATACGAAAAAATAAGCAACAACAGGGGCATGTGAGCGAGAGATAGCATAAACTTAATAAACTTTACCAAGGTTACCGTTTATTTTAGCGAGTACCTGGGTTATTACTCACATCCTGGAATAGGTTTCGCGGCGGCGCGTGCCGTCATTTTTTAAAATGGATATTCAGGTGGTTTTATGAAGAGCTTGCAAATGCCCGCAATGATACGCGCTGTTGTTGCGGGAACGACCTTGCTGTTGGTCACAGCTCCGGCATTGAGTGCTATTCAGATAGCCGATGCTCCCCAAGTTGAAGCAAAAGCATGGATCTTACTGGACTACTCAAGCGGTCAGGTACTGGCAGAAGGTGGTGCTGACGACAAACTTGATCCTGCCAGTCTGACGAAAATAATGACCAGTTATGTGGTGGGTCAGGCGTTGAAAAACGGCAAGATACATCTCAATGACATCGTCACTGTGGGTAAAGATGCCTGGGCGACAGGTAACCCTGAACTGCGTGGCTCCTCTTTAATGTTTTTGAAACCCGGCGACTTGGTTTCCGTAGAGAATCTTAATAAAGGCGTGATTATTCAGTCCGGAAACGATGCCAGTATTGCTATTGCTGACTATGTCGCAGGCAGTCAGGATTCGTTTATCAGTCTGATGAACAACTATGCCCAGCAGTTAAAACTCACCAATACCACCTTTAAAACGGTACATGGTCTCGATTCGCCGGGGCAGTTCAGTACCGCGCGTGATATGGCATCTCTGGCACGGGCGATGATCCATGATGTGCCTGAAGAATATGCTATTCACAAAGAAAAAGAATTTACCTTCAACAACATTAAACAACCCAACCGCAACCGCCTGTTGTGGAGCACTAATCTGAATGTTGACGGCATGAAAACCGGAACCACTGCCGGCGCTGGCTATAATCTGGTGGCTTCAGCAACACAAGGTGATATGCGCCTGATTTCGGTAGTATTAGGGGCGAAAACTGACCGTATCAGATTTAATGAAAGTGAAAAACTGCTGACATGGGGATTCCGCTTCTTTGAAACTGTTACGCCTATCAAGCCTGATGCGACCTTTGTCACTCAGCGCGTATGGTTTGGTGATAAGAGCGAAGTTAACCTGGGAGCAGGAGAGGGTGGTTCAGTCGCTATTCCGCGTGGTCAGCTGAAAAACCTCAGGGCAAGTTACACCCTGAATGAACCCCAGCTCACAGCACCGTTAAAAGCCGGGCAAGTCGTCGGCACCATTGATTTTCAGCTGAACGGTAACGTTGTTGAACAGCGTCCGTTGCTGGTGATGGAATCGGTTGAGGAAGCCGGCTTCTTTGGTCGGATTTGGGACTTCATATTAATGAAGCTCCATGGTTGGTTTGGTAGCTGGTTTTCCTGATAGTTTTACCAGACCAGACTAAGATCTCCCGCTGCGGCATAGTCAATAAAGGCTTCAGCGGGCCTCTTATTGGTGATAATAGTATCAAATGCTGTCAGTGGACCCATACAAGCGGCACGCACCTGATTAAACTTACTGTCATCCACAACCAGCACTCGCTGCTGTGCCATTGTTAACGCCCATTGCTTCACTGGCAGTTCATCGAGATTAAAACAGGTCACTCCCTGTCGGGTATGAATGCCTGCAGCAGACAGAAATGCGATATCCGGACAGAGATTATTAAGGCATTCCTGGAAATTAATCGGTTTGAAAATGGCATTACTGGAATGAAACTCCCCACCACTTAAAATCACCCGGCAAAGGGGTTTCTTTTGCAGTGCCAGAAAAGTATTCAGTGAATAACACAGGCCAGTAAAAGGCAGCGCATCGTCCAGCTCTTCGATAATATAAGGCATCGTCGTGCCGCAATCGAAAAAAATCGTTTGATGGGGGCTCACATACTCAGCGGCCAGTTTGGCGGCGTGGCGCTTCTCGGCTGTTTTCAAGGCTTGCTGATCGTTGAGCAAGTAATGACTGGCCCCCCGAGGTTCAACGACAATATAGCCACCCAGCAACACCAGAGGACCATCATTATCGCTCAAATCACGGCGAATGGTCATCTCAGATACCCCTAATAGCTCTGCGGCATCCTTCAGGTGTATTTTATCTGCCTGCTTTAACGCCTGCATCAGACGAGTGATACGACCGCTGCGTCGGGTTTCCATAGTGCCCTCTAAACATGACAAAACCCGGAAAACCGGGTAAGAATGGGTAGCTGAATATCAATGCAATGATGTTCTGATGCTACAAGTCGTTATTATTATACTGACTGTGTGCTCCAACCTGAATCGATTATACCCGTCATACTTCAAGTGACCTGGGTGTTGCCTGTGTTCAGCCCGCCGAATCACATAGCGGTCTTGCTCATCTATGGGCTGAACTGGTCGCCTACAGGTCACTCGAATTATTTAGGGTATATACCCGTCATACTTCAAGTGACCTGGGTGTTGCCTGCGTTCAGCCCGCCGAATCACATAGCTGCCTATGCTCATCGCCGGGCTGAACTGGTCGCCTACAGGTCACTCGAATTATTTAGGGTATAAATCAAATTCAGACTAGAAGATAACATATTCTCATCTGCGATGACGCTTAATGACAGTTAACCGCGGATCCAGTCCCTGCGAATAAAAGGGGCAAAGACGATTCGGTGTAACTGATGCAGACGAAGATAAATAAAGGTGCCGCACCCAGACCAAATCAATTGTGTCAGCGCACAAGAGAGCAGGGCGACCAGGAATCCCCCTACCATATCCAGCGGCCAGTGGACGCCAAGATAGACGCGGGACCAGGCGATAGCCGTACCGACAGCAAGCAGCGCAATGCCGGAGCGTAAGCGGTGCCAGAATAAAAATCCGAGCGCAAAGGTAAAGACAATCGTGCCGTGGTTACTTGGGAACGAGTAGTTCTCTTTATGATGCAAGAAATTGTAGCCAATTCCGCTGACAAAAGGCCTGTCATGAGGATAAATCTTACCAATCAGCCAGGACAGTAGAAGACCTGTTGCTATCGCTATGGTTACTTTGATCACCAACTGGCGGCGTGCTTTCATCTGGCCTGCAGATCCCCAGAACCAAAAAATCATGCTCAGAATCGGCACAATCAGAATCAAATCTTTGGCGGTGAATGTTGCCAGTTTCAGCAACCACACAGGTGAGTCAGGCGTCGCGTTGATCCATAAAAAGAGCGACTGATCGAGAGCTTCCATCATAATCTATTCTGTTCCTAAACAAGCAGGTAAAAGGGCTTAAAGCGCGCCGTACCTGCATAACTATTGACAGTTGAAAAGGTTGCCAGCAACGGTGTTCAGTGATGACACACTCAAAAAACACTGAATATAGAAGTGTCACTTGCTAAGATAAAGCAGCATTATCCTGGTTTTTTTCACAAACAGGATAATAACAGCAAAATATTCTCAGTATCTTAATAAAAGCTTAACAAAGATGAGTTATAATTTGCTGACTGAACGACAAAATGTTTTTTATCGCCACCTATTATAATCGATGCGGAGTGTTTAGCGACACTGCGCATTTTTTACCTTCCGAGTTTTCAATGCCAAACAATAAGACAGCTAACAAATCTTTAGGGCGTCAGGCGCTTCTGTTTCCGCTCTGCCTGGTGCTTTATGAGTTTTCGACCTATATCGCCAACGATATGATCCAGCCAGGAATGCTGGCCGTCGTGGAGCAATATCAGGCGGGTATCGAGTGGGTTCCCACCTCAATGACGGCGTATCTGGCCGGTGGTATGTTTTTACAATGGTTGCTGGGGCCGCTTTCTGACCGCATCGGTCGACGCCCGGTAATGCTAGTGGGCGTGGTGTGGTTTATTGTGACCTGCCTGGCGACACTGCTGGCACAAAATATTGAGCAGTTCACCGTGCTGCGTTTTCTACAAGGGATCAGCCTCTGTTTTATTGGCGCAGTGGGTTATGCCGCTATCCAGGAGTCCTTCGAAGAGGCTGTCTGTATAAAAATCACTGCCTTGATGGCTAACGTGGCTTTAATTGCCCCGTTGTTAGGGCCATTGGTGGGGGCGGTGTGGGTTCATGTCGCCCCCTGGGAAACGATGTTTATCCTGTTTGCGGTTCTCGGGGCTATTTCGTTTTTTGGTCTCAATAAGGCCATGCCAGAAACCGCCACTCGTATGGGTGAAAAACTGTCGTTTCCGGGACTGTGGCATGACTATAAACAAGTCCTGAAGAATATTCGCTTTATTGCCGGTTCATTGGGTCTCGGCTTTGTCAGCTTACCGTTACTTACCTGGATTGCTCAGTCCCCGGTCATTATTATCAGTGGCGAACAGCTTAGCACTTATGAATATGGCTTATTACAGGTCCCCATTTTTGGTGCGCTGATCCTCGGTAACCTGGTACTGGCAAAACTCACCTCCCGACGTAGTGTGCGTAGTCTGGTGATTATGGGCGGCTGGTGGATTGTTCCGGGTCTGGCAGTGGCCGCTATAGCGACGGTTATCTCTTCCCATGCGTATTTGTGGATGACCGCAGGTTTGAGTATCTATGCCTTTGGTATCGGTATTGCCAATGCCGGGCTGGTACGCCTGACGCTATTCTCCAGCGAGATGAGTAAAGGTACCGTCGCTGCGGCAATGGGTATGATCCAGATGCTTATCTTCACTGTCGGCATTGAGGTCAGCAAACATGCTTATATGTCTGGTGGCGCAGGAGTCTTTAACCTAATCAATTTGCTGGGCGGCATTATCTGGCTGGGAATGATGTTTATTTTTCTTAAAGATAAACGCGTCGGACAAACCACCACAGTCTAGTGACGGCAGCACCACTCAACGCCCCAGACCGGTAAACGCTGGGGCGTTCCTTGTGGCAACCTGCTTGTAATCACAGCCCTCACCAACTTCGTCTTTTAACATGACAGCAATAAACGGATAAGCCTGAATTCAAAGCGCTTGAGCCCGGTAGAATACCGAGCCCAGGCTTCGACGTTGCTTAACATCAACAGCGCAACTTTATGAGGGGCGCCGTGAGGAAATACACGGGTTACTTAATCTGTGGTGGTGATGCAGAGTGATAATGTGCATCTGCCTCGGCAAAGCGTTTTTGCATTTCGACTGAGGGTCCTTTACCTAGCAAACTGAAGACCACGATGCCAATGCAGCCGAATACAAAGCCCGGGATGATTTCATACAGGCCTAGCCAGGCGAATTGTTTCCAGACAATGACCGTTACCGCGCCAATAATCATCCCAGCAAGCGCACCGTTACGCGTCATACGCGGCCACATAACAGAGAACAGAACTATCGGGCCAAATGCTGCCCCAAAGCCTGCCCAGGCGTAGCTCACCAGACCCAGAACGCGATTGTCTGGGTTAGCTGCCAGAGCAATAGAAACCAGTGCCACAAACAGCACCATCACGCGCCCAATCCAAACCAGTTCTTTTTGGCTGGCATTTTTACGCAGAAAGGCTTTGTATAAATCTTCAGTAATAGCACTGGAGCACACCAGCAGCTGGCAGCTCAATGTTGACATGACCGCGGCAAGGACCGCAGATAACAGAATACCGGCAATCCATGGATTAAACAGGATTTGTGCCAGTTCGATAAACACACGCTCAGCGTTTTGGCTAACAGCACCTGCCTGCATTGGGTTGTTATTAAAGTAAGCGATACCGAAGAAACCGACAGCCACAGCACCGCCCAGACACAAGATCATCCAGACCATACTAATGCGACGCGCGTGAATAATGCTATGGTGAGAATCTGCTGCCATAAAGCGCGCCAGGATGTGTGGCTGGCCGAAGTAACCCAGGCCCCAGCCCAACAGGGAGATGATGGCAACAAAGTTCAGGCCTTTGAACATATCAACATTTTCAATGCTCTTTTGTCTGATGACCTCCAGCGATTCGTCAAATCCGCCTACGCCAATAATGACCATCACTGGCGTCAGGATCAGAGCAAAAATCATCAGACTCGCTTGCACGGTATCGGTCCAGCTCACCGCAAGGAAACCACCGATAAAGGTGTAAATAATCGTCGCTGCCGCACCTGCCCACAGCGCCGATTCATAGCTCATACCAAAGGTGCTTTCGAACAGACGAGCCCCTGCGACAATCCCTGATGCACAATAAATGGTGAAAAATAACAGAATAACTATTGCAGAGATAATACGCAGAATACGACTTTTATCTTCGAAACGACTGGAAAAATAGTCTGGCAGTGTCAGCGCGTTATTATTGAACTCGGTGTGTACGCGTAAACGCCCGGCGACTAGTTTCCAGTTGAACCAGGCACCTAATATCAGGCCGATGGCTATCCAGCTTTCTGAAATCCCCGACAGGAAGATTGCACCCGGCAGCCCCATCAGTAGCCAGCCGCTCATATCTGATGCTCCAGCGGAAAGCGCTGTCACGAATGGTCCCAGACTACGCCCACCGAGAATATAATCATCAAAGTTTTTGGTCGAACGCCATGCCATCATCCCTATCAACAACATGCCAAAAATATAGACACAAAATGTCACTAACATCGGTGTACTCATAGCCATCAGAACTCTCCAGAATTATGTGCCAACAAAACCGTGGTTTGCCGCTCTGTTACCCTGCCGGAACAGAAAATGATATTGGTATTTACCTGGGTGGCCGATCCCTGTCAGAAGCAATGGTCACTCACAATTTATTTAACATATCATTTACACTAATTTTGTTCCCGAGTAGACAGCAGTTTTCCAGAGGTTGCACTCCCTCACATTTTTTCGGTTGCACCTTGAGAGAAGTGTTAACTACCGCAGAGAAAAATTTTCCCAATTTCTGTCGTTTCTTTAAACAATCAATTTATTAACATTGCACTTATTAATATTAAATTCATTAGTATGATTTCTAATTGGATTGCGCTTAAAGAGGTTGCATAAAGTTGCACCTGGTGGGTGTTTTCTGGTGACGATGAGTTCCATTTTTCAGTACAGCAGGAATAAACGGCAGGGAAACCACCACGACGGGTGCCAGGCTGGGTACAACCCTTCGCGAGAGCATCAAAAGGCTCCGGCTATAAGCGGCATCCAGTCATCTATTTACTTTGTTAATGGGATACGGAATGAAGGGAAGAGAGAAGAAAGCAGTTAAAAAAATGCCGGTAACCTGAGGTCACCGGCATTGAATATCAGGGCACATCCCCTTGGATATACCTTCTTATTTGACTGACATACCCGGCTGTGCGCCGCTGTCCGGGCTTAACAGGAAGATATCGGAGCCACCAGGACCTGCGGCCATGACCATGCCTTCTGAGATACCAAAACGCATTTTACGCGGAGCCAGGTTAGCAACCATCACCGTTAAACGACCTTTCAGCGTTTCAGGGGCAGGATACGCGGCACGAATGCCAGAGAAGACATTGCGCTTCTCGCCACCCAAGTCCAGCGTCAGACGCAGCAGCTTGTCAGAACCTTCAACAAACTCGGCATTTTCAATCAGCGCAATACGCAAATCGACTTTTGCAAAGTCATCGAAACTGATGGTTTCCTGAATCGGCTCATCAGCCAGCGGGCCACTCACCACCGGTGTTGACAGGGCTTTGACTTCTTCTTGTGAGGCTTCAACCAGGGCTTCAATCTGTTTCATGTCAATACGGTTATACAATGCTTTGAAAGTATTAACTTTATGGTTGACTAACGGGCTGTAGATACCGTCCCACACCAGCTCTGTATTCAGGAATGCTTCAGTGCGCGCGCTCAGTGAAGGCAATACTGGCTTCAGGTAGGTCATTAATACCCGGAATAAGTTGATGCCCATTGAGCAGATAGCCTGCAATTTAGCATCCTGACCTTCTTGCTTAGCGACAACCCACGGAGCCTGCTCATCCACATAACGGTTTGCGCTGTCAGCCAGCGCCATGATTTCACGCACGGCGCGACCAAACTCACGGTGAGTCCAGGCTTCACCAATACTTTCTGCAGCATCAGTAAAGGTTTTATACAGTTCAGGATCGGCCACTTCAGCGGCTAACTGACCGTCAAAGCGTTTAGCGATAAATCCGGCATTACGTGATGCGAGGTTAACCACTTTATTGACGATATCGCTGTTAACACGCTGAACGAAATCTTCCAGATTCAGGTCGATATCATCGATATTCGGTGTCAGCTTCGCGGCGTAATAATAACGTAAGCTGTCTGCATCCAGGTGTTTCAGCCAGGTGCTGGCTTTAATAAAGGTGCCGCGCGACTTAGACATCTTCGCACCATTGACCGTCACATAACCGTGAACGAACAGATTGGTCGGTTTACGGAACTGACTACCTTCCAGCATCGCAGGCCAGAACAAACTGTGGAAATAGACGATATCTTTACCGATAAAGTGATACAACTCGGTATCAGAGTCTTTTTTCCAGTACTCATCAAAGCTGGTGGTATCTCCGCGTTTATCACACAGGTTTTTAAACGAGCCCATATAGCCAATAGGCGCATCCAGCCAGACATAGAAGTATTTGCCCGGAGCATCAGGAATTTCAAAACCAAAGTAAGGGGCATCGCGGGAAATATCCCACTGTTGCAGACCCGACTCGAACCACTCCTGCATTTTATTCGCAACCTGCTCTTGCAGGGCACCGCTACGGGTCCAGGCTTGCAGCATTTCACTGAATGCAGGCAAGTCGAAGAAGAAGTGCTCTGAGTCACGCATAACCGGTGTTGCACCAGAAATAACCGATTTCGGATCGATAAGTTCGGTAGGGCTGTAAGTGGCGCTGCACACTTCACAGTTATCACCATATTGATCCGGCGCTTTACATTTAGGGCAGGTGCCTTTTACGAAACGATCTGGCAGGAACATGCCTTTTTCCGGATCGTAAAGCTGTGAAATAGTGCGGTTTTTAATAAAACCATTCTCTTTCAGGCGGCCGTAAATTAACTCAGAGAGCTCACGGTTTTCTTCACTGTGCGTTGAGTGATAGTTATCGTAACTGATATCAAAACCAGCAAAATCAGTCTGATGTTCCTTGCTCATTTCGGTAATCATCTGCTCAGGAGTGATACCCGACTGCTGTGCTTTCAGCATGATAGGGGTACCGTGAGCATCATCGGCGCAGATGAAGTCTACCTTGTGGCCGCGCATTCGTTGGTAACGGACCCAGACATCAGCCTGAATATGCTCCAGCATGTGACCGAGGTGGATTGAGCCGTTTGCGTACGGCAGGGCGCACGTTACCAATATTTTTTTCGCGGTTTGAGCCATAGTCGGAATTGCATCTTCTGAATAGAAAAGGGGTTTTGATATTACCGGATTGGCAATTGTTTAGCAAAATCCAGCGTAAAACTGTGCTCAATATGAATTGCAGTCTCGCTTTCTGGTATGCTTAGAGGATTGCAATGTCCGCTAAAACCATAAGGAGTTGGGATGAATTCGCAACCACCATCCAGCTTATCCCCGGAGCAACTGAACGTTATTGTTGCCGGAACCCTGGCTAATTTTAAACATCCGACCTTAAAACATAATCTCACCACGCTAAACGCGTTACACCACATCGTTATGCTCAATGGCACACTGCATATTGAATTGCAGCTGCCTTTTGCCTGGCGCAGTGGTTTTGAAGCGCTGAAACAAAGTTGTAGTGACGATTTATTAAGCCTGTCAGGTGCTAAAGCCATTGAATGGTCACTGCACCATAAAATAGCGACTCTGAAGCGGGTAAAAAATCAGCCTGGCATTAATGGTGTGAAAAACATTATTGCTATTACCTCGGGTAAAGGTGGCGTAGGAAAGTCGAGCACCGCCGTTAATATGGCGCTGGCGCTGGCCGCTGAAGGGGCAAAAGTGGGCATCCTCGATGCTGATATTTACGGCCCGTCGATTCCTAATATGCTGGGAACTGAGCACCAGCGTCCGAGTTCACCCGACGGCAAGCATATGGCACCGATTGAAGCCTTTGGACTGGCCACTAACTCCATTGGTTATCTGGTGACTGACGAGAATGCGATGGTCTGGCGTGGGCCTATGGCCAGCAAAGCGTTAATGCAGATGCTCCAGGAAACTTTGTGGCCAGACCTGGATTATTTAGTCATCGATATGCCACCCGGCACCGGTGATATTCAGCTAACGCTGGCACAAAATATTCCCGTTACCGGTGCGGTAGTGGTCACAACGCCACAGGATATCGCGCTGATTGATGCCAAAAAAGGCATCGTGATGTTCGAGAAAGTTGAAGTGCCGGTGCTGGGTATTGTTGAAAACATGAGTATGCATGTTTGCAGCCAGTGTGGGCACCATGAGCCTATCTTTGGTACCGGTGGGGCTGAAAAACTGGCTGAACAGTATCATACTCAGTTACTGGGACAGCTGCCGCTGCATATTACCCTGCGTGAAGATTTGGATGCTGGCACCCCGACCGTCGTTAGCCGACCGGACAGTGAATTTGCTGCTTTGTACCGCCAGTTAGCGGGACGAGTTGCTGCCGACCTGTATTGGAACGGTGAAATCATTCCGGGTGAGATTGCTTTCCGCGCAGTATAACTCGACTTTAGAATGACAGCGGGAGCGCGCGCGTTCCCGCTGGTTACTGGTTGTAGATGGCCGTCAGTTGAGCTTAACTGAACGTCACGCGGGTGACGGATAATGCATCAAGCAGTATGGTCCGTCCGGGCTTTTGCCCTCGGCTTCAATATACCAGCCATGGCGTTGATAAAAAGTCAGGGCATGACGATTATCGAGCAGGCATTTAAGTGAGCCAGTACCCGTGAACTGACATTGAACGTATTGTAATAGCGCGCTTCCCACGCCGTGGCTCTGCACCTCGGGGCTGACGAATAAATGATGCAGGAAATTATCCGGCGTCCATACTGAAGCGAACCCTACCGGCTGGCCTGCAAGCTCAGCCACCCAGATCGATTCATCCTGCGTTACGCTATCGAAATCATCCAGTTTCCACTGCTCTGCATCCAGCCAAGTCCATGTTCTGCGGCGTGCTTCGAGATATATTTCTTTTAATAATGGCCGGTCTGATCCTGTAAATTGCCTGATCTTCAATACTATTCCATCCTGTATGACGATTGAGTTCATTTGGTGTTGCATCGCGCATATACCCTAAATAATTCGAGTTGCCTGAATGCAGGCAACACCCAGGCTACTTGAAGTATGATGGGTATAAACGAAAAACAGCTGCGGTTTTCATTACAATATCATCGCAGATCTATATACTGCCCGTTTTAAATCTTGAGATTTTGCTCCATGCTAAATAATGATGTCTTGCGCGGTGTGCGCTACATGCTGAACCTGAACAATGATCAAATCGTTGCCATTCTGGCGTTAACCGATACAGAGGTACTGCCGGCCCAGATAGCCACATGGGTAAAGAAAGAAGATGAAGAGGGATTCAGCAACTGTCCGGATATCGTTATGGCGCAATTTCTTAACGGCCTGATCTATTCCCGTCGCGGCAAGGATGAAAGCAAGCCTGCACCTAAAATTGAACGCAAAATGACCAATAACATTGTGTTCAAAAAACTGCGTATCGCTTTTGAACTGAAATCAGACGATGTGCTGGAAATCCTGACTGAGCAGGAGTTTCGCATTTCCATGCCGGAAATCACGGCTATGATGCGTAACCCGGACCATAAGAATTACCGCGAATGTGGCGATCAGTTCCTACGCTATTTCTTGCGTGGTTTAACCCAGCGTATTAAACCGGCAAAACCTGAGTAATTTTACTGAGTTGCTGGTGTTTATGATTTGATGGGCAAGACGAGAACAGAGAGAGTATCATCTGTTCTCGCTGATGACTCAGGCAAAACGCAGGCCGATATCCAGTTCACCAAGCTGGCGCTGAATACTTTCATCTAAGTGATTATCAGTGACAATATCGGTCAGGGTATTGAGATGAGCGACGTTAAATAATGACCATGCGCCGTATTTTGAACTGTCTGCCAGTAACACCCGTCGTTTACCGTTAGTGATCATATCGCGTTTAAGGGCCGCTTTTTCTTCGGTGGGTGAAGTCACACCGCGCGTGATATCCCAGCTGTTACAACTGATAAAGGCAATATCTGGTGAGATATTCTGTAGCAGGCGCCGTCCATGCTCACCAATGCAGGACTGGCTTGAGTCATCAATACGCCCTCCAATAATGGTCACTTCGATTTGCTTAAATTCAGAGAGAAACAGAGCGATATGCAGGTCGCTGGTGATCACTCGCAGTGGCAGATGAGTTAACTGGCGTGCCAGTTCAATCATGGTGGTGCCTGCGTCTAAAACAACCGCATCACCCGCTTTGACAAAACTGGCTGCAGCGCTGGCGATGGCATGCTTTTCTGCCAGGCTGCGGTGCATTTTTTCATGGGTAGTAGGCTGAGAGGGAATAAACCGATTGAGCGTCACGCCGCCGTGGGCTCTACTGATAACGCCTTCTTGAGCGAGTTTAATCAAATCGCGCCGAATCGTTGCCGGAGAGGCTTGCGTGATGGCCACTAATTGATCAACAGTCACCAGATTATGTCCCTTAAGAAAGTCCATTATCTGCTCTAATCGGTTATATCCCTTCATTTTGTTCCTATGAAATCTGCATCGCCAGTTGGATAGAGACCGTCATACTTTCAGGATTCGCTTTACCGGTCCACGCGATATCGAATGCTGTACCATGATCGGCTGAGGTACGTATAAAGGGCAACCCTGCGGTAATATTCACGCCATCGTAGAAACCCAGTAGTTTCAAAGGAATATGCCCCTGATCGTGGTACATGGCAACTACTATATCGTACATACCCTCATGGCATTGCATAAAAACCGTGTCCGGCGGACAAGGTCCACTGACATTGAAACCTTCCGCTTTCATGGCTGCCACTGCAGGGCCGACAATATTAATTTCTTCATCACCAAACAGACCATTTTCACCTGCATGAGGGTTAACTCCCGCTACAGCAATTCGCGGCTGGGTATATCCGACTCGCTTAAGAAAAGTATCCGCAATATTAATGACTGTTTTTATTCGTTGCTGATTGAGAGTATCAAGGAATTTACGTAATGCAATATGCGTGGTGATATGAATCACTTTTAACTTATCGGTATACAGCACCATCGCATAATCAGGACTATTGGTGAGATGAGCCAGTAACTCTGTATGACCAGGATAGTGATGACCCGCCAGATGTAAGGCTTCTTTATTTAGCGGAGCAGTAGCAATAGCTTTCACTTCTCCCGCCATTGCCAGTTTGGTGGCACGACGAACACAGCGGAACGCGAGATCGCCAGCTTGTTTCTGGACGACACCCGGCTCCAGAGTGTCAGGTTCAGCCAGCGGTTCATCAAGAACATTAATAACACCAGGCGTGAACTGAGCCTCACTGACAGTATTAATAATCCGTAGCTCCGCAGGCTCTGTAATCCCTTTTTCCAGAATACGGCGTAACGTTTTTGCACAGCCAATCACGACGACAGGTGCACCGGATAATTCACTTTCCGTTAAGGATTTAATGATAATTTCCGGGCCAATACCTGCAGGGTCACCCATAGTCACAGCAATAATTTTAGTCACTCACTTTCTCCTCAATAAAATATAAAACGTCACGCAGAGTCTCTTCTTTACCGAATCCCCCTGCTTTAGTCATGACCGGTTTCTGCCAGTGACAACCTGTAAATCTGCCGAGCGGCACGCATTGTGCAATACAGCCTGTAATTTCAAATCCTGTCGCGCCGAGCGCATGAGCGACAGCTATCGATACATCCCCCCCTGATACATACAGAGCATCAGGGTTTGATTGTTCAATCACTTTTCGGGTTATCTCGCCTAAGGTCAGGCAGATTTTCTCTCCAAGCTGAGCAGCAGAGAGCTGATATTGCTCACAGAGCCTGTTTATCTGATGGCGATAGTCATGGTCGGGACAGGTATAGACGATGCAGTGATTGCCCTCGTGGATAGCGCCGGTTATCAGAGCGATATAGCTCTCAGTTGCATCGTTAAGAATGTCATCTGTCCCAATCAGTATCTTTGATACACCAGGCGTGTCGGAGAGAGACTGAATCTGTTTTTGAGCGATTTCGCTCATTGACCCAATAACGGCGAGCAGTTGTTTGTGTTTAACCGGGGCAAGACGGCGGGCGAAAGCATCGCAGAGCCCTGACGAACCCACTAGCAGGGGAGTGTTTTCGCAATTAAAGGCAGCAGAAACAATAGCATCCAAATCGCTGTCGCTCACTGCATCGACAATTAATAGCTCAGTACCCAGCTCAAGAGACTGAGCAAGCTGGTCTGGGGTCACGGTCTTACGGCTCCGGGAACTGTGTTCTGCAAGGATTTCACTGATATCTGACACACCTACCGGCGTTTTTGGATCGCTGGCAAACTCGGTTTCGTTAACCGCTATTCCCTGTACCAGACACTGGCCTTTGAGGGTGATTCGACCCGCAGCCGGATAAGCCGGCGCGACGATCGCCTGACGTTTTCCACTGAGCGCCAACAGGGTCTCAACCTCGATACTAATATTGCCTCTCAGTGTTGAATCTATTTTTTTTATCAACCAGTTAGCATCTTTAACTAGCGTTGATAAAGCAACAATAGCCTCTTTGGCCTCACGTGTATCGAAAGCGCGTGAGTCGGTATTAATGACCAGAACATCGGTCGATTCGGCAAAGGAGGTATGAAAAGCGACACTGACTTTTTTCCCCTTAATTGCCAGGCTAACGCCTGCATCATTGGCACCAGTGAAGTCATCAGCAACGATAACCACCTCGGTGTCTTGTTTGAACTTTTCCATCCTCACTCCGTCTTTCAACTGTCTGGATATGATTATATTGAATCATCATTGATTATATGTGAGCAAGATCAATTTTTTCTATTTACGAATAAATTATAAATTTAGGCACAGAATGCTCTGATTGGTTATGAAGGGCGTAATCCATCCCCACAAAAAGAGACAGGAGTAAAATGTGGTTACGATAAACAGTACAGTGATTAGCGGTATGGGTGCCATGCCTGGTATCAGGCCGTTGATAGCAGGAACTCAACATCTTTTACTGGTGACCGACGGCAATATTTCGCGGCTGGAAGCGGCAAAACAGATCCGTGAGATCCTCGAAGAGGATAACCGTGAGCTGTTCGTTATCGATAATGTTCCCCCGGAGCCCTCCCAGCATGATGTTGAACAACTGCTTACTGTACTGGGTAATGCTTCTTTTGATTTAGTTGTTGGCATCGGTGGTGGCAGCGTGCTGGATGTTGCCAAGCTACTCTCAGCCCTTTGCCATCCTGAGTCACCGCAACTGAGTGAATTACTGACAGGAACTAAGCCAACGGTTCGTCTTCCTTCACTCCTGATCCCGACCACGGCAGGCACCGGCTCGGAAGCAACCCCTAATGCGATTTTGGCGATTCCAGAGCAGAAGACCAAAGTTGGGATTATTTCTCCCATTTTGTTACCTGACTATGTGGCACTGCTTCCAGAGTTAACCAGCAGCATGCCTGCTCATATTGCTTCTTCAACAGGCATTGATGCTCTCTGCCATTTGATCGAGTGCTACACCTCTACCATCGCTAATCCAGTCAGCGATAATGTGGCATTAATGGGGCTGCATAAACTGTTCAGACATTTAGAAATTGCAGTCAGTGAACCTGAAAACATGCACTCTAAATTAGAGATGCTATGGGCTTCTTACTACGGTGGTGCCGCGATTGCCCACGCCGGGACACACTTAGTTCATGCTTTATCTTATCCGCTGGGTGGGACTTATCATCTGCCACACGGTATCGCCAACGCGATTCTTCTTGCCCCATGCATGCGAGTGGTTCGTCCCCATGCTGTTGAGAAATTTGCCATTGTCTGGGATCTGATCCCTAACGCAGATACCTCCCTTAGCGAGGAAGACAAATCACACGCACTGGTCGATTATTTTGCGGCATTGGTGAAAAGACTGAATCTTCCAGATAACCTGGAAAGTCTTGGTGTTCCGTCAAGTGAAATTTCTACGCTGAGTGATGCGGCATTAAATGTAAAACGTTTAATGAACAACGCACCTTGCACGGTCAGCCATGCCGATGTTTCGGCTATCTATCAGACACTCTATCCTACACATTAATAATCAGAGAATTAGCCAATGAAAAATAAAATTGAAGGCGTATTAACCGCAGTGGTCACCACTTTTGACGACAATGGTAACTTTTGTGCAGAGCGCATGAAAAAACAAGTTAACCGTCAAATCGACAGCGGTAATGGTATTTTTTGTAACGGCACAAATGGTGAGTTTTTTGTGTTATCCACCAAAGAAAAAATGGCGGTGACGGAAACCTGCGTGAATGAAGTGGCCGGACGCGCATCACTGGTGGCGCATATCGGGGAAATATCGACAGAAAAGACCATCGCTCTTGGGAAAGAGGTCGCGAAACTGGGCGTCGATGCCGTATCCGTGATTACGCCATTTTTTGTCCCGTTGAGTCAGGATGAGCTTATTTATCACTACACCAAAATCGCTGATGAAGTGAATGTCCCGGTGTTTATGTACAATATTCCGGCCCGAACCGGTAATACCATCATGCCAGAGACTGCAGCAAAATTAGCTGCTCACCCGAATATTATTGGCATTAAAGACAGCGCCGGGAGTTATGAAAGTCTGAGTGGTTTTTTAGCGGCGACACGGGGTATAGAGAATTTTAATGTTTTAAATGGTCCCGATTCTCTGATCCACCAAGGATTCGTTGATGGATGTTCAGCCTGTATATCTGGTTTAGCTAACGTTGCCCCAAAAGAAATTAATGAGATCTGGCGACACTTCAAGCAGGGTGATATTAAGGCTTCACGTCTTGCTCAGGATAATGTGACTGGATTAAGAACCGATCTGTATAAAATTGTTTTCTCTCCAGCGGCAGTGAAAAAAGCGCTAACCCTGATGGGACACCAGGTCGGTGAAAGTCGTTATCCAATCAGATTTAGCCCGGCAGATGTAAACGAAATCAAAATGGTTATTAATAAATATATATCCTGATTTACATATTGCCTGAGCAAATAAGCTACCCATTAATTTTATACATCTGTGAAAAGATGTAAAAAGGAATGATCATGAAAGTTATCTCTACCTCACCCTCATTTGCTAAGTATGATAATTCTCCGATAGCTGAATTAGAAAAAAATGGCTTTGAATTTTTGTCGTTCCCTGCGGATGTTTCTCTGGAACAACTGAAACCTCACTTAGCTGAGACGGTGGCTTTAATTGTGGCATTTACCGATATCAGCGAAGAATTTCTGTCTCACGCGCCTGCCTTAAAAATCGTCTGTAAGCATGGTGTCGGTGTCGATAATATTGATTTAGAGGCAACCCGGAACAGAGATGTTTGGGTGACCAATGTACCCAATGCGAATAAGCATGCCGTGGCAGATTTCACTTTTTCATTGCTGCTGAGTGCTGCACGTCAGGTTCCTCAGGCTTATGAAAAAACGAAACAGGGCTTGTGGCCAAGGATCTTCGCTACTGATGTTTATAAAAAAACAATCGGTATTCTGGGGTTAGGTAATATAGGTAAAGAAGTTGCCTTAAGAGCGAAAGGCTTCAATATGGAGATCCTTGCTTATGACCCTTATCCTGATGTCAATTTTGCGAAACAGCATAATGTGCAATTCGTGGATCTGAATAGTCTGATTGCCCGCAGTGATTTTATTACTATTCATATGCCACTGATTGAGACCACGGAGAATTTATTTAATATCACTACGCTGTCGATGATGAAAAAAACGGCATTTATATTAAATCTGTCACGTGGTGGTATCATTAATGAAGATGACCTCTATACCGTATTATCAAAAGATATTATTGCCGGAGCTGCCTCGGATGTTTTTGTTGAAGAGCCATTAACACAACATCCTTTGTTTACACTCGATAATTTTATTGGTACATCACATATTGCTGGCTATACCGAAGGTGCAGTACAAGCTATTGGAGAGCAGTGTGTGGAGAATATAATTAATCTATTGGTTAATAATAAAAAACCCATTTATGTAATGAATGACATGGATCCCCTGAATAATTAAAGTTGCTTACAGATATTAATTTCAGCAAGAGCATGAACACAGGCAAGCTATGCCATTCTGCTATCTGAATGAATATGCTATTCAAGTGACTTGAAGTATGACGGGTATAACCATATTAATTAAATTCTAAGGCCAGTAATATGAATACTACGTTACGTAAAAAATCAAAGGTGCGCTGGATTGTCGCTGCGCTGATGTGGGCAGCTATTGCTATTAACTATTTAGACCGGGCAATTATTGCTGCCGTCAGTCCAGCCCTGATCACTGAGTTTAGTTTAACCGCAGAAGAGATGGGCTGGATAATGTCCGGATTCTTTTGGACATATGCACTACTGCAGATCCCTGCCGGATGGCTGGCTGACAAAATTGGTCAGAAGAAAACCCTCGGTTGGGCAGTGGGCTGGTGGTCAGTAGCGACCGCCATGATGGGGATAGCGACAGGGTTTAAATCACTGTTAGTGATGCGCTTTATATTAGGTGCCGGCGAAGCGGCCGCTTACCCAAGTAATGCAGGAATTGCCTCGCGCTGGTTCCCGGATAAAGAGCGTTCTTTTGTTTCAGGCTTGTTTGACAGTGCATCAAAATTTGGTGGGGCAGTCGCAATGCCGCTCATCGTTTGGTTAATTGTCGTCTTTGACTGGCGTATTACGTTTATCATTTTTGGCTCACTGGGAATTATCTGGGTGCTTTTCTGGCTGGTTTTTTATACCGACACACCAGAAAAACATAACATGATAAACCAAGAGGAAATTGATTATATCCGTGCCGGGCAGGCGCAAAAGCATAGCGCCGATGCCAAACCGGCGATGCGCTGGTATCAACTACTGCGCTATAAATCAATCTGGGCGATGTGCCTCGGTTTCTTCACTATCAACTATACCTCATACTTCTTTATTACTTGGCTACCGGCTTACCTGGTAAAAGAGAAGGGCATGGATCTGTTGACGATGGGCTTTGTGGCAGCACTGCCTTTGCTCTGTGGTATGGTGGCCGAAATAACCGCAGGATGGGCTTCTGACAGAATGCATAGCAGTGGTCGGTATTCACTGACGTTTACCCGAAAATCTATTCTAATTTTGGGTATGGCATTAGCTCTGTGCGTCGGTTTTGCGCCATTGACTGACTCTGTGGTTCTCACGGTTATATTACTCTGTGTTGCTCGCTCAGGAACGGCTATTGCTGCTTCACAGGTCTGGTCATTACCGGGGGATGTGGCTCCAAATAATATGGTATCAACGGTAGCGGGATTACAAAATACCATCTCGAATTTTGGTGGCGCATTTGGTCCGATTATTACTGGTATTATTGTTACCACTACCGGTAACTTCACCTGGGCGTTGATTTTCTCAGCGATATTATTAGGCCTGGGCATGCTTAACTATATTTTCCTGTTAGGAAAAGTGAAGCAAATTGCTTGAGTTAAGATGAATACCGCGCATTAACGGCACTAAGCGGCAGTAGGAAGTTAATACCCTGGCAAAATCGGTGGTACCTGTGTGTACCGCCGATTTTGCTTTGTCAGAAATGTTGATTCGTCACTCTGCACCATCCCGCTCAGCGAAAAACGGTTCCTCTGCATTACATCCCACAGCATCATTATTGTATAAAAAAACCGCATAGATTTTATTTCTATATCGACTAACCGCATCTCTGTCACAATATTTCAGCGCTCAACGCCTGCTTTTCCCCCTGCAAAAGCATGACTCGCATCACAAATTTACCCTGTTTTATGATCTGGCTCGCTCTTTTTATTGCCTGGATAGAATGTGTTTCCTCATCGAGGCGGAAAACGCCTGTCTGTTTATAGACAAAATAACATTTAGTATCTCAATCAACTTAATTGAAGTAATACAGGGATCAGAGGTACCGATATGCTCATTGCCAGAGACAATATTTTTTTAAACCAGAGCTTCAAGGATAAAAAGGAAATTTTTCATTTTCTGGCCTCGCATGCCGTTGCTCAAGGTTGGGCCGAAGATATCAATAAAATTGAAGCGGATCTTTGGGAGCGCGAAAATCAATATTCCACTGGTTTTGAAAACCAAATTGCTATCCCCCATGCGAAAACAGCAAATGTTTCTCAGGCGGGAGTGATTTTTATTCGTCTGACCAAAGCCATTGACTGGGAAAGCCTGGATGACCAGCCAGTACAAATTATTTTTGGTCTGTTAGTCCCTGAGGCCGGTGCCAAAATTTTACATCTACAAATTATCAATAGCCTCGCCAGTGAAATTGTTGATGACGAATTTAGAGAACAACTATTCGCTATTAATGATGAAGAAGAATTATTCCAATATATGAAATCTCGTATCGCAATTGAGGAAGAAGCATGAATATTGTTGGCGTTACATCCTGTATTGCAGGTTTAGCTCATACCCCTATGGCGGCTAAATCGCTGGAAAAAGAAGGTGCTCGTCTTGGCCATCAGGTAAAAATGGAACAACAAGGGGCGATGGGTATTTTAAATAAAATTACCGCCGCTGAAGTTGAGGCAGCAGATTTTGTTCTTATTGCTGCCGACCGTTCAATTGAAGAAGAAGAACGTTTTGCTGGAAAAATTATTATTCGGGTAAAGATCGGGCAATGCGTGAGCCATGCTTCTGATGTTATCGCGAAATGTGTCACGGCCGTTGAGGCGCGTCAGAGTAAATAAACTGGGTGATTTCATGAAAAAAATAATGATAGATATAAAGAATCATCTTATGACAGGTATTTCCTATGCACTGCCTGTCATTATTGCCGGTTCACTGATGGTAGCGGTCGCTAAAATTATTGGTCTGGCGATTGGGGAATCTAATCTTGATGCTTTTGCCAATAGTACCGGTCTGGAGAACTGGTTATACCTTACCCAGGATATTGGATTTAAAATCATCGGACTGATGAACTATGTGCTCGGTGCCTATGTTGCTTATTCCATCGCCGGCAAAAAGGGACTGTCAGCAGGTTTTACTGCGGGACTTATCGCGTCACTGACCGGTTCTGGCTTCCTCGGCGCTGTTGTCGGTGGTTTACTGGCGGGTTACTCTGCCGAGTGGGTATCACGTAAAATTCGTATCACCGGCTCTGCAGCAAGCTCTGTCCCATTGATTATTCTGCCGTTTATCACTGTGGGTCTGCAAGTTCTGGTCATGCTGCTGCTGCTGGGTGACGTGCTGAGCTGGCTAAATGCCGCCTTAATGACCTGGGTGAAAGAGATGACCGAAGACGGGACCAGTACCTTAGTGCTGGCCGCGGTTCTCGGGGGCATGATCTGCTTTGACCTTGGCGGTCCGGTTAACAAAGCGGCCTGGGGAACGGCCAACGTCCTGTTTTTGAGTGGCGTCTATTTACCTGCAATCCTCGTCAACGTGGCGATTATTATTCCGCCACTGGGTTATGCTGCGGCACGTTTTTTACGTCCGAATAACTATAGTCAGACCCTGAAAGAAGCCGGTAATGGTTCCGTTATTATGGGGATTCTGGGAATTTCTGAAGGTGCCATACCCTTCACACTAAAAAATCCTGCCCGTTTAATTCCGCTGAATGTGCTGGCTGGTATTCTGGGAACTGTAACGGTTGCGTTATTAAAAGCCTATCCGGTGATGCCACCGCTGGGCGGATTATATGGTGGCTTCACCGTCGGTAATTCTTGGGCTTATTTTATCGGTGCTTTCGTCGGTGCAGCAGTCATTGCTTTTGGTGCCAACATGCTGGTGAACTTTAATGAAGATGAGTCCAGTAAGAAATCCGGTGAAAATAAAGTTAGTGAAGAGATTGAAATAAAATTTGATTAATAGCTGCACTTTGCGCGAAGGGAGAAATTGTATGAAGAATAAAATTGTCCACATTTACAGTCATACTCACTGGGATCAGGAGTGGTATTTCACAACATCACGTTCACGTATCTATCTTTTTAATCATATTAAAAATGTTATCCGGATACTGGAGAATAATGATGATTTTCCCTGTTACCTGCTGGATGCGCAAAGTGCTTTAATCGAAAGTTATCTGCAGTGGGCACCTGAAGATAAAGAAGTGTTATATCAACTAATCGCTGAGCAACGTCTGCTGACCGGGCCGTGGTATACACAGACTGATCAACTGGTCATTCATCAGGAATCGGTAATACGTAACTTGTGGTACGGAATTAAGGTTGCTACCGATGCTGGCCATAATATGGCTCTGGGCTATGTTCCTGACTGTTTCGGTCAGGGCGGAAATATGCCACAGATTTATAAACAGTTTGGTATTAACCATGCACTGTTCTGGCGTGGGATTGCCGATAATACCTTGCGGGAAACTGAATTTATCTGGCAGGGCGATAATGGTGACCAGGTCTTTGCAGTACAAATGCCCTGGGGTTACCACTATGGCGGCCCGCTGGATGAAACCCCTGCGACTATGGCAAATTTTTTGAATGAAAAAATGTCACCGATTGAAGCGCGCAGCAGCCGTACTCATGTGCTTTATCCCCATGGTTTTGACCAGGCACCGGTACGTGAAAATCTGCCTGCACTGGTAGAGCAGTTCAACGCCTGTGATACCGAGCGTCACTATCAAATAAGCAGCCCACTCGCATTCCTTGAGGCTCTGGAAAAAGAAACGGCTGGCGATGTTCGCGTGCTACAGGGCGAATTAACTGAAGGTAAGCACTCTCGCGTACACAAAACTATTTTCTCTTGCCGGGCAGATCTTAAGTTACTCAACAATGAGATTGAAGCTTTACTGGTGAATACCCTGGAACCAGTACTGGCTATCAGTCGCAGCCTGGGGCATGAATATCCGTCGAAGATTATCGCGGATATCTGGAAACTGATGTTCTATAACGCAGCCCATGACAGTATTGGTGGCTGTAACAGTGACGATACCAATCAGGATGTGTTTTTCCGCTATAAGCAGGCGCGTGACCTGGCGGTTAACCTGCTGGAATTGCATACCCGACTGATTGCTATTCGTACCCCACGTGAGCACGATTATACCTTCACGATATTTAACCCGCTGACGAACCAGACTGCGCCGCAGATCACTTTTGAAGCCTGGTTACCGGGTATTCCGTTCACTCTGCGTGATGCTAGCGGCAATGCACTGCCTTATATTATTGAAGAGCAGACGGACTTGACCAGTTATGTGCTGAACCAGACCATTCGCCTGAACCCGGGCAAGCCTTACCATAAACCAGAGAAGGTCTATCGCACTAAAATTACCGTCAATAGTACACTGCTGCCTGCGCTGGGATATACCCGCTGGTCTCTTGATTTTAATGCAAATGGCGCCAGTGAGTCGGTACAGGATAACGCCCAGACCATTGAGAATGATTTCTACCGTATTGAACTGGAAGATAATGGATTAGTTTCAATTACCGAGAAAGCCAGCGGTAAGCGCTATACGCGCCAGATGTTACTGGTCGAAAATGGTGATGATGGCGACTCCTATAACTATTCGCCGCCGCGTGGCGATATGATTATCACCTCTGAAGACTGCCTGATATCAGCCCGCTGTGAGCGGAATGACCTGAATCACTCCTTATTGCTTGATTATGAACTTAAAGTACCGGGTAATCTGGAAGAGAGAGCGCAAGGGGTAGCGACCTCGAGCATGAAGGTGACAGCGCGTATCACATTACAGCAAGACGACATGATCCGCTTTGCTATTGATGTCGATAACCAGGTACTCAGCCACCGTTTATGTGTCCATTTTGCCACCGATATTATGGCGAATGTTTCTTATGCTGATCAGTTGTTTGGTGTGGTCGCTCGTCCCGTACAATTAAGTAATGCCTTACAGGTATGGGAAGCAGAAAACTGGCACGAAAAACCGATTTCTATCGAACCGATGCAAAGCTTCGTCAACTTGCATGATGACGAGCACGGCTTTACCCTCCACACCAACGGGGTGCGGGAATATGAAATCGTGGGTGATAATTTTGACACCATCGCACTGACGCTGTTCCGCTCGTTTGGCTTTATGGGTAAAGAGAACTTGCTCTATCGTCCGGGACGCGCGTCAGGTGAGTCGGTAATAGCGACCCCAGATGCGCAGCTACTTGGCTCACTCTCGTTCGCCTTTGGCTGGCGTATGTATCAGGGAGCATTTGATGAGGCCCAGCATGCCCGAGTATCAAAAGCTTTCCTGACGTCATTCCCGGTTTATCAGGACAGTGACTTCCTGAATGGACGCTTACGTTTCTGCCTGAGTGATGAGGAACGTACTTATCCCCAGGAGTACAGTTTGCTGACACTGCCTGCCGGTCCAGAAGATGCGCTGGCGAGCGTGGTTAAATGTGCTGAGCAGGGCGAAGGGCTGATTGTCCGCTTCTACAACCCAAGCCTCGATACCCTGGTGACCATACCGGCACTGAGTCAGGCCCGCTATGTCTTACTGGATGAGACAACTCCGGCTAAGGTGAGAGCGACGCTCAAACCTAATGATGTACAGACGTTGTACGTAGAAATCGAGTAAAGAGAAAAAATGAGACTGTTCACCAATAAGCGAGTCAGAGATATTTTCGTCCAGATTGCTCAGGGTAGCGTGACACAGGCTGCACTGGCAAAAGAGATGGATGTCTCTACGCGGACTATCCGCAGCGATTTAAAAGCGTTAAACGATATTCTTGCTGAATCAGGAAACAGTCTCATTTATTGCCGTAAAAAAGGATTTTCGATTCAGGTTGATAATCTGAATGGCCATCAGATGTTGCTAGAAAAGTCGCAAAGCCCCTGGAAAGAGAACCGTTCGACCACGGAGCGTCGCCGTACATTACAGGCGCTGTTACTGCGTCAGGATGCCGGTATCTCCCTGGAGGAGCTGGAATCAACATGGTTTATCAGCATCTATAGCCTGAGAAATGATATTCAGTTACTGAAACGCCACTTTGTACTTTATGACCTGAGTATCAGTAGCGAAGGTGCCGATAAATTCAGATTATCCGGCAGTGAAATTGCGTTACGTCGCTGTGCTTATGATCATCTGTTACACGCCAAAGAGTCAGAAGAGGATTATCAGGAGATCTTTGGTTCGACAGTCCGAGTATCTGACATTAAGCAGATACTCAGTCATTACGTGGTACAGCATGGGCTGGTGATGAGCGATGTCAATTTACGCTTTTTCACCTTGATCTGCGGGATCACCTGCGAACGCATTCGCCGCGGAAACTGGCTGCTGGACTATGAGTTTGATGCCTGCGAACCTAATCTGAAAGGGATCGCCGGGGATATATTACCCTTGCTACTCGGGGAGACAGTAACGGGCGTACCACAAAGTGAAATCGATTATATGTCGATGAATCTTACTGCTTTTTGCTCAACAGTATTTGAGAATGCGCCAGAACAAGGGCTGTATGATATCGAACGCACCATTATGAATCACTTCCTGAGCTATGTCAGTTCGTCGTGGTTTTGTAATGTCAGTTACGATGACCTGTCGCGTAAAAATTTGCTGAATCATATCAAGGCGATGCGTATTCGGGTGAACAATGGTATTACCATTATTAATCCATTAATTGAACAAATTAAGCGCCATTATCCGTTAATGTATGAGATGACCCTGACCGCTTTCAGTGAACTGGAAAGCTTCTTTAGCGGCAAAATCAGCGATGACGAGATAGGTTATCTGGTGATGCACATTGGCGCTATTCTGGAAGAGACACACCTGCTGGATAAAGATAATACCATCAGTGCGCTGGTGGTTAGCGACCAGGGGGGAGCGGCAACGCGTATTGTCTGTCAGAAAATAACCAGAATGTATCCTAATATTGTTATTGCACGCTGTATTTCGGTAGAGCAATACAAAGCAATGCCTTGTATCGATGAGAGTATTGTTATCAGCCTGGTCAGCGAGATTGAAGAGAAAAACAAGCGGGTTATCTATTTACCTCCGCTCCCAGAAAGATGGCAGCTGGAAAATATGAAATACTTTTTGACTACAGATAATACGCCGCCAGCCGCGATGGTAAATTATTTTTCCGCAGAGCATTTTTTTGTTTTTGATAATACCGAACATACCAAAGAATCATTGATTAATTTTCTCTGCTTACAATTAGAGTCTAAAGGTCGTGTGGATAAACATTATTTAGGTTCAGTTCTGGAGCGTGAAGAGCGTGCCTCAACTTTACTGGCAGATAAAATTGCTATTCCACACCCGTTAGGATTAGTCGCTTTAAGTACCATGGTGACCGTCGCTATATTTCCCGACGGTATCGAATGGGATGCGGGTAAAAGTGTCAAAATGGTCTTTATGCTGGCGATTAGCGAAGATGCCTTTGTTGATAGTATGGTTATTTATGACTACCTGACAAATATTCTTGATGATGATGTTATAGAGAACTTAACTCAGTGCACTAACTTTACTGAATTTATTGCATTGTCACAGAAATACTTTCTCTAAAAACTAAAGAATACTATTTTATTAAATATAAGCTTGCATCGTTATGATGCACTTATACCCAAAATAATTCGAGTTGTTTTTAGGCGCCAAGGGAAGGCAGTCGATAAGCATAGATAAGCTATGTGATTCGGCTGCCTGAACGCCAGCAACGCCCAAACAACTTGAAGTATGACGGGTATATATCTTTGTTGGTATATCTAAAAAATAATAAAGGAATTAATGATGAAATATAAAATGACTCTCTGTAGCCTACTGGTCATCTCTGCACCTGCTATTTCCGGAATAACATTCGATACTCCGCAAGGCAGTCTTAAATTATATGGTGATGTTGAGTTTAATGTCGATGCCGCGAGTAGAACAGGGCAATTAACGTCGCTAAAAACCAGCTCAGGCAAAGACTGGAAGCCGGGAAATGCCGAGCGCTGGGATGTCAACGGTCGTATTTTAATGGGGCTGGATGGCTACCGTAAATCGACAAACAATCAGTTTGCTGGTTTTACGGTACAGCCACTGGCTGATTTGTCTGGCACCATGAAACTTGACGATGCCGCTTTCTTCTTCGGACAGGAACAAGACTGGAAAGTTAAACTCGGACGCTATGAAGCCTTCGATATGTTCCCGCTGAATCAGGATACCTATATCGAGTATTCCGGTAACACCGCCAACGATTTGTATGAAGATGGTTACGGCTACATCTATATGATGAAAGAAGGCCGGGGCCGTAGCTCTGGCGGTGCGTTAATGGTCAGCAAAACTACCGGACCACTCTATCTTGAGCTGAACGCCTCTTCACGCGATGGTACTACTCTGTACCGGGATGACAACTATCACGGCAACCTGCTTGAAAACAAGAAAAATGTTGTTTACATGCGTCCGGTTATCGCCCTGATGATGGATAATGTGACCGCAGCTGTCGCCATGGAAAGTAACGTGGTCAGCAATGCCTATGGTTATGTCGACAGTAACGGTAACTTTGTTAACCAGTCAAAACGTAATGGCTACGGGGCAACCTTCACCTGGAACGGACAAAAAACAAATCCAGATGACGGAATGATCGTTAATTTAAGCACCGCCTATATGGATGCGACCGGTGAGAAAGACTTCAGTGCTGGGATCAACGCACTCTGGCATGATTTTGAACTGGGTTATATTTATGCCAAAAATGATGTTAAAGAGTTCAACATTAATAATGTTGATGCCAGCAACGTCAGTGATTTTCTGTTAGGCAAGTATGACATTAATACTGTTCATACTTCTTACCGTATTCGTGATGTTATGGAGATGAATAACTTTGATGTTTATTTAGGTGCCTACTGGTCGCGTATTAATGCAAATGAAACCCATGATGATAAAGACCGTTACGGTATGCGCGTAAGATTTAAATATAACTTCTAGTATTACCCGTGGTATTGAGTCTGTTTACTGCATGATATCCATATAAACAATGCAGGGCTATCCTTTCGCCTTTATACTGCGAAGTATAATAAACAGACTCTTTTTTGTCTGACTGGATACTTAACTATCAGGAGGTAATATGTTTTATCTGGGACTGGATATCGGTGGCACTAAAATGGCTGCCGTGGTTATTGATGAGACAGGAAAAGAATCCGCTCGTTATCGCAAAGAAACAGAAAAAGAGACGTATCATTCATTTCTTGATGGACTGAGTGAATTTATCAGCGTGATCGAAAATGATATTAACGCTGAATTTGCCATTGGTATTGCCCTGCCGGGCAGTATTTCTCCCATCAACGGTAAAATTAAAAACTCCAATATTCTGGTGCTGAACGGCCAGGATCTGAAATCAGATTTAGAGAGCCGCCTGGGACTGTCGGTGATTATCGCCAACGATGCCAATTGCTTTGCCTTGTCGGAAGCTTGTGATGGCGCAGGGCAAGGACATGATGTGGTTTTTGGGATTACGCTCGGAACTGGATGTGGTGGCGGGATAGCGATACATCAGCAGCTTTATTCTGGGGCCTGGGGTAACGCCGCAGAATGTGGCCATATTACCCTCCCGGGTTTCAGCCCTGAACAAGATGGGCCGACAGTGCGTTGCTACTGCGGTAGAGACAACTGTAGTGAGTCTTTTGTCTCCGGTACTGGCCTGGCGGAACGTTATTTCCAGCTATCAGGGATCACATGCAGTGCTCCGGAAGTCATTGCTCTGGCAAAAGAGCATGATGCGGTCGCGCGTGAGCAGATTATTCGTTTTCGTCATCAACTGGCGCGTCTGCTGGCCACCGTTGTTAATACTATTGACCCGAATATTATCGTTATTGGGGGCGGGTTATCGAATGAGCCGCTGCTGATTGACGATATCGCCGATGAGATTGCTCCTTTAGTCTTCACTGATACCTTTTCGACGCCAGTCGCTAAAGCACACCACGGCGATAGCAGCGGTATGCGTGGCGCAGCGTGGCTTGCTGTCAGAGCCCAGGCAAAATAGCGGAATAGAATAATGCTTAAACTTACCAATAAGGTACAACACTATGCCTGGGGCAGCAAAACGGCATTAACCCGCTTGTATGGTATACCCAATCCCGCAAATCAGCCGATGGCAGAGCTCTGGATGGGGGCGCATCCCAATGGCAGTTCGCTTGTCGAGGATGCGAGGGGATACACCCGTTCACTCCAGGAAGTGATTGCCGAGGAGACAACGGCGTTGCTGGGTGAAGCGGTTGCTACGCGTTTTGGCGAATTACCGTTTTTATTTAAAGTCTTGTGCGCCGGAAAGCCGCTCTCTGTTCAGGTGCATCCTAACCGACAAGCGGCACAAGCGGGCTTTGCGAAAGAGGAGAGCGCCGGTATCCCACGCAATGCGGCCGTCAGAAACTATAAAGACGCCAATCATAAACCCGAGCTGGTCTATGCCCTTACGCCATTTGTTGCGCTGAATGGTTTCCGGGATTTCGCACAGATAGTGGCGTTACTGCAACCCCTTGCCGACGCGCATCCTGCTATCGTTGATTTCCTGGCGCAGCCGCAAGCTGATACGCTGCGCCAGCTATTCGCCGCCTTACTGGCGATGACGGGTGATGAGAAAAAACATGCTTTAACGCGACTAAAACAGCAGATGGCTGACGGGCAAGGCGAACCATGGGACCGGCTACGCACTATCGCTCGCGACTACCCGGATGACTGCGGGCTGTTTTCACCCTTACTGTTAAACCTGATCAAGTTGATGCCTGGCGAAGCCATGTTTCTGTTTGCAGAAACGCCCCATGCTTATCTGGAAGGCGTCGGGCTGGAAATTATGGCCAATTCCGACAATGTGTTGCGTGCCGGATTGACGGAAAAATATATTGATATTCCTGAACTGATAGCGAACGTGGTCTTTAAAGAAAAACGGGCTCCGCAGTGGCTGACTCCCCCGGTCAGTGAAGGGCTGGCTCGGCATTTCCCGGTTCCGGTGGATGACTTCGCGTTCTCTGTTTATACCCTCGATGCCAGCGATACCGTTCTGCCTGCGGGCAGTGTCGCTATCCTGTTTTGTATAGAAGGGGATATCACCCTGAGTGACGGCGAGCAAATACTACAGTTGGTAGCAGGTGAGTCGGTATTTATCGGAGCCAGTGAACCCGCAGTCGTCGCCAGCGGCAGCGGTCAACTGGCACGAGCCTATGTTGATGGTGTAGATTCGTCAGCATAGCGAGCATCAGGTCATCTGCACGCTACCCGGGAGTTTACCCCCGGGTGAGTTTATTGATTCAGTACGACTACCAGGTATGGCGAATACCCACCGCGTAAAGGCGAAGATCCTGGGTATTATCACTGCCATGAGTGATTTGAACTTGCTGGCTGTTTTTGGAATGCTCCCATTGGGTTTGTTCCCATGCCAGATTAGTCCACAGCGTCGTTTTTGGCGTCAGGTTATAGTTCACAATCAGCCCTAAACGTAAACCACCAGTGTCAGCGCGGTTGGTGGTTTGACCGGTCAGCGGGTTATAGTTCTTCTCATTAAGGTAATAACGGAAGTAGGGTTGAATATTCCACTGCTCATTAATGGTGGTTGGGAAATAGCCGCGGATCTGGTTCTGTTCCCAGGTTTTATCGCCATGACTGTTCCATGTCTGGTCACGGTAGAACATCAGCTTAGCCAGCATTTGGTCATTAACTTTATACTGGAAACCGTGCTCGCTTTCCCATTCCCAGTCATTATAACCAGGGCCTGAGAAAGCATTATCGTAGTAGTAAACCGCATCCCAGAACAGGAAAGAGAATTGCTCGGTGAAGTTATAGCTACCGCCAGGGATTAACCAGTAGGAGTGATACGAGTTTTTGGCCGGCATATCGCTTTTAACATCATGAGACTCCTTACGGTAAACGAAGCTCAGATTCAGGTTAGCATCCTGAGTTTTGTATAAAATTCTGTTAGCCTGTAATAATAAACGATTACGATTATAAGACGTCTGTTCTGAGTTAAAGTTAGTGGTGTAGTTACGCATGGAGACCTTATATTCCATAAAGTAGCTCCATCTTGAGTCTATTGGTTGAATGGCAACCTGAACCACTGGGCTAATTTTATCAAAAACTTTTTTGTCATTGACTTTATGACCTTTAAATTCTTCAATTTCCAAAAATGTATTGCTGGAAATATTAAACTTTGATGGTTCTGCTGTTTTTGTTTGTTTTTGCTCTACGGCTTTCTCTACGGCCTGCTCTTCAAGAGGTTCATCAATTACCGCATAGCTAATAGCAGGCAATGTCGTTAACAGTAAAAATAAAGCCGAGTGTTTAGTACAGTTCATAAGATACCTGTTGATTATAATTTATTAGTATTATTGATGTGATACCAAAGCATTTGTATTAATCAGAACAGTTATATTCAGATGAAGTCGATGAGCATAGACAAAGGCTATGGTTCAGTGGCTTTCACACAAATAATGTCTGAATAAATTAAAAGCGAGTGGTATCCGCTATCATCAATTTGATTTTTTATACCTGCCATACTCCAAGTTGCCCGGACGTTGGAATAACTTAACAACTCCCGGCAATTCGAATGATTTATAATAAACGCTGATGAATAAATGGTTGCATAGTTATCGCTAATATATGCCGTTATACCTCGAGTCGCCGGACGTTGTTTTCATCAGTCGTGATGAATCACATAGTTATTCTATGTTCATGTCTGGATTGGTTCAGTGCCGATAAGTATGCGAATTATTTAGTGCTAAAGAATAACCCCCACCTTTTTATATATAGGTAGGGGTTATTTAATTCAAACAATAGGTTATTTATTATCTACCCGAACAAACATAACTGTCAGGATAAACGCGAGCGCAAATACACCTATAACACCAAGAACAGCTTGAATAAAGTTCTGGGTACCGCCCGCTAAATAGGCTGGCATACTAAAGATAGATGACAGAATATAGCTGGTTAAGTGAGTATCAACCGTCACCGAGATAGCACCGAATATCCCTGCAGCAATGCTCGCCATGACCAGGGCTTTAGTATATTTCGTCAAAACACCAAATAACGCGGGCTCAGTAATGCCCAGAATGGCGGTTACCCCAGAACCTAAGGTGATAGACGACTGCTCTTTGGTCGCAATTTTACGTTGCTTATACCAGACGGCAACTGTTGCACCCGCGATGGCCATATTGGCTAAACACATAATCGGCATTAACAAGTCTTTGCCATAAAGCGCAAAGTTATTCAGGCTAATAGGCGTCATGCTGTGATGAATACCAAATACGATAGTAATGGGGCGAGTCAGGCCAAAGACAAATCCTGTCAGCGTAGGGGAGATCTCAAGCAAAGAGCTCACCACCCAGCCCGCGCCATTACTGAACCAGATCCCTGCTGGTGCCACAAATGAGAGCACAACAGTAGAGGTTACGGTAAAGGCCAGCAACGGTGTGAATACCGGCTTCGCAGTTGAAGGAACAAATTTATCCACAAAAGGAGTAATTTTAGATAATACCCAAACGGCTAAAATGGCCGGTACAATCGCACCGCCGTAATTGATTAACTCGACAGGCACAAAACCAAATACAGACAGCTCTGGCGGCAGGCCGTCAGCCTTCAGCAGGGTGGCTTTCTCCAGTAGTTTAGGTGCCATCATCGCCGCGGCAACGGCTAAGGCAATATATTCGTTAACCTTAAAGACTTTGGCGGCTGAAAAGGCAACCAGCATCGGTAAGAAGAAAAACACGCCAACAGAAATAGACCGGAAAAAGAACACCGTATCTGAGGTTTCAGAAATAACATTCGTGGCAATCAGACCTGACAGCAGTCCCATTAACATGCCTGAGCCGGCAATAGCAGGAACGACCGGGCCAAAAATACCTGCCACGATACGCATGGCATTCTGGAATAACTGGCCTTTTCTTTGTTCAATCTTAGGATCAATTTTTTCGTCAGTCGCACGCTGGGTGCCTGACAAGGCATTAAACCACTTTTCTACCTCGACACCGATAATCACCTGAGTTTGTCCCTGGGCAATAACGACGCCTTTAACACCCTCAATAGTTTCAAGCTTATCTTTATTTGCCAGTGACTCATCAATGAGCTTAAATCTCAGACGTGTCATACAGTGAGTAATATTTTCAATATTCTGATTACCGCCTAATGCTGCGGTAAGTGCTGCTAATTTTGCGCTAAATGCATCGGCTTTCACTGTCGATGCGGATGCAGCTGATTTATCGGTCATCATAGTATCCTGGTGATATTCTATTTATTCGCTCATATTAGCCATTGCCAGTAATTATCCAATCGGGAAAATGGTGATGAAGGTCACATTAATTCGTGCGAAATAAGAAAATTAGACTATTTTTCACGATTGGTACGTTTTTATGACGCAATCCTGAAAAGGAACGAACCAGTTAATTTTAAGTGAGATCTAGCTCTTGAAATCTGCATTGTTTCACTGTTTTATGCATGTATTCAGTAAGCTCGAGGTGGTTAAAAGTGAACCCAAATACGATTTCAAATATTCAATGCATCATTACTCGACCCGATCGACATAACTTGATTACCGTTGTGGTTGAGACCGCATCCGGCGTTAGCGGATTCGGCTGCGCAACCTTTCAGCAACGCCCTTTAGCCGTAAAAACAATGGTTGATGAATATATAAAACCATTACTGATCGGTAGAGATGCCAGTAATATTGAAGATCTCTGGCAAATGATGATGGTGAATGCCTACTGGCGTAACGGACCGATTATCAATAATGCGGTTTCCGGGGTTGATATGGCGTTGTGGGACATTAAGGCGAAATTAGCCAATATGCCTCTGCATCAGCTATGGGGCGGTAAATCACGGGATGCTATCCAGGTTTATACCCATGCGACCAGCGATACGATGGAAGGTTTGTATCAGCAAGTAGACCAATATCTGGCAGAAGGCTATAAGCATATTCGCTGCCAGCTCGGTTTCTATGGCGGAGTTCCGGTGGATATTCATACCGCTGAAACACCCACCGAAGGCTCTTATTTCGACCAAGACCAGTATATGGATAACACGCTGGAGATGTTTAAGCAGCTGCGTGAGAAATACGGCAAATCATTCCATATCCTGCATGATGTCCATGAAAGACTGTTCCCAAATCAGGCGATACAGTTTGCGAAAAGAGTTGAACAGTATAGCCCCTATTTTATCGAAGATATCCTGCCGCCCAACCAGACAGAATGGCTGGATAATATCCGCAGCCAGTCCAGTGTTTCACTCGCTTTAGGGGAGTTATTTAATAATCCTGAAGAGTGGAAGGCGTTGATTATTAATCGCCGTGTTGATTTTATTCGCTGCCATGTCTCACAGATTGGCGGTATTACACCAGCGCTGAAATTAGCGCATTTATGCGCAACCTTTGGTGTGCGCGTGGCCTGGCATTGTCCGCCTGATATGACTCCTATCGGGGCTGCGGTGAATACCCATCTCAATGTCCATCTGCATAACGCCGCTATTCAGGAGCATGTCACCTATCAGCCAAATACCTTGCGGGTATTTAAAAATGCGGCTGAACCGAAAAAGGGTTACCTGTACGCTTCAGAAATAAGCGGTATTGGTGTGGAAATGGATTTAGCGGCAGCGCAAGAGTTTCCGGTTGAGTATCGTCCCCATGAATGGACGCAGTCCCGACTTCCTGACGGCACTATCCATACCCCCTGAGAGAGAAGCGGGTCGCGATTTAGCGACCCTTTTCACCGCGGTAGCTCAGACTTTCTGAGTTGAACTGGGTGTGATAGGTACATTGATAATTGATGTCAATAATATCACTGACCACAAAGACTTCGCCGGTTTTCAAAAAGCCGCGGTTGGTGATATTCATCGCCGCAATAGAACGTTTGCAGTCGAGCAGAACGGCATCTTCCTTCGACAAGTTTATTGCTCTGTAGGTGGTTAAGTAACTGTCAATTTCTAATCCTAATGACAGCACGTGTTTTTGCAGCGAATTTTCGATAACCTCATTTGAAATATGCGAAAAGATGCTCACTGGTAATATCGTCTCTTCTATTTGTGTCACGACTCCGTGAACTAAACGTAATCGTTTTATATGCCAAAGATAATCATTTTCATTAATAGAGAATACTTGCACTTCATGGGGGGTTGGCAGCCGTTTATTCAACTTGATTTTTTTGTATGATATCTCACCAAATTTGTTCTCAGTGATTGAGTTATAAATAAGTGGTTTACCGACGATAGCCGTATTAACAAAATATCCTGAACCGACTTTAGATTTGATTACCCCGATAGCTTCCAGCTTAGCCAGCGCTTTACGTACCGTAAAACGCGAGGTTTCATATTTTTCAGAAATCTCTCTTTCCGATAACAGCTTTACCGTAATGACGCCCTGGCAAATTTTACTAATAATATCCTGAACCAGTTCTTCATATTTTTTCATAATAAATCTGCCTGTGTGTTGCCGGAAAATAATACTCAGGGTATTTTACGCTATGATAGATTATAAAACACAAGATTTTTGTGACCGGGGCTAAAGAGCTGCTGGAATAATGGCTCACTTTGCAAAAACTGAACCTGAATAAACGGATGTATTTTCCGGAATATGTTGCCTTGTGTTTTTTTGCGGCACAGAACAAAACGAATAGCCTGGAGGCAGGTCACGATATTGGGTCTGTTCACCATTTTCATGCATGGTGGTAGAGCCTTGAAGAGGTATACTGGCTAAGGACTCTCGACCAGGAAACAGAGATGGAACCAGCGCATACACGGTTAATTACTCAACTGAATGAACGGATCGCAGCGGTAGATAATACTCCGTTGTATCTTAAATTTGCCCAGACGGTAAAAAATGCCGTGCGTAGTGGTCTACTTGGGCATGGTAATATTTTGCCCGGTGAACGTGAATTGAGTCAGTTGACGGGAGTTTCTCGCATCACTGTCCGTAAGGCGATGCAGGCGCTTGAGGAAGAGGGTGTCGTCACACGATCTCGTGGTTACGGCACGCAAATCAATAATATCTTTGAATATTCCCTCAAAGAAGCACGCGGATTTTCTCAGCAGGTGATATTGCGTGGTAAAAAACCGGATACCCTGTGGGTTAATAAACGGGTAGTCAAATGTCCGGATGAAGTGGCTGCTGAATTATCCATCGCCCCACAAAGTGACGTTTTTATCCTCAAGCGTATTCGCTATGTTGATGAAGATGCGGTATCGATTGAAGAGTCATGGGTGCCGGTGGGACTTATTCATGACCCGGATGCGATAGGTATTTCCCTGTATGACTATTTCCGCAGCCAGAATATTTTTCCGCAACGCACCCGCTCTCGGGTAAGTGCACGTATACCGGACAGTGAATTTCAGGCTCACATTAATATGGACGAAAAAATACCGGTGCTGGTTATCAAGCAAGTGGCACTTGACCATCAGCACCGGCCGATTGAGTACAGCATCAGCTACTGTCGTAGCGATCTATACGTTTTTGTGTGCGAGGAGTAGTGCCTCGCGCGTTGGCGCACAGTCTCCGCCGCGATGACTGACAACCCAGGAAGCCACTGCGTTTCCCAGCGTTATGGCATCCGCAAGACTCCAGCCTGCTGAAAGCCCTGCGAGCGTGCCACCTGCATGGCTGTCACCGGCACCAATAGTGTCTACAACGGTCGCCGGGAAAGCGGGAACATGTCCTTGAGTATCGCCATCGTAGTACCAGGCTCCCTCTTTATCATGACGGACAATGAGCGGGCAACGGTAACGCCGCTGCCATGCCTCCCCCAGATTATTGACCTTGATGCCAAGCGTATCCGCAGCAATCTGTGCCTCCTGACGATTGAGCGACACTATTGGCTTGCAGGCCATAATGCGCGCCATCAGTGCATCCGGAATATCCGCGATACGCGGACCAAAATCGATAAACGGCGTGACGTTTTTCAACCCTTCCAGCCAGCGCGTGAGTAACTCGCCGCAGGGTGAAGCCAGCTGATAGCCGGACAAGTAGACCAGGCTGGTTTCTGGTACAACGAGTATTGCCAGCCAGCTTTCCTGCCACTGGTTTTCCACACCGCTGAAAGACATAAATGTGCGTTCGCCATCAGGCTCAACCAGCGCCAGGCACCAGCCATTATCGCCACTGTCAGTGGTAATGGCGCTGTGCAATTCCTGCTTTGCCATCGCGAGACGAATGATGTCAGCCCACACTCCTTGCCCGACAGGCAGCGCATTTTGTGCCGCAATACCCAGTCGTTTAAGGGCGATGGCGATATTGAGCGCACAACCACCAATATTCACGCCTTGCTGTTTAAGCTCAATATCGCAGCCGCGCCAGGGCAGGGCGTAGGCATCGGCAATAACATCAATCACCGCAGCACCCAGTACCGTTACCGGACGCTGAGCGGTTAACGTCTCAAGATGTTCGGAGAGTCTTGCTTTCATACGTCCTCTCTGTGTTCCCTGTAACGCAGCAGATGTTCACAGTAATAGCCGAAATCGAGTTGGTTAACCCTATCCAGCTCTTCTTTAAGCTGCGGATCGATAGACTTGATACCGTTGAGCGCACCACAGATAGCGGTTGCCATTGCGCCGATAGTATCGGTATCACCGCCCAGATTGGCAGATAAAATTGCACAGCGATTGGGGTCGGTACCTGCCAGTTCAACCATGGCAATTGCCGCTGCAACCGATTCAATTGTGCTGGTTCCGGTGCCTATCAGTTGATAAATCAGTTCACTGGCGGATTCAGTGCCGTTAGCTTGACGTACTGTTTTAAGCGCCAGTTCAATGCGAGCCCCCAAGGATGCGCTGAATGTGGTGACTTTTGCTTCTTGGGCAAAACGCGCAATACTCGGAAGAGCATCAGCGATATTGTTCCAGCTTTCACCGTCAATAGCGCGGGAAATAGCCCAGGCAATAACTACCGCACCTGCAATTGCCAGATCTGATTTATGGGTCGGGCTGGAAGCGAGCGCCACCTCATTAACAAAATGTTCAAGCGAGGTAGCGGGCAACAGACAACCCAGCGGCGAGGCACGCATTGCCGCACCGTTAGTCACGCCATTATTTTCCAGTTCGCTTACCAGTTTGCCGTCCCGCAGGGCGTTTAGCGCGATTTTAGACGTCGGACCCAGTACATTTTTGTTAAAGGCATCAAATTCTACCGCCCACAACAGAATATGTTTGCCGATGGTATCGGCGTCAATTTGCCCGTTGCACTCGATAATGGCGTCTGCAAGAGAGAGCGCCATGGAAGTATCATCGGTAAACTCTGCCCGGCCAAAATAACAGGCGGCAGTGTTCTCGGCAGGCCCTGGCAAAAAACTGTCTATCCAGCCAAAGTGACTTTTTACCCGGCTGCGTGGCCATAACTCTGACGGCATACCCATTGCATCGCCCAGCATTTGTCCGTACAGGGCTCCGAGAATACGTTCTGATTTCATTTAACTTTCCCTTGTGTCAGCGCGCTATCGCCATCAATCACTTCAATTGCAGTGATCTCTTTATCCGATTCGCGGAAGAACAGCATAAACAGCACGGCGATGACAGCTATCATAATACCGCCAAACGCCCACATTCCGGCCCAGTTGAAGGTCAAACCATTCACAGGCTCTTGATAAGCAAACATCTTCTCCATCATCATGCCGCCTAAGCGATAGCCCAGCAGGCTACCAAAGCCTTGGCAGCACAGTGTTATTAAGCCCTGGGCAGCGGTACGCATATGCACGGGCGCTTTTTTATCGACGTAAATATACGCCGTCACATAATAGAAATCGTAGCTCACGCCGTGCAGCAAAATACCGAGGAACAGCAGGCCGTAGGTGAAATACTCTTCTGCGCCACCGAAGACAAAAAAGGCGTAGCGGATCGCCGCGGTGATGAGCCCCAGTAATAATACCTTTTTAATACCAAAGCGTTTGGTAAAGAACGGCAACGCCAGCATAAAGAAGATTTCAGAGAACTGACCGAGAGTCATCCAACCGGTAGCATTTTTCATTCCTACTTCGGTGAGATATCCGTTGGCAAAGATGTAATAGAAGGCCAGCGGCATGGCGAACAGGAACGAGCAAATGAAGAATACCAGAAAGTTTTTATCGCGCAGAAGGATCAGAGCATCCAGACCCAGCATCACTTTAATATCTATTTTACCGGTACTTTTCGGCGGGGTATTCGGCAGGAATAATGCAAATACACCCAGTAATGCCGAGCTTGCCGCTGTTAACAGCAAGGGAATGTTGCTGTCTGATATATCGGCATAGCCCATCATTTGCGGCAGAAATCCGCAGGCAAGACCAGAGGCAATCCAGCCGATAGTCCCCATCACACGGATACGCGGAAAGTCTGCTTCCACGTCATCAACATTCGAAAAAACAATGCTGTTGGTCAGTGCGATAGTGGGCATATAGGTTAAGGAGTAGGCCAGCAGAAGCGGGAAGAAACTGCTGAATTCTGTCTGTTGGGCTGCGAAATACATCAGGATCGCGCCAGCAAACATCAGCACCGCCAGCACTTTCTGCGCGGCAAAGAATCGGTCAGTGAGTGAGCCGACAAGAATAGGTGAAATGATAGCGGCAATCGCGGTACAGGCGTACGACCAGCCAATTTCACCGGCGGTAAAGCCACTTTTACTCAGCCATAACCACAGCGGCACAAACCAAGCGCCCCAGATAAACCATTCAACAAACATCATGAATGACAGTTGGACTTTCGTTTTCATTGTTTAATCCTGCATGTCAGAGTGGGTACACTTTTAACATACCACTAAGTAATACCTTTTAAATACCTTTGAGGTGATTGTTTGATCAATGTAACAATTTCGCTGTGCATGAAACGAGTCAGCCGATGAAGTAAAGCAGTAGCATGATGAGAGTGGAGAAAGCATTGATGTGTTTTTGAATCTACAGAGTAAGAAAGACAGGAAGGTAGACGAATAGATTGATACGCGATGAGAACTTATCTATCGGCTTGGGGCCAGGGGCTATTACAATGGTGAGATATGCCGAATCACATCACCTACTCATGCTCTTCGGCTACCTTTATTTTACGTCTACCAGCCAGAAGAATGACTTAGTGCATACCCAGATTGCTGTACGCTCTTTAATCAGAAATTATTTTCTACCCGGCATATCAGGAATAATTAAATCTCCTCGCAGGGTATAAGAGCCCAGCACGCTTTTCGTTTTCTGATTCAGCCAAGCCACTATTTTTGCGGCCATAGCGTCCATTGAATATTCAATAGCAGGAATAGTTGGGATCCCCGGATAGTGCAATGAACCGGCAAGGCTAAAGACCATAATGTCATTTGGCACTGACTTATTAAACGCTTGTAGCTGGGGAATAACGTTCTGGGCTTCTTGCTCATCCGCGACCAGTAAAGCATTAAAATTACGGGTTGCGCTATTATTAAGCAACTCTTGTAATGCGACGGACGAAGAAGGGGAGTCCAAAAAAATCAGATCGCGATTAAAAGGCAGGAAATTATTTTCCAGCGCACGTTTATAACCCAACAGCACATCGTCGACATAACCTTTAGTCGCGGTGTTAATCAAGGCTATTTTTCTTTTTCCATTTTTAATCAGATAATTGCATGCTGTTTCTGCCGCAAAGGCATGATCAAAGTGGATACTGTTGGTGGCGTCGACATCCATACAGTCGACCAGAATAACGCTGTCATCGGAAAGATTGAGTGGGAAACGGGCGCCGATAATCAGCACGTCGTCACAGAGCCCACAAGAGAGTTCATCCAGCGCTTGCATCACTTCTGATTTGTTACTGGCGAAGCGCAATAGCAGATGTTTTTGATGCTGACTGAGATGTTTTTCAAGTGCATACAGATAACCGGTGGTCTGATTGATATTTTCTTGCGCACAGATAACACCAATACAGCCCGTTGACTGACTTAACAAAGATTGCGCGATAACGTTTGGCCGGTAATTGAGTTCTTCTACGGCTTTAAGTACCGCTTGGCGGCTGGCTTCTTTAACACCACGTGAACCACTCAACACCCGTGAGACTGTGGCTTTTGAAACCCCAGCCAGACGTGATACATCGTTGATTGTAGACATAATTCTCTCCTGGCAGGCTGTAGCCCTGGTCTGTCATTCCTCAATACGGCTCGGGCCCGCTGATAGTAACGCCTTGAGTATAGTCGTTTCCATTTATCATGGAAACCGAATTTCCATAACTATCCAAAATAGATGTCCGTAGCTTAGAGATGCGACATCCATCAAATAAATTATCCCCGCGCAGAATGGACTTTGATGGCTGTCACAGTTTCATTCACAGCGTATGGAAAACGGTTTCCGCATGATGTCATATTTAGTTCTCGCAATAGTACTTATCTTTTGAGGGTGATTGTAGATGTACAAGATTATGCTGTGTTGTTCCGCTGGAATGTCCACCAGTATGCTGGTCAGAAAAATGCGGACTGTCGCTGAAGAAAGAGCGCTTCCGGTTGAGATAGAGGCTTTTGGTATCTCTGAGTTTGATAGTCAGTTCCCGCACTATCAGGTGGTTCTGCTCGGGCCACAGGTAAAATATATGTTAGGTATGTTGTCAGAAAAGGCGGCTGCCCACGGTATTCCTGTTCAACCTATCGATATGATGGATTACGGAATGCAGCGCGGTGATAAAGTCCTGGACTATGCTCTGTCGCTTATTAAAGCGACCAACTAAAAAGGTATTCACATGAGTTCTCTCTATCATTCAATGGTTGCTTCTATTGAGCAAACTATTACTCCGTTAGCTGGCCGGCTGGGGCAGCAGAAATACGTTATTGCTATTCGTGATGGTTTTACTGCTGCACTCCCTTTTATGATAATCGGCTCGTTTATGCTGGTGTTTATTTTCCCGCCATTTGCTGCTGACACAACGATGGGATTTGCCCGAGCCTGGCTGGATTTTTCTGCGACCTATCGTGAACAGCTGATGCTGCCGTTTAACCTGAGTATGGGGGTCATGACCTTCTTTATTTCGGTCGGTGTGGGAGCCAGTCTGGGGAAACAGTTTAATCTCGACCCGGTCATGTCAGGTCTGCTGGCATTTATGGCTTTTTTGCTGGTCGCAGCCCCTTTCGCTGACGGTAAAATCTCTACCCAGTATCTGTCTGGCCAGGGGATCTTTACGGCTTTAATTACCGCGATTTATTCCACTCGCGTTTATGCCGCCTTGAAACAGCATAAGATTACCATTCGCTTACCGAAAGAAGTGCCTACCGGTGTTGCGCGTTCTTTTGAGATCCTCATCCCAGTCATTGTGATTATGGCGACCCTGCATCCGCTCAACCTCTTTATTGAGTCGCAAAGCGGCATGATCATTCCAGAAGCGATTATGCACTTAGTACAACCCTTAGTATCGGCATCAGATTCTCTTCCTGCCATCTTATTGTCAGTCCTGTTATGCCAGATTTTCTGGTTCTCCGGTATTCACGGTTCACTGATTGTCACCGGTATTATGAGCCCGTTCTGGATGACCAACCTGGCCGCTAACCAGGCCGCTCTGGCAGTGGGTGCAAGCTTACCGCATATCTATTTACAAGGTTTCTGGGATCACTATTTACTGATTGGCGGCGTCGGCTCAACGCTACCGCTGGCGTTCTTATTATTACGCAGCAGAGTGGCTCATTTACGTAGTATTGGTAAATTGGGCGTGGTACCCAGCTTCTTCAATATTAATGAACCCATTTTGTTTGGTGCGCCAATCATTATGAACCCGATTATGTTCATCCCTTTTATTTGTGTACCGATTATCAATGCCATTCTGGCTTATACCGCAACCAAGTTAGGCTGGCTGGCACAAGTCGTCTCGTTAACCCCGTGGACCACTCCTGCGCCGATCGGTGCATCCTGGGCGGCCAACTGGGCCTTTAGTCCGGTCGTGATGTGCCTGATCTGTATGGTTATTTCTGCGCTGATTTATCTGCCATTCCTGCGTGCTTACGAACATACATTGGTAAAAACTGACGACACTAAACCGACTGAAGCCTCACCCATTGCTGATGCTGTTCGCAGCAATCCATAACGACGAGAGACCAGACCAATGAAATACCAGTTTCCAGATAATTTCTGGTGGGGCAGTGCAAGTTCTGCGCTACAAACCGAAGGTGCGAGTCTGCAAGGAGGCAAAAGTGCAACAACATGGGACGCCTGGTATGCCAGACAGCCGTTACGCTTTCATCAGAAAATCGGCCCGGATGAAACATCGACGTTCTATCGTCACTGGCGACAAGATATTGCCTTACTGAAGCAACTTAACCATAACAGTTTCCGGACTTCACTTAGCTGGGCACGATTAATTCCGAATGGAATTGGTGAGGTGAACCCCGAGGCGGTGGCTTTTTATAACAACGTCATCGATGAACTGTTAGCACAAGACATTACGCCATTTATTACTCTGTTCCATTTTGATATGCCGATGGCGATGCAGGAAATTGGCGGCTGGGAAAATCGGGCGGTTATTGAGGCCTGGAAACACTACGCAGAAGTTTGTTTTGAACTTTTTGGCGACCGGGTAAAACATTGGTTTACTTTCAATGAGCCTATTGTCCCGGTAGAAGGCGGCTATCTGTATGATTTCCATTATCCGAATGTGGTGAATTTCAGACGTGCAGCGACGGTTGCCTATCATACAGTCCTGGCTCATGCGACAGCAGTTAAAGCCTATCGGGCAGGGCAGTATGGTGGCGAAATCGGTATCGTACTTAACCTGACACCGTCATATCCACGTTCACAGCATCCTGCTGATGTTAAAGCAGCAGAAAATGCCGACTTACTGTTTAATCGTAGCTTCCTTGACCCGGTGCTACGTGGTGAGTATTCACAGCAATTAATCGATTTATTATGTGATTATGACCAAAAACCGGCATGTCAGAAAGGTGATAAATCGCTGATTGCGGAAGGAAAAATAGACCTTCTGGGGATCAATTACTATCAGCCCCGGCGGGTTAAATGCCGCGACAGTGCCGTTAATCCCGAATCGCCTTTTATGCCTGAATGGTTATTTGATAGCTACGAAATGCCTGGACGCAAAATGAATCCTTATCGCGGCTGGGAAATTTATGAACCTGGTATATACGATATTCTGACTAATTTACGTGTTAATTACGGTAACCCACGTTGTTTTATTTCTGAAAATGGCATGGGAGTTGAAAATGAAGAACGCTTTTTACAGGATGGCAAAATAAACGATCAGTATCGGATAGATTTTGTTTCTGATCATCTGAAATGGCTGCATAAAGGTATTCAAGAGGGCGCTAATTGCCTTGGTTATCATATGTGGACATTTATTGATAACTGGTCCTGGTGTAATGGTTATAAGAATCGTTATGGTTTTATTCAATTAGACTTATCCAGCCAGAAACGAACAGTTAAACAAAGCGGTATATGGTTTGCCAGTACCGCGATTAATAATGGTTTTGATTAACTCAGGAATAAATAATGGTCGAATTAGAACAGGCGGTAATGGAAATTATCATTAATGCCGGACAATCACGAAGCCTCTGCTTTGAAGCCCTTCAGGCTGCCCGTAGCGGTAACATTACGCAGGCAAAGAGTTTACTTCTTGAGGCTGATACCTACTCTCGTCAGGCTCATCAGATGCAAACTAAGCTGATTGAGCAGGATGCCGGCGAAGCGAGACAGCCGATGACGCTTATTATGGTACATGCTCAGGATCATTTAATGACCTCTTTATTGGCAAGAGAATTATCAGAAGAAATTATTCATCTTTATCAGCGTTAATATTATCAGTACAAACAACCTATTATTATCCACTGCCTATGGAGAGATAATTACAGCTGAATATTAATTTTAGTACCCTGCATTATATTTTATAAAATAACATTCTGGCCATAGGCTGTCATGCCGCCTGGGCCGAACAAAATAACTATTATCAAAATAATTATTTATTCAATCGAGGTTGCGATGAAAATATTTAAACAGCTTCCATTAACGATGGCGGTTATTGCTGCGTTATGCCCGATATCGGTACTTGCTCAAGGCGCGACACAAGTCACTATTAGCTCCGAAGAGTTAAATAAGATTGTTGCTCAGGCAGTGGAAAAAGCACTGGCTGAGCGACAGGAAAAAATAGAGGCAACATTAGTACAAAGTAAAAATATTGATGTCGTTGATACCTCTTCTGTTCTGCCGCCAACACCGGAGACAGCCATTCCCTATGGTTTACAATTTAATGCTTATGCCCGTTATGGCGCACAGATCCAGACCGGCGACATGAAATATGTCGGTGTTGATGGCTCATATAATGGGTCTTCTGCCATTGGTCGTCTGGGAAATGAGGGTAACGGAGGGGAGTTCCAGCTTTCGAAGGCTTTCAAAGGGAATAATGGCGCTATCTGGGATGTGGTGGTGATGCTTGACCACTGGGGCGATGAAGTTAACCTGAAAAAAGCCTATGCCGGGGTGACGAATCTGTTTGAATCCCAGCCTGATGCCTATTTATGGGCGGGACGTGATTTCCATCAGCGGCCGCAGCAGGGGATAAACGACTACTTCTGGATGACGCATGATGGTCAGGGTGCCGGGGTTAAAGATCTCGATTTTGGTGGTGTTAAGTTAGACGTGGCAGGTGTGGGCTCGATTGAATCTTGTAGCCCGGAAGTGATTGCGGACGAGTCGAATCCGTCGCGTATAACCTGTACCGGTAGTTCAGGAACCGGTGATAATGGCCACTACGCAGTGACTTCAAAATTACATGGCATAAAACTGGGACCTGTAGATTTTGAACTTTATACCAACTACGGTTTTGATTCTAAAGCGATTGAAAGTGAAGAAAGACTCACCGCCTGGCAAACGGCTGTAGTTTTCGGTCATAAAGGGGAAAATGTTGAAAATAAATGGGTCACCCGCTATTCCGATAAGTCAGATAATAGCATCTATTATAAAACCAGCGATCTGCGTACCCTGTATACCAGTATTGAGGGAACCTATAAATTTACCCCACAAACTTCAGTAACCTATCTGGCCGCATTCCACGACTATGATCGCAGTGAACATAAAGATGAAAGCCGCCGTAACTATGGCCTGATAGTCCGTCCAACGCATTTCTGGAACGATGTCTATTCCACCTGGCTTGAAGCCGGTTATCAGCACGTAGACTATAAGACAGGCGGTGATAACAAGGGCTGGAAACTGACCCTTTCTCAGAACGTTTCTATCGATATGGGCACTGATTTCAGGCCGATGCTACGATTCTATGTCACTGGCGGTGAAGTCGATAATAAACATACCGCTGCCACAACCAATGACAAAGAAAATACCCGTCTTGACGCCTTTAACATCGGCGCGATGTGGGAAGCCTGGTTCTAAACAGCCACTACCGGGTAGCTGCTCTGGCAGTTACTCGGTGCCCGGCCTGACGCAGTTTCCCAGAGACAATCCGGCGATGACAGCCAGAAAACCGACCACCATGCTGATAACTAAATAACCGACGGCGATTATCAATAATCCTGGCGAGGTCATGACTTCAAATGCGCCATAAACAAAGCTACTAAAGGTGGATAATCCCCCCATAATGCCTGTTGCCACCAGAGCATTGACGTACTGGTTGATGCGCTTACGCTGGAATAATGCCGCGGTAATTCCCAGTAAAAATGAGGCAATCATATTGGCTGCAAAAATATCCAGAGGAAAACCGTCACTCAGAGACGGGACGCCCAGCATCAGTAATTCACGGCAAATTGCGCCCAGCGCTCCGCCGACAAAAATCAGAATAACCATATTCATGTAGGACTCCTTACATTGCCAGCCAGACGCCCGCGGCGGCGGCCACAACACCGGTCACGACGCTGAGCAATAAATAACCCAGAGCCAGCGCTTGTTGCTTTGTCTGGACCAGCTTTGCCGCGTCCAGTTGCATACTACTGAATGTGGTATAGCCGCCGAGGATGCCGGTTAAAATGGCAGCATGGAGAAAGGAGCCAAAACGATCGTGCCAGTCAACCACGAACAGGGTGCTTAAAAAACCAATAATAAAAGCGCCTGAAATATTAATGATAAAAGTACCGAGAGGAAAATTCCCGTGGTAACGCTCACCGGTTATTTTTCCAACCCACCAACGCAGGAGCGATCCGCTTCCCCCGCCAATACCCACCCAAAAAATATCTATTGCTGTCATGAGGAGTCTCTTTTACCTGTTTGTCAGGGGATGGTGTGAATGACTCAAGGCCATGTTTCATTCACAGTTATTATTTAAACAGCGGGATAAAATTAACCATAGTTTAAGGCAGTCGTTTCTTCCAGATGCAATGTATACCCAAAATAATTCGAGTGGTAAGGCGGCACTTGATGAGGCATCGAACGAGTCGGCATTGTGTCTTCAAAAGGCAGCCTCATCTTATGTCCACCATAAGGTTTCGCGAACGGAATCCACTCCGTGGCTGGACCCTTTCTGGGTTCCGGGCAGTGCTTAGAACTTAAACAAGGGCTGGAATCACTTACATACGACTATTTTCAATACAGTCAGGTGAGTTTTTCATTGAAAATAAGTCGGTTCCTATACTATCTTTTAACCAATAGCACAAGGTACGGCGTTGTGTGTGAATGGGTGACGGGCACCTATTGTAAAAGTAAGTCGTATTCATTCTTATACTCAGGTTTTTAATCTCTCTATGGAATCGAACCGTTACGCGCCGTTAAGTAGTTTTATCGATATCATGTTGGATGCTGTCTTTGCTGTTGATGCTGGGGCCAATATCGTTTATGCAAGCGCATCATGCGAACGTATTTTTGGCTACACACCGCAAGAACTGATGGGCAAAAACATGTTTGACCTGATGCTGCCCGAAGACCGGGAAATCACCCGCAACTCAGTAGTGGAAGTGATGTCGGGTAATCCTCAGTTTCACTTTGAGAACCGTTATGTTCACAAAAATGGGCAAATAGTCAATATCATGTGGTCAGCACGCTGGTCACCGGCGGATCAACTCCGTATTGGTGTCGCCCGTGATATCACAGAACGCAAACGTACCGAATCGCTACAGTCTGCGTTGTATTCCATTTCCGAAGCGGTACACACTACCGAAGATTTGCTCAAGTTATTCCAGCGCATTCATGAAATCGTCGCTACGCTGCTTCCTGTCGACAATTTTTCCGTAACGCTTTATGACGATGAAACCGCTCAACTGAGCTTTCCCTATCATGTGGATGAGTTTGCAGCAGTCCCTGACTCTTTCACCCTGACGTCCGATACGTTTTATTCCGAAGTGGTTGAGACCGGTCAGCCTCTGCTGTATACCTCTGACAAGGTGACTGCCCGTCAGGCAGAATTACACAGCGTCTTTGGCGTGGCCCCCCTGTGCTGGCTGGGTGTGCCGCTAAAATCCCATAAAGGCATCATAGGTGTCCTGGTGGTCAAAAGTTACCCCGGTGGTGTCTGCTACGATGAACATGACCAGGAATTACTCCAGTTTGTTTCAACGCAAATTGCCACTGCCGTTGAGCGCCAGCAACTGCAGGCTCGGTTACAGCATATGGCTCAGTACGATCAACTCACCGATCTGCCGAACCGGGGCTTATTACACGATCGACTGAAAGTCGCGCTGTCAAACGCTCGTCGGGATCAAGATCAGCTGTCCCTGCTGTACATTGATCTCGACAAATTTAAACAGGTTAACGATACCCTGGGTCACGGTATTGGCGATCTGTTGCTGAAAGAGACTGCTATACGCCTGAAATTATGTGTCCGCGAATCGGATACCGTTGCTCGTGTCGGGGGCGATGAATTTGTGGTTTTGCTCCGAGGGACCTCATTACCCGAGCATACTGCTCTGGTGGTGCAAAAGATCAGCGCCGCCTTTAAGATGTCTTTTCTTCTGGAAGGCCACAGTTTGACCATCGCACCCAGTATCGGGGTCGCCCGTTATCCGATTCATGGTAAAGACGAGCGTCAACTGCTTGAATATGCCGACAGAGCGATGTATTTAGCGAAAAATGGTAAACACCAGCAGCAACATCAGGGTTAAGTGACACTGGTTTTATGAAATCCATAAAAACGTCAGGACGATAATATTATCTTCTGGCGTTTTTTATGTCCTGATATTTTCGTGCACTGGCCGAATCAAAGGAAGGACTCACTGACGGTTGGTAACAGTGGATCAGGGAGCCCAGAAGCCTCTATATGATTGATGGCTTGCTCTGGGGAAAATGAGTATGTGTTATTCAGTCAGTTATCACTTAATATATTTCGCCGTGCTGAGTCTGTTTACCATTTTTAAATTGAGAGTTCTATTAAGGATGTTGGTGTGAAAAAATATATTATATGCTTGATGTCTGGTGTGCTGCTTTTTTATACATGTCTCTCACGTGCGTCCGATGCTATACCGACATTCAGTTCTTATATTACTTCTTATTTCACCGGACTTTTAGCATACAGTTGTGAACAAGGCATGAGGGGTTCCTCCGTCGATGGGATCGTAAATTTTGTCGCAAAGGGTATGTCAACGGATGCTGATGACTATTCTTTTATTAAAAATACAGCGACGATGGGTGTCGCTATTGGGCATAAAATGAAACTTGGCCCACTGATATCGAATGATGTTAATCATCGGCAACTTAATAGCTGCTCTGCCATCGCCACTTATATGACTGTTGTATGGAATGTAGAAAAAGGCGTTTCTGAATCACTGAATAACCCGGGTGGCGCTAAAAAAAGAGAAATTCAGTCTCTTGAATATATGACAAAGGTGATGGATAAATTATTCAAAGTGGATAATTCAGGGGTGTCTTCGAACAACACTGCAATATACAAAACGACAGCAGAGGCTTTGGCCGATCTGTACGATGAAAACGAAGTCGCAGCAGATGATAAGATAGGTGGCCGCAAAGTTGAGGTCACAGGCGTCGTTCAGAGTATTGATAAGGATTTTACCGGGAGCGTCGTTGTTTTACTCCAGAGCGGTAATGAGTTTATGCCAGCAAGATTGGGCATGGAAGACACTGAAAAATCCAAAGCAGCCAGTTTGAGAAAAGGGCAAACAGTCAGTATTCTCTGTGACAAAATGATGTTTCTGATAGGTTCACCGTCAGGTAGAAGTTGTCGGTTTAACTGATTCGGTAAAATATAGAATGGGCAAGCAAGCTGTTGTGAGAACTCATCGCCTGGGCTGTGGGGCCGGGACTGAGACAGCTTGTGTGTTTAATGGGGTTGTGTCTTTGACTTCCCACTGGCATTATCCCGCTCACTGATTGACGTTCCGTTAATCACAAAATTTTGATTTAGCTGTACATGACTCGGGGTGCCCTTCTAAGTGAAGGCTGAGAAATACCCGTACCACCTGATCTGGATAATGCCAGCGTAGGGAAGTCAGATACCTGTCCGGTATCCCTTCTTTCACGCCGGACAGGAGCTTTAAATGATGCAACCTGACCCGCTCGACTTACCTGTCTTAGTGACTTTTCGCCAATGCTCACCGCTCGTCCACTGTATAACCAATGATGTTGTTCAGACATTTACCGCAAATATTCTGCTGGCATTAGGCGCTTCACCTGCGATGGTGGTCGAGCCTGATGAAGCGGAGCAATTTGCGGCTATCGCTGATGCCTTGTTAATTAATGTTGGAACCCTGACAGCACTTCAGACGCAAGCGATACAACGCGCGATTGATAGTGCGCTGGTAGCCGATACTCCCTGGGTATTGGATCCCGTTGCTGTGGGGGGGCTGACCTTTCGTAGCCATTTTTGCCAGCAGATAATTCAGCAGAAACCTGCCGCTATTCGTGGTAATGCTTCAGAAATCATTGCCCTTGCTGGTTTGAGTGGCGGTGGACGCGGTGTGGACAGTACGGATACAGCTGCCAGCGCCTTGCCTGCGGCAAAAATACTCGCCCACCAGACGGGTGCCATTGTGGTGGTGACAGGGGAAGTCGATTATGTGACAGATGGCTCACGCACCCGAACCGTTAGCGGGGGCAGTATCATGATGACCCGTGTCGTCGGAACCGGATGTGCCTTGTCGGCGGTGGTGGCTGCTTGCTGTGCTTTACCCGGCGACAGGCTGGATAATATTGCCGCAGGTTGTGGTTTTATGAAACAGGCGGGTGCGATGGCTGCCTGCCAAAACCCAGGGCTGGGGAGCTTTGCTATTGGCTTCCTCGATGCGCTTTCAGCAATGGGGGTGAAGGCATGAAACGGATAAATGCCTTGACCATTGCAGGTACTGACCCCAGTGGTGGGGCCGGTATTCAGGCTGATCTGAAAACTTTTTCTGCGCTGGGGGCTTATGGCACCAGTGTGATTACCGCGCTGGTGGCGCAGAACACCCTGGGTGTCCAGTCCGTCTACCGGATAGAACCCTCGTTTGTTGCCGCACAGCTAGACTCAGTGCTGAGTGATGTCCGTATTGATGCTGTTAAAATAGGTATGCTGTCCGAGGCGGATATTGTTGAGACCGTCGCCGCTCAGCTGGCTCGCTATCAAATCACCAACGTGGTGCTCGATACTGTGATGCTGGCTAAAAGCGGCGATCCGCTATTGGCTCCGGAAGCGGTTGATTCTCTGCGGCGTTGCTTGATCCCTAAAGTCGCGCTTATCACACCGAACTTACCGGAAGCGGCGGCGCTGCTTGATGCGCCCCATGCCAGTAATGAAATAGAGATGAAAGAGCAGGGCAGAGCGTTATTAGCCTTAGGCTGTCAGGCGGTATTGCTGAAGGGGGGGCATCTGACGGATGCCGAAAGCCCGGACTGGCTATTTACCGCCAGAGGCGAGCGGCGGTTCACCGCTGCTCGAGTGGAAACAAAAAATACCCATGGTACCGGGTGTACGCTTTCGGCCGCCCTGACTGCCTTGCGGCCTCGTCATAATGACTGGGATTCCACCCTACAACAGGCTAAGAGCTGGCTTTCGGCAGCGCTGGCACAAGCCGATAGTCTGGAAGTGGGAGAGGGGATTGGCCCGGTACACCATTTCCATGAGTGGTGGTAAAGCATTATTGTTAGCACTATTAAGCCTCCATTGCTATGGAGGCTTAATAGATCGGTGAGGCAATTTTCTAAACAGTAACACTATATTAATTTAATAATAGAAAAATATTATGCATAAGTCATGACGAAGTTATTTAAGTTTAACGCAAATATCCCGCTATTATAATCAAATGTCAGCAAGTTGAAAGCACTGCCATTTCCCGGTTGTATCGTTATACGTGCATGAATCTCACCGGTTCGGTATGATTCTATCAGTTTATTATCCAGATAAGATGATATTGTTAATATCTTTTCACTTATCCCTCGCACTGCTATTAAATCAAAACTAACACTCTTCATTTTATTTTTTTCAAAAAGTACTCTTAATGAACCGCTACTATAGGGGTAATTCACGAATACAATCCCTGTTTGTATTGAAGGACTACCTGAAAGATTACCTCTGTGGTTTATATAGATGGGGTATTCTGTATCGCGAGAGCTTATTGTTATTTCTGGAAATGCCTCTGTATAACTAAATGTGTTCAGCGTAAATGGGCCTTTCCCAGAGAAATCCTCACTAACATTCCCCAGTGTGCCAATCGGCCAAGGGGTTGTGATGGAGGGGGTAAAAGCAGGCTTATCAGCCAGCGCATGGGCTCTGGGTTTATCCGGCTCGCCAATGCTCTGTCCATTAACATTTCGGCGTACCTCAGCTGATGACTGATAAATCACTTTTCTGGCTTCAGCGATACTGCCCACTGGCTCCATTTCCGGCAGAGTTCGCCAGAGATTAAAGGATAATGACTCGCCATATTCTTGCTGTTGCCTGGCAAGGATATTCTGTCTGTGAAGGGTCAAGGTTGCTACCTTATAGGGGATGGCTTCACGCTCATCCCATAAACTGCGGGCACTGATAATCGACTGTGTGTTGGGGTTATTACGAATTTGTACGTAAAAATCGAGTCTGATATCACTGTCCATTATTCGGTAGGCTAAATCGTGCGCAAGATAATTAGTGGCGCTAAAGTTGGGTTGGTGATCGGTGCTGGGAAGCGTTCTGGCATGGAGTTTAAATTTGCAATAATCATTACCAAATTTAAAAGGAACGCAGCTCCAGAGTGGCTCACCTAACAGAGTATCAACTCGTTTTTCCATACTCTCCAGAACAGCCGCTAACTCTGGGTTTTGTTCCAGGAAGGCATCCAGATTGTCACTTATTGCTGCACTTTTAAAGTTAGCCATATCTGTTGCATCGGAGGCAAAAAAAACCTCTGTATTCTGTAATATAAAATCCAGGGTACTGCCATCAGCCTCCTCGTCCATTGACTTTCTTCCGGGAACATCGAAAAGCTTAATACCTATACCTACCGTAGAATCAAGGTCCGGGGCTGTTTGTGCGATATCGCTTGAGTACCTGACCCAGGCAGTATAACGCCTGCCTGGCTTAAATATGCCCACCTGATATCTTTCTGGCAGATCATTATTAACTTGAAATGTGCCCGAAACGGTGCCATGAGTCTTGGCGAAAGCCGCCCGCTTAGCGGGAGTCTGATTATTATTAACGATACGCGGCACTTGTATTTCATCAACAAACATGCGGCGAATGTCTTCTATTGCGGCACTATCAGAGGCAGGTTGAATACTCTGATTACTGCGCGCTAATTCTTTTGCGTTATCATCATTCATAATATCACCTGTAAAACCATAATATAAATATGATTATCTGCATATTAATAAGATAACTGTACTTGCTGATACGCAGGGCTATATACCTGAACGGCATGTAAAAAGTTATTATGTTTTTATTTAATTAAATTATTTCCCTGGTGTGACTTAAAATATTACTCTCTTTCCGCCTGATGAGTTTTCCAGAATAACTGTTCAGACCATCGCTGCTCTTGTCGGTAATATTGACTGACTTCCTGACGATAGGCATCACGTATGGATTTTATTCTTTCGCCATACTGAAAGAGTAAAGAACGATCGTTATCGTTTAATACTGCGTTTACCGCTTCCGCGCCTCGTAACCCGGTATAAATTGCATTATAAATCCCCTGTGACGATAGCGGGTCGAAGGATACGGCGGCATCGCCCACGGCTATCCAGTGTGAACCGACTGCCTGGCTAAGATAACCCGCTGTGGCTTCTGTCATATACAATGGTGCTGTTACTATATCCTCCTGAAGCGCCTGTTGAGAAATATAGGTTGTGTCCTTCAATGCTGATATAAAATGACGCTTATCCCGTAACAAGGTTTTTGCGTGTTCTGCCAGGGTAAAAAAGACCAACACTCTTTTGCCATCGGGCAGCCCGGCGGTATACCACCATCCACAAGGCCCTGCTTCGACAATACTACGTGTATCCGGGGCATCACTCTGATACCAGGTATAGATTGCAAATAAAGGGGCATCTTTTTGCCTGACAGCCCCTAACTGAGCAGTAACAAAGGGGGAACTGCCACAGGCATTAATCACCCACGGCGTTGAAATGTTGAACTCCCCCGCTTGAATATGCATCTCCTTCTCGTTTTCGGTAACAGAAAATAATCGTTCTCGGAGTAAACGCGTACCTGAATCGACAGCAGCATCGCGCAGATTATGCTCAAAGTGCTGTCTGTCAAGGTGCCATCCACACCCATAAGGGTCACGAATAAAGTCAGTTTCTCTCAGCCTGTTTTCGCCCCAGCTAGATAAATTGCCTTTATTGGTTAAAGAGGCTGAGTTTTCAACCCAAGGCAGTAAACCTAGTTTATTCAGCATTGGGCGAGCAGCACCCGGCAAACTTTCACCTACTTTTTGCCGGGAAGCCTGACTGGCATCCAGTAATACAACCTCTTTCCCACACAGGGATAGCCCCCTGGCCGCAACAGCGCCAGCGGGCCCCGCACCGACAACGACGACATCACAACAGATCCGGGTTACCGGTTTTGTCTGAATTTGTCCCATTGTTCTTGCGTCCATCCCAGTTGTTTGAGTAGTGTTTCTCTATCCGCCACTTCGCTTCCGTCTATGCGGGCACTGAAAGCGGCAGCAGCGGCAGGAAAAGGCTCCGCTCCAGGTTTTAGCTGCTCAACAAAGACGCTCTCTCTCACCGCCAGATCCTCATCAGAAGCCGGGCAGAGCTGTACAATGCCTAACTCATCAAAGCGCTCAACGGTCATTTGCATCACGGCTTCGTTATCGAGACCTTCTAATAAGAATCCACGTTGCCAGTAGTCGCGCGTCTGAAACGCTTCTTTTCGCTGTTTTGCACTATGATCGTGCCTGTCGTCAAAGTAGATATCGTAGTTAGCTTCGGAAAGCACCTCATTAGGTACTTTTGCGGGCCAGAAAGACGGCAAGAAGGGATGGAAATCTTTGTCATAACCTGAGCGACAGCGGGCGGTATCTCCCTGCCAGGGCACAGCCATCCAGCGACTCAGTCCACCGGGTGTCTGGCCATAAAGAGGCCCGTCTTCGGATAAGGCATCATCAGGGGTCAGGGTATCGCCATAATCGCGTTCCGGCTCGTCTTCTTCACGACGTTCAATGCGCAGAAAATCACTGTATAACGTCGGATGCCGCATGGGCCAGGTCAGTTCACAACCCGGATGAAAGGCATCAGCACAACAATAAGACAAAGGGCCTTCATCGAGGAGGTCGGGTTGCATGGCGGCGGGTAAATCATCAACGGGAGTGACATAAAATTCGGTTGGGAATCTGGCCTCACCGAAGACTTCATCATATTTGAGATCGTTGATAAAATCGCCGTTAACAAAATTGACAAGATGTTCATAGCTTTCTGGAGAAAGGGGAAGAAGCACGCCAGCTTCGTCATCCGCCTCATCCAGTGGCCCATGAAATGCATCCCCATACAGTTGTGGCCACTGCATCTCATCGCCACCAATGATACTTTCATCATCAGGGGCTCGGAACTGTTCGAATATTTCAAAACGTTCCAAATAGCTATCTGATTTGGCGAGCGTTTGAATGAGTTCCGAATCTATTGGATATAATCCTCCCTCACCAAATACCTGAGCGAAGCCCACATTGACCCATTGTAGATTAGACAGATTAAATAATAATGGCACAATATCGTTAGTATACGAGGTGTCCTGATCAATATCTAAAGTTGAGTGTTTAATCATGTCGTACATAGAACGGAAAGCAATAATTCCCGGTGCATAATCAGGTGGGCCGATAACAACCCAGGCATCCTCAACAGGAATATCTCTGCCGTTTAGTGTTACCTCCGCTGAAACCGGGCCATCAGAGGTATCATCATACCAGTCGACAGAGTTATTAAAATTAATTTCCTTACCTCTGGAATCAGTGAGTAACAGCGGTGCTCCACTGGGTGAAGCCGAGATACCATGTCCCCCCAGGACTAATAAATGTCCTTCGCTATCCGTTAATAGTTCACCGAGTTCTACAGGGGTGTTTTTAAATGTTCCATCATCAAAAAATACACCGCTCTGGTCTGCGCCCGTTATTTGTTTAGCGGTTGGGGTAATTTCCAGTGCTTTACGCGCCTCGCCGGTAATTAATGGGTTACGGCGTTCTACTGATTCACCTGCGGGCTGATCCATGGCATTATCAAAACAGTACCAGGAAGCTTTTTTATTCGCGAGCTCTACCTGCCACGTGATATCAGCCTGATCAGCCGTTAATTCTGCCACCGCCACGCCATATTCGTTATAACCATAAATCCTGAACTTGGCAGCTTGTCGCTTAATAGCGCCGGTATCATCGCGAGTTGATCCAAAAGGTGGTGGAGGTTCATGAATGTATTCAGGTCCAATATAATATTCATCTTCGCTGTTCCCTACGCGTCCGATACCAATAGCTGGATGTATTTTAGCATAAACAATCTCATCGACTTTTCTGTCATTAAAACTGGATAACTCAGTCTGACGGATTGCGCCAGGATGGCTAAATTTCTGATATTGATGCTTCTTAGCCGAGGCTCTGCCAATGATGGATGCTACTTTCTCAGGCAGTATAATATTTACGCTTGTCACGGGTGCGGTTTTTATATCTGTAGTACCCGTTTTATAAAATGAATACCAGATATCTAAAGAAGGGCTATTATCTAATCGTTTGAGAGGGATCTGATAAGTAAAACTTTTTCCTTCGTGCCGTTGTGTTATTGCTTTCGGGTAACTTTTATTAGTACCCTCTTTTCCTTTCCAGTATATAGTGAGTAAATCATAATGTTTCAGGCCGGTCTCAGCAGGAATGACGACAGTTAAACCTGTTTCATTGAGTGAGACTGTATTGTTAATAGTATCTTTAATTATCGCTGGAGGGATAATTATTTGTTTAGTGCTTTTACTATCCATTGAAAAATCCTCTGGTAATTTAATGTTAAACATTAAAGACAATTTTCAAAAAAAATAGAAAGAGACTAATGAAATAAACATTTATTTAAAATAATAATGGGTAATGACTCAGTGCAATCAATTAAGAAAATTGGCTGGCATTATCTTATAGATATTTTTTGGATGTGCGTTTACTAATTGAACTATATCAACAGCAATAGTACCTGACTAACAACTAGCGAAAGTATTTTTTTATTTATTCAATAATAAGAGTATAAAAACTTGCCAGACAGGCAGAGTGAAGCTTATCTATTCGCTATCAGGAAATACTATATCCGTGGTGTTTCTAAAAGTATATCCCTTCTATTATCAAATAGGCTATTATTTTGCATGTTTTGTTTTTGATGATTATATCATCTATTTTTTTTACATTTAAGAAACAAAATAAAGATTAATATATTGAAATATGTGGTTTCATTAGGAGTTTATTGTGTTAAAGGTTCTTAATGATGCCTAATAATTAGCAGGCAACGAAAAACAGTCACGCCTGACCGACAGCATAAGTATAGTGCACTCTCAGCAAAGAGGAGATTATTAGTGGCAATGTTCCTGATTCATATCACTAACGTACCTCGGCAATCTGCGGGAAATATTGCAGGATATTTTTTGGCAGATGACGGACAAGCAACCAGGCAATAATGGCTGAGAGAACTTTGTCTATCAGGTTGGCGCCGATAACTGAAAAAGAGACAGATAAGATCAAACCTTCGCCCACAGCGTGAAGATAAGCGATAAAGAAGTCTGAACCGCTAGCCGAAGTACCGCCAAACAGATAGACCCGAATCGGTACGGCAATCAGAATTAATGTGAAAGTGATAGTGACGCCAGAGAGAATAACGCGCGGTAAGGTTCTGAATAAACCTGCGTGAGCCAGCAGGCCAGCAGTGAAACCAATCATCATGGCAACCGGGGCAAAAGCGAGAACCACTGGCCCGCTGATCGGGCTGCTCAGTATGTTGCTCAGTAAACCTGTCAATAAGGCAACCCACGGACCAGCAACTAAGGCACTGATAATAGTACCAATTGAGTCAAAAAAAATGGGTGAGTTGATGCTTGAGCTAAGCTGATGACCGATAATATTAATGGCGGCTGAAATAACGATCAGTACTAGTTTACTCGTGAGAAGTTGTGTTTTCATAGGCAATAAATGTTATCAAAAGGAAATAGACAGGGCGGTAACCGCTAATGCTTCATCACGGAAAAGAGCACCGGTTTGGTATCAAAATGTTACCTGATCCCGCTCATCAATAACCTGCTTTAAGGTTGTGCTGACCGTTCACCCGTCCATCATATTACGTAGTTGCGTTGTAGATTATAAGTAATGTTAACGCATACCATATTGATACTGCACATAAAAAAGGGGAAAAAAAGATATCCCAAAAAACGCTTATATTTTGGCGTGTGCGGGATAAATATCACGGGTACGTGACTGAAGACTGCTTCGCCACAAACCCGTCAAACCTCCCAGGATGTGCTAGGGTAAGTAGCGTAGGATGAAGAGTGTCTGTCTCTCACCGGTGGCAGATACTATCGAAATAACAAGATGTTCAGATTATTAAATTCATATTTCACTGTGCCAGACCATGAGGATGAATAATGACTGATATTGTGCAGTTACTGGGTAAAGAAGCCGCTAACTTGTTAGAACATCGTTGTATGACGCTCCCAGCAGATAATTTCTATTTACCAGGCCATGATTACGTTGATCGGGTGATGATTGATAACAACCGTCCGCCCGCAGTCCTGAGAAATATGCAGACGCTCTATAATACTGGACGGCTGGCCGGGACCGGTTACCTTTCTATTCTGCCAGTAGACCAGGGCGTGGAACACTCTGCCGGAGCCTCCTTTGCGGCGAATCCGCTCTACTTTGATCCGAAGAATATTGTTGAGCTGGCCATTGAAGCAGGATGCAACTGTGTCGCATCAACCTATGGGGTACTGGCCTCGGTATCACGTCGCTATGCTCACCGCATTCCTTTCCTGGTGAAGCTCAACCATAACGAAACCTTAAGCTATCCGACTCAGTACGATCAGACGCTGTATGCCAGTGTTGAACAAGCCTTTAATCTTGGGGCCGTTGCTGTAGGAGCCACCATTTACTTTGGTTCACCCGAGTCGCGTCGGCAGATTGAAGAGATTTCAGCGGCTTTTGAGCGGGCGCATGAATTAGGCCTGGTGACGGTATTGTGGGCTTATCTGCGTAATCCAGAGTTTAAGCAAGATGGCGTTGACTACCATGCCAGTGCGGATTTGACAGGCCAGGCTAACCATCTGGCAGCCACTATCGGGGCTGATATTGTGAAGCAAAAAATGGCCGAGAATAATGGTGGCTATACTGCTGTCGACTTTGGCTACACCGATGAGAAAGTCTACAGCAAACTCACCAGCGACAATCCGATAGATTTAGTCCGTTATCAACTGGCTAACTGTTATATGGGACGGGCAGGGTTGATTAACTCCGGCGGGGCGTCAGGAGGAAGCACCGATTTAAGTGATGCCGTTCGTACCGCTGTTATCAATAAACGTGCTGGTGGGATGGGGCTTATTCTGGGGCGTAAAGCCTTTAAAAAATCGATGACCGAGGGGGTGAAATTGATTAATGCTGTGCAGGACGTCTATCTGGACAAAAAAGTAACGATTGCCTGATAGCCTTAATGCGTCTCTCCCGAACAGGGAGAGACGTAACTGATGTGAATAGCAGAAAGGGTCTATTTCATTAGCGGGCAGTCAGGTGGGAGTCGACATGACAGAGCATGAGGATGAACCTCAAGATGAAACTCATTTCCACTTAAAGGTTCACCATCAAGATTAAAGGTCATTTCATTCTGAGCGGTGACAGTAAACCATTTGGAACGGCCTTCGGTAAAATCGTAATACTCCTCGGCGTCCGTTAACTGGGTGACGATGGCCGGTAACAGCTCTTCGCCGGTAAAAATCCTGATATCCAGTAAACCGTCATTGATTAAGGCATCGGGACAGAGCCGCTGGCCGCCGCCGGCCTGACGTCCGTTGCCAATACCAATTACCAGGGCGTCACCTTGCCAGTGAAAATTTTCGCCACGGATTTCACAGCTGTCCGGTTTCAGGGTATCCATACGCATCAGGCCATGGATAAAATACGACAGTCCCCCGAGCAGTGATTTCATCTTCTTCGGGGTTTCGGTGGTGATACGGGTACCAAAACCTCCGGTAGCCATATTAATAAAGAAGAATTCATGGTTAACCTGAATCAGGTCGACGTCGACCGGTCTGGCGGCGACGGCTAAGCGTAAGGCGGGTGCTATTTCTTCCGGAACGTTGGCGCTGGTGGCAAAGTCATTGGCGGTCCCCAGCGGCAGGACTCCCAGAGCGGGACGAACCTTAGGTTCAAGCCTGGCCAGACAGGTAGCAATAGCATTAATGGTGCCATCGCCACCTCCGGCAATCACGGTATCGACCTGCAAGGCGAGAGCCTCTTCGACATAGCGTGCGGTATCATCTTTTTCCCAGGTAACGCGAACATGGAGAGTATAGCCTTCGTCCCGCAGGACTTTCACTGCATCACGCAGGGGTTCGTTGTCGGCACTTTTCCCATTAAGTATTATTAATGAAACTGGAAACGTCATTAGTCACCTCTGGCTTATCCATCATTCGAATTATTATAAATATCTTCATCATACATCAGCTCAGTCAAGCTGCATTAATATGATGACTATAGATATAGAGTGTAGGCAAGACTAAGGCGGGTTGGCAGTATTAGATTGTAAAAAAGAAAGTCTGCGCAAGGGAGATTGCGCAGACTAAGGAGGTGGTTTTAAAAAAAGCTGTTCAATTATAATTACGTTTTTTCAGCCCGGCGATAATAGCGCTATCTGGCCGACTGATATGTGATCAGATTCTAATATAGAAACAATAATCCAGACTAACTGGCAATCTGTGAACTACGCGTAGTTTGTCCGTTAAGATTACGCATGAGCAGGGCATAAGTTAGTTCCATATCATCAGGAACGGGTAGCCAGACGGTATAGCCATCACCGGGTGCCACTGATACTGCTTCAGATTTTTTGTTTTCCATCTGTTCAAGGGTAAATACCACATTACCCTGAGGTGTCATTAATTCCAGGCTGTCACCGACACTGAATTTGTTTTTTACCTGAACCGCAGCCAGGCTACCACGACGTTCACCAGTAAATTCACCGACAAACTGCTGGCTGTCAGAAATGGAGTGACCGTAGTCATAATTCTGCGCGCTGTCATGCGTATGGCGGCGGAGAAAACCTTCGGTATAACCACGATGAGCCAGACCTTCCAGCGTCCGCATCAAGGTTGGGTCAAAAGGCTTCCCGGCAGCCGCATCATCAATCGCCCGGCGATAAACTTGTGCTGTGCGAGCGCAGTAATAGTGTGATTTGGTGCGGCCTTCAATTTTCAGCGAATGTACGCCCATTTTGGTCAGACGCTCAACATGCTCGATAGCCCGCAAGTCCTTTGAGTTCATGATATAAGTACCATGCTCATCTTCGAAGGCAGTCATATACTCGCCAGGACGTTTGGCTTCTTCAACCATAAACACTTTATCCGTTGGGGCGCCAACACCTAAGGTCGGTTCAACGTTCTGCACCGGGATAGGTTCATGAATATGAACGATATTACCGATATCATCTTCTTTACCTTCCTGCACTTTATATTCCCAGCGACAGGCGTTGGTACAGGTTCCCTGGTTCGGATCACGCTTATTGATATAACCCGACAGCAGGCAGCGACCGGAGTAGGCCATGCACAGTGCACCATGCACAAAGATTTCCAGTTCCATTTCCGGTACCTGAGCACGGATCTCGGCAATTTCGTCCAGAGAGAGCTCGCGAGATAAAATCACCCGAGTCAGTCCCATCTGCTGCCAGAATTTTACTGTTGCCCAGTTGACGGCATTAGCCTGTACCGACAGATGAACATCCATCTGGGGAAAAGCTTCGCGAACCATCATAATCAGCCCGGGATCAGACATAATCAGGGCATCAGGCCCCATATCAATCACCGGTTTTAAATCACGAATAAAGGTTTTCAGCTTGGCATTGTGCGGGGCAATATTGACCACCACATAAAATTTCTTCCCTAAAGCATGGGCTTCATTAATGCCAGTCTGCAAATTCTCGTGATTAAATTCATTATTACGTACCCGGAGCGAGTAGCGTGGCTGGCCTGCGTAAACGGCATCGGCACCATAGGCGAAAGCGTAACGCATATTTTTCAGCGTTCCCGCTGGGGAAAGGAGTTCTGGTTTAAACATGTTGGTCTCAGTCTGATATCAAGTCAGAACCGCCTCACTGGATAAGGCGGTTTGGGAGGAAGTAATTTCCACAGTTACTGAGTGGGATTGTAGCGCGAATTGTGACGGGAAACTACTTTTACAGCAAGGTACTCAGACCTGCCTCCCAGCGATAACCCATCCCGTAGACGGCGCGAATAAACGAAGGCTCGCTGTCCAGCGCCTCCAGTTTACGGCGCAGATTTTTAATATGGGTATCGATAGTTCGGTCTGTCACGACCCGATAATCATCATAGAGATGGTTGAGCAGCATCTCGCGGGAGAAGACCTTGCCGGGTTCGGTGGACAGGGTTTTTAACAGCCGGAATTCGGCCGGGGTCAGTTCCAGCAGTTTACCGCGCCAGCTTGCCTGGAAGCGTCCTTCATCGATAAGCAGCGGGCTACTGTCGGCATCGATACTGAAGTTTTGCGTTTTTTTATAGCGGCGCAAAATCGTTTTTACCCGGGCGACGACTTCGCGCGGGCTGTAGGGTTTACAAATATAATCATCTGCGCCCAGCTCCAGTCCTAATAGCCTGTCTATCTCTTCTATCTTAGCCGTCACAATCACTATCGGCACTTCGGAGAAGCGACGGATTTCCCGACATAAGGTCAAACCGTCAGTGCCGGGTAGCATCAAATCCAGCAAAATAAGATCAGGGGGAGTCTGGCGGACATAGGGGATAACCAAGTCGCCATGATTAATCAGCTCTGGGGTAAAATTTGCCGCATGTAAATAGTCGATCAATAGTTGGCCGAGTTTAGGTTCGTCTTCAACGATTAAAATACGCGGTGCCAGGTTATCAACAGAAGTTTCAATCATAATATTCTCGGTAAACTGGTTTCCAGTGGCAGGACCACTGTCATCATCACTCCACCCAAAGGTGAATGACTGGCTTGTAATGTGCCGCCGTGGGCGGTAACAATATTCTTGCAAATGGATAAACCCAGACCGGATCCGCCGCTGGCACGGTTACGTGAACCTTCTGCGCGATAGAAACGGTTAAACAGATGGGTCAGTTGCTCATCATTTACCCCGGGAGCGCTATCGCAAAAACGCAGTACCAGGCAGTTGTCTGTAAATTGCCCCTGGATCAGTAACTCACCACCCGGGTCAGTATAACGCAGGCTGTTTTCCAGCAAATTATTAAACAGTTGCATCAGGCGGTCGCTGTCACCAAAAACGCGAGCCTGCTCAGGCAGTTCAAGACGTACGTTTAAGCCCCGTTCGGCAAAACGCATCCGCACCGTTCCGGTCGCCACTTCCAGCAGGGTAATAATATCCAGCGATTGTTTTTGATAGGCCAGAGCCCCTTCATCGGACAAAGAGAGCTGATGTAAATCATTCACCAGTTTGGTGAGTGTGGCCACTTCCATTTGTAATGAGCTCAGCGAATCAGGCGTGAACTGACGAACCCCATCCTGCATGGCTTCCAGCTCACCATGCAAAATGGCCAGTGGCGTACGAAGTTCATGGGAGATATCGGCCATATAGGCTCGTCGCATCCGCTGATTTTTTTCCAGCGTACTGGCAAGCTGATTAAAATCTTGTGCGAGCCTGCCCAGTTCGTCATCACGCCCCGGCGTCACTCGCGTGGTAAAATCTCCAGCTGCCAGGCGATGGGTACCTTCGACCAGCCGTTTAACGGGAGCCAGTAAACCTCGCGCCAGAAAGAACGTCACGGCGGCGGCCAGTAATGATGACAGCGCGACAATTATCCAGCTAGTACGCTGCTGCTGCCGGTCAAAGTTAATATCCGCATTTTGTGTCAGATGCTCGACTGATGAGGCAACTACCCAGCCGACCAGCCGATTATCGACTTTAATCTCACGCTGTATGCCGTCGGTGGGCAGGGCGCTACGTGGCCCTACCAGCACATTTTTATTCTGATCCAGCACCCAGAACTTAGTCCGCCAGGCGTGAGGTGGGGGAGGTGGGGGCGGATCAGTGTTTTCATGATCAGAGTCTTGCTCAAAGGATCGTAGCAGCTGAAACATCACCCGTTCATTGTGGTGTAAAAACTTCCAGTTGCCATGCTCGGCATACTGTTCACTCAGCCCTTTGCTTAACCACTCAAGACGCTGCTCATTACCCCGTTTAATATAGTCAATAAAGCCATGTTCAAAGCTGAGCCTGACGCCCCAGTGCATAATCGCCAGTACCATTAAACAGGTCGACAGAATGGCAAAAAACAGCTTCCCCGTGATCCCTGGTCGCCAGAGTTTCATTGCTCATTCCTCTTGTTTCGTGTAATCGCAAAGTTTTGTGCGGTATCGGCTGGAACCCACAGAAATATCAGTGCAGGCAGGGCAATAATCACCGCCATACAGCTATAGGTGTAGATAAAGATGTGGTGCAGCAGGCCCGGATCGCTGACCCCCTGGGGATGACCAAACATCCCCAGCAAAATACCGGCAATACTGACACCGATACTCATCGCCAGCTGCATCACCATCGACAGCAAGCTGTTACCCCCGCTTGCGAGTGCATCAGGTAAATCTTTTAAGGTTAAGGTATTCATCGAGGAAAAGCGCATCGCATTGACCATGCCCTGACAAAACAGCACGATCGGCAGCAACCAGTACCAGCTCATCATAGCGGTGGCGACAAATAACAGACTCAGCACTGACAACCCTAAGGTCGATGCCACCAGCACGTTGCGGTAACCGAAGTGATTGACTACCTGAACCACAATACGCTTCATCCCCATACTGCCTAACACCATCGGGATCATCATCAGTCCGGCATGAAACGGCGAAAAACCGAGCCCAATTTGTAGAAAGACCGGCGTCATAAAGGGCAGCATACCGCTACCAATGCGCCCACAGAGGCTACCGGCCAGGCCAAGAGAGAAAGTTTTGGTTTTAAATAAATCAAGGTTAAACAGCGCATCAGGATTACCCAGGGCATGACGCAGATAGAGCAACAGCGCGCTAACACCAATAACCACCAGGGCGCCTAACAGCCAGGCTGACATATCAGCGTCTTGCTGACCTTCCAGGGCAATGGTCAACAGCGCCATGCTCAACGCCAGGAATAAGAAACCGGTGATATCAAAGCGGCGGGTCTGTAGTTTGTGATTAGGCATCAGCTTCAGAGTCGCAATCGCGCCGATAATCCCCACTGGAATATTAATTAAGAAGATCCAGTGCCAGGTGGCATACTCCACCAGCACCCCACCCAGTGCCGGGCCCAGCAGCGGGCCGACTTGCCCGGGAATGGTGACCATTGTCATGGCTGCCATATACTGCGCCCGTGGGACAATTTTCATCACGGTTAAGCGCCCCACTGGCACCATCATGGCGCCGCCAACCCCCTGAATAATACGCGCCAGCACCAGCTCATTCAGTGTTGAAGAGACCGCGCAGCACAGCGAGCCGAAAGTAAAAAGCACGATGGCAGTAAAAAACACATTACGGACACCGACTTTATCCGCCAGCCAGCCACTGGCGGGCAGCATCACCGCGACGGTTAAGACATAGGCAACCACCACCGAGTGCATCTGCAATGGGCTGACCCCCAGGCTGTGAGCCATGCTGGGCAGCGCAGTATTCACAATCGTGGTATCCAGGGCTTGCATAAAGAAGCCAAATGCAACAATCCATAACTGCCAGCGCACCGCTGAGGGCAGGTCATTCATGTCTTAGCTATCCTTGACCTCAAGACTAAGGTCCGGTTTTTTACTGGAGGTCAATCGGCTTCTCAGGTTATCAAAGAAGAGATAGACCACTGGCGTGGTATAGAGCGTCAGTAACTGACTCATCACCAGCCCACCCACCAGGGTAATACCCAGTGGTTGTCGCAGTTCTGCGCCATCACCATGGCCCAGTACCAGTGGCAACGCCCCAAATAGCGCCGCCAGCGTTGTCATCATGATAGGCCGGAAGCGTAATAAACAGGCCTGAAAAATCGCCTCTTTCGCACTGAGATTATCAGAGCGCTGCGCTGTAATCGCAAAATCGACCATCATAATGGCGTTTTTCTTTACTATACCAATTAACAGCATAATACCAATCAGGGCAATCAGGCTGAACGGGGCCTGGAACAGCTCCAGTGCCAGTAAAGCCCCGACCCCTGCGGAAGGCAGCGTTGAAAGAATGGTTAACGGATGAACATAACTTTCATACAGGATACCCAGCACAATATAGACCGTGGCAATCGCCGCCAGAATCAGAATCACCTGTGAATTCTGCGACTGCTGGAAAACCTGAGCGGTACCCGAATAGCTCCCCTGCACTGAGGACGGAACGCTGAGTGCCGTCATGGTTCGGTCGATATCCGCACTGGCCTCGGACAAGGAGACACCGGCTGGCAAGTTAAACGAAATGGTGGTGGAGGCTGATAGTCCCTGATGATTCACCGACAACGGCGCATTGGCAGGCTGCCATTTAGCAAAGTAAGAGAGCGGGATCGGGGCGCCTTCTTTATTGATAATAAACATTTTATCCAGCGCACTGACATCTTCGGCATAACGTGAGTCAACCGTCATCACCACTTTATACTGATTTAATGGCTGATAAATGGTGGAGACTTGTCGCTGACCAAAGGCATTATTGAGCAAATTATTGACTTCGGCGACATCCACCCCCAGCCGGGCGAGGGCGTCCCTGTCATAGGTCAGCGCCATCTCAGAGCCTTTATCCTGCTGGTCTGAGTTAACATCGGCAAGCGTGGGCAATGCGGCCAGCGCGGTGCGGATCTTCGGCTCCCATTCTCTCAGGGCGTTAAGGTCGTCAGACAGCAGGGTATATTGATAACTGGCATTGGCCTGACGTCCGCCGACACGAATATCTTGCACTGGCATTAAAAACAGACTGGCACCCGGTTCTTTAGCGAGTTTAACCCGCAGTCGGTCAATCACTTGCTGTGAGCTTTCACTACGTTCAGACAACGGTTTGAGTGAAATAAACATCATCCCACTGTTGACGCGTGAGCCGCCGGTAAAGCCAGTGACATTATCCACGGCCGGATCTTCACGAATGATTTTCATAAAATCTTGCAGCTTTTCGCGCATCGCGGGAAAGGAGATGCTCTGATCGGCACGGATATTACCCATTAAACGTCCGGTATCCTGTTCCGGGAAGAACGTTTTTGGGATTGAGATATACAGCCAGACGGTCAGCGCGATGGTGGCGAGAAACACCATGCCAATAAAGCGACTATGGCCGAGCGCCCAGCGCAGAGAACGGGCATAACCGGCTTGTAGCCCGGCCAGCAGCCGCGCCGCACCTTTCGGCGAATGGGGCGCCTGTGCTGGACGACTTTTCAGTAACCAGCCGCACATCATCGGCGTCAGCGTGAGCGAAACGGCCAGCGAAATCAAAATCGCCACCGACAGGGTAATAGCAAACTCCTGGAATAATCGACCCGGTAATCCCCCCATCAGCAATAAAGGCAGGAAAACGGCGATCAGCGACAGGCTCATTGAGAAGACCGTAAAGCCGACCTCACGCACACCAATCAGCGCCGCCTGCATCGGTTTCATTGACGCTTCCAGATGGCGGGTAATATTTTCCAGCACCACAATTGCATCATCGACCACAAACCCGGTGGCGATGGTGAGTGCCATCAGCGACAAGTTGTTAAGGCTAAAGCCGCATAAGTACATAGCAGCAAAAGTCCCTATTAAGGAGACCGGAACGGCAACGGCCGGGATCAGCGTGGCACGACCCGAACGCAGGAATAAAAACACCACCAGGATCACTAGCGCGACCGCAATCACCAGCGCTTTCTCAACCTCAAGCAGTGAAGCGCGAATGGTGGGGGATCTGTCCTGGGCAATCTGTAACTTTACCGAGGCCGGAAGAAGCTGTTGCAGAATGGGCAGTTTTTCGCGTACCCGGTCTACAGTAGCAATAATATTGGCTTGCTGGGTTTTACGCACTAACAGCAGAATGGCCGGTTTCGCGTCGGCCATCCCTGCATTACGCAAATCCTCTACATCATCCACTACCTCTGCCACATCACTCAGACGTACCGCGGCCCCGTTCTGGTAGCGAATAATCAGCGGCTGATAGTCTGCTGCTTTTTTTAGCTCATCGTTACTCTCAACCTGGAAGCGCTGATGATGGTCTTCCACTGCGCCTAGCGGCCGCCGTACGTTGGCACTGCTGATAGCTGTGCGCACCGCATCCAGTGACACACCCTGGTTAAACAATGCCATCGGATTGAGGTTAACGCGTACCGCCGGAAGAGAGCTTCCGCCGACATCAACATCACCCACCCCTTCTATCTGCGAGACCGCCTGGGCCAGCTGCGTGGAGGCAACATCGTACAGCGCCCCTTGGCTCAAGGTGTCTGAGGTAAGGGTGAGGATCATTATCGGCGCATCAGAGGGATTAATTTTACGATAGGTGGGGCGGCTGGGCATACCGGTTGGCAGCAAACTCTGGGCGGCATTAATCGCCCCCTGGACATCACGCGCAGCACCGTTTATATCGCGGTCAAAATTAAACTCAAGAATAATACGCGTACTGCCCAGCGAACTGGTTGAGGTCATTTCATTGACCCCGGCAATACGGCTTAATGAGCGCTCCAGTGGCGTGGCAACAGAAGAGGCCATGGTTTCTGGCGACGCGCCGGGCAGCGATGCGCTGACAATAATCACCGGGAAATCGACCTGCGGTAGCGGGGCCACCGGCAAGAGCCGGAAGCCGAGAATGCCGCAGAGAATAATCGCCAGCGTCAGTAACAGCGTGGCGACCGGACGAGAAATAAAGAAAGCGAAAAATTTCATTTACGCCTCCGGCAGCGACTTATCAGCACGCTGACGTATGGCTCTGGAAAGCCGGTCGAATAACAGATAGATAACCGGCGTGGTAAACAGCGTCAGTACCTGGCTGACCAGCAGTCCACCGACCATGGCAATACCCAGAGGTTGACGTAATTCCGCCCCGACACCGGTGGCGAGCATCAGTGGCAGTGCTCCGAGTATTGCTGCCATTGTTGTCATCAGGATCGGTCGAAAACGCAATAAACAGGCCTGGTAAATGGCATCGTACGGCGTCATGCCTTGCTCACGTTCGGCGGCCAGCGCAAAGTCGATCATCATAATGGCATTTTTCTTCACGATACCAATCAACAGAATAATACCGATAATGCCTATTACATCGAGCTCTGCGCCCGATATCATCAGTGCCAGCAATGCCCCGACTCCGGCGCTAGGCAGGGTAGAAAGGATAGTGATGGGATGAATAAAGCTCTCATACAACACGCCCAGTACAATATACATCGCCACTACCGAGGCAAGGATCAGCCACACCGAGCTGCTGAGTGCAGACTGGAATGCCAGAGTACTGCCCTGGAACTGGGTGGTCATATCGCTCGGTAAATTGAGCGCTTTTTCAGTGGCCAGCACCGCATTGACGGCATCGCCCAGCGCATAAGGTTCTGGCACGTTAAACGACACCGTGGCGGATGGGAACTGATCCAGGTGATTGATTGCCAGTGGGGTAAAGCGTTGCTCAACTTTCGCAATGGTGCTTAATGGGATCGGCTTACCTTCACTACTGGTCAGGTAGACGTTATCCAGCCCGCTCAGTCCTGGGGTATTTTGGGTATTGTTTTCCAGCACCACCCGGTACTGATTAGATTGGGTATAGATGGTTGAAATCAGCCGTTGCCCAAACGCATTATACAAGGCGTTATCCACATCCTGCATACTGATCCCCAGCCGACTGGCACTGTCCCGGTCAACATTGACATAAGCCATTAACCCCTGGTCTTGCCAGTCACTGCTGACATCTGACAATTCTGGCAGCGTTTTTAACTGGCTTTCCAGTTTAGGGATCCAGAGGCTTAGTTGCTCCAGAGAGGTGGCCTGGACGGTAAACTGATACTGAGTTCGACTCGCCTGGGTATCGATAGTCAAATCCTGAGTCGGCTGCAAATAGAGCGACAGACCCGGCAGCCGGTCGACGCTTTGTTGCAGACGTTCAATAATCACTGGGACGCGGGCATCCCGTTCGCTAAGCGGCTTGAGATTAATTTGCAGACGGGCGCTGTTCAGTGAAGGATTGGTGCCATCAACACCGACAAAGGAGGTCAGACTTTCGACATCTGGATCCTGCAAAATAATATTTGCCACCTGCTGCTGGCGTTCCGCCATACTGGCAAACGAGACCGACTGCGGGGCCTGTAATGTGCCCTGGATCATGCCGTTATCTTGCAGGGGAAAGAAGCCTTTAGGAATAAAGATCCACAGCACCACCGTTAGCGCCATGGTGGCAAAAGCGACACTGAGTGTCAGCCAAGGGTGGCGTAACACTGGGATAAGAAAGCGTCCGTAAGCCGCAATCATTCGGTCAAACAGTACTTCACAGGCGCGCGAGAAACGATTCTGTTTACGCAGTGACTCATGGCTTAACATGCGGGCACACATCATCGGTGTCAGCGTCAGGGACACCACCGCCGAGATAAGGATAGCGATAGCCAGCGTAACGGCAAACTCGCGGAACAGACGCCCGACCACATCCCCCATAAACAGCAGTGGGATTAGCACCGCGATAAGCGAGAAGGTTAACGAAATAATCGTAAAGCCAATTTCACCCGCGCCTTTCAGCGCCGCATCCAGCGGCTTCTCGCCTTTTTCGATATAGCGCGAGATATTCTCGATAACCACAATCGCATCATCCACCACAAATCCGGTGGCGATAGTGAGGGCCATTAATGTCAGATTATTAATGGAGAAATCGAGAAACACCATCACCGCAAAAGTGCCGATTAACGAGAGCGGTACTGCGACAGCGGGAATAATCGTTGCCGGTACATTACGTAAAAACAGATAGATAATCATCACCACCAGCGCGATAGCCAGCATCAGTTCATGCTGGGTGTCACTGACTGACGCACGAATATTGTCGGTGCGATCGCTCAGTAAGGTCATCTCTACCGATTTCGGCAGGCTGCTGGTGAGGGTGGGTAACAGGGCACGAATACTGTCCGCCGTGGCGATAATATTCGCCCCTGGCTGACGCTGAATATTGAGCACCACAGCCGGCTGTTTATTGGCCCAGGCACCCAGCCAGCGGTTTTCGGCGCTACGTTCGACTTCGGCCACATCGCCCAGTCGAATCGCTGCCCCGTTTTTCCAGCTAATAATTAAGTCCCGGTACTCCTGGACTGATTTCATCTGGTCATTAGCAGAAAGGGTAATCGAACGTTCCGGCCCGTCAAGACTGCCCTTGGCAGAGTTGACGTTTGCGCCAGTGATAGCGGTACGGACATTTTCACTGGTCAGCCCTAACGCGGCTAGCGCCTGGGAGTTAAGCTGAATACGCACTGCCGGACGCATACCTCCGGATAACTGCACCAGACCGACACCCGAAACCTGAGAAATTTTCTGTGAAATACGGTTTTCCACCAGATCCTGAACATCGGTCATCGGCAAGGCGCTGGAGGTCACGGCCAGGGTCATAATCGGTGGGTCAGCAGGGTTAACTTTGCTGTAAATCGGTGGATTAGGTAAATCACTGGGTAACAGATTAGTGGCCGCATTAATCGCAGCCTGAACTTCCTGTTCCGCCACATCGAGCGGGAGACTGAGCAGGAACTGTAAAGTAATTACCGAGGCGCCACCGGCACTCTGGGATGCCATCTGTTGTAAACCCGACATCTGACCGAACTGGCGTTCTAACGGTGCGGTAATCGCCGAGGTGACCACTTCAGGACTGGCGCCCGGATACAGGGTCACCACCTGAATCGTCGGATAATCAACTTCAGGTAAGGCTGAAACCGGTAAAAAACGATAACCGATGATCCCGGCCAGTAAAATAGCCACCATCAGCAGGGTGGTCGCCACCGGACGCAGAATAAACAGCCGGAAAGGCCCCCCGGGCGGGGTTGGCGGTAATGAACTCATGATACTTGTGCTCCGCGTGGTTTACGCGAAGTGGGCGGTGTGGTGGCATTGGCATCTGCCGGAGCGACGATTTCCACCTGTGCACCTTCAGTCAGACGATCGACGCCGTCCGTCACCACGCGATCGCCCGCGGCAAGGCCGGTTTGAATCACCACCGACTGACTGCTCTGTATCCCTGGCGTCACCAGCTGCTTGCTGACTTTTCCGTCCGGGCTGACAGACCAGACAAAGTGGCCCTCACTGCCCATCTGTAATGCTGCCGCCGGAATAACAATGGCATCCTGCTGAGTCGCGACTTGCATACGCGTATTGACAAACTGATTGGGGAACAGCAAGCCTTCCTTGTTGGCAAAGCGCGCTTTTAGCTTGATGGTTGCGGTAGTGGGGTCTATCTGATTATCCAGACTGAGCAGGGTACCCTGACCGAGCTGTTGCCGATTCGTCCGATCCCAGACTTCAACCGGTAACGCCGGATCTGTCGCCTGAGCTTTCACCACGGTGCTGATATCACTTTCAGGCAGGGTAAACACCACATCAATCGGATCGGTCTGGGTAATAATCACAATCGCATCACTACTGGAAATCTGGTTTCCGATATCGATTTGTCGTAATCCGACTCGGCCACTGATGGGGGCGGTGATACGACTCCAGTCCAGCTGGAGTTGAGCACTGGCGACCGACGCCTGACTGGCGGCTACGGTTCCAGTAAGTTCAGAGACCAGGGCCTGCTGAGCATCCAGCTCCTGGCGTGAGGCCACCTGGGTTTTAGCCAGTTGCTGAAAACGAACCAGATCGCGACGGGCATTGGTCAGCGAAGCCTGGTCTTTTGCCAGCTGTCCTTGCGCCTGGGCGAGGGCAACTTTAAATGAGCTGGGGTCAATTTCCGCCAGTAGCGTACCGGCGCTGACCTGCTGACCTTCCTTAAAATGGATAGCAATAAGCGGACCCTCTACCCGGCTACGTACCGTCGCGGTATTGGTGGCCGTCACGGTCCCCAACCCATTAAGGAAATGCGGGACAGCCTGCTGCGTGGCAGTGGCAACCTGAACCGGTGCCAGCGCACCGCGCATACCACGAGCCGCTCCAGCTGATGGGCCTTGACGGCTACTTGCCTGAGGAGCGGATGCCGGGGCGGTTTGCTGACTACGCCAGAACCACACTGCGGCGACCAGAACAACAACGATCCCAGCCAGCCATAATCCGCGTGAAATTTTCCTGCTTTTGCCTGTCATAGGGGGTCCATTCTCTTTCTAAAACTATAAGGCTAGTGTAATGAAATATAGCCGGGGAATAATGGAGTAAATATGAAGTACTGTATGGATATACCCGTCATACTTCAAATTGCCTGGGTGTTGCCAGCGTTCAGACAGCCGAATCACATAGTGTATCTATGCTCATCGTCTGTCTTCACTTGGCGCCTACAGGTAACTCGAATTATTTAGGGTATAGTACTCTTCAATAGAAAAAACATCACTAAAAAGAGGGTGTTGTAGCTGATGTCGGGAATATCGCCTCCAGTGGCGGAGGGCGATATTCAGACAAGTCTGGATGTGTTCTAGCGGAAAATAATCTCAGACCAGCGCGCCAGGCCCTGGGTTACCGAACCAAAATCATCTCCACCCGCAATAGGGATACCCGGGAGCTGACGGCTGAGCGCTGAGCGCAGCAGCGGTGAGCGTGCGCTGCCTCCGGTCAGATAAATCACATCTGGCTGGACATCGCTGCTGTTCATCGCCAGGGTCACTTGTTCCATAATCCGTTGCAGTGGCTGGCTGATAGCCGCCTCCAGAGCCTGCTGGCTAATATCACAGCCAATACCTGGCGCAATAAAGGGCAGTAAGGTCGCCACTTGCTCGCTATTTGAGAGTGCAATTTTACTTTCTTCAGCGGCGCGAACCAGACGATAACTCAGGCGCTGACGCCAGACCTGGTGCAGGTAAGCCACCTTTTCTGGATCTTTCGCATGATATTGCATCTCATTGAGCGCTCGCCCGTTAGCACTGGCGTAAAACTCATTCTGAGCAGGTACATCGTTAATCGCCACGGCATTCCACCACGGCAGAACCGGCAGAGCGTTGCCATTTTGCATTTCACCGCCCATTCCTAACAGCGGTGACAGCTGTTTAAAGGCCAGCATAATATCGAGATCGTTACCGCCGACTCGGCAACCACTGTGACCGAGTAAACTGGCGGTACGGTCTGACTGGCTATGCCATTGTGGTCCCATCAGCAGAACCGAACAGTCAGTGGTTCCGCCACCAATATCCACCACCAGCACGCGTTTTTCTTGCTGTAGTGTGGCTTCAAAGTCCAGCCCAGCCGCTACCGGTTCAAACTGAAATACCACCTGACTAAATCCGGCGCGATGAGCGGCACGTTCCAGGATCCCTTCCGCCTGACGGTTGGCTTCTTCGCCCCCCATGCCCTGGAAGTTGATCGGCCGACCAATCACTGCCTGGGTCGGCGACTCGCTCATCTGCGTTGCGGCTTGCTGACGAATATGCAGCATCATGGCACAGACCAAGTCTTCAAATAGCGCAACCTGCTGAGGTTTGAGCCCGGTGGCGCCGAGAAACGACTTCGGTGATTTCACGAAGTACACTTCTTCGGGATCTTCCATATACTGGCGCAGTGACTGTAAGCCAAACTGCACACTGCCGGGCAGAACTTCAATATCTTCCTCACGGTTAAAACTGACCGCCCGACGCAATAGCGCCTGGGTTTCGTCCCGGTTGGCCGGAACCCCATGATGGCGGTATAACCACTCACTGACCGCTTCCCGGGTCGGGGCGCATAACATTGACGGAAGAAAGGTGGAGCCTTGCTCCATCTCCAGTAATTGCGGTTTACCTTCGCGCATTATCGCGACAGAACAGTTTGCCGTGCCGTAGTCAAAACCAATATTCATAGCCATTTTCCATCCCCATGCCATTGAGAAGCGGGCGACTTTAGCGGAATGAACGCCGTACGGCAACTGAATAACTGCAGCCGACCTGCTAATGGAATAAATTCCAGGCGACAGGCCGCGTTGACGGTTTCTTAGAGCAGGGAGGTCACAGTCATCGTCACCCGCCAGCGGCGGGCGACGGAGGAAAGTCGTTAGTTAATGGCGAAGTAGCTGTGACTGAGTAATAGATCCAGCGGCTGGGCAGGGGAGACGGACTCCCCGAATATTAAGTCAATGCCCAAGCCTGAGAGCGTATCGAACTGGGCCTGAGTTTCAGCGGGGCCGGCAATAGAACGTAACGCTAGCCGATGTGCGTGACCATGAATAATCGACACCATCATTTCATTCATCACATTCTGGTGAATATTCACCATCAGATCTGAATCAATCATCACATAGTCAAACAGGTTACGATTCACGGTGTTTAACATTTCCGGTGCACGATTAACATGACTGATCAGTAGCTTACAACCCGCCTGTTTGAGTTTATGCAGATTATCATTCAGCTGCGTCGAGGCATGAGACAGGACTTCACTGGAAATGGATAAATGCAGCAAACGGGCGGGCATTTTATGTTTGGCCAAGTGATTCAGCAGTTCATTGACTAAGCTTTTACTGGAGAGCCCGATGGCCGAAATCGGCAGCGTCACGCCAAAGCCCTTACTGGTCAGCGTGCGGGCAAAGCGAGCAAAGAACTCTTTGATAATCCGCAGATCCAAGTCGTACTGCAAGCCTGGGTCTTGTAACTGAGATCTCAAAGCCTCTTCGTTAATCACTTCGGCGTTATTACGCCAGAAGCGCAGGGATAAGAAATAGAAACTGGTGGTCGCCGATACCCGTACCGGGGCAATAGACTGGGCGACAATCATTATTTGGTTCTGATGAATAATCTCGCGAATTTCTTGTATCTGCAGGCTGTTATTGCCCGCGTGAGCCTGCAACTGCTGGGCGTCATAGACAGTCACCCGGCCGCGACCGTTATTTTTTGAGGCGTAACAGGCAATATCCGCCTGAGATAATACCTCTTCCGCGACAGCGTTATCGCTGTTAATGCGGGTTATCCCGGCACTGGCACCGATCCGGTACTTCACCCCATCCCAGATAAAATCATAGTGGTTAATATTGCGAATGATCGCCTCTGCAATATGGCAGGCATTATCAATGGAACAATTTGGCAGCAGCAGGGCGAACTCATCGCCGCCTAAACGGGCCAGCAGATCTCCGGTGCGGATCATACTGAGCACCATCGCGGACAGCTCTCGCAGCAGAGCATCACCGGCAGCATGACCAGCGGAGTCATTGACGGCTTTAAAACGGTCGAGATCGATAAAGACCAGGGCATGTTGCTGATGATGCTCGACAGCTTCTTGCAGTAGCTGTCGCAGATGATTTTCAAAACTGTAGCGGTTAGCCAGCTGAGTCAGGCTGTCATGCGAAGCACTGTAACTGAGCTGCTTGAGCATATTTTTCGACTCGGTCACATCCTGAATCACCATCACCGAGCCAATATTATGGCCATCAAGGGTGGTCAGTGGCGTCAGGCTGTAATGGATATCATAGTGAGCACCATGGCGGGAATGCAGCACTAAATCCTGCTCGATCAGCGGGTGTGAGAAAATACCGTTATAAATATCGTTCAGAATCGGTCCGGTATCGCCGAGGGTAATATGCAGCACACTCTGAATCGGCAGGCCCAGCGCATCTCTTTGCGAACAGCCGCTGAGGCGTTCAGCAATCGGATTCATAAAGGTGATTTTCATTTCGACATCGGTACATATCACCGCTTCACCGATCGAGTCGAGGGTGATATGCAGACGTTCTTTTTCCTGGTAAAGCGCCTCATTCAGCTCTTTTACCTCGGTCATATCCATATTAATGCCTAAAAAGCGTTCCGTTTCGCCATTTCTGGCCAGCACCCGGTTGGCAAAGGAACGGATATGACGGATACCCCCTGAGGTCTGAATACGAAACTCTTGCTTGAAATGTTCATTGTTTTTGACAATTCGCTGAGCAAACAGCTCAAGACGCGCCCGGTCTTCTTCAACGACACATTGCAGCCAGACTTTGTAGGTCAGCGGAGTATGCGGTGAAACATCGTACAATTCATACATCCGCTTATCCCAGTTCAGGGAGTTATCGATTAAATCCCACTCCCAGATACCGATACCCCCCGCTTCATTCGCCAGGGTAATACGTTCCATCAACTGACGATTGACTTGCTCACTGTGCTTCAGCTCATTGATATCTTCAATCTGAGCGATGTAATAGAGCGTCTCGCCCTCAGGGTCACGCACTACTGAAGTCGTCAGCAGGGCCCAGACCACCTTTCCTTCGCTGGTGTAATAGCGTTTTTCCATCGAATAGCTGTTGATATCACCGGCAGACAGTTTTTCCAGCTTTTCGAGATCGCTTTTTAAATCACCCGGCCAGGTGATTTGCTGGAAAGTGAGCGCCAGTAATTCACCGGGAGAGTAACCGAGAAAACGACATAACGACTGATTGACCTGGAGCCATTTACCCTCAGGTGAGACTAGCGCCATGCCGATAGCGGAATATTCCATCGCATTACGGAACCGGGTCTCGCTGGCGGCAATGAGTTTACGCTCTTCTCTGAAGGCATACATCACCATCGTCATGGTATTGGCTGGGAGTAATAACATCAGGAACGGCAGCCAGGGGGTATAAGCGAGAACGCTGGAACTGACAGTATTTTTGACCGTGTCGAGTGAGAAATACCCGGTTGCAATCACCGTGGACAAGACAATCACGGTAGCAAAAAACAGCAAAAAGGCATGTAACCTGGGTAACCTGATAGCGCTCCACATTAAGATAACGATGATAAAAGTGAGCGGCCAGGGAAGATAAGTCAGCGCTAAAAAGCCCAGCAACAAGGTAACGGCAAGGGTAATAGTGGTTTCAGCAATCCACTGTAAGTGATAGCTCTTGGGGAGCGCGCTGGGGGTAAACAACAGACCAATCGGCAAAAATGCCAGCGTACCCACCACTTCTGCCGACACCCAGACACTGAATAATTGTATCGCAGGTAAATTAATAGCGCCGGCCAGTGTCATCGCCATCATTCCACCCATCAGCGGTGGAATAAGCGTCCCGCAGAGGATCGTTTTGGCCCAATCGTTGAGGCTGGCTAATGGATTATCGCCCGGCAAGAAGCGGCGTAGCAGTAATGCGCCGACTAAAGCTTCAATAACGTTAATGACGGTGAAAAGGAATGAGACCAGGCTTACAGCGTGCCAGAGGCTACTGGCAATAAAGCAACCGGCTGCACAGACCAGTCCGATAAAAGGCCATAACTTAATCGGATTGCGGTAAAAAGCAGCCATCATCAACGCAGTGACTAACCACAGCGGCGCGACAGCAGCATAAGTATCTGTCAGAGTGCGCGTGTACAGAGTGAAAATAAAGCTGAGTAGCCCTAAACTGAACAATAGCATCAGCGACCGCGGTGCGATTTTTGCTGGTTGATTATTTTGCTTCATTACTGCCCATACGCCAGGCTACAGGCCCGGGCGAAGTAAATAAAAAAAGTTTAAAGGACGTTAACGCATTCACGCTGCTTTCATATGAAAAACAAAGAGCACCCACAGGCATAGAGAGTCTCGGTACTTTAGCGCATTTCACGACAGTCACATCCAGGTAACGTAAAGTATCACGGCTATATACCCGCCATACTTCAAGTTGCTCAGGGTTGCTTTCATCAATCCAGCCGAATTACATAGTTTATCTATGCTCATCGCCCGGATTGGCTCAGCGCCTACAAGCAACTCGAATTATTTAGGGTATACCCGTCATACTTCAAGTTGCTTGGGCGTTGCTTTCATCAATCCAGCCGAATCACATAGTTTATCTATGCTCATCGCCCGGATTGACTCAGCGCTTACAAGCAACTCGAATTATTTAGGGTATACCCGTCATACTTCAAGTTGCTTGGGCGTTGCTTTCATCAATCCAGCCGAATCACATAGTTTATCTATGCTCATCGCCCGGATTGACTCTGCGCCTACAAGCAACTCGAATTATTTAGGGTATATGCTAGTACAAACCATTTATAATTCCTACGAACGTTTTGTTAAATATACGCTTTACGCCCGAAATAATTTGCGATGATTATCCCGTTCAGAAAGCAAAGAGTTTGCTGAGTTGAGCGAGAGAAAAAGAGAGGTTTTCGGGACTTTATGGCAAATATGACGGGTAACAGACTGGCATCAGTCCGCTGTTAACCCTATACTTGCGGCGTTTAGCGTCGATACCCGGGCAACGTCAAGTGTGACGGGTGTAAAACGCATCCTCCCATATAACTTTTTGTATTCAGGCCGTAAAAACATGACTGAACAGTCTCATCAATGCGTCATTATAGGAATAGCCGGCGCATCGGCTTCAGGGAAAAGCCTTATTGCCAGTACACTCTATAGAGAACTGCGTGAACAAGTAGGTGATGAGCACATAGGTGTCATTCCGGAAGATAGTTACTATAAAGATCAAAGCCATCTGTCGATGGAAGAGCGAATCAAGACCAATTACGATCATCCCAGCGCCATGGATCATAACCTGCTGTTTCAGCATTTACAGATGCTGAAATCAGGGCAGGCGATTGAGCTGCCAGTCTACAGTTATGTAGAACATACGCGGATGGAGAAAAGTATTCATCTGGTTCCTAAAAAGGTCATTATCCTTGAAGGTATTCTGCTGCTGACTGATGCCCGGTTACGCGACGAGATGAACTTTTCTATCTTCGTTGATACCCCGCTGGATATTTGTCTGATGCGCCGTATGAAACGTGATGTCAACGAGCGCGGGCGCTCAATGGATTCGGTTATGGCCCAGTACCAGAAAACCGTGCGGCCGATGTTCCTGCAGTTTATTGAGCCTTCAAAACAGTACGCCGATATTATCGTACCGCGCGGCGGCAAAAACCGTATTGCCATTGATATTCTGAAAGCAAAAATATCTCAGTTTTTTGAGTAACAGGTCAGTAGCTAGCTGCAATAACAGGCATGACTGATAACCATCAGCCTCAGATAAATGATGAGCACTGTCCAAACAGTGACTCGGTTTTCTGAATACCGCTAAAAGCCGGGTAGCCGGCGATAAGGTATAAGGGGGCGACGCCCGTTGACTGATGGTTGATTTAATTTGATAAGGAGAGCCCATAATGCGTTTGTGTGACAGAGATATTGAAGCCTGGCTGGACGACGGCCGTTTAACCATTACGCCACGTCCCCCGGTTGAACGCATTAATGGCGCCACAGTTGATGTGCGTCTGGGCAATAAATTCAGAACCTTTAGCGGTCATACTGCTCCGTTTATCGACCTGAGCGGTCCGAAAAATGAAGTCAGCGCTGCGCTGGAACGCGTGATGAGTGAAGAAATCGTGCTGCCCGAGGGCGAAGCCTTTTTCCTGCATCCGGGTGAACTGGCTTTAGCGGTGACGCTTGAGTCTGTGACCATACCAGCAGATTTAGTCGGCTGGTTAGATGGCCGTTCTTCACTTGCCAGACTCGGTTTAATGGTCCACGTCACGGCACACCGTATTGATCCCGGCTGGCATGGCTGTATCGTGTTAGAGTTTTATAATTCAGGTAAACTGCCCTTAGCACTGCGACCGGGTATGCTGATTGGCGCCCTGAGCTTCGAACCGCTAAGCGGACCGGCGGACCGGCCTTATAACCGCCGTCAGGATGCAAAATACCGCGATCAACAAGGGGCTGTCGCCAGTCGCATAGATAAAGACTAACGACAATAGCGGCTTATCTTGTCAGACTTTATTAGTATCATTATCATCAGACTGAACTAAGATAAGCTCTAGAACTTGTTAATCATCGTTCTGAGGATGCTATGAAACGACTCTTGACCACATTGATGATTTTACTCGTGGTGATCGTTGCTGGCCTTTCTGCACTGATTTTGTTGGTTAATCCCAATGATTTCCGTGCCTATATGGTACAGCAAGTCGAAGACCGTAGCGGCTATCAGCTTAATATCGAAGGACCGCTACGCTGGCATGTCTGGCCCCAGCTCAGTATTTTATCCGGGCGAATGTCATTAACCGCACCGGGCGCCAGCCAGCCGATTGTCAGCGCCGAAAATATGCGCCTTGATGTTGCGCTCTATCCGCTATTATCGCACCAGCTTCAGGTGAAGCAGGTGATGATCAAAGACGCGGTAGTGAAGCTTATTCCCGAGAGCCAGTCGCAAAAACCGAAAAATTCACCTGTTGCCCCACAAGGGAACTATCCCGCTGCCCCCGGCACTCGAGGCTGGTCATTTGCTATCGATAAACTCCAGGTTGTCGACAGCGTGCTGGTATTTCAGCGGGCAGATAAAGAACAAATTACCGTCCGCAATATCAACCTCGATATGGAGCAGGACGCCAGTAAAAAAGCCCATATTGAGCTCAGCAGCCGTATCAACCGCGATCAGCGGGATTTAACCTTTTCCTTGTTAGCCGATGTCGACCTCGGCGATTATCCTCATCAGCTGAATGCCAGCGTCTCTTCGCTCAATTATCAGTTCCAGGGCGCGGGTTTGATGGCTGAAGGGATTAAAGGGAGCGGAGACTTCTCTCTCTCCTGGCAGGAAGAAGATACCTCCCAAAAACTGAGCCTGAATATCACCCAGTTTACCGCGAACGACAGTGATGTTAAGGGGGAGATAAGCTATACCTTTGGGGATGCTGCAGCCCTGGTGGTTAACCTGCAATCGCAAAAACTGAATATTGATAATCTGCTGAAAGCGGATACCGGGCATAGTGCAGAAGCCGTGGTCAGCAACCCACCGCGCCCCGTTATCGCGGAACATCCGAAGCCGGACTATAAAACCCTGCGAACCACGCAGGCAGATATCAGCCTTGCGGCGAATACACTCCAGTGGCGGGGGCTCAATATTACCGGACTCCAGAGCACGCTCACCAACCGCAAAGGCTTGCTGACGATAGAGACACTGGATGGCCAGATAGGTCAGGGCAGTTTATCTTTGCCAGGTTCCTTTGATGTGCGTGGGGCTCAACCCAAATATAGCTTCCAGCCACAGCTAAACCAGATTGAGATTGGCACTATTTTACACGCCTTTAACTATCCGGTAGTGGTCACGGGTCTGTTATCCCTGAATGGCTCCCTGACTGGGAATGAGCTGACGGCGAGTGCCTTCCGTGAAAACTGGCAGGGTAATGCGCAAATCAACCTTAATCAGGCGCTGCTCCAGGGCATGAACTTTCAGCAGCTGATCCAGCAGGCGGTAAGCCGTTCCGCCGCGGGGATCTCTATTCTCGGTAATGACGAAAACGCCACCGCGCTGGATAATCTAAGCGCCCAGGTGCGCTTAAACCGCGGTAACCTGCAGCTTAGCTCGATGTCCGGTCAGTCAAAGATGCTGGCGCTGAGCGGCCAGGGAAATCTGAATATTATCCGTGAAGACTGTGATGTGCTGTTCCAGATAAAAGTGAACGGCGGCTGGCAGGGGAGTAACAATAAGCTGATCCGGTTGCTGGAAAGCACCGCCATTCCACTGCGCGTTTATGGTCCGTGGCAGCAACTCAGCTACAGCCTGCCGATAGACAAGGTGCTGCGTGACCTGCTACAAGGCGAAGTGAAACAGCGCGTCAATCAGTGGCTGGACAACAGAGTCGAGCAGGAAGGCATTGACGACCTTAAACACCTGCTGAACGAATTTTAATGTCCGGCAATACTCACTGCCGCTAATCTAAAAAAAGGCCGTCATAGCGTTATGATGGCCTTTTTTATAAGCTAGTAAGAATTATCCTGGTGGTGGGAATACTCTTAAAATAACCGCAAAAAAAAGAACGTCAGGCTGTTTTTATCGCCAGTTAACGAGACGAAATTAGGGGAGGAAATTCTGTAATATCGCTCATAACGCGGGCGAAACTAAAAAATATATTTATGAAACAGAACAACTGGCCTCAAAAAACTGTTCTCTGCCACTCAGCGCCAGCGGCAATGAAATTTTAATTGCTAATCATAGTTGCCAAAAGGAATTGCCAGCGGGTTTTATAACAGCAGACTATTCTTAAAAAATAAGTGTTTATCCTGATTTGGCTATGTATATGAAAAATAACCTGGATTTCATTTTTTAATATAAAAAACTGCCATAATGACGCTGTTAATATGATGCTCTGACTAAATGCAATCTTTTAGTGTTATATTTTAAATGTTACCGCAAGATGAAGTTCAGATAATGAACGCTAACATCCCCGCGACAGAGAAGAAATTTCCACGCTAAGTGCGGAGGAAATAAACACTATCCGCTGCAAAAGGATGGTGAACACTTTTTTGTATCGCTATTATGTTAATTGTTACTGGAATCAAAACACGAAATGATTATAATCTTTCGGTAATTACTCAGTGGGATGACAAATGACGAATTTAAAAGCGGTGATCCCGGTAGCGGGATTGGGAATGCAGCTGTTACCAGCGACCAAAGCTATCCCTAAAGAAATGCTACCAATCGTTGATAAACCGATGATTCAATATATTGTTGATGAAATCGTCGCAGCAGGTATCAAAGAGATTGTGCTGGTCACCCACTCATCAAAGAATGCGGTTGAAAACCACTTTGACACCTCATATGAATTAGAGACTCTGCTGGAACAGCGCGTAAAACGCCAGTTACTGGCAGAAGTGAAGTCTATCTGCCCACCGGGCGTGACCATTATGAACGTGCGTCAGCCACAGCCATTAGGCCTGGGCCACTCCATCCTGTGCGCGCGTCATATCATCGGTCAGAATCCTTTTGTCGTGGTCCTGCCTGATGTGGTTATCGATGATGCCAGCGCCGATCCGCTGCGTTATAACCTTGCAGCCATGATTGAGCGTTTCCATGAAACTCAGCGCAGCCAGGTTCTGGCTAAACACCTGGAAGGTGATTTATCTGAGTACTCGGTTATCACCACTCAGAAACCGCTGGTTAACGAAGCGGATATCAGCCGTATTGTCGACTTTGTGGAAAAACCAGACCAGCCACAGACCCTGAACTCCGACCTGATGGCCGTGGGTCGCTATGTGCTGTCTGCTGATATCTGGCCAATACTGGCGAAAACCCTGCCAGGTGCCTGGGAGCGTATCCAGCTTACCGACGCCATTGCCGAGTTAAACCAAAGCCAGCCAGTGGAAGCCATGCAGATGACCGGCGAAAGCTACGACTGCGGCAGAAAACTGGGCTATATGCAGGCCTTTGTCCAGTACGGACTGCGTAACCGCAAAGAAGGGCGTAAATTCCGCGAACATTTGCTTTCTCTGCTGGACTGATTTCAGGCGAGGCAAAGGATTAAAAACAATCAGATACGGTAGTGATGCGTCCAGATAGAACCTGACTTGAGATGCTAACTACCGTTTTTTTCGACTTAGATTTAACCAAATTGTCATCTGATTATCGACAATTTGCAGGAAAACTTTAGTCATATCTATCCTAAATAATACGTGTTACTGACAAGTGTAGGGTTAAAGAAAATAACCGACAGGTAACGTCATATCACTGATTTAGGGTTTCGGTTATCACATTAATAACACTGATAACCTTATGGCTTAAAGCACAGACAGAAAAGCAGTACAGTGCACTGGTAGCTGTTGAGCCAGGGGCGGTAGCGTGCCAATTATGTCTGTTCTGGTTTTACCATTAAATCTGACGTTAGTTCTGAATGAAGATAATACCCGGATAATAGACAGTATAACGGGAACATATTAAACCAAATATAAAGAGAGACTGTTCAAGTGAAAATTCTTGTCACTGGTGGCGCGGGGTTTATTGGTTCTGCGGTAGTTCGTCATATTATTAATCAGACCGAAGATTCAGTTGTTAATGTTGATAAACTGACCTATGCGGGTAATCCAGAGTCGCTGGCAACTGTAGATAGTAATGAACGCTATGCGTTTGAACAGGCTGACATTTGTGATGCAGCCGCGATGGCGCGTATATTTGCTCAGCATCAACCCGATGCAGTGATGCATCTGGCAGCAGAAAGCCATGTTGACCGTTCAATTACCGGACCTGCCGCTTTTATTGAAAGTAATATTGTCGGGACCTATATTTTACTGGAAGCCGCCCGTAACTACTGGACAGAGTTAAGCGCTGATAAGAAAGCCGCTTTCCGGTTCCATCATATTTCTACCGATGAAGTTTATGGTGACTTACCGCATCCGGATGAAGTCCCTGCGGGTAGCGAACTGCCATTATTTACCGAAGCGACCGCTTACGCACCAAGCAGTCCTTACTCTGCTTCAAAAGCATCCAGCGATCACTTAGTTCGCGCCTGGTTACGCACTTATGGGTTCCCTACCCTGGTAACTAATTGCTCAAATAACTATGGTCCTTATCACTTCCCTGAAAAACTTATTCCGCTAGTCATTTTAAATGCACTGGAAGGAAAACCCCTGCCAATTTATGGCAAAGGGGATCAAATCCGGGACTGGCTCTATGTAGAAGATCATGCCCGCGCCCTGTATACCGTAGTGACTCAGGGTAAAGTAGGGGAGACCTACAATATCGGTGGCCATAACGAGAAAAAGAATCTCGAAGTGGTGCATACGATTTGCGATCTGTTAGATGAAATAGTTCCCAAGCAAGGTTCATACCGCGAACAGCTGACCTATGTCACAGACAGACCAGGACACGATCGCCGCTATGCGATCGATGCAGATAAAATCAGCCGCGAACTGGGCTGGAAACCACAAGAAACCTTCGAAACAGGCATTCGCAAAACAGTGGAATGGTACCTTAACAATCAACAGTGGGTGGCTAACGTAAAAAGCGGTGCTTACCAGACGTGGATTGAGCAGAATTATTCCAAGCGCAAGGCCTGATTACTTTTATCAAAGTAGAGGCATAAGTTCATTGAAATAGAATACGAATATTATGCCTCGATTCAAAAACATCTCTCTGTTCTCTATATTGATAAAAATTATATCAGTATTTATCAATATAGGCGTTCAGATAATAAAACTAAATGTCTGAATTAAATTTCAGCAGCATAAATATTGAATGAGAAAAAATGACAACACATAAAGGTATTATTTTAGCGGGTGGTTCTGGGACACGTTTATATCCATTGACAATGGCAATAAGTAAGCAGTTATTACCTGTATATGATAAGCCAATGATTTATTATCCGCTTTCAGTACTGATGCTGGCAGGTATTCGTGAAATTTTAATTATTACCACACCTGAAGATAAAGTTAACTTTGAACGTTTATTGGGTGATGGCAGCCAGTTTGGTATTAAACTTGAGTACGCCGCGCAGCCTAAACCTGAAGGGCTGGCTCAGGCATTCTTGATTGGCGAAGAGTTTATTGGCGATAGCAGTGTCTGCTTAGTACTGGGCGATAATATTTTCTACGGTCAGTCTTTCTCGCCTAAGTTAAAAGAAGCTGTAGATCGTGCTCAAGGGGCAACAGTATTTGGCTATCAGGTCAAAGACCCTGAACGCTTTGGTGTGGTTGAGTTTGATAAAAATAGAAAAGTATTATCCATCGAAGAAAAACCGCAGCTGCCGAAATCAAATTATGCAGTAACGGGTTTGTATTTCTATGATAACCATGTTGTTGAGCTAGCAAAACAAGTTAAACCTTCGGCAAGAGGTGAGTTAGAAATAACCACGCTTAATGAGCTATACCTGAACAGGGGTGAGCTGCATGTGGAAATGCTCGGGCGTGGTTTTGCCTGGCTGGATACGGGTACTTATGAAAGTTTACTTGAAGCAGCACAGTTTGTTGAAACTATCGAGAAGAGACAAGGGTTTAAAATTGCCTGTCTGGAAGAGATTGCCTACAATAACGGCTGGATGAGCAAGCAAGACCTTAAAGACAGAGCAGCCATTATGAGTAAAAATAGCTATGGTGAATATCTGTTAGGCTTAATTAAGTAATATGACAACGCTCAGAAGTAAAACAACTCATAGCCTTAAGTGGAGTGCCATAGAACGTATAGCAACCCAGGCCATTCAACTTATTGTTATGCTTATTCTGGGCCGAATCATTGGTCCGGATGCATTCGGTTTGATAGGCATGTTAGCCATCTTTATTGCACTGGCACAGACGTTTATTGATAGTGGCTTTAGCAATGCACTGATCCGTAAACAGGATGCAAATGAAGCTGATTATGCAACAACGTTTTACTTCTCGGTTGCTGTTGCTGTTGTTTGCTATCTACTCTTGTTTATCAGTGCTCCTTATATTGCTGATTTTTACCAACAGCCTGCATTAACAGCACTGACCCAGATCCTGGCATTAACCATTGTGGCTAATGCATTTTCAACGGTACAACGTACTCAGCTGATTACCAGGATGGATTTTAAAACCCAGGCCAAAGCCTCTTTGCTTAGTGTCGTATTGAGTACGCTATTAGCAATCGCCGCGGCAGTAATGGGCTTGGGCGTCTGGGCGCTAGTGATACAAACACTAAGCTTCGCTGTATCAAATACCTTACTGTTAAATTTATACCTCCGCTGGTATCCAAAAACAGGTTTTTCAAAAGAATCGTTTAGTTATCTCTTTGGCTTTGGTTCAAAACTATTATTATCCGGGCTTATTGATACTGTCTATAATAATGTTTATCAGATTATTATAGGTAAAATATTCTCGGCAGGGCAGTTAGGTTTTTTTACCCAGGCCAAAAATTTAACCTATATGCCATCAATGACGCTGACAGCAATTATTCAAAGGGTAACCTACCCGATGATGAGCCAGATACAGCATGATAAAGAGGCCCTCGAAGCTGCTTATTTACTAACGTTACGCTTAGCAGCGGTGGTTATTTTCCCTTTGCTTATTGGACTGGCTATTATAGCCAAACCTTTTTTAGGTTTAGTTTTAGGTGCAGAATGGCAGCCAGCGGCTATTTATATGAGCATCTTAGCGCTGGGTTATATGCTCTATCCGATTCATTCGATCAATCTTAATTTACTGCAGGTTAAAGGGCGCAGCGATCTATTTTTAAAACTTGAGATAATTAAAAAAGTAATTATTACACTGGTTTTAGTGATTACAGTTCCTCTTGGAATCGATGCTATCTGTATTGGTATTGCTGTTCAGTCTTATTTAGCACTAGTGGTTAATACCTACTATACAGGTAAATTAACAAGTCTAAGTATAAAAACACAGCTCGCGAAGTTAATGCCAATCTGGATTATCAGTATAGTCAGTGGCGTACTGGCATGGTTAATATCCCGATATACTAATAACCAAATAGTTGAACTTGTATCGATGTTGATTATTATGCCGATAATCTATATCGCAGCAATACGTCTGATGTTACCTGATTTATTTCAACAAATTTACTCAACAATTTTAAAGAAGAAAAATTAACATGGAAAAAATCACAGTTACTACACCACTACTGCCACCATTAGAAGAACTGACTCCCTATTTAGAAGATATCTGGCAACGTAAATGGTTGACAAACAACGGTCATTACCATCAGCAGTTAGAAAAAGAACTTTGTGAATACTTAGGTGTGAAATACATTTCACTGTTTTCTAATGGCACCCTGGCACTTATTACCGCATTACAGGCATTGGAAATAGAAGGTGAGGTGATTACCACTCCTTACAGTTTTGTTGCTACCAGTCATGCAATTATGCTTAATGGCTCAGTACCCGTATTTGTTGATGTTGAACCGCAGACATATAATCTTGATCCCGCGAAAATAGAAGCAGCTATTACTGATAAAACGACTGCGATTATGCCTGTACATGTTTATGGCAATCCTTGTGCGCATGAAGAAATTAAAAGAATTGCCGATAAGCACAATTTAAAAATCATCTATGATGCTGCTCATGCCTTTGGTGTTAAAAAGAATGGTGAGTCAGTTCTAAACTGGGGTGACTTATCCATTCTAAGTTTTCACGCCACTAAAGCCTATTCAACTATAGAAGGTGGGGCTGTCATCTGTCATACCGCAGAGATGAAGCAGAAACTCGATAAGTTGAAAAATTTTGGCTATGACTCCGAAGTGGAAATTTCCATGTTAGGGACTAATGCTAAAATGAACGAGCTTCAAGCCGCTTTTGGGCTTGCTACATTAAAACACATTGATTCGGCAATTAAAAAGAGAAGAGTGGTTGCCGAAAAATATAGAAAAATCATTGATAGTATCGATGGTCTGTCATATATAATTGCTGACTCTGATGTTGAATCGAATAATTCATATTTTCCATTGATAGTTGATGAAGCTGTATATGGATTGAGTCGAGACGCACTCTATAATAAATTAAAAGATAATAACATAATAGCAAGGCGTTATTTTTATCCATTGATTACTGATTTTGATTTTTATCAGAAAAGATTATCGATGCTTGCCTATGATTTACATATTGCAAAAAAAATATCTGAAAACGTAATTTGTTTGCCTTTGCATCATGAACTTGAAGTAAATCAAATAGAGTATATTTCAAAATGCTTATAGATAGTATTTATATCATTGGTAGTTCTGGACATGCAAAAGTCATTATTGATTTAATTGAAGAACAAAAAAAATATAATATAAAGGGTATTATTGATGATTTTAAAAATGTAGGCGAAAATTTTTTAGGCTATGAGATATTGGGGGGGGTTGATTATTTTAAAAAAAAACGTGACGTAGTAGAAGAAAAAATTAATGTCATTATTGCAATTGGAGAAAGTAAATATCGCGAGATAATAGTTAATAAATTAAAAAATATTGAAAAGATAAAATACCCCGTGATGATACACCAAAGTGCAATAGTATCAAAACGTGCCATCATATCTGATGGAACAATCATATTAGCAAATTCGATTGTAGGTGCTAATGCAAACATTGGTGAGCATTGTATCTTAAACCATGCTTGCTGCGTAGATCACGATACTGTACTTCACAGTTATACCACTATATGCCCTAATGTATTTATTGCAGGTAATGTCATAGTGGGGAAAGGATCTATGATAGGGATTGGAACTAATATTATAGAGAAAATAAATATAGGAACAAAAACGTATATTGGTGCTGGTTCCTGTGTCATTAAAGATACAGTTGGAAACTCTTTATATTTTGGTAATCCTGCTGTATTGATTAAATCTATTTCTGATAAGGACACTTTTTTTAGTTGAAAACAGCCATGATAAAATACATACATATATGTCCAGATGAGAAATTTATCAATGCAGCAATGTTACAATTCAATGAAGTTAACAAGCAAGAGAACTTTTTTATTATCGTGAACGATAATGACAAGTTAACGTATGTAGATAGTAAAAATTGCTTGATGCTGAGACCCGCTGCATTATATTTATTTATACTAAAGAATTTTTTTTCTTTAAGAAAAAAAACTATAATTTTACATTCAGTAAAAAAATTCTCTAAAATTGCAACTATGCTTTTACCACCAGGATGCAAAGTTGTATGGATTGGATTTGGATTTGACTACTATGGCTATATTAAATATAGTAAATTTAATTTTTTTAAAAAAATAACTGAATTTCTTTTTTTGAAAAAAATTGATTTTTTCTCTCCTGTATTGATAAATGAATATGATTTAATTAGAAATAGTGTTCCTTACTTTAAACCACAGATCCTTGATTGGAATTATGATGTTGTAACATTTTATTGGGATACTATCCTGCCAATAATGGAATATAAGATTTTAATTGGTAATAGTGCAACTATAACTAACAACCATATTGAAATATTAACTATATTGGAAAAACTAAATTTAAAATGTGAAATCGTAGTACCACTATCTTATGGTTCAGTAGATTATAAAAATGAAATACTATCTATATTAGAAAGTATAGATTTAGAAACAAGACCATTATTAGACTATATGGATATAAATGATTATTACAATGAGATATGCTCATGTTCTCATGTCATAATGAATCATTCTCGCCAGCAGGCATATGGAAATATAATGATTGCTTTATTTGCAGGATGCAAAATTTTCTTGAGACGGGAGAACCCTCTTTATGAATATTTAAAAACGAGTGGTTTTTATATATATACAATAGATGACATAGAACAAGAAATAACAAGCAAGTTGATCATTAATGAAAAAGAACATAATCAAAAACTTGCTAAATATTTATATTCTAAGACCCGTTTTTTGAGTAGGACAAAGTATTTTACTGAGTTGGTTAAAAATGAATAGTAATTTATCACGAAGTATACTTTTTAATTTTTATATTATTATTAACGTTGTATTTTCTATAATTTTTATTTCTGTCGGTTATCTTGGAGGAGATTTTTCAGGAAGAAATATTATAAGCAACCCATATAGTATCATAATTGCGTTAATTGTTTTTTTAGTAATCATGTTTTTTATTTTAAAATTAATTTTTCCATTGTTAGAAAAATTAATGGCACCAAAAAATGTTCTTATATATGAGCATTCCAGAGTATTAGATTACTTGTTTTTACTCATTGCTATTTATTTTTTAGCGTGCTCTTTATTGGGTGTAAGTAATCATAGAGTAGAACACACTCAACTAAAGTTACCATCCGCTTTTTTCTATATATACTCACTGTTATCACCTGCATATTTATTATTAATATATATATTTTACAATTATAAATCTTCTAGTAAAACATATTATTCCATTATTGCTCTAACAATAGTTTCATCGTATTTGAGCGGTACTAGTTTTATATTATTATACTTGTTACCATTATATATAATAAAGAGTAGAAAAAGGGTAAATGGTCGAAAACTATTATTGCTTATTGTTTCTGGCATTGCTATATACCCTATATTTAGATTTTTAAAATACGCACTGAACTCTATGTTTAATTTGTCTTCCTCATTTGATTTCATGGAGCTTGAACAATATATAAATGCCACATTTAGTGAGACATCTTACATCGATTTATATTTTAATTTTTTGCAGCTCTCACTAGAACGGTTTCAAATAGTATCTAATATATCTTATATTATTGATAATTCTAATTATTTATATAGCCTGAGTAAGAATCAAAATATTCTGAATGTGGATTTCTTTATTTTTAGAACAATTGAGGACATTTTATCTGGAGGAAACTCGGGTAGCATAATCATTCAGAAAATTGTGGCTGGTAGTATAAATGGTTCGCAAACCTGGTCATCACAAATTAGTTTGGCTGGATTTGCAATTATAGAAGGATTGGAATCAGTACCTATATACCTATATATGCTAGTTATGCTTGCACTAAGTGTGTTCATGTCTAAGTTTCTTTCTAGTGATAGCCAAGTACTAGAATTAACGTGGCTGAATACGCTATTATTTATTTGCCATGGATGGGTGGGACCTTTTACATATTATGTATATTCATTATTTGTATTCATAATTATAGTTTCTATTTTTAATTTTTTCAAAATAATGAAGAGTAAATACTGATGTATAATGAAAGAAAAGTTTCTATAGTCATAACTAGCTATAATCGTGGTTTCTTACTTGATAGGGCTATTAAAAGTGTAATTGAACAAACATATAAGAATATTGAGATCACGGTCGTTGATGATCATTCAACTGATCAAAATACTATTGACGTATTAAATCATTATTCAGATAAGGAGTTATTTCCATTCATCAATGTTATTATACTTAAGTCTAACATGGGGGCTAACTATTGTCGTAATATTGGTATAGAAAATAGTAGTGGTTATTATTATACCGGTCTTGACGACGATGACTACTTTTCGCCTGATCGTATTAATTTCTTAATCAACCATTATGAAGAAAAATATGCATTTATATGCACAAATTATTTTTTGTTAAATGGAGAGGAAATAAAAAAAAGGTTCTTATTTTCCAAAAAATTGAATGAAGACTCTCTTTACAAAGTAAACTATGCAGGAAATCAAGTTTTCACTACGATTGATAAAATAAAAAATGTTCATGGATTTGATGTTAAATTAAAAAGATTACAAGATCAAGATATGTGGATCAGATTATTACAGAAATATAAAATAGCTAAAAGATTTAGTGAAACTAACTATTTAATGGATGTAAGTCATGATTTTAAACGAATCACGAAGAGTATTAATGTGTTTCGTTCATATTTTTCTTTATACAAAAAACACAAATTTCAGATGAGTCATTCTTCTAGGAATTATAGTTTTCTTCGTCTTTACTATCTTAGAAATAATCATATTCCTGTAAAGTATATTTTTTTATCACCCATTCTTTTTTTTAAAATAAAGATTAAAGGATTTTTAAAAAAATGAAAATTTTTTATTTCGATGTTTGTGGTACTTTATTTTCAGTAAATACAACTTTTCATTTTCTTTTTTATTTATTCAAAAAAGAAAATAAATATTTTAAATTATTTTATTGTTACTTTTTGACATCTATATTTGGTAAGATTCTTAATAAACTAGGTGTTATTTCTATTCGAGCGCTACTTCTCAAAATGATAAAAGGAGTAGATCCGGAGTCCATCAATAAAATAGCTAAACTATACGTTAGTGAAGAGTTATCAAAATTTGAAATAAAAAAAACGATGGATATATTTAAAAAGCTAAATGAAGACAAAGACGCCAGAATAATATTAATATCCGCATCAATCGAACCAATAATTAAAGCCTTAAGCGACAATTACAATGTTGAGTATTATTGTTCTAAACTTGAAATAGATAATTCAAAGTTCACGGGGAAGCTTTGTTTGGACTTGAAAGGAAATAAAAGTGATTTTATTATTAAGAATAATATATCTGAAAATATATTCTATACAGATAATATAGATGATATCCCATGTGGTAAATTTGTAAATAGATTATACTTTATTAATAGAAAGAATATTAATTTGGATAAAATCTTTAAAAAAGATACATTGGAAAATGTTAGGGAGTTCAATGTTTAATTTTATTCCTTTATATTATACATTTCAGAGCAGAATAATTACTAAATCTGAACGTGTCAGTTGGGTTTTAATCTTTCCTTTATTTTTGCTGTTGATTTCATTATCATTTAACTTAAATGTATATATATTTATCTTGTCATTTTTATGTGTGATGAGTATTTATGAAGTTGGATACTTATACAATGACATCATAACAGTTAAGAAAGAGATTGCTCCAACCATTAGAATTAAAAATGAAATGGATGGTTTTAAAAAATCATTCTATTTACACATCATCTTTAGAGTTATTATTTCAGTTTCAATTTCAATTTGGATTTTTTATCTTACAAATAGTGGTTATTTATTTTATGCTATTTTATGCGTATCTTTATTCTATATTGTTCATAATACAATTCGTTCTAGAATAAATATTATAAGTTATTTCTGTTTGGTTTCTGCTCGCTATATTTTTCCTGTGTTTTTAATAGTTGATTCATCACTTCTTATTTTTTTGTTGTTAATTTTTCCTATTTGTAGAACAATTGAGCACGCATGTAAGAAAAAATATAATTTAAATTTCCTAATGCAATTAGTTAGTAATATTGACAGGTTTAGAGTTAAGTACTATTTCTTCTTACTCATTATTTATATGTCTCTATTTTTAGCTTTCGATATAAAATTAGCTTATGTTCTATTTGCATTATATTTTCTGATAATCAGACTGTTATCCTCAAAATTAAGAAATGTAGTTAAAACTAATGTTCATAAATCATATTGATAAGATCATACTATGATTTTCTTTTATACTACATCAGAGTTATGATTATTAGGTCGTATGATTATAAAAATATTTATCGTTGTTAAATCATACATGCTAATTATAATTTCCTTGCTAGCAAGTGAGATGGACCTATTGATTTACATAATGCGCTAGAGTAATTCAGTGAATGTAGGGTGATTTTAAAATATATACAAGTAACAAATGTATAACATATCATTCTATTTTCTTTTGTGGTGGGTTTATTATTCTTCTATTAATTAAACTATATTTTTAATACTAAAGTAAGTAGGTTTTATTGATGATTGCTATTACTGCAAATACTAGTTGGTATCTTTATAATTTTAGAATAAATACCATCAAGAGCCTTATCAGTTATGGATATAAAGTTGTAGCTATTGCACCTGCAGATGAATATTCACAAAAACTGGAACAATTAGGATGCTTATTTATAAATATAAATATAGATCAAGGTGGGACAAACCCTTTCAAAGATATCAAAACATTAATTAATTTCTATGGGATTCTTAAAAAGAATAATATAGAATGCATTCTTAATTTTACACCAAAAAACAATATATATGGCACTTTGGCTGCTTCATATTTAGATATAAAGTCAATTAATAATATTGCAGGGCTAGGAACTTTATTTATCGAGGAAAATATCTCATCGAAAATAGCCAGGCTACTCTACAAATTAAGCCAAAAGAATGCCACAAAAATCTTTTTCCAAAATGAAGATGACAGGGGTATTTTTTTAAACAGTGGTTATGCAAAAAAAGAAATTACCGATAGATTACCCGGTTCAGGAGTGGATCTGACCCGTTTTACTGTTAGTCCAGCACCTGATGATCATGTCGTTCGCTTTTTATTGATAGCAAGAATGCTATACGATAAAGGCATTGGTCACTATGTTGAGGCGGCAAGAATATTAAAACAAAAATATAATCAATCCGTAGAATTTAGGCTGCTTGGATTTTTAGGAGTAAATAACCCATCTGCCGTTCCTGAGTCTGAGATGCAATCGTGGGTATCTGAGGGGATAGTTACCTATTTAGGTGTTTCTGATACTGTAGAGCAAGAAATTGCTCAAGTTGATTGCATGGTGTTGCCTTCTTACTATCGTGAAGGTGTTCCTAAATCACTACTTGAATCTGGTGCTATGGGTAAACCAATAGTGACCACGGATAATGTAGGATGCAGGGAAACTGTAGATCATGGTGTTAATGGTTTTTTATGTCAGCCACGTTCTACAGAAAGTTTGGCATCAGCTCTGGAATTGATTATTCAGATGTCTCATGAAGAGCGATTAGAAATGGGGCTCGCGAGTCGTAAAAAAATGGCAGAAGAGTTTGATGAAAAGATTATCATCGATAAATATCTTCTTGCAGTAAAGGATTGCCTAAGAAATTGAAATGAAATTTCATGTTTAATTTTTTCATTAGTTATTGTTTGAAATAACATTTTCATAAATTGATTCATTTTCTTTAATGTTTATTATAAATGATAAGCTGGTCGTCCTGCTCTATTACATAGTGTTTTTCAATGTAAGTATTTAAAGTGTTTTTAATCCTGCAGGGTTAATTACATATAATCTGTTTATTGCTATAGAGTTCACATCTGTTGTAAATTCGATATAAGATCTATTGATATCACCAGACAGGAGTAAAGAATGTCCAAGCAACAAATCGGCGTTGTCGGTATGGCTGTAATGGGGCGCAATCTGGCGCTGAATATCGAAAGCCGCGGTTATACTGTGTCTATTTTTAACCGCTCAAGCGACAAGACCGAAGAAGTCGTTGCTGAGAACCCGGGTAAAAAACTGGTTCCTTACTACAGCGTTAAAGAGTTTGTTGAGTCGCTGGAAACTCCACGCCGTATCCTGTTGATGGTGAAAGCCGGTGCAGGTACCGACAGCGCGATTGATTCCCTGAAACCTTTCCTTGAGAAAGGCGACATCATTATTGATGGTGGCAACACCTTCTTCCAGGACACCATTCGTCGTAACCGTGAACTGTCTGCTGAAGGCTTTAACTTTATCGGTACCGGTGTTTCCGGCGGTGAGGAAGGGGCGCTGAAAGGTCCTTCTATTATGCCGGGTGGCCAGAAACATGCTTATGAACTGGTTGCGCCAATCCTGACCAAAATTGCTGCTGTTGCCGAAGACGGCGAGCCTTGCGTGACCTATATCGGTCCGGACGGTGCAGGCCACTATGTGAAGATGGTGCATAACGGTATCGAGTATGGCGATATGCAGCTGATTGCTGAAGCCTATTCACTGCTGAAACACGGTCTGGGCCTGTCCAATGAAGAACTGGCCACCACCTTTACCGAGTGGAACCAGGGCGAACTGAGCAGCTACCTGATCGACATCACCAAAGATATCTTCACCAAAAAAGATGAAGAAGGTAAATATCTGGTTGATGTGATCCTGGATGAAGCGGCTAACAAAGGCACCGGAAAATGGACCAGCCAGAGCTCACTGGATTTAGGCGAGCCGCTGTCCCTGATTACCGAGTCCGTCTTTGCCCGTTATATCTCCTCTCTGAAAGAACAACGCGTTGCGGCCTCGAAAGTGCTGACCGGTCCACAGGTTAAAGCTGTTGAGGGTGAGAAAGCAGAATTTAGCGAGAAAGTGCGTCGTGCACTGTACCTGGGTAAAATTGTTTCTTACGCTCAGGGCTTCTCTCAGCTGCGTGCCGCTTCTGAAGAGCACAACTGGGATCTGAACTACGGTGAAATCGCGAAGATTTTCCGCGAAGGCTGCATTATTCGTGCGCAGTTCCTGCAGAAAATTACCGATGCTTATGCACAGAACCCGGCTATCGCTAACCTGCTGCTGGCGCCGTACTTTAAAAATATTGCTGATGAATACCAGCAAGCTCTGCGTGATGTTGTGGCCTATGCTGTACAGAACGGTATTCCGGTACCGACCTTTGCTGCTGCTATCACTTATTACGACAGCTACCGTGCCGCGGTGCTGCCTGCCAACCTGATCCAGGCGCAGCGTGACTACTTCGGGGCGCATACTTATAAGCGCACTGATAAAGAAGGTGTGTTCCACACTGAGTGGCTGCAAGACTAAGATTAGTTTTTATCCTGCTCTAGCCCGGCGTTGTCGGGCTTTTCGTATCGAAATAAATAACTGTCTTATTAACTACCCATTCTGGATTTCTCAGTGCTGGTTATTTATTTCAATATTATTCCTAAGCTATTCATCTTGAAATAAATTAATAATAGGCGTTAAATATCGCCATCATTATGATTGATGTTAGCTTTATGTTATCTATTATCTCAATTATATAAGTGAACAGAATGAAAATTGCTATCGCTGGAACAGGCTATGTTGGTCTGTCAAATGGTATTTTAATTGCCCAGAATCACGAAGTTGTTGCGCTAGATATTGTCCCGGCAAAAGTAGAAATGCTGAATAATAAGCGTTCGCCGATTGCTGATAAAGAAATTGAGTCTTACCTGGCGAATAAGCCGCTTAATTTCCGCGCAACGACAGATAAAGAAGATGCCTATCTGGGGGCGGATTATGTGATTATTGCCACCCCAACTGACTACGATCCTAAGACCAACTACTTCAATACCAATAGCGTTGAGTCAGTGATTAAAGACGTTATGGCGATTAACCCCACTGCGGTGATGGTGATTAAGTCGACCATTCCAGTCGGTTTTACCCAGAGCATGAAGGAAAAACTGGGTACCGATAATCTGTTCTTCTCGCCGGAGTTTCTGCGCGAAGGCCGTGCCTTGTATGATAACCTGCATCCTTCGCGGATTGTGATTGGTGAGCGTTCAGAACGTGCAGAACGTTTTGCCGCGCTGTTACAGGAAGGGGCGATTAAGCAGGATATCGACGTCCTCTTTACTGACTCGACCGAAGCCGAAGCCATTAAACTGTTTGCCAATACCTATCTGGCCATGCGTGTTGCCTACTTTAATGAGCTGGATAGCTATGCGGAAAGTCTGGGGCTGAATACTAAGCAGATCATTGAAGGGGTTAGTCTCGATCCGCGCATCGGTTCTCACTATAACAATCCTTCCTTTGGTTATGGCGGTTACTGCTTGCCGAAAGATACCAAGCAACTGTTGGCTAACTACCAGTCGGTACCTAATAACCTGATCTCTGCGATTGTTGATGCCAACCGCACCCGCAAAGATTTTATTGCCGATTCGATTCTGGCTCGCCAGCCTAAAGTGGTCGGTGTTTATCGCTTAATTATGAAAACCGACTCTGATAACTTCCGTGCTTCTTCGATTCAGGGAATTATGAAGCGTATTAAAGCAAAAGGTGTGGAAGTCATTATTTATGAACCGGTAATGGCGGAAGATGAGTTTTTCCACTCCAGGGTTATTCGCGATTTGAACGCATTTAAACAAGAATCAGATGTGATTATCTCGAATCGTATGGCAGAAGAATTATTGGATGTGGCAGATAAGGTTTATACCAGAGATCTGTTCGGCAACGACTAATAACGCAGAGTAGCTGATTTATAAGCTGTATCTTGATTTTATTATTCGAGATACGGCTTTTTTTATATATATTTTTACTCAATTGGATGCGTCCCTGCATCTTTTTGTTAATTCAGGTAATTCTAAATGTTCGTGAATTAAACTTTATAGAATTCACGATACCAGTCGACAAAGTTCTTCACTCCCTCTTTTACCGACGTTTTTGGTTTAAATCCTATCACTTTATACAATGGCGCAGTGTCAGCACTGGTTTCATGTACATCACCCGGTTGCATTGGCATCATATTTTTTTCCGCCTTAATATCCAGAGCCTCTTCCAGAGCGGTAATATAATCCATAAGTTCAACCGGCGTACTGTTACCAATATTATAAACGGAATAGGCGGCAGAGCTGGATGCTGGGGAACCTGTTTCTACTGACCAGCTTTCATTTTTCTGCGGAATAACATCTTGCAGACGAACAATTGCTTCAACAATATCATCGATATAGGTGAAATCTCTTTTCATCTTCCCATAGTTATAGACATCTATAGGCTTACCTTCCAGCATCGCTTTAGTGAACTTAAATAGCGCCATATCCGGGCGACCCCATGGGCCGTATACGGTAAAGAAACGCAAACCTGTAGTGGGTAAATTATAGAGATGGGAGTAAGTATGCGACATCAGTTCGTTAGCTTTCTTGGTTGCCGCATAGAGTGAAACAGGATGGTCGACTGAGTCGTCAGTAGAAAAAGGCATCTTGCGATTCAGGCCATACACCGAGCTGGATGAGGCATATAACAGATGTTGTACCTTATTATGACGACAGCCCTCCAGAATATTTAAATGTCCAATCAGATTGGCCTGAGCATAAGCATGAGGATTTTCTAAAGAGTATCTTACCCCTGCCTGGGCGGCGAGATGAATCACACGATCAAATCTTTCATGGCTAAAAAGCTTAGCAATATTCTCGTTATCCGCTAAATCAAACTCGTAGAAAGAAAATTCTTCCCCCGATATAGCATCAAGACGGGCTTGCTTGAGAGTTATATCGTAATAACTATTAAGATTATCAATACCGACTACCTGATGTCCCATATCGAGAAGACGCTGGCTTACCTGCGAGCCAATAAAGCCAGCAGCACCCGTGACCAGAAATTTCATACTGCTCCTTTAATCTTTGTATTATTTTTATGATACAAAATAGTGGTTGCTATAATACCGCTATCTGATCCATAAGCAAAATCACGATAATATTACAACGCTTTAATAAAGAACCTATTGGCAGGTTGTGGTAGTATCATATTCCGTTATTTAATCATATTAAGGATTCTAAATCTATACGGGTCACATTTGTCGGATTATTCTGTTGAATTAAAATAATTTTTTGTTATTAGTTCTTTGTATTTATATTGAACTTTCAGGGAGTTAAACAGCTGAAAATATCGCCACTTAACTAAGAAAAACCTGATTTATGAAAAATCACGGCTATTATACAAGGATCATTAAAGAACATTTATAGCATTACAGGTAATCTGTTGTCTGATTTTTATCCACCGCATGGAGCGCATATGAACGCTGATAGTAAAATGGATCTTAAGGAACGAGATCCGAATGAGATTGATTTAATTGAAGTTGTGTTGCAGTTATGGCGCAGTAAGTGGCTGATTACCCTTTTTGTTATGCTGGGATTGGCGCTAAGCGGGGCATTTGTCGTCTATTCCCCACAAAAATGGACCTCTACCGCGACTATTACCCGGCCGGATAGCGCTCAGATTGCCAGCTACACCTTTGCGGTGAGTGTGCTGGATGGAACTCCGGCCTTTGATGGTCGGGATATTGAAACCCGCTTGGTTAACCGCTTTGCGGCGACTTTTTCGGCACTGGCTGAAACGCTGCATAATCAAAACCGCCCGGAGACTCTTACCATTATTGCGGCAGAGAAAGGGCATCCATTACCGCTTAAGCTGAGTTATCAGGCCAGTAGCGCTGAAGCTGCTCAGGCGCAGTTAACTGAGTATATTGAACAGACCAATAGCCGTATTGTCAGTGAGCTGGAGTCTAATTTACGCGAAAGCTTGCAACAGAAAATCATCGCGCTTAACAGTCTGTTAGCGACGCAGGAAAAAATCGCCCAGGAGCAAAAAGATCTGCGTATTGAGCAGATTAAAGAAGCATTAAAATTTGCTGAGGCTGCCAGTATCGTTCATCCTCAGGAGCGTCAGGGGGATAATGTCACTCAGGACACGCTGTTTTTACTGGGCAGTGAGGCACTCAGAGCCATGGTAGTGCGGGAATCGATGCGTCCGCTGGCTTATCCTGACGGCTATTTTCAGACCCGTCAGCAGCTGCTGGCGATTAAAGATATCAAAAGCGACAACATCAGTATTAGCACCTATCGCTATATACTAAAACCAACCCTTCCCGTGCGCCGGGATAGCCCTAAAACGGCGCTGGTGCTGATATTAGGGGGATTGCTGGGGGGGATGATAGGTTGTGGTGTGGTGTTGGGGCGGAATAGTATTCGAGAATATAAAGCTCGCCACTAATACCCGTCATACTTCAAGCTGCTTGGGCGTTGCTGGCGTTCAGGCAGTCGAATCACATAGTTATCTATGCTCATCGACTGCCTTCTCCTGGCGCCTACAAACAACTCGAATTATTTAGGGTATATACCCGTCATACTTCAAGCTGCCTGGGCGTTGCTGGCGTTCAGGCAGCCGAATCACTCATAGATTCAATTACTTTCAGACAGGCCACCGCTGTGGCCTGTGCTGTTTCTATAGCTACCTGTTACTTACTCTGATGTCTCTGGCGCAGGTTATCAATGACCGCGCTAAGATCCAGTTCTTGGTCTTGCAACAGAACCAGCAGGTGATAGACCAGGTCTGAGGCTTCGTTGGTCAGTTCTTCCCGATCATTGACTGTGGCGGCGAGGGCGGTTTCGACGCCCTCTTCACCGACTTTCTGTGCGATGCGCTTGGTGCCGCTGGCATACAGTCTGGCGGTGTAGGAGCTTTCCGGGTCGGCATTTTTACGTGACGCCAGCAGCTGTTCTAGCTGATAGAGGAAGTGCCAGTCATGATGCGTATCGGCGAAGCAGCTGCTGGTGCCTAAATGGCAGGTCGGGCCAATCGGATTAGCGAGTACCAGTAAGGTGTCGTTGTCACAGTCTGGGGTGATGCTGACCAGATTTAAAAAGTGACCACTGCTTTCTCCTTTAGTCCACAGGCGCTGTTTGCTGCGGGAGAAGAAAGTGACTTTACCGCTGTCGATAGTCTGCGTCAGGGCTGCCGGGTTCATATAACCCAGCATCAGCACTTCACCGGACTGGGCGTGCTGGACAATCACCGGCATTAAGTCAGCGGTTTTTTCCCAGTCTAACTGGGCAAGTTGTTGTTCGGTTAACACACTCTAATCTCCACACCCTGCTGAACTAAATAGGCCTTCAGTTCACCAATATTAATAATTTGCTTATGGAACACGGACGCTGCCAGCGCACCGTCTACATCGGCATCACGAAAGGCTTCATGGAAATGTTCCATAGTGCCAGCCCCGCCCGAGGCAATCAACGGCACATGACACACCGCGCGGACTTTACTCAGCTGCTCCAGGTCATAGCCATTACGCACCCCGTCCTGATTCATCATATTCAGAACGATTTCCCCGGCACCGCGACGCTGTACTTCTTCCACCCAGTCCAGCGTCTCCCACTGTGTGACCCGGGTACGGCTTTCATCGCCGGTATATTGATTAACATGGTATTTACCGGTCTGTTCATCAAACCAGGTATCAATCCCCACCACAATACACTGTACACCAAAGCGATCGGCCAGACGGCTGATCAGCGTCGGATCCGCCAGAGCAGGGGAGTTTATGGAGATTTTATCGGCACCAAATGAGAGGATCTGGGCAGCATCTTCCACGGACTTAATCCCCCCGGCGACGCAGAAAGGAATATCAATCACTTCTGCTACCCGCGTGACCCAGCTTTTATCGACCACACGGCCATCGCTGGAAGCGGTAATATCATAGAACACCAGCTCGTCGGCGCCTTCCTGGGCATAACGCTGTGCCAGTGGAACGATATCGCCAATAATTTCGTGATTACGAAACTGCACCCCTTTGACTACCTGCCCGTCACGCACATCCAGACAAGGAATTATCCGTTTTGCCAGCATGAAATTGCCTCCGCTGCTGTGAATTTACCTTCCAGTAATGCCCGACCGACAATCACACCGCTCACACCGCTGCCGCGCAGAGCCGCGATATCTTCCAGCCCGCCAATACCGCCTGAAGCCTGGAAAGCCACCTGTGGGAAGCGGGCACAGACTTCGCGATACAGCTCAACGTTAGAGCCACTCAGCGTGCCATCGCGGGAGATATCGGTGCATAACACATGTTTTAAGCCAAAAGGTAAAAACTGCTCAACCAGCTGCTCAAGCGTGGTGCCGGAAGTTTCCTGCCAGCCACTGACCGCTACCTGCTTCTGGCCTGCGTCATCAATACGGACATCCAGCGCCAGCACAATCGCATCGGCACCAAAGCGGGTAAACCAGCTTTGTACTTTGGCCGGGTCAGAAACAGCGGTAGAGCCAACCACCACACGGGTTGCGCCTGCATTTAGCAAGGCTTCAACATCTTGCTCAGTACGAACACCGCCGCCAACTTGCACCGGGACACTGACGCCCGCGAGCAGTTTTTGCAGCAAGGGGATCTGGCGGGCTGCGGGATCTTTTGCACCGGTTAAATCCACCAGGTGTAAAATCTCGGCTCCCTGAGTCTGGTAATCCTGGAGTCTTGGCAGCGGGTCACGACCGTAGTCACGCTGCTGACCATAATCTCCCTGATGCAGACGTACCACGGTGCCGTCAATTAAATCGAGTGCCGGAATAATCATGGTTACATCTCCAGAAAGTTTTTCAACAGCCGCGCACCTGCGGCACCTGAACGTTCCGGGTGGAACTGCACCCCCCAGAAATTGTCTTTTTGTACCGCCGCGGTAAAGGCTTCGCCATAGTGGGCTTGGGCGATAGTATTTTCGCAGACCGGCATCGCGTAACTGTGGACGAAGTAGAAATAGGCCCCTTCTTCAATACCACGGAACAGGTGATCACCGGCTTTTGGATAAACGCGGTTCCAGCCCATATGCGGTAGCGGCAGGCCGACATCTTTCATCTGTAGCACCGGTTCATCGATGATCCCGAGCATCTCGATACCGTTGCTTTCATCACTGCGGCTACCGAGCAGCTGCATACCGAGGCAGATACCCAGCACTGGCTGGGTACAGGCTTTAATCAGTGACACCAGGTCACGGGCTATCACTTCCTGCATCGCCGCTTGCGCGGTACCGACACCCGGTAACAGCAGTTTATCGGCATGCAACACGATATCCGGCTCACGGCTCACCACCGGCTCATAGCCGTGGCGCTGAATGGCCGATCTCACCGAGTGAAGGTTGGCACAGCCAGTATCGAGGATCACCACGTTCATTACAGAACTCCTTTCGAAGAAGGCAGCACATCTCCTTCCACTCGAATCGCCTGACGCAGGGTACGACCAAAGACCTTAAACAGGCTTTCGACCCGGTGGTGATCGTTTTTGCCTTTGGTTTTCAGGTGCAGCGTCACGCCCATGGTATAGGACAGGGAGCTGAAGAAGTGTTCCACCATCTCGGTGCTGAGATCGCCAACACGCTGATAGTTAAACTCGGCTTTATACTCCAGGTGCGGACGGCCAGAGATATCCAGCGCACAGCGGGCAAGGCACTCGTCCATCGGCAGCACAAAACCAAAGCGGGTAATGCCGCGCTTATCGCCGAGCGCCAGACGCAGCGCTTCACCCAGCGCCAGGCCGGTATCTTCTACGGTATGGTGATCGTCAATATACAAGTCGCCGTTAACCGAAATCTCCATGCGGAAGCCGCCGTGGGTGGAGATCTGATCCAGCATATGATCAAAGAAGCCAACACCGGTATTGATCTTGCTGCCACCTTCGCGATCCAGCCAGACTTTAACGTCGATCTGTGTCTCTTTAGTATTACGTGCCACATGGGCGAAGCGGTCACGTTTGGTCAGCTTTTCACTGATATGAGACCAGTTTAAGTCTTCGCTGTGATAGCGCAGTCCCTGAATCCCCATATTTTCAGCAAGCGTAATATCGGTCGCGCGGTCGCCAATCACATAGCTGTTGGCGGTATCCAGCACGCCGTCTTCCAGATAACGGGTGACCAGCGCGGTTTTAGGTTTGCGGCAGGCACAGTTATCGGCAGGCAGGTGTGGACAAATCAGGACTTCATCAAACTCAATACCCTGAGAAGTGAAGACCTGCATCATCAGGTTATGCGGAGCGTCAAAGTCGGCTTGTGGGAAGCTATCGGTGCCCAGGCCATCCTGATTGGTGATCATCACCAGCTTATAGCCTGCCTTTTGCAGTTGTAGCAGAGCCGGAATGACGTTGGCTTCAAAAGCCAGTTTATCCAGACGGTCAACCTGGAAGTCAACCGGGGGTTCACTGATCAGGGTACCATCGCGGTCAATGAAAAGGATTTTCTGGCTCATTTCTTCTCCGTGGCCTGGGGGCCGGGTTGTTCTTGTAGTGCAGCGATAAGGCGCTGGCATTCGGCGCGAGTACCTATGGAAATACGCAGGCAGCCGCTTAATGACGGTTGTTTATTTTGGTCACGTAAGATAATGCCTTGGTCCCACAGGGACTTAAACACCTGACTGGAATCGGTTATCTTCACCAGAATATAGTTGGTTTCGCTGGTAAACACCTGTTCAACACAAGGCAAGGGTGCCAGGGCGGTTATCAGCTCGGCGCGATTTTCAATAATTTCAGCCACCCGCTGGCGCATCGCCGCGAGTCCTTGCTCACTCAGGGCCTGAGCGGCAATATCTGCTACCGGAGTGGAAAGCGGATAAGGGGCAATCACTTTCAACAGCAGACTGATGACTTCTTTATTGGCCAGGGTAAAGCCACAACGCAAGCCTGCCAGAGCAAAGGCTTTTGACAGCGTACGCAGGATAACCAGATGCGGGTACTCAGACAGCCATTGGGTGAGTGTCGCCTCAGGGCAAAACTCGATATAGGCTTCGTCCGCCACGACAATAGTTTTATCGCGTGTCAGTTCCAGCAGGGCGCGTAAGTCCTGGGGATTAATTAACTGGCCTGTCGGATTGTTAGGGCTACAGACATACAGCACTTTCACCCCGTCAAGCTGGCGGGTGATGGCCGGTAAGTCGAGCTGCCAGTCCGCCAGCGTCGGCACAATACGGCACTCGACACCGAAGGTTTCGGCGCTGACGCTGTACATGCCATAGGTCGGCGGGCAGTACATAATGGCGTCCTGACCCGGTTCACAGAAGGCACGGATCAGCAACTCAATGCCTTCATCCGCGCCACGGCTGACCAGAACTTGTTCCGGCTGTACTCCGGCATAGCCAGCATAACGGTCGATAACCTGTTTTGGCTGGCATTCCGGGTAGCGGTTCAGCGTCTGAGCGGTTAACTGAAACTCCACCGCCGTCGGGTATTCGTTGGCATTCAGCCAGACATCACCGTTACCACCGAGACGGCGGGCGGAGAGGTAAGGCACCAGTTTACGGACGTTGTCGCGCGCTAAGGCTTCAATGCTCATTTTTCATCCCCTTGCTGACGGGCATTCAGCGCCGCAACACGTAAAGTAACGGCATTTTTATGGGCGGTCAGTTGTTCTGCTGCGGCCAGGATTTCAATGGTTTTAGCCAGTGAAGAGAAGCCAGTGACTGACAGTTCCTGGATAGTCATGCGCTTCTGGAAATCGGCCAGGCCAAGACTTGAACAGGTGGCGGTATAGCCATAGGTCGGCAGCACATGGTTGGTTCCGGAAGCATAATCCCCGGCTGATTCAGGAGACCAGTCACCGAGGAACACCGATCCGGCACTGGTAATATCATCCACTAAATCACGCGCGTTACGGGTCTGGATAATCAAATGCTCCGGGCCATAGCGGTTGGAGATTTCAATACACTGCGCCAGTGACTCGGTCACAATCAGACGGCTGCTGGCCAGGGCCTGACGTGCGGTTTCGGCGCGAGGCAGGGCGGCTAACTGACGGTCAACCGCCAGAGCAACCGCTTCAGCCATCGCGGCATCCGGCGTCAGCAGAATTACCTGAGAGTCCGGACCATGTTCTGCCTGCGACAGCAGGTCAGAAGCGACAAAATCAGGGGTGGCGCCGCTGTCGGCAATCACCAGCACTTCTGACGGACCCGCTGGCATATCAATGGCAGCGCCATCAAGACGCTGGCTGACCTGGCGTTTGGCTTCGGTCACATAGGCATTGCCCGGGCCAAAAATTTTATCCACTTTTGGCAGCGATTCAGTACCCAGTGCCAGAGCGGCAATCGCTTGCGCGCCGCCGACTTGAAACACTTCCTGAACGCCGCAGAGCGATGCGGCATAGAGGATTTCATCAGCAATCGGTGGCGGGGAGCAGAGTACCACTTTGCGGCAGCCGGCAATGCGGGCTGGCGTTGCCAGCATCAGCACGGTGGAAAACAGCGGCGCTGAACCGCCAGGGATATAGAGCCCGACGGACGCGACCGGGCGAGTCACCTGCTGGCAGCGCACGCCTGGCAGGGTTTCAATATCCACCACCGGCAGCTGCTGGGCGAGGTGAAATTTCTCAATGTTGGCGACAGCAACTGCCATCGCCTGTTTAACTTCATCATCCAGACGGGCGACTGCGGCGGCTATTTCGTCTTCAGTCACACGTAATGACTGAACTTCGGTTTTATCAAACCGGGCGCTGTATTCACGCAGGGCGGCATCGCCATTATTTTTGACGTTATTGATTATTTCGCTAACGATGCGCGTAATATTTTCTGAAGCCGAGATGGCAGGGCGGGTTAACAACGCCTGCCGGGTCTGCTCATCACTGTCATTCCAGTTTACCAGGGTATTAAAACTCGACATGGTGGCTTACTCCATCATCTTCTCAATCGGTAATACCAGAATCGAGCTGGCACCGAGCGCTTTCAGTTTTTCCATGGTTTCCCAGAACAGGGTTTCGCTACTCACCATGTGCATAGCAACGCGTTGCTTATCACCCGCCAGTGGCAGAATAGTCGGACGCTCGGCGCCTGGCAGCAGGGCAATGATATCGTCCAGACGCTCGCTTGGTGCATGCAGCATGATGTATTTCGATTCACGCGCCTGAATCACCCCTTGAATACGGGTCATCAGGGTATCAATCAGCTGTTGTTTGGCGGCTGTCAGTTCGCCATCACGCTGGATAAGGCTGGCTTTAGACTGATAGATAACTTCGACTTCACGTAAACCGTTGGCTTCAAGGGTGATACCGGTTGAAACCAGGTCACAGATAGCATCAGCCAGGCCAACACGTGGCGCGACTTCAACGGAACCGTTCAGCAGGCAGGATTTAAACTGGATGCCTTTTTTATCCAGGTAACGCTTCAGCAAGTGCGGGTATGAGGTGGCGATACGTTTATTTTGTAAGTCTTGCACCCCTTGCCAGTTTGTATCGACGGGTGTAGCGATTGACAGACGGCAACCACCAAAATCAAGACGACGCAGGGTTAAATAGCGTGGGTCTTCACCCTGTGCACGGCGGTTTAACAGTTCTTCTTCAAGCACGTTCTCACCGATAATACCGAGATCAACGACACCATCCATGACCAGGCCTGGGATATCGTCATCACGAACCCGCAGGATATCGATAGGCATATTTTCAGCCTGAGCAATCAGTCGCTGGGTGTGCAGATTAATTTTAATGCCGCAGCGAGCCAGAAGTTCGCGTGATTCGTCACTGAGACGGCCTGATTTTTGTATTGCGATGCGTAAACGGTTGATGTCTGACATTGTTGATTACTCCTTTAGATTTAGTTATGACGTCCAAAAAAAAGCCCCCGAAAGAAGTTCTTCCGGGGGCTTTATCGCGCTACTGCACCACTGGAAGAACTTTTCGTCTTCCAGCACCAATCGCCTGAAAGACTAGTCAGGATGATGGTGATGGTGGTGGTTTTTAGCTGTAACGCGTGTCATATAATTCTCTGGTATCAAGGTTTATTGATTTCTGTAAACTAACCTAAACCAGATTACATGATGGGTGCAAGGGCTTTTTTGGTTAATATTCATATTCTGTCGCGTTTTGTCATTTGTCTGCAAAACCTGACTGGAGTAGCCTTTGCTAAGGTATCCGCACTATTTCAGAACATAACACTAGAAGACCAGGAGAAGGGATATGAAAAAGGTCGCAATCATAGGCTTAGGGTGGCTAGGTATGCCGCTCGCATTATCGCTGGTGGCTCGTGGTTACCAGGTGCTGGGAAGTAAAACCACACCGGATGGCGTTGAAGCAGCCAGAATGTGCGGCATTGAAAGCTATCCGTTACAGTTGCAACCCCTGATGGAGTGCGACAGTGAAGCCCAGGATGCCTTATTCAATGTTGATGCCCTGATACTGACATTACCCGCTCGTCGCAGCGGAGAGGGCGATAACTTCTATTTTCAGGCCGTGCAGCAGGTGGTTGATACCGCTCTGGCGCACGGCGTGCCGCGGATTATTTTTACCAGCTCGACCTCAGTCTATGGTGAAGCAGACGGCATCGTGAATGAAAGCAGCCCGCTTCGTCCTGTGACCCACAGTGGTCGGGTATTAAAAGAGCTGGAAAGCTGGCTGCACAGTCTGCCGGGTACCGAGGTGGATATTGTCCGTCTTGCCGGGCTGGTCGGGCCTGAGCGTCACCCCGGACGCTTTATGGCGAATAAAACCCAGCTTACCAATGGCCACACTGGCGTCAATCTGGTGCATCTCGACGATGTTATTGACGCGCTGAACTTATTATTACAAACGCCACGAGGCGGGCATATTTATAATCTGTGCGCTCCAGGACACCCTACTCGGGCCGTTTTCTATCCACAAATGGCAAGGCAGCTTGGGTTAACGCCGCCGCAGTTTATCAGTGAAGATAAAACCGAGTCTGGAAAGCTGGTGGACGGCAGTTTGATTTGCCGTGAACTGGGTATGGTTTATCAGTACCCGGACCCCCTGCAGATGCCGCTTTAACTGCTCTGAATTTGTGTCTTTGTGTAACAGGATTGGCACAATTTGCATACGGATTAAACAACAATAATCAACATTATTCGCCATCCCAGAGCTGGCGCGGCATGCAGAGCAGAACGGGAATACTTTTTGAGACACTTTTAGTGAAAAAAAATGGTTAATACAGGCCTTATTGTCTTGTCAATTGGCCTGTGAATGAGGCAAAATAGCCGTTCTGCAAAAAATGCACACTAACCGACGTTTAAGAGACGTCGGTTATTTTTTTGCAATCTATTAAGTCAGACAAACGGCATGATGCCAAAAAAACAAGAGGCCGGGCTTCGTACCGGATAGATACTAGCTTTTAAAAAACGACAGATGTGTCGCCGAGGAAATTAAGATGGGGCAGATTTTTGCTTTTGCGCGGACTTTCACTGTAACGGAAGGAAGTTGCCATGTCGCTTAACGTCACCGCAGGTACAAACAATCGCGTAGGGTTAAAGAAAACCTTAACCTTGCTTCCAGTAGTGATGATGGGTCTGGCTTATATGCAGCCCATGACGTTGTTTGATACGTTCGGTATTGTTTCCGGGTTGACTGACGGTCATGTACCGACAGCTTATGCCTTTGCTCTGATAGCGATATTATTTACCGCTCTGAGCTACGGTAAGCTGGTCCGTCGTTTCCCATCCGCGGGTTCGGCCTATACCTACGCCCAAAAAGCATTTAACCCACTGGTTGGCTTTATGGTCGGCTGGTCGTCGCTGCTTGATTATCTGTTTATGCCGATGATCAATATTCTGCTGGCAAAAATTTACTTTGAAGCCTTGGTGCCTGGGGTGCCGTCGTGGATATTTGTCATTACCCTGGTTGGGTTTATGACGGTCTCCAACCTGCGTAGCGTGAAAACCGTGGCTAACTTTAACGGTACCATTGTGATTATGCAGATAGCGCTGATTGCCGTGATTATCGGTATGGTTATTTATGGTGTGGCGGGTGGCGAAGGTCAGGCAACGCTGAGCAGCAGCAAGCCGTTCTGGTCTGAAAACGCGCATTTAGTGCCGATGATTACGGGGGCGACGATACTCTGTTTCTCGTTTACCGGCTTTGATGGCATCAGTAACCTGTCTGAAGAGACTAAAAACGCAGAGCGGGTTATTCCGCTGGCGATTCTGCTGACGGCGATTATCGGCGGAACTATCTTTATTGCCTCAACCTATTTCTTACAGCTGTACTTCCCGGATATCTCGCGTTTCACCGATCCGGAAGCCTCACAGCCAGAAATTATGTTCTTTGTGGCTGGTAAAGCATTCCAGGTGGGCGCGCTGATTTTCTCTACCGTAACCGTACTGGCATCGGGTATGGCCGCGCATATGGGCGTTTCCCGTCTGATGTACGTTATGGGCCGTGACGGCGTGTTCCCGAACCGTTTCTTTGGTTATATCCATCCAAAATGGCGTACCCCAGCGTTTAACGTGCTGCTGGTGGGTGCGGTTGCTTTGCTGGCACTGGATTTTGACCTGATAACGGCTGCGGCATTGATTAACTTTGGTGCGCTGGTGGCGTTTACCTTTGTTAACCTGTCGGTTATCTCCCAGTTCTGGATCCGTGAGAAGCGTAATAAAACGCTGAAAGACCATCTGAACTACCTGATCCTGCCGATGATGGGTGCCTTAACCGTTGGTGCACTGTGGATTAACCTCGAGCAAAGCTCGATGATCCTCGGCCTTATCTGGGCAGCGATTGGTTTTGTTTACGTGGCTTGTGTGACTAAAAGCTTCCGTAACCCAGTACCTCAGTACAGCGAAGACGCCAGCTAATCGATTGGTCGTTGTAAAAAAGGCGCCGTCAGGTGCCTGCTAGATAACCAATAAAAAGAGGGGAAAAACATCGTTTTTCCCCTCTTTTGTATTTTCTGTTCTCTGCCTGGGCTCGATAAAACTTACCCCACCAAATTCCGGGCATAATCAAACAGCGCTTTCAGCAGTTTTAGTTTTTCGCCATCGCCTTCATACTGGTTATACAGTGCTTCCAGCTCCTGAACATAAGCCTGCACCGCTTCATGGCTCAGTTGCTCCTGACGGTGCTGTAGCCAGCGCTGCTGTTCTGCTTCATTCAACGTTTCCGGCCAGTTACGCGCCCGGTAGTTAAACAGCAACGGCTCAATTCTGCCATCGACAAAGGTTAAATCCAGAGAGGCTAACTGGTCTGGTGGGGTCTGCTGCACAATATTCATTGCCGTTCTGTCTGCATCGCTAAAAAAGCCGTTATAGAGCTGGGCATCGACATTTTCTGACGGGACGAAGGGCGCCGCGTCGGCAAACAGGGCCACCACCTTTTCACGCACTTGTGGATGTTCACGCAGAATTTTTAAATTTGCCAGACAGTGCTGACGATCGATGCCCAGACGTTCGGCATCTTCTGGGCGCAGAGTATTCGCAACCGCCAGCACCGGGCATTTATTAAGATGAACCAACTTTATCGGTACCGCAGGAGTATCGCCGAGCTGCATTTTTGGGGTATACAAACGCTCCCGCAGCTGCTCTGCTTCCAGTTCGAGTAAACTGGAAATATCTCCGGCGAGATCGACCATAATGACGGCGTTACGGTTATCAGGATGCCAGGCCAGAGGGGCAATCCAACTGGTATTACCGCGGTCCGCGCCAAACATTCCGGAGACATGTACCAGCGGTTTCATCTGCGGAATATCAATCAATGCTTGCAGCTTCTGCTTACTGCGATGGCTGTAAAGATAATCAAACAGGCGTGGCTGATGGCGTTTCACTAATTGCGCCATCGCGATAGTGGCATAGACATCAGCCATGGCATCGTGGGCGTTACTGTGTTCAATACCGTTGGCTTTAGTGAGATGTTCCAGCCGAAAACTTGGCAAACCCTCATCATTTTCGGGCCAGACGATACCTTCCGGACGCAGAGCGTAACAGGCCCGCATCACATCTAGTAAATCCCAGCGCGAATTTTTATTCTGCCAGCTCCAGGCGTAGGGATCGTAGAAATTACGATAGAAAATATTGCGCGTCACTTCATCATCAAAACGCACATTGTTATAGCCGATGATACAGGTATTGGGGGTGCTAAACAGCCCATGGATCCGTCCGGCAAACACTGCTTCATTCTCACCCTGCGCCAGCGCCTGCTGTGGCGTTATTCCGGTTATCATCACCGCTTCAGGCTGAGGTAAATAGTCATCGGCGGGGCGACAAAAAAACACCTCAGGGGAGCCGATAACATTAAACTCACTGTCCGTGCGCAGCGCCGCAAACTGTGCCGGACGATCCAGAGAAGGGCTCTTACCGAAAGTTTCATAATCGTGGAAGAGGAAGGTAGGTTGTTGCTGTTCGTTTTTTACTGTCACCGTATACACACGCCTGATTGTTTATCTATATGATAAGTATAATTTTTATCTGATTTATTGTTACTGTTTGTTGTTACTAAAAACGAGTATGGCTATCAGTGAGACAAAACTTCGCTCTCTCTATGGTAAACCATATTCAGGTCTGACTGAAATCACTGATTCTGACGGGTCAAGAATACGGATAACCCCGAAGAAGGCGTTAGCTTCCCGTTTAGGTTTCGCTGGGATGGAAAACAGTATCGACTTGGTATTGGGCGCTATCCAGCCTTAACCCTTCGTGAAGCGAGAAATATAGTAGCTGACCTCAGGGAGTCCGTTGATAGAGGGCTGGATCCTCGCTTGTTGGCGGAGCGGAAAAGCGTCGAGAAAAAACATACCGTGAAAGATTGCTTAGAATACTGGTAGAAAAACTATGTTGAAACGGTATTGCGAACAAAAACACAGGCTCTTTATAAATCGACAGTCATAAAACATATGACGAACGTCTTCCCAGGGATGCCTATAGAAGAGGTTCCTGTCAGGCTATGAGTTGAGTTGTTTAGCGAAGAAGAGAAGATAAACCCACGATGAGCCCGACAGCTTATCGTCCAACTACGTTCAGCGATAGGCTGATGCAACCGTAGGCAATATATTGGCGCTACTGACCTGATGCTTTTACAGCCAAAAGACATTGCCCAGAAGCCTGCAGTGGGTGAAACCACTCTTAGCTATAATCAGTTGGCTAAAATTTGGTTAGCTATCGATCGTAGCAGGGGATCTACATCTAACCGGCTTCTCCATCAACTGATTGATGCTGTATGGCGCTAGAAATAGTGAAATGAGGCTGGCTGTTAGATCTGAATTTGACCGTGAAGAAGGTGTTTGGTTGGTTCCGGCCGAAAAAAGCAAAACGAATAAAATTATTCGGCGCCCAATATTCGGTCATGCTGATGAGCTATTGAAAAAGGCTGAAATGACATACGGGAATGTATTGTTTCCTGGACCACAGTTAAACAAACCCCTTGGGATAGCAGGGGCTAACCGTTTTTTTGGGCGCATACAAGAATCATTAGATATCGGCGAGTTCACAGCTCTCGACTTTAGAAGGACTCTTGCCACCAGGCTGTCAGAAGAAGGTGTTAGCAATTGACATACTGCCAGGCGGTGTTATGGATTAAACCCCTATTGACGGCTATCGGAAGGGCTAACAATCAATTGTCTGGCATTCGTGATATTGAAGCCCTTCGGCAGGGAAAATGAATTGCTCGTATAGATATATCAGACGGTAGTGAGAGATATTACCAAGTGTTATAAAGCTGGACATGTTAAGGCAATAAGGCATGATTATTTTTTTGACTGTGGGGATAATTATGCACAAATTACTCAGAACTTATTTGATAGGAAATGATCGTAAATATGAACTTTACGGTGATATAGATGGTAACAACGGTAGAGTCACGAAACTTTATGAGTATTCTTACCGCTATCTTGATCCTGAAGAAAAAACGGCTCAATGGATTTTCCTTGGCCCAGTCAATATAGATGAATACATCAGCTGGGAAAATAGCCCATCAATGATGTTCTCTCCGAATAGAAAAATTAACGATATTCACTCTATTAGAGAATTGTGTAAGAAGTTGGCTTGTAGCTCGTAGGAGCGATTTTTAACTACTCTCATTTCAACCACTCGTACTCAAGGGTGGTTTTTTTCTTGTCATCTCAAAATACTCGCTCCGATTTTTACTTCAAACACTGCCCGACAAGGACAGACTGTGCAACCCCACAGGAGGTGATCATATCTTAATGGCTGTAACGACAGCAAGTGGCAAAGCAACCCCGCGAGGTGTGGCGAACGCTGCGATTAACCAATAGCAAAGAGGAATTATGGAAATTACATCACTACAAACAGCGCGCTTGGAATTACTGCAAACACTGAATTACGACACGGCTGCTACTAAGGTGGCAGTAGCGTTTATTGGTGAAGACCAGTTCAAGCAACGCCTGTTCATTCAGCAGTACAACCGGGTTTATAGTGAAACTGACATCGTTGCTCGCTCCACTAAAGCGGTTCAAGAGTCAGTCGAAGCTATTGCCGCGATTAATGGCGAAGGTGAAAAGTAGAAAGCTCAGTAAAGACTACTAACTGTTAGCTTTGATAATGTGAGTCACAACATACAGAGAGAAATTTATGCCATCACCAATCATGAAGTATTTCGCCTATGAACACCTAGTAAGTCACTTGCAGGAAGTGAGTAAGCCAATTGGTGAGCTTGCAAAGCAAATGGAAGATAACCTACCAGATGGACCGGAAAAATCAGCGGGTTTGCGTAAGTTACTGGAAGCTAAAGATGCTCTGGTGCGAGCTAAATTAGGGTAAGGCATAACAACAGGCATTCACTGAGTGTCTGTGATAATGCTTCCTTCGGATAAATCCTAGGGTTAATCTAATTACTTCGCAAAATGGAGATTAGAAATGCCCAAATTTGATGAGCTACTGGGGCATAACTGATGGTAATAGTGTGGTGCTTGACAGCGACAGGAAGCAATACGCTGTATTTGCTACAGGTATCTTTGATGTGGGTGGAAAAGTCATTGTATCAAAAGCTCCATTCGAACTCCCTAAAGAAGGGAAAAAACTTTGCTTCGATCTGCTCTTGAGTCTACCTTTAAGCTATGATAACTATATTGTTTTTAGAAAAAATATTAATATCAAGTACAGCTATGATAATGGCATCTATTTATTTGAAGGTGAAGGTATGCCATCTGTTATTTCGTGTTATGAAATAGATGAATTGGCTGATCTAACCCCATTTTTTGATTATCTTCACGATCACCTTATTAATAATATTAAGTTTTATAAGTAAAAGAAATAAATTTATTAACCCGCAACAGGCAGTTTTTTTGCCATCGCAAAGGTCACTTTCGAGTGGCTTTTTTTATGGTTTTAATAACAGGAAATCATCATGGCAAGACCGGATTGGGGGGCCATACAAAAGCAGTTCCTCACCGATCACGCCAAATCAAAGATCTCCCCGAAAGACTGGTGTGAGTCGCAAGGTATTAATTACGCAACAGCCCGTCGATATGTAAAAAAAACCTCTGCGCAAAGTGCGCAAGAAACTGCGCAGAAGAGCTGGTGGGCCGTAAGTTGAGCCCGAAGATAAACCGCTTCATTGCTGAGTATCTCAAGGACAACAACGCCACGGCAGCAGTTGAACGTGCCGGATATAAAGACCCAAACTATGGGCGTCAGCTTCTAACGAATCCTAACGTTGCACAAGCTATTGCGCAGCAAAAAAAAGCCTCTCTGATGCGCACGATTGGCTGTGCTGATGAAGTGCTGGCTTAGATGTGGCAACTCGCTAGCGGCTGCGAGTATCGTTTCAAATATTTCGGCTGTTGCAGGAGTTGGCTTCTCATCGGGAGGGTATGCCGGGCCAGGTGGCAAGTATCAACCGGCAGGAACTGTCCACAAAGGCGAGGTCATTATCAGTTGTCAGTGCCTTATCTTGCGGCATTTGATGACAGTGACCTGTCCACTGCCTCAATCGAACCCTTCAGACTGGTATTCTGCGAATCAACCAGCGTGGGATATGACGCGATTATCTCTGAAATCTCCCCACAGTCTGACGGTACCTGCCAGCTGCCAGCAAAAGAATATAAAGAGATATTTTACAGCCACGACAACAGCCATTATCCGGGCGATATCTCGTTTAATTAACATCACCTGATTGTTACAGATAAATACTTCGCCAACAGGCAAGCCACTAGCGCTGGCTTTTTTATTGGAAAAAATAAAATGGCAACGAATCCAAATAAAGACAAAGTGCCTTCAAGCGCAGTACAGAACCTGCTGTTCAACTCAGAGAAAATGGACGAGGTTATAAATTCCGAAAGTTATGAGTATGTTGACAGACTGGGAAAGAATCGTCGTACACTCGCAGTCATTGAGCAAGAAGCTAACAGGACTATGTCGAGCTATGGCTATATCACGAAGACGTCTTTTGAGCAGGGTGCTACCCTCGACACTCCTAACACTATTTTGCAGTGGCGGTTTAATGGGGAGTTCTATCGCTGGGATGGGGACTGGTCGGGACCCAAAGTCGTTCCCGCTGGCTCTACACCTGAGAGCACTGGCGGGATAGGACAAGGTAAATTGACGGGTGTTGGCGATGCAGCTTTACGCAGCCAGATAACAAGTGATTCTGATGCAGATATGATCAAAACAAGTGATGGGAAGTCAGTCCAGGAATCACGTGATAGTATCACTGGATATCAAAAATTAAGAAATGAGGGAAATGTTGAGGGATGGCGCAATGAATATCCTGATGATACTGATTGCATCAATGCTGCATTAGCGAGTGGTGCTATCAATGTTTTCACCGATCCTGCTCGTGGGCAATATCTGATTCGAAGTGGCATTCTGTATACAAGAAAATATCAGGCGTTCAATGCGTCCTCGGCCAAACTTAAACGCGTGTCTAATGAAGTAAATCGACGGAATCTGGTAGAAATGGATGACTACTCCACATTTTCTGGCGAGATTGACGGTAATTATCAGGGTAACATCTATGATTCTGGTCTATGGACTGGCCTCAATAGCGTCCCATTCGCCCAAAATTTATTTATGGGGAGAATGCATACGTCAACAACAGGGACCAAGTTGTCAACGGGCTGCTCAGTGCCGAACCTTAAATCATATAATGGTATTCGTAGTTGCCTGGTTGAATGCGGGCAGGGGAATAATCTTGGAGAACTGAACCTCAGAGATAGTTATGCGGATCATTGGTGTTACTTTAGTCATAGTTCTCTTTCTACTGTGGGCAGCATAACAGCTGGTGGTTTATGTCGTGCTGAGGGGATCAGTTTAGGCACTGATGAAAACTCGAAAGCTATTGGCGTAAAAATTGGGAAAATAACAATCACGGATATTGATTATATTAAATTCCCCTGGTACCAACTCCCTCCGCGATACTTCTCTGCAAGATACAGATCGCATGAAAATGTTGAAATTACGTCTATAGAGATAACCGACTTATCAAATCCTGACATTACTGATGATTTGCAAATACATCGCAGGGTTGCAATATATGAATCATTATTTCCTTTGAAAATAGGGAAAATCAGTATTAAAACGATAGTGAAAAATTCCCGATCATTGGTAACTATAGAGAATAATAGTGCATCAATCGGCCTTATTGAATGTGAATATGTTGATGATGATAAGGCGACAGGAAATACTGATACTTCAGTAGTTAAGACCACCAATACATCAGCACAACCGAACTTGGTCGGTGTTGATAAAATCACTATTAAAGGCGATGGTAAAGGGTCGCGTATAGCTATAGATGACCATAAATGATGTGGTTGGGCTGGCTGGTGCAACTGGATTTGGGTCTGTTTTCTATGCAGCATCCAGTGTAAGGGATGCTCTGATAGTTGTTGGACAATGGTCTGGATCAAATTTCTTCTCGCAGTTTTCCGACGAATCAGAACAAAGTGATTTCTCGTCACAAGTTGATCTGCTGACAAGCTCCCTTGCAAGGGTGATAATTTCAAGTAATCAGACGCTAAATCACCCGGGAAGTAATCTGATTCAGTTGAGGGGAAGCATAGGGTCTATCATTAACCGTCTACGTTACTTCACTCCAGGAAAAGTGATCACATTGCTTGGTGATGGAGTGACGACAATTCAAAACACAACGTACATAGCGAACAAAAGCAACGCCAACATTCTAACAGTCAGTGGCATGCCCTATGCGTATATGGTTGGATTGGATGGCAAGGCATATCAGATTTAATGGAGAGTTAGCCAAGGATTAGCTCAAGGAATAGGTTCAAATATATAATTATTTATAAACAGTAATTTGATTTAAAAATCCATATTGCTAGTGTGAATACAAGGTTCAATGATAGTATTTTATCAAGCACTATCATTGGAATTGATCGAGGCATTTATGACGGAAGCGTGGGCATTAATAGTCGGAGGGCTTTTAACATCACTAGTCGCCTTGGTGAGTTTGGTTATTGCTAAAGAAAATAAAACATCAGAGTTTAGGCAGGCTTGGATAAATGATTTAAGAACGGTCTTTTGTGAACTTAATGAGTTGTTAGCGAAGATACATAATGAACACGTTGAGGGCATTGCGGAGGAGGCTGCAAAAAAAATGGCAGAAAGAGGACGTGTGATAACTCATTTAAAAGATGCTGATTACACTGAATTTCATCGTCTGCGCTCGGAAGTGAAACTACGCTTGAATTCTATTAATCCGTATTTAGAGGAAGTTCAATTATTAAAAGCGATTGAAGATTCAGAAGAGGAGGTTTTTAAAAATAAAGAGGAATTCATTAATCATTATAATCATCTTCTTTCTCTTCAAGGTGTGGTTCTTAAAACTGAATGGACTAGGGTAAAAAAAGGGGAGTCTATATATAAAGGATTAGTAAAATCATTAAATCTTTCTGTTGTTTTATCATTGCTTATGTGTTTGTTTTTGATAGTGTATTTTCTATCGTTGTATTTGGTTTAATCATGATCAGTTAAGCCAAATGCAATTGTAATTAACAGATAAACATGCTTAATGTTAAGAAAAATTATAGTTGAATGGGCTGGTGTTATCGCCAGATGTTATTAACCCACAAACTTTTTTGTAGCATGCTCTATCCCCGCATCAATGTAATCGACGGCCTTTTTTAGTTCGCGTAACAGGTTTTCAGCCTGGCGACGAGACAGGCATATAGTTTGATCGGGGAATTCTTTGACTGGCCACATAGGGACACCGGCCATCGTATCGGTGAGGCGAGCATGTAACATGACATGCTGAGACAAGGCGCAGTAGCTGATTTCAAAATCAGTCAATTCTGGCGTTGCTTTTACATTAGACTCTCTCTCGATATCCATAGAACAACACCCACGTTAACTGGTTTTATATACAGTATTGAATTATGTGTATTTGGTCAAGTTGCTTGCAGATATTCTGTACTTAAATGCCACGAAACTGCGAGGGTGCACCAATATGGTAGAGGGTTTGAGTACATAAATTAGTACATTATTAATTTATCGTGTTAAATAAATATATATTTATCAATTAATTAAACGTTACTACTTGTAATCGTGGAAGAGGAAGGTAGGTTTTTGCGCTGAGTTATTCAATGTTTATTTATGTCCACTTGTGTTTTCTAACTCTTTGTTATTTATTGAATATTAAAATAAGTAACACGTTGTTATGTCTTCTTTTGTGCTTATCTGTTGTTTATTGTCTACGTTAGTCCATGCCATATATGTTCCAAGCACATTTTTCGGTGTGTACCAAATATCATTATGGCTCTCAGTGACACTAAACTTCGCTCTGTACATGGTAAACCATATTCAGGCCCGCAAGAAGTCTCGGATGCTGTCAGACCGATCGCATGCATCTCATCAAAAAGAAGGGGCTTGTTTCAGTATCGCGACCGTTGTTGAGCGTTTCCTGGTGGTTTTCATATGTACTGACGGATAGCTTGTTTCAAGTGAGAAACGAGCGGAGAAGGGTATGTCCGAAAGGAAAAACAAGAGCAGCGTGAATGGAACACCCACCCCACATGACTCAGCGTTTAAACAGTTTCTGACCCACCCCGGTACCGCCAGGGATTTTATGCAACTGCATCTGCCGGTAGAACTGCAGGAAATCTGCGACTTCACGACCCTACAGCTTGAGTCAGGCAGCTTTGTTGACGAGAGTCTACGTCCTTATTTCAGCGACGTGCTCTACAGCCTGAAAATCACAGCGGGTGCCGCAACATGGGGACGAACTGATGACCATCGCACAACAGCTTGAACAGAAGGGCATCGAGAAGGGCATTGAAAAGGGTATCGAGAAGGGGATCCTGCTAGGCAGACAGGAAGGTCGTAATGAGGGTAAGCTCGAAGTTGCCCGAATCATGTTACAGAACGGTCTTGATCACAACACCATCATAAAATTGACCGGTCTGACTGCTGGGGATCTGACACCGATCGGCCACTGATTTCTTGTGCTTACACTCACGGTTTGAGCATCAGTGTAAGATACAAAACTTCGCTCTCTCTATGGTAAACCCTATTCAGGTCTGACTGAAATCACTGATTCTGACGGATCAAGAATACGAATAACCCCGAAAAAGACGTTAGCTTCCGGTTCAGGTTTCGCTGAGATGCCGGGTACAACACCAGGTACGGGTGCCTGACGATTAATCGCACATTGAATAAGCCATATGGAGGGTTTGACTGTATCTTTGGCGGGAGATCGGTGAGTTGTAGGCTGACAATTCTGATGGCCTGGCGATAAGCAGGCCATCAGAGAAGTGCTTAATCTGTAATACTCAGCTTTTGCTGCTGGATATCTTGCTCGATGCTCTGTCGGACATCTTGAGGGATATTTAAGGCATCACCTAAGGCAGTAAGGTAGCTGCGCTCCATAAAATGATCGATATCGATAACGGTGCAACTCAGAAAATAGAGCTCCAGCGCTTCTTCTTCGTTCTGTACGCCCTTTGCCACTAAGTGTGGATCTAACGGTCGGTCGATGGCTTGCTGTACCAGACGCTCGCCTTGTTCACCGACGCCCGCTTCTTGCATATTCTGCTCAATAATTTTCCGCTCTTGCGCATCAATATGACCATCGCTTTTGGCGGCAAATACCAAGGCCATAATCAGTCGTTGAATGCGTTGTTCGACTGGCGCTGCGGGTTGCCCGTACTGTGAACCTGACTGATCGTTTTGACGGATCCTGTCTTTATATTTATTCCACAACACCGTACCCAGCACGGCTCCACCCCCGGCGAGCAGCGCGCTGCTGCCGTATTTGCTCAACAGTTTACGCGATGATTTACTGCCAACCAGCAAGCCTGCAAGGCCGCCTAAAGCACCAGGGACTAACATTTTGCTCAGGTTAGAACCGCCGCCCTCATTGTTCTTTTTTGTGCCCTGTCCAAGCATGGACTGTAGTTGTTGCATCAAGTTATTCATCATCACCATCCCAAAAAGTGGAGTCAGTAATTCGAGCATAAAGTAACGAACGTCAAGATGTGTATGAGGAGGTAAAAACTGTGCGCCGTGGTTATCATCACGTCTGGTGTAGGTAATAAAAGGGGGCGGTTATTAGCTCAAAACCTCTTACTGCCATTTAACCTGTCCCAGTTTCACCGCTTCCATAATCGCTTTACCACTGTTCTGATATTCCGGTAGCGATAACACGTGCCACTGACCATTCTGAAAAGCCAACAGGCAGCAGCGGGCGTCGATAGTATTCTTAATAGCAAAGGTGCGGATATCTGATGAGGGTGTTGGCAGCCCTTCGCCTGGACGGGGAAAATAGATGCGTACGCCGGAAATAATGATGTTATCCATAGTCGTTACTCGCTAACCAGCCAGAATTCTGCTTCGTCAAACATCTCTTCAATTAAACGATTGAGACGCTCTTTCTCAAACTTAGTGCAGTCGCTGTTTACAGCATTGGTTTGCATGGGCTTAACCCGTACCGCGGCGTCAGGAAATACCCGCTGTACGCGCTGGGTGAGCTCGGCGAGGATTATCTCTTGTGCACCAGGCAGACCTGCGACATTACGTTTATCATAGACGAGTTCGACGAACATGGTGCATCTCCGTTATACTGTTTTAATATACAGTATTAGGCGTTTTTGCTATATCGTCAATGGATAATTTGCTTAATCGTTTGAGAAGGGTATCACTCACCCGCTAGCGTACTTGCAGGTGAGTGATATTACTGACTAGAACTTCCAGGAAACACTGCCGACGATGCTGCGTTCTGCACCAAAGTAGCAGTAAGAAAGCGAGTTACAAGCGGCAACGTAGCTCTTATCGGTCAAGTTATTGACGTTAAGCTGCGCACTCAAGCCCTTGATGCCGACTTTAGACAAGTCATAACCCACCGCCATATCGACCAGCGTGTAAGAAGGCAGGGTATGGGTATTCAGGCGGTCGCTGGTGACACCGTTAACATAGCGCACACCCGAACCGATAGTCAGGCCGTCAAGCGGGCCGGTGCGGACATCGTAACTCAGCCAGCTACTGGCCATATTACGTGGCGCATAAACGGCACGTTTACCTTGCTCTTCCGGGCTACTTTTCTTATAGCGAATATCGGTATAAGTATAGGCGGCCTGGAGACGCAGATTTTCGGTTATCTCGCCAACCGCTTCCAGTTCCACCCCTTCGGACTCGATTTCACCGATGGAACGATAAGGTGAAGTCGGCTCTTCTTTGGTAGCAATATTATTCTGGTTGATACGGAAGACCGAAACACTGTACTGGGCGTTGGTGCCTTCCGGCTCATACTTTAACCCGGCTTCCCACTGCTTACCGGTCATCGGTTTAAGTAACTGACCTGCATCATCAACGAAGCTGGTCGGCGTAAAGGAGGTGGAATAGCTGATATAAGGTGCAATACCGTTATCAAACAGATAGAGCAGAGCGGCACGGCTACTGAAGTTATTTTTATCCAGCCCGCTCGTCGAGTCGTTCAATTTATCGACATTTGAGATTTTAACTTGGTCAAAACGACCACCCAGCGTCATACGCCATCTGTCCAGGGATATCTGGTCTTGCAGATAATAACCGGTCTGACGCAGCTTATGCTGTTCGCGTCCATACATCGTTATTGTATGCGGGTCAGCATTATAAATCGGATTAAAAGCATCCAGCGCCGGGAAACTGCCAAAGTATCCCGTGGTGTGATTGCTACGGTTCTGGTAATCCATCCCAATCAGCACGCGGTGATTCAGCGGTCCGGTATCAAAACTACCATCAATGTGGTTATCCAGGGTGATGGCATTCATCTGTTCTTCCGAACCGGAATAACCACGGCTGAGTTCGCTGTTATTTAACCAACCAGCGGCATACACCTGATTCAGTTCTACTTTGGTATGCAGATAGCGTACTTTCTGACGTACTGACCAGCCGCTATCGAACTGATGTTCGATATCATAGCCGACCATATTTTCACGGCGATCGTACTTATCGTAACCTGGCTCACCTTCATAGAAGGTATTGGAAATTTTTTGGCCGTTATAAGGAACCACCGTTCCTTCATAAGGCAGGCCGGAGTGGCTGCCCCCTTCAGGATCGCGGTGTAAGTAGGCCATTAAATCAAGACGGGTATTGTCGGTTATCCGCCAGGTGAGGCTCGGCATCAGCGCGTAGCGCTCTTCTTTCAGTGGGTCGAACTGTGAGTCAGCGTAACGTGTCATACCACTGATTCGGCCTGCCACTCTGTCGTTATCATCCAGCGCTCCGGTGACATCAAACATCGCGCCACGCTGGTTATTGTTCCCGGCGAACAGTTTAACTTCGCCCCCGGTATCAAAAGAGGGTTTACGTGAGGTGAGGGCGACAATACCGCCAGGTGAAGAGCGGCCGTATAATACCGAAGCCGGGCCACGTACCACTTCAATGCTGTCTAAAAACCACGGATCAACCACCAGTGAGCTATGAGAGTTGGTGTCTCCCATCATTTTCAGCCCGTCGAGGTAGATATTGTCCAGACTGCCGTCGGAGAACCCACGCATTACGATGTAGTCAAAACGATTTGAGGCACCGATTTGGTTACTGTAAACCCCCGGGGTATAGGTGACGGCCTGGTGTACGCTGGTCGCGCCTTGCTCTTCAAACTGTTCCCGCGTCACGATGGATACCGCTTGTGGTGTTTCGATATCTGGCGTTTCCAGTTTAGTGGCACCACTTTGCACTTTTGAGGTGACAACGAGGGTATCGTTTTTGGCTGTTTCTTGTGCCAGTACCGGGAAAGTGAGGCTACCGGTGGCCAATCCCACCAGCAGCGCCAGACGCGTTTTAGTCAACATTAAAGTCTCCAAAGGCCTTTTCTAATTGTTAATAAGAATTATTACCTTTTTGAAACGGTAAACAGATATGCGTAATGTCAGGTTACATATGCGTAATGACAAACTGTTACCTGTCGACATCTTGCGGTCAGATTAACGGGAACGACGAATATCAACGGGCGGCATACCGTAGCGGCGGCGGAAGGCAGTGGAGAAGTTAGTGGCATGCTGATAACCCGACATCCATGCTGCTTGCTGGACGCTGTGTCCTTCCAGTAAATAGCGGTGCGCCAGAGCCAGGCGGCAATCACGAAGATAATCAAAAATAGTGCAGCCATAGGCCTGCCGAAACTTACTGCGCAGGCTGCTCTGGCTCATCGCGGCCTGTTGGGCCAGTCCATTCAGCGTGTACTCTTTTTCCGGGGACTGTTCGAGCAGTTTACGAATATTTTCCAGCCGCTGATGCTCACAACGCTGGGCAAATTCTGCTGGTCGACTGAGGGTTTCCTGCTGACTTAATCCATGCCCCAGCAACTGCATGATCAGTCCTTCAAGAATTAACTGACGGGCGATACCACGACCACTACTGTGCTGGGCACGGGCTAAACCAGCCAGCAGATAATCAGGGACATGCCAGGCCATCGGCGGCGTATTAGCGAACTGCCACTCTCGCAACAGGGATTTCAGTAAGCTGCTCTGCCAGGCTTCCCCGGGATAGACGCCCAGAGAGAGGGTTCTCAGTTTATGCCCGGCAATATGGCGAACCGTCATGGCATGGTGACTTGATAGCCTGGTGGCATAGGTCATACCTGAACGAATACTATACTGCTGCCCATGGTGAGAGATAACCACATTCCCTTCCAGCACCACCAGCATATAGAGCGGTGACTCATGGCAGGAGAAGGTTTCATAAGGCTCCAGAACCTGCACATCCGACTGCGTCAGGCTGATACCCGATCCGAGCGTCATCTCCTCGACATCACCGTGCAGCACTGGGATATGCAGCGCGGTTTCCCGGCAATGCTGGGGGAAATGATAGTCAATGCTGTAGCGTTCACCATAACGTTGAAAATCTTCCATTAAGATGAATTTCTTTTTCGCGGGAACCAGCGCATTGGGTTCTTGAAGTCTCACAGAATTCGGCCTGTCTCTGTCGGCAGAAGATAAGATGCTAAAGATTATCATTCTTATTATTATGCGACAACATCGCACCGGGATGACTGCGGAGGTGAACTGAAAGCGGTAACTTACCGTTTTTTTAGTCCGGTTTTTCGGTGGACTGCACAAAATCGCGAAAAGGAGTCGGGCTAAGATGTTCAGAACAATGAATTGGTGTATATATATACAGTAATGAAATAAACCATCGGAGAGACACCATGTTTACAGTACAGCAGGTTGCAGCCCGTAAAGTTGTTGGTTTTCACTGTATTGGTCCCTGGGAAGAGAAGGTTCCACAGGGCTTTGAGCAACTGATGAACTGGGCGACTTCTCACCATCTCTATGGCGAGTTGTTTGCCGTATACTATGACGATCCGGATGTGGTGCCTGCTGAGCAACTGCGCTGTGATACGGTGATGGCCGTTCCGGACGATTTTATCCTGCCAGACGAGGGTGACAACGGCGTCAGACTGATGACCATTCCCGGCGATCTCTATGCTACAGGCCTGGCCACCATTGAAAATAATACCTTCTTTGAAGCCTGGGAAACGTTGTTTTCTCAAATTGAGGCGGACGGGGGTTATCAGCTAACCGGTAAACCCTGTTATGAACGTTACCTTAACGACGGCAGTCTGTCAGGCGTCTGGCAGCTTGAAATGCTGATCCCCGTAAAACGAGTGCAGGAGTGAACGATGACTATCGATAAAACAACCGGTTTAACTGTTCTGTTTATTGCGGGCTTTGGGCCGATTACCTCTGACAGTGCCGCCAGTCAGGCGTTTTATCAGCAAACGCTGAATTTGCCGTTAAAAGGCATGCCAGGCAACGAGACCTATCTTTCGCTGGAAGCAGGGGAGCTGGAAGGGGTCAAACATTTTGCTGTCTGGCCCCTGGAACAGGCAGCCCAGTCCTGTTTCGACAGCGTTATCTGGCCACAAAACCACCGGGTTCCCCAGAGCTGGGTAGAATTTGAAGTCGCTTCTCTGGAGGTTGCCAGTAATGTACTTAAAGAGCAGGGCTATCAATTGCTGGTGGATAATCGTCAGGAGCCCTGGGGACAAACCGTGACGCGTCTGCTCAGCCCTGAAGGGGTACTGGTGGGGCTGACTATTACCCCATGGTTACGTGAAGCCTGACAGTCTTAAGGCTGGAATATACCCGTCATACTTCAAGCAACCTGAATTATTTTGGCTGTAGATATCGCATTTTATAGCAAATTTTTGTCTGCTTGTTTCGATTCAGCAGCAATTAGGGTTAAGATAGGGACAGTCTATTTTTAATGTCAGTCACGCATTGCCATTCAGGTACGCTATAACTTAAGGTAGTGGTAACTTGGATCCGATTGCCAATTTATAAGGTGTGAAAATGGAAAATATTAAATCATCCTTTCAGGACGTTCTGGACTTTGTTCGTCTGTACCGTCGTAAGAACAAACTGCAACGTGAAATTCAGGATGAAGCGAAAAAAATCCGTGACAACCAAAAGCGTGTCCTGCTGCTTGAAAACCTGAGCGAATATATTAAGCCAGGGATGAGCATTGAAGCGGTGCAGGAAATCATTGCCAGCATGAAATCAGACTATGAAGACCGCGTTGACGATCACATTATTAAAAATGCCGAATTGTCAAAAGAACGCCGTGAAATCTCCGCTAAGCTGAAAATTATTGGCGAGCAGAAAAGAGCTGAAGCTAAGTCAGAAAAAGCATGATTGCTCTGTAATCACCGCCTGATACCCCCTCTGTAGAGGTCCCGGTGTCAGGCGGTTTTTTTACGTCAAAATCAGCCACCCTGACGAAGAATTGAAAGGCATTCTATGACACTTATTGCCTGGTTCAGTGCAGCCCTGCTGGAGTTTTTGCTGGGCTGTCCGGCGAACTGGCCCCATCCTGTGCGCTGGATAGGCCATCTGATTACCTGGCTTGAGCGCAGAATTCGGCGACTGAGCCATTCAAGCTCAGGATTACAAATCGGCGGAGCAGTGCTGTGGCTGGTGGTGGTGGGCAGCGCCTGGCTTGTAAGTTGGGGCGTACTCTGTCTGGCAAACGCTATTCATCCCGTTCTGGGTTTTTTGATTGAAGTCTGGATGATTTATACCGTCCTGGCGGCCCGTTGCTTAAGCGATGCGGCAAAAGAGGTGTACCGGGTATTAAAACAGGGTTCTTTGAGTGAAAGCCGACAGGCTCTGTCCTGGATAGTCGGCCGGGATACTTCACAACTTGAACGTCCTCAGATGACCCGAGCAGTGGTCGAAACCGTGGCCGAAAATAGCGTTGATGGTGTGATTGCGCCACTATTCTTTCTACTGCTTGGCGGGGCTCCGCTGGCGATGGCGTATAAGGCCGTGAATACTCTCGACTCGATGGTGGGGTATAAAACCGAAAAGTACCGCGATATTGGCAGAGTGTCTGCCCGCCTGGATGATGCCGCCAACTATATTCCGGCCCGTCTGGGCTGGTTATTATTAACACTTGCCGCCTGGTTATTACGTGAAAATGCCGCTCAGGCGTTAAAAATAGGTTTTCGTGACCGGCATCAGCATAGCAGCCCTAACTGTGCCTGGCCGGAAGGCGCGGTGGCCGGAGCACTGGGTATTCGTCTCGGTGGTCCGAATGATTATTTTGGTGAACGGGTTGAGAAACCCTGGATTGGTGATGCGCAGCGGGAAGTGGAAGTCGAGGATATCACTCGTACCATAAATCTGATGCTGCTTGCCTCATTTTTAGCCCTGGTCTTATTCGCCGGACTGCGGTTAATTGTGACGGGAGGATAACGGGAAAAATATGTCAGTGATAATGATCCAGGGTACCGCCTCGGACGTCGGGAAAAGCGTGCTGGTGGCAGGGCTATGCCGAATTTTTGCTGAAGACGGTTACCGGACGGCGCCGTTTAAATCGCAAAATATGGCGCTGAACTCCGGTATTACCCCTGATGGCAAAGAGATGGGCAGAGCACAAATTTTTCAGGCAGAGGCAGCAGGTATTGCACCGGATGTCAGAATGAATCCTATTTTGCTGAAGCCCAATTCTGACAGCCAGGCGCAAGTTGTGCTGCTGGGAGAGGTGGTTCAGCAGATGGATGCCCAGCGCTATCACCAGTATAAACCCCAGTTACGGGAGACTATCCGGGAGACCTTTCAGAGTCTGGCGTCTGAGTACGACATTATTGTCCTCGAAGGGGCGGGGAGTCCGGCGGAAATCAATCTGCGCGATCGGGATATCGTGAATATGGGGATGGCTGAAATCGCGCAGAGTCCGGTGATCCTGGTCGCCGATATCGACCGTGGCGGCGTTTTTGCCTCGCTTTATGGCACCATTGCTTTGCTACTTGAACATGAAAGACCGCGAGTCAAAGGCATCATTATTAATAAGTTTCGCGGTGATATTGCCTTGCTACAGTCGGGGCTGGAACAAATTGAAGCCTTGACCGGTGTTCCGGTATTAGGCGTGATGCCCTGGCTTGAGCTGGAACTGGAAGAAGAGGATAGCCTGGCACTGGTCGGCAAGTATCAGCGGCGACAGGCGCAGGCCATTGAGATTGTGGTCGTAAAACTGCCTTATATCTCAAACTTTACTGATTTTAATGCGCTCGCGGCTCAGCCGGATGTCCGGGTTCGCTATCTCTGTGACGGTGAGATATTGCAGACCGCGGACTTAGTCATTATTCCTGGCAGTAAAAATACGCTGCACGATCTGCAATGGTTACAAGATAGCGGACTGAGTCAGGCAATTAGCGATTATCATCAGTCAGGAGGCACTATCATCGGTATCTGCGGTGGCTATCAGATGCTGGGGCAGCATATTTATGATGGTATTGAGTCTTCCCAGACCGAGATGCCGGGGCTAGGGCTGTTAGATGTGACCACCCGGTTTGAACGACAAAAAACCACGACAGTAGTGAGTGGCGAGGTGTCTCCCGGGTTACCCGGATTATGGCATTCGCTCGCAGGTCAGACACTCAGCGGCTATGAAGTCCATATGGGGGTGACGACCCGGGCTGAGAAGGTGTCGGCTGTGGTTTCTCTGCACACTTGCAATGGGCAATTCCAGCAGACGCTGGATGGCGCAGTCAGCGCGGAGGGTTCAGTCGCGGGCACTTATCTGCATGGTTTATTCGATAATACCGCTTTCACTCGCCAGTTGCTTGATGGCTTACGTCAGCAAAAAGGCTTGGCCCCTTTTGAGGGGGAAGTCGTGGATTATCGTCAGTTTAAACAGCAACAGTTCGCTTTACTGGCGGCGGCAATGCGCCGTCATATTGATATCGACAGGCTTTATCAGATTATGCAGCAGCATCAGGAACCGACATCATGAAACTGGTCACCGGCGGGGCGCGTAGCGGCAAAAGCGCCTGGGCCCAGAGTCTGGCAATGGCCAGTTCTCGCGTCTGGTATATCGCCACCAGCCGCGTGTTTGATAGTGAAATGGCTCAGCGGGTCGCAGAGCATAAACTGAGCCGCCCGGCACACTGGCATACCCTTGAAGCCTGGCGAGAGGTTGACCGTCTGATTACCCCTGATCTGGCGGCATCTGATAGCGTATTACTGGAATGTATCACCACCCTGATAACCAATGAGCTGTATTACCAGGCGGGAGAGATGCCCGAAGAACAGTGGGACTTTACGTCTCTCGAACGGGCAGTGAATCAACAAATTGATGCTCTGCTGGCCGCCTGTGCCAGTTGCCCGGCGCAAGTGATTATTGTCACCAATGAACTGGGTATGGGCATTGTGCCGGAAAACCGTCTCGCCCGGCATTTTCGCGATATTGCCGGACGTGTCAACCAGCGGCTTGCTGCCGAAGCTGAAGCGGTATGGCTGCTGGTATCCGGGATAGGAGTTAAAATCAAATGATTGTTCGACTTTACTGCGCCACCCTGCAATTTATGAGCCGCCTGCCCGTCCCTCAGCGCTGGTCGCAAGGGATAGATATTGAGCACTATGTTCGGGGAATTGTCACCTTTCCCTGGGTTGGATTACTGCTGGGAACGCTCTCCGGGCTTATTTTCGTGATGTTACAAGGCTGGCTCGGATTACCGCTAGCGTCGCTGGGAGCCGTGCTGAGTCTCGCTTTACTGACCGGAGGCCTGCATCTCGATGGTCTGGCGGATACCTGTGATGGCGTTTTCTCAGCTCGCCCCAAAGAGCGCATGCTGGAGATTATGCGTGATAGCCGACTGGGCACACAGGGAGGACTGGCGCTTATTTTTGTTGTAGTGGCCAAAATTCTGGTGATCAGTGAACTGGCATTACGGGGGACATCGATGATAGCCGCCCTGGCCGCCGCAGCGGTCGCCGGGCGCAGTGCGGTGGTATTACTGATGTATCGCCAGACCTATGCTCGTGAAGAAGGTATGGGCAATCTATTTATTGGCAAAGTCACGGGCTGGCAGACAATATGGACTTTGCTCGGTGGTTTGGTGCTTTGTCTCCTGTTACTGGGAACTTCGGCAGCGTTTGCTGTGGTCGTTACCGCTATTCTGGTCTGGTTAGTTGGTGTGGCGCTCAGGCGCACGCTGGGCGGACAAACGGGCGATACTCTGGGGGCGGCGATTGAGCTGGGCGAGCTATTTTTCTTGCTCTGTTTATTGTCTTCTGGCTGATGACTTAACGGATAAATGACGCACTATGTCGAGCTTAACGGCGCTTATCGCCGAGATTAAACCGCTTGATCAACAAGCGATGCAGCGGGCACAACAGCACCTTGATGGTCTGATTAAACCGCTCGGGAGTCTGGGACGGCTGGAAAGCCTGGCAGTACAACTCAGTGGCATGCCAGGACTGACACCCCCGCTGACCATTGATAAAAAAATGCTGATGGTGATGTGTGCCGACCACGGTGTTTATGCTGAAGGCGTTAGCGCCGCGCCGCAAATCGTCACGGCGATTCAGGCCAGCAATATGATGCAGCATAATACCGGTGTCTGTCTGTTTGCGGCGCTGGCGGGCGCTGAGGTTTGTGTCGTTGACGTTGGTATCGACAGTGACCCTCTGCCGGGACTGCTGAATATGAAGGTGGCGCGTGGTAGCCATAATATGGCGAAAGGGCCAGCCATGAGCCGAAAACAGGCTGAAGATTTACTGCTGGCGACCGCACAACTCACCCGGGAAAAAGCACAGCTTGGCATCAAGTTATTTGGGGTGGGTGAGCTGGGTATGGCCAATACCACCGCGGCATCAGCGGTTATCAGCGCGTTACTGAAGCAGCCGCCTGAAGTGACGGTGGGATTCGGCGCTAATCTGCCGCCAGAAAAACTCGCCCATAAAATTGCGGTTGTGCGTCAGGCGCTTGCGATTAATCAGCCTGACCCCAGTGACGGAATAGAGGTTCTGGCGAAAGTCGGTGGCTTTGATCTGGTGGCGATGGCGGGAGTCATGCTGGGAGCCGCCTCGCTGGGCTTACCGGTAGTGCTGGACGGCTTTATCTCTTGTTCTGCGGCCCTGGCTATTTGTACCCTGGCGCCAGGGGTGCGTGATTATCTGGTGGCCTCTCACTGCTCGGCTGAAAAAGGCGCGCAGCTCGCCCTCGAGTCACTGAATCTGCACGCTTGTTTGCAGATGGATATGCGCCTGGGCGAAGGCAGTGGCGCCGCTCTGGCCATGCCGCTACTGGATGCCGCCTGCGTGATGTATCACCAGATGGGGCGTCTGGCAGACAGTAATATCACGCTCTGACGCAGAACTGCCTGCCCGTTATTTATTGCTCCAGGTGAATTCATAGCGTTCAGGAATAATATAAAAGGTGGACTGCTCTGCACATTGCTCATCCGCAAACCAGGAGCGTCTATCCATCTGAAACAATGCACTGCCGATAGCGACCTTTAAGATCTCGGACAGCGTTTTGTCGGCATAGGCCAGCCGAATAGATATTTCAGAATGCTGAATAGCCTGTCTGGTGCTGTTTTCCAGTAATGTCCAGGTGGGTTCCTGCTCTGTCTGCTGCCAGCTTATCTGCGGGGGCAATAGCCAGAAATAGCTGTAACCGACGGCGATCGGTTCGCCTGCGACCCGATGCACACGTGCAATATAAGTCAGGGTCCGATCCTGACCAAAAAGAGCATGCAGATTATCGGGCACCGGCAGATTCACTCGCTCTAATAACTGCATTGTGGCATCCAGCCCTTGTTGTTTCAGTGACTCGTGAAAACTGCGCATCAGATGGATCCCATGAGCCACCTTTTTCCCGGAAACATAGGTTCCTTTTCCCTGCTTCCGTTCGACGATACCTTGACTCGTCAGCGATTTTAATGCCAGCCGTACCGTCACCCGGCTAACGCCGAATCGCTGCTCCAGTGCCGACTCAGAAGGTAACTTGCCGCTAGGCTGATAGTGCCCCATCGCAATCTCTTGCTGCAAAGTCTCGGCAATTTGTTGATATAGCGAAGTCAGATTTTCACGTACCAGTGCCATTCACTCTCCAAAACGTTGTATTCCGTTCAGTTCTAATTTAGTCACAACCGATCTTAGACCAACTTGTATTAAAACGTATTATAACATTAATGCTTCAAGTTACCTGAGCGCTGCGTTCGCGAAGTTCACCGGAACACATTGCCTGTTCGTGCTCAGCCTGTTCACTTTATTTTTTACTGAGTCGCCCTGATGAATATAAACAGTGCCGCTGCGCTGGCGGTAGACAAGATAACATTTCGCTATCCTGGTGGCGTTCCTGTATTCAACGATTTTAGTTTTCATGCTCAGAAGGGCGAATTTGTCGTATTACTGGGGCCGTCAGGCTGCGGTAAAAGTACTTTGCTTAACCTGCTGGCCGGGTTCTCGCAGCCAGAGCAGGGAAGTGTCCGCGTCAATGGGGCAGCTATCTATCCGGAAAGCCAGGCGCTGGGATATGTATTTCAGCAACCCCAGCTTTTTGGCTGGTTATCCGCGCTAGAAAATGTGCGTTTTGGTCTACGGATGCGTCATCAACAGGACAAAGCGTCGCAGCAACAGATTGCTCACCAGTATCTGGCGCGTGTCGGACTGACACATGCCGCTGATTATCTGCCCCACCAGATGTCCGGAGGAATGCAGCAACGGGTATCGTTAGCCCGCGCTCTGGCGCTGGAGCCTGAGGTGTTGCTGATGGATGAACCCTTCGCGGCCCTTGATGCAATTACCCGGAGTGATATGAATGAAGAGACTCTACGGCTGTGGTCGGCTATCGGCCAGACGACGGTCTTTATCACCCATGATATTGAAGAAGCCGTATTCCTTGCCGACAGAGTACTGGTTCTGAATCGTGCTCCTGGCGGCATACATAGCGAGTTAACCATCGACTTACCCCGTCCGCGCAGTAATTTAGCCACCCGACAGTTACCGGAATTTTCGCTTTATCGCAATGAACTCCTTACACGTATCACTGAGGTGATGCAGCAGCCACCAGTACATTAAAAACAGAGACCTAATGATGAATAAATCACTTTTTGCCGTACTGATATCAGGGATAGTTATCACCTCAACGTCTTTCGCAGCAGAGACCAAACCGTTACGTATTGGCTGGGTGTATGCCTTGGCGAACGCTCCAGCACTGATAGCTGAACAGCAAGGTTTCTATAAACAGGAAGGGCTGGAAGTTGAACTCAAGTCATTTGGTGATGGCCCGGTGATAAGTCAGGCACTCGCCGCGCATGAACTCGATGCAGCCTATATCGGCGCAGCACCGGTATTTCAGTGGTATTCACGTGGGCTGAAAGGGCAAATCATCGCCAAAGTGAACAGTGGTCAGGCGGCATTGATTGTTCCGGCGGACAGCGCGATTACCCAGCTATCCGATCTCAAAGGCAAGACGATTGCTGGCGTGAAAAAGGGCAGTGGTATGGATATTCTGCTTCGTGGTCTGATCCTCGAACAGCAGGCAAAACTGGTCGCGGATAAAGATCTTCAAGTGGTGAGTATGCCTGCCGGTAATATGCCTGCAGCCCTGCGTCAGGGAGTGGTTGATGCCGCTTTTACCTGGGAGCCCTTTATCAGTGAATCAGTTTTACGTGGTGATGCCCGTATCCTGCTAGATGCCAGTAAAGTGCAGCCAGGTTATCCGTGGTATGTCCTGATGGCCCAGCCTGAAACGCTCGCCAACCGCCCTGAAGACGCGGTTAAGCTATTGCGCGCTCATCAAAAAGCGGTCGATTTTATTCATCAGCATCCGGCGGAAGCTAACAAGATAATCGCCAATGCTTTCAAACTACAAGCGATTAAAACGGCCGATGGCAAAACGATTTTACCTGAGGATGTCGTCAAAGAAGCGCGTCAGCGAATAGGTTGGTCGGTGACCTTAACCGACGCTGATAAAGCCTTTATTGGACGCTTGATGCAGGACTCACAAAAGCTGGGTTATATGCAACAAGCGCCAGATATTAATGATGTCGTCGATACTCAGTGGCTGAAAAAAGCCGGTATTTCTGAGTGAGACGATTGAAACCACACTGGGGCTGGGCTTCATTGCCCTTTCTGCTGGTGGTCTGGATAGCGATAGCCAGTCGCTATCCCGCCTATATATTCCCCCAGCCCTGGGATGTCTGGTACGAGGCTTTGCGCTGGTTTAGCGACGGCGCTATCTGGGGGCAACTGGGGGCGAGTTTGCTGGAGGAGTTTATTGGTTTTAGCGCGGCGGTAGTCTTTGCGCTGTTACTGGGGACCAGTGCCGGATTATCGGATAACTTTCGCGACTTTATCACGCCGATTAACAGCCTGTTTATGGCCATTCCGCCGATTGCCTGGGCGCCGTTAATGCTGCTTATTTTTGGCCTCGGACTGACCTCTATTGTGGTGGTGATTTTTATTGCGGCGCTGTTTCCCATGTGTATCACGATTCAGGAAGGTATTCGCGGTATCCGTGGGGGGGAAGTACGGGCTGCTCGAACCTTGGGTGCCAGTCGCAGTCAGCTATTGCTGCATATTTATCTACCCAGTTCCCTGCCTTTCATTACAGCGGCTCTACGCATCGGGTTTAGTCAGGCCTGGCGAGCATTAGTGGCGGCCGAAATGCTCGGTGCTTCCCAGGGTATTGGCTGGATGGTGGCCATGGGCGGGCAAACTGGCAACAGCAGCCAGGTCTTGCTCGGGATCTGCATGATTGGTTTGATAGCCTGGCTGATGGAAAACCTGGTATTTCGTCGCCTGGAACAACACTACCAGCGTTGGCGCGCTCAATAATGTTTAAAGAGGTAAACCGTGAGTCAGTTTGATATCCGCGATGCGGGATTTTACATCGCCCCACAAGGGCTCTATGAGCAGAATAAAGCGCGTCCGTTTTTAGGCGCGATTCAGTGTTCCCATCAGCGTGTCACTGCCGGGGCGTGGGAAGAGATTATTATCACTTATACCGTCGGTGCCAGTGGTCTGGCGGATGGCGCCTGGTTGAAACTGGCGTTTAAGTTCTATTCAGACTGGGCATTATTTCAGACGACCTCACCCGGTGAGGCTAATTTTGTCAGTGCTGAATACCAGGCGGGTCCGCTGGTCGCGGGTCAGAGCCCGGCAACAGTGGAACATCTTAAAGTCCGTTTTGATCAAAAAGGGCATGAACGTCCGTTTCAGAAGGCGATAATCATCGATATCGTTGATGGTTATCTTAATCCCGGTGACCAAATCCATATTCGCCTTGGCGACCGGCGTCAGGGCGGTGGTGGAACCCGAGTTCAAAGCTTTGTTGAAAAAGATTTTCGTTTCCGGCTGTTTGTTGACCCGCTGGGGAGCTCAAAATTTGCCGAAGTTCCTGATGATATCTTGCTCGATATTGTTCCGGGATCTCCATCCTCACTGGCGATTATTGCACCTCGACTGCTTGCCCCCGATACCGCTTTTGATGTGATTGTACGGTTGGATGACAGTTGGGGAAATACCTGTCGTGAGCGCCCACTGAGTGGCGTGCTGACCCTGACATCGGCTAGTGGAGTCCGGCAACAGCAGCCATTTACCCTGGCCTCTGAAGGCTGGGCGGTGGCGCGACTCAGTGCACTTACCCTCGAGACCGGGGAGTGGCAGCTGATGGCTGAACTGGGCTCATTGCCTTTAGTCGCGCATGCCTGGATCAATGTTGAACAGACGGCAACCGCATTGCGACCGTTATATGCAGATCTGCATGTTCACTCAGATGATACCGTCGGTACCAATGACACGCTCTATAACCTGAGTTATGGCCGTGATGTCGCCGGGCTGGATATTCTCGGTTATACCGCCAATGATTTTAATATCACCGAAGCGCGCTGGAAAAAAGCCGTGAGTTTGATTAACACCCTGAATACGCCGAATCAGTTTGTCTGCTATTCCGGAACCGAATGGTGTGGCAATACTTGTGCGGGTGGCGATCATAATGTGGTCTTTCTGGAAGATGATGAGCCACAGTTTCCTTTTGATCATCAAGGGCGTCTGGTGCGTTCATTTGAATGGAATGAATTTAGCGGCGGAACCATTAAACCGGGTGCCTGGCCTCTGGATGAACTTTACGCTGCCTATGCGCGTGAACCCCATAAGCATTTACTGATCCCTCATGTCGGGGGACGGCGTTGTAATCTGGACTGGCATCATCCTGAGCTGGAACGTCTGATTGAAGTAGGATCCGCCTGGGGGCAATTCCACTGGGTCTATGCTGAAGCGCTGGAACGAGGTTATCGGATGGGAGCCAGTGCGAACAGCGATGAACATCAAGGACGTTGTGGCGGTGGGGTACCTGCCACGGCGGTGTTTGGTTCACGGGGGGGGCTGACAGGGGTGCTGGCACAACAGTTTGACCGCAAAGGCGTGGCACAGGCCCTGCGTGCCCGGCATACTTTTGCCACAACCGGTGAGCGCAGCTATGCGGAACTCCGTACCGGTGATGCTTTAATGGGGGATGTCGTGCCTTTTAATCAGGCGTCAGTATTGAGTTATCGTTTGCTGGGCGATGCGGGCTGGGAGTCGCTTGTCTTGTATGACGGTGAAGATAAAGTCTGGGAGCGAGATTTACATTCTGAGCTGGGACTATCGGAATACCAGTTTCGTGTTCGGCTAAGCGGCGCGCGGATTAAAGATCGCTATCGTGGCGCTTACTGGAGTGGTGATATCGAAGTTTTGGGGGCATCAATAGCGCAGTTCCAGTTAGGCGGTGCCGACCATCCGGAACAAACGGTTTGGCGTAAAAGTCATACCCGGATTGGACTGCGCACTGATACCAATGGTGACAGTGATACGGTGAGTATCACCACCACCGGACTGCAACAGGCTCGTATTCGTCTGCATCTGGAAATTGGTGGTTATGTTAAAGTCGGCGATGCTCTGACAGCCCATCCACATCACAGTGCTCCGGTGTTTACCGCGGAACTGGAGGGGAGCCTGCTACTGACGGAAGGCAAACAAACCTATAGCCTGCCGGGTACGGAGCTTCAGGTTGAAATTGAGGCTGTGACTGATAATCTCTTACCAAGAGATATTCGTGGGGAAATAGTACTGGGTGATTTACCGCTGAAAAATAAGCCAGAGCACCCCTTGTTTATCAGTGCCCGGCAACAGGATCAGTCGCGGATCTGGACATCAGCGCTGTTTCTGGTGCGTTAGTTCGCGGTATTTTTGTGTTATCCGTCTTCTGTAATGCGCTCTGATGAGCGCATTTTCTTTATAAAAATGCCCGATGCAGAAAGCCAGAGAGGTGAGAGATGCGACTGATTTTACTGACAATGATGGTATGGATACTGGCGGGTTGTAGTGCGGCACCTAATTTACCGGCTACTGATACCATTATTAAAGTAAAACCAACCGAACTGGGGCTTATCGCCAACTCAGAAAAATACAGCTACCGTTTCTATCGTCAGGGGACGCCTCAGGAGTATCAGCGGTATCAACGATTCTATGACCAGTATCATCAGGCCTCACCTGGTGTACGGGTAAATTTTTGGGTTAACAATAACGAAGTGGTGGCTGAGTACTGGGTGATATTAAATAAGAACCAGCTGACTGCGGCCCAGCAATCCACTCTGACGAGTGAATATAAAGCCCAGCCCGGAAATAATGACCAGTTACGGGTGTTGTTTAAAACAACAGGATTCTGGCTCCCGGCCAAGCCTGATGATATTGACGAGTCCTACCGCCTTTCCCAGCCTGTGGTGGTGTCCGTCAATGATAAAACCCAGACCCTGAATGCCGTGGGTATGGTTGCGCTGGTCCCTATTTTCCCGCTAGTGATGATGTATGGTTGTGCCGTGGGGCCTTGCGTATAGTCGATGACTTATCCGACTAACGTCGGATAATATGGTTGACGATATACTTATGGGTGTTCTGGTAACTATCAGATAAATCAGCAATCTTATTGTCCTGAACGTCCGCTATTACGGTTTACATCACTTTTCATGCCGATTATGTCGTGGAACATGCAAACTCCAGAACTTACCCGAGCGAATGGTGAAAGTTCCCTGTCTGGTGGGAGCAAATGGTCCGGAGCCTCTGGCAATGGGCAAAATACCGTTATTCCAGAAAGGATTGATGGAACAGCAGGTGGCGGTAGAAAAATTAGTGGTTGAAGCCTGGATTGAACACAGTTACCAAAAACTCTGGCAGGCGATAACCTTATCGAAAACGGTACGAGTGCCTCAGTGGCTAAATCTTTCCTTGATGATTTGATTGTTGCCAATAAGGATGACTGGCCAGAATTGCATTAATTGCTGAAACCAGCACCCACAGGGTGCTGGTTAGCGCCTGGGTTTGTTACGCTTTCTGAGCCGCTTCCAGAGCCTGAGAGACATCATTAATGATGTCATCAATATGCTCAATACCCACAGAAATTCTCACCAGATCTTCACTGACGCCGGCCCGGGCTAACTCTTCTGGACTCAACTGACGGTGAGTGGTACTTGCCGGATGACAAGCCAGAGATTTAGCATCACCGATATTCACTAACCGTAAGATCATCTGTAGTGCATCGATAAAGCGTCCGCCGGCTTCCTTCCCGCCCTTAATACCAAAACTGACAATGCCGGAGGCTTTTCCGGCGGTGATTTTATCGGCATTGGCTTTAAATGGACTGTCAGGCAGTGCGGCATAGTTAACCCAGCTGACGGAAGGATGTTGCTGCAGGAATGCGGCCAGTTTCTCGGCATTGCTGCAATGTCTTTCTACGCGCAGGCTCAGCGTTTCCAGCCCCTGGAGCAGTAAAAAGGCGCTGTGTGGCGATAGCGCCGCACCGGTATTGCGCAGTGGAACGACCCGGCAACGACCGATATAAGCCGCAGGGCCAAAGGCCTCGGTATAGACTACGCCGTGATAAGAGGCGTCGGGTTCATTCAGTAAACTAAATCGTGCTTTATTAGCAACCCAGTCAAACTTGCCCGAATCGATAATAATGCCACCAATCGTGGTGCCGTGACCGCCAATATACTTGGTCAGAGAGTGAACCACGATATCGGCTCCATGCTCGAATGGACGGCATAATACCGGGGTTGCCACGGTATTATCGACAATCACTGGAACACCATGGCGGTGAGCGATTTCAGCCAGACGGGCGATATCAACGACGTTGCCTGCAGGGTTACCGATTGACTCACAAAACAGCGCCTTGGTTCTGTTATCGATCAGCGCTTCCAGGCCCTCAAAATCATCAAAGCTGGCCATACGCACTTCGACACCTTGGCGCGGTAAGGTATGGGCAAACAGGTTATAAGTACCGCCATACAGCTGACTGGTACTGACGATATTATCGCCGACCTCAGTAAGTGCCTGGATAGAATAGGTAATCGCGGCCATACCTGAAGCGACTGCCAGAGCACCGATACCCCCTTCAATAGCCGCCAGTCGCTGCTCCAGCACTGCGGTGGTCGGGTTCATAATTCGGCTATAAATATTGCCTGCAACTTTCAAGTCAAACAGATCGGCGCCGTGCTGCGTATCATCAAAAGTATAAGAGGTGGTCTGATAAATAGGGACTGCTGCAGATTTTGTCGTCGCTTCTGATTTATATCCGTGGTGTAAGGCCAGTGATTCAATTTTCATAAAGGCGTCTCTGTAGGTTTTTTGATAATCAAAGTTTATGCCTTCGCAAAGCAGAGCGAATTATTTGATTTTATAGATAGCATACGATGTAAACAGAGAAATATTTATACATAAAAAGCATTACATTAGATAGATAATGAACAAGCAGTAAGACGATATGTGACTGACAGCTAACTCTAAAGTCATCCCTCTAACACCTGCCAGTAGCCGCCTTTCTTTGGACCATGGTACATCAGCTTTTGCTGCTGTTTTAGCTGGGCGACAGCGCGTTCAATGGTACTGGGCGATTTCCCCAGATGCTGTGCAACTTCATCCAGAGTCATGGTGGGTTTTTTTGCTAATAGAGCTAAAATACGTTGCGGAGTTTTTACCTTCATTTCTACCCGCATTTCTACCCGCGTTTCTACCCGCGTTTTCAGTTGAGATGCTGTGAGTCCTTTATCTGAAGAGGGATAAACCTCTTGTAGCGTTTGTACGATTACACCGAGCATAAACTCAATAAATGGTGAGAGGGTATAGGGCGTGACTACGAGAATTAAAGCAGCGATGCCCTGAATTTTGCCAGCAGAATAATCGCGGCAACTGAAAAAACGATCAGTCCTTTACTCAGTCTGTTCATCATACTGACCTCTGCCGGTGCATGGGGTGCCAGTTTGCGTACTGTTTTCGATAGCTTGCCATGGATTGCGGAAAGGAATAATAGAACCAATAGTTTCATCATCAGCCATGGCTGAAACAGGTCACCATTTTTAACGATAAGCATCCCGCCAAATAACCACAGCAGGATCATCGCCGGAGAAGTCACTTTCCTGTTCCATGCCCGGATAGCATTCAGAAAAGAGATATCATTCGCGTTTTCAGGGCTTTTGCCCGCATAAATCCCGGCGACTATGGCCAGCAGCAGTAATCCACTGACCCACACCACCGCCGCAATTAAATGAAATGATGCAAACCAACGATAGTCCATAGATCCCCTGAATAATAGGAGTGACGGGTAAGTGCTAAGCTTAACCCATTGATGAGAGTAGAGATACCCGTCATTCTTCACGTTGGCTGGATGTTGCCTTTAGCTATCTCTGATTGTCGAATGAGAACTCAACGTCCACTCTTCGATTGTCTGCTGTGTATCTGATTCAGTAAGATTTTTCAGTAAAGATTTAATTTCGTTAAGGTTCATTTTTGAACCTTTAGTATGAATATGCGGCAGATAATTGGTCCAGGATGCGTTATATCTCTGAAAAGTGTCATTTATGATACTTTGCAAATCACTTAAAAAAACGCACAGCTATTGATTATGACTCTGTCACTTTCCGATATGATAAAAGCACATGAGTTAAGGAGAAGGTGAGGATAATGAAAATCGAAAAATTACAGTATATTTTTGACCCGCTCTGCGGCTGGTGCTATGCCAGCGCCCCTGCGCTGGAATATCTGGCGCACACCTATCCTGAAGTACTGGAGCTGCTCCCGTCCGGGCTTTTTTCAGGGGAGGGGGCCCGACCGATGTCACCGCAGTTTGCGGCTTACGCCTGGAGCAATGACCAGCGCATTGCCTCTCTGACAGGCCAGCGCTTCAGTGACGAGTATCACCAGTTGCTCAATTCTGGCGGGGAGTTTGATTCACATGCGCTGAATTGTGCTCTGACAGCCTGGAACCGTATTGCACCAGAGGCTGAAGTGGGTCTGTTACATGAACTTCAAACAGCACGCTATGTCCGTGGGCTGGATACCTCACGCAGTGACGTTGTGGTCGACATCAGCAATCACTATGCTGTGAATAAGCAGCTTGAAATTCATTTCCCGACCCACGGCGACCCTTTTGCTGCGGGAACTGAATTGTCTGACATCACCGATAAGCGGACGGACAGCGTGAGAAGACTGATGCATTCCGTCGGTGTCTCTGGTGTTCCATTACTCCTGGTGACTATAGCGGGTCACACTTCCGCTATCAGCGGCGCGTCGCTTTATGGTGGTGCTACAGCAATCAGTCAGGCGCTAGAGAAGCTGTAGTTAATGAATGTAGCCTAATAAAAACCGGTCTATACCCTAAATAATTCGAGTGGCTTGTAGGCGCCAAGAGAAGGCAGTCGATGAGCATAGATAGACTATGTGATTCGGCTGCCTGAACGCCAGCAACGCTCAAGCAACTTGAAGTATGACGGGTATAACTCATGATTATCATCACAGTTCCTTGAGATAGGACTTGAGCCAGTAGGTGAGATTGGTTATAAGAAACGCTTGGACGTTATCAGATAACTCTGAGCGAAACCTGATTGTAGTGAAACCCTTCTGGCTTCACCACAATCAGGTTTTTTTTTGTCTTTTTTATGATGCCGTGACTGGCGCTGTACTCGGATTGCAATAACAGGCAGCGGGCGGCTATCTGAAATACTCTGGAAGAGTGGTTTGGATGATCAATTTTATGAAAAAGGTCACGTAGAAAGATGGCTGCAATGATAGTCGATAAAATACTCAGTAATAATGCGGTTCTGCTGATTAACGCCAGGAACGAAGAGGTGGTGGCAATCGGGCGCGGTATTGGCTTTGGCAAAAAGGCGGGGGACAGTGTCGATGCCAGTGAAATAGACAGCCAGTTCGTAAAAAAATCGGAGGGACTGGCTGATGTGTTTTCACAACTGTTGTCAGAGATCCCGCCGGCCTATCTCGCCGTTACGCAGCGCATTATTAATCTGGCGCAGCAGCGGCTGGCGATAACTATCCAGGATACGCTGTTTCTGGCACTCAGCGACCATATTAACTTTGCCATTCAGCGTCACAACAACGGCCTGACTATCAGGAATTTTTTACTTTGGGATATTAAACGCTTTTATGCTGAGGAGTTTGCCGTCGGGTTGGAAGCGTTAGGATTGATAGAGCAGGCACTGGGTATCTCTTTACCGCAGGATGAGGCAGGGTTTATTGCTTTGCATCTGGCTAATGCCAAGAATAATAGTGATATGCAAAGTACCATGCACAGCGCCACTATCATCAAGGATGTACTGAGTATTCTGCAGTACGACCTGAAACTGACTTGGGATGAGGAGTCGCTGGACTACCAGCGTTTTGTCACCCATCTGAAATTTTTTGCTCTGCGGCTACTGAATCGCAAAACCGTGACACATGGTGACGACAGTATCTATCAGGGTATTACTGAAATGATGCCGACGGCCTGGGCCTGTGCAAAGAAAATCTACCACTATGTGGATAAAAACTATGACTGCCAGCTCACCACCGATGAGGTGATGTTTCTGACCATTCATATCAATCGCCTTAGCGGCACTTAATGGTACTATCAGGTCATAACTTCAGGACGTAACTGAACTAATCAGGCGAAACCTGCTTCAGGATTGACATCTAGCGATGCCGGTGCTGGGCGGGTTTTTTTGTTTTCAGGCCTCCGCGAAACGCGTACAGGTGAATTGACGATAAAGGAAAATGTAACGATGAACAGGGTATTTCCGGAAGGGTTTTTATGGGGTGGCTCGGTTGCGGCTAATCAAGTAGAAGGTGCCTGGAACGAAGCAGGCAAGGGCGTTTCCACCTCTGATCTTCAGCCTCAAGGTATTCACGGTAAGGTGGTAGAGCGGGACGGTGTGAGCAGCGGAGTGAAAGATCTGGCTATCGATTTTTATCATCGTTATCCAGAAGATATTAAGCTGTTTGCTGAAATGGGCTTTAAAGTACTCCGTACCTCTATAGCCTGGACGCGCATCTATCCTGAGGGGGATGAAACCCAGCCAAATGAAGAAGGACTGGCGTTTTACGATAACCTTTTTGATGAAATGGCGCGCTACGGTATTCAGCCTCTGATAACACTGTCTCACTATGAAATGCCGTACGGCCTGGTGAAGAAATACGACGGCTGGGGTGGCCGGGAAGTGATAGCGTTGTTTGAACGCTATGCCCGGACAGTATTCACTCGTTATCGCGATAAAGTGAAGTACTGGCTGACCTTTAACGAGATCAATATGGCCCTGCATGCCCCCTTTACCGGTGTCGGGCTGATGGGTGAAAGAAGCAAACAGGAGATCTACCAGGCCATTCACCATCAGTTAGTCGCCAGCGCCCGCGCAGTGAAGGCCTGTCATGAGATTATCCCTGATGCCAGAATCGGCAGTATGCTGTTGGGAGGGATCCGCTATCCGATAAGCTGCAAACCGGAGGATGTGTTGAAAGCACAGAGCGTCAATCGCGACTGGTTATTCTTTGGCGATGTGCAGGCACGTGGAGCCTATCCTGGATGGATCCAGCGTTTCTTCCGTGAGAACGACATCTCGTTGAATACGACCGCACAGGATGCTGTCGATCTGAAGGAGACGGTGGATTTTATCTCTTTCAGCTACTACATGAGTGGCTGTGCGGCAGCCCAGCCGGAGTTGTATCAAAGTTCGCGTACCAATATCATGCGCATGATCCCCAACCCACATCTGAAAAGTTCAGAATGGGGCTGGCAGATTGATCCTCAGGGTCTACGTTTCTTGCTAAACGAACTGTACGACCGTTACCAGAAACCGTTGTTTATTGTTGAAAATGGCCTTGGCGCGAAAGATGTTCCGGCTGAAGATGGCTCGATTCAGGATGACTATCGTATCCAGTATTTAGAGGCGCATCTGGTGCAGGTCAGAGAGGCTATTGAAGACGGTGTTGAGCTGCTGGGATACGCCTGTTGGGGGCCGATTGATTTGGTCAGTGCCGGCACCGCGCAGATGTCTAAACGTTATGGCTTCATCTATGTTGACCGTGATGATGAGGGTAACGGTACCCTGGAACGTCGCCGTAAAAAGAGTTTCTTCTGGTACCGTGATGTGATTAGCAGTAATGGAGCCATTCTCAAGGCTCCCGTCTGACCACTGCGGTATCCTACAGCCCGAGTATTCTGCATACTCGGGCGTGCTGTTGTTATGGTGTGACAGTAATAATAGCGCGACGATAGGAATACAGTGACGGCGTGCCGTCATCTTGTACCTGTAGAATGATATGGAACGGTGTCGGTGTTTTCACCGCCGGAGCGGTAAAAATCAATTCATCACGCTGAGTATTTTCCAGTTTCAGATCCGGGCCGAAGTGGATTTTCATGGTTGTCGCTGTCGGCTCTTTATACTGCCACCAGTTATAGCGCAGAGCGTTATTATCGATATCCTGTGACCCTTTAGCTGACAGCTTTACCTCTTCACCTGCTTTCACTGCCAGTTCAACGATCCCCTGACCCGGCTGGCCATTCAGAACCAACTGCGGATTATGGTTAGCCTTTTTCACCTCAGGCGTCACACTCCACTGCATACGCGCAGCAAAATCATTCTGATACGCTTCACGCCAGCGCCAGATGGTGGCGCTGGCAGTACGGTGAGTTTTACCCTCCACACCCATTACCGTATCGGAGGTGCTGGTACGTAGCCCACTCTTGCTGTCAGGCGTGACGGCTGCATAGCGGCCACCCCAGCCGCCATATTCAGGATATTCCGGGGCATTAAGCCCATTTTTGAGCAGATAGAGAAATGAAGGCGTATCACCTTCCATGGTGTACTCAATAGCGGGATAAGCGGCGCCCAGTGGGCCTTGATTCCGGATATTTTGCGCAAGCCAGTCATTGTTCACCTGACTCATATCACCTCCCTCGGCAAAGCGTGACGACATGCCGCTCCAGGTGGCAATAAAATAATCATTCCAGGCGTGAATGCTGGTGATATAACGCAATGTGGGAAACTGTGCGCGGATCCACTCTCCGGTATTATCCTGGTCAGATATGGCATAAACACGGATCTTACTGAGAAATTGATCAACTTCCTCAGGGCTGCGGGTGGCTCGCACGTCATACAGTGCCTGGGCGAGATCCACGGCACCCCCCCAGACGTTTATCCACAGCGGACGAGGATCCTGTTTATCGACAGCCTGGATAATTAACGCCGAGGCGTCAGTGGATTTCCCCGCACCGACATAATCCATCCCATAACCGGCCTGCCCGGCACGTACTACCGACCGTAGCGCCTCAGCGCTCGGATAGCCTTCCGCATGCTGACGCAGATTAGGGAGCACAAGCTCATAGGCATCAATACGCTTGAGCATCATGTCTGGATTAACTTTATCCCTTAGCCAGGTTGACGTGGTGGCTACCAGCCCCTCAACGTTAAATTCGTTGCTGTAGACCAGAAAACGCACGAATGACTGCGAGTCATCCGGCTCATTGCCAATATCAGACAATATGAGAATACGCGTTTTGTCCGCATCGGTTTGCATCGGTGCAGGGGCTGCAAGAGCACAAGTACTGATTAAGGTAGAGGCAAGAATTGCGCTGAGCAGTCGGTTTAATCGGGCCATGGTTATTTCTCTGATGGTGATCGCCAAAAACAAAAAAACCCGCTTTCCGTTGCTGGATATAAGCAACAGAAAGCAGGTTTCGCCAAATAGTGAGTAACGTCCTGAGGCCCTAGTTATAAGAACCAGATACAGCGGTAGCAATGATTATGAGTAATAAATGTGATGTAGCCACTGTATTTAATTCTTTTACAGCGTTAATAGAATTAAATTTTAGTGATGGATTTCACAAAACTGAATATATCAGTGGTATTTATCAGTGGGTATTGTTAAAAAAGGGCGTTCTTAGGACGTTACCAGAATAATCTGGGCGAAACCTGGATAAAGCAGTGTGTTATTTCACACTATTTTATCCAGGTTTTTTTTTGCTTTTTTTCCTGCTGGCCAGCAGATACGGGCAATTTTTTCATAATGCACTGCAATTACTGTCATAGGTAAAACGGGAATTATTAACATGAATACTGAAGTGCTGGCAGGAAATATTCTTAAGCTAGTTGGGGGAGAGGGCAACGTTGCCTCGCTAGTGCATTGCGCTACCCGACTGCGCTTTAAAATTATTGACAACAGTAAGGTGAACCAGCCGGAACTGGAGACGTTGGACGGCGTTATCACGGTCGTGAAAGGTTCCGGACAGCTGCAAGTGGTTATCGGTAACCGGGTGCCTGATGTGTTCCGGGCTATTGGCGCTATGTCCAGTCTGCTGGACGAAAATAAAACTAAACAGTCGGTATCAGAACCCCAAGGCAGCACCTCGATACTAGGTCGACTTATCGATTTGGTTTCAGGAATATTTACTCCGCTATTAGGAGCAATGGCCGCGGCCGGGGTATTAAAAGGCGCGCTGGCGATTGTTCTGGCAGCAGGGTGGATGACCAACAAAGAAACCACCTATATTATTTTACATGCCGCATCAGACAGTCTGTTCTATTTCCTGCCGATGCTGCTGGCGATTACTTCAGCGCGTAAATTTGAAACCAATATTTTTGTCGCTGTTTCGATTGCCGGAGCCCTGATATATCCCAGTATTCAGGAGTTATTTACTGCCGGGGGCCCGGTGACTTTCTTCGGCCTGCCGGTGCTGATGGTGAAATATACCGGCACGGTGATCCCGATTATTTTTAGCGTCTGGCTGATGTCGAAGCTGGAACATTTCCTGAACCGCCATATTCATGAAAGCGTGCGTAATATTCTGACGCCGTTCTTCCTGCTGACCCTGATGGTGCCGCTGACGTTAATGACCATTGGGCCGATTGGTATTGCGGTGAGTGAGAGCGTTGCTTCCCTGTTTGTCAGTATCTATAGCTTCAATCCGATTATTGCCAGTGCGCTGATGGCGGCATCATGGCAGGTATTGGTTATTTTCGGCGTGCACTGGGGCTTTGTTACCGTATTTATCAACGATATTTCAGTGATGGGACGCAGCTATCTGAAAGCGGCGTCCAGCCCGTCGGTATTTGCTCAGTCTGGTGCTTTACTGGCTGTGATGCTGCGCACCAAAGATAAAAAACTGAAGGCGCTGGCAGGAAGTAGTTTTATCGCTTCGCTATTCGGTATCACCGAACCGGGGGTTTATGGCGTGACCCTGAAACTGAAAAAACCCTTTATCTGTGCCGTGATTGCTGCTGGATTCGGCGGAGCCATTGCCGGCTATGCGAAAAGCTCAGCGATCTCTATGGGGATGCCAGGCCTGCTGACGCTGCCTATATTCTACGGTGACGGTTTTATCGGTTTTATCATTGGCTGTATCGTGGCATTTATCGCCAGTCTGGTTCTGACTCTGCTGGTTGGATTTGATGATCCGGTACAGAAACCTGCCGCCGGACCTACGGTTTTCGCACCGACATCCGTTGAAAAAAGCTTTCTGAATACTGAAAAAACGCCGACGACAAAGACTGTAGCGGTGGGGGACGAGCAGATTGCAGCCCCGATTTCCGGCTCGGTTATCCCGCTGACTGCGGTTGATGACAAAGTCTTTTCTTCCGGTATTGTCGGGCAGGGTTTTGCCATTATGCCAGATGAAGGCCGGGTTTATTCCCCAGTGGATGGTCATATTGCCAGCACTTTTGATAGCGGTCATGCCATAGGCATTACCTCCATCGGCGGGGCTGAGGTATTAATCCATGTGGGTATCAATACTGTGCAACTGGAAGGCCAGCATTTCCAGATGCAGGTTAAAGAAGGTGATGTGGTGCAAAAAGGCCAGCTGCTACTGATCTTTGATCTTGATGAAATAAAGAAAGCAGGTTTTGACATCGTGACACCAGTGATTGTCACTAATAGCGAAGCCTGGCGTGAGCTGAAAATTAGCGATAAACCGCATATTCGCCCTGGCGAACCGGTAATAGCGTTATCAGTGTAAAGAGATGAGTCAGGGTATATACCCATCATACTTTAAGTGGCTTGGACGTTGCTGGCGTTCAGGCAGTCGAATTACATAGTTTGTCTATGCTTATCGACTGCCTTCTTTATGCGCCTACAAGCAACGCGAATTATTTAGGGTATAAACAAAGTTAGTTAAATATATCTATCTATCTATCCCTTCAGGACGTTACTGATTTAATTCAGGCGAGACCTGCAACCGGCGGACACTATTCCGCTGGCGGCAGGTCTTTTTTTTGTGGGGATCCAATACCGAGGGATAATGATGAAAGTGAATCAACAGAAATATAAAAAAACAATTATCGCAGTCGCTTTATTATCTTGCTATGCCATCAGTGGCGAAGCGGTCGCGCAAAAACTAACGCTCGAACAGCGTATGGAAATGCTGGAAGCCCAGCTGCGCACCACGCAACAGAAGCTTCAGGCCTACGAGGATAAAGAGCAGGCGCAGCAGAAAACGCTGACCGCTGTTGCTCCGGTGGCATCGACATCCTCTACAGCAATAACCGCCTCGGTGGCTCCTGCGGAGTCACAGGAACTGTCGCCTGAGACGCTGAAAAAGATCAGTAAATATGTTCAGGATGATACCGGCTTTAAATATTCCGGTTATTTCCGTTCTGGCTGGGCCAGTACCACCAACGGAGGACCGAAATCCTGGGCTGTGGGTTCAGTGGGACGTTTCGGAAACGAGTACGACGGCTGGTATAACCTGTCGCTAAAAAAACGCGCCTGGCGTGATGGGGATAAATCTATCTGGGCTAACGTGCAGTTTGAGGGGGATTTAGGCTTAACCCAGAGCAATGAATCCTTTGAAAAAGGCATGTCCGGTGGCGGAATGGGCAAACTCAGCAAGCTGTATGTAGAAGCGAATGGTTTACTGCCCTTCGCGCCAGAAGCCTCGGTGTGGATAGGGAAACACACCCTGCCACAGTATGAAATACAGCTGCTGGACTGGAAAAGCAACCGCACACTTTCTGGGGCTGGTATCGGGATAGAAAACTGGGCAATGCCAGTGGGTTCACTGAGTATGGCGCTGACGCGCAATGATATTGATAACTACAGCACGGTATGTGCATCAGGTTCTGCAAGCTGTAGCGATACCACCCAGGTTAACGTCAATATCGGCGAGGTTCGCTACAAAAATATCCCGGTTACTGACAGTGCGACGCTGGAGCTGGGGGCAAAATATGCCTTCGTCAACCAGACCGACGAACAGAAAGCAGGCCAGACGGATAACAATTATTATCAGGTTAAAAACGCCTGGTTAGGTCAGGCCATTTTACGTAATCCGCTGCTGGACGGCACCAATGAACTGACACTGCAGGTGGCCGATAATTCGCTTGCCAGCCAGTTTATGAATATTTCCAGTGCCAACCCGGATTTCGATTACAACAGTTCATATTACGGTATTCACAGTGGCGGCATTGGCTGGCGGCTGGTGAGTCAGGGGGAGTTTTACCTGAGCGATAAGATAGTGATGGCACACGCCCTGGTCTACGGCCGTGGTCACGATCTCTATTCCACATTTACTGGCGCCCACACCGATTTTGATACTGCACGAGCAGTGATCCGCCCATCGTGGATCTGGAGCCGTAATATGCAGACTGCGCTAGAACTGGGTTACTTTAACCAGCAAAACCGGGTCAATGATCTTAAATTTGATGAGTCCGGATATAAAGTGACGCTGGCACAGGTATTTAAAGTCGATACCAGTATCCTCAATTCACGCCCGGAGATCCGCTTATATACAACCTATCTGAAAGCGCTGGAAAACGAGATTGACAGCACCACCTTTAATGACGGAAAGGACTATCAGATAAGCTTCGGCGTACAGGCCGAAGTGGTGTTCTAATTTAAAATCGGTTAGCCGGAAAATCATGATGCCCTCTACCATTGGCTGGAGGGCATTGTTTATGATGAGCTTGGATTTATTTAACGGTTTCTTTAGTAGGAACTATGAGAAATCCCAGTTAATAACGATAGCATTACAGTGTTTACAGATGAATTTATAAACACCCTGATCGCCTCCGGGGGCATATCCGGTCATAAAACTATCCCAGTCTTTTCGACTCTGGTCATATCTCTCCATCCAGATATGGATGGTTTTCTCATCTGCATCGATTATCTCTTGAGCGGTAGCATCTCCATGAAATTCACAAGCATCATTACAATGCGTTGCCCACTCTTGGTCTTGCCAGGTAAAGAAACCCGGTGTGCGGTAAGCAATCTCACTAGATACATTATCATCAACATATTCAGAATCTATTTCATTAAAGAAATGGACTAAGCCGGATTTAACCGCCTCGCCAGTTTGAATGCATTGAAGACACAGTTCGGCATCGTCAGTCGCCGGGGAATATTGGGGGCCAATATATTTAAAATCGCTAATTTTCCTACAACAGTCACAAGTAAACGAATCCTCAGTAAATACTGTCGTTAAGTAATTGTCGCTCATGTAGTTAAATCTGGACATACACAATCCTTATGTTATCGAGACATTGATTAAACCCTTTCCTCCAAAAATAACACAAATAAAGCGTTATGACCCCAACGCGAAAGCATCATCGAAATGCACCTCAGCTGAGAGCGAGGAGCGGAAGTTTGCACTTCCAAATAGTCACGATAATGACATCCGTGATCTCCACCGCAGGTGTAGCGGTTCACACCATGCCTGAAAACATTATATTCTGCCTGCGATGGGCTCCTGTGCGCTCAGATATCTTTTACAACACCAGCAGATGTCACAACATAGCCACAGATGCCGGATGAGCATTCCGGTCACCCTCCGGATGCCCCCAGATCTGTGGCTATGCTCAGCAAGTTAGCAACAAACAATGCTTGATGATGATATTTTTGAGTCACTTATCCCCAGGATCGGCAATAAGTATTATTTATTCACAGTCTGAATGTCTCGACGATGAGGCGCAGACTCTGAGCCTGTTCAGAAAGTGCCTGAGAGGCGGTTGACGACTCCTCCACCAAGGCAGAGTTGTTCTGCGTCACCCCATCCATCTGGCTTACGGCCGTGCTCACCTGAGAAATTCCCTGCATCTGCTCAGCCGACGACAGGGCTATGCCATCCATTGCTGTGGCGAGTTCTTCAACCAGGTTAATCACTTTCATACTGTTTTGGCCGGTTTCATTGGCCACCATCACGCCGCATTCAACCTGACTCACCGCTTGCTCTATCAGTAACTTAATATCTTTTGCCGCCGTGGAGCTGCGTTGTGCCAGGGTCCTGACTTCTGATGCCACCACCGCAAATCCACGTCCGCTTTCTCCGGCACGTGCGGCTTCTACCGCCGCATTGAGCGCAAGGATATTGGTCTGAAATGCAATACTCTCGATGACCGAAGTAATGTCTCTCACCTTAGAGGCACTTTGCGAAATATCGCCCATGGTATCTGACATGCGTCTGACGTCTTTTTCGCCCTCTTTTACCAGCGAAGCCGTATCCCTTGCTGCGTTAGCCGTCTGCCTGGCCATGGCGCTATTACTCTGAACGGTGGCCGTCAACTGCTCCATACTTGCTGCCGTCTGCTGAAGCGCGGCTGCCTGCTCCTCAGTGCGCGAAGCCAGCTCATTATTACCCTTTGAAATTTCATCTGATGATAGCGCAACAAAAGAGGAGCCATCCTTAATCTCTGAGACGATGCCACGAAGCCGTTCCTGCATACCGGATAGTGAGGCCATCAGGCTGCGGGTATCATTTTTTCGCAGCTGAACGGCTGAGGACAGATCTCCCTGTGAAATCTTGTAAGCGAGATGCTGCGCGTCGGCAGGTTCCCCACCGAGTTCACTCATCAGTTTACGGATCAGATAAATACTGGTGGACAGGCCAAACACCACCGCGATGGCTAAAAGTACCAGTAAGATGATGTAGGCATTCTCAGTCGTTTTACTGTTTTCTGCGACAGCATTATCAGTCTGTTGAGTCAGCTCCTGACTCATCAGGGCCAGCCCGTCAATCAGAGGAACCTGAGCCGGCCTTACGGTCTCCAGAAGAAACGTCACTGTGGCTGCATTATCTTTCCCTAAGGCGATGGGGATCGTCTTGCTGAACGAGTCCAGCGCATTTTTTTCGCTGTTCTCTATCGCTTCAAATGCTTTAGCTTCGGTGCTAGTAGTCGTCCGGTCAATCATTTGCCCCAGCAACGTACTGCTGTCGGTGAACCGTTGCTTTAATTTTTCGAGCCGAGCAGATTGCTCCTCAATACCTTTTTCGTCAGTAAATAACGCAAGATTTCTGACTGTTATCGCCATATCGCGCTGAATAAGCGTCAGGTCTGTGATCAGTTTTGTTTTTTTCATATCCCCCTGAACCACGGACTCAAGAGTGTTTTTTGCCTGATACAAAGAATGAATGGCAACCACAATGCATATGGAGAAGAAAATAATTAACGTGCCAAAACCGGAACCGAGTCGTGTTGAGATTTTCATGGATCTTTGCTGGGAAAGGGAGGGTTAACACTGTTTTCGGCATAAGTGCGAAAACCTTTATTCAGAAAAAAGCTCAAGGTACCAGTCATGATGGCATCCATTACATAAATGCATCCTGCCGTTATCACTCCGCCCTCAGCTATCTGCCAGACGGATATCTATTTATGCAGTACTCCCAAAACTGACACAGCTTAGCGGGGCGTATATCGTCGCTATCCCCGGTGAACAGGCTTCAAATAACTTAAGTAGCAGAAACGCTGGCCGTAGAAAGGTCGTGTGTTCCAGCTCGGTTGCTTTTTGGGTGAAAAATCCTTTGAGTGAAAAATTACCTGTAGCTCATATAAATCATAAAGATACGTTAAGAGAGAATAGATGGGTGAGTTTTTTTAATTTATATCAACTGATACCCATTTTATTTCAACGAACTCTCGAATCTATACCCACTATTTAATGCTAATAATTCTCATTATCATAATATTTTATCTTTTTTTGAGTAAACATTATGATTTTAATGTGAGTAAAAATTACAAAAAGTTACACTTGTGTTCATAAGTTTTCGTAAATGGACTTTTCTATGCTATTTCCCTTCTCAGCAAGACTGTTGCTGCTGGTTTGTCTGGTGTCGGCAGGTCTGTCTGCTGCCCCGCTTGGACCTGCTGCCCAGAACACCATTGAACAGCAGCAGAAGGCGTTACTGGAACAGGCGCAACAGCAGCGCGATATTCTGCGTAATGCCTCGCCAGCACCATTACTTTCTGAAACAACCCTGCCTGAAAATACTGGCGAGTGTCTGAGAATTCAGCATATTCAGCTCCAGAATGTCACAGTACTCCCTTCATCTGTCCGGCATAAACTGACGGTTATTCCGCAAGAAGGCTGCATGACGCTGCAGGATATCCAGCTGCGGGTACGGGATATCACCCAGGAGTATCTTTCCAGAGGCTTTATTACCTCACAGGCTTGGTTACCCGAGCAGGATATTTCCGGCGGCGAACTCATTATTGTGGTGACGGAAGGGAAGGTGGAAAGCATCAGTCTCGAGGAGCAGCAGGACAATGCCCTGAAGATGGTGTTTCCACAGGTGGAAGGGAAAGTCCTCAATCTGCGGGATATTGAGCAGGGCCTGGAGCAACTGAACCGCCTGAACTCCCGGCAACTGACGATTGATATTTTACCCGGCAGCCGGGAGGGATTTTCCCGCATCAAACTGGTACCTGTCAGCCAGCATTTTCCCGTCAGCCTGAATATGAGCCTGGATAACAGTGGTCAGAAAAGTACCGGCAGCGGACAAATTAATGGTCAGCTGACCGTTGATAATCCCTTGCATCTCGCCGACCAGTGGACGCTCTCAGCGGGAAGAGACAGTGAGTTTCATCAGGACAGACGCAGTCGCAGCCTGCAGGCCGGCGTCTCTGTGCCTTACGGATACTGGCTATTCAACGCCCAGTACAGCTGGTCTGATTTCTACCAGACGCTTGCGATTGGTGGCTCTGCAGTGAACTGGCGCTATCAGGGTTCTGTGCAGTCCCAGCGCCTCGCTGCCAGCCGGACATTACTGCGTGACGGCAAGCAGCGTCTGGTACTGGATATGGCGCTATCCCGCAGGAAAACAGAAAACAGTCTGGGTGGGGTACGCCTTGAGGTCAGCAGCCCGACGCTAAGCAGTGTCACTGCCGGATTAAGCTATAGCCGCAGCCTTGCTGGCGGCTATCTGACGTTCGCGCCGTCCTTCTCGCGCGGACTTGCCCGTGGCGGCGCAACCCCCGACGACAGAGCTTACTCTGACCTGCCTCGCAGTGAATTTCGCCGTATCAGCACCAGTTCCAGCTGGTTTTACCCGCTGACTCCCTCGCTTTACTGGCTTTCCTCTGCATACGGACAAACCACGCCCGATAACCTCTATTCCAGCGAGCGACTGTCGGTGGGCGGGCAGTACTCGGTTCGCGGTTTTAAAGAGCAGTACCTGTCGGGTAACCGTGGCGGCTACTGGCGAAATGAACTGAATCAGCAGCTTCTATCCCTTCCGGGGATCGGGGGCGTGCTGTCAGCAACCGCTGCGGTGGATATCGGACATGTCGTCAGCCAGAAAGGCATCGCTGATGGCGGCACGCTGGCCGGAGCCTCCTTCGGACTGGGGCTGAGCGGAAAAACAGTATCACAGTCACTGACAGTGGGTGTCCCGCTGTCCTGGCCGGATTCCCTTAATCCGGATAAACAGGTGGTTTACTGGCAGGCCACGGTTTCACTTTAACTGCCGGCACACAGCTGGAGCCTCTTGGGCTCCGTCATACAGGACGTTCAGATATGGATAAACTCGCTCATCCGCTGGCCAGGTACACCAGTTGGTTGCTGATATACCTCACCGCCGCTCAGCCTTTACACCCCGCTATCGCAGCCGGCATTACCGCTGTTAATGGCAATACCCAGGTTGTGATGGCACCTGGCAATATTCCGGTAGTCAACATCGCTCCCCCTAATGCGGTAGGGATATCGCATAACACCTATAAGGACTTTAATGTCGATGCACCGGGTGCGGTGCTAAATAACGCCACACAGGCAGGAAAGTCTCAGTTGGGCGTCACGGTTAATGCTAATACCCGACTGAATGGCAATCCGGCTGAGTTAATTATCAATGAAGTCACCAGCGGCAACCGTTCTGAGCTGAAAGGTAAACTGGAAGTCTATGGCAATAAAGCCGGTGTGATGATTGCGAACCCGAACGGCATCACCTGCGACGGCTGTGGCTTTATCAATACTCCCTCAGTGACTCTGACGACCGGTAAACCACAGTTTGACCAGCAAGGAGCGCTTGAGGCGCTTGAGGTCAAAAAAGGGGCGGTGATTATCGGCGGTAAAGGTCTGGATGGTGCCACTCCTGAATACGTTGATATTATCAGCCGGGCCACCGAGCTGAATGGTAAAATCTCCGCCAAAACGCTTACTCTGACCCAGGGCGCAAACCGGATAAGCTATAAAGACGGCACGGTCAAATCCATTGCTGGAGAAGGCGCCAAACCTCAGCTGGCGGTGGATACAAAAGTGCTTGGGGGGATGTATGCCGGAAAAATTCGTCTGGTTGCTACTGAGGACGGCGTCGGAGTAAACCTTAATAATCTCACCTCCACCCAGCGGGATATTACGCTTACCACCGCGGGGAAAATTACCCTCGCCAACACCAAGGCTCAGACTGACCTTAACGTCAGTGCCCGCAGTCTTACCACTACGGCAGGGACCACGGTTAAGGCTGAACGAGATATCACGCTGGCCACCACTACACTGGAAAATAGCGGTACCACCACTGCCCGGGGCGATATGCGTATTTTTGCTGACACTGTACGCAATAACAGCGGCGCGACGCTAAACAGCAACAATAATATGTGGATCCAGAAAGATGCGGAGGGGAATAAAGCCACACTGGTAGAGAACCGTTCAGCAAGTATAAAAACCAATACCGGTGACCTGATTATCCGTACAGACCGGCTGGAAAATGTCATCAACAAAACCGAAGTGGTAGTTAAGACTGAAAAACCAGAAAGTGCGCTGGTGTCAAATAATATTCTTGGATGGTTTAAGGTGTCTCATCCACAAAATTTGACGCAGATAGCTATTGTTATTGCCGGTGTTATGGATGCTGGCGAGCCTGAACGATGGTTCGGGTCGATAGATTTTACGGAACTGAGTTTCTTGAATACCGAGAAAACACACTATACCCTACAAATTCAGGGCGCTAGACCAACTATTAGTGCAGGTCAAAATCTCTACATCAATGCAAGTAATTTGGTTAACCACTTAGGGGACATTTCCGCCGCGCGCGATATCATCCTGACAGGACGTTCACTGATTAATGAAAATCGTTACGAAGGAGACTTGTATAAATATTTTACTTATAGCAAGAATCCTTTTCATGTCAGTTTGCTCCCATATCCTAATAAGGGAATATTTACATCACCTCCCGTATTAGGAATACCAAATACTCATAAGTTTCGTCACTCTGAGGAAGCTTATGACTGGCTACCAAGTAAAATATATACATCCAGCCTTAAAGCTGGAGGTAATTTAGTTGCCGACTTCTCTGAACGTATCGAAAGTCATACTCATTATCCCTCCGATGCCAAATACGCTAGCGTTATTTCGCGTCCTGACAATATTACCGCCAATAACATTCTTCTAAGAGCCGGCAGTATTATTACCTCTGATGTGATAAAAGCTGTCGGGGATATTACGCTTCAGTCAGATTCTGCGACTAAAATGACTCAAGCCCAGCTGACTGCCGGAAAAGATATCGCTGTACTGGCTGGAGGCAATATTGAGTCCTTACAGAGCGAACTGAAAGGACAAAACCTTACGCTAGTCAGTCGCAGCGGTAATGTCACCTCGCGTTCCAGCGAGGCACCGTACTTTTTTAATAGCGATGGTTCTCGCAGTCTGGGGAGCCTGGAGGCTTCACGCGATTTATCCGTCACAGCGGGTGGTAATATTCTGCTGGAAAATACCCGCCTTCCTGTTGTCAGCCAGAATATCTCGCTGGTAGCCAACGGCGACATTACTCTGGCGAAAACTGAATCGATGCTCAGCCATCAGCGTCCTCGTGTGGTTCAGACAGCAGCCAGTAAACAGGCGCTGTTTAACCAGATGCTGCCGGTTGAGCCCCTGCGAGCGACGGGTGATATCACCCTGAGTGGCAGACAGCTGGCTCTGAATGGTGCCTGGCTTGATGCGGGGGGAAATATCAGCCTGTCATCTGCAGCCAGTACTGACCTGAATATGCGCAGCCTCAGTGACACTTACAGTGAGTTTTTCCCGGACAGCAGAACGCCTGAATTACGTAGCCGCCTGAAGGCCGGAGGTAATCTGCTTATCAGTTCCGCTGCAGATATCAGTCTGCAAGGCGCCGATATGACAGCTGGAAAAACGGCAACCTTGCAGGCAGGGAAACTTATCTCTCTAGGTGCATACGGTTATGGTGTCACGGATAACGGGAATGACAATAACCGGGATGAACTGAATGTCCTGACCCATTTACAGGGGACTAAAGGTATCACCCTGGCTGCGAACGGTGGAATTCTGGCTAACGGCAGTACCCTGACATCCGACGGGAATATCACCCTGACTTCCGGCGGAAATATGCAATTTCAGTCCGCTCAGGGAAAGGTCTTCCGGGAGTCCGGAAACACCTGGAGTGAGTCCGTCAACCAGACGGGCGTGACGCTGAATGCCGGTGGTGCTCTGACCCTTATCTCGGGCGGTAGCATTCTGTTCCAGGCCTCTCGTCTGCTGGCGAAAGGGGCCATGGATGTGGCAGCCAAAGGCGGCTGGCTCTATGCCCAAGCGATGGAAGAGTCCAGTCATTACGTTCGTGAAACCACCAAAAGAAAATGGTGGGGCAAGAAAACCACCGTTAAACAGACCACGCATACCACCACCAACCGGGTGACTGAGTTTACTGCCGGAGGCAATCTCAGCCTACTGAGCAGAGATGACAGCACCTACGAAGCCAGTAAAATCGAGGCGAAAAAGAACGCCACCCTGACCAGTACCAACGGGAAAGTTAATTTCCTGGCGGTGAAAAATACCTCCTTTGAGCAGACCGTTAGTACCTCGAAAGGGTTCTTTATCAAACAATCTGATAAGGGCTATAACGAAGGTAAATGGGTGCTGCCCTCTGTCTATACGGGGGGAAAACTGACAGTGAATGCTGCCAGTGGTGTCAGCGCCGATGTGAAAGTGAAAAATGGTCAGGCGCTACTGGGTGCTATCACAGCCCTTGGCGCACAATCCGGTACCGAATGGCTGAAGGGACTGAACACCCGCAGTGATGTGCAGTGGAATCTTGTAAAGGATGCCTACGATGGCTGGAATTATAAGAGTCAGAGTCTGAATCCCGCTGTGGCAGCGGTTATCGCCATCGCTGCCGCAGCAGTGACTGCCGGTAGTTCACTGGCTGCAACAGCAGCCACCTCTGTAAGCTCAGCCGTAGGCGGTGGAGCGGTGGTCACCGCGGTGACCACCGGCGCAGTGACCGCTGGTATGTCCTCTCTTGCTGCACAAGCCGCAGTCGCACTGGTTGAAAATCAGGGCAATATGTCAAAAACCTTGGCTGCACTGGGCAGCAGCAGTTCAGTTAAATCGCTGGCCACCTCCATGGTTATCGGTGGCGCGCTGGCCGGTTTTGATAAGGTGATGAATGTTGATGTCCCATCCGAACAGGCAAAACTTCCTGCTCTGGTCAAAAATGAAGGCTGGGGAAAAATCGTCCAGCGCGTGGCCGGGCAGTCGGTTATCAGTTCGAGTCTGAACACCACCATCAATGGGGGTAGCTTCAGGGACAATCTGGTCAATGCCATGCTGGCTAACATCGGCAACCAGATTAATGCCGAAGGGGCGGGGCTGATTGGTGATAACGGCGAGGTACTGGGATTACCCGGAAAAGCGCTCAGTCATGCCGTGGTCTCCGGTATCAGTGCTGAAATTGGCCGAGGTAACGGTAAAGGAGCGGCTGTCGGGGCTCTGGCGGCTGAACTGGCTGGCGTTCTTATCAATGATAATCTAGTTAAAAGTCAGGGATGGCAGGAGCGTGAAGCTCAAATCAGCCGTGTGGCGGGTGCTTTTGCAGGTTTAATCGCAACAGGAGAAGCAAGTGGTATTAATAGTGCTGCTAATTCAGCTGAGATTGTTGAACGTTATAACCGTCAGCTCCATTTAGAGGAAATTAAAGCTGTTAATGAACTTGCGAATGGCGATAAAAATAAGTTAGAGCGCTTATTAGCCTCATCATGTCGTAAAGTAAATTGTACTGCTCAAGAGTCGCTCCGGTCATCAGATAGAATTTACTACGAATCACTAATGGAGAAGTATCCTGTCACTTATATTGAGGATTCTTTATTAGCTGATTATTGGGTAACGAAGGAAAGAAAAGTAGCAGGGAGTTATCCAGCATTTGGAGGGTATGAAACAATAAGGCTATTCACTTACTCAAATATTGATATGTTAAGTGATAACGAAAGTTTTGTATTGAATCAATGGATTAAAAATGTAAGTAGTTTTACTGGTTGGGACACGGAAACAATTCAAGATCTAGGGATTGCAATATCTATACTAGATTCTTTAACAAAAAATGGGGGGCATTCCAAAACAATTCCTAGGCTCCTTTTGCCTAAGCCGGGGAACATATCAATTCCGAATAGTGGAGAGGGTGCTGCGGCATCTTTTATTATAAATCGTTCACAATTTGGGAAGAAAATTGGTAAGCATGCTGAAGACTATGGTTTAAATCCAAGTTCAGCTGTTGATAGACAATTTTTATTTGATAAAATAAATGATATAGGATTTTATCCAGATAAGACTATTCCTGGAACATTTAGAGGGCAAGGAGCTAATGGTATTAGAGGTGATGTGTATTTCCGAATTAAAGGTAATGATGTTGTTGTGACTGAAAAAAATGGAACATTTATTACCATTATGAAAGATGGCATAAATAACACTTCTGTTCAAAATGCATTAAAAGGAAACCCAAATGGATAAATTAATCTTAAATAGCCTATACAAAAATGTAAAGGGAAGAAAGATAACAGGGGTTAAAGCACTTGTATATGTGTCTTTAGATGATGGTTATGATTTTGAAAACCCATACAATATTGCATTTGTTTTTGATAATGATGAATGCTTGACTTTCTCTTGTAGTTGCGACTTTGTGTCTTTAGATGTGAACAATAAAAAAATTCAAGGTTTTGATATGCAAGATTCAGGAAGGGCTGAGGTTGTTGATTTTTCAACTTTCCATCCATTTTCACAGGTGTTAAATAATTCATTAGTAGAAATTTTTATATTGCATTCGGGGGTTGATGATAAAAATATTGGTTGCTCTTTAACTTTTGGAAATATAGATATATCAATATTAAATTTAGGAGGTGAGATTTTTTATTTTTCATCACTTAGCAATAAATTGATTTTAGATGAGAAAATAACAATTCATAAATTATGAATTGTTTGTTTTAAATAGTTAAATTGCATTTATGAATAATCTGACTTTGATAATCTTATATCAAAGTCATTTTCCTCTCCCACTAGTTTAAGTTGAACATGTTCATGTTGACTTTTCTTGTTCTTTAGAAGCTGAAATTTTTGTCAGATATATATCTGTTGCTGATGGGAGTATTGATATCAATAAGGCCGTAGTAATCCAATTTTTCTCAAACGGCTCTTCAGAGCCGTTTCTATATATTATTATTATTTTCGATCCTGATGGTTCTACCCCTGTAGTCTCATTACTTGCAGCATTCTTTCGAATGTGCCGCTTTATCGCGCCGTGGCCTGCGCTCATCGCATCCCGGCGTAAAAAATAATACTCGCCGGGCTGTAAGGGGCAACGCTGTTTTGCCTCCCGCGTCACGACGTTGCTGCTCGATCCTTCTCACTCCCGTAGCTCCCATTTCTCCGTTTAAGTCCCTTCGCCTGGGCTGAGACAAGCACAACCCGTCTGGCTGTCCAGGGACGGCAAGCCTTTCGCAATAAATTTGTTTCCGGCCATTCCGCATGCTCCATTAGACCGAAAAAAATCTCCCGCTCACGCCCGGACATCTGCACAGGCTCGCGCTGGTTTACGCCCTTGCAGCGAGGGTTCTCAAACGGATGAAGGAAAGGTCACAGTGAACAAACCTTTAGGGTAAAGGCAGGGAGACTACTCATTGTTGTCTCCAGACGTCGGGCTCAATTTTGCCACCGTGTCGTCGTTGGTTGAGTGATCAATAATAGGGCGGGTTGCGCACAGAAATAAGATAATCGAACACAATATCATTGGGAAAAATGCGCTTTCCGGACTACCAGTCTGATCCCATAGAAAGCCACTCAGCACAGGGGTAATCACAGCGCAACTATAACCGACGGTCAGTATGAGTGAAGATACGCGATGGACTTCATCTCTTTGGCCCACCATGCTTGGTAGCCCAAGCATCAGAATTAGCACGATAGCTGAGAAGAAACCCACAATGGCCGCTGCAGGCACAATAGCTTGAGCCTTAAAGAGCAACATCGTTACCAAAGCGCCCAATAGCCCTACTGATGACACCAGATAGGGCAGGCGAGATTTTGCCAGAGAGGTATTTGCCATCAGCAGAAGTATGGATGCAGGGATCTGACCTAGATTCAATGCAATGAGTGCCGATGAAGTCTGAGAAGCTGCGCCGATTTCATCCAAAAACCGAGGAATAAAGAAGTTGGTAGCAAAATACGTGGCATTGACGCACCCCATCATCAGCCCCAGTTTCCATAGATTGACACGTCGAAAATCGGGCCACCACTTAGCTCCACTTCCAAGTGGTTGCCCTGATGCATTGTTTCTGGGGACTCCGATATAAAACAAGAATGCGATTAGAAACGAGGCGAGTCCCCAAAACTGATAGGCACCTCGCCAACTACCCAGCCAAGGCACTAACACTGTATTGGTGATTGCTACAGGGATGACTTCTCCGCCAAAAAGCAAACCATTCACATAGATTGCCGTGGCAAATACGATGTGTTTTGGGTACCAGTTGGCGACGATAGAAGGCAGCGCTGGCTGCATAAATGCTACCCCAAGTGCTGTGATTGAGGTTGCCAAGTACATTGCTATGGCTGAATCCACGTATCCACGTATCCCGGAGCCAATGCCAGTGATGACCAAACCCGCAATGAGGGTTTTGATAGCACCGTTTTTTGATATCAGTAGGGCACCAAGGATAGCGGCTGCCGCAAACAAGACAGGCGATATCCCCGAGATAACACCCACCTGAGTTTCTGTCAGATTGAGTTCTGCATGGATCTGCGAAATAACGGGGGGAGTAGCGAGGATCGTCAGACGTGTACCTGCTCCGGCCAGCCAAAGTAGCACTAATCCAACAGCCCCCATACGAGGCATGGGTGAAGAACTTTCAGATAATGTCATCGCGGATCCTATCTTGCTGGCTATAAGAAGATATACTCTGATTTTTCTTGAAAGAGTCGACTTGGCTGGGGGTAAACGCTAGGAAGTCGATAAACAGCTGTTGTGTGTGTTCACCATGCTCTGGCGCTGGTTGCCTGACGGTGTCAAACTCGGGATAGGCGCCGAGTTGTACAGACTGGCCGACGAGTGCAATTTCCCCAGGACGTGTATGCATAATGGAACATTTCATGTTGAGAGCATCCCACTGGGGATGATCGTTTCCCATGCATTTTGGTACTGTACCGTCATGCAACCAACGTGCTATTTGAAAATCCATCATTGCTAAGGTTGACTCTAGCAACGAGGTAGTGACCCACTGTCCTATTCCCGTCTGTTCGCGCTCTACCTTCACACAATAAGATCATAGACTCTACAGGATGGGTGTGTGGCTCCAGTTCCTCCTCGGCTTCCAGACGTACCCACGCCATTGACACTCGCTTATCGTCAGGTAAAAAATTAAGCAAATGCGGCTGCTTTATAAAGTCTTTGACATGCCCTAACCAATGTTCTACTCCATTGACTTCAATTGTTCGAATTGAAGGGATATCATTACGTTTTACTCGTGTCACTTCAGTTAATTTTTTCATTTCGACTCTTTTCGGCTGTCGTCAGGTAAAAAATTCAGCGAGTGCTGCTTTATAAAATTTATGACATGCCTTAATTAATGCTCTCCTCCATTTGACTTGATGAGATGTCATTACGATATATCGGTGCCACATCAGTAACATGAGTTAATTTAGTCTTTAGACTTTGATTGGTATTACTACTAACTTGTTATTTTTCGCATGGTTTCAAAGGAAACTCACGATGGTCTAGATTACAAACCAAGTCAACGGATGATCTTTAAGTTGCATATAAATTAGAAGAAAAACAATTCATCTTTTTTAATTTCTCGAGAAATATCTTCAGGTTACATATAAGTTTTGAATTTGTTGCGAAATGTATTTCGGTTGAAAATAACAACCTGACTTTTTGAATTTTATTGCGAAACTTGTCCATCTAAAAATAATTCTTGCCAGGGTAGATGTGATTTAACACTCTGTGTTATGACTGAATGGAACGTTTTTCGCAGGCGTTTTTCTCATAGTAGAGGCAGGGAGAATACATTTTTCACTGAAACCCAAGATGTGTATCTTAAAAATAGTTAATTAATTAGATAAGTAATTAATTAACTGGTTAATTACTTATCCTGATATAAGGAATTATATTTTACGGTACTGGAAGAGATAACGAATTTTTTCTCCTGTGCGATCACCCATCATTTAAATATGTTATGTATATATTATTCAAAAGGTTATTTATCACGTTTCACTTTTCAGCATATCTTCGACATATAAGTAACCGATTCCCATGACCTGCTGCATCCGTGTTAGCCGACCGAAGCCTATTTGTGTGGCATTGGTTTCCAGCGCATCACCGTGATCGAAAGGGTTAAAACCAATCTGCTGGTTGATGGTTTCCAGCCAGCTATCGCCAAAGCCACAGCTTCTGCCATAGAAAAATATCTGATTAATATTCAGTATATTAAGGAAATTATACAGACTCAGACCGATAGCATTTGCTGCATTATTCACCCAGTGACGAACATTTTCATCTCCTTCGTGCCAGGCATTAATCAGCTGTGTCGTGGTCAGTGAATCAAGATTTAATTTTGGTGAGTCAGGCTGAGTCTTTAGCCAGATGCGAGCCTGTTTTTTTAGTGCCGTCAGTGAGGCAACTGTTTCCAGACAACCGTAACGTCCGCAAGCGCAGGCTATGCCATCCAAGTTCACAATCGTATGGCCGATTTGCCCGCTTCCATACAGGTTACCGCGGTATATTTGTCCGCCGATAACAAACGAAGAACCAATACCATAATCCACATTGATAACGCAAAAATCCTGGCGACTGGCGGGATTCTGCCACTTCTCAGCCAGCGCCAGCATCACACAGTCGTTATCGATTCGCACCGTTATTCCCAGCTTTTCTTCGAGCAGGTATTTGATTTCTATGGGTTCACGCCAGGGAGCCTGAGGCATGGTTTGTGAAACGCCGGCTATAGGATCGACCTGTCCATGAATAGCCAGTGCCAGATTAATGATTCTTTTAGGCCACTTTTTACGTAGTTTTTGCCATATAGACTCAATCGCTGCCAGTAACTCTTTCGGTGTGGTGGCATTAACTTGTATCCGTTCAAAATCTCCTAGCGCTGAAAGCTGGGCGTCACAAAGCTGACTATCTATGCTAGTTGGTGTGACGCTCATGCAGAGAATGAAATCACCATTCGGGGGAATTTGGTAGCTGCCGCTGCTCATCCCCCGGAGGCTAAGATTTTCGGTTGAATGAAGTAACTTCTCATCTTCCACAAGTTCATCAAGAATTTTGCTGACCGCCGGAATAGATAAACCTGTGTACTGAGCAAACTGAGATTTGCTTAGCCGCTTGTGCTTCCATATCAGCGCCATCATCAGTTGTCGATTGAGATAACGCACTCGCTGATTATTTAATCCTGAAGCTTTCATTCACTAAACTCCGTTAACTTTATTGCGTGAGCTTTAAACGATTTAAGCCTGAATAAGTTCTCTACACTGCAAACATATCGTATTTCACTGTGTTTTGTTTACTGGAGAAGCGAAATGTACGGAACCGTCAATGTCTGGCAAGAAACTCTGACCTTGCCCACCTGGACTACCGGCGCAGAAGACCCCAACCCGATGTTTCTGGAAAATCGCGTTTATCAGGGGTCGTCCGGATCTGTTTATCCCTATGGCGTGATTGATACCCTGACCGGCAAACGTGAGATGCGCGATTATCAGGGTATATGGATAGAGAATGACTTTATCCGTGTATTACTTTTGCCTGAGCTGGGGGGAAGAATTCATCGCGCTTACGATAAAGTGATGGAGCGTGACTTTGTTTACTACAACGAAGTTGTTAAGCCTGCTTTGGTGGGACTTGTCGGGCCGTGGATCTCCGGGGGCATTGAATTTAACTGGCCTCAGCACCATCGTCCAACCACTTTTATGCCCGTTGATGTTACGTTTCAGAAAAGCGAAAACGGCGCACAAACGGTCTGGCTTGGTGAAGTAGAGCCGATGCGTGGCCTGCAAGTGATGACGGGTTTTACGCTGTATCCGGATAAAGCACTGATTGAAATTACGGGCAAAGTCTTTAACGGTAACGCCACGCCTCGTCACTTTTTGTGGTGGGCTAATCCAGCGGTAAAAGGAGGCGACGACCACCAGAGCGTCTTCCCACCCGATGTCACAGCAGTCTTCGATCACGGTAAACGTGATGTTTCGGCGTTCCCTATAGCCCAGGGTACTTATTACAAGGTGGACTATTCTGCGGGAGTTGATATTTCCCGTTATAAAAATATTCCGGTACCCACATCCTATATGGCGGACAAATCGGAATATGACTTTGTTGGCGCGTACCATCACGGTGAGCAGGGCGGCCTTCTGCATATTGCCGATCATCATGTTTCACCGGGTAAGAAACAATGGACGTGGGGAAACTGCGATTTTGGCCAGGCCTGGGATCGCAACCTGACGGATAATAACGGCCCATACATTGAACTGATGACTGGCGTATTTACCGATAACCAACCTGATTTCACCTGGCTTGCCCCTTATGAAGAAAAAGTCTTTGTTCAGAATTTCCTTCCTTATAGCCAGCTTGGTACGTTGCAGAATGCGAATACTCAAGCCGCTATCAAACTTGAGCGTCATAACGGTGAGCTGAATCTTGGTGTGTATGCGATAGCGCCGTTGCCTGGAGTGACTCTTAATCTTCAGGCTGAAGGACAAACGCTCTGGCAAACAGCATTGAACTTACAGCCGGCGCAAGCGTGGATGGAGACCGTGCAGGACGGCTGGCCGCAAAGGTTAACGCTGAATCTTTGCGATGCTCAGGGAAATATCATTCTGAGCTACTGCGAGCATATTGCCGAAGAGTTACCTTTACCACAGGCTGCCAGCGTCCCGGCCAAACCGCAGGAGCTCGACAACTGCGATGAGCTTTATTTCATCGGGCAGCATCTTGAACAATATCTGCATGCAAGCCGCTCCGCTTTTGACTACTACCAGCGTGCGCTGGAACTTGATCCGCTGGATTACCGCTGCAACGTGGCATTGGGGACGCTGGAATTTAACCGCGGAAACTGGCTTGCAGCCGAACAGCATGCGAACGGGGCACTTAAGCGTGCACACCGCCTGAATAAAAATCCGCAGAATGGCGATGCCAGCATGTTGCGTGCGGCAGCTAAAGAGCGGCAGGGCGATGTTCAAGGGGCATTTGATGATTACTTTAAAGCGAGCTGGAGTGGAAACTGTCGTGATGCGGCATTTTATTCCCTCGCTCGCCTGGCATTTCGTAAAGGAGATTTCACTCAGGCGTTAACCTTTGTCTCGCAAAGCCTGAAGTTTAACGCCAGCAACAATCTGGCGATGGGCTTAAAAGCACTGGGACTGCATCAAACCGGTGCTTCAGAAGCCGCGCTAGCCTGGATTAAAGAACAGCTTGAGACTTACCCTTTGAGCTATGCGCTCCACTATGCACGCTGGGCTATCACCCAAAGTACTGCGGATAAAACAGAACTCTGCCGGATAACCGGCCAGCGGGGTGTGAACAGCAGTATGTTAGCCGGATGGTTAATCAGCCTGGGTGCTGAGTCGGCGGCAAAAGATCTCCTTTCACTCCTGCAATCCCGGGAAGCGATCCCCTTGCTCTGGCAGGCTGCGCTTGAAAGCGATAGCCAGGAGAAGCAGCGCTATCTGGAGCTTGCCCAAAAGCACTTTGCAGATAAAGTCCGCTTCCCCAACACGCTGGATGAAATACAGATGTTACAGCGTTTGCCTGAGGAGGGTTATGCGCAGTACCTGCTGGGTTGTTTCTGGTACAGCAAACGTCGTTATAGCGAAGCGCTGGCCTGCTGGCAGTTTACCGCGCAGCAATTACCAGAGTTTGCCTCTGTGCAGAGGGTATTGGGCATTCACGCCTGGAATAAGCAACAAGATGCGAAACTTGCTGAGCAATATCTGCAACGGGCAGTGGATCTGGAGCCTGACAATGCCCGCTTCCTGTTTGAGCTCGATTACCTGAAAAAGCTTACCGGTTGTTCGACAAAACAACGTCTGGCAGATCTTACAGGCCGACGTGAAGTCGCGCTTAAACGAGACGATCTTACCGCTGAATTACTGAGTCTGTGGAATATCCACGGCGAAACTCAGGCTGCCGCTCAGGTGCTGGCAGAGCGAAAATTCCATCCATGGGAAGGCGGTGAAGGCAAAGTCACCGGTCAGTATCTGATTAATCTACAAAGGCGTGCGCTGGATTATATCGGCGAGCAGCAATTCGGGCTTGCGGAAGAGTTATTACAGCAGGCTTTGAACTACCCGGAAAACCTCGGTGAGGGACGTCTTGTGGGGCAAAGCGACAATGACCTCTGGTATCTGCTTGCATGGTGTGCTGACCAGCAGAATCAAAGCGAACGTGCGGATCAGTTTTTTGCCCGGGCACTTAAAGGCGGATCTTCTTTGGCGACTGGACGCTATTACAACGATCAGCCCGTCGATTATCTGTTCTATCAGGCCATGGCACTCGTGCGCTCAGGCCAGAAGGAGGAGGCATTCCGGCAGTTCCGTAGCTTTATTACCTGGGCTGATGAACATGCCACTGACAGTGTCGAACCCGATTTCTTTGCCGTCTCACTCCCTGATTTAGTCGCACTTGATGCGAAATTACAGGCGGCACATCTACAGCATTGTCTGTTCGTCAAAGCCTTGGGTCACCTGGGTCTTGGTGAAGAAGATAAGTTTGAAACGGTACTCAGTACCCTGCTTGAACAAAACCCGGCTCATGACAAAGCCCACCTGCTGCAACTGGCAAGGCTGCGAGGTGTATTTGCCTGAGTGCTGAAATAATAATAAAACGGCGGGCAGCCACTATCTTTGCGCTCCCGCCCCCTATGTATCTCTACAAGAGCAATAATAGAGGATAGACAATGAATACTGTGCAAACTCAGTTACGCATGGGCTACGTCTGGATGATTTGCCTGGTGGCTGCCTGCGGTGGATTACTGTTTGGTTATGACTGGGTCGTCATTGGCGGAGCCAAACCCTTTTACGAAGCCTACTTTTCTATTACTGACCCTGCTCAGTCCGGCTGGGCGATGAGCTCAGCCCTGGTCGGTTGTATCTTTGGTGCATTGCTTTCAGGCTGGTGTGCCGATAAGTTTGGTCGAAAAATTCCGCTGATAATTGCCGCATTATTATTTGCCCTTTCGGCCTGGGGAACCGCGGTTGCCGATAATTTTGATGTGTTTGTGGCATATCGAATTGTGGGTGGCGTAGCGATTGGTCTCGCTTCGGCATTAAGCCCTTTATATATAGCTGAGATTAGCCCTGCTGCTCAGCGTGGGCGCTTTGTGGCAGTAAACCAACTGACCATTGTTATTGGCGTTCTGGCGGCACAGCTTATTAACCTGATGATCGCCGAGCCAGTTGCCAGTAATGCGACGCTACAGGAAATCAGCGCCAGCTGGAATGGACAGGAGGGCTGGCGCTGGATGTTTGGATCCGGCATTGTCCCTGCGCTAGCATTTCTGGTTCTGATGTTTTTTGTCCCTGAATCACCGCGCTGGTTAGCACGCGTAGGCAAAAATGAACGTGCTCACCAGATGCTCAAACGTATTGGCAACCAGCAGTATGCTGACCAGACTCTGCATGAGATCCAGCAAACGCTCAGCAAGGATACGCAAAAGGTTTCATGGAACGCACTATTCCAGCCAAAAGTCAGACCGATTATTGTGATTGGTGTGGTACTGGCGGTGTTCCAGCAGTGGTGCGGTATCAACGTTATCTTTAACTACGCCCAAGAAATTTTTGCCTCCGCAGGCTTTGATATCAACAGCACGCTGAAATCGATTGTCGCGACCGGACTCATTAATCTGGTATTCACCATTGCGGCATTGCCACTGGTGGATAAAATCGGCCGCCGCAAGCTGATGCTGTTTGGCGCTGCGGGATTAACCATCATTTATGCTCTGATCGGTCTTGCATATGGTCTGGGCGTTATGGGTCTGCCGGTCCTGCTCCTGGTACTGACGGCGATTGCTATTTATGCGCTCACTCTCGCCCCGGTGACTTGGGTACTGTTATCTGAAATCTTCCCGAATCGGGTTCGTGGCCTGGCAATATCTTTATGTACTCTGGCTCTGTGGGTCGCTTGCTTCCTCCTGACCTATACCTTCCCACTGCTGAATGCGAGTCTTGGCGCTGCAGGTAGCTTCCTGCTTTATGGCGTAATTTGTGCTGCCGGTTTCATCTATGTTCGTCGTTATGTACCTGAAACGAAAGGTGTGAGTCTGGAGGCACTAGAGGCTCGCCTGGCTGGACTGCAGGACACGCCTGCAAAAGCACCTGTCGAAAGAACGCTGTAATAATGGAAAATATCGTTCTTGAAAATGACTTTCTACGCGTCACCGTCGCCCCGGAGGGGGCGGCAATCCTCAGCCTCGACTCGCTGAAATATCAGCAGCCGATTTTACTCGCGGGCGATCGAGCCCTTTTTCCCATGCTGCCGCTGGCTAATCGGGTGGCAGGTAATCGCTTTACATTAAATGGTGAAGAAATTGTTTTGCCGAAAAGCTCAGCAGACGCTGATTTCTTTTTACATGGTGACGGTTGGCTGGAAACCTGGCAGATAGCAGAACACAACACCGATTGTGTGGTTCTGAGCCTTTGCAGTCAGCATGAATGTGGATTTGATTACCAGGCAAAACTCACTTATCGGTTAGTGGAAAAGCGTTTTATCGCTGAGCTGGAGCTGATTCATTGCGGTAGTAAGCCAATGGTTTATGGACTGGGATTCCATCCCTATTTTCGGTTATTACCGGAGACTGAGGTTCAATTTCTTTTCACCGGGTTCTGGCCTGAAGGTAAACAGCATTTACCTCTGGCATGGCAGAGTGGAGCCACCTCACAAACCGATTTCACTACCCTTAAAATTCCGGATAATGCGTGGCTAAACATTGGCTATTCAGGGTGGAACGGTAGGGCACTTATTCACAGTGGCGATATGCGAATACTGCTGGAGTGTGCCACTCCTTATCTGATGGTATTCCGTATGCAGGATGAACCTTTTATCTGCCTGGAACCGCAAAGCCATCCGGTGAATGCCCATAACCTTCCCGGTCACCCGGGTCTGATTTTGCTTGCTCAGGGAGAGATGACAAAGCTAGAAATGGGGATCATGTTGATGTGATTTTTTGGCATGATCTCAACGATCAGAAATGATGACTCAATGTATTTAAGTGCATCAGTTAACAGACTCTTTATTACATCGAAAATAAACTTAACACGAAAATTGGTGACTATATAACAACGTGTAAAAATAGAGTAGGTGCTTGTGCTGAAGTAAATTCTGCTGTTGGAAACTAAAGGGATTAGTGCGTTATTGGGGGAGTTAGCTTATTTCCTCACTGAGGAGTCGGTTGTATATACTTCTATTCCAGCGGATAAAAATGGAGATTTTATTATTGATATGATACCTGCATGGGTAGGTCCTAAAACAAAATAAGAGGCAATTCAAGATCTAAATTCGATTTATAAACATAAAAAATAACAGCGATTCAAACTACTCTATAAATAAAGGGTTATTTATTTACCCGGCCGTAGAAGGTAATGTCCACTCCCCCTAAAATGAGACAACTATAATTAGATTTTCTGTCTTTACACTTGCAGAGGTCAAAATGAAAAAAGCACGGTTTACTGAAACTCAGATCGTTAACATCCTGAAACTTGCTGATTCAGGCCTGAAGGTTGAGGAAAATTGCCGTCAGAACGGGATAAGCAATGCCACTTTCTATAACTGGAAAGCAAAATATGGCGGAATGGAAGCCAAACCTATGAAAGTTTGAATAATCTCCCCCCCGGAGATATACCGGAAACAGCTAGAAAACTCAAATCAGGTTTGTCTTAGATAACGGGGAGTGGATAACTAGAAAGCGAATTAATACAATTTCATATTCTCTTGCGTTCTTTTTCCTGTTCTCGATCATAGGTATGTCATCAAGTATAACTGAATGTGATTTTTGAATAAATACCACGCCATACGGGCGTGGTTATTTTAATAAATCAAACACAAATACAATTATAAATTTAATATCACATTTGATGTCAAATTAATTTTTCACCGTTTTCTTTCCATCTCTTACGAACAAGGGATTCGAAATTAATATCTTTTAGTTCTAAATGATCAGCATGCTCAAGTATTATAACCTGAGGGGTGAATCCTGATTTTTTATTTATAAAAGATAATACTGAATTGATTATATTAAATATATTCTCTACTTGCTTCAAATCTGAGGGTTTTCGTTTTATTTCTTGATTTACTGATGGGAAATAAACTTGACTGGGCTGATCAAGGAAAAGAAATGTGGGAATGCAAGACTTTTTTTCTATTGATAATAAATATAATAATGATAGAAATAGAGATAAATGACAAGCTAGCCAGTTTGCCCCGCTACCCATTTCATGTAGTCTAATTTTTTGATTGTTATGAATATGATAGAAATCAAAATCCATGAGGGAAAAATGAAAATTTGCAGGCTTTAATTCATCTTCGAAGTCTAATTTATTACAAATTTTAGTCATTAGAGAGTTTAAATGTTTTTCATATTTGATATATTTTTCATCAAGATTATATTTAGCAATATCACATTTTATTTGTTTTATTTTGTCCATCAATTCGCTTGAGTTATTTTCTGAATTAATAATATCATTGTTTTTTAAAAAAACAGAAATTAAAGTACTTGCTTTCCCTCTTAAAAAACTAGCTTTTTCACGGAAACTTTTGATTTTTAGAAGTTCATTTTTATTGTTTTCAAATTCTTTTATTTTAGCTGTTGAAATTCTTACATTCCTTTTTAAGGAGTCTTTTTTTACTATTAACTTTTCTAATTCACTCGATGTGTCTTCATAAAAAAATTGTAGTTTTGTTAAATCTGATATAAGTTGTTCTTGATGTGTATGTATTTTTTTTATCTCAACAGATAATTCTGTACTTTCATGAGAGCATAATGGACAGGTTGTTTTATGTAATGTGTTTATATCAAAGGTGTTTTTTATTTTATTTAGTTCTATCGCATGATCTATAGATAAATTAGAACAATTTTCTAGTTGGGATATTTTTTTATTTATATCTATAAGTTCTATATTATATTCAGATAACTCATTGATTGCTTGTTGATATAATGACTCATTTTGCATGGAGCCATAAGGTATATCAGGAACCGGAGGAAGATCTTTTGCAATCTCTAAAATCTGTTGGTAAGATTGTTTTTCTGGTACTTTAAAATCAATAAACAAAAGATATTCTTCAATAATATTTTTTATTATTTTTTGATTATCTTCTTGTGTGTTTTTTGTATGTTTCTCTAATTTTTCCTGTGTTCTCAGCTTTTTATAGTTATCGTCTAACTCTCTAATTAATCTATAATAATTTCCATCCACCCATCCCAAAAAAATAGGTAGCTCTTTTATTGTCCTATCTCGTTTCACAAAATCATGAAAACGATAAAATAAAGCATGTTTATTAGCAATTAGGTTTTGATGTTGAAATAGTAGAGATACTGCATTTCTAATTGATGCTTTTCCATGGTGAAAGCTATTTTCATCATCTTTCATATCTAAAACGGATAGACCGAGATAACTTTCAAATCGACTTTGGGCAGCTTTTAATGTAAGTGGCGTTATTTGATCAAAGTAATCTAAACTAAGAGGGGATACTTTATTTTTATCTAATTCTTGTCTAACATAGGCTTTAGAGCTTTTCCCTGTTTTAGGTGCTGCCCTACCAATTACAATATAAGAATTTTCTATTTTGAAAACCACAGAATAGAAACTGGAAAAAGTCGTTATGATTCCTTTTGGAATGCTAGAGGTTTTAGAAAATAAACAGTAATCGACTATTTCTAAAAGTGCACTCTTGCCGGTTTTAGAATCTCCAGTAATTACATTTATTCCACTTTGGAGTTCAACTACTCTATGCTCACCGTTATCATTAAATATATTAATAGAATCTATAATGGCTTTCATTCAATAAACTCCGAATTTTACTAATAATTCCAATGGTTCTTCTTTAGCTACAATGGCACCAAGGTTATAAGCTGCCTTGTAATGTTTTTTCTTATACTCATTTTTTTCTTGGCTATATTTGTATTGGTTAAGCAATCGAATATTATTACTGACTTCTAAAGAATCTATTGATGACAAAACAACAATTCCCTTTTTGGTTATAGGTTTGTAATATTCGATTTTGTTTCTGATATCTAAAAAAATGCTGCGCAACTCATTGTTTGTTAGTATCTTATTAATGGTGGAGTTTTTATTACCATGCGATAAATATTCTATAGAGGATTCATTCAATAAAAAAGGAAGTGCTAAAAAAGATAACTCAAAACCAATACCTTCATTTTTTATTTCTTGCGCGCCACTAAAATAACTTCGTAACAATGAGGCTATCCATAATGGTGAATGTAATAATGATTTTATCTCACATGGTTTCATTTGTTTTTTTCCTCAAATATCCATGAGAATTTTTTTTGCTCTACACATGAATGTATTCTTCCTTTTTGATAATATCCGTCGATTTCCTGAACTCCTTTTATTTTTCTACTATTCATGAGTAAGGCATCAGCATACATTCTTTTAGACAATTCTAACCTTTCAATCATTCTCAATTGGTCGGTTGTAAGAGATGTTGAGTGTTTTATCTTTAATAATGAAAGATCATCATCTATGTTATCATCAAATTCTTCTAGGTTTTCGGCTAACGATGAGTTCAATTTCAATAATTTCAATAAACTTTTTTCTGAACGTAAATAATCTAGTACGGCTGTGTTTAATAAGTTAAAATCTAACTTTATTTTTTCTAATTCAGTAATGAAATAATATTCCTGATAGTTATTTGTATCTACTTCTTTTTTAGGTGTAGAGGGGAAAGGAAAATCATCCTTTAGAAATGGTTTTGCATAGCCGACCATTTCCCTCTTAAAATCATTCCATTCTATATGCCACAAATTAGAATTATTTATTGATTTTAAAGAAATGTACCCTAATATTTTCTCTATAAAATTATCTATGTACATATGAGGAATAACAAGCAATGCCGGATGTGATTTTAATTCATTAAGTTTGATTTCAATATTAGGTTGAGATGAAATTATTATTAATTTATCAAGAATAACTAAAATTTCAGTGGTATTTTCAGTCATTACTTTATTGTAATACTTAGATATACTTTTGTTTGAAGGAACAGTTTTTAATCTTGATAGTTTCTCAGTAGCATTTAATTCATTCCATTTAAAAAAAATAGAATCACATTTTACAGCTGAAGTTGTTATTAGTTCAAAACGATTGAACATATTTAGTTGCTTTTTATCCACTATCAAATTATATAGTGTTTTCCAAAAATCTCGATGCGCATCGTTAAGATATGTATGAGTTGCATGATGCTTTATTTCTTTGCTTACTGTATTATGTGCCAGATCTCCATAACACTCTATCCATATTATTTCATTCTCCTTTCCATTTAGGCATGATTCTAGGGCGAAAAGTTTTTGATAATCAAACCCCCAAATTTTTTTTGTTGCATCGTTTGATGTTCCATTCATTAGTTTCGCCTTAATATCAAAAAAACATCAGTAACTATATGAAAAAACAACATGATACACAATTTTTTACTATTTAAAAACTGGGTGTCCATACAGTATTTTACATTGCCATATTTTTAATTGGTTAGGAATTAATAGTGTATGTATTATAATGATAAGTAAATGCATCCCATTCGTAGAATCTGAGACTGGTTCAGATTTCTCAAATAACAATGTATATCATATAATGATTTTTAAATAGACTTAGAGTAATGCTGTTTAATTTTATTTGCGTATGTTGTGAAAATGGTAGTATCGACACATAATAATTATTTTAAATGCTATAACTTCCCTTAACAAAAATTAATTGTAAATTCATCTAAAATTATCCAGTATAAGAGTTTGCTCTCATCCAAGATAAAGTCATTTATTTTTATCAACTCTCGGCGACTTCAATGCTGAATGGTTCCTTCTTCTTCCCAAAACAGGCGGCGGAGCAGGAGTAAAATCAAGATTGTTATCGGCTTTATATTGTTCTTCTTTAGGACTGCTTGGGAAGCGTCTAATCTCAGCGGGTGAAGGCTTGTAATCATCACTGTTAAACTTGACACGTTTTTCATGTTCAGAGCGTGAAACATACCCTCAGTGTCAGCATAGTTGTCACCCCCTCTGAAAATAAATTTGAGGGCGATGGAGTGACAAATGAAACGTATTTTCCCTGAACGAAAAACCAGAATACTGGCAAAACTGCTGCCGCCCTACAATATGACTGTAACCGCTGTTGCACAGATGGAAGGAATATCCGAAGCTACCCTCTATAACTGGCGAAATCAGGCTAAATCAGAGGGAAAACCGGTGCCTAGAGCCGCGAAAACAACAGGCCAGTGGCCGGCTGAAGCGCGCTTTGCCGTGATAGTTGAAACCGCCACCCTTAGTGAGTCCGAAATAGCGGAATACTGCCGCAAAAAAGGACTTTATCCTGAGCAGCTTATTCAGTGGAAACAGGGCTTTATACAGACTGAACATCCCGGTGATAAAGCCGCCCTGAAACAAAGCCAGAAAGAAATTAAACAGCTAAAGAAAGAACTGCATCGCAAAGAAAAAGCCCTTGCGGAGGCGGCAGCCATACTGGTGCTGCGAAAAAAGCTCACGGACTACTACGGGGAAACCGACGAGGACGACTAACGCCAGAAGGTGAGTGACAGCAGTTTATTGTCTGGATAAATAAGGCAGTAACCTCGAGAGCACGCCGGGCCATTGCTTGCCAGGAAGTACAGATAAGCCTGCGTACCTGGCGACGATGGCTGTCTAATCCCCGTGAAAGACGGCCGGAAGCGGTAAGGCCTGAGCCCTTTAATCGGCTCAGTCAGGAGGAAGAAAACCGGATCAGGGATATCTGTCATACGTCTGAATATGCCAGTCTGGCACCGTCACAAATCGTGCCGCGACTGGCTGATAAAGGTCAGTACCTGGCCTGTGAATCAACGTTTTATCGGATACTTCGGCGGTGAGGTGAAGTGCATCGAAGGGGGCGTCAGATACGGCAGCATAAAGTATCAGCGCCGACAACCTTCACGGCAACCTGACCTTGCCAGGTATGGTCCTGGGACATCACCTGGCTGCCTTCTGTCGTGCGCGGTCGCTGGTTTTATCTGTATATGATACTCGACCTGTACAGCCGGAAAATTACCGGGTATGAAGTCCATGATACGGAAAGTGGAGAGCAGGCAGCAGCCCTGATGCAGCGCAGTGTGATACGTGAAGGTTGCTGGCGTCAGCCCTTGGTCCTGCACGCGGATAATGGGGCGGCGATGAAATCGCAGACCTTACAGATGAAACTGCACGAACTGAATATCACCCCGTCCCACAGCAGGCCACGAGTGAGTAATGATAATGCGTATGCGGAGTCGCTGTTCAGGACACTGAAATATGTCCCGCAGTGGCCGTCCTCCGGCTTTAAAACGCTAAAAGAGGCACGGGCCTGGGTGAATAAATTTACTCGCTGGTATAACGAGGAACACCGGCATAGCGGAATAGGCTATGTCACGCCAGAAGAAAGGCATCGCGGCGAAGACAGAGAACTGCTGAAAAAGCGTGATGACCTGTACCGTCAGGCACAGAAAGCACACCCGGAACGCTGGTCAGGGAAGACAAGAAACTGGCAGCCGAAAGGTGCTGTGATGTTAAATCCGGAACGGGAAAAACAGGCGGCTTAAATTAGCCTGGGGTGCCAACTACCTTGACACTTACCGCCCTCCCTCGCTTAATCGGTCATGGAGGTTTGGGATGGAGGGGAGGCTAGACGTTATTGCGCTATTTCTATTCGACGAGAAAGAGACACTCAACATTAGCACCAGAACTGCTAATAATTCAGTCATCGAACAAGCACAGGGAGTACTCAAGATAACTATGAAGTCGATTCAGGAGATTTTCCAAAAGGAGTTTGTCGACGCCTCGTCGGCAGTAGTACAGAAGATGCGCCGCAGTGAGCACAATATGGCTGCGTTGCAGCGCAATTACACGGAGCATTGGCCGACACTGACGGAACCGCATGATCTCGTCGTTGTGGCGATCGAAGAGGTGGAGGGCAACAAGAAGCGTCGTGAAATCTGGTGTGGTTTTTTCGACGATACACAGTGTACAGGAATGCGCAAGGAGGGGCTGGCCTATCGTCTCCTTGTCGACCGATTTCAACTTGTTGGCATTCATGATCTGGACAATGTTCCGGACAGTGAGTTTTACGGGAATGGGGGCGGCGGTGGTTCACGTGTGAAGGTTTACAAAGCAGGTCACAAGAAGGGACTGACCGCGAGTGAGTGCACCGCGACTGCCGCGCAGGAAGGCATCATGGTGCAACGCCTTATCTGGGTGCGGAAGAATCACAGAAAGTTTCGTGACCTAGTGCACCTGCACTGGGGGAGCAAATGCGCTGTTGCGGATCACGATTGCGATGGACATCCCGGACTGTTGATTGCTTCACACATCTACCCGTGGGTGCGCTCCAGTCCAAAAGAAAAGACGGACGTTGACAACGGTCTGCTGCTGTCATCTCCCCTCGATCGACTCTTCGATCAGGGCCTGATATCGTTTGCCAGCGACGGATTGATGCTCATAAGCCCCAATCTGGCACCGCGTACGAAGCATGTGTTCGGACTCGTGGATGATATGAAGATCGCGGACCCAAGAAAGATCACAAAGGGGATGCAGATATATTTGGCTAAGCACCGCAAATTTTACGGTTTCTAGAAACAGGCTGCTGATTGCCTCTGGCATTAGACGCCATTCATGCCCATTGTCGCGTAGTGTTATAGGGCGCTATTAGCGCCTGTATGATAATGACCATGCTGAATGTTAATTCGGGGCCGAAAGTGATCCTTTGCGAAAAGTAGCTTTCGACCAAGAGAGGTTGTACAGAACACTAAGAGCGGTTTATGCAAACCAAGCCTGAATACGCGTTTGTAAGTCAGGTAGTGCAGTGAGAGGCAAAGCAGGGTAATGATGTTTAGCGGATGGGATGCTGCTCTCATTTAAGCTTGCCGGAAACATATGATTGGTGATGCTGGCAAGCAGTTGGGCAGTATGATTATGTGATCCGCGCCGAGAACCATTAGGATTAACCAACAAATACAGGCCATGGACATCAGAGACTTTGCAGGGTTTAGTCAGGGGTTTTAACTGACGAATTTTCTATCTTTAGGAGACATTTGAGATGCACTCCACGGTCGAACTCACCTGACCCCAGATCTGACCACCAAATTTCCCTGATGCGAAGGGATATAAAAAACGTTTCAGGAACAGTTTTCATACTAAGCGATTGATAGAAAGCAAAAATCCCGCGTAAGTTTCCTTATGCGGGATTTTCTAAATTTGGCTCCTCTGACTGGACTCGAACCAGTGACATACGGATTAACAGTCCGCCGTTCTACCGACTGAACTACAGAGGAATTTTGTTGGGCGCTATCTTAGCTTTTGCTACAGGATTGTCAAAGACAAAATAGTAGAAAATGTCCTTTTGGCTAAACAACCAGCATCTTGTTGTCTTTTAGTACCGTTAATTGAAAAAACTTTGCAGGAACCGCTAACCTGGCTCATCATATTGAAATAATGTTTCATTAATTATCCGGATCCTGGCTTGAACATATCTGAAGTACTGCGTCGTGGGGTGAAAAACTCGCCCTGGGGTGCTAAAAGAAAAGCGCATCGTGTACTTTTGTGGCGCGAGGTTATGCCCCTTGCGGTGCCGATTTTTTTAGAGAATGCCTGTGTTTTACTGATGGGGGTCTTCAGTACTTTCCTTGTCAGTTGGCTGGGACAGGACGCGATGGCCGGGGTTGGCTTGGCTGATAGCTTTAATATGGTGATTATCGCCTTTTTTGCTGCTGTTGACCTCGGGACTACCGTCGTCGTTGCCTTTAGTTTTGGTAAGCTCGATCCTGAACGCGCACGTGCTGCTGCCAGGCAGTCGCTGGTTCTGATGACGCTTGTCGCTATCGTTCTGGCTGCGGTTATCCATCTTGCGGGTCCGCATATCATCGAAATTATTGCAGGTAAGGCCTCGCCTGAGGTGAGAGAGCTCGCCCTGTCTTATCTGCAAACCACCGTCTGGAGCTATCCAGCAGCCGCAATCACGCTGATTGCCAGTGGCGCTTTACGCGGGGCCGGTAATACTAAGCTGCCGTTACTGATTAATGTCGGTATGAATATTCTGAATATTCTTTTCAGTAGTATTCTGATTTATGGTGCGCTGGGCTGGAACGGTCTGGGTTTTGTCGGTGCTGGCCTTGGTCTTACCATTTCCCGCTATATGGGTGCGATTGCCATTATTCTGGTACTGATGAGCGGTTTTAATCCTGCTTTGCGGATTACCTTCAGAAGCTACTTCACCCGACTGAATACCAGCATTCTGCGAGAAGTGCTGGGGATTGGTATTCCTGCCAGTGTCGAATCGTTGCTATTTAATGGCGGTAAATTACTGACTCAGATGTTTGTCGCCGGGATGGGGACCAGTGTGATTGCCGGTAACTTTATTGCCTTTTCGGTGGCGGCATTAATCAACCTGCCAGGTAACGCACTCGGTTCATCATCGACCATTATCGTCGGCAGGCGATTAGGTAAAGGAGAGAGAAGCCAGGCAGAACGTCAGTTACGCCATATTCTTTGGCTCTCTACGGTGCTACTGACCCTTATCGCCTGGGGAACTGCGCCTTTTGCCGGGCTGTTTGCCTCGTTCTATACGAACGATCCGGAAGTTATCCATGTTGTCGTGACGCTGCTGTGGCTGAATGCCGCCTTTATGCCTATCTGGCCCGCTTCCTGGGTGCTTCCCGCGGGGCTGAAAGGGGCGCGTGACGCGCGTTATGCGATGTGGGTGGCGATGATAGGTATGTGGGGTTGTCGGGTGGTGGCCGGTTATACACTAGGCATCGTACTTGGCATGGGCGTGGTGGGTGTCTGGCTGGGGATGTTCCTTGACTGGGCGGTGCGTGGAGCCTGTTTCTACTGGCGTCTGGCCAGCGGTCGCTGGTTACAAAAATATCCCCGAGCTGAGAAATAAATATACAGGTACTCAGTCATCAGTCACACAGGGTGAATAATGACTGAGTACGCTAGTGAAGCAGGATCAGTGGGGAACAATATTGGTGAGAGAACGGACATCGTTCCCGGTTGGCGCCTGGTAAACACGCAGACCAAATTCACCGATAATGGCAAAAATATGGTCGAAGATATCAGACTGGATAGCTTCGTATTCCAGCCATGCCACGGTATTGGTGAAGCAATAAATTTCCAGCGGCAAGCCTTGTGAATCAGGTGCCAGCTGGCGCACCATCATGGTCATATTCTTATGAACTTTGGGATGATTACGCAGATATTCAGTGAGATAAATACGGAAGGTGCCAATATTGGTCATCTGCCGTTGATTCAGCACCGAGTTATTATTAATGTGCTGGTTATATTCTTTAATCTCGCTATTACGTTCGCTGATATAAGGAGAGAGTAAGTTCGCTTCCTGTAACTTATTTTGTTCCTCTTCAGACAAAAAGTGAATGCTGGTGGTATCAATAAACAGGCTGCGTTTAATTCGACGCCCGCCGGAGGCAGACATACCGCTCCAGTTTTTGAATGAATCAGATACCAGAGCATAAGTGGGCATTGAGGTAATGGTATTATCCCAGTTCTGGACTTTTACCGTGGTTAAACCAATATCGATAACCGCACCATCAGCACCATACTTCGGCATTTCCAGCCAGTCCCCCAGTTTCAGCATATTGTTCGCAGACAACTGAATACCTGCGACCAGTCCGAGAATAGGATCTTTAAATACCAGCATCAGGACGGCGGCCATCGCCCCTAATCCACTGATCAGGATGGCGGGTGATTTCCCAATCAGCAGTGAGATAATCATGATGCCCACAACCAGCGAGCTGATCAGTTTAAGGCTCTGGAAAATACCCTTTAACGGTAAATGTGAGACGGTGACAAATCTATGTGACAGTCCGGTAATCACATCCAGTAGAGAGAAAATAGATAACAGAGCGTAAAGCATCACCCAGAGCTGAGCACAAGTACTGAGAATAACCAGCTCATCAGAACCTGATTTTAGCCATAATACCGCCTGAATATTGATGATAAGACCTTGCAGCATAAAGGCCAGGCGATGAAAGAGCTTATTCTGAGTTAAAACTTGCAATGTCAGGCTGGAGCTAACCTGAGCACGTTTTTCAATGGCTCTTAAAACTATCCGATGCAGAATAAAGTGCACAATAATTGCAGTCAGTAAAATAATGACAGTAATCACTACCAGATAGGGGGTTTCGTCGGGTGTAATACCGTATTTTCCGAGTTCGGAAATCAGTGCCTTCATAATACCTCCTTTAATAAATACAGCAGGTATCATGCATATTGAGTGTGACAGACGCAACCCTCTGAGGGTATTCAGTCAGAAGTTCCCCCCTTAAATCGTAAAGCACGTTATGATTAATACAGACTAACCTGTAATGAGAAACAGAATATGATGCGGTATCTATCTTCCTTTATCCTGCTACTAACGGCATTTAGCCAGAATGTCTGGGCCGTGACCTATCCACTGCCGCCAGAAGGTAGTCGTCTGGTCGGCGAACCCCTGACGATTACGGTAGAGCAGGGTAATACCCAGCCGCTTGAGTATTATGCTGCCCAATACGGACAGGGCCTGAGCAATATTCTCGAGGCAAATCCTGGGGTTGATCCCTTCCTGCCTGCAGGGGGCACCGAGCTGATAATTCCTCAGCAAATTATTTTACCGGATACTGTCCGTGAAGGGATTGTGGTGAATGTCGCAGAAATGCGGCTCTATTACTATCCACCGGGGGAAAATACCGTCGAAGTATTGCCTATTGGTATTGGTCAGGCCGGGCGCGAGACCCCGCGCAACTGGGTGACTAAAATTGAGCGTAAAAAAGAGGGGCCGTCCTGGACACCGACGGCCAATACACGCCGGGAATATGCCAGAGAGGGCAGAGAGTTACCCGCGTTTGTTCCGCCAGGTGTTGATAACCCAATGGGGCTGTATGCCATCTATATCGGCAAGCTGTATGCCATACACGGGACTAACGCCAATTTTGGTATTGGTCTGAGGGTCAGTCAGGGTTGTATCCGTCTGCGTAATGACGATATTGAATGGTTGTTCAATCGTGTTCGTGAAGGTGAGCGAGTACAGATTATTGATCAACCAGTGAAAATTGCTCTAGAGTCAGATGGTAGCCGCTGGATTGAGGTGCATGAACCGCTGTCACGTAACCGGGCTGAGTTTGAGTCAAATAAAAAGGTCCCGTTACCGATGGCGCAGACATTACAGAAAATAGCCAGCGAGTCCACTGTCGATGCCGAGACGTTCAACGCAGCGCTGACGCGTCGTTCCGGTATGCCGGTACGGGTTGATAATCAGACTGCCGTCTTTAATCCGTTATAAAAATCTCCTGACTCCCTGCGCGATGACGGTGCAGGGAGCCAAGCTATCCCATAACGGACATTGCGAGACCCTCACCGAACGCTCCCTTTTATGATAGATTATGATTCATTGTGAAACATTCTTTTTGATTGAGGGCGCATCGTGACAGATTATGATGCATTTCCGGACCAGCGTCAGGCTTTGATCCAGCAAATGCTTACTGATAAAGGCCGTGTCATTGGTACTGATCTGGCGAAACAGCTCGGTGTTTCTGAGCATACTATTCGCCGTGATTTACAGGAACTTGCCCGAAGAGGTGTATGTAAAAAGGTCTACGGCGGTGCGGTCAGCCAGCTGATGCAGTCAGCCAGTTTTGAAGTCCGTGCCTCCCAGAATATGCTGGAAAAATCGCAGGTTGCCAGACATTGCGCAAAAATGCTTAAAGCGCATAGCTGTGTCTTTATTGATGCGGGCTCAACCTATCTGGCGATGGTGGAGTTTATTCCCGAAGATATCGCACTCACCATCGTCACGAACTCCCCACAGATTGCCGCAGCCTTGAGTAGTCGTCCTATGCTGGAACTGATCCTGCTGGGTGGCAAGGTTAATCCGCTGACGGGCAGTACGCTGGGTTCAGACACGGTGAAACAGATTAATGGCATTACCTTTGACCAGGCATTTATCGGTGTCTGTGGGCTGGATCCTCAGGCCGGTTTGACGGCGGTTTATTATGAGGACGCCTGTTTTAAAAAAGAGGTTCTTAGTCAGAGTAGCGAAGTGATTGCCGCTTTAACCGCAGAGAAAATGCCCCAGGTCGCGCGCTATAAAATTGCCTCCTGTGAAGAAATTGATGTCACCGTAGTGAGCCAGCAGACCAATATCAGTGACTTCAGTCATATCAATATGCGTATTGAAGTGGCGGAATAGTTCTTTTCTGTCAGTCATCTAAGCGGAGCAGGCTCCGCTTTTTTGTTAACCGTTGTCAGGATTGTAATGCCAGGATTCGTTTGATGGTTTCCTGAACCGCATTATCGTCATTACTGCCGATAACAAAATTGGCCACGGCTTTGGTTTCCTCGAAGGCATTCCGCATAGCAAAGCTGTATTCAGCCGCTGCCAGTAGCTCCAAGTCATTATATCCATCACCAAAAGCCATCGTTTCATGCGGTCCGACGTTCAGTAACTCCTGTAGCTTTTGTACTGTGGTGCCTTTGTGTACCCCGTAGTCGGCAATATCTATCCACGCTGCTTCAGAGACCACAATATAGACCTCATTTTCATAAGGTTGCAGACTGGGACGGGTTTGCGGACAGCCGCCGTTTTCATCATAAACGCTTATCTTCACAAAGTCGGCACTGAGGGTCAGGAGGTCATCTACCTGAATCATATTCGTGTAGGAACGGCGGATTTTATCTTTAAGATATTGTGGCGTATCGGCGCGAATAGTCGCCCCATCCTGAGTGCAGGCAATAATCACATGCTGCTGATTTGCCTGTTGTAAGGTATCAATAATACGCAGACCTGTTTCATTACCGATAAGCGACTGGAAGATAAACTCGCCGTTGAATTTGATTCGTGTTGCGCTGTCGCCAATAATCCACAGGTTTTTACTCTTGTCACCAAACAGCTCTTCCACTCTTTCACACTGTTTGCCTGTACAAGCGGCAAACTGGACGCCTTTGGCCGCCATAATAGCGCTGACTTCGGCAAATAACGCTCTGTCATAGTCACCCTGACTGTTAAGAAAGGTTCCGTCTAAATCTGTGATGATCAACTTAATCATTTTGTCACCTTGCTAGGGGAGAGTGCATTTCAGTGGGGTATCTTCAGATACTGGCTTTAAGTAGATTTCTGATACTGAATGACAGTAATGCGGCGACCACCACCAGTAGGGTGACAAAAATAAACCCATGGGCAATGGAGCTATGCCAGGCAATGTAACCAATGATAGCGGGCCCGGCTAAAATACCGAGATAGCCGACGGAGGTCACCGCGGGAACCGCCACCATCTGTGGCATACTTTTTTGCTTACCTATCTGGGAAAACATCACCGGCACGATATTGGCGCAGCCGAGACCAATTAACAGAAAGCCTGTCAGCACCAAGGGCAGAGCATAACTGTTGACCAGCATCAGAAAGCCTGTCGCGGCCACAGCGCTTCCCAGAATCACCACTTTCAGTGCGCCAAAGCGGGCGACAACATAATCGCCGGTCAGCCTGCCAAAGGTCATCGCGATAGCAAAGGTCGCAAAACCGAGCCCGCCGAGGGTTTCCGGAATATGACGACTTTCCACCAGGTACAGCGCGCCCCAGTCCAGTACTGTGCCTTCAGCCATAAAAATAATGAAGCAAATCATACCAATAATTAATACGATGCCTTTCGGGATAGCAAAAGCGGGGCCTTCCATTGGATTGGCATAAGGCAGCAGCGCCTTAGTACTTATCAGCAGCAAGAACAATACCAGTACCGCAACGATAAGCGTGGAGGTGATGACACCGAAACCGAGACTCATCAGCCCGGTCATCACTCCAGCACCGGCAATACCGCCGACGCTGAACATACCATGAAAACCGGACATCAGCGGTTTCGCGGATGATTTTTCAACCAGAATAGCCTGCACATTCATAGCACAATCCGTTATTCCCACCCCGATACCGAAAATCAGCAGGCTCAGCCCTAACAACAGAGGAGAGGTCACCACAGCAAGAAAGGGAATGGATAATATGATAATCGCCACCGCCGCACAGATGACTTTGCGGCAGCCATACCGCGAGGTGAGTATTCCGGTGACGGGCATCGCCACCATGGCCCCGAAACCCAGGCACAGCAATAACGTGCCCAGCAATGCGTCATTAACTCCGGTATTGGTTTTAGCAAAGGGAACAATCACCGCCCAGGTGGCTGTCACTAATCCGGCGACGAAAAAAATAATACGTGTGGAAGTTCTGTCATTCATGATGATTATCCGGGCAATATCGGTAGCGGCGAGTCTTCAGGCCGCCGGAACACCAAGGCAGCCTGAAATCCCTATCTGGCGTTGAGAATATTCAGAACCTGTTCATGAAGTCTGGCATTCGCGCTGGCAACCACCGCGCCGCCGCCTTCTGCCCGGCCACCATCAAGAGTGGTGACAATGCCACCGGCATGCTCAATTATCGGGATCAGGGCAACAATATCGTAAGGTTGCAGTGAGTGTTCAACGCAAATATCAATATGACCTGCTGCCAGCATCGCCATGGCATAACATTCGCCGCCATAACGTGTCATCAAGGTTTTATCCTGCAACTTATCCCAATTATTATTGGGATACAGCGCAATCGCTTCTGGCGTCGTGGCATGAAGAATAGCCTGATGGAGCTCAACCTGTTGTCGGGTATAGATCCTCTTTTCCCCCAGTCGTCCGGAAAACCAGGAGTGCTCACCGTCGGACCAGAAACGATCTCCGGTATAAGGCTGGCTCATGATGCCCATGGTCGCTTTTCCCTGCTCCAGCAAACCAATCAGGCATCCCCAGACCGGTATCCCGCATAAAAACGGCCTGGTACCGTCAATAGGATCGATGACCCACTGAAAGTGATGCTCTCCACTCTGACCATATTCCTCACCCAGAATCGCATGCTCGGGATAATGACGGGAAATAACATCCCGCAGTAATAATTCGGTCTCACGATCAACATTCGTCACAGGATCAAACCGGTAACCCTCCTTTTGTTTAACCGAGATATCAATATGATGTGAGGCTAAATAACTTTCCATGGTGCGTTTTTCAGCGACCTCAGCAAGTTGATGCAGAAACTGGGTATCGGGTCTGGTCATCGACATAGTTGTACTCTCATGATGATGTGGTATTGCTCGATGGTGATTTATTACGTTAATTTATGCAACATATAATAATTAAAATGTGAAATCTTGCTCGTTTTTGTCTGTTTTAAACAGGGACCGACTGGTGACAAGCTAAATTTGTATGATTATGTATATGGTTGTTAAACGAAGTGTAAGTTTAGTAAGACGAGGCATAGCGATCTGCGTTAAATTTTCCCCAAATGAAAATGATTAACAATCTCTTTATCATGGGGCCTGCAATGAAAGTACGTTTTATCCTGTCCGGACTGCTGTTGACTTCTCTCAGTTGTGCTGCAACGACCTATCCGGTGACTATCACCGATATGGATAATCAAAAGATAACCTTAGAAAAAGAACCTGAACGCGTTATTTTGCAGGACGGGCGTGACATCATGGCGCTGGCGCTGCTTGACCGTGAAATGCCTTTTAAGCGGGTGGTGGCCTGGAATAATTTGCTGAAAAAGCAAGACGGCCGTAGTTGGGCCCTGCTGAGTGAAAAATGGCCTGACGCTAAAAATATTATTGATATGGGTTTCAGTGACCAGGGTGAAATAAATCTGGAAAGCGTACTGGCAAAACAGCCTGATATTATGATTGCCCAGTTACGTGCTAAGCCGGCACTGGAGCAAGGCGGGGTGATTGAGGCATTAAAGAAATTAAATATTCCGGTTATCTTTGTCGACTATGAATTACATCCGCTAGAAAACACGGCCAAAAGCGTCGATTTACTCGGCACGGTTTTGAATCAGGAATCGCGTGCTAAGGAATATACCGACTATTATCAGCAGCAACTTAATGCCCTGCAGCAGGTCACCAAAGCGGAGAAAAATAAACCCACAGTGTTTATTGAACCTATTGCCGGCAATAGTGAAAACTGTTGCTTTACCCACGGCCATAATGGCTGGGGCGGGCTGGTAGAAGCGGTGGGGGGCAAAAATATCGGTTCAGAATTACTACCGGGTAGCAGTGGATTTATTTCTATCGAGAAAATTATTGCGATGAAACCGGATATCTACATTATGACCGGATCTAAGCGCACTAATCAGAATGTATTACCGTTCGGATATAACGTCAGTAAGGATGAAGTGGCTCCCGCCTTCAATAAACTTCTTTCCAGGGCCACATTCGAAACCATAGAACCGGTACAAAAGGGTAAAGTATTTGGTGTCTATCATCATTTCTATAATCACCCTTACAATATTATTGGCATGGAAGTACTGGCCAAAGATTTCTATCCGCAGGCCCTGCAACAGCTTAACCCGGAAGCTGATTATCATCATATTATTAAAAGCTTTACTCAGATCCCGGACAGCCCTGTGACCCTGAGCTATTCCTTACAAGACGGGAAATAGAGGATAAGCGGGGTTATTGAACCTCTTTAGCGAGGCGAGTTGATGGTGATGTGAATCAGCTCGCCTCGTGAAGGTAATAGCTAATTTAGTGCGCTAAAACCTGAGCCAGTTTCTGTATTCCTGCAATAATTTCATCTGGTGTATGGGCGGCAAAACCTAACAGAATCGCCTGACGTTCGGGCGGTTTCTGGCAGTAACGGGAGAGCGGCTGAGCGCCTAACCCCGCTTTACGGCAGTGTTCAATCACCACCGACTCCTGGATGTTGGCAGATAACCAGCAAACCAGATGAATACCTGAATCTAAAGGCTCGGCAACCATAATATCGGCTAAACAGGTCTGTATCGCTGTCAGCATCACCTGCTGGCGTTCATGGCAGGCCTTTCTTATTCTTCTGACGTGGCGTGCGTAATGGCCTTGTGAAATAAAACTCGCCAGGATTGCCTGATCTAAATAAGGGGTGCGGGTATCAGCGTAATATTTAGCTATTTTAAACGACTCTGTCAGACTTTCTGGTATCACCAGAAAACCGATATGAAATCCGGGAAACATCATTTTAGAGAATGAGCCTGCGTAGATAACTCGCTGGTGTTTATCTAAACCTTGTAGAGCGGGAAGCGGCTGAGAGCTATATCTGAACTCACTGTTATAATCATCTTCAAAAATCCACATATGATTTTCTGCGGCCCACTCCAGCAGCGCCATTCGTCGGGATAAGCTCAATGTTCCGCCCAGCGGAAATTGATGCGAGGGGGAAGTAAACATCATTTTTGCCTGAGGCCAGTGCTGGATTGCCGCATCGATATCCATCCCCTGTTTATCACTGCTCACCGGATGAACTGTGGCGCCAAAGGCGGTAAACGCGCCTAAAGCACCATCATAACCGGGCTCATCGAGCCAGATTTCATCCCCTTTTTGCAGCAGAACCTGAGCGGCAAGATTTATGGCTTGCTGGGTCCCGTTGACGATAAGAACCTGTTCATCACGGCAGTGAAGACCGCGCGTAGTACGGACATATTGACTGATAGCCTGGCGTAAGGGCAGGTATCCCTGCGGCTGGTTGAGTTTCCAGTCCTGATGACGAAACTGACGCCAGATACGCCCGGAAAGTCGTCCCCACAGCTCATAAGGGAAGAGGTCTGTACAGCCAACACCAATATTAAATGTCATATGATGCCCGGCGTAAGGTTGGGTCCTGTCCCATATTTCAGTGATGACCTCGATCTGAGGATTAATATTCTCGTTAGGCTGCTCAAGTTTTGTCGGATCAGGCGGTAAGGAGGATTTAATCTCAATCACATCATCGGGAATGATTGATGTGACATAGGTTCCCGATCCTTTTCTGGTTTGCAAATACCCCTCATCAATCAGCCGGTCGAGGCCGGATAAAATGGAATTTCTTGAAATTGACATCATTTCACTAAGGGTTCTGCTGGAAGGGATTTTTTTTCCAGCCTGAAGCTGGCCACTTAATATCAGTTCTTTAATAGCCAGATAAAACTGGTCTTTGATTTTACCTTTCGGAAGTAATAATCCAGGAAAGCTGGCCACATTTTTATCCTTTATAAAGTGGATCCCTATAAAAATGAATAAGTGTATCTTATTCGATACCACTCTACCGAGTACTCTTTCACCCGACAATGTTAAACAGGTGAATAAGGTGATTGGTATGACAGATAAAAATAGAGAAATCTCAGTGGGGCCGGTACAGCAAGATGATTACCTCCAGTGGCTGCCCTGTTGGATAAAGTATCAGCAGTTCTATAAAGTGCAATTGCCTGAAGAGACGACAATTGCAACCTGGCAGCGTTTTTTTAACGCCGACCAGCCAATATATTGTGCAGTGGCCAGGCAGGGGACAGACGTACTTGGATTTGTTCATTATGTTTTCCATGGATCAACCTGGTCGGTGAATGATTTCTGTTACCTGGAAGACCTGTTCGTCGCAGAAAACTGTCGGGGAAAACAGACAGGCAAGCAGCTGATTGAGTACGTTAAGCAACAGGCAACTGAGCGTCACTGTGGCCGTTTATACTGGCATACACAGGAAAAAAACAGTACCGCACAGCGGCTGTATGACTGGGTAGCAGAGAAGCCGGGGGTAATAGAGTACCGGTTACCGCTATGAGATAAAGTCGCGATGATATAAAGGAGACAGCAGTGCTCGGTTTGTGCCAACATCTGAGCTCAATGTTAGCCCTGGTACTGCTGTTATGCTTTCTGTTCCTTTTCCGGTTATTACTCTGTTCGCGCTGGTCTATTTACTGGCAATGGCACTGTTTCCTAAAAAACAGCGCCACAGTGGTACTGTACGTTTTCTTATCGCCTGTATTATTCTGCTTTCTGTCAGTACTTTGCGCTGGGAATATGATTCCATTCTGTTGAGAAATATTCAGTCAGGTCTGGCGATGTGTTTACCCCCTCTCGCCTGGCATAGTTTTGCCTCAATGACGGAAATTAGCCGATCCCGTCGTTTACTTCTGCTGTATCTGCCTTTGGTCTCAGCCCTTTCTTTACGGATATTCTGGCCTCCAGCAACGGATATTATTCTTTTTCTGATTTATGGCGGATACGGGGCGGGCTTGTTAAAAATGGCCGGGCGAGGGGAGCATAACTTTGCGCTGAGTCGGCTGGAAGAGGCGTCTCATACCACAAAGATGACCTTTTTTGCTGGCTGTTTTCTCTGTGTCTCAGGGCTGACCGATCTTGCTGTTACCCTTAACTTCAGTATGGCAGACGGAAAACTGGCGCCGGTTATTATTGTTATATTCCAGATAATACTGTTACCCCTTATTGGTGTCTTACTTCTGAGAGCGGGAAGAACCCAGGTGATACCCGCAGCGGATATCCAGGAAGAGGTTCAGCCTGCAGCCACGGCTGTTGTACCGGGAGAGTTAGCAGAGCTTTATCTCAGGCTTGAGCAGCAGGTGCGTGAGACGCAAATTTACCTTAACCCTGAATTAACGCTGAGTCTTCTGGCGAGGAAAACGGGTATTCCCGCCCGACAAGTTTCAGCAGCCATAAATTCTCAGGCTCAGTGTAATTTATCTCAGTGGATAAACAGCCTGCGTATTGAACGGGCCAGGGAGCTATTACTTAGCACTCCGCTGCCCGTGACTGAGATAATGCTGGAATCAGGTTTTAGCACTAAATCTAATTTTAACCGAGAGTTTCAGCGTATTACTGGCGGTTCTCCGACTTTATTTCGTCAACAGGCGGGTGATAGTCGAGTGATGCGTTCAGAAATAGGCTAATAGTCTCAACCAGCTTTTGATGAATATCACTTCGCTTAGCCCCTGGAGCATCCTGGCAGACGATATCATCGCTAGGCGATGCTTCATTGATAAGCGCTTCTGCCCCGGGTTTACACCGCTGCATAAAACTGAAATGAGTGGCACCTTCAACAATATGATACTGGCGCCATGCCTGAGGTAGGTTGGCCGCAAGGTAGCCTGATTCTTGTTCCGCGGAGAGTGCTGCCAGCTTATCCATCTGGGCCGCCAGGATAAGGACTGGCAGCTGAATATCATTCAGGCTCTGAGGAGTAAAGCCGGGAGCGAATCCCAGATCAACAGAGACTACGGCTTTGACCCGTGGGTCTCGGTAATTTGCCGCGAGTTTTGCCTGCAAAAGCGGGTTATCAATACCCAGTTTTGCGATTAACTTACAGTCGCCCCGTTCTGGATAGTGCTGACAGTCCTGAATAACTTGTGTCGGTTCAAAGCGAGCCCCTGCCAGGGACATAATGGTCCAGCCTCCCAGCGAGTGGCCTAAACCGGCAATCCGCTGCGGGTCTGTTTTCCCAAATAGTTTGGCGGCGTTAATAACGACATCAATGACCTGGCTCAGGTCTTGCGGGCGTCTCCAGAGTTCTTTTGCCGCAACCACATCCTGATTAAAGGTGGTGGTTCCCGGATGGTCCACCGCGGCAACAATATACCCTTGAGCCGCCATCGCCGCGGCAATCCAGGATAAATTACGCCAGTTCCCGTTATAGCCATGTGAAATAACCAGCAGAGGATGCTCTCCCGCTAACGGAGGAGCATCACGAATGACGCTGACACCGTAAAAAGCGGGATTTTCTCCGACGGACTCAGTGGCTCCCTGAGACGCAGTGGGATACCACACTGAAATATTCAGTTTTGAAAGTGTCACCTGGCGAAAGCCCGGCTCGCCCTGAGCCTGAAGCTGGAGTGAAAAGAATAAAGCTGAGAGTAAAAATAGATGCCGTATTAGCATGATGGATGCCCTGTAGTAAAAAAAATGTGCTGTGATGGTTAAAACAGGCTCGATCTATACAACGCAGCACGGTATCAGGGCGTCCTCGAACAGGATTCAGGTCGTCAATGGCGTCATTTTCTACTGGCTTATTGCTTTTTTGGCGATAAATTAATCATCCGTGAGCCAGGCTACGGGGTTACATCGCCAGTACCAGCGATTTTATCTTCTCTGCTTTTTCAAAGTGGTCGAGCTTCATCTCCATAATCCACCATCGGGCAACCTCCATCAGCTGCTCGGGATCGTCATTTTTATTAGCAAAAAAAGCATAAAAGGATAGCCCGACATTGCTGCCTTTAGCCGCTATTTTTGCCTCACAGACACTAACGATTTTTTTCTTCATTGCGGGTTGCACAAGATTTCCTTTACTGTTCCTGTATCAATGATTATTTAAATCTACGCTGTTCTTGAACACTGCTACTATTAGTATGGCTGCACGCAGAACCGTTATATACCCGTCATACTTCAAGTTGCTTGGGTGTTGCCGGCGTTCATGCCGCCGAATCACATAGTTTATCTATGCTCATCGACGGCCTGAACTTGGCGCCTACAAGCAACTCGAATTATTTTGGGTATATTAATAGTTTCTCATTGTAGATAAAATTGATTTTTAATACAGACTCGTCACTTCATAAACAAATAAAAAACATCATAGCGCGCCAGTTAACACTTGTATGACAACTTATTTTTTGTTTGTGACTTATTTCATTATTTCTTAAAGGAAAATAGGTTATCGTCTGGCTGCAATTTAAATTGATTGAGTAGATGTCATGAGTAATGAATATAAATTACATGAGTTTCTTGATGTCGATCGTCTACAAACACTCCAGGACAATTTTAGTAAATCAATGATGATAGCGCTGGTGGTGGTGGACAGAGAAGGTGTCCCTGTCACTCGTCCCAGCGGTTTTTCCGATTTTTGTGCACGATCAAGAATGAATGAAACATTAGCCAGTCATTGCTATGAAAGCGATAGTGCCGGAGGCGAAGCGGCAATGCGGGCAGGTAAACCTGTGGTCTATCGCTGTTACTGTGGATTTGTCGAGTTTGCCGTGCCGATAATGATTAATAACCATTACCTTGGGGCATTTATTTCCGGACAGGTAAAGGTAGAAGAAGAGAAAGAGAAAACTATCCCTTATATTCTGGAAAAAAACCGTGTTGTTGAAGAGAATATTATTCTGACGCATTTGCATGATAAAATGCAACGTATGCCTTATGAGCGCTTTGAGTCCACAGCCTATACTTTATTACATGTGACCTCCTATCTGGTCGAACAGGCGCATGCCAATAATATTCAGCGTGAATTGCGCCACCGGGACCAGGAGCTGGCTGGCGAATTACGTAAACGCGTTGAAATTGAACGTTCATTGCATGAAGCAGAGTTTAAAGCGCTTTCTTATCAGGTCAATCCTCATTTTCTGTTTAATGTATTAAATACTATTGGTCGCCTGGCCTTTCTTGAAGATGCCAGCCGTACCGAAACTATGGTTCATGACTTTTCCGATATGATGCGCTACTTGTTGCGAAAAAATAATAATGGACTGATTACGCTGGGTCAGGAAATGAATTATGTTAATTGCTACATGGCAATTCAGAAAGTCAGAATGAACGACCGATTTGACTATTTATGCGATATTCCTGGTAAATATAACGATGTCATTTGCCCCTTTTTAATTCTTCAGCCTTTAGTCGAAAACTTCTTTAATTATGTTGTTGAACCAAGAGAAATGAAGAGCCACATCATTCTTCGTGCAACCGATGACGGGAAAGATGTGATTATTGAAATCACTGATAATGGTGACGGTATATCTGCGGAGGATATCAAACATATTCTTTCCGGCGATCAAAACCGACAGAAAGGCGGCATAGGTATCAATAATATTAAAAATCGCCTTCAGTTACTCTTTGGTGAAAGTTACGGTTTGCAAATAACCAGCACCCATAAACCAATGCGTGGAACCACCGTTAAACTGCGGTTCCCCCTGCTAGCAGCCTGACCCTGGAGCCTGAGCGTGTATAATATTGTCATTGTCGAAGACGAACCCATTGAGCTAGAGTCATTAACCCGAATTATTTCGCGCTGCGTTGAAAACTCGGTCATTTATGAGGCATCAACAGGCAGGAAAGCGATTCAGCTGATTGATGAGCTCGGCCAAATCGATATGATGTTCGTTGATATTAACATCCCATTACCTAACGGCAATCAGGTTATTGAATACCTGAAAAAGAAGAATCGTGATACCCGGGTTATTGTCACCACGGCAAATGATGACTTTGAAATTGTCCGTCATATGTTAAGTCTCAAAGTAGACGATTATTTGTTAAAACCGGTAAAGCAAAGTGTCCTCTGTGAAACTATACAGAAAACGCTGTTAGTGGATGAGCAAGTGGCGATTGCCACCAGAGAGAAGCGGCAAAAAATTGGCGACTTAATAAGTAATTGTGATTATGCTCTCTGGCATGATTATTTATTGAACATGCTTAATGCGGCTTATACTGAGCAGCATGAAAGTCATGATAATTCGACGTCACTGACTGATTTTCTCGAACTGGTACAACAGCATTTAGCCGGATTAGGTGATAAATACAGCGCTCCGCGTAATAAACTAACTGAAGTTATTCAATTTATTCATCAGCAAGGTTTGTCAGTGAATAATTACTGGCGAATAACGATCAGTCTGTTAACGCTCAGTGAAGATGTTTTTGAACAGGCGTATAAAAATAACAGTAATAACATGGATTTCATTTCTCGTTCACTGTTTCATATTGAAAAGGGAATGTTGAAAAATTTAACCCTGGATGATATTGCAGCGAAAGCCTTTGTCAGTCCATGTTATTTGAGTCGGGCATTTAAGAAAAGTCTTGGAATTGGTTTTTCAAGTTATATTACTGGCCGTAAAATCGGTCTCGCTAAATCCTTACTGCAGTTCAGTGATATGAAAATTAATACTATTGCACTGGAGCTTGCCTGGCAGGATGCAAACTATTTCTGTCGTATTTTTAAAAAAGAAACCAATATTTCACCTTCAGATTATCGTCGTCTCACTTTCCCTCAGTTGCATTAAACAGGTGGGTTATTTTGCACTGAGACTCAGGGATAGCGCAAAAAAATGCACTATCCCGGCAACATTATTCATGCCGTCACGAAACGATAGCCGCTAGCATAAGATATTATTCTGCTAAAGTGGCGTCGTCATGGACTGTTATCTTTTTAGTTCTGAATCTGTTGCTGAAGGACATCCTGATAAAATGGCCGATCAGATTTCTGATGCCATTCTTGATGCTTATTTATTACGCGATCCTGACGCGAAAGTTGCCTGTGAATGTCTGATAAAAACCGGGGCGGTAATACTGGCGGGTGAAATATCTGCCAGCGTCAATATCGATACTGAATCTATTGTTCGTCGAACCGTGAAAGCTATCGGTTATGACAGTTCAGAGAAAGGCTTTGATGGCGGAACCTGTGCTGTCATGAATATGCTGGGTCGGCAGTCAGAGGATATCTCCAGAGGTATTCGGGCGGCAGATCCTGAGTCCCTCGGCGCGGGCGATCAGGGTATTACCTTTGGTTTTGCCTGCGATGAAACACCACAGTTGATGCCTGCCCCCATCATGTATGCCCACCAGCTGATGGTGCGGCAGTCACTGCTGCGTAAAACAGGCCAGCTTGCGGGCCTGCTTCCTGATGCCAAAAGTCAGGTGACCCTCCAGTATAGTCATGGCCAGATACAACATGCTGCGGCCATCGTAGTCTCTACTCAGCACCGCGCGGATATCGCGTTATCCGCGCTTCGTGAAGCGGTCATTGAAGAAATAATTAAACCGGTTATTCCTGCAAACTGGCTCACCTCTGCCACCCGGTTACTGATCAATCCGGCGGGGCCTTTTATCACCGGCGGCCCGGCGGCGGACTGTGGTTTAACCGGACGCAAGATTATTGTCGATACCTACGGTGGAGCAGCATGTCACGGAGGCGGCGCTTTTTCAGGTAAGGATCCGTCGAAGGTCGATCGCTCGGCGGCTTATGCAGCCCGCTATGTGGCAAAAAATATTGTCGCTGCCGGCTTAGCCAGCCGCTGCGAGGTGCAGTTTGCCTGGGCGATTGGTGTGTCCCGACCGGTATCTATTCGTATCAATACTTTTGGCACTTCCCCCCTTGAGTCGGCATCGCTGGTGAAGCTGGTTGAACAGCACTTTGATCTCAGCGTCTACGGCATGATTTGTCAGCTCGATCTTCTGGCACCGCGTTATCGCCAGACAGCGTGCTATGGCCATTTTGGCCGCGACCTATTTCCGTGGGAACGTACAGATAAGGCGGCATTACTTCGTGACGATGCGCGTTGCCAGACTGGTACACCTGCGTCCACCCCATTCAGTGAAAGATAACAGGAGCATATTATGGCCGGGCAAAGCTTGGGTCTGATTGAAACCGTTGGTTTAGGTGTCGCTATCGAAGCGGCTGATGCAGCAATGAAATCTGCCAATGTTGATTTGATAGGCTATGAACTGACCAAAGGAGGTGGCTTGGTGGTGGTGAAACTGGCCGGTGATGTCGGGGCAATCAATGCCGCGGTTGCTGCTGGTGTCGCCGCGGCACGCCGGGCGGGCAGCGTTTATGCCTGGAAAGTGATTGCGCGAACCGCAAGCGGTATTGATGCGCTGATAGCCTCTAAAGAAACCACGGGCGTGACATCCCAGAGCGTGGTTTCAGTGGATAGCCCGACAAATAGCGCCGCTAAACAGGAGCGTATCCCGGTGGTGAGCCTTGAGCCTGTGGTATCAACAGGCGACTGCCTGGCAATGAGCGAGGAGAAACTTGATGCTCCACCAGTCAGTCAGCCGACTGTGACAGAAACAGAACCTGTGCTGAGTCACATTCCTGAAGCTGAAAATAAGCCGGCAAAACCCCGCCCAAAAGGCAATAAACGCTAATCTCTGATACTCACTCCCGCAAGGGAGTCGAGTATATCCTCTGCTATCCACTCCGTTATTTTTAAAGTTACTCCTCTGAATATCACCTGAAACTTTACGGGTATGGTTTGTCGGCCTGGCCGGGAAGAGAAAATAGCCTGTTCAGGCATTGAGGGCAGGATATATTCGGGCAGATAAAAAAAGCCGTCGCCTGGGTTTAAGCGACGGCTATGATGATGAAGATAATCGCTTACTGGCGAGCGGCGTTATCGCTGAGCTTTGCCATTCTTACTGCCGGCAAATTACGTCTGATGCCATACCGATAAATGGCGGCGCCGAGGATACCGCCAATAACGGGAGCAATCAGCGGCACGAGGAAATAAGGGATATCGCGTCCACCGGTCATCGCCATCTCTCCCCATCCGTTCAGATAAGTGAAGAGTTTAGGGCCAAAGTCGCGGGCAGGATTCATGGCAAATCCGGTTAACGGCGCAGTAGCCGCACCGATTACGGCTATCAGCACACCAATCAGCAGCGGAGCAAGCGGGCCTTTCGGTACGCCGTTACCATCATCAGTCAGGGCCATAATCAGACCAACGAGGATCGAGGTAATCACAATTTCGACAAAACCGGCCAGCCAGACGCTAATCGAGGCCGCAGGATAAGTTGAAAATATTCCCGCCAGCGCCAGGCTTTCTTTACTGCCGCGCACCATTTGATGGGCCTGTTCATACTCAATAAACAGGTTGTGATACATCATATAAGTCAGCATTGCCCCGCAGAAGGCACCGACCATCTGGGCCGCAATATAGGGAAGGACTTTTCGTGCTGAAAAACTGGCAAACATCCATAATGAAATAGTGACCGCCGGATTAAGATGTGCCCCTGAAATACCCGCTGTCAGATAAACAGCCAGGGCAATCCCTAAGCCCCACACCACGCATATTTCCCATAACCCAAAGCTGGCGTTTGCCAGAATGGAAGCACATAACACACTGGTACCGAAAAACATAAATAATCCGGTACCGAGAAATTCTGCAATACAGGCACCGATTACCGACTCATCAGATTTATTCATTATATTATCCTGTAATAAGCGATGTTTTAATATCGCTTATTTAGTTGTAAGGTCAGTTCAAAGAGGAATTATACCCGTCACACTTTTGATAAACTGAATAGTGGCGGGTACTGTTTTTTTGATTATTATTTCACTGCAATTAACCACCAAGATGACAATGAAAACCCATAGACTCGACAACCTTTTTAAGGGCTTCCATTTTCATCTCACTGCTCGACTCGGTTTCATTCATGGGATAAATTCTGCCCAGCAAGTTATATTTATTCTCACCAAAAGTGTGATAGGGCAGAAGATGAATGGTATCAACACCTGACATTAAGCGGGCAAACTCTGCGATGCTGCGAATTTCATCGGGATTATCATTCACCCCAGGGATAACCGGAATACGTACAATAACCTTGGTAATAAATGAAATTCGAATCAGATTCTCAAGGATCTTGCTGTTATCCACGCCCGTATTTTGTTGATGAACCTTGGGATTGATGGCCTTAATATCGGTCAAGGCAAGATCAATCCACGGGAATACATCCTCGACAACTTCTTTGGTGGTGAACCCGGTGGTTTCGATAGCGGTATGCCAGCCTTTCTCTTTGCAGGCTTTTAACAGCTCTCGGGCAAATTCAGGCTGCGCCAGTGGTTCCCCGCCTGATAAGGTAATGCCTCCGCCAGAGCGACGAAACAGATTCGCCTCTTTTTGCAGCTCAAGCATCACCTCGGCAACGGTCATGCGCTTTCCTTTCATCTCCAGCGCCTGGGTAGGGCAAACCCGGGTACAGTCGCCACACTGGATACAGCGGTCGCGATCGATAAAGTAAGGATTGCTGGCGGAAAGTGCCTTTTGTTTACAGACTTCAATGCATTTTCCGCAGCGAATACAGTCATTTTTTTTAAAAATCAATTCAGGCTGTGGGCGCTGTGACTCCGGGTTACTGCACCATTTGCAGGCTAACGGACAGCCTTTAAAAAAAGGAATCGTCCGGATGCCGGGACCATCGTGTAGGGAAAAGCGTTGAATATTAAATAACACACCCTCGGTAGCGTAATCGACTCTGTTCATAGCATTACTCATCAAAAAAGCGGCTATCAAATAACACGCAATTAGCCGCTAAAATTGGCTCTGATAAAGGGCCTGCCACCAGGCAAGGCCCTGACAAAGAGGTCACAATCAGAAGTGCTGCTCGGTACGACTGATAATGTCATCCTGGACTTCTTTGGCCAGTACCACGAACTGCGCACTGTAACCGGCAACACGCACCACCAAGTCCTGATGTTGTTGCGGATTTTGCTGGGCGTCTAACAGGGTTTTTCTGTCAATAACGTTAAACTGAACGTGCATCCCTTTCTTATCAAAGTAGTTACGCACCTGGCCGCCAAAGTTACGCAGACCTTTCTCTCCGGCGAGTGATGAAGGCAGGAATTTCTGGTTATACAGCGTGCCGTTTGAAGCGATAAAGTGATCAAGTTTTGCCACCGAGTTTGCCGCAGCCGTTGGGCCGAGGGTATCTTTACCCTGACGCGGAGAGACACCATCAGCCAGCGGTTCTTTGGCCAGACGGCCATCAGGCAGTGCGCCGACATCTTTACCGAACAGCACGTTAGCAGAGACAGGGTAGATACCCGCCTGGAAACGTCCTCCACGAGGATTGGTATATTTCTCAACCTCCTGGCAGTAGATAAGCGCACAGTTACGTGCCACCAAATCCACTTCGTCGATATCGTTACCAAAGCAGGGTGAGTTCTCCAGAATATGGCGGATCTCTTCAAAACGAGACGTCCCGGCGACAGGCGCTGCGGTTGATTGAGTCAACTGGCGATAGACTTCATCTTTAATCGCCGCCGGATTGAGCGCCCCGTGCTGGTCGATGATACGTTTGACCACTTCATAGATATCCTGCTCACCCAGTGAAGATTTTGCCGCGCCGTGCTGAGGAGAGGTGCCAGCCGCATAGCCAAAGTTAGCATCCAGGGCACCTTTCAGCTCTTGCAGGGTCATACGGCGGTCTTCAAAGACCTGTTTCTGAATCGCGTAGACGGAATCCCCGGTATCGGCGATACCAAAGGCTTGCGGCCCGGTGAAGTTATAGATGGCACCGCCTTCCTGTAAGGATTTACCCCGACCGATACAGTCATCGACCAGCGCAGAAAGGAACGGCAGCGGGCAGCGTTCACCGTGGGCGATATCGACGCTATTACAGGCTTCCACCAGCTGGTGGACGAAATAAGCCATCTGTTTTTTAAAGGCGACGTAGAAATCGTCAATACTGGCATACTGCGTCATTTCGCCCGTGACTGGGCCAAGCTGTTTATTACCAGTCCGGCCATTGTTCAGGGTAATTTCCAGTACCTTGGCAACGTTGAAGAACGCGGCATCATGCCAGCCTTCTGTACGGTGGGGTGCCTGGGGTTCAACACAGCCGATGATACAATAATCACGCGCATCACGGAGTGAGACGCCGCGGTTTTGCAGGGCAGGAATAATCACTTCATCGTTGTACATCGCCGGAACGCCGAGACCCAGACGGACCAGTTCGCAAGCCCGATAGAGGAATTCATCAGGCGTCCCTTGCCAGACACGAATAGAGAAGGACGGCTGGGGTAAGCGCACATGGCCGGTGGCTTCCATACACATGTAGGTTAGCGGGTTAGTGGCATCGCGGCCGTCTTCTGTCTGGCCCCCGACACACAAGTTCTGAAACACGGCATAGCCAGCAAAAGCCTGGGCAGAGACTTCGTCCCGGGTTTTATTGATATCATTAAGCTTGATCCAGCAGCAGTCCACCAGCTCCTGAGCAAACTCATTACTGATTGATTCATCAGCCGCCAGGTAAGGGTACATATACTGATCAAAGCGTCCCGGAGAGATGGAATGGCCGCTGGATTCGATTTGCAGCATGCTCTGGATAAACCAGAAGGTCTGGCAGGCTTCCCAGAATGTGGTGGCGCCATATTCCGGTACCCGAGTACAGTTCTGCGCGATTTGCTCCAGCTCTGTTCGGCGCGTCGGATTGCTTTCTTCCCGAGCCAGTCGCAATGCCTCTGCGGCATAGCGATGCGCAAAGTTAATCGCCGCCTGATAACTCAGGATAACCGCATGATAGAACTGTTCTTTTTTTATGTAGTCTGATGAACTGCGATCGAGGTTTTGCAGCGCGCGGGTGACTTCATCGATAATGCCCCGGAAGCCAATTTTCAGCACTTTTCCGTAATCAACGCTCACATGGCCGACACCGCCATAGAAGTAGTTGCCGACGGTGAAAACGCCGTTGCCCATACTCTCTTTGGTTGGCTCAGACATATAAGAGGCGGCCAGAGAGCTGGTGGTTTTACCTGGCCAGTATTTGAAAGCCTGGTGGAGTTCTTGCGCGGTTTTCTTAGGGATAATAAAAGGGTCAGCGATACGATGTTCCATGGTATCGAACTCTTTTTCCACCCAGTCATAAGAGAATTCAGGGCAAATTTCCGTCGAGCGCGGGTTAATGGTGACGGCGCCGACAATTAATTCATCCGGGCGAATAGTAACAGGTAGTTCATTAAATATTTTCTCAACCACTTTAGCGCGGCGCATAATAGGAGGCAGGTGTTCATTCTCTTTATAAGCTTCGGTGGCTAACACTGCACGTTCAGATTCTACATAAGGTTTAGCATGCAGGATCATATTTTTGAGTCTTAATACACGATCGGTCGGATGAGTAAAGCCTTTTTCTAACATACAATAACTCCCGAATTTATACTGGCATGGGTTAATAACCCTGTCTGTGTTATTGAGTATGACGGCAGCGCCGGGTACTGTAATTAATGGTTCTGCTGCCGATATAATTTCATCGTTTAATATTCATGGTAAAGCGTATTGAACCGTGAATATTACAGTTAATATTTTTTGGTAATAATGTTCCGTAGTCTATTTATCTCTCGATAATATACCCGTCATACTTCAAGTTGCTTGGGTGTTGCTGGCGTTCAGGCAGTCGAATCACATAGTTTGTCTATGCTCATCGACTGCCTTCTCTTGGCGCCTACCAGCAACTCGAATTATTTAGGGTATAGAAAAAATAAATATTATTTAATTTAATGAATATTGATTTCGTTAAATATGGAGTCCGGGCGTTTAATTTCTGTTAAAACGCGCTGCTATCATCCTCAATAATACTCATAGCTTCATTCACTGCGGCAACCTCACCGAAGATAGCCAGGGTAGTAATATGCTGTGGGCAACTGCCAAAGATTTCCGATACCGCAACATGGGCACTTTTACTGGCCTTATCGGCGTAAAAGTACAAATCAGGTATCGGCAGCATAATCAACCCAATGGCATCAATTCGCACCAGCTCCAGGCGATTACGTGATTCGGAAGGCATTCGCCGTTTTAGCATCAACAGTGTTTCAGGTGTCGGTGCGTTGATTATGCGTTTTTTCATCTCTGGATTACTCTCGCGGCTGACATCAACGAATATTCAGGGCTTCTACCATCACGCAGCGACGCTGTCTGGCAAAGGTGCGTGCAGAAGTCAGTCCTTCGCCAGTCGGTCCGGCGATCGTGAAAGTGGCATGGCCTTCACCCCCGACACCAATACCCGCGTAAGAAGGTCCATTTTTAACGAAAATAGTGGTCTGGATCAGTCGCGCCATTTTGGTCAGTTTTTCGACATTAGTGGAGTGCATAATCGCAGTATGGCGATTACCCTGTTCCACTTTTATGGCCAGCTCAATGGCTTCATCAACATTCTCGACTCTGACCACTGGCAGAACAGGCATCATCAGTTCATGAATAAAGAACGGATGATCGCGCTCCGTTTCGACCAGCACCACTTTAATCTCAGCCGGGACCTCAATGCCAATCTGTTGAAGAATATAGCGAGCGTCTTTGCCAACAAAAGCGGTATTTGGCCCGGTGCCTTTGTCGTTAAGTATCAGAGCCTGTAATTGCTGGATCTGCTGTTTATCACACAACAGCCAGGCGCCGCTTTTTTTCATACAATGGATCAGATAATCAGCAACCTGATTGACAACAATCACCTCTTTTTCGGCAACGCAAGGCAGGTTATTATCAAAACTACAGCCTTTGATAATATCCCGGGCAGCCTTCTCTATATTCGCCGTTTCATCCACCACCGCAGGTGGATTACCGGCGCCAGCACCAATCGCTTTTTTACCGGATGACATTACCGTTTTAACAATCGCCGGACCGCCAGTTGCCACCAGCATATTGACTCGAGGATCGTTGATTAAGGCATTGGTATTATCAATAGAGGGTTTACTGACCGTCACGACGAGGTTTGCCGGTGCGCCAAGGCGTGCCAGCTGCTGATTAATCAGAGCAACACAGTGCAGAGAAACCTGACGCGAGCGAGGATGAGGACTGAATACCACGGTATTACCCGCAGCCAGCATGCCAATCGCGTTGTTGATGATGGTTTCAGTGGGATTCGTTGTCGGTGTGATTGACCCTATGACCCCGAAGGCTGAGTATTCAGTGAGCGTCAGCCCCCCGTCACCGCTAAGAGCTGCGGTGGCCAAATCTTCAAGCCCCGGCGTTTTTTGCGCGGCAGTGCGGTTCTTTAAGAGCTTATCGGCGTAGTTGCCCATGCCGGTCTCTTCAACCGCCATTCTGGAAATGCTTTGTAGCACCTCCTCTTGCAAAAAGACCTGACGAATACCGGCAACAAAACTGGCGCGATCCTGCATGGAACAGTGGCGATACTGTATCTGTGCCAGTTGTGCTGCCGCGATAGCCTCATCCATCGTCATAAATGCGCCATCACCTGAGTCACTTGCCACGACAGCCGTAGCATGAGAAACCGGGGCTGTACTGTTGCGGGTTGCCAGTACCTCGGCGACAATGGCTTCAAGGTCAGGACGCGCGGGAACACTGGACGTTGGGGCAGGGGGCTGCTCCAAAGGTTCGGGTACTGTTTTGGTGTATTTACTCAGCACGCGCGAGACGGCCTGAGAAATTTCAAGATCGTTCATGCTCTACTTTCCTTACATCACATCGCTTCACACCGGTGACCGTTATCATCAAATATACGGGGTCGTTGTTGATTTGATGGGGGCGGGATCAAGGGTAGACAGAAGTTGCTTACCCACTTCTCTGGCGGCAATCACGGCCTGACGAACAGCGCCTGAATCCCCGGCAAAAGTGAAGATGACTTCGTTACTGAAACTGGTGCCCTGGGCTGGGCTGGCATAGCCTACCGGTTCAATAACGGCCGCTTTCGCCGCCGCATCGGCAATCACCACGCCAATGGCAGCTGGTGAAGCACAGGTCATACCGAAAGATTTACCCAGCGGCGCGCCAAAGGCTTTATTTAAGGCATAGCTGGCGCGGGCGGTGTATTGAAACTCCAGATGACCCGCCGGTGAACCGTAGACATCGCCCATGGTGCGTTCAATTTGTGCTAGCGCGACTTCGATGGCACGGCGAACATCAGAGACATCAGAGGCACCGAATATAATCAAGCATCCGTGTCCGCCGCCACCTTCGGTATCACGCGCCAGTTCAATCGAAATCACTTCGCTATTGGTGGCTTTTACCGCTTCATCAGCAGCAAAAATATGCGGACCGGCTCCAGTACGGGCGCCAAGAATACCGATGGAGCGATATTTCTTGTCGATATTCATGACTTCATGCAGCTGATGGTCAACGTTGGCAATAACCAGCCCGATGGTATGACCCAGAGCCGTACCGACAAATTCCGTCAAGCCACAGCCGATAATACTGGCCGCAGGTTGGGACGTGGTCTGGACATCGGGCTGTTTATTCATTACTTCAGATATAATCTGTTCAACAAGACTATCTCTCATGGTCAGTATCCTCTGGCTTTATTAACTGACAGCTTTAGGCAGAATTTTTTCCACTTCGATATGTGGGCGTGGAATAACATGCACAGAGACCAGTTCACCGACTTTGCTGGCAGATGCCGAACCTGCATCCGTGGCCGCTTTTACCGCACCTACATCGCCACGCACCATCACAGTCACTAATCCGGAACCAATTTTTTCATAACCCACCAGGGTCACGTTGGCAGATTTAACCATGGTATCTGCAGCTTCAATTGCGGAAACCAGACCTTTTGTTTCAACCATACCTAATGCTTCTTGTTGCATAACGACCTCAATATTTCTAAGTAAAAGTTAAGGTAAATAGTGAATTACCTCATTAGGGTAAGTGCTCTTCTTTAATAACTTGATGCCTTACGATGTTATTGCACTCAGGACAAAATGTTTTGCCCCCAAGAGAGACTTTATTGCTGTTCGTTATTGCCGTGGACAATAAAATCCTCTCCGTTCGCAACATCCCCGTCAGCTTCAAGCTGCTCCTTTTAACGGCAGAGATAACGCCAAAGCATCCTCGGCAATCATCAGTTCTTCATTGGTTGGGATCACGGCCACGATAGGGGAGTTGGGCTGCGAGATAATGCCGCCCAGCCCAGCAACCATATGCGCATTTTTTTCTGCATCGAGATGCACACCAAACACCGCCAGACGAGCCAGGGTTAGCTCGCGTACCAGAGCCGAGTTTTCGCCAATACCGCCGGTGAAAATCAGGGCATCAAAGCGATGCAGGGAAGCAATATGGCCGCCAATATGACGGGCAAGGCGATGAACCATGACATCAATCGCCAGTGTGGCGCCAGCATGGCCATCACTTCGTGCTTGTTGCAGAGTCCGGCAGTCACTGGATAACCCGGATAAACCCAACAGGCCTGAATCGTTGTTAACCATCTGGTACAGCGATGCTATGGACTGTCCTGTACAGCGTGCGAGGTAAGCGACGGCACCAAAATCTAAATCACCACAGCGAGTCCCCATCACTAAGCCCTCGAGCGGTGTCATGCCCATCGAGGTATCCACGCTGACGCCATTTTTAACCGCACAGACTGATGAACCGTTACCGAGATGGGCGATAATAATGCCGTTATCCTGGGGGTTGAGTTTGAGCTGGGTGATGGCCTGTGCAGCAATAAAACGGTGTGATGTACCGTGGAAACCGTAACGTCTGACCTGATATTGCTGCTGATACTCAACGGGAATCGCGTAGGTATAGGCTTCCGGAGGCAAGGTCTGATGGAAAGCGGTATCAAACACGGCGACCTGAGGCAGATGAGGCAATAAGCTCATCGCAGATTCTATCCCCGTCAGGTTGGCCGGATTATGTAGCGGCGCAAGGGCCGATAATTCCCTGATCCGGCTAATCACGCTGTCTGTGAGTCGCACTGACTGGCTGAAGTCACTGCCACCGTGGGCCACGCGATGGCCAATAGCACAGACTCTGGAGAGCAGTTTCATCTTCTCCAGCCTTGAAAACAACAGCTTCAGGGCACAGTTATGGCTGGACTCATTAAGTAGCGTGGTGGTTTTATTGCCTGTCGCATCCTTAAAACTGATACAGGCGCCAGATAAGCCAATTTTTTCTGCCAGACCTGATAACAGAGGCGTTTCTTCATGACAGGGGATAACCGAGAATTTGAGTGAAGATGAACCGCAGTTAATAACTAAAACCAGTGACGCTAACGACATGATGACCTCTGTCTGTATCTCACAAATTATTGAGGATATTGGGTGGGGGTGAGCAAGAATCGCTCACGACTGAAACGCGCGATGGTGGCTTGAGCAATGGCGATATCTTCGGCAACCGTTCCTCCGCTAATGCCGATGGCACCCAGCAATCTGCCTTCCGACCAGCAGGGCACACCGCCGCCAAAACAACATAAGCCGGGATGACTGTGTAAGCCGTAGAGCGCAGCGCCTGGCAGGATTTGACCCGCAAGTTCCTCGGTAGACATTTTCAACGCCACCGCCGTCCAGGCTTTTTGCTCTGCCAGGCTATGACTTATCAGCAACGCGTTATCCATACTGAAGAAGTAACGCTTTTGACCGCTGGCATCGACCAGGCTGAAAACCACAGGAACCTGGGCATCATCGGCGGCTTCACTGGCAAACTGCGCCAGTAAAGCGGCATCCTGAAGAGTAAAAGCGTGGTGGGTTGAAGCAAGCTGGCGGGTAATCGCCTGGTGGATCACCCTTTCCAGAGAGTCCGGATACTGAGCAACCATGGTCTCTTCTCCTAAAATTACTGACCATTAAGGTCAAGAGAGTCGACAATACCGATCACCGCCGCATCGATAACCGAATGCTCTTTGCTGGTGGTCATCCGTGCCGAGCTGCCGGTGGTGATAATGACCGTTTCACCATTCCCGGCGCCAACGAAGTCGACGGCCACCTGAGCAGTGCCTGTCGGCTGGTAGTGTTCATCCAGCCGGGCGACAATCAGCAACTTCGCGCCATTGAGTGAGGCATGTTTAGTGGTTGAAACTAATGCGCCGGTGACTTTTGCTAGATACATAAGTCCTCCCTAAATCGACGTGTAATAACAATACCGCGATCGCGAATTTCGTCCCGAGCGGCGGGGGTAATCAGGGTGTTGTGGTTGATATAAAGTGGGTCACCTGGCGGGTGCTGGCGTATATCTTTCAGGGTTACCAGTTTGGATACCGCTAAGTTCGCCGGTCCGCTAACCGCCGCGTTGTCCGCTACGGTAAAGCCATACTCTTTCAGGGTATTGATATACTGTGTAAGACGTGCAAATAACGCCTGGGGCAGCAGACGCTCAGTACCCGAGAGGCATTCAGCATTGCGTGTCATGATGGTGGGTTTGTGCAGGCTCAAGGCATGCAAGGCCCAATGACACACCAGGTTATCGCGGATACCGAGGGCAATTTTGCTTAAACTGTTGCTGGACAGTGCCGGGAAATAGAAACCGCAGTAATCATGCTCTGTCTCAGAGGGGTAACGGCTGTCGCACAGGACGTCGATCCCTTGTTCGGTTAATCCTGCGAGACAAGCGGCTTGCAGCGCTGACTGGCTGGCACTACAGGAGAAGGTCATCACCAGCAAATAACCGCTGCGATGGAGCGCGGCCAGGCAAGCCAGCGTCGCGGATAAAGTGGAAAGATCCTCACCGCTGATCACCACCCGTATTGGCTTTTCACTGGCCGCCAGGCGGGTTTTACGCTGTAACAGGATGTCAGCAATCATACGGTCTAGCAGATAAGAGAGTCGCTGTGCGTCCATAATTGTCCTTGTTAGCCACTACAGTGCATGGCAATGCCAAGAGGGGTAACTAAAAGCGGTTGCGTGGCCTGAATGACCGATTTCTGGGTCATCTTTCTAAAAACGTCGGCAAACTGTTCGAAACTACTCGCCCCGCCGACCAGATAGAGCGTCTCCACCGGATAGTTTTCTAACCAGCCAGCCACCAGATAAGCCATTTTTTCGGCCACAGGACGAACCAGGCTAAAGACATATTCTTGCTGTTCGGCTGACTTTTTCAGGGTCTCTGCCTGGGAAAAGGAGAGTCCCAGCGCGCCGGATAAGACCAGTGTCATATGGTTGCCCCCGGTGGGTTCATCGGCACTAAAAATGACCTCGCCCTGACGTAAGACGCTGATCCCGGTGGTGCCGCCACCAATATCAACCACGGCTCCATCCTTAATATTTAATGCCCGGGCAGCGGCAACCGGTTCATCCACCACCCTGGTAACGTTAAAACCTGTCGCTTCCATCATATTGATGATGACCTTGGTATTGCCGGGGAGAATGCCCGGGGGAATAGCGGTAGCAGCAGAGCTCAGCGAGAGGTTAAGCCGCTGCTCAAGCGTAGATTTAAGGCGACGAACTACCTGACTGGCAGCAAGAAAATCGACAACAACACCATCTCTGACTGCCCGTGAAGGATGGCTAATACCGGCAACCGGATTATCTTCTTCATCGAGCACGACCAAGGCGATATTGGCCGTGCCAGGGTCGACACCTATCTTCAGCGGGCCTTGCCATGGACGGCACTGACCGCTGCTGACTAGCTCAGCTAGCAGATGTAAACGCTGTGTTTCCGGGGTTTCAGCCATAGTGGCATTCCGTGATAACACGTTTGACGCTGTCGCCATTTCGCAGGCCAAAGCTATTGGCCTCCTCAACATCGATATGCATTTCCAGCACCGCATCGGCGCTAACACGGACGACGACATGACTGAGAATACCGCCGCGCGGACCTTCGATAGCGACATCAATTTCCATGCCGTCACGCAGGCCATATTGCTCAGCGCAGTCTGGGGAAAGGTGAATATGCCGCCAGGCAACAATAGCCCCGTCGGTTTTGACTATGCGTCCCTGCGGGCCGATAACTTCAATGCCGGGTGAGTTCAGCAAGTCACCTGACATACGTACCGGAGCTTTGACACCCAGCGCAAAGCCATCTGAAACGGAGATCTCAATCTGACTGGTGCTACGCAGGGGACCGAGTACCCGTACTTTGCTCAGCTCTCCTTTTGGCCCGCGCAGCGTCACTGTCTCCTCAGCGGCATACTGACCGGGCTGTTTTACTGCTTTCATGCGCGTCAGAGTTGAGCCATAACCAAAAAGGATATCCATATCTTCACGACTTAAATGCACGTGGCGATTAGAGATCCCGACCGGGATACTGAGTGTCTGCTGGGCTGGAGTCTCTCTGGATACGTGATGACGCGCTGCCAGCTCAGAGAGGATCTGTCGGGTAATCAATTCCGCTTGCTGTTGGTTATCATTCATAACATCGGTGGCCTAAAAAAAGGGAAAGAACGTTATTTAAGAATATTGATATCGGGGTCGGGATTTTTGTTGATACACAGGACTTTTTTGACGCTCCTGTGTATCAAGGACAAGGTTATCCAGATTATCCGGCGATCTGCGTCAGAAGCTTATCCACATGCTCCGGGCCCGGCGGGCAGGGATTGGATGTGGTACAGCCATCGGCCAGAGTGGCACGGATCAACGATGAACGAAGGGCAGCAAAGTGGGCCATATCGATACCCAGTTCTCGCAAGGTGGCGGGAATACCAAACTGGTGATTAAGAGTGCGGATAGCGGTCACTAAATCCGTAATGGTTTGCTCTGGCGTGGCGGCGTGTATACCCATGATGGTGGCACATTTCAGATAGCAGGCCTGGGCCTTTACCGCATGACGGGCATTCCATTCAATCACCAAAGGTAGCAGCATGGCGTTAATTTTACCGTGGGGGATATGTAACATGCCGCCAATCGCATGGGCCATGCCATGGACTAATCCCAGCCCCGCAGAGTTAAAGGCCATGCCTGCCATGCAAGAAGCATTGTGCATATGCGTGCGGGCCCCAAGGTCTTTTTCATCACTGAAGACCGCGGGCAGATACTGCCATGTTAAGGCAATCGCTTTTTCTGCCAGAGCATCACTGAAGTCATTGGCACCCTTTGATACTAAGGCTTCTATGGCATGAGTCAGGACATCCATGCCGGTATCAACAGCCACCTGCAATGGGACGGACATCACCAGGTGAGGATCGAGGATGGCGCAGTCAGGAACCAGTTTGTCATCAACCAGAGGGTATTTCTGGCCATTCGACGGATCGGAGATAATGGCGTAGGAGGTGACTTCTGAACCTGAACCGCTGGTGGTGGGGATAGCTATCAGGGTAATGGACTGACCGGCAAAATACTCCTCGAGGGTGACCTTAATGCCTTTCGCGGCATCCAGTGAGGAGCCACCGCCTAGAGCGATAATCACGTCAGGTTTAAAGGACTTAAATTGCGCGGCACCCGTTTTCAGAATATCAACATCAGGATCGGGTTTCACATTACTGAAAATCGACACCGATGCCTGAGGCATTTGATTGATTAGATAACGGGTTTTACCCGATGTAACCATAAAACTGTCAGTCACAATGGCGACTTTTTTATGATTCAACTGGCGTAATGCCTCAATGGCTTGCTCGCCAAAATAGACTTTTGGAATGGAAAATAAATGACTCGCCATCTCACGACTACCTTATCGATTAACACAGAGCACCAGTATGCGAATGCTGGCGGTATAAGAGATAAGAGGGTGACACAGGTGTGAGAGGAAGAAGCTAGTTATGCTTGTGCACTGGCAGGATTATGTTGTTGTGGTTGTTTTTTTCTGACAAAAAAATATAGCAGGCAGCGAAAAACCGCCGCGAGTTTAGGTCAGCAGCGGTTTTTTAGGACAAGTTAGCGGTTAATCTGATGACCGATAATGCCCCCGACAGCAGCACCACCCAGGGTACCTGCTGTACTACCTCCGGTCAGCACTGCACCACCAACGGCACCTATACCTGCGCCAACCGCCGTATCACGACCGCGATTAGACATGTTTCCGCAGGCAGTAATGGATAAGGTGAGCAGTACCACGACTGCGACAGACAAGCTGCGTTTTAATAACATGATTAACCTCACTACCATCAAGAGCAATGGGATAAAAAGGATGATTATGATGTTTAAGCCCAATCCATGGTCTTTCTTCCATAAGCTGATAGATTAAACTTACTTGTTACAATGATGTTGCGATAGGTAAAAATTCCTATTTGTCGGCGTGAATGATTGAGGCCAGGTTGCCGAAACGGCTGATTCGGGTATTTTTCTCTCAGGGAAGAGGGGAATAACGGATAAAACGGCAACCTGGATCCTGAACTGAATACAGGCTGCTTACAGGAGGGTTCTAGTCTTTTCTTTTTCGTTTGCTTGATCTGAATCGTGGCCGATTAAAATGTGAGAACAGTATGACTAATCCACTGAAAATCATTATTGATATCAATGATAAAAATATCGTTAGGTTCATTTTTTATACCGTATTTTAAAATTATTGAAGATGAATGAGATAAAACGTCGGAAAGTGACTAGCGCGCTCTGGGGAAACCACGGCAGCTTATTTTCTGGTTTGTTACTCAAAGGCAACATCTGGTACCCGCAGCCCAGGCTGGAAGAGAGGAGATCAGGCAACATAACGACGGACTGGTGAATTCTTCAACTTTAAAATTCCTCTTTGTTCATTTTTATTTCTTTCCGTGGTTTATGGCTGTTTACGCAGGAAAATATTTATTTTATCTCGCGTCATCTTTTTATTTCAGCATACATGGCTGGGTGTTTTAACGGGATGTATCTGAAAAAAGTCACTGGGATGAACGGCTAGTTCTTTATTAAGTAGACGAGGTGTGCTGTATATGTAGAAAAACAGATATAGAAATGTGACTGAATGTTAAAGAGTGCACATTATTGAAACCTGCGTAAATTAACTGCAAGATATAGAAAATAATTTAACAGGTTTTTTTGAATGGTTACTTTTAGTGAAATGAATAAAAAAGATGATTTTATAATAATGATTCAACTTCATGAAAAGGTTTTGATTCAAAAAGATATCCTTGCAGCCCCCAAATATTAGCCTCTCTCAATACAGGCAAATACTGCTTACTCTCAACGCCTTCCACGACGATTTTGTCACAGTATTTTCTGATGTTTTTAATTAATATAGGGAAAGTATTTTTTTGAATTTCTTCCTTAAAGAAATAACGATCGATTTTCGCCACTTCAAAATAGCCGTTGAGCAGACAAGCGATGTTTGCATGTCCAGCACCCAAATCGTCGAGCCAGAGCCCATTACTGCCCTGTTTAAGTGAGGTAAGTAGCGGGTTTTTTAATTCAGGATCCCGGTCATGAAAGTGTTCAGATATCTCAAACTTCACAAAAGGCATTGATGAAAATAAATTCCTCAGATGTTCATCACTGTTAATCAGCATAGCCATATCACGCTCAATATTTAGCGTGCAGAACAAACCGTTGCTTTCAAACCAGTGTCGTTTAGCAGCTATGATATCGTGCTGTTCATAAAGAAAAACGCGTTTTCTCTCCAGATCCCAACTGGAAATGACAAACTGTGGATGCAATGCTTTGAGATTATTTAAAACAAAGCGAGTAAGGAGTTCCACACCAAGCAGATCCTCATGAATATTGACTATGGGTTCAGCAACAAATTCGATTTTCATTTGAGTCCTGTACACTGGTGATATCAACCATTAACAGAAATTTGCCTTGTAGTACTTCTGTTAGATGGCATACGCGCAATGTTTTAAATAAATTTTTATGTAAACTATCGTTTTCGCTTGGTGACAGGAAGCCTGGCGCTTCTTGCATCGATGATATAAGATGCAATTAATATAATAGCCGCAACAATAAGCGCGATAGCGAGCACGATGAAGAATGGAGTTTCCACTTTTAACCTTAGATGTGTTGTTGTTTTTTATTAAAACGGGTTAGGTTATCTTTTATATTTTTTTTATTATCATATTTACCTGTTAAAATAGAGAACACGAATATAATAATCGACTTGTGGAGTGAGTCAGAAAGCATGAGCACAACCAATTCGATTAAGAACCTATATAGCTCAACAAAATTTTAAAGCATAAAATTAACATGTAAAAAAGACAGGAATACGGTAAAAAAACATACCATGCACCTGGCGTTAACTTATTGTGAACAAAAAATAAAAGCCATTTCTATTTTTTTTATATACCCTAAATAATTCGGCAGCCTGAACGCCAGCAATACCCAGACAACTTGAAGTATGCCGGGTATAGATGCTTCAGACATCACAGGGTAACCAGTGACTCCAGTTGTTGAATATTTAATACCGAATAGGAATTTTATTAATCATGGCATGAATGATTTACAAATAGAAATAGTTTAAAACGATCGATTGTAGTAATTTGATAGGTTTCGACTATCAATAATCGATCATTGATCCGTCTACCCAATTAAAAAGAGATTGACAATTAAAACAAAAAACCCATATAAGCATTAAATCTATTATTTATCATGCCATTATAATTTTTTCATATGAATGAAATTGATTATAATTTAGATTTGTGCGACTGAAACATATATTTACATTCTCGCTAATAATGTAGCGGATACTTATAAAGGAGTAGGGCGAAATATGCCTGTGCTGAAGGAGGGAGAGGGTATTTTCTGGCTAACTATTCTTTATTTTATCTTAATATTTTATTTTACACTCAATAGTCGACACGCTCTATTTTCAGGCTGGTATAAGTAAATTTTCTGATGTCGATAATATGTCGGGTTTCATCAGTTCAGACAATAAAAAGTAGATTCTTATGGAGTTGGAATATAATTATTGATCAGCGATTAACCAGGAATCAGAAGGGCATCAAGTCCTGAGCCCCGGTTTTTTCCAAAAAGAGAATTTTAGCACGCCCTTTAACGAATGGTCGATGTGCGGATGGCAGGAGAGGAATCGTTGATGTTTAGCTTGTATATCCTCCAATCAGGCGGTGTGCTTTATGCCCATGGGCTCGAAGCAATGCTGTCGCTTCGTCAGAAAGCATACAGAAAGCGCCTCTGCAATAGGCAACTATCGTAGAATTTTCAGGCAGGTTTTCTTGCCAGGCCTCGATATCATCGAGTTCGATATTGATGGCGCCAGGCATATGCCCAGCGATAAATTCTTCTCCTGGACGGACATCCAATAAAATAATCGTTCCATCTTTTAGGCGCTCCGCTAATTCTTCAAATGTGATTGCATCAGCGTCTGATATATCCGCTGACAAGCGATGGACTTGTTCTTGCGTGTAGTCGACGAATGTTCGAAGCGAATGAAGTGTCATTGCGATAGCATCCGCAACCATTTCTATTACCATCACGCAAACAGAGTTATTTGCTCCACTGCGAGCCTTGATGCAAAGAGCCGGACATATGATTGGCTATCTTTTCCAGTGTTTTTACTGCATGTCACACTGGGTCGTCGGGATCTTCATTATAAAGATCAGTCTGCAACGGAATGGCCTTTTATCTGAGTAAATAAGGGTTTTTCTATCCTGGACCGGAACGATAACGGCAGGTCACTGAAAAAATCTTCCCTGAAATCACCTGACAGGTGTGAAAGCGGAGTCTCTTGAGGTTTTCAAGACATCATAAGCTGATTAACGGCATGGTTGCTGGGTCAATATTCGTGTCCGTATTCAGCGATTTCATCCCCTCAGTCGTTCAGATGACCATTCCAGACACGGCCCCCCTCAATAAAAAATGCTTTTCTTGTTTGTACAAACCTATGTCCGAAGGAGAAGCGCATCGCTTAATAAAGTAGCCATTTTTTGCTTCAACTCGCCGTGCCTCTCTTCCCTGTAAGGGGGCGCCGTTTTCCAGTCATAAAACCATACCGGCATTCTGCGTTTCTGTTCCGGTTCAGGCGCATAGCGCGGGAATAGATGACAATGGAGTTCCGGTTCAGAGTTCCCGAGAATTTCATAGTTAATCCGCAGCGCCCCGGTTGCCGCTAACAGGACATCTCCTAGTAGCGCCATATCCAGCAGATACTGCTGACGGGCTGCCGTATCCAGATCGTTGAGAGAGGGTACCACAGGGTCAGGCAACAGCAGGCAGTAACCCGTCAGGAACTGAACATCCCCCATCACTGCCCAACCGGACGGCATACGACAGATAACTTTATCGTTAGTGCCCTTTCTGGCTGATGCAACACGTTGTGAAATCAGTGACATTTTAGTCTCCCGTTAAGAAATGGAGCGGAACAATTTATCTGTTAATGATGTTCCTGGTGGACGGACCACCGCGACGCTTGTTGCGGTTTTATGCACGAAAACTCCCCTGATAGCGATCAACTTAGCACGCCAGAGTCACAGTGCTTACAGGCGCAGGGACGTGCTGGCATAGGGATGCGCTTTTCGTCTGGAAGAGCGATAGCCTCATCTGGGCGGTGCTTATAAAATTTTTTGCTTACTGTTCTCATAATAAATTAAATGTGGTTTCAATCTTCAAAATCAGGTTAAGATATTTAGTCACTCAATAAGGATGATTTTTTTTTGAGAACCAAGGTAACGCTGGTGTTTTCCTAAAAAATTAACAGGGGAAAAAATGTTTGCTTCGCTTTTAGAAAAAATTAGTGACATCGATGCATCAGTTGTATTGTGGGCTGAAAAAATACGTACGCCGGGCTTATTCGATTTTTTTAAGATTACCACCTATGCAGGGACTATTGCGGTAACGGCAGTAATAGCCGTCATTACATCGATAGTATTAATTCGCCAGCATAAACGAATTTATGCTTTATATTTATGGGTTGCATACCTGGGTGCAGAGCTGACCACCTGGGGTATTAAATATGCGGTTAATCGCCCCAGACCCAATATCATTGCCGGTGTCAGAGAGTTCAACCCTTCTTTCCCCAGTGGACATGCCACTGCGGTGACAAGCATCGTGCTGTATATATTGTATTTACTGGTGAAATCCAGCTCAGATACTAAAACGAAAACATCCTATGTCATTGGAGCATTTTCGATTATAACCTTCGTGGCATTTAGTCGAATATACCTTAACGTACATTACCTGAGTGACGTTGTCGTTGGGTTCCTTATAGGTCTCTTGTGGGTTCTAATATCATGCTGCTTTTGTGAAAAAACACTATCAAAGAGACTCGGCGAAAGACGGGGAAGCCGTAGATAGAATGCCTTTATGCGCTTGGTTTATTATGGGTAGCTATATTTATTAGCATAGCTACCCATAATTGTTTTATATAATGTCATTGAAAATATATTTTCGTAAATATTCACCATCCCTATTTCCCTGGTATGAAAATAAAATCCTATTAAAGAAATACGAGCTTAAACTTGTAGATAACACTAACAGTGAAATCCGCTAATTATCTGGATGACAGCGACGGCTTATAGCGCTAGCTATTGTGGATTTTAACGGGTCAGAACAGCGACCCTCAAATGCACCGACTCGGCCTCCCCGCCAAACTCCAGCAACTCACATCGGTTTTATAACTATTGCCGTAGCGATTATAATCCGGCGTTGCGCTAAGAACCTGACCGAGCGGGTTTTCGGCTGACTGATATGCGCGTGCTGCTTGCCGACAGTAAAATGCCGCTCACGACCAGTACAAGGGTACGTAGAGGGAACATACAAACACCTTTATTCGACTTTTAAATGTGACTTAATTACTAAATGGTCACTCGTTGTCAATCAGGGTTCATTGAGCTAAGCTGAAAGAATGACTAAACAGATAAATGTACATTCCCCTCGGGGACCATCGGATCACAGTGTCCGCGATCAGGTTGTAGACGCTGCAACAGAGCATTTCGGGCATTTTGGCTACGAAAAAACCACCGTATCCGATTTGGCAAAAGCGATAGGTTTTTCCAAAGCCTATATCTATAAATTTTTCGATTCCAAGCAGGCGATCGGCGAAGTGATCTGCACCAACCGGCTGGAGATGATCATGACGATTGTCAATTCAGCGATTGCAGATGCGCCGTCGGCCGCTGAAAAATTACGGCGTTTATTCCGCGCTCTGACTGAAGCTGGCAGTGATTTGTTTTTTCACGATCGCAAGCTTTACGACATTGCTGCCGTTGCTGCACGGGATAAGTGGCCTTCGGCAGAAGCCCATGAAGAGCGTCTGCGGCAACTGATAGAGCACATCATTGTTGAAGGGCGACAGGCGGGCGAGTTTGAACGAAAAACGCCGCTGGATGAGGCCGCGCATGCAATATATCTGGTCATGCGGCCTTATATCAGCCCGGTTCAATTGCAATACAATCTGGAAACGGCCCCGGCTGCGGCTGCGCTCCTGTCTTCTCTGATACTGAGAAGTTTATCACCCTGAGTTGTGACTATTGACAATATTGGTCACTAGTCTGAGAATGCGGTTACTGTCCTGTTAACTGAATTAAGGGTACCCATGCTCAGGCTTAATCCTGCCACCATTGCTGTCTGCTTGTTACCGCTCGCCCTTGTGGCCTGCGGTGACTCTGCCGGCACCGACGATCCCCGTACTCAGCCTCCTCTGGTCAGGTCTGCGACTGTAGTCAGTGCTGCCGATGCCTCCCGGGCATTTACCGGCGTGGTTGTCGCCCGGACCCAAAGCGATCTCGGCTTCAGAGTGCAGGGCAAAATCCTTGAACGTCTGGTCGATACCGGTCAGGCCGTTAAACGCGGTCAGCCATTGCTGCGTCTGGATCCCGTTGACCTCGGCCTGCAGGCTCAGGCCCAGCAACAGGCCGTCGCGGCGGCACGGGCTCGGGCAAAACAAACGTATGATGAGGCGGGGCGCTATCGTCGTCTGGTTGCTACGGGTGCGGTGTCGGCATCGGCCTACGATCAGATAAAGGCCGCAGCAGACACTGCCAGAGCTGAACTCCGTGCGGCTCAGGCGCAGGCGAATGTGGCGCAAAACGCCACGGGCTACGCCGTGCTGCTGGCCGACGCCGACGGCGTGGTCATGGACACGCTGGCTGAACCCGGCCAGGTTGTCAGTGCCGGGCAACCGGTGATCCGGCTGGCCAGAGCAGGGCAGCGCGAGGCCCTCGTACAGTTACCCGAGACGTTACGCCCTGCTGTCGGAAGCGAGGCGCAAGCCACGTTGTACGGTACTGATAAACAGTCAGTCCCTGCGAAACTGCGAGTCCTTTCCGACGCAGCCGATCCGGTGACACGTACCTTTGAGGCGAGGTATGTACTTGAGGGGACACTAGCGAATGCACCGCTAGGATCCACCGTAACGCTGCATATTGCAGAAGACAAAATCGCCCACCAGGTGATGCAGGTGCCTTTAGCAGCCATCTATGATCCGGGCAAAGGGCCGGGTGTCTGGGAGATATCGGGTAAGCCCGCCACAGTATCATGGCGGTCCGTTCAGGTACTGGGATTGGGTGACTCTCTGGCGAGAGTCACTGGGAGCTTAAAGCCGGGTGAGCAGGTGGTCGCTCTTGGCGCGCATCTGCTGCATGAAGGTGAAACCGTACGCATGGCTGGACAGAGCGATGCCAGCGCTGCCGGGAGCCAGCCATGAGCGGGAGGCGTTTTAATCTTTCAGCGCTCGCTGTGCGTGAGCGTTCAATCACCCTGTTCCTGATTATCCTTATCACCGTGGCCGGTATTCTTTCGTTTTTCGAACTGGGACGGGCTGAGGACCCGCCGTTTACTGTCAAGCAGATGACGATTGTTTCAGCCTGGCCGGGCGCCACTGCGCAAGAGATGCAGGATCAGGTAGCTGAACCGCTGGAAAAGCGTATGCAAGAACTCAAGTGGTATGACCGTAGTGAGACTTACACGCGTCCCGGTCTGGCTTTTACTATGCTTTCGCTGCAGGACAGCACACCCCCTTCTCAGGTGCAGGAAGAATTCTATCAGGCGCGTAAAAAACTCAGTGATGAGGCCAAAAACCTGCCAGCAGGCGTCATCGGACCGATGGTCAATGATGAATTTTCCGACGTGACCTTTGCGCTCTTTGCGCTGAAGGCGAAAGGGGAGCCACAACGGCTGCTGGTGCGTGAGGCAGAATCGTTACGCCAGCGAATTTTGCATGTGCCAGGAGTCAAGAAGGTCAACATTATTGGCGAACAGGCTGAACGCATCTTTGTTTCGTTCTCGCATGACAGGCTGGCCACGCTGGGTGTTTCGCCTCAGGATATTTTTTCCGCTCTTAACAGTCAGAACGTACTGACCCCCGCCGGTTCGATTGATACCCAAGGGCCGCAGGTCTTTATCCGCCTGGATGGCGCTTTTGATACGCTGGAGAAAATCCGCAAAACGCCCATCGTGGTACAGGGCAGGACCCTGCAACTTTCTGATGTGGCAACCGTTGAACGTGGCTATGAAGATCCGGCGACTTTCCTGATCCGCAACCAGAGCGAACCGGCACTGCTGCTGGGTGTTGTTATGCGGGATGGCTGGAACGGTCTGGATTTGGGTAAAGCGCTGGATGCGGAAACGGCCAAAATCAATGAAGGCATGCCGCTGGGCATGACCCTGACCAAGGTCACCGACCAGTCAGTTAACATCGGCTCCGCGGTTGACGAGTTTATGATCAAATTCTTTGTCGCGCTGCTAGTGGTGATGGTGGTCTGCTTTGTCAGTATGGGCTGGCGCGTCGGCGTAGTGGTTGCGGCGGCGGTACCGCTGACGCTGGCGATTGTCTTTGTGGTGATGGAGTCTTCTGGTAAAAACTTCGATCGTATTACCCTGGGCTCGCTGATCCTGGCGCTCGGCTTGCTGGTGGATGATGCCATCATCGCTATCGAAATGATGGTGGTGAAGATGGAAGAGGGTTATGACCGTATTAAAGCCTCGGCCTATGCCTGGAGCCACACCGCAGCCCCAATGCTGGCGGGTACGCTAGTCACTGCTGTCGGTTTTATGCCCAACGGTTTTGCACAATCCACCGCCGGTGAGTACACCAGCAACATGTTCTGGATTGTCGGTATCGCCCTGATTGCGTCCTGGGTCGTGGCTGTGGTGTTTACACCCTATCTGGGCGTGAAGATGCTGCCGAAAATCAAAACGGTGCAGGGCGGACATGCGGCAATTTACGATACCCGTCATTACAACCGCTTTCGCCGGTTACTGACCCGCGTCATCGCGCGCAAATGGATTGTCGCCGCTACCGTTATTGTGCTTTTTATGGTCGCTATACTCGGCATGGGCCTGGTGAAAAAACAGTTTTTCCCGACCTCCGATCGCCCGGAGGTGCTGGTTGAAGTGCAGATGCCTTATGGCACCGCGATTGAGCAGACCAGCGCCACCACGGAGAAAATCGAAGCCTGGCTGAGCAAGCAGGCAGAGGCAAAAATCGTCACCTCCTATATCGGGCAAGGATCGCCGCGTTTTTATCTGGCTATGGCGCCTGAGCTGCCGGATCCGTCATTTGCGAAAATTGTCGTGCTAACGGACAGTCAGGAAGCGCGTGAGGCGCTCAAGTTCAGACTACGTGAAGCGGCGGCCAGCGGCCTGGCGCCTGAAGCGCGCGTGCGTGTGACCCAACTGGTGTTTGGTCCGTATTCACCCTATCCAGTGGCCTACCGGGTCATGGGGCCGGATCCTGCCACACTCCGGGAAATTGCCCACGAGGTCGAAAAGGTGATGCAAGCCAGTCCGATGATGAGGACCGTCAACACTGACTGGGGGCCTAGGGTGCCTGCGCTGCATTTCACCCTCAATCAGGACCGCCTGCAAGCGGTGGGACTGACATCGAATGCGGTCGCGCAGCAGCTTCAGTTCCTGCTTTCTGGCGTTCCTGTCACCTCGGTGCGTGAAGACATTCGTTCGGTGCAGGTTATGGCGCGCGCAGCGGGAGATATTCGTCTCGATCCGGAAAAAATAGCGGGTTTCACCTTAGTGGGATCTTCCGGTCAGCGCATTCCGCTGTCTCAGATAGGCGAGGTTGAGGTGCAAATGGAAGATCCTGTTCTGCGCCGACGCGATCGCATCCCGACAATCACTGTGCGGGGGGATATTGCCGAACATCTGCAACCGCCGGATGTCTCTACAGCGATCCTTAAGGAATTGCAGCCAGTCATTGATAAGCTTCCTGCGGGTTACCGCATTGAGCAGGCCGGGCCGATTGAAGAATCCGCCAAGGCAACCAAAGCGATGGCACCGCTGTTCCCTATCATGATTGCCATGACGCTGTTGATTATTATCCTGCAAGTGAGCTCGATGTCGGCGATGGTGATGGTATTCCTGACCGCGCCGCTGGGGCTGATTGGCGTGGTGCCAACGCTGCTCCTTTTCAACCAGCCGTTTGGTATCAATGCGCTGGTAGGACTGATTGCGCTGTCGGGTATCCTGATGCGTAACACCCTGATCCTGATAGGACAAATCCATCACAACGAACAGGAAGGGCTGACACCATTTCATGCGGTAGTGGAAGCAACGGTGCAGCGAGCCCGACCGGTGTTGCTAACGGCGATGGCCGCCATTCTGGCGTTTATCCCACTGACACACTCGGTGTTCTGGGGAACGCTGGCCTATACGCTGATTGGCGGGACGTTTGGCGGGACTATCATCACACTGGTCTTCCTACCAGCAATGTACGCCATCTGGTTCAGGATACGTCCTGACAATCAGCCGCAGAGTGAAAAACGGCATCTGGCCAGGCCTGTTTCCGGCGAGAATCAATGAACAGCATTTTAGTCACGTAGTCTTACCCCAGACCAGCGTCATTGGATGTTGGTCTGGGGTTTTTCCATATTGAATGAGAAATTGAGCAGTCTGATGATGACTTATACAGGTCAAAAATATAGAGGCCTGACACTGAGGGGACTGTCAGTGAAACGTGATCGTTTTATAGAAATCCCCCTGAATTCAGGTTAGTAGAAAATTCTACTTATGAACACACTGATTTTTAGGGAGGATTACCGTGATAAGCATAGTTATCCCTCTAAAAATCCAGCATGGATGGACTGTTATCGATATTCGATGCTTTCTGATCAGGGGGAAGATGAGAAAGGGAATTGACTCTTAAACTCTTTTTATTGCAATGAACAATCTATTTTTCTTTCTCTCTCTTTGAGCGTGAAGAATATTGAATCCATAGGTTGAACTTACGACACAGAATAGACTATCAGATGTAGTCATATAGCTCATACAAAAGCAAATATATGACTACCGTTTAAATTAATTCTTTTTTTGAAGAAGTTTGGCTAGCGAGGAAAGTAACCCGAGAACTTCTTCATCGGAAGGAAGGTCGCTGTCGTAAACTAATTCAGAAAATGAACCGTAAAAAATATCCCTGATGTTTTCCCATGTTTCTCTTGGTTGACTGAAAAGCACACATTCATGTAGCGGTTGGTTCAACCAGTTTCCTGCATTACCGAACTGCTCTTTGTCGGCCTGAATAACAACATCAATAAGCTGTAGAAGGTTATCAGAAGAAAAAAGTTGGCTGTATTGGGCATTGAGTTTGATTAGGCACAAATCATATATATGGCGGACTTTATTAGCCAGAGCATGCTCAGGAGCCATATCTCTGGAGGCTCTGACCAGTCCTATTATTTTTTCCGCTACGGTACGTTTAATGTCGAGAACATTCACTTCAAATTTTTCTAGTTTGTAGCGGGTTATGACTTCACCACCACCCTCAATTTGTCCCATTCTGAGAAATTCAGCAATGAGCGATTGGGCTGGCATAAGTGAAAAAGGTTCTGGAGAGGTAAAACTGTTGGTTTCTAGCAGAATAACATCAGAAGCGTGGCCAAACTCCCCATCAATAATTCGTGGGTACTCATAAGAGACTTTGCGGAATTGGCTTCCCTTGGACTCACTCGGCCTTTTAACATATGCCAATCCAGCAGTGATCGTTTCCTCCGCTGCCTTCATCCGCTTTTTAATCTGATTGCCGTTCAACCCCTGATGGTTAAACATGGCGAGATCAATATCTTCAGAGAATCTCTGAATGAGAGCATAAACCTTGGATAGTGACGTCCCGCCTTTAAAGATAAAATCCTCTCTGAACTCAGACTGGCTCAGTTGGTGAAGTACCCGTGTAACCCAATAATCTTTTTCAACGTAAACTTCGGGGATCTTGAAGTAATCAGCTGTCCGGCTAATCAGTTCAAGAAAGACTTCCCTGTCTTTATGAAGGTTCATTTAATATTCCATTTTCTTGCATTATCGCAGTCGAGACCAATATTATAATGGGTCGTCGGATTAAGCTGTTTTTTGAGATTTGCGGCTAGATCCTTATTCATTTTTTCTGTTAATAATCCTAACAAGGCCCGCGTTACCGGTGAATAGAAACTGGCTAAGTTAATCAGTTCATAAAGGTCGTTTTTTTTGAACCTTTTCAATTTATTAGCGATGACTTTTATCACTGCTGATGGACTGCTGTCCGGTATTTTCTTTATGTCGGAAAGCACATCAAGGATTTCAAGGTACTCTCTATTGGATTCTGTAACGGGTGCTTTAGCTTTCACTAATTTCACCTTGACGGTGCCAAGTTCTTTGCGCTGCGGTGATCTGTTGCTGGCAATGGTAATGGTTCTAGGGATCTGGGTCGTCAAACCCAGTCGATTGTAGAGGCTTGCTCCTGTGACATAACCTTTCCTCTCACCGTCCTGATACAGGAAGATTTTAAGTTTCTCGGTATCACTCAGCTTCATCTCACCAAACAGACCTTGCTTCGGACGGTAAAACTGACCCTTAGCAAACCTTTTAATATCACCATTTTCCACTAGGCGACTGATAGCTTTCACCGTGGTTTCAGGATTTGAAATAAATGGTGTTAAATCCCTATAGGTAAAGACTTTACCTGGTTCAAATTGTTTTATTTCTTTCTCAACTAGGGGTTTAATTCTCATATCATTAGCCTCCGGTTAAGTATTCTACACTTGTTGATTCAGTGGTAAAGTTTTTATGAAGAAAAACATGACATTTTGACCGTTAAATATAATAATTTGTTTTAATTACAGTGGGTTGTTGGGTTTTCGGTTCAATAAAATCTAATAACTGAGAGTCAGAGTCATTGACACAAGGGAACTGATTAGCGCTACTGAGTAGTTAGAAGATTCATCGTGGATGAAACCATGCGCTGCGTATTCTACTTATGTATTAGCGTAAACGGTTAGATCGCCTAACTTCCCTTCTATAAATACATCAATTAGGTATAAATATTGGCAAGAAATTCAGCACAATACCGATTGTGAACAGAGCTGTTGTTTATTTCACTTGTATGATCGGGCATTGCTCCTGGTATTTTAAAGGTCTAAGAATCAAAAACCAAATCAAGGTCAATACGGGTTAAGGTAATTTTGGGCGTCAAGAGCGAGCTGCTTCGCGATCGCCGATGGCGAATCTTGACGCCCAAAATTACCTAATTAACTATGTCGTCATTATTTTATGACCTGGTTATGAGTTGTATTGGATTACAGAGAATAATGTCTGATTTGATGAAAGATACCCATAAATGTCAGAACGATTAGTTGAGCCTGTCGAGAAAGCTATACAGCAAAAAGCTCTGCCGCGTTACCGGCAACAGAGCTTTATTCAAATAGATATGGTGCCGTGTAGTTTTCCCTGTTCATATCCAGATAGCCAGACCACCACTGCATCATCTCTTTCCTTGCCTCGAGATATTCGGCTTTAATGATCGCCAGGAAAGACAAATTCACTGTCACCTGAGTAGAGCGATATTTCTTGCAGGAGAGTGACTGCTTGATGGGAGCTTTTCATCTTTGCCCCACGTTCGGAGTAGCGTACTTGAGGGATAGCTTCGCGTAGGGCAGGGATCGTCCATAAACCTCGCTTGGGATCAAACTCATGCCAGCGAGCAAAACGCAACTCGCTCGATCTGACAAAGAGATGCAGGGTTAATTTTAGCGCCAGTCTGGTTAGTACCCGGTCTTGCTGATAGGCGTCAATACGCGTTTGTAAGTCAGGAAGTGCAGTGAGAGGCAAAGCAGGGTAATGATGTTTAGCGGGTGGGGGGGTGATCCCATTTAAGCTTTCAGCTGTATTATACTCGATTAAATCTTGATGAACCGCATGCCGCATAATATTGCACATATGCTGACGAGAGCGAGATGCGATTTCCAGCAATCCTTTTTTTCTATCGCCTTGAGAACATCGATAAAATGGCAGGTTTTTAGTGCATCGATGGGCATTTGACTGATTGCCGGAAAAATATGGCAGCATGATTATGTGACCAGCGCCGATTGCTTTGATGCCAGTCGAGGGCGACAGATTTGAATGTATAGAAACGCATCAGGAGCGGTTTTTGATCTAATTCTTTGATTATAAATGATATAATGAATCATGGGGATGAATAAGGACAGGAATTTGGCTCCTCTGACTGGGATCGCCTTTGCCTGTAATCGGCTAATAAACAAGCTAATCTGAAATTGTTCGCCTGTCAAGACCACCAGAATGACCACCAATTTTTATCAATCTCTCGGTGGTAAATGTCTGGTATTACCTTTACGGTGATACCAGACATTTACGTTCGATGTAACAATGCTGTCAACCTCTTTTATACTGTATTACTTGAAACAGCTTCAAGAAATTCACCGTAGAGGCTATGTTACTAATTCTAATATTTATTCTGTCGGGAAACATCCAAAACGAAAACATCAACTACATCACGGAGATCAACCGATAACCTTGTTTCAATACTGATTTTAAGTTCCTGAGCGGTTTTGATGCCGTGGAGCTTGCGGCCTGCAACGGTCTCACTTTCTCCAAACCATATAACAAGAAAAATACCCTGCTGCTCGGCATCTGGGTGGATAGAATAACGGTCATAGAGTTGGGCTGACGCGGCAGAATATAACTCTCTGTGCCACTGGCCTTTAACTTCCGTAACCAGCAAGCGTCTTTTTCCACCAATCAACTTAGATGCCGTGAAGTCACTCCTGTTTTGACCTTTCAACTGATGCTCAGGTGTTATCGATATGCCCTGAGGTTCGAGTCTTAAATTGAGACGTTCAGCAATGATCTCCGTAGACTTTACTTCATCAAGGCGTTCATTTTTTTCATAGAAGCGATCTGCCGAGTTAAACTCCCCACCATCAATCGCTCTCTGGAAATCATGAAGTTCATGAAGAACTAACTGGCGCAGGCCTTCAACAGTAACCACTGAATCACAATCCAGATGTTGGACTATTTCATCTGGCGTCGGTGGTTCAAAATCCCTGAGTGCTTTTTTCCTGAGCTGACCAGCATATAAACTTTGCAGCCCTTTGTGCTGGCTTGTGAAACGTGGGTCGGTAAGAAGGCGACCCAGAACAGGTATTGCATTGTCAGGAATATCCGATTCAATTGACCAAATTAAATCAGTTAAAAAGCGGTAGGCCTTTTCCTCTTTAGGGCTATCGCTGCCCCAATGACTTGGTAGTTCAACACTAGGCCATTGTTCAAAGAAAGCGTCTAAAATGGCTTCAACCTTAATTGAGGTAAGTTCCGGCCAAGTACGGTGCTCACTTCGGTTCATGCGCCCAGAACGTTCATAAAAATGCAGTAAATTATCTTTGTTAGATTTTAGCCATGCCCAATAAGTAGCTGTAATGCTCTCGAAAAAGTAGAACTCCCGTAACAGCCAGAATATTCGCTTGCGTTCAAAATCCTCATCTTCTGTCGGATTGGGCCAGCCTAATATTATCTCTGAACAACGCTCTGCAATAATCTCTTTTAAATCATCACGATCGCCATATTGAGCAGCAATTTCAAAAAGTGTATCTACTGAGTTAAAAGATAAATCAGTAAAACGACGAAGCCATTCAATGGAAATTTTAGCGCGTGAATGACGAAAGACCTCTTCGCCATTTAACATCCAGATTTCAGGGTGAGGACATGGCTGAGCGAGTTGGGGTTCTACGTATTGTCGGAGATATTTTTCAGCATTTTCACTATCAGGAAAAATGAGGCGGTCGATTTCCGTCTGTAGCGCATCATTTTCTTCCGTCGAAACTGAGTTGTATCTCATGTGAATGTTAGTTCTTAAGGCTGTAAGTAACTCAATGTTGACACATTCAAGATTGCCTTCTGCACGTAGAATCTCCAGACAAGCTGCATATAAAATCATCACAGAATGTCTGCATTTTGATTCGCATTTCAGGGCCGCTAATTCGTGAAGTGTGGGTACCTCGGGGGTAATAAAATCCAGACAATTTCGCAACGCAGTCCGAACCAGTTTTTCGTCACCAACATCAGATTCAATTTTTTCCGGATTCATGAGTACGAGTTCTGCAAAATGCACTAGGCAACTCCAGTGACGACCGCGCTCTATAATATCTCTGTTTTCATTAACAAATTTTATGTTTTTGGCATGGATCTCTTGCTGCTTTCTGTCATGACGTTTCCTGCTTCGGCTATGTCTAAATCTCCAGATCTGATGATCCTGCGCGGATAATTGCATCGCATTGTTGTATCTGGCCCATTCGCGCATAAATGCGGGTTTGAAAAGGGCGTGCTGGCGCATTTTCGTGCGTAAATCATCGGGACCTTGCTCTTCCTTGTTTCTGTAGCGTTGATGGCTGGTAAGAAAACTCGCCCACAGGTCTACATTATCTATTTTAAACGCCAGATTTAGGATAAATTTATAGTCATTCCTCCATAAATGGAGGCCTGAGTGTGGGTGCAGGTGTCCGTCGAACTTTTCTACTCTTGTGTTGATTATTTCATTACGATCCGTTAGTGGCCCGAACACATGGGCAATGATCTCCTGACGAAGTGTGTCATTTTCCCGAAGCACCTGTACCGACCTGCTTTGATCGGCTTGGCATTGGCGATGAAAATTGAGATTACCTATCCATTGCCAGATCCTCACAGGGTCAAACGGTGCTTGAGCTAATTCAAAATAGCGATCAGCCATTGAACCGACGATCTTGCTTATTCCATTGCGACAATCACACTCATAGGATCTTTTCCCACAATGGCAATGAAGATTATGGGTTAATTCGTCTAGAAGAAGTTCAAGAGTATGCTGTGAAAAACAGGAAATAAGCTTTTTAATAAAATAACGAGAGCCAATGACCCTTTCAAATTGTTCTTTGTGATCGGGATAGATGTTCGCACAGACGCGTAAGAATCCAGATAGATATTTGTAATCAAATTTATCTGGTCCTGTAACTTCGATGATGTTAGCTGCAATATTGAGTGAAATATTACTGGCTTCAAAAATTAAAACGGCTAAAGCGCCAATAAAATCGTACTCTTTGACATTTAGTAAGCATTTGCTTGCTAAGGTACGAATGTGTTCAGACTCGTTGGGATTTAAGGTAAGCAGACTTAATTCAGGCATCAACTGACTGTTTACTGGTGAGTCTGTCAGAAGTTCTAAAATTAAATCACGTAAATGACCATCATTACCAATCGTTAAAAAAGGCTTTATTTCTTCAATAACATCTTGCGTGAAAAAATCAGCCGCGCTGAACCGACGCCAGAAATCGCTCCGACGAAAGTAAGGGTCTGCGGCTTCAATCTCTTTGAGTCGATGAAGAAGTTTTCGTTTCGATGAGCGTTCAAGCTGTGATGGATCGCCGTTTGCGAGAACTGCATAGGCGTCAAGCTCAATAATGGATTCCTGTACTGACTTGTTGCCTAATGCCGCCATCCATCCGAGCAGACCTCTCAACTCATCCCTGGCAGTACCATTCGGTGCAATGATAGGTAAGCACTTTGTTAAACTGAGAGTATCCCCTGGGTCGGCTATTCGTTTGATAAGATAATCCGCTGCGCAGTATTCAGCGACGATCTTATGAACCGGGCGGTGCTGGTCTTCCTTATCACCGGGTTTGAAAAGCTGAGTTGACAATATGTCGTAACAGGCAGTACTGCCGCTAAATAACGCTGTCAGCATTGGATACATCCGGCTTGTAGTCACGTCGATGGTGCTGACTCCCTCTGCGCCCGACAACAGAAGTTTGGCATAAACCTCGGCAGAAAATGCGATCTTCTGTGCAACTGAAAGAGATATAGAGGCTTTCGGAATATCTGGGTTGATTTCCTTAGCCAGTCGTTCGACCGCTAAAACAAAGATTGAACGCTTGTCAGCAAATTGCCTGCCACTTTCTAAGTAGGCATCGGTGAACATTTTCAGAAACTGAGGGTTTGGTAACAACATTTCTAAACTAAACCGTGTTACTTCGGTCTGGAATGCAAAGAAGTCTTCTTCTGGTGCATGGTGCTTAAAGATGGCGTGTTGTTCGTTTTGATCGAATTCTCTCAGCCTCACAATCATAGGAGAGAAACCAAGAAATTTCTCAAAAATACTGGTAGAAGCTAGCCCCCATTCGCTTGACCTGCTTGACATGATTACGCGAGTCGGCGTTGATGTTCTGGCGAGTGCAAGGAGTTTATGAATACCTGATTGATCGATCCTGGCTACTTCATCAACGGCGTCCATTACCAGTGGGCTATTTTCTTTATCTGCTCCCACGTAAGCAAATACGCTGGCATTTAAGACAGAAGTGTTCAACTTCTGAGCGATACTTTTCATCAGCTCTGTTTTCCCGCCACCGGGTTCTGCTAACACAACAATGTGCGTTGATGCAGCCAGCAACTCTGTCTCTGTGTACGTCCTGTCACCGTGCGTAAAATTACGTTCAAGATAGAAGATTGAATTCATAGTTACAAAATGCTTCGCTTTGAATAGCCCAAATATTCCAGCAGAAAGGAACGCTGCTCTTGATTTTTTTTGCTTCTACCAGAGATAGTAAGGCATTTTTTCTTTATTGGGGGACTGTTTTATCAACTGCTGACCGCGTTATACAACTTATTGACATTCATCACATTTCGTAATCGTGATATGCAAGTGATCTTACCCACCAATAGTGGATTCGTGACTAATTGAGTGCATTTTAGGTGATAAGGTCATACTGCCAAAGAAGGTCTGAGTTAATACCGCTATTTAAACCCCAAACCCATTTCACCTTTGCTGCGTAAGGGGCGCTACGCCCGACTATACAGGGGCAGTTTTTTCTCCCCAGTGATTTCCGTTCCCGTATCAGCTTCCGGCTAATCGTTTCCCAACACAACCCGTCCCGCAAGGGTAAACGGCGCACATTCTGCGCCCTTGCAGTACAGAACGATGGCAGAAAAATCATGAAAAAGCAGGTTACAGCGTGCCTGAGCACAAAGGTCGGGCTTTCTGGATGTGGGTTCAGGAGACTTTGCTGGCCTCTGTCCGTGCCGGCCGGAACGGCTATCCGGTTCGTGCTGAACGGAAGGCTGCAGCCCGTACATATCGCGAGCAGGCGTATGCATGACTATGCAGCCTGGACGAAAATGATGTCGCAGTATGGACATGAGAAGGATGCCCGTGTCACGGCAAACAAACCACCAGAGCCTGTTGCGGCAGAACCTGAAATCAATATGTCGCCACCAGTACCGGGCGGGGTTCCGACCTCCGGTTTAGTACGGATAATGTACGCAGGACGGACGTCCCCGGTCAGCTGGCGAGAGGGTGGGCGACGTATTCAATGGTGCCCGGCTGTCGGTTCGGCATCATCGACTTGATCGAACTGGCGGCAGAAGCGCAGGGCGTGCCATGCATCGCCTTGGAGTCCGTGCAGGACATGTTTTTGAAACTGGCCCCGACGACTACTAAGCCTTCGCCAGCTCAGTACATTGGCGCTGGTAAAGGCTTCGGACCGATATGCCGGACGAACGCCTGATACTGCCACTTATGAACGGATCGTGGCGCTAGGCTAAAGCGGCAAGAACCATCGGCGCAGATGGCCAAATTTCGCGCAACGTGGCAAAGGCAGCATGTGCAATAACACCTGCCGTCTCGTCACGATCATGGCCCATTATTTCGCAGACGGCGTTTATCCGCTCTTGAACAGATGGATGAGAATCGGACTCTTCCCACTTATCCTTAGACAGCAAGGTAAGTGAAAATAACGCGAGGTAAATTCCGAGTTCTCTTTTCCTTCGAACCAGAGAAAAATTATCCCCGCTTCTAGCTGAATAATCTATCATCTTCTCAAGAACGAATTTCGTAGCGAATTCATCGCATGAAAATTCCTCATTCCGTTTACATTCGGGCGTCCCAAATGCCCCTGCACTAGTTCCTTCTCTTTGGTGCCTAATATGGCGAATTTCGTGCAAGAAAGCCCAGCCCAGTGCAATTATTGCAAGCTCTGCGGCTGCACGCCTTTGCGGATCAGCAACCTTATCAGGTAAAACACCAGGCTCTGGTATTCCATGCGGTAGCGGGTCTTCATCGGCCTGCTGATTTGCTATGGTCGCCTCAAACGAAGCAACAAGCTCTTTGAACCTATCAATATCAATCGCACTAATATCGTCACTTTCTGCAATTGCTCTGTAACCCTCCCATGCTGCGAATGCTCCTATCCAGAAGGAGCGAACAACACGGTGATTGAATCGAACAAACCGATATAGACCTGCATCCATAATTACCCGCCCATCCGTATGCTCATCAGGGAGCATTTGGAAAACGATTTGCAGGTCACTGATTAATTGAGAAAGTTCATTTTCACGTTCTGGCACTGAACCTGAAAACAGATACTGAATAGCCTCTTGCACCTGCATATCTTCTCTCGCGTCTAACGTCATAGTCATATCCTTAATTTTGGTTTGGGGAGCATCGGAACAGTAAATGTACTGAGCGTAGGCCGTTAAGCTTTACTTTTGACACCTGCAGAAAGTCGTCACAACCATAGTTTTACCCTGCCTATAGAGGGGATAGAGTTACGAGTCATTTCGTACGCTGGCTGCGTGTCATATCCATCACCACTACCGTCACGCGTCCGCTCTTGACGGCTTCGCTACGCTCCTCCAGCATCGCCTTTAGCTGCTCCGGGGTGCTGGGAATCAAGCTTCCACCTGTTGGGCGTGGAGGTCGCCTAGATTGCTCGCCAAACCACAGCACCAAGTAGATGCCTAGATTTGAGCCTTTATGGAAGCTTACATAACCGTAATCGAGCTGTTGGTCGGCGGCATCCCACAGTTGCCTGTTCCAGGCACGTTTGATTTCGATGGGTAGTGTGATACCCCCGGTTTCGCACATGATGTCCACGCGTTTTTGGTCGACTACGCGTTTTTCGGGATCGAATCGGATATCTGCAGTTGTATGTTCAAACATTCCGATCAAACGATTCCTGCAACATTCTTCTAATTGTGGCGTCTTGTCGTCATCCATGTAAAACAGATTCCATGAGTTGACCTCATCATTCTTAATCAGACGCTGCATAACGTTCAGCTGTTCGAGGATGAAGGCTAACAAATCAGCTCCGGTACGCGGTGGTTTGTCATACTTGATTGCCAGTAATGCCTCCAATGTTAGTGGCCGGTATTCCTGTCCCTTGTTGTGCTGACGTTGAAGTGTTCGGCGTTCATACAGGTAATCGGTGTAACTATCATGGGGGGCTTCGCACAGAAGGTCCATGGCAGATTGGGCTTCAGGGGTTTGCTGCTCGCTTAGCTGAAAGATTAGATGTTGTAAGTATTCGCTTTGCTGACTCGGCCAGTCTTCATCGATCAGGTTGCCCTTAACCCAGTTGCTCTTTGGATAGGAATTCCGGAATTTTTCGATAATCCAGATGGTGGTAGCCACACTGGGTGTGAGTATCTGAAACTCTCTAAGTGCCAGCAATAGTTCAGGGTCCACGGGAGTGTTGTTGAGAAGTACTGACATTTCCTCGAAGTTCACGATGAGTTGAACAGCTTCAATGAATAACGGCATGGGACGAGAATTTTCTGGTCCCCAATGCCGCAGAGCACGAGGAAGTGTGTCTTTCTCATTGAAAGCCAGATGCTGCAAGCACCAGTACTGAGAGTGCTCGGGCAGGTCAGGCTGGCACTCTAGCCAGTTGCTTGCCAGCATCGTCAGGATTTTCTGGGTTTGCTTGTAGAGTTCAGGGTCATCTGGAAAAATATGTGGGATGTTCTCGCCGCTAAATATACTGGGTTCGAACCAGAGCTTGATTACCTCCATCAGAAGATTGCGTTCGTTTAGCGTCTTGTATACCAGTGTTTCCAGCGTATCGGGTGCCTTGAATGGGAATTCTTTAGTTGAAAGAAAGATAGCAAATAGCGCTTCGTCCGCTAAACATTCTAAAGAACTTCGAGTGCGCATATGCTCGATTGCTGCAGCCAAGATGATCTCTACGGAAAGCTCTGCCATGTGCTGGTTGTTGCGTTCGCACGGCTTGAGGTGGGCGAAGTGCTGGCTGATTGCTTCAGACGATAGACGTGTTTGAATGTTTAGAAGATACTTTTCGAAACCTTGAAAAACTGCGGTTGCCAATTCGTCACCAGCCCACTGCACTACAGCGGCATACCTGTCCTCTGCCTCATTGATATGGCGAGATCCCTGCAGGTAGGTTTGAGCTGGTTTCATCAGGTATCTGTGATCGCCCAATCTTATGGCTGTGATCGCTGTCTTATGTTCATCCAACTTGGCTGTTGCGTCGTCACGGTTCTGTTCTTCGCGTCTCTGATTTTCGTGCTGTAAGAGTTCTCGGTGGGCTTGCCGACTGAAGTCTAGTTCGATGTTACTTGCCCAAGCTCGCCTTTGCGGGTGGTCGCCGGCAAAAAGTAGCGCAGCGGAACGCAATTTAACACCATGCTCATTATCATGATGAACGAGATTTACCAGAGTCTTCCAGCGCTCGTCCTTCAAATCGTCGACGTCCAGTCGTGCCAACATCGCGATTATATCGCTTTCTGAACAATCAAGACCTAACTCTAACAGCCGCTCATATCTTTGGGTAAGGCTCTCATCATCTGTACAGTCGAGCATCACATATTGTTGTATGGCTTGGCGAAATGAGTGATCTTTGGCCAAATGTTTAGTGATCGACAAATCTAGGGATGTGTAAAGTGGAACTGAATAGAGGAAGCTGAACACACACCAAGCCTGAGCCGAAGATAATTTATTGGCCGCCATGGCCGCTAAGGTCAAGGCAATAAACAATTCGCGAAATTCATTATCCTGTCGGGTATAGAATTCGGTACTGAATGGCTCTAGGGGCATTTGGTCGATCAGACAATACAACAGCGAAGGACATCGTGGCACTGGGAAGCTAGACTTCAGCGGAGCGAACTTATCTAGCTCACCGAAGCGTTCATTCTGATATGAACAGCCAATTATAAGAGTAGCAAGTAGTTTATCTTCGACACCGTTAAAATTGACCACGCAAGCAAGGTCGAAGGCTAGTCTAACGGAGTCGGGGTCAGTATATTTATACAGGACGTGAATGCACTCAAGAACTTCACCTCCTAGTAAGAGATTAAACAATGCCTGTAATGCTGCTCGACGGATGGCATAATACTCTGTCCTGTCGTGCATGAGATCCAACAAGAGTTTTTTGAACGGCTCAAGTTCTGCCTCTGCTTCTAGGGATTCAAGAACAAATAGGCGCAGTTGGACTGGCTTATTTCGATCTTTCCCGATGTTTACCAGCTTTTCTATCAGGACTTTGTTGGTCAGTTCAGTGGCGGGGCTGAGTCGCCACCACGAAAGTGCTATTGGATTATTCGTATATTCACAACAGCATTTTTACCTGCAAAAGTGTATGACTTTGAGCTTTGGGCGCTAGAGGGTGAACTTAAAGAAAGAAGGTTGTCCATTCACTGAAAAGCAAAAATCCCGCTTAAGTTTCCTTATGCGGGATTTTCTAAATTTGGCTCCTCTGACTGGACTCGAACCAGTGACATACGGATTAACAGTCCGCCGTTCTACCGACTGAACTACAGAGGAATCGTGTGAACGAGGCGAATATTAGCGAGGGCCGCGGAGGTTGTCAAAGGCTGTTTTCATGAAACAAGTTCGACTGCCGATTTATCCAGCAAATCTATTAAAAAAGTCGCACTTTTGTGCGACTTTTTAAGCTGATAACGCGTTTACCGGCAGAGATTATCTGAACGGTGGTTCGTTAAAGGTACGTAATTTGCGCGAATGGAGTTTATCGCCTTCAGCCCGCAGTAAGTCGATAGCCCGAATACCGATCTGCAGGTGTTCGGAGATGGCGCCCTCATAAAAACGGTTAGCCTGGCCTGGGAGTTTGATTTCCCCGTGCAGCGGTTTATCTGAAACACAGAGCAACGTACCGTAAGGAACCCGGAAGCGATAACCCTGGGCGGCGATGGTGGCACTTTCCATATCAATCGCAACCGCACGGCTGAGGTTGAAGCGCAATGCGCTGGCTGAGTAGCGTAGCTCCCAGTTCCGATCGTCGGTGGTCACGACCGTACCCGTACGAAGCCGTTGCTTAACCTCTTCTCCCGGCATGCCGCTGACTTGCTTAGTGGCGTCATACAATGCGCGCTGAACTTCGGCAATGCTTGGGATAGGAATATCTGGGGGGAGCACGGCATCTAACACATGGTCATCACGCAAATAAGCATGCGCCAGCACATAGTCACCTATCTGCTGGCTTTCCCGCAGTCCACCGCAGTGGCCTATCATCATCCAGGCGTTAGGGCGCAATACCGCCAGATGGTCACAAATAGTTTTGGCATTTGACGGGCCGACACCAATATTAATCAGTGTGATGCCGGTGCCATTGTTATCGATCAGATGCCAGGCGGGCATCTGATGTTTCTTCCACGCGAGATCCGAGATAGCCGCTTCCGGAGACTCTGTTTCTGAGGTCAGTAAGATATTACCCGCACAGGAGAGGGCAATATACGGACTCTCAGGATCACTGATTTGCTCACAGCCCCAGCGCACAAACTCATCGACATAGCGGCTGTAGTTAGTGAACAGGACAAACGATTGAAAGTGCTCGGTCGGGGTGCCGGTGTAGTGGCGTAAGCGGGCCAGTGAGAAATCGACGCGGCGCGCATCAAAATGCGACAGCGGCCACTCTTCGGTTGAGTGGAACAGACCATCAGCATTCTCATCGCCAATTTGCGCCAGGTCAGTACTGGGGAAATGATGCGTCAGTCCGGCACTCATGGTGCGGTCCAGGTTCAAACCATCAATCACATACGGGTAAGGTATTTCATGCTGAGAGGGTTCAACCTCTATGCTGATACCATAGTCCTGATGCAACAGTTCGAGCTGTTCACCCAGATACGAACGGAATAATTCAGGATGCGTGATGGTGGTGGCGTAGCTACCCGGGCGAGTAAAACGAGCATAAGCACGCGTTTTATTGCTACTGCGGGGAATACCATCCCAGCTGACGCGTAATTGTGGGTAAACAAACAACCCTTCACTACGGGCATCAACGTCGGGTAGCGTTCCATTTTGGGTATAGTCGGCAATCGCAGTGCGCAGGGCATGGACGGAATTGTTATAGAGTGCTTCAAGCTTATCAAGTGCCTGAGTCGGGGTCAGGCCTACAGGTGTGGCTTTATTACTCATTATATCTCCATTTCAGGTATACCCGTGGTACATCAAGTTAGCTGGGTGTGACTTTTATTATTTAGGATCTACTTAAGCGGACAACAGTATCGCATGTGTTATCCCCATATTCTGTCACTGTTCTACCGCGGGCAAGGTACTGAGCGCGATTTCACAACGATTTTTCACGGTTTCATGTAATAAACGTACCGCAGGCGAAAGCTGCTGACGGTGTGGGCAGATTAAATTAAGCGGTAAATCATCCCCCTGATACTGCGGCAGTAACAGCTGTAAATGACCGGTCTGAACATCCTCGCTGACATCTATCCATGATTTATAGGCAATACCTTCGCCTTTAATCGCCAGGCGACGAATAACTTCAGCATCATTACTCGTGATGGTTCCTTTTACGGCAACCTGACAAGTTTCACCCTGGCGGCGGAAAGTCCAGTTATCATAGACCCGTCCCTGTAAAGTATAGGTCAGAACATTATGCTGTTTAAGCTGTTCTGGCGTTTGTGGTGTGCCAGCGCGGGATAAATAGTCGGCTGATGCTACCAGCACTCGACGGTTACTGGCAGCGACAGGGAGTGCAACATAGGATGCATCATGGGTGTTGCCGTAGCGAAAAGCGATATCGACCGGGTCTTTAAAGACATCACTAACCTGATCTGAGAACAAGATTTTTAACTGCAGTGCGGGATGGCGCTGACGAAATAACTGGAAGACGTCTAGCAGCAAATGACGCCCTAAATCGGAAGGGACGGCTATTTGCAGTAAGCCACTGATTTCATCCCCCGAAGGTTTGAGTTGCTGGTATCCCGCTTCGAGAGTTTGCAGTACTGAAACCGCATAGGGCAGCCAGCTTTCACCTTCCTGCGTCAGGCGCAGATGGCGGGTAGAACGCGCAAATAAACGAATTTGCAAATTGTCTTCCAGCCGTTTGATAGCGGTGCTGACCTGGCCCGGCTGTATACCTGCCTCACGCGCAGTGGCACTAAAACTCCCCAGTGCAGCCGCTCTGACAAATAGCGTGAGGTCTTCAAATCTGAGCATTTATCCTCCCTGAGTATAAGTGTTATCGGCTGACAACGGTTTTTAAGCCGCCGGGTAACCTGTATTCTGTGGTCATTAAGCGGTTTTCTGACGTCTTATCAATGAATTCGCCGCCAGATCCATCATTATTTTGTTCACTTGAACATCCTGTTAAGGACACCAGCATGACCATTATTGATGTTGCCTCATCGCGCTACACCACCAAAGTTTTTGATAACAGCAAGAAAATCCCTGCTGATCAAGTTGAAAAAGTGAAGCAATTATTACGTTTAAGCCCGTCCAGCACCAACTTACAGCCATGGCATTTTATCCTGGCCAGTACTGACGAGGGTAAAGCGCGTATCGCTGCTGCTACTTCGGGTGCTTATAGTTTTAACGAACCCAAAGTGCTTAATGCTTCCCATGTCGTGGTTTTCTGCGCCAAAACCACCCTTGATGAAGAGTATCTGAATGTTGTGTTACAGCAAGAGCAGTCCGACAGTCGTTTTATTAACGATGAAGTGATGGCGGGTCAGCATAAAGGCCGGAGCTTCTTCGCGAACCTTCATCGTTTTGACTATAAAGATGCGCAGCACTGGATGGAAAAGCAAGTTTACCTCAATGTCGGTAATTTCTTGTTAGGTGTGGCATCCTTAGGAATTGATGCAGTACCGATTGAAGGTTTCGATGCGCGGATCCTCGATAGTGAATTTGGATTACGTGAACAAGGGTTTACCAGCGTGGTGATTGTGGCTATCGGCTATCGCAGTGAAAATGATTTTAATGCCGCATTACCTAAATCGCGTTTACCGCTGAGCGTGACGTTGAGCGAAGTGTAACCGTTGTGCCAGTCAGTGACAGCTAAAGGACTGACTGGCATCATCACCTTGCAATAATATCCCACCAGACCTATCCACATAATTTCCCTGCAATTAATCCGGCTTTAGCCTGCTTTTCTCTCCGTAACTGATCCTATTTTAGGTTATTTCATTGAATGCTTGAAAATGAGAATGTTAATCATTACTATTTTTATTAACATTAATTCCTGTTGGATTAATACTGGGGCAGTTATCGCTGGCCTGGTACTGATCTGTGCTTCTGGGTGTTCATTCAATGACGTTTCTCTGTGAATTCGCGGCAGGTCCGCACCCTGTTCGCTGGTTAGCATTTCTTGGTTCTGGGTTAACTAGCGTCGAGGCTGCGTGATGCGGGATATCAAATCACTGTTTGTCTCTCATGCCCGGGAAATCGAACGTTTTTTACGACGCCTTGGACACAATGCTGACGCTGCTTCCGATCTGACTCAGGATGTGTTTCTGCGCGTCCTGGCCTCATCTTCAGCGGAGAAGTCAGTGAATCCACGAGCCTATCTGTTTCAGGTGGCGCGTAATCTGTCAGTTGATCTCTATCGTCGCGATCGTTGTATTGGCAAACCGGAGCCTATTAATGACGAAGAACTCAATGCCGTGGAAGGGACGCCGGGGCCACATCGTATTGTGAACGGTCAGCAGAGGTTGCAGATTGTTAATCAGGCGCTGGCTCAGTTACCTTTACAAACCCGGCAGGCGTTTGAGCTCCATCGCATGGGCAATATGACGCTTAATGCTGTGGCAGAAGAGATGGGCATATCAGTCTCACGCTGCTGGACCTTAATTCGGCAGGCTTATACCCATCTGCGTGAGAGTTTGGGTGATGATTAAGCAACGTGAATCTACAGGGTATGGTAGGGTGAGAAAGAATATTGCAAGCGGCAGATTTACAGGACGTTATCATCCATGACCGAAGAAAAACCACAAGACGATGCGCTATTTCAGCAAGCCATCGACCTGATGATCCACTGGCAGACCGGACAGCACGATCCGGCTGTTATTGCCGCGGTTGAACAGTGGAAGAACCAAAGCCCGCAGCATGCAGAAATGTGGGCAGAAATGCTGGATATCCATCAGCTAGCGGGTGAAGCCCTGTCCTCGCCGCCGCCTTTATCATTGGTGACCTCTGATGTTACTCCACTTGTGCCTAGGGGTTACTCGCGTCGCCAGGTTCTCTGGGGCAGTGCGGCAGCTCTGGCTACTGTCGGGGTGAGTGCGGCCTTTGGACCTCAGCTTTTGCTACAAGCGGGTGCGGATTTTACTACCACTACCGCTGAGATTCGGGATATTCCCTTCGGTAAAGACACCCGCATCCTGCTCGGACCTGACAGCGCAATAAATTGTCGGGTAACGGAGCAGGAGCGCCAAGTCGAACTCCTGGCAGGGCTCGCCTATTTTGAGGTTGCGCCGGGTCATTCTTTACCCCTTAACATCAAGGCGAACGGATTGAATATCCGCCCCACCGGGGGGCGTTTTGATATCAGCCATGATGCTGATTTTATTCGCGCTATGGTCGGTTCTGGTAGCCTTGAAGTGGCACATACAGCAACTCGTTATGACAGACTAACGGCGGGTGACTGGCTGCAACTGAATCTCCGCAGTGATGAAATCACCAGTGGTCAGGGGGAGATACAGCAAGTCGGGGCATGGCGTGAGGGTATCGTGATGGCTGATAATGAGCCTCTGGGTTCTGTGATATCGCGGATTGCTCGCTGGCAGCCAGGTAAAGTGGTTATCACCAGTTCACAGCTGGCCGCGCAGCATATTAATGGTCTTTATCACCTGAATAACCCCGTTGATGCCCTGAAAGCCGCAGTGCGTCCTTATGGGGGCAATGTGCATCAATTATCCCCGTGGTTTACGGTTATTACCGCTGCATAAATTTTTTTTCTTTTTCGCAGAAAATTTTTTCCCTCGTTCGTCTTAATAAGCAGATGTTGCTTCCCGGCCACTATCCAGTGGCCTAGCACCTGCGAAAAAAACATAAAAACGAATAGGGAAAATGATGAAGTTAAGTAAAAAAGTTGCCCGGCAACGACTCAGCATGTTAATCACTCTTGCTCTTAGTGCGCCTGTGATGGCAGCTATTCCGCAAACTGGTTGGGCGGCAACCACTGCCCAGATAACGGCGTTCAATATTCAGGCGGGATCGCTTTCTCAGGCACTGATGGAGTATGGTCGTCAGTCAGGTTTACAGGTGACTTATCGTCCAGAGCTGACCGCGGGTAAATCGACAGGCGGGCTAAAAGAACAGCTGACCTCAGAGGCTGCTCTGGCAAGGCTACTACAAGGCAGCAATCTCAGTTGGCACTACGCTTCTCCTAATACCGTTATCCTGAGTGCGGCTCCAGAAACTGCCAGTTTGGGGGACGATAACTCGCTACAGCTTGATACGATAACGGTTTCGGCCGCCACGGGAGTCAATCCCGTTGATGCACCTTATCTGACCGCAGCGCCGACCGCGCATATTTCAGCCAGTGATATTCAACATTTCCGTGGCTCAAGCCCGGCTGATATGTTTCGTGCTACCCCTGGCGTCACTTCCGGAGAGGCGCGTAATGGTGCCGGATCAATTGATATCAATATTCGTGGCATGCAGGGCATGGGCCGTGTACAGACCACGGTTGATGGTGCAGAAAATTCATTACAGGTTTATCAGGGTTATCAGGGAATTTCTAACCGTACCTTTGTTGACCCTGATTTACTGGCTGGCATTGATATCACCAAAGGCTCAGACGTCTCTTCCGGGGGGATTGCCGGTACGGTAAGTATGAAAACGCTGGATCCTGCTGACATTGTCAAAGACGGAAATACCTTTGGTTTCCGTTTAAAAGGGGGCGGTGGCACCAACACGGTATCCCCGCATGCAGGAGATAGAGCGGGATACCGGATTGTTAACAATGCGGGGGTTATTTTACCGCCATCATCATACAGTGCCTCTGACGATACTATGGGGCGGCCTAATCTGTTAAAACCGACCCAGGGGTCAGTCAGTATGGTAGCGGCTGCGCGCGGCGAGCAGTTTGAACTGCTTGGCGGTTATGCTTATCGCAATCGTGGTAACTACTACGCGGGTAAAAATGGCGATGGTGCCCGTATTGAAAATATCGGCCCCAGACCCTACTGCTTCGATAATGGATCCTGTTCTCCGACAATTAACTTCAATAATTATTATGTCAATGAAGGAACCACGATTTATCGTGCCGGAGAGGAAGTCCTTAATACCCAGCTGAGAACGGAAAGCTGGCTGGCAAAAGGGATTTATCATTTTGGCGATGGCCAGCGTTTACAACTGGGCTACACCCACTATAACAGTGAGGCGGGTGAGCTAATGGCATCCCAGCGGGCGGGTAATACCACACAGGAAATTCAGCAAGCTAAAACCACGGGAACGCGGGTTAACAGCGCCACCCTTGGCTATAGTCTGAAACCATCTAACAATCAGTTGGTTAACCTCGAAACACATCTCTGGATGACGCATTTACAGCTGCGTAATCCGGTGAATGATTTCAGCTATACCTTTGGGGAAAGAACCGGGTCTAATACCCAGTCGTGGGGCGGGGATGCCACCAATAAATCCCAGTGGATCACCGATTATGGCAGCCTCGGGCTGACTTACGGAGGCACCTGGAAAGAAGAAGATACGCGTCCAACCGCGTATACCCGGGAAGTGGGCGGATGGCTTAACCCACGCGATGCGAAACGCCAGGAAGGGGCCTTATTTACCAAGGCGGAATATCAGCCGTTAGACTGGTTAATCGTTAATGGCGGGCTGCGCTATGGCCACTATTGGTCTAATGACCGGGATCAAACGCCAGAGAGCAACAGAAGTAAAAATAAAAAACCTAATCGCTCTGAAGGTGGCTTCAGTCCTTCGGTTGGGGTGACCTTTATCCCGGAAGAAAATACCCAGCTGTTTGTTAATTACTCTAACGTTCAGCGCTTCCCTAGCCTGTTTGAGTCCGTCGCAGCATTTACCATTGTCCCTAACCCGGATATTGAGCCAGAGCGTGCCAGTAACTGGGAGCTGGGGGTGAATTATCATAATACGGGCTTGTTCAGCGACCAGGATAAAGCGATGACTAAGCTGAGCTACTTTAACTGGACGGTCAAAAACTATATCGCTCGCTCTTATCGCAGGTTTGTCGATCCTGACTTAACCTGGACGGGAATGCAGGTGCATAACATTGACAAGGCGAAGTTCTCTGGCATTGAGTGGTCATCACGTTATGAATACAGCGGCTTTACCGCAGAGCTGGCGGCTAACTATTATCTCGATGTTCAATTCTGTAAGAACGAGGGCGGCTGTGAAAGTCAGTCGATGTACGGGGATTACGCCACTAACCAAGTACCGCCAGAATATCGGATTAATTTAACCCTGTCACAGGCACTACTGGATGACAAGCTGACCGTCGGTTCAAGGGTCTCCTATACCGGAAAACGCGCCATCGGCCATGGTCAGGTCACTGACCAGGGAATGAGTCAGTTTATTACCCAAGTCAAATGGACGCCGCATACCTTAGTCGACCTGTACGCTGATTATAAAGTGAATAGCTACCTGACCGCGTCGATGACCCTGGAGAATCTGACCGATCGTTATTATGTCGACCCGCTAAGTGTGTCTAATACCCCAGCGCCTGGCCGTACACTTTATGGCTCGTTAAGCCTTTCCTGGTAAGTGATGGAGTCATCACTTAACGTGCAAACTGGGCACGATAAAAGAGCAGAGGGCGCCATCTGGCGTCCTCTGCTGACCATGGAAAGTAAAGCAACGGAATACCGACGCTGGTGCGGGGCGGTTTTATGTACCCTGGCCTTGCACGGCGCGATTGTGGGCTGGTTTATCTGGACCCCTTCTTATGCGGAGCCTATTCCTTTACCCCCTCCGGCCTTGATGGTGACGCTGGCTGCGCTCCCCCAGGCGGTAAATACTGAGCAAAACGATATATCAGCGGATACCACTCAGTCCGAGGCGAGTGAAGAACAAGCCGAGGCAGAACCGCCGCCGCCAGTAGAAGAACCGGTGGTTCAGGAGATAGCCAGCGAACCACAGCCGGCAGAGATAGTGGTCCCGCCGCCAGTGAAGAAAACCCCGCCGCCGCCAAAGAAACCGGCACCTCAACCTAAAAAGGTTGAAAAAATGGCTCAGGCACCTACCCCGGTGAAAGCGCAGACGCAATCAAAGGCGGCGACCGAGGCCAAAGCGCAGGTGACACCGTCCCAGCAGAATGCGGCCCCACAAGCTAACGCTGGCGTACAGGCTTCTGCGCAAGTGGTGATGACCTGGAAAAGTCAGGTGATGGCCCAGCTGGAACGCAATAAACGTTACCCCGCTGCGGCCCAGATCCGGGGCAATCAGGGCGTGGCTTATGTTCGTTTTAGCCTCAATGCCTCGGGGCATGTCACCTCGGCAGTACTGGCGAAGTCTTCTGGATTTGCCGAACTCGACAGGGAAGTGGTCGCGCTGGCGTACCGCGCGTCACCCCTGCCTGCGCCGCCGGATAAAAAACCGCTCACTTTGACGGCACCGGTTGCGTTTATGAAAAAGTGATCTACTACTGACAAAGCGCCCTCAGAACGCATGTTCCCAGGGCGCGGAGGCCAGCATTACTCAGTAAAGGTCTGTAAGAAGGAGGTCGTTGCCGTGGAGCCACCACAGACAATCACCAGGATATCCTGGTATTCACGCAGTGCGGGCTGCTGCTGATATAACAGCGCCAGCGCCGCTCCACAAGCGGGTTCAACCAGCACCCGCTGATCATCAAGAAAACGCAGGCAGGCTTTAACCGCTTCACTATCACTGACAGTGTAAGGGAATACCTGGCGATGCTGAGTGACATCATAAGCCCGCTGACAAACCTGACGCGCGCCCAGCGTGGTCGCGATACCTGACAGGGTGGTGAGGGGAACCGGTTTTCCGGCTTCCAGCGCAGCACGGTAAGAGGCCATGCCTTCTGTTTCTACTGTAAAAACCGGGACATTATCCAGACCGTTTCGCAGTAGCCCTTCGTCAACTCCCGATAGCAACCCACCGCCGCCAACCGACAGCACCACGGCATCGGGACGTAAACCGGCGGCGACCACTTCATCAATCATGGAAGCATGGCCTTCCCATAACAGCGGGTCGTCGAAGGGATGCACAAATGCATCCAGCTCCGTCATTAGCGACAGCGCCAGCTGATTGGCTTCTGTCCAGGACTTCCCTTGGACTCTGACTTCTGCGCCTTCCAGGCCCAGCAAATGACGGGCTCGCTCTGAGGTGGTTTCAGGTACTACCACTATTACGGGTACGCCGAGTTTACGCCCGGCATAGGCTACCGCCAGACCGGCATTACCGCCTGATGACGAAATTAAACGTCGGGCGCCACGGGCAACATGGGTTTCACAGGCATGGCCGATACCGCGCATTTTAAATGAACCTGAAGGTTGCAGGGCTTCCATCTTTAACCAGACGCGGGTGTGGTTTAACTGGCTGAGACTCAGTGATTCCAGCAGTGGGGTGTTAATACTCAGTGGCATGCGCTTTATTTCCTCGGGTCGGTAAGATTCAGACTACGGCCTGGACTTCAATTTCAACATCCAGGTCAAATGCCAGACGGCTCACTAGGGTGGTGCGAGCGGGGAATCCATTAACAAAATATTCACTGTAATGGCGATTGAAGGCGGCAAAATGCTGCATATCGGATAGCCAGACTGTCACTTTCACAATCTGATCCAGCGATGAGCCACAGCCTTCAAGCGTTGCGGCGATATTGCTCATTACCCGCTGGGTTTGTTGTTCAATCGTGCCAGCTACCGGTTCACCCTGCGCATTCATCGACAGTTGTCCTGAGAGAAATAAAAAGCCATTAGCTTCAACGGCCCGGGCGAAGGGATAGGGGAGCGTGCTGGGATATTTGGTTAGCGTTGCAGGCATGATTTCACCGTATCAGTCACGTTCATTTTTCAGCTCATCCAGATAGTTATAAATGGTATAACGCGTTACACCGAGGGCCGCGGCGGCTTTTTCCACGCCACCTTTAATCAGAAAAATCCCTTTTTCCTGCATGTTTTTTACCGCCAGTAAATTGGCGCGTTTGCTATCAGCCCGGTTGCTATTCGCGTCTGAAACAGGGAGCGTGCTGATGATTTCATGCATTAAATCTTCAATACTGGCCTGATTCTGGTCGCTGGCGGATGCAGATGGCGTACTGACTTGCTGTGGCGGGACGATCCCGGCCAGTGAGTTCAGGACGCGCAAGGCTTCCTCAATACCGGTGTTATCGACATTGATGCATAAAGCAGCGAAAGGCTGCTGGTGGCGGTCACGGTAGATAGCAGTACTACTGCGGAGTGGCTTGCCTTCCCGGCTATAAGTGACATAGTCCAGCAGCAGTGAAACCGGTTCATCCCGTTGTTCCATGGCACTGATAAAGGCTTTATCGGTGCGGATGCCCGCCAGGACCGAGTCCCCACGTTTACGCCCCGTCACCCCGGCATTGACGATTTCCGCAATGGAATATTCCGGTTGCCTGAGATCATGCAAAACCACTTCAGTTTGACAGGACACCACACTGCCAATAACCCGCACAGCGGCCGCCAGCATGGTCATTAACTCATCCAGATGGTGCTGCTCAGTCAGTTCAGACATGGTTTCAACCTTATCCCGTTTTTATCATGCAGAGTTAATTCTACAATTTGTAGAAAAATAGCATCATAAAATAAGCTGATCAACGTTTTGTTGATTAACTGGGGAAGTAAGTAGTATTCACGCTAATTGAATATCGCTGGCAGCGTATTGTTCCAGCAGCGGCACAATCAGGCCAATTCGTGAGGATTGATTGCGCCCGACAGCACAACTCTCCATGCTGAAACCACTTCTTCACCGCCTAAAGGTAACAGTATGAACAACAAAAAAATCATGTGGAATGGCGCGGTACAGCCAGAGGCTTTGACTATTTTATCGGCAGAAGGCGGGATGATTGTCTGTCCGACAAAAGTGGGTTACATCATTATGACCTCGGATAAACAGGGACTGGAGCGTAAGTTCGAAGCCAAGCAACGTAATCGTAATAAACCCGGCGTGGTATTGTGTGGCAGCATGGAACAGTTACAAGAACTGGCAGAGCTGACCCCGGAAATTACCGCGTTTTATCAGGCGCACTGGGACGCGGATATTTTGCTGGGTTGCATCCTGCCCTGGCAGCAACAGGCGCTGGATGCGTTGCCAGATGACGGGTTAAAAGAGCTGATGATGGATGGTCGCCAGACCAGCTGCTTTGTGATTAAGTTTGGCAAACCAGGGGAAATGCTGGCCAGAGCGCTGTGGGAAGAAGAGGGCAAATTCTCGTTCGCCAGCTCAGCGAATCCGTCGGGTAAAGGCAACCGTGGCCAGGTAGAAAATATTGGTGAACGCATTGAACAGCGCGCCGACCTGATTATCTCCGCCAATGACTATGTCAGTTCTATTCAGGCAGGGAAAAGTGAAGAAGCGCGTTATGAGCAGGGTGTGATGGTGTCGATGGTTGATAGCCGGGGGCAGCTGGTGCCTGAACAGCGGGGTGAGCGTAAAGTCACGCCATGCCCGGTATTAATCCGTAAAGGTCTGGATGTTGAGCGGATTATGTCTCTGATGGCTGACCACTTTAATTCGTGGGACTATCGTCATGGCGACTACTACTAAGGTCAGCGACTAAATTATGTTCAACCCGGCTTATTTGCCGGGTTGAACGCTTAAAATAGCAATTATCTTAGCTTAAAAATCGACATTTACCCCTAACTGGAAATTACGGCCAGGGGCGATAGCGAGCTGCTGGTTATAGTAATTTTGATCGGTACCGGCATTATTACTGGTCGCTTCTTCAATATCTCGGACACTCAGATAATCCCAGTATTTACGATCAGTCAGGTTATATACCCCACCGTTGATTCTGACGTTTTTAGTCAGACGATAGTAAGCCGTCAGGTCAACCACGCCATAACCTGGCGCATTCATATAAGTCGTTGAACCACTAACAGGGGTAGCGCCATTGCTGTAGGTATTTCGACCGGTATCGCTTGCGCGTTTGCCTTTATTAAAGGTCGCATTGATTGCTGCGCCGTAGATTTTTTGCGGGTCATCATAAGCAACGCCGAGAATCGCTCTCATTGGTGCCACGCTATCCAGGTCTACGTACTGATCGCCAGAGAAGCTGGATTTAGCCGCACCTTTAGAATAGCCAAATGCGACACTTGTACTCATACCGTCAACCTGATTGAACCAAGTACCTAATGCGAATTTGGCACTGACTTCCGCACCATAGATATAGGCTTTATCACGGTTTTCATACTGATAAATCGTACTTATCCCGCTTGGATAACCATCGCACTTACCGCTTGTTGCACAGGAATAACGTGTAATACCAATGAAGTTTTGATAGTCGTTGTAGAAGGTTGACGCCCCAAATGTGACACCTTCAATAAGCTGGCCTTTTAAGCCCAGTTCATAGTTATTACTGGTTTCAGTTTTCAGTTCCGGACTACTCAGGATGGCATAAGGACTTGAAAAGCCTCCGCCATATCCCAGACTCCAGGCACCATACAACTGTCCTGGTGTTGGGAACTGTATACCCCGCTTATACTGCACGTAGGCAGCCAAATCCGGCTTCAGCTTATACTGGAAGCTAATGGATGGCAGGATTTTATTTTCTGCCATCGTACCGTAGAGATTACTGGTATCGGTGACATTGGTATTATTGGACATCAGGTTTTCTTGGTGCTTCGGTTTGGCACGCTGATATGCCCAGCGAACTCCAGGAATGACCGAGAAGTCATGTCCGTTAAGATCCCATGTCATCGTATCCTGAAGATACAAACCCAGATTCGCCACATCACTATCAGCCTGTGGCTGGCCAAGTATGATAGAGCTACCTGTCTGCGTTAATGGACGAACTGATTTAGTGGTTCTGGCATTAAGGCCATAACTGAATTGATGGCGACCCCAGTCTTTATTCGCATTCGCGTCTATACCGACAGTTTGCGTGTCGTTATTGGTCCATGTCATTGTCGACGGTGTTTCATAAGTCGCATCATGCGCTTCAGTCTTGGTGTAGAAAACTTTCGTTTTTAAGGCATCGAAAAGGGCAAAATTATCAGGCGTCCAGAGATCTTCCAGGCTGGTTCCGTAGCGTCGGGTCTGGCTACTCTGATATGAGGTACCGGTGATAGAATACCCAGAGAAACTTGAACCACTCCAGGTAGGGAAGTGAGTGTGGTTCGTTTTGTGGTAATAATCTACCGAGGCGGTTAACTGGTGGTTATCGGTAGCCTGCCAGATACCTGACGCCAGTACCGCGTTAGAGTGCCAGTTAGCATCGGGTGTTTTTACCGTTGCGTCGTCATGGTTTTTTGTTTGGTTTCCGTCTCTACGGCTGATGACAATAATACCGCGTAAGTCATTATCGCCACCGGCGGCGGTGATACCATTGTGCCAGCTGTGATTAGACGAGTCATAGCCAGTCTGATAACCGAAATAGTTGTACTTATCATTTCTTAAATAGCTATTAGGTGATTTTTGTCTGAAGGAAACCGAACCACCCAGCGCGTTATTAGGGTTGGAGACTTCAGTGGTGCCTGAGACAATATCAACAGAACCATACATGTACGGATCCAGATAGTCACCACGGCCAATACCGTAGCTGCCATACTCTGAACGACCGTTGGTTTGTGAGGTGGAACGGTCAGTCGCCGTTGGCAACTCGACGCCGTCAACATCGATGGAGACACGGTTTGCATCCAGACCACGAATATTGTAGCCAGTCGAGCCCCCGCGATCGTATGAACTTTTTCCGGCTGAGGAGCCACCAGCGGAGCCATTTGCGCTGATTAATGGCTGGTAACGCATGACGTTACTGAAATCATTTACCCCGTTTTTTTGCATTTCCTCTGCACTGATTGCCACCTTAGTGCCGGGTTCAATTCTCCGTGACCAGACTGTCATCTGTTCTGCGGTTTCTTCAGCTTTTGTTTGAGCAGGCTTTGCTGCTTCAAGAGGCTTGTTGTTACTTTCTTCGGCAGCATGGCTGGCCAGGGCGACACTACTGAGAATTCCAGAAAGAATCAGTTTATTGAGACGCGAAATCTGGAATCTCGGATGGTAGAAATGCATGTGAACTCCGTTAGATAATTATTTTTTGTCTTTTTTATGAGGAGATGAATTTTTGATAACTGCCACTATCAATCATCGCCGCTTGCGGTAAATGTTATCATTACATTTGCTGAATGATAATTATTTCTATTAATATTCACAATTCTTCATTAATTTTTATGATTATGCTGGTTTTTTGCTCGATAAAACTCCCCAGGTACAGAATCAAATCTGGCGGGAAAGGCGGCGGTACGTCATTGGCTGGGCAGGGAGGGGACAGACGGGTGCAGAAAACCTTGTTGATATTCGCAAAAAGGGATGGGGTCGAAGCGCTGTGTCTCAGTGACTCTCTTTCGATTCGGCCGCAGCAATACGTTGCTGTAATTCATCACTAAAGCGCTTAATGCCCGATGTTACGCGATCTTTAGTTTTAAATAGCAGCCAGATTTTATATTCGTCCATGACCCAGCCAGGTAAAATCCTCACCAGTTTACCGGCTGCCACACTTTCACGGGCGACATAGGTTGGAAGATAAGCAATACCTTGCCCTGATAACGCCATCTGCACTAACGCAATACTGTTATTGCTACGAAAACGGCTCTGAACACTGATACTGATTTTCTGTTTATCTTTGCGGAAGGGCAGCGAAATGGAACGGGCGACGCCGCGCAGTAAAATATAGTCGCGGGTGGGTAAGTCTTTCGGGCCCAGAAGCGGTTTAAGTGTTTCCAGATAACCCGGAGCGGCAAATAATCCCCACTGAATAGAACATAAAAACTGGGTGTGTTCATGCAGAGGAGGCTCTTGTGACACGCTAATCACCAGGTCATACGGGCTTTCTTTAATATCGACTTCTTTATCAGAGAGATCGAGGTCAACAGTGGCGTGAATGTTTTTTTCCAGAAACGAATTCAGCACCGGAACCACATACTGGGTGCCAAAAGTTACCGGTGCCAGCAGGGCGATAGTGCCGGTTGTCTCCTGGTAATACTCTTTGATAAACAGTTCAGAAGATCGGAGTTCGTTGAGGATTTTAAAGCAGTGCTGGTAGTAGCTCAGCCCCAGCTCGGTAATAGCGATTTTGCGGGTTGTCCGTTTTAACAGCAAACCTCCCACTCGCTGTTCCAGCAGGGCAATATCCCGGCTGACCGAGGACTTTGACATACCGAGGCTTTTAGCGGCTTCAGTGAAACTTAAGGTCTCAACGACGCGGGCAAAAACCGCCATCGGGATAAGATTGTCGACTTTTTCCACCTGACCGTTATTCCTTTTTCTGAAGACGGGGGGCTGAAAAACCTGCCCCCCGTCCTCTACTATTAAGGTTTACGCGCTACCAGCACCGCACGCACCGGTGCCGGATAGCCTTCAACGGTTTTACTGGCATCATTAGGGTCAAGGAAGTCAGCCAGTGATTCTGTGGTTAGCCAGGACGTCCGGCGTTGCTCTTCCGACGTTGTCACGCTGCTATCAACAATCCTGACATCGACAAAACCGCATTTTTCTAACCAGTTTTTCAGTGCCAGCGCGGAAGGGATAAAGTAGACATTACGCATCTGCGCATAACGCTCACCCGGTACCAGTACGGTATGCTCATCACCTTCCACCACCAGGGTTTCCAGCACTAACTCACCCTCTGGTAACAGCTGATTTTTTAGCTGATAGAGATGGTCGAGTGGCGAGCGGCGGTGGTACAGCACGCCCATTGAAAACACCGTATCAAAGGCATTCAGCTCAGGCAGTTGTTCAATCCCGAGTGGCAGCAGATGCGCACGCTGATCGTTTCCGAGTAATTTACGCACCGCTTCGAACTGGCATAAGAACAGCTGCATCGGATCGATACCGACGGCCAGATGAGCCCCGGCACCAATCATCCGCCACATATGGTAGCCACTGCCACAGCCGACATCGAGAATGGTACGACCTTCAAGAGGCGAGATATGCGGCAGCAGACGATCCCATTTCAAGTCTGAACGCCACTCAGTATCAATATCCACGCCGTATAAAGAGTAGGGCCCTTTGCGCCATGGCATCAGATTACGCAGCAGTTTTTCAATTCCCAGTTGCTGGCCTGCGCTCAAGGGGTGCTCGGCTTCGGCATGGACCCGGTGCAATAAATCAAGCTGATAAGGCTGGACGTCAGGCAGATGGTGAATTGTATTAAACCACTGTTTAAACTGACCATGCAGCGACTCACGCTGCCATGAAGCGAGCTGTGCGGGTAGGGTTTCAAGCCACGGAGCCAGCGGGCTTTTAGCAATCAGCTGATAAAAATTACCAAAATCAATCATATATTTGTTCCAGACTTCACTGCGACCAAAGAGCCAAAGTTAAAGCACTGAAACCACAGTTCAGCATGCTCAAACCCGGCCTGTTTTAAACGGGCTTTATGGGTGGCAACCGTATCGGTTAACATCACATTTTCCAGCATGCTACGCTTCTGGCTGATTTCCAGCTCGCTGTAACCATTGGCGCGTTTAAAATCATGGTGCATATTAAACAACAACTCACCCACGTCCTGGTCTTCAAAACTGAATTTTTCTGACAACACTAAAGCCCCGCCGGGGTTTAGTCCTTCCCAGATAGTATTCAGTAAACGCTGACGATCCTCAGGGACCAAAAACTGCAAGGTGAAGTTGAGCACCACCAGTGAGGCGTTATTAATAACAACATTACGAATGTCGTCTTCAATAACTTCGACCACTGTCTGGGCTTTAAAGGCATCAAGATGACGGCGGCAGCGATCGACCATGGCCGGTGAATTATCGACAGCGATAATTTTGCATCCCTCATGGCGAATATTACGCCGTACTGAGAGCGTTGCTGCCCCAAGCGAACAACCGAGGTCATAAACCTGACTGTTCGGTTGTACAAAGCGCTCCGCCAGCATCCCTATCATTGAGATAATATTGGAGTAGCCGGGAACCGAACGCTGGATCATGTCCGGGAAGACTTCGGCTACCCGTTCATCAAAAGTCCAGTCGCCCAGTTTATCTATCGGGGCAGAAAAGAGCATATCGCGGTCTGACATAACGTTATCCGGAAATTCTAAAGGGCGTATTTTGCGTTAATACACGGAGAAAACCAACTCCCACGGCATATACCATAAATTTGCCAGTACCATCAGTACCAGTGAAATCCAGGTTGCACTCATACCGGAACGACGCCAGCGCAGCAGTCTATGGTGATAACCGTAGTAGTGCATCAGCCGACCAACCACCAGCAAAATGCCACAAACATGAACCATCCAGGCTAAAGCCCCATTCATCTCCATAAACAGCAACAGCAGCAGACCGATAGGAATATATTCAACCGCATTGGCATGAATGCGAATGACACTCTGAAGCTCACTAAAACCACCATCCCCGTAGGAGACGCGGTATTGCATACGCACACGAGCAACATCAAACGAGAACTTAATCAGCATTAAAGCAGTAATCACGGCATACAGCGCGCAAATCATAGAGACCCCATAAACACAGCGTTCGCCCTCCTATCATAGCGTGCAACGCCAACGCTGTCGCCAGGGCTCAGAAAAGAGAAATTTGTTCGGCGAAAGCCGGAGGGGGATTAAGAACGGGAAAATACCGCAGTGGCGAGAGGGTATGACAGAAAATAATTCACGTTTATGTCTGAATATTAATGTTTTTTTAAATAATGCTCTTAATGGAAAGATATCAAATAACAGTCATTTTCTAAATGATTATTGTCGTGGTAAGTATCTACTGTTCATACTGGGTCTGGACAGCAATCATCAAGGGAATTGATATGCTAAATCATAACGGTTTTTTTAATACTTACTTAGTTTCTGTTGCCCTTAAATACTTTGGTAACAGGCTTATCGGGATTGTCGCGACTGATTCCTACTTACGACAGCCTGACTACTCATCCAGAGCAGAGAATCATTATTATTTTATTCTTTCTGATAATCTCTATCAGGAAGATATTGGGATACTCAGATATATTGCCAGGGAATTTCCGGAGTCATTATTTAATTTTATTTATGAGTCCGAGCTGGCTGACTATCCTCCACATGTTATCTGGCAATTTCGCTGTTCTGAATGGATTTTTAAAAAAAATAATCACCAGATAATGATGCCAGAGAGAGAGGTGTTGGCGGAGGTCAGGCAAGCTATTTTTGCCATTTATCATCTTAGTCGATTGTACTATCTTCGCTCTCTCAATCTTAAAACCCATATATGGGGAGTACGGCAGTTTGGCTGGTCTGTTCGCTATGCTTTACATTGTTTATTCAATAGAGAACAGCTCAGCCAGTTTGATGCGCAAGAAATAGCTGACAGAAATTGGTTAATGGATTTTCAACATAACTGGATGGAACAAAAGAAAAGACTTACCGACTCAGAAAGCGAATTTCGGGATGCAGTGAGTCGCCTGAGTGAGATAGCAACCCGCAGGGCAGATGCCGTTCAGAAAATTCATCCAGTAAGGGATGCTCTTGTCGGTTCATCGGGAAATGATACGCTTTCTGAAAATATCGTCTCTATTATCAATACCGTAAGAGACCGTCTTGCCCGGAAAATTGGCCCATCGCTTTTATCTTTCTATTTACAAGGAAGCGCGGCAAGAGGCGATATGCGCCCAGAGTCTGACATCGACGGTTTTATCATTGTTGATAATATAAACAGAGATACTCTGGAAATAGTAAGGAATATTCAATCAGATAATCCACCTGTGACAATATTGCTCTACAGTGTGGCTGAGATAAATCACTATCCTCAATTCCGTCGCTATGCATTAATGAGTGGTACTAAATTAGTCAGTGGAGATTGGCGACTTAACTTTAAGTTCGATTTAAATGACGATATCGCTGGGATTATCAATAATATTTTTATCGTACGGCAGGTTGTGCGTGCTTATCTTATTGAGGGGTGTTACGGACAACGGGCTCATTATATTGCTGCCCTGATGGCGAAACTTATTGATCATGGCTGTTTACGCCCACTACTAAAACTGCAAACCGGCCGTTATCCCCATTCGCGGTCTGAGGTCAGAGAACGCTTTTCTGATACTGCGCCTTTACTTAACGTTCTTAGTTTTATCGATAATCTTGAATCAAATGAACAGGCTCTGAAGGACGCGCTGTTAAAAGACGATGTGACCCGGATTGAAAGGTTATTCAATGAACTGTCTGAAGTAGCCTGTTTGGTAGAAATACAGGTCAGGTTCTTCGCTAATAACCCGATTTAAACGAGAGCTTAATCAGCATTAAAGCGGTAATCACGGCATTCAGTGCAAAAATAATGGAGAACGAGGCGATATCATCGGCCTGTTTTGTGCATTTTTTTAGGATATTGCTTAGAGGCGGCAGGCTTAAGAGTGTCTATGCTTAATAAGTCATACACATTTTTCCCTAACATGAGGCATGCTTAATGTATAAGAAAAGTCTGTATTTATTATTAGTCGCTTCATCTTTCGCTTTCGCCGTCACTGGATGTTCTTCAAATCAGTCCATTAAGACTACGGACGGACGCACCATTGTCACCGACGGAAAACCACAGATAGACAGGGATACTGGGCTGGTCTCATATAAGAACGCCGATACAGGAAATACTGAGCAGATAAACCGGGATCAGATCAGCAATATGAGTGAACTGGATAACTGATGAGGAAATCTCTATGAAAAAATTAGTGCTTTCAACGGTGGTCGCGATAATTACCCTCTCAGCCCTGACCGGCTGTACCCGAACCAGCTATGCCATTCACACCACTGACGGGCGAACTATTGTCAGTGACGGAAAGCCAAAAGAATCAGAGGCTGGAATGCTGGGCTATACCGATGCTAACGGTGTAAAACAGCAGCTGAATACGCAGGACGTAAAAGAAATATCAGAACTCCCTCATTAATCAGTAACAAGCCACAACGTGTGAAGTGCTCCCCAAAAGTTGAACGCGCGACTGAGTAAGGAGCATTTTTTTATTACCAGGCTGCTGCAAACCTCGCACAAATCAGCGAAGTTCCAGAAAACAGCACTCGCCTTCCTCTTATAGCGTGCAACGCCGTATTCAGAAAAGAGAAGCCTGTTCGGCGAAAGCCGGTGGGGGGCTGAGCGTGGGAAAACGCTGTTGAAGCAGGGGCCATAAGCGGTGGAGCAGCGAATTGACCTCGCCAATATCGGCAGTATGCAGGAACAGGTAGGGGGTACCTTGCGCTGCCCATTCAGTGAGTTTATCTAACCAGACCGTAAATAATTCACTACTTTGCTCTTTATCGTCGCTGCCAATAAAACGAACCAAAGGATGACTGGCGGTCATAATCGCATGCACCGGAAGTTTGGGTTTTTTACGCTGCGCCTCGCGTATGGCTTCGTTACGGGCAAGAGCCTGATGCACTGGTCGACTGTCAAGGATCACCCGATTCACCTGTCGTTGGTGCAGGCCACGATTTAATGCGCGTTCATCTTCACCCTTGTCAAAAAAAGCCGGATGGCGGACTTCAACCCCATAGGTAAACTCCTCGGGCAGGTGGTCAAGAAAGTGCCATAACTTGGGTAAATCAGCGGGAGCGAAGGTGGCCGGGAGCTGTAGCCAGTACTGGCCAATACGGTTTGCCAGTGGTGACAGGCAACTAAAAAACTCATCGCGCAAATCATCACAGTGACTCAGTGCAGCCTGATGAGAAATAGTAGCCGGGAATTTAAAACAAAAGCGGAAATTATCGCTGGTCATATCGCGCCAGCGTAAAACACGTTCCTGGCTCGGCAACGCATACAGCGTGGTATTGCCTTCCACACAGTTAAAATAACGCGCATAGTCGGCGAGGGACGAGATCCCAGAACCCGCCCATTTAGGATGTTGCCATTGTGGAAGACCAAGATAAATCATAATGCCCGTCATTCTTCACGTTATCTGGGTGTTACTTTCGTGAAATGCGCCGAATCACATAGTTTATCTATGTTCATCGACGCCTTTCACTCAGTGCCTACAGATAACATGAATTATTTAGGGCATGCCCGTCATTCTTCACGTTATCTGGGTGTTACTTTCGTGAAATGCGCCGAATCACATAGTTTATCTATGTTCATCGACGCCTTTCACTCAGTGCCTACAGATAACGTGAATTATTTAGGGCATTCCCGTCATTCTTCACGTTATCTGGTTGTTAGTTAAGTGGAACTTATCGAATTACCGGGTTTGTCATAACGCCGCAATAATCTCCTCACAGCTGCGTACTCGAGCAATCCGTGGGAATATCGTATTAATGCTGCTCTGATGTTGTTCAGTATTGGCAGCGCTACAGGCGTCTTCGGCAATCACCAGCGAAAAACCCAGTTCCCAGGCATGGCGGGCAGTGGACTCGACGCCAATATTGGTCGCAATACCGCATAAGATAATGGTGTCGATACCGCGACGACGTAGCTGAAGTTCGAGGTCAGTACCATAGAACGCGCCCCACTGGCGTTTTATGATCACAATATCACTGGCTTCTTGACCCAGCGCAACGGGAGGATGCCACCAGTTGTCGGGCAGGGCATGCGCGGGATTGGGTGAGTCAACCGGTTGTTTCAGCGCCTCAGCAAAATCAGGCGACCAGCCTACACGCACCAGAAATACCGGTGTATCGGTTTCACGACATTTTCTGGCCAGCGACGCCGCATTATTAACCACTTCCTCCGCAGACCGTGGTCCACCGGCAAAGGGTAGGATCCCTTCCTGTAAATCAATCACTACCAGGGCTCGGTGTGTTGTATTAAATATCGTCATATCGCACTCCTGTCTGATTCTGAATTAACAAGACATTACGCCTGAGTGGGGGTGTTGGCCTGGTAAATTTTGTTAAATTTTATGAGAATTATCAACTTGCCGGGATGATTCTTTCCGCTCAGCGGTTTCGGGCTTATCGTGCGCCATTATTTCCAGTATAATAGCCCCCTTTTTTCAGTCAGTCGTGATAGACGATAGAGTTGCCACCAAAGTACCTGCTCCGCAGGTGACGGGTCGCGCGCAGCTAATTAAGGAATATCTTATGCGTACAGTATATTGTGGGCAGCTTAATGCCACTCATGTGGGACAAAAAGTAACACTTTGTGGATGGGTTAACCGTCGCCGTGACCTTGGCAGCCTTATCTTTATTGATATGCGCGATCGTGAAGGGATCGTGCAGGTGTTTTTCGACCCGGATAGCCAGGATACCCTCACGCGTGCTGCTGAGCTCCGTAATGAGTATTGCATTCAGGTGACCGGTACCGTCCGTGCGCGTGACGAAAAAAACATCAACAAAGATATGGCTACTGGCGAAGTTGAAGTCTTAGCGGCTGAACTTACCATTATCAACCGTTCTGAACCGCTGCCGCTGGATTTTAACCACGTCAATACTGAAGAAGCGCGTCTGAAGTTCCGCTACCTTGACCTGCGTCGTCCGGAAATGGCTAACCGCCTGAAAACCCGCGCTAAGATAACCAGCAAAGTACGCAGCTTTATGGATGACCACGGTTTCCTTGATATCGAAACCCCGATGCTGACCAAAGCGACACCAGAAGGTGCGCGTGACTATCTGGTACCGAGCCGCGTACATAAAGGTAAATTCTACGCGCTGCCACAGTCTCCACAGCTGTTTAAACAGTTGCTGATGATGTCTGGTTTTGATCGTTACTATCAAATCGTAAAATGCTTCCGTGATGAAGACTTACGTGCTGACAGACAGCCTGAATTTACTCAGATAGATGTTGAAACCTCCTTTATGACCGCACCTCAGGTGCGCGAAGTTATGGAAAAACTGGCTCGCCACCTGTGGCTGGAGATTAAAAACGTCGATCTCGGTGATTTCCCGGTAATGACCTTTGCCGAAGCCGACAGACGTTACGGTTCTGATAAACCAGACTTGCGTAACCCAATGGAGCTGGTGGACGTTGCTGACCTGCTTAAAGACGTTGAATTCAAAGTCTTCTCCGGCCCGGCAAACGATGCTAAAGGCCGTGTTGCTGCCCTGCGGGTACCGGGTGGAGCACAGCTGAGTCGTAAACAGATTGACGACTACGGCAAGTTTATCGAAATTTATGGCGCGAAAGGCCTGGCTTATATCAAGGTCAACGAACGTGCAAAAGGTCTGGAAGGCATTACCAGCCCAGTGGCTAAGTTCCTTGATGCAACGATTGTTGAAGCGATTCTGGCACGTACCAACGCCGCAGATGGCGATATGATTTTCTTTGGCGCTGACAACAAGCGTGTGGTTTCTGATGCGCTGGGTGCGTTGCGCCTGAAAATTGGTAAAGACTTAAAACTGACAGATGAAACCAAGTGGGCGCCTCTGTGGGTTATCGACTTCCCAATGTTTGAAGAAAATGGCGAGGGTGGGCTGACTGCTATGCACCATCCATTTACCGCGCCACGCGATATGCTGGCTGAAGAGTTAGCTGCTGAGCCAGAAACGGCCATTGCTAACGCTTATGATATGGTCATCAACGGTTATGAAGTGGGCGGCGGTTCAGTACGTATCCACCATGAACTGATGCAGCAGACAGTCTTTGGTATCCTCGGTATTAATGAGCAAGAACAGCGTGAGAAGTTTGGCTTCCTGCTCGACGCGCTGAAATACGGTACCCCACCACATGCCGGTCTGGCATTTGGTCTGGATCGTCTGACTATGCTGTTAACCGGCACCGAAAATATCCGTGATGTGATTGCCTTCCCGAAAACCACAGCTGCAGCCTGTCTGATGACTGAAGCGCCAAGTTTTGCCAACACAGCCTCTCTTGCTGAGCTGGGTATTGAAGTGATTAAAAAGGCTGAGAAAAACTAATGAGCTATAAGCGTCCCGTTTCTATTCTGGTGGTTATTTTTGCGCAAGACACGAAACGGGTGCTGATGCTACAGCGGCGCGACGATCCTGATTTCTGGCAGTCGGTTACCGGCAGTGTAGAAGAGGGTGAAGACGCGCTGTTTGCTGCTCAGCGTGAGGTGAAAGAGGAAGTCGCTATCGATGTTGTCGAAGAGCTTCTGCCCTTGACTGATTGTCAGCGCTGCGTGGAATTTGAAATTTTTACGCATTTACGTCATCGCTATGCACCAGGTGTGACGCGTAATACCGAATCCTGGTTTGTGCTGGCACTTCCCCATGAACGCCCGATTATCATTAGTGAACATCTGGCCTGGAAGTGGGTACCGGCTCCCGAGGCTGCTCAGATGACAAAGTCATGGAGCAATCGGATGGCGATAGAAGAATTTATAATTGATGCCGCCTGATACAGGCGTTTTTGGAGATTTTTATGGCAGGTCATAGTAAGTGGGCCAACACGAAGCACCGTAAAGCTGCGCAAGACTCTAAGCGTGGTAAAATTTTCACTAAAATCATTCGTGAGCTGGTAACAGCTGCACGTCTGGGTGGCGGAGATGCAGGTTCTAACCCGCGTCTGCGTGCCGCAATTGATAAAGCGCTGTCCAATAACATGACGCGTGATACCCTCAACCGTGCTATTGCTCGCGGTGTGGGTGGCGATGACGATACCAACATGGAAACCATCATCTATGAAGGATATGGTCCGGGTGGTTCTGCGGTCATGGTTGAATGTTTGAGTGATAACCGTAACCGTACCGTCGCTGAAGTGCGTCATGCCTTCAACAAGTGTGGTGGTAATCTCGGTACTGATGGATCTGTTGCCTATCTGTTTAGCAAAAAAGGGATCATTTCCTTTGATGCCGGCGACGAAGATCAGGTGATGGAAGCCGCGCTTGAAGCGGGTGCTGAAGATGTTGTCACCTATGATGACGGTGCGATTGATGTCTATACCGCATGGGAAGATATGGGTGCCGTGAAGGATGCCCTGGAAGCTGCAGGCTTGAAAGCGGATAACGCAGAAGTCTCAATGATCCCTTCGACCAAAGCTGACCTTGATGCTGAAAACGCACCGAAACTGCTGCGTCTGATCGATATGCTGGAAGACTGTGATGACGTTCAGGAAGTTTATCATAACGGTGAAATTTCTGACGAGGTGGCGGCAACCCTTTAATGGGGCCGGCCTGGGCAAGATGCCCACTTAAAGGTGGCAAGTGATGGCGATTATTATCGGTATCGATCCGGGGTCACGTATCACTGGATATGGTGTGATTCGCCAGACTGGGCGACAGCTGAGCTATCTGGGCAGCGGTTGTATCCGTACACAAGTCACCGACTTACCCTCGCGTTTAAAGATTATTTACGCCGGGGTAAGTGAAATCATCACTCAGTTTCAACCGGATTACTTCGCCATCGAACAAGTGTTTATGGCGAAGAATGCGGACTCTGCATTGAAACTGGGGCAGGCACGTGGGGTGGCGATTGTCGCCGCGGTCAATGCCGATTTACCGGTCTTTGAATACGCTGCCCGTCAGGTTAAGCAGACGGTAGCGGGGACCGGTAGCGCAGAGAAAAGTCAGGTACAGCATATGGTTCGTATGCTGCTAAAACTGCCTTCTAACCCGCAGGCAGATGCTGCAGATGCGCTGGCTATTGCTATTACCCACTGCCATGTGACGCAGAATGCCGTGCAGATGAGTTCATCGCGACTGAATCTGGCGCGAGGACGATTAAAATAAAAAAGGCTGGATATTCATCCAGCCTTTTTTATATCATGCGGTATATACTCAAAATAATTTGAGCTGCTGGTCGGCGCCAGGTTCAGGCCGTCGATGAGCATAGCTGAACGATGTGATTCACAGGATTGGCGAAAGCAACGCCCAGGCATCTTGAAGTATGACGAGTATAACGGACAGATATTTTTTAAACTGATCAGTCGTAGGAGCGTAATGTGATAGGTAGACTCAGAGGCCTTGTTCTGGAAAAACAACCCCCGCTGGTATTACTCGAAGTGGGTGGTGTGGGCTATGAAATTCATATGCCGATGACCTGCTTCTATGAACTTCCTGATATTGGCACTGAAGCCTTAGTCTTCACCCATTTTGTGGTGCGTGAAGATGCTCATTTATTGTTTGGTTTCAATAATAAACAGGAACGTACTCTGTTCCGTGAGCTGATTAAAGTTAACGGTGTCGGTCCTAAGCTGGCTCTGGCCATTCTTTCCGGGATGTCCGCTCAGCAGTTTGTTAATGCCGTGGAACGCGAAGACTCTGTATCGCTGATAAAACTGCCGGGTGTCGGTAAAAAGACTGCCGAGCGTCTGGTGGTAGAAATGAAAGACCGCTTTAAAGGCATGCACGGCGATCTGTTTACCCCAGCAACTGAACTGGTACTGACTGCACCAGAGAGTGGTATTGTCGATGACAGCGAAGCCGAAGCCGTTTCTGCCCTGGTTTCTTTAGGTTATAAACCCCAGGAAGCCAGCCGAATGATAAGCAAAGTCGCAAGCAACGGTGCTGACTGCGAGACGCTGATCCGCGATGCACTTCGCGCAGCGCTGTGAGGTAAAGAATGATTGAAGCAGACCGCCTGGTCTCATCCGGGGCAGTTACGCCCGATGAGCTCATTGACAGGGCTATTCGTCCTAAGCAACTGTCTGACTATGTGGGGCAACCCCATGTACGTTCGCAGATGGAAATCTTTATCCAGGCGGCAAAACTGCGGGGTGATGCACTCGATCATCTGCTGATCTTTGGTCCGCCAGGGTTGGGTAAAACCACCCTGGCGAACATTGTTGCCAATGAAATGGGCGTTAACTTACGCACTACTTCGGGCCCGGTACTGGAAAAAGCCGGTGACCTGGCAGCGATGCTGACTAATCTGGAACCCCACGACGTACTGTTTATCGATGAAATTCATCGGCTGTCACCGGTGGTTGAAGAAATTCTCTATCCGGCGATGGAAGACTACCAGCTGGATATCATGATTGGTGAAGGTCCGGCAGCCCGCTCGATTAAAATCGACTTACCTCCCTTTACTCTGGTCGGGGCGACGACTCGTGCGGGTTCGCTGACCTCACCGCTACGCGATCGCTTTGGGATAGTACAGCGACTTGAGTTCTATCAGGTTGCCGATTTGCAGCATATCGTCGGACGCAGTGCCACCGTCCTGGGACTGGAAATGAGCGACGAAGGGGCGCTGGAAATTGCCCGACGCGCGCGCGGTACACCGCGTATCGCTAACCGCTTGCTACGACGAGTACGTGATTTTGCTGAAGTGCGTTATGACGGCTCGATCAGTGCAGAAGTCGCCTCCCAGGCACTGGATATGCTTAATGTCGACAGTGAAGGTTTTGACTATATGGACCGCAAACTGCTGCTGGCAGTGATTGATAAGTTTCTTGGCGGCCCGGTTGGCCTGGACAACCTTGCTGCGGCAATCGGTGAAGAGCGTGAAACCATTGAGGACGTGCTGGAACCGTTCTTAATCCAGCAGGGTTTCTTGCAGCGCACACCCAGAGGCCGTATCGCCACCCCAAGAGCCTGGACCCACTTTGGCATTACCCCGCCAGCACTGTCTGACTGAGTGTGTAAAACTTATCAGATTACTCTCTGGAAACCTCGTCTAGTCAATGAGGTTTTTAGCTGGGGGGCGTTTACAGGGCGCTAGTTCATCTGACAGGCCGGCAGAAATAAAACGACCACCATCAGCATCACCAAAATGGACGATGCCGCTGCGGACTGGCGAATGGCAGTAAGCCGCTTTATCATCGAGTTCAGTCACCGTCTGGACGGTCAGTATTTCAACTCATCCTTGATAACGTTTTATTACCAGTCACCATCCCGGTAAATAAAAGATATAAAGTAATTAAATTTACTTATATCGATTACGCTTTCAAAGTATGGCTGTAATATCGGCACCCATTTTATTTCAACATCAAACCAGCCATTATTAATATTATCCTTTAAAGGCATTCCCAGAGTTTCAATGATGGAACCATCATCACCCAAATCTTTAGAATACTCTTCCTCTTTAAGAACACTTGTTTTCCTATCAAAACATGTCAAACGTAATTTAAGACCCATACTGACCTCTCAAAGGTGTTCTTTAATGTTCCGCCCTTGTGGATACGGCATGTCATCAAGAAACGAAAAGTGTTCCGACGGACGAGTCAGTGAAAAAAGTCGGGTGGCTGGCAATCCAGGCGGCATCACAAAAATGGATGATGCCGCTGCGGGACTGACGAATGGCAATAAGCCGCTATATTATCGAGTTCGCTCACCGTCTGGACGGTCAGTATTTCAACTCATCCTTGATAACGTCTGCTTACCAGTCACCATCCTCGTAATCAAAAGCAACATAACAATTATCCATATCCGGTTTTATTTGATGTTTAAAAAATGGCTGCAGTAAAGGAACCCATTCCATTTTCACGTCAAACTCACCATTATTAATATTATCCTTTAAAGGCATACCCAGACTTTCAATGATGGAACCATCATCACCAAAATCTTTGGAATACTCTTTGCCTTTAAGATCACCTGTTTTCCTATCAAAGCATGTCAAACGTAATTTAAGCCCCATACTGACCTCTCAAAGATAATCTTTAATATTTCGCCCTTTCGGATCCGGACCTTTTATCTGTTTACCCGTTTTCGGATCGAATGCACCGAGATGTTTACCATCACTGGCACGATACCCTTCAAGCTCACCATGCCGAGAGTCCCATTCATAAATTTTACGGTTTTTATCACCATACCATCGAGCCCGCTTACCGCCACCACCTTTTTTAGGTGTTTTAGGATCACCGTCCTTTAACTCGCCAAGCCCCTTGATATCTTCTGTTTTAGGAGCTCGATGATAATCATGGCCGTAGTCTGTCGTCCCCTTGCGAGGCTTGTTTTTTTCCTCATTTAATTTATTTTCAGCATCCTTTGCTTTTTTTTCTTTCTGCCTGCGGCTTTCCACTGCAGTATTTAATGCAGAATCCGCATCTGCTTTTTCTTTTACTGCTGCATTAAATGCCGCCTGTTTTTGATTAACCGCCTCCTTATTTGCTGTATCCAGTTCGCCTTTACGTGCAGAAAGAGCCTGAGCTGCCGATGCCTGGCGTTTCTGTTTGCTGACCACATCCGCGTTAGCACGAGTGAGCTCATCACTGGCAAGCCTGTAACTTCGCTCGGCCATCTCTACCGGATGAGTGGCATCCCACTCCTGCTGGCGGTGCTTCTCTTCCTCCTGACGCTGTTTTAACTGCGCCGGGGTGAGCACTTCTGTCACCGACACATAAACCGGCTTTTGCCCGCTCTCTTTCGGAAAACGGATAACTGCATCATGTGAACTGCGACCTGCGGTAAAACCGGCCGGACGTGAAGTGCCTTTTTCCGTCGTAATCTCTTTGGATTGGCTCAGTGCGGCAGGCTTACCGGTTTCCACTTTGACATGCAGGGCTGGCTGGCCTGGTACCACTGCGGCGGTAAACACGCCAGGACGTTTCGTCGGTTTAGCATCCACGACCGGGAGACTCATCAGTTTACCGCCGACCACAGCCAGATGCTGTTTTTCACCCTGTACCACATCCACAATCCGGGTATGAACCTGGACAGTCGCGGGCTGGGTGGGTAGGGCGGTCTCTGGAATTTTTGTGACTTTATCGGCAGGTAACGTCGTCACAATGCGTGAGATTGTTTTTTTATCGTCCGGCGCAATCGGGGACGGAACCAGAAGACCAAATGTGATACCCGCCAGTCGTCCTGCATAGGGCAGTGCGGCTGACACTTCTTGTGCCAGTTTAGTCAGGGCGGCGGCCACCGCATCCTGCACGGGCTGGGCTCTGAAGACTGATAACCCCCACATGTTGTCAACCAGGGAGATATTCATCGGAGCACCATAGGCCACGCTGGCCTGCGCTTCAGGGAACAGGGAAAGGTTCACCCCACCTGAATGGCTTCCGCCCTGACCACCACCACTCCCGTGACCTGAGCCACCTCCCCAGTGAACACCACTGCCGGAACTGCCACTGTTCTGGTGTGTGATTGACCCACGATTATCCGTGGTTGTGGATGTGCCGTTGCCGTTATCCGTCGTATGGCCACCGAGATTATGACCGTCATAACCCCCTTTCCCTGAAGACGGCCCTCCTTTACCGGATGAGCCTTTCACCCCACCTGTTGCATGCGCTCCACTGCTGTGGTTTTTTCCATCTCCACCACTCATATCCACTTCCTCCTTGATGTGTAAACACAATTATTTACTGTTCAGTGATTCTGCGTTGCCAGTTGAGATCCGGTGTTTCATGGTGCTTATGGTACCGACGGATCCAGAGTTACCGGCCGCGTTCCTTCATTGTTCTGCCCGGCAACGACGTGTTTCCGCCAATACCTTTTGTGCTGATATCCGTCTCTCTGCTCTCGGACTATAACCTTTATGGCGGCCAGAAAATTTCAGATAACGGGAGTGATACGTATTTACCTTTTTTCTAATGGGAGGGTTTTCATCTGCGACTGCCGAGTTTTGTCCATGAGGATGCAGAGCATTTTAGTGCCGTGGAAGTGGTCGGAGAGGATTGGTTCTGATGCATGCGGGATGTTCTGATTCAGGCTGGATTTATACTCGTCATACTTCAAGTTGCTCAGGTCTGCTGGCGTTCATCTCTGACTGCAAGAGCTCATTCTTGTAGCGAAGACAACACATGGGGCGAGCAGTTAATTTTTTCATCACTCGTGGTCTCAAGCCTGATGTCATCTTTCTGGTAATCTTTTTATTAAGTTTCCAGAAGGATTCGTTAATCACTTTAAGTCTGTGGTATTTGTAAGTATCCTCTATACTTATATACCCGTCATACTTCAAGTTGCTTGGGCGTTGCTTTCGTAAATCCTGCCGAATCACATAGTTTATCTATGCTCATCGCCATGATTGACTCGGCGCCTACAAGCAACTCGAATTATTTTGGGTATAGTTTTACCTGTCATGCAGCGAATGACTTGGGTGATATCGGTTATCCAATTGCGGGTAATCGGGATGCTCTGTTCTGATTTGGTATCTGTAAGTCACCCGAATCGTTTTGGGTGCAGGCTCCGGACGGTTCCAGATGTTTCCAGGCATCGCTCGAGCGACTGACAAGTACCAATCAATGTGGGTAAGTGTATAAGGAGTGAAAAAGATAATGCCTCAAATTCCCTTAGCCTTTATCCCTGCGACTGCGCATGCGACTTATCTTTGCCGCATAACTGCATATACCGCGGTGATAATTAGTCTTGGTTGGCTGGGTTATTTTATTTGGTCAAAGGAGTGGGAACTGGCTGGTTCGTTAATTATTCTCGCTATTATTACACTTCCCTGTTGGATCCTGGCAATGCGCGGTCTTTTTTTCCGCAGCCTGTTATTTGCGCAAATTGCCTGCTTACTTTATGTGGTCTTTTTCTGCTATCGTTACGATGTCTCAAATCATCTCTTTCAGCGAACCACTCATTTATATATTCCTGTGATAGCCTTGGTAGGTTATATCAGCTATCAGCAAACAAAATCAAAATTTCAAATAGCTATTATTTTAGCCAGCTTACTGCTATTTATTCTATTTAGTAGCAATGCCCGTTTTTTATCGATGAACGATTTTAAGGTTAAGGATTTTCAGGCAATGGGGGTATGGATTAACCCGCTGTTTGCGACAACGTTATTTGTTGGCGTTATTGTTGCCATGCATACCGATTTCTCTAAAAGAAAGAAGAGTGTTAAGGCGATACAAAATGCCTTATACAACGATCAGTTTATTCTCCTGTATCAGCCGGTTGTTAATCTGAACGGTGAAGTGACAGGCGCCGAAGCGCTGATCCGCTGGGATCATCCATCGTCAGGACTAATCTCACCCGCGGTATTTATTCCTGATGCTCAGGAGGCGGGGATGATGCCGCTGATTGGCGAGTGGGTTATCGGCCAGGCCTTTAAAGATTTACTTCACTGGCAAGAGAGTGCCAGTACCCGCCATTTAACGGTAGCAATAAACATTACTGCCGATCATTTTATGCAGCCTGATTTTGTTCGTAAGCTGCTTTATCAGGTACAAATTAACAATATACCTTGCCACCACGTCCGTCTCGAGTTGACGGAAAGCGTTTTTGTCTCCGAACCTCATATTGTTGCCGCTAAAATGGATGAGTTAGCTGCAGCTGGATTCAGATTTTCACTCGACGATTTTGGAACAGGTTTTTCTTCCTTAAGTACTCTGCGCAGGCTGCCACTTAACCAAATTAAAATCGATCGCAGTTTTGTCACTGGTGCCAGCATTAATAACAAAGGGGCAGTTATTGCCAGAAGCATCGCCAGAATGGGTACTGAATTAGGTTTAGAAGTGGTTGCCGAGGGAATAGAAACCCCCTATCAGTGGGCGATGATGAAAGAGTACGGCTGTACTGTTTTTCAAGGGTTTCTATTTTCACGGCCGATAAGTTCGGCCGATTTTATCCGCTTTGTCGGCAGTCACTCGCTGAATGACATAGATAATACTTTATATCCGGAGACCTGCTCTTAGCCGGCAATGATCTTGCTCATATTGATGCCAGTGACACCGAAGCCGCTCTTTTCATAGACGTGCTGCGCTCGGGCGTTGTCACCCGCAACACGCAGGCGAATTTGCTGAAAATTCTGTTCACGTAATTTTTGCTCAAAAGCAGCGAGGGCTTTTTTGCCCAACCCTTGTCCCTGACAGTGATTGAAAATATGAAAGTCATAGATAAATACGGTTCGCATGGCGGTATCCGGCTTGTACCAGAGATACCCCACATGCTGTTCCGCCTGCTCAGAACAGGCCATCAGACAGAGTAAAACCTGTCCGGGTGTGTTCACTCCGCCAGGGAGATCTTCCGCTATTTCCTGTTTTGCCCGGATCTGCGAATCAGCAACAGACAGTTGATAGTTCGAGGCAATTTCCTGTGCATAATCGGGAATAAAATAGGCCAGGTAAGCAGGGAATTCATCTTCACGCATTGGGCGTAGCATTATCATGATTTTTTCCTAATCTGGCCGTTTTGACGGCCACTCACACACTCTGTTTTTTCGACATCGAGAGAATAAATAGCACGGCTGAGGCCAGCACCACCGAAGGTCCGGCAGGGGTGTCATAAACGGCAGAAAGTGCCAGCCCCCCGGTGACTGAAATCATACCGATTAATACTGCCACAGCGGCCATTTGCTCTGGCGTACGGGCAAAACGCCGGGCGGTAGCCGCGGGGATAATCAGCAACGAGGTGATTATCAATGCACCGACAAACTTCATCGCCACACCAATAGTCAGCGCCGTTATCAGCATCAGTAACATTTTGGTTCGTTGCAGATTAACGCCATCAACATGGGCAAGATCCGGACTAATGGTCATCGCCAGTAAATTACGCCACTGCCAGAACAGCACTCCGCAGACAATCGCGACACCTAAAGCGATGGTGACGATATCTTCCAGAGTGACGGATAACAGATCGCCAAACAGATAGGCCATTAAATCGACCCGCACGTTGCCCATCAGACTGACGACCACTAAACCCAGCGAGAGGGCGCTATGAGCCATAATACCCAGCAGTGTATCGAGAGCCAGATGCGGTCTTCTTTCCAGCCAGACCAGTCCCAGTGCCATAAACAGGGTTACGGCGATAACTGCATAGAAAGGGTTAACGTTGAGCAACAGACCAAAGGCAACACCTAGCAGCGAGGCATGTGCCAGGGTATCGCCAAAGTAGGACATTCGACGCCAGACAACAAATGAGCCCAGTGGACCTGCCGCGCAGGCAAGCAAAATGCCGGCCAGCCAGCCGGGAAGTAATAGCTCAATCATGACTGATTCTTTCCTTTGCGCAGAATGATGCGACCCTGCAGATCGTGACGGTGATTATGGTGATGGCGGTATACCGCCAGTTGTTCAGCACCCATTGGGCCAAACATGGAGATAAATTCAGGGTGAGTCGAAACGACCTCAGGGGTACCAGAGCAGCAAATATGGTGATTCAGACACAGCACATCGTCGGTTTTAGCCATCACCAGATGCAGGTCATGTGACACCATCAGCACCGCGCAGCCCAGTTCATGGCGCAGTTTATCAATCAGGTTATACAGCGCTAGCTGACCATTGACATCCACGCCCTGGGTAGGCTCATCCAGCACCAGTAATTGCGGTTTATTCAGCAGAGCACGCGCCAGTAATACGCGCTGATTCTCGCCCCCTGACAGCTTTTGCATCGGGGCGTTAAGCAGGTGTGCTGCTTGTACTCGTTGCAGAGCGGGCAGGATATCCGCTTTTTTGACACCGGGACGTAAACGCAAAAAGCGATCAACGGTCAGGGGAAGGGTGATATCCAGATGCAGCTTCTGGGGCACATAGCCAATACGCAGATTATTATCACATTTGATAACTCCGGTATCAGGTTTAACCAGCCCGAGAACCACACGTACCAGCGTAGATTTACCTGCACCATTGGGGCCCAGTAGCGTCATGATGCGACCGGGGGCTAGTGACAGCGAGATATCATTCAGGACACGCCGTTGTCCGAAAGAAACAGAAATATGTTCGAGCTCAACCAAATTTGTCATGACGATTTTTAGGGGTTGCAGAAATTAACGAATGTTATAATATCACAACTCCTCAGCTTGTCACGATGGTAATTTTCATTATGTTACATAAAAAAACACTTCTTTTTGCGGCATTGTCTACGGTGCTGACTGCGGCTCCAGTATTGAGTGCAAATGCGGCAGTGGTTGCGTCAATTAAACCACTAGGCTTTATCGCTTCAGCCATTGCTGATGGGGTCACTGATACCGAAGTTTTACTGCCAGATGGTGCATCTGAGCATGACTATGCACTCAAACCATCAGACGTAAAACGCTTACAGGGCGCAGACTTAGTCGTCTGGGTAGGCCCTGATATGGAAGCCTTTATGCAGAAGTCGGTACGTCAGTTACCGGAGCAAAGACAGCTCGAATTATCCGCGCTTGCTCCAGTAAAACCGTTACTGATGAAGGGCAGTGACGATGATGATCATGACCATGATCATGCCCATCAACAGGGTGATAAAAGTGACGAAGATCATCATCATGGCGACTATAATTTACACATCTGGCTTTCACCTGAAGTAGCGCAGCTGTCAGCAGTTGCAATCCACGACAAATTAGTGGAACTTATGCCAGAACATAGAGACAAACTAGATGCTAATCTGCGTGATTTTACGTCTGGTCTCGCTAAGACCGACAAGCAGGTTAGTTCCGTGCTCGCGCCGGTAAAAGGAAAAGGATACTTCGTTTTTCATGATGCTTATGGCTACTTTGAAAAACATTATGGCCTGACACCGCTGGGTCATTTTACCGTGAATCCTGAAATCCAACCGGGCGCGCAGCGTTTACATAAAATCAGAACAGAGTTGGTTGAGCGGAAAGCGACGTGCGTTTTCGCTGAACCACAATTCAGGCCAGCGGTAATCCATGCCGTTGCTCAGGGAACGCAAGCTCGCACAGGCAGCTTGGACCCATTGGGCATCGGGGTTGTGTTGGGTAAAGACAGCTATATGCAGTTTTTGACCCAGTTATCTGACCAGTATGCGAGCTGTCTGAAAGGAGAATAATGAGGAATTCACTACGTGCAACAGATAGCCCGCTCTGTCGCCAAGGCATTTGATAATTTGTCACGACCCCACCGCGTTATGCTGGGGTCGTTAACAGTTCTTACTCTCGCGGTCGCAGTATGGCGCCCAAGTGTCTATCATCCGGTAGGTACTTCAGTCAGTAAGGTTATCGAGCTAGACAAAACCGAGTCCCGTACATTATTACCTGAAGCCAGTGAACCACTGGAACAAGCGCCGAATGCTGACGACGATATCATCCCACAAGATGAACTCGACGAAAAAACAGCTAACGAAGCGGGTGTTCATGAATATGTGGTTTCATCGGGCGATACCCTCAGTAGTATTCTTAACCAGTATGGTATCGACATGGGCGATATTAGCCAAGTCGCTGCAATTGATAAAGAGCTGCGTAATCTTAAAATCGGTCAGCAGCTTTCCTGGACGCTGACTGACGATGGCGATCTTCAGCGTTTAACCTGGGAAGTATCCCGCCGCGAAACACGAACCTATGACCGTACCGGTAACAGTTTCAAACTGAGTACCGCTATCCAGCAGGGCGAGTGGGTTAACCGTGTATTGGCCGGGACTGTCGGGGGGAGTTTTATCGCCAGTGCTCGACAAGCTGGGCTGACCAATACAGAAATTAACTCTGTTATCAAAGCCATGCAGTGGCAGATGGATTTCCGTAAACTGAAGAAAGGCGATGCCTTCTCTGTTTTACTGTCACGTGAAATGCTGGACGGTAAACGTGAGCAAAGTGAGCTTATTGGCGTCCGCTTGCGTAGTGATGGTAAAGATTATTACGCTATCCGTGCTGAAGACGGCAAGTTCTATGACAAAAACGGTGCCGGTCTGGCGAAAGGCTTTATGCGTTTTCCAACCACCAAGCAATTCCGCGTCTCTTCTGGTTTCAACCCGCGTCGGCTTAACCCTGTGACGGGTCGTGTTGCACCGCACAAGGGCGTTGACTTTGCTATGCCACAAGGTACGCCGGTGATGGCTGTCGGTGATGGTGAAGTGGTGATGGCAAAACATAGCGGCGCCGCAGGTTACCTGGTTGCTATTCGCCATGGACGCTCTTATACCACGCGTTATATGCACCTGAAGAAACTGCTGGTTAAGCCTGGTCAGAAAGTGAAACGTGGCGATCACATTGCACTCTCAGGCAACACAGGCCGCTCAACAGGTCCTCATTTGCATTATGAGGTATGGGTTAACCAGCAGGCGGTTAATCCGCTGACGGCGAAGCTACCGCGCTCTGAAGGGCTGACAGGGAACGATCGTCGTGATTACCTGGCGCAAGTCCGTGATGTGACACCTAAGCTAACGCTGAACTAACATCCTCTCATTTAAAAAGCCGGTACTCGTTACCGGCTTTTTATTTTGTACGACGGCCTCGACGTCGCTATGATAATAGTATTGTTTTTTCGTCAACTGACTGACGACCGACGAGTATTGGTATGGAAAAAAATAAAAAAAATCACAGTGAGTTTATTCCTGAATTTAAAAAATCTTTTTTTCACCCGCGTTACTGGGGTGCCTGGCTAGGCGTCGGGGCTATTGCTGGCCTGGCACTGTTACCGCCAGGTTTTCGCGATCCCTTACTGGCTAAGGTTGGGCGTCTGACGGGGCGGCTGGCACGCAGTGCGCGACGTCGTGCACAAATTAATTTGCTCTACTGTTTTCCTGAACGGTCGGAAGCCGAGCGTGAGCTGATTATCGATAAGATGTTTATGACCGCACCACAGGCGATGGTGCTGATGGCTGAACTGGGCTTACGTGACCCGAAAAAAGTCATGCAACGTGTCGACTGGCATGGCAAAGAGCTTATCGATGATTTACAGGCGCGTGGTGAGAACGTGATTTTCCTCGTGCCTCATGGCTGGGGAGTCGATATTCCGGCGATGCTTTTGGCCTCCCAGGGTCAGAAAATGGCAGCCATGTTCCATAACCAGGGCAACCAGCTGTTTGATTATGTCTGGAATACCGTACGTCGCCGCTTTGGCGGACGTATGCATGCCCGTAACGACGGTATTAAGCCTTTTATTAGCTCTGTGCGTCAGGGTTACTGGGGCTATTATTTACCGGATCAGGATCATGGTGCTGAGCACAGTGAGTTCGTCGATTTCTTCGCCACCTATAAAGCGACACTACCAGCGATTGGGCGACTGATGAAAGTTTGCCGGGCACGCGTAGTACCGCTATTCCCAGTCTATAATGGAACCACACATCGCCTGGATATCTATATTCGTCCGCCGATGGATGACCTGATTGATGCTGATGACGTGACCATTGCTCGTCGGATGAATGAGGAAGTCGAGCTACTGGTTGGACCGCACCCGGAACAATACACCTGGATCCTGAAGCTCCTGAAAACACGTAAGGAGGGTGAGATCGAACCTTACTCTCGGGATGAGCTTTACCCTAAAAAGAAATGATGGCCGAGTAACATCTATCAAGTAAGCAAACGGAAGCCCATTTTCAGCGCTTAAGAAAAAACAAAGGGGGAAAACAGGATTGTTTTCCCCCTTTGGCGTTCAGATAATGGGTCAGACAGGTTTATTCAACACGCAGAATACGGGTGGTGTTCGCCGTTCCGATAGCGCCCATCACATCGCCCTGAGTGACGATAACTAAATCGCCAGACAGCAGATAACCCTTATCACGCAGCAGTACCACTGCATCATTCGCCGCCGCTACGCCGTCAGTGTTCATTTCACAACGAACAGGGGTGACGCCACGATAAAGTGAAATCAGATTCAGGGTGCTTTCATGACGAGAAAGACCAAAAATAGGCAAGCCAGAGCTGATACGAGAAGTCATTAACGCTGTACGACCCGATTCAGTCATCGTGATAATCGCGGTAATACCTTTGAGGTGGTTTGCGGCATACATCGCGGACATCGCGATAGCTTCTTCCACATTATCAAACTCAACTTCCAGGCGGTGTTTGGAAACATTGATACTAGGGATTTTTTCTGCACCCATACAAACACGTGCCATAGCAGCAACCGTTTCAGCAGGATACTGACCCGCCGCCGTTTCTGCAGAGAGCATCACTGCATCGGTGCCATCCAGTACGGCGTTAGCGACGTCCATGACTTCCGCACGTGTTGGCATCGGGTTAGTAATCATCGACTCCATCATCTGCGTGGCGGTGATGACGGCACGATTCAGCTTACGGGCGCGACGAATCAACGTTTTCTGGATACCCACCAGCTCAGGATCGCCGATCTCAACCCCTAAATCACCACGGGCGACCATCACGACGTCAGAGGCGAGGATGATATCATCCATGGCCGCTTCGCTGGCAACGGCCTCAGCACGCTCAACTTTGGAGACGATTTTCGCATTACAGCCTGCTTCGCGAGCCAGTCTGCGAGCATAGTTCAAATCTTCGCCGCAGCGCGGGAAGGAAACCGCAAGATAGTCGACACCGATTTTTGCCGCCACCAGGATATCGGCTTTATCTTTTTCCGTCAGTGCTTCGGCAGACAGACCACCGCCTAACTTGTTGATGCCTTTATTATTCGACAAAGGACCCGCAACAGTCACTTCGGTAAAGACTTTTAGATTATCAACTTTCAGGACTTTCAGCTGGACGCGACCATCATCGAGCAGCAGAATATCGCCAGGCACAACGTCAGCGGGCAGACCTTTATAGTCAATACCGACCTGTTCTTTATCGCCTTCACCTTTACCTAAATCAGCATCCAGTAAAAATTTGTCGCCGATATTCAGGAATACTTTACCTTCTTTAAAGGTAGACACGCGGATTTTAGGACCCTGCAGATCTCCCAGAATAGCAACATGACGTCCGAGTTTTGCTGCTATTTCGCGCACTTTATTGGCACGTAACTGGTGATCTTCAGCAGAACCGTGAGAGAAGTTCATTCGAACCACGTTGGCGCCCGCAGCAATAACCTTCTCAAGGTTATTATCGCGATCGGTTGCCGGGCCTAAAGTGGTAACGATTTTGGTTCTACGTAGCCGTCTGGACATGTATTACTCCGTTGACTTAAACAACTGTGATGTTGTGTGAACAATGACGCAATTAATAAGCGTGATAATAACTTAACGAATAAGCTAACCGAATGCGTTACTGAGTAACAGTCTCAGGGGAAAAAAATTCCCCTGACTGATTTTTTCAGTAAAGCGTTATTTATCAAAACGAGACTCTTTTAGCGCCTCTTTAACACGTTTTAAATTTGTTCTGAACTTTGCCCCGCGGCGTAAGATAAAACCTGTTGCCAGGACATCAATCACCGTTAACTGGGCAAGACGAGAAACCATGGGCATATAAATATCGGTATCTTCTGGCATATCCAGAAGCAGGGCCAGTGTCGCCTCACGGGACAACGGGCTGTCCTCAGAGGTAATGGCCAGCACTACAGCACCATTTTCCCGCGCCATCTGGGCTAACTGCACTAAATTTTTGGTGCGGCCAGTATGGGAAATAAGCACCACGACATCTTGCTCATTACAGTTCATGCAGCTCATCCGCTGGACAACAATATCATCGGAATAAATGACTGGAATGTTAAAGCGGAAAAATTTATTCATCGCATCGTGAGCGACAGCTGCGGATGAACCGAGGCCAAAAAAAGCAATCGTTCTGGCTTGTGTCAGAAGATCTACCGCCCGATTGACGACACTGATATCCAGACCCTGGCGAACACGAGCCAGACCGGCCATGGATGACTCGAATATTTTATCGGTGTAGGACTCAACGCTGTCAGACTCCTCGACATGACGGTTCACGTAGGGCGTACCCTGAGCCAGGCTTTGTGCCAGTTGTAATTTAAAATCGGGGAAACCTTTTGTTTCCAGATGGCGACAAAATCGATTGACGGTAGGCTCACTGACATCGGCGCGACGAGCAAGGATAGCGATACTGGAGTGCATCGTTTCTTGTGGCTCGGCCAGAATAACTTCGGCAACTTTACGCTCTGACTTACTCAGTAACGTCAGCTGGGACTGAATTTTATCCAGTATATTCATAACGTCAGGTGCTCATCGGTTTGAGTGATTTCAGAAAAAGGAGAAACCGTAGTCTTTTTCAACCAGAATACAGATTAGCGAAAAAATGAAGATATCTATATTTGGATGAGGTTTCCTGGTTAATTTTCATTTCCTGTAATAGCGGTCATACTTTCGGTGCTCTCAGTATGGCCGGGAGTCAGTTTGCTGAATCACTGTCCTTTTCTCTGTTCATCGACTGCCTTCTCTTTGCGCCTACCAGCATGGGTACAGAGAGCCTATGATAAACCCCTAACGTTAATAATGACAAAAATCGTTCAGAAATTATCGTTAATAAGGCGTAATGGTGCCCTGTTTGAAGAAAAATGCAGAATAAAATGCGCAAATCAGGCTTAAAGGTTTACGACAAATTAGCAAAAGAAGTACATTGCATGTAATTAAATTACATTACATGAGAGCTCTGGTTAATCCTTCCCAAAGTATGGGAGTTTAATAAATAACCGGAATATCTGACACGAGGAGATAGACATGGCGGTAACGCAAACAGCCCAGGCGTGTGATCTGGTCATTTTCGGCGCAAAAGGCGACCTGGCACGTCGTAAACTGCTGCCATCGCTTTATCAGTTAGAGAAAGCGGGCCAAGTTCACCCTGATACCCGTATCTTAGGGGTGGGTCGTGCAGACTGGGATAAGGCGGCATATACCGCAGTAGTACGTGAAGCTCTCGAAACCTTTATGAAAGAGCCGATTGACGAAACGCTGTGGAAAACGCTCAGTGGACGTCTGGATTTCTGTAACCTGGACGTTGAAGATACGGCAAGCTTTACCAAACTGGGTAAAATGCTCGATCAGAAAAACCGCGTGACCATTAACTACTTTGCGATGCCACCTAGTACTTTCGGTGCCATTTGTCAGGGTCTGGGTAAAGCTAAACTGAATGCCAAACCGACCCGTGTGGTGATGGAAAAACCACTGGGCACGTCTCTGGAAACCTCCCAGGAAATTAATGACCAGGTAGGTGAGTTCTTTGAAGAGTGCCAGGTTTACCGTATTGACCATTATCTGGGTAAAGAGACAGTACTGAATCTGCTGGCGCTGCGTTTTGCTAACGCCCTGTTTGTTAATAACTGGGATAACCGCACTATCGATCATGTGGAAATTACCGTAGCAGAGGAAGTGGGTATCGAAGGGCGCTGGGGCTATTTTGATAAAGCCGGCCAGATGCGCGATATGATCCAAAACCACCTGCTGCAAGTCCTGTGTATGATTGCGATGGCTCCTCCTTCCAATCTTAGCGCTGACAGTATCCGCGACGAAAAAGTGAAAGTACTGCAGTCTCTGCGTCGTATCGATCGCACCAACGTGCGTGAGAAAACGGTGCGTGGTCAGTACACTGCCGGTTTTGCTCAGGGTAAAAAAGTGCCTGGCTATCTGGAAGAAGAAGGGGCAAACAAACGTAGTGCGACTGAAACCTTTGTCTCTATTCGTGTCGATATTGATAACTGGCGCTGGTCTGGCGTACCTTTCTACCTGCGTACCGGGAAACGTCTGCCGACTAAATGTTCTGAAGTAGTGGTCTATTTCAAAACACCATCTCTGAACCTGTTTAAAGATACCTGGCCAGAACTGCCGAAAAACAAACTGACTATCCGTCTGCAGCCGGACGAAGGGGTTGATATCCAGGTACTTAACAAAGTGCCGGGCCTTGAGCATAAGCATAATCTCCAGACCACTAAACTGGACTTAAGCTACTCAGAAACCTTTAACGAATCCCACCTTGCTGATGCCTATGAACGTCTGTTACTGGAAACCATGCGCGGTATTCAGGCGCTGTTTGTGCGCCGTGATGAAGTAGAAGAAGCCTGGAAATGGGTCGACTCAATCACTGAAGCCTGGGAAACTGACAGCGACGGGATTAAACCGTATCAGGCTGGAACCTGGGGACCGGTTGCCTCTGTGGCGATGATCACCCGCGATGGTCACTCGTGGAATGAATTTGAGTAACCGCTAAACATGACCCGGTAGCACTGATGTTGCCGGGTCATATTGGTTTGGCTTTGTGACGCCCGATCCGTCCTTGTTAATTTATTCAGACGTCTTTGTTATTTTTCAGATAATGCGCTCAGTATTCGGCCGTCTGCTTTCCCATTTCGGGATAAAAAAACCCTCTGTCAGTAAGAATTCCATAAACTTATGGATGAACTTCAGGTATATTGAACCGGCATTTCAATTTTTATTTTTGTCGTTAATGCTTTTGAATATTAGCGATAATTTGCTCACCGGAATAGTCATTTGTCTGTGAGCCTGAGTGACGACAGTTCTCTGTACTGACAGACATCAGCAAGACAATACCTGCGATGACGGTTGCACAGAAGAGAACATCTGGGGTCTTCACTGGGTGTGGCGATAGATAATATCAGCCCCTGCTGACTATACCGGTTCACTGATTATAACGTGGGTAAAAGAGGTATTCAGATGAAAAACTGGCAAGCCACTGCAGAACAGATCCTGACAACAGGACCCGTTGTCCCGGTCATCGTAGTGAATAAACTGGAACACGCTGTTCCGATGGCAAAAGCGCTGGTAGCAGGTGGCGTTCGTGTGCTGGAAGTGACCCTACGCACCCCTTGTGCACTGGATGCTATTCGCGCCATCGCGAAAGAGGTTCCGGAAGCTATCGTGGGTGCAGGTACAGTGATTAATCCACAACAGTTAGCAGAAGTGACCGCTGCTGGTGCACAGTTTGCGATAAGTCCTGGCCTCACTGAGCCATTACTGAAGGCGGCCACAGAAGGGACTATTCCGTTGATCCCGGGCATTAGTACCGTATCAGAATTGATGCTGGGTATGGACTATGGTCTGAAAGAGTTTAAATTCTTCCCGGCGGAAGCCAATGGCGGCACGAAAGCACTGCAAGCTATCGCAGGTCCTTTCTCGCAGGTTCGTTTCTGTCCAACTGGGGGTATCTCTCTGGCCAACTACCGTGATTACCTGGCGCTGAAAAGCGTGCTGTGTATCGGTGGTTCCTGGCTGGTGCCACAAGATGCGCTGGAAGCCGGTGATTACGACCGTATTACCCAGTTAGCACGCGAAGCCGTAGAAGGCGCAACCGCGTAATAGCAAGAGCCTCATTATCTTAATCATCAAATGAGGCCTTGATTGACAGGTGCCAGAGGGTCATATCGCAGGCACCTGTATTTACCGTATTTATTCAGCTTTAACCTGAATATCTGCCGCAGCATTTACCGCTTTTTTTACCGCCTCATCGACATTCGCGGCTGTTGCCAGAACCACGCCCATCCGACGTTTACCGCTAATCTCAGGTTTTCCGAACAAACGCAGCTGCAATCCGCTGCCGGTGGCGGCAGCCAGGTTGTAATACTTCACATTGTGACTCGCTAACTCCGGAAGTATCACGGCCGAAGCAGAAGGTCCATACTGACGAATATCGCCAACAGGCAGTCCGAGGAAAGCGCGAACATGCAGGGCAAACTCAGACAAGTCCTGCGAGATAAGCGTCACCATTCCGGTATCGTGCGGGCGAGGAGAGACCTCACTGAAAATAACTTCATCGCCACAAACAAACAGCTCTACACCAAATAAACCATAGCCTCCTAAGGCGGTGACTGCCTGTTCAGCAATAGCTTTGGCTTTATTCAGCGCCGTATCACTCATCTGCTGTGGCTGCCATGACTCACGATAATCACCGTCTTCCTGGCGATGGCCGATAGGTGCGCAGAAATGGACACCATCCACTGCACTGATGGTCAGCAGGGTTATCTCAAAATCAAAATTCACGACACCTTCAACAATCACGCGTCCCTGACCTGCGCGCCCGCCGTGCTGGGCATAAGCCCATGCTTGCGAAAGCTGTTCTGGGGTGCGGATCATACTTTGCCCTTTGCCTGATGAACTCATCACTGGCTTAACAATACAGGGGTAGCCTATCTCACTGACTGCCTGACGGAAGGTTTCTTCGGAATCAGCGAACTGATAGCTGGAAGTCGGAAGGCCCAGCTCTTCAGCTGCCAGACGACGGATACCTTCGCGGTTCATGGTCAGTTTGGCGGCGCGAGCACAAGGTACTACGTGCTGACCCTGAGCTTCCAGTTCCAGCAGAGCATCAGTCGCAATCGCTTCAATTTCAGGAACAATAAAGTGAGGTTTTTCGAGCGCCACCAGAGCCTTGAGTGCAGTACCATCCAGCATATTAATCACATGGCTACGATGGGCGACATGCATAGCAGGAGCATCCGGGTAACGGTCGACAGCAATAACCTCAACCCCCAGACGCTGGCATTCGATAGCAACTTCTTTGCCCAGTTCACCTGAACCAAGCAGCATTACGCGTGTCGCCGCTGGACGCAGGGCGGTTCCTAAATTTGACATAGCGATAGGCCTTAATTGATAAAAAGACCGCCGCAGTATAAACGAAAACGTTTGCGTTGAAATAAAATAGCCTTGCCAGAAACCTGTTTTTTTAATATACTGTATAAATACACAGTCTAATGGGAGCCGAAAATGGCCGTTGAGATTAAATATATTGTTGTAAGAGAGGGGCAAGAAAAAATGGCCTTTACCAGTAAGAAAGATGCCGATGCTTACGACAAAATGCTGGACCTGGCTGACGCATTAACTGACTGGCTACAGACCAGTGGCGCAGGGATTGAAGATGAACAACGCGAACAGCTGGGTATGTGGATGGCAGAAAACAAAGACAGCCTCGCCGCTATTCTGAAAAATGGCAAACTGCCCCAGCAATCAGATAACGAAGTCGCTGAAGTAGAAAGCATCAGTGAGCATGCCAGCCGTAAAAAACGTGATGTCGCTTAACGTCTTATCGATTTTGTACCAACCAGTGGGTCAGGGATCTGACCTCACTGGTTTGCCTGTCACGACTGGGCTATCTGCGTCAGATGATGATTCAGTGTCAGACGTAGCTCAGGTGTTAATGTTTTAATATTATTGAGCATCCAGCGTAAATAGCCCGGATCCTGACGTGCAATATCAGAAATCGATTTACCCCGGTATTTGCCAAATGTCAGCGTTGTCACCAGTGCTGGCCTGCCGGTAATATCGACCATCTCCTCAGCTGACCAGCCTGAATCGTCCATAATACGCAGCAATAACGCCGCGGTAATATAGCAGTCGAATAACGCCCGGTGATGGTGTAATTCTGGTGGTGTATTAACGTGCAGCTTCAGCGATTTATACAGCCCCATATTGCTGTATTTCATGCCCGGCCACAGGCGGCGAGCCAGTTTCACTGTGCAGATCCAGTCTCCGCTTATCTCCGGTAACATCCGTCTGTCGAAACTGGCGTTATGTGCGACATAATAGGCACTTCCCTGGTAGCGTGGAACCACGTCTTCTATCCAGGGCTTATCTGCCACCATTCGTTCGGTAATATTGTGGATAGCCATCGCCTGATGGCTGATAGGGCGGTCAGGACGCACCAAATCACTCATTGGATTGACGATTTTTCCGTCAACAATATCCACAGAGGCGACTTCGACAACTCCGCCTTGTAACCCACAAGTTTCTGTATCAATAACACGTAGCATGGTTGGTTCCCGTTTACTATTTATGGCCTGCAATCCTTGTCAGGCATTTATACCCGTCATACTTCAAGTTGCGCAGGGTTGCCGGCGTTCATACGGCGAATCACAGAGTTTATCTATGCTCATCGACGGCCTGGAGCTTTGCGCCGACAGGCAACTCGAATGATTTTGGGTATAGCATTCTTGTTACTGGAAAAAACCAGCATCAAACATTAAGGATAATTATTTTAATTTTGGCTCATAAGGGAGTCTTGACAAGTTCACCGAGTTAGCGCGATGAATCGCGAGGCGCTCTCTAAACCAGTCACGTAACTGCTGTGGCTGCTCACGCTCAACCACTTCAGCAATGACCGGCATATTATAGCGCTCTTTAAATGCGACACCTGCTGCGGCCAGGTCAACGTTTATTTTATCCATCTCTTCAGATGGGAGTTCCGCGAGATTGTAGGTCATTATTTTCTCCGACAAAGACTGGGCAAAAGTTACTGCTTTATTCCAGAGATAACAAGTTTTGTCAGTCAAATAAACGTAATCTGCCAGAGACTAAAGCAAGAGAAAACCGTCGGAGAGTCAGCAATCTAAACATTAAGGATTGAATGTAACATTCAGATAACATTAACAATCATCAGTACCAAAAGTGCTTTCAGGCTCGACTTGCTATCCGCGTAAAGCTATTCTCACCGCTTCACCTGATAATAAAAAGGAGTCGTTACTATGGCTATCCTCACTAAACGTATTGTTTCGATTGCATTATTTCTGACTGCTCTGGGCACATCCTCGCAAGTCCTCGCCCATGCGCATCTAAAAAACCATTATCCTGCCTCTGATGCAGTGGTGGCATCTGCCCCACAGGTCATTACCCTGGATTTTTCTGAAGGTATTGAGCCTGGGTTCAGTGGCATCAAAATCACCGGACCTGAAAATAAAGTCGTGAAAACCGCCAAAGCACAACGTAGTGCTCAGGACGAAAAGCAACTGATTATTCCGGTTGAGGAAGCATTAATTCCCGGTGCTTACCAGGTGGAGTGGCATGTGGTATCGGTTGATGGTCATAAAACCAAGGGCAACTATCAGTTCACTGTGAAATAATGATGGCGCTTTCGGCGTGTTATATTGCGCTACGGTTTATCCATTTTACCTCGCTGATGCTGTTGTTTGGCTGCACGACGTATAGCCTGTTCTTAGCACCAGGACGTTTGCAGGAGGTGTTAGTCCAGCGCCTTCAGGTGGTTTGGCGCCCAGCCATCAAAGTCTCGCTGATCAGTGCCTGCCTGTTACTTTGTCTACAGGCCGGACTTATGGGCGATGGCTGGCCGGATGTGATTAATCCTTCAGTCTGGCTAGCTGTCCTGGGAACGGCATTTGGTGGCATCTGGACATGGCTGCTGATCCTGGCTCTGGCAAGTGCCATTGTCTTGGGTCTACGTCCGCGGGATATGCAAGAATATCTGCTATTACTGACGTGTTTGCAGCTCATTTTGCTGGCTTGTGTCGGGCATACCACTCTGCATACTGGTGGAACAGGTGCTTTTCATCGCATTAACCATGCCATCCATTTGCTGAGTGCCTCATTTTGGGTGGGTGGATTACTGCCATTACTGGTTTGTATGTTTCTGGCACGTACTGCGACCTGGAGTGAGAGTGCTATTGAGTCCATGATGCGATTTTCCCGCTATGGGCATCTGGCTGTTGCTGCTGTTATCGTCAGTGGCATCATTAATAGTTTACTGATTTTAGGCTGGAATATTTCCTTAGAGAGCAGCTATGTTCGTTTATTGTTGCTGAAAATTGTACTGGTTGGCGTGATGGTTGTTCTGGCGCTGATTAATCGTTACTGGCTGGTACCGAAGTTTAACCATTCAGCCCTGGCAAAGCAGCAGTTCATCCGGCTGACCGGGTTAGAGGTAATATTATCAGCAGTGGTATTATTACTGGTTAGCCTGTTTGCAACCCAGGAACCATTCTGATTGTAACTTAGGGTAGATGAGAGACTGATGAAAAAACTTATTTTAACTTTGGCCCTGCTTGCCAGCACGAGTGTAGCGCTGGCGGCACCGAATATTACGACGGTGAGTCGATTCGAAATAGGGAAGGATAAATGGGCCTTTAATCGCGAGGAGGTTATGTTAACCTGCCGCGGTGGAAATGCTTTATTTGTGATTAATCCGGGGACGTTAATGCAGTACCCGCTTAATGAAGTGGCTGAAGAACAGGTACTGAGTGGTATGACTAAAGGGCAGCCTATATCGGTTATTCTCATTAATTCACCCGATAAACCAGGGGAAAAAATGAGTCTGGAACCTTTTGTTGAGCGAGCTCAGACCCTGTGTCAGTGATTTTTAGTTAATAAATCATGTCTGGAAACAGTAATAAGACCATGACTCTGTTACTGTTTTCATTATTAATGAAATAGTGGAAATGGTTTTTTTTACGTTATTTCCTTCGCAAACTGGCAAAATAACATTATTCATCTATGCTTTTAGAAGAGAGTTGATATAGATGCATATAGATATTACTTCAAGTCATTGGAGTTATATCGGGTACAGCCTAGTTTTAGCGCACGGCTCGTAGACGAGCCATTTCCCTGGACCGAACACAGGATTCGTGTTTGGTCTTTTTTTATTGTTTTGGTTTATTTGTGTTTTTTGATGTTGCTCACGAACTTACCCGAAAAATACCCGAAATTATCATACTCAGTCTAAGTCATTGCATATTTCACACCACGCGATCCGAGATGTTATTGTTAAATCCTTCAGGTCTAATCATCGCTGAATAAAATCCCCATCTCTTTCTTTTTATATAGCCGACCAGCCAGGCTTGTTATTTTATGCAAAGAGGGTGGGTTGTTGCTGATTTAATTCCAGTATGTCAGTCATTCCCCGACGCGACAGTTCACAGAAAAAAACGCAAACCGAAAAGGTAGAGGAATGGAGAGGATGTTAACGAGACCGGTTAGTGAGGAGCGGATATAATTGCTTACTAAAAAATCCCCAGAACGTAAGAGACATCCGATTGAAGAAGTTGTGATACCCGCTAAATTTAAATGGTTACCTTATTTCCAGAACTGTTTAAGTAGGTGGAATTATGACTATCTTTGACACTGAAAATGCACCAGGATTTCGCGTAATGCAAGATGGGGAGGTTATCTCATTGTCTAACAGGAGCGGATATATCGAGATTGATAAAGAGCAGCTACTGGCGCTACTGGCAGTGACCCGCAAATGGGCTGAGAAAGGTGAGCCAATAGAATGACCCTATACATAACGGAATTAATCACAGGCCTGTCCGCAACGACAGGCCTTTTTTATTGGTAGGACAAAATGGCGCAGAGGAATTTGTGTGGCCGCTGAAAGCAGAAAACAGTCTTAGATGCAGGGGCAGGATAATTATCAGGAACAAATGCCGGGCTGACTTTTACCTTCAGAGAGGGGGGGGGTGTTCCCGAAGAAACTCAGTCTCAAAAAAATCAAAAAGATAAGTAAACGCGGCTATTTTTACAGTAAACGGGTGAATGACTAACACCCGTTTTTATTCTGTATTAGAAAAGAAATTTATTTAAAATAAAATCAGCAATTATACTGGCAGATTTTATTTTTCTGGCAGAGATAAGGTTGCCAGCTATCGGCCATGATGCGGGAAAAACCCTTGAATTATCCAGCCAAGTAAACGAAAAGCGCAGTAGATAAAAATAGACAGCAAAGCAGCTAGAGTAAAGTACCACAGCGAAATACTGCCCTGTGGGCTGGCATTAATTTCGCTCATGAGTAGTAATGAAAAACACAGAAAGCATAGGATCCCGACTACAAGTCCGATTCTGTGACAGCTTCGACGAATGCCTTCTTGCATAATCATACTCCTGTAATAGAAAGTTTCCTGTCCGTCCTGTTTGAGTATAACAAACTCTGAAAAACAGCCGAGAATAAAAGAACCGTCTCTGTCGCGCCAAAAATGCCATCCTGTACTGAAAAGCTCGCTTCAAAACAGAGCCAGTATTACACTCAGCTTCCTTCTTTATACATTGCCCTGCGGGGACTGTATATGACACTTTAACGCTGTATTTTATTATGACAAAACACGCTCACATTACTACCCGGCATGCCCAGGAGAATAGTCTCCGCAGTGTGCTACGTTCGCCGCGTTTGATACAGCGCGAAGTGCTGGCTGGGGTCATTACTGCCCTGGCATTGATCCCTGAGGTTATCTCTTTTTCTGTGATTGCGGGTGTTGACCCTAAAGTTAGCCTGATAGCCTCGATTGTGCTCTGTTTTACCCTGTCAATCCTCGGGGGCCGCCCGGCTATGGTGACGGCGGCTGCCGGATCGGTGGCTCTGGTGATTGCTCCCCTGGTACAGCTGCATGGCGTCGGCTATATCTTACCTGCTGTGGTGCTGGCCGGGGTGATTCAGATATTGTTTGGTATTACGGGGCTGGCGCGAATGATGCGTTACATCCCGCTGTCGGTGATGAACGGTTTTGTCAATGCGCTGGCTATCCTGATCTTCTTTGCCCAGATGCCTCATGTCTGGGGAAAAGGGCCGCTGATTTGGGGACTACTGGCGGTCACGCTGGCGATAGTTTTACTGTTACCGCGCGTACTGAAGTCTATCCCTGCTCCGTTAGTGGCTGTCGTAGTGATAACTACAGCAGCCCTGGTGATGGGGTGGTCTGTTCCGATGGTGAAAGATATTGGTGGAATGCAGCCGGGTCTGCCCGGGTTCACTGAATTGATGGTACCGCTCAATTTAACTACGCTGAGTATTATCTGGCCTTGCGCCCTGAGCATTGCTTTCGTAGGTTTAATGGAGTCGCTACTGACCGCCAAACTGGTTGATGCCATGACCGATACACCGTCCAGTAAACGACGCGAATGCTGGGGCTTAGGCGTGGGAAATATCTTTGCCGGATTTTACGGTGGCATTGCTGGTTGCGCGATGATAGGCCAGACGATGGTGAACGTCGAGCTGGGCAAAGGGCGTACCCGTTTATCTACACTCTCTGCCGCAATTGTCTTGCTGCTACTGGTTACCGCATTAAGTGAAGTGATGGCCAAAATCCCGATGGTGGTACTGGCCGGAATAATGATGATTGTCGCGGTAAAAACACTCAACTGGCACAATATTGCACCTTCGATGTTACGCCGCATGCCAGTATCAGAAACGCTGGTCATGCTGGTCACGGTCGCGATTACCGTTTATACCGATAACCTGGCTCTCGGCGTGCTCGGTGGCGTGATTTTTGCCATGATCCTGTTTGCCCGACGCATTGCCCATGTTGTGAAAGCAGAGCGACAGCTGTCACCCGAGGGGGATACGGTAACCTATGAGATTCGCGGCCCGCTGTTTTTTGCCAGCAGCAACGATCTGGTGGAGCACTTCCACTATGCCGACGATCCGTCCCGCGTCATTATTGACCTGACCCATGCTCAAATCTGGGATGCTTCGACAGTGGCAATACTGGATACCGTCACTACGCGTTATCAGCGTTACCAGACGGAGGTAGAGATAATCGGTCTTGATACCCGCAGTAGCGATTTCCATCAGCGCTTAACCGGGAAGTTAGAGTAAAGTACGGGCTGTTTATTCGCGCAGCAAGGATAAATAGCCCGATTTTCAGCTGGCTGACAGCCTGTATTTTCGGCAGTCGGCCATGATTTACCCGTATGGCAGTATTAATCGCTGAAAATAAGATTCAGGAAACCAGGGGTTAATATTTTTAGCTGAAATAACAAGTATTAAACCTCAAAGCTGGCGAATTAAACTCCGCGTTTACATTTATATTGCGATCTATACCCAAAATAATTCAAGTTACTTGTAGGCGCCAAGAGAAGGCAGCCGATGAGCATAGATAGACTATGTGATTCGGCTGCCTGAACGCCAGCAACGCCCAGGTTACTTGAAGTATGAAGGGTATATTGCTAAACATTTTAAATCTATTATAGGACCTGCCAGATTTGGGAGGATTAACTGACTTAATAAGTAACAGGATGCCCTATGAGCACTGAATCTGCGCGCAACCGCGCTGCAGTCCCGACATTTTTTCAAACTGTAAAAACCTTCCCCATCACCGTTGTTATGCTGTTATTTTTTACGCTGGTTATCCGTTTTAGCTATTTTATGGCCTGGCCGTTTCTCGGCATTATTATGACCCGTGACTATCAAATGTCGCCGATTGCTATTGGCTTGTCGATGACCGGGAGTGCCTTGCTCGCGGTGGTACTGGGGATCTACGGGGGAAAAATATCGGATAATCTGGGGCGTCGAGGCATTTTATCCCTTGGCTGCGCTTTTTCCTTTATCGGTTATGCCTTACTGGCACTGGCCAGCAGTATGGGCTTGTTTATTGCCGGACTACTGACGGTAGGGGTTTGTTTTGCCTGGGTTGACCCGCCAATGCGTGCCTTGATGAGTGATTTGCTGGGTGATAAACGCCGCCGCGCGCTGGCGCTACAAATTCGTTATTATCTGATTAACCTCGGGGCAGTGACTGGGCCGCTGGTGGGTATTGCCTGGGGGCTGACTTCCCAGAAAGGAACCTTTTTGATCACCGCATTAAGCTATTTGCCCTTTTTGGTCTGGTTGTTACTGTTTGTGCCTAAAGGAAAAATGGCCTCGGTGGGTGGCAGCAATAGTATTGTGGTGCCGCTACGTCAAATGCTGATGATAATCGCCCGGGACAAACTCTTCATTGCTGCTTTGCTCTGCAGTATCTTGTGTTCCATCGTTTTTGTGCATTATGAGGCCGTCGTCCCGCTTTATTTGATGACGCTCGATGCGACAGCGGCTGTTCCGCTGATAACCTTAATTCTGGTGACGAATGCCAGTACGGTACTGGTGGCACAGATATTCTTAGTCCGTCTACTGGCTCAGATGGCGATATCGAAACGTATTTTACTCGGTAGCAGTATTTTTGCGCTGTCACAGTTGGCTTTTCTGGCAATCGGTAATACTGATCCGCTGTTATGGTTTTGTGCCACGGTCATTTTCAGTATTGGTGAGGCTATTTTGATGCCTAACCTCAATATTCTGTTGGATCAGCTGGCTCCGGCTGAGCATCGTGGTGCCTATATGGGGGCTTCTTCGCTCCAGACGCTGGGCATTGCGATCGGTCCGTTAATCGGCGGCGTTTTACTGACGTTAACGGGTTCGGGAGTATTTATTGGCACATTGTTCTTCAGTCTGCTACTGGGAATAATCATTTTCTATTCACGTACCGGCATTCAAAAACGCCTTCAGGAATTGTAATACAAGGAACATATTATGCTGACACAAGCACCGACCCTCGAAACGCCAAGATTGCTGTTACGCCAGTTCACCCTCGATGACTATGATGCGCTGGCGGCTTGCTGGGCGAGCCCTGAAACGGTCAAATATATTGGTGGACAGACACAGGATAGTGAGATGAGCTGGGGACGCTTACTGCGCTATATCGGTCACTGGCAGCTGCTGGGATATGGTTACTGGGCAGTATGTGAAAAGGCGACGGGTCAGGTTATCGGATCGGTGGGCATTCAGAACCAGAAGCGAAATTTGACTCCTCAACTGGAATATCCGGAAGCGGGCTGGACTCTCAGCCCGACTGCCGGGGGTAAAGGTTTTGCGACCGAAGCATTGACGGCCATGCTGGCATGGGCGGATAGCACCCTGGCCGGACCGCTGTGCTGCATTATCGATGAAGATAACCTGCGTTCGATTCGTCTGGCAGAGCGTATGGGTTTCCAGTTCAGGCACTACGTCGAGTACCACAATAAAACAATCCGCATGATGGTGCGACCGCTGGCGGATTAGCGGCGTTGAATCATACGGTATGTTCCTGCCTGTCGCGAGAACTGACTAAAAGTCAGCATACTCCCGGGCAGGTAACCAGAAACCATCATCGACCTCATCCAGAGGGTAGCAAGCACCGCGGCGAATACGCTGCTCATCCATCACGGTCAGGCATTTTTCCTCGGTAGGGAGGATTTCGATGACAAAATCATCACAACCGCCCTGCAAGTAACAAACAAAAATAACCAAGGCAAACATTATCATCTCGCTATTGCTGAGTGGGTAAGCGAAAAAAGCAGCGACTAACCACTATGCCTTCTTTTAGCCTGGTCGCAATAGCCAGGATGACAAGAAAAAAACGATAATTTTTATCCTGACATACTGGCGCTAAATAATTTTCCATCACGAACAAGCTCACGAGGATAACTATTCTTCAGACGTGAACCGACTTTCCGGGCGAGGCCTAACGGCTGTCCCTGAAAGGTGACAATCACTTCGTCGTTTAAAATCGCGCTCTCAGGGTAAATATCCTGGCCACGATACCAGCTTTCGGCCTCCAGAGTGCTCAGAGCAAAGCACAATGGGTCATCACCTTTTGCCAGCGCAATCACTGCCTCATGCTGCCAGCGATAGCCTTTATTGTGTTGTTCCGCTAACTTTAAACCGATACGTGAGAAACGCACCTGATTGAGTAGCGGTTCTATCTCAGCGGGAAATAACCAGATTTCTTTATCGCGCTGCCAGAGTGTGAGTGCGTCAGTAAAGCGTAGTCCAGATTTCGCTGCGGCTTGAGTGACCTGCTCAGCAGCGGCACCTTTCATACGCATAAACGGGAATTTTCCGAGCTTATAACCGGGTTTTTCTAATGGTTCAACCGAGGCGGTTTTACGCAGGCGGGCGACAAAAAAACCTTCACAGTCATAAACTTGCGGGAAAACATGCAAAAACCCTTCGGGGGTGATTGCCTGCTCGGCATCCGGAAACAGGCCGTTAAGCGGCTCTATCTCTACGGCATCCGGATAGCGCGCTTTGAGCCATAGACAGATTTGCTGGTTTTCTGCCGGGTTCAGCGTACAGGTTGAGTACACCAGGGTTCCGCCAGGGCGTAAAGCATGGAATGCACTATCAATCAGGGCTGTTTGTGTCCCGGCAATGTCCTCGGTGCTCTCTTTTGACCAGTTACGCAGTGCGTCAGGGTCTTTACGTACCACACCTTCTCCAGAGCAAGGGGCATCGAGTAATACAGCATCGAACATCTCGGGCGTCGCGGCCCCAAAAACCCGGCCATCAAAATGGGTCAGGGCCACATTACTGATGCCACAGCGACTGATATTTGCGTGCAGAACTTTTACTCGACTGGCGGAGTATTCATTCGCCAGAATCGCACCTTGATTACCCATTCTGGCAGCAATCTGCGTGGTTTTCGAACCCGGAGCCGCAGCCATATCGATGATGCGCTGTGGCATATCGGAACCAGAAAACAGCGCGGTGACCGGAAGCATAGAACTGGCTTCCTGAATATAGAATAAACCACTCAGATGTTCAGCGGTGCTCCCGAGAGGTAACAGCTCGTCGTCACGTTCAATCCAGAAACCTTCTTCGCACCAGGGCACGGGCGTCAGGCGCCAGCCGTAAGGTTCAACCAGCTGAAGAAAGTCACCGACAGAAATTTTTAGCGTGTTAACGCGTAAACTACGACGTAGTGGGCGCTGGCAGGCAGCGATAAAGCTATCAAGAGAAAGAGATGCAGGCATAGCCTGACTTATCATATCGAGAAAAGGTTGTGGCAGGTAGGCAGAGCTGGATTGAGCCATAAAAGCGCCCCATGAAAGAATAAGGGGCGCAGTTTAGCATAAAGCTCTGGTGATTCGCAGTAACCAGGATTTAACGTGGCAGGGCAGTTCCCCACTGACGCCACTCTTTCGGCTCATTCTCTTCCAGCAGGAAGTGCTTTCCGGCTTTCGAACGCGGGGCCAGCGGAATGCCCGGCGGCGTGGCAAAAGCAATGCCGCCGCGAATAAACTGATTAAAGGTTCCGGTTTTAACGACACCGCCGACTAACCCAAAATCAAGGGTGTAGCCAGAAGCCAGCCAGAATACCGAACTGTCACGGACCAGATGCTGATAGCGGGTACTGATACGTAAATTCACCATCACCCGGTCAGACAGTTCACCGAGCCTCATTCCCGCAACCGTGCCGACTTCAATGCCACGGAACAGCACTGGGGTGCCAATATTTAATGCCCCGGCTTCTGGCACTTCCAGCACAATACTCAAGCCATCAGCATAACGAGAGTCACTGATAGAGGCGGTCTGTAGTTCAAAAACACGCTGTGGATTACCCTGGCCTGGTTCGGCATTGATATAGGGTTGAATAATAGTGTCAAGATTTTCCACTCCGGCAGCAGAAATCTGCGGGGTGACGACTGAAAAACGGGTACCCATTTTGGAGAAGGTTGTCACATACTCCGGATATAAAACGGCCTTGGCGACCACTTCTTTACGGGATGGCTCAAGCTCCATTGAATCCAGCTGGCCGATATTGATTCCCAGATAACGAATCGGCATACCGACCGACAGTTTACCGGCATCAAAAGTACGCAGCAGGATCTGACTGCCAACCGCTCTGGCTGCTGTTTCAGAAGTAAACAGAATACGTTTACCGTTTTTGGCGACACCTTCACCAGCACCTTTCAGGTTATCAAAGCTTATCGCACCTTTTAACGCGCGCGACAGCGGAACCGCCTGCACACTTAATCCACTGCCATTTAACTGAACTTTTGCTCCACCTTCAGCCCAGAACACGCTGCCTGAGGTTAATAAATGGCGGTATTCAGGTTTGATATGGACATTGATTTCAAAGTTATCTTCCAGCGGGCGAACACTGATGATACTCCCCACCTCAAATTTGCGATAGAGAACGACGGAACCTGCCTGGATGTCTGGCAGACTGCTGGCAGTGAGGGTCAGTGTGGTGCTGGGCTGAGGCGTCAGGCTGTTTTCACGCGCTTTTTCCAGATTAGCAAACAGCGGATAGGTGGCTTTCATGTCACCTTTGCTGCCCGGAAGAATACGGATACCACCCGAGGCCCACTCACTGGGACTGGCCCCGAGCATTTCCACGCCATCAATGCCGACTTTGACATCAAAACGGCTGTTAACGACAAATTTACTGTCACCCTGAATCAAGGATCTGTATTGCGGATCGATAGCTATCACAAAACTGACGCCTTTATCTGATAGCGTGCGTTCGGTAATTTGTCCTACTTGCACGCCGCGCAGAATGAGGGGTTGTCCGACGTCGATACCATAGCTTTCAGGAGCGGTAAGTGCCAGCGTCAAGACATCAGGCTGTTGGAGTGGGCTTTCAGCACTGGGGAGAACGGTAAAATGATGTTGCGGTTCGCCCTCACCAGGAATTAACTCAAGCGTTGATCCCGTCAATAAACGACTGATACTGGGATTGTTCAAAGAGATTTTAGGCTGTTCTAAGGTAATTCGCGTATCGGTACGCATCAGATTGACGACGCTGGGATCAATTACCAGCTCACCGGTCACGCTACTGTCAGGATTCAGCGTCATTCGCGTCAGGGCGCCCACTTCCAGCCCTTGATACATCAGCTTGGTCGATCCCGCATTCAGACCACTGCCTCCCGGCAGGCTAAGGGTAATATTGACCCCGCGCTGACTATGAGCCAGGTCTTCAAACAGCGTAAAGCTCTCATTGGTGCTCGCTTTTTCAGCGTCATCTGGCGAGTCAAAGGCAATAGCACCATTCACTAATGCCGCCAGACTTTCCAGCTGAACCTGCGCTCCACTGAGACTGACATCGGCTTTAATACCAGAGACATTCCAGAAGCGACTGTTGGCTTTAACCAGATTAGCAAAGCGTCTGTCTATCAGTACGTCAATAACCACGCCTTGCTTGGTATTGTCGATTTCATAATCATAAACACGGCCGACCGGGATCTTGCGGTAATAGACCAATGAACCGCTGTTCAGCGAACCCAGATCCGGTGCCTGAAGGTGTATCAGTAACTCGCCATTATCCAGTCGATATTTAGGCTGGGTATCGAGAGCGGTAAAACGATCCTGAGGGGAACCGCCTCCAGGCATCATGCCGATATAGTTACCGCCAACCAGGGCATCAAGTCCGGATACTCCGGCCAGAGAGGCCTTGGGCGTCACCAGCCAAAACTGAGTCTCTTCCCGCAGAGCCTCTTTCATATCGCTCTTGATACTGACTTTGACCTCAATTTTGCGCAGATCGTCATTCAGGCTGATACTCTTTACCATTCCGACCTCGACACCCTGATAACGGACAGGGGTTCTGCCCGCCACGATGCCATTAGCGGAAGTAAAGTCGATAGTGACGGTATCCCCTTGCTCCTGATAAGCGGTCCACATCAACCAGCCACCAATCAACAGGGCGATAAAGGGGAGCAACCAGAACGGTGAGATCCGACGTTTGGTTTTAATCCGGGCTTCCTTTACAGAAGCGGGTGTTTCCTGAGGCATGTACATCCCAAAGCAGTCGACTATCAAGCCACTCGACAGCAAGTAGAGTTAAAATCACAGCCGCACCGAAATAAAGGGCAGCAGGTCCCATAGTAAAAGCAAGCAGTAAATCACGGTTAATCAAAGTCATCATCAGTGCAATAACAAATAAATCCAGCATCGACCAACGACCAATCCAGGTCACAAAGCGTAACATTTTCATCCGCGTTTTTAACCCTGGCCCACAGTCTAAATGAATACTGAGCAACAGCGTAACCATGACAATTATTTTCGTGAATGGCACCAGAATACTGGCAATAAACACTATCGCCGCGATGGCAACATTACTGTTAGCCAGACTGATAATACCTGAAAAGATAGTATCTTCCTGACGTACACCGTTGACATAAAGTATCGAAATCGGCAGTAGATTCGCGGGGATCAAGAAAATAAAAGAGGCGATCAGCGCCGCCCAGGTTTTTTGCAGACTGTGCCGGCGTCGAAAACGCAAAGGGGTATGACAGCGTGGACAACGACCCTGTTCATCAGCCAGGGTAGTAAAATGGCAGTTCAGGCAAATACGTAAATGCTCTGGATCTGTGTATTTGCGACGGCGAGGATAAAAACGATGCCATAACTGTTCCACATTCAGATGAATAAGGGTCAGCAAACTCAGAATAACCAAGGCCACAAAGGCAATTAACCCGTAGCCCGGATCGATAAAGGCATAATCACTGACTTTAATACAGGCAATGCCTATCCCGACCAGGTAGATATCCAGCATCACCCACTCTTTTAACCGGGTGAGCATCAGCAGCACCGGACGCAAGTTCATCCCTAAAATGTTACCCAGCCACAGATAAATGATAGACACGACCAGAATGGCAGGCGCGCCAATCAGGCAAAACATGACCATTGAGGCGGTAATGGCATCCCCTTCAATAGCCATTTGCCAGATCCCCTGCCACAGGCTGACATCAATACGTGACCCGAGCATAAGAATACTCAGCAGAGGGGTAGTATAGGCCAGCGGCATCAGCAGCAGCATGGCTATCGCCATTGCGCCAAGACGCGTGAGCGACCAGTCTCGTCCATTATGGACTTTGGCATCACAGCATGGGCAATAGGCATTTTGCGAGGCTTTTACGGGCATAAGTAAAAACAATGCATCACATTCAGGACAGCGCTGATAGCGTGCTGAGGGCAGTGTTTGACTTAGTTTATCTATTTTCATCTATTGTCATCATCAGCTCACTGCGATAGTTTTTATACCCGTCATACTTCAAGTTACCTGGGCGTTGCCTGCGTTCAGGCAGCGCGAATTATTTTCGCTACACACCCGTTATACTTTAGATTACGGTAAGTTGTTTTAGTAAAACCTGCGAATCAAAGATTCTATCTATACCTGACGGTAGGGTAAACGCAACGTCTGCAATTTACTGAAATTAGTTAGGGTATAGTATGCTATGCAATTAACAATGACATCAAAATGGCTGGATAATGAGTAAAGAGCAATTTTACGCGGACCTGAATCGCGACTTTAACGCGTTAATGACAGGTGAAACGAGTTTTCTGGCTGTTCTGGCAAATACCAGTGCCTTGTTATTTGAGCGCCTGGATGAGGTTAACTGGGCTGGCTTTTATCTTCTGGAGGGCGATACCTTAGTATTAGGGCCTTTCCAGGGCAAAATAGCCTGTGTGCGTATTCCGGTGGGTAAAGGTGTCTGTGGGACAGCTGTTGCCACCGCTTCTGTACAACGGGTGGCAGATGTCCATGCTTTTTCCGGCCATATTGCCTGTGACGCAGCCAGTAATTCTGAAATTGTCCTGCCGCTGTGTGTGAATGGACAGATTATTGGTGTACTGGATATTGATAGCACAGAGTACTCACGTTTTTCACAAGAAGACGAAATTGGCTTAAAATCCCTCGTATCAAGGCTGTCAGAGCTATTGAACAGCACAGATTTTAAAAAAATCGTCTCGTTATAGCATGATAAACAACGGATCTCGTGGCATTTAACGATAGCGTCATTATAATGTGGCGTGTTCATGCCTGCGCTAATTGGCAATTCCGGTGTAATCAGGAAATTTCATGGAAAATCAACCTAAGTTGAATAGCAGTAAAGAAGTTATCGCTTTTCTGGCAGAGCGTTTCCCGCTTTGCTTTAGTGCCGAAGGCGAAGCACGTCCTTTAAAGATTGGTATCTTTCAGGATTTGGTCTCGCGTGTAGAAGGTGAGTTGAGCCTCAGCAAAACGCAATTGCGCTCAGCATTGCGTCTTTATACTTCAAGCTGGCGCTATCTGCATGGTATCAAGGCTGGCGCAATTCGCGTTGACCTTGATGGTAATCCATGTGGTGAACTCGATGAGCAGCATGTTGAACATGCACGTGTCCAGCTTGAAGAAGCGAAAGCACGAGTTCAGGCTAAACGAGCCGAACAGCAAGCTAAAAAACGTGAAGCTGCTACTGCTGCTGGAGTAACAGAAGAAGCGCCACGTCGTAAACGTAAACCACAGCCTGCGGCCGCACGCCGTCAGGACGGTGCTGAACGTAAAGCGCGGTCAGAAAAACCGGTGAACAAACCGGTGGAAAAACCGGCTGAAAAAGCAGCGCCTCGTGAAGAACGTCGTACTCCGGTAACGGATATCTCAGTACTACAGGTTGGACAGACACTTAAAGTCAAAGCGGGTAACAACGCTATGGACGCAACTGTTCTGGAAATTACCAAAGATGGCGTCCGTGTACAGCTGACTTCTGGTATGGCAATGATCGTACGCGCAGAACACTTACAGTTCTGAAACGGAGGCCTGGTCCAGGCATGAACAAACTCTTTAAGCTTACGGCCGTTGCTTGCCTGCTGTTTTTTGCAGGCAATACCCTGGCATTAACGGATATTACTAAGGCTGATCAAATTCCGCAGTTAACGGAAGAAAATCAGCACTCTACTGTTAGTGAGCGCGTGACATCGCGCTTTACTCGCTCTCATTATCGTCAGTTTGATCTTGATGCCGACTTTTCGGCAAAGATATTTGATCGTTACCTGAATCTGCTTGATTACAGTCATAATGTGCTGTTAGCCAGCGATGTGGCTGAATTTGCAAGTAAAAAAAATGAACTGGGTGACGAACTGCGTACCGGCAAACTGACGGTATTTTATGATTTATATAATCTGGCACAAAAACGGCGCTTTGAACGTTATCAATATGCGCTGAAAGTGCTGGAAAAACCGATGAATTTTACCGGCAACGATACCATCGATTTGGATCGTAGCAAGGCGTCATGGCCGACCAGCGTCGCTGAGCTGGACAAGCTATGGGATGCCAAGGTTAAATTTGATGAACTCAGCCTGAAACTGGCTGGAAAAACCGATCCGGAAATTCGTGAAGCGCTAAGAAAACGTTATCAGTTTGCGATTCGCCGCCTGGCGCAGAGCAACAGTGAAGACGTGTTCACTCTGGCGATGACTGCTTTTGCTCGCGAAATAGATCCCCATACCAATTATCTTTCACCGCGCAATACTGAACAGTTCAATACAGAAATGAGCTTGTCGCTGGAAGGCATTGGTGCCGTGCTGCAAATGGATGATGGCTACACTGTCATTAACTCTATGGTGGCGGGTGGACCGGCAGCAAAAAGCAAGAATATTGCGGTAGGTGATAAAATTGTCGGTATCGGCCAGGCTGGAAAAGGCATGGTTGATGTCATCGGCTGGCGTCTGGATGATGTGGTTGCGCTGATCAAAGGACCGAAAGGAAGCAAAGTTCGGCTCGAGATTTTACCTGCGGCTAAAGGCGCGAAAACACGCATCGTCACTCTGACGCGTGAGCGTATTCGCCTTGAAGACAGGGCAGTCAAAATGTCGATTAAAACCGTCGGCAAAGAAAAGGTTGGCGTCCTGGATATTCCAGGCTTTTATGTCGGTTTAACAGACGATGTAAAAGTTCAGCTGCAAAAGCTGGAAAAAGAGAACGTGAAGAGTGTCATCATCGACTTACGTTCTAATGGCGGCGGTGCGTTGACTGAAGCTGTTGGTTTGTCTGGTCTGTTTATTCCTAACGGGCCGATAGTCCAGGTGCGGGACAACAATGGCAAAGTCCGTGAAGATAGCGACACCGATGGTGTTGTCTATTATAAAGGGCCATTGGTGGTTCTGGTTGACCGTTTCAGTGCCTCAGCATCAGAAATTTTTGCTGCGGCAATGCAGGACTACGGACGCGCTCTGGTGGTCGGTGAGCCGACCTTCGGTAAAGGAACGGTTCAACAATATCGTTCGTTAAACCGTATTTATGACCAGATGCTCAGTCCTGAATGGCCGGCTTTAGGATCAGTGCAATACACTATCCAGAAGTTCTATCGCATTAATGGCGGCAGTACGCAGCGCAAAGGTGTCACACCCGATATCATGATGCCAACTGGAAATCAGGAAATTGAAACCGGCGAGCAGTTTGAAGATAATGCGTTGCCATGGGACAGTATCAAGGCAGCAACGTACGGCAAGACTGGAGATATCACCCAGTTTGAGCCTTCATTGCTGAAGAAACATGAGCAGCGTATCGCTAAAGACTCTGAATTCCAGTATATCGCCCAGGATATCGAGCGTTTTAATGCTCTGAAAGACAAGCGTAATATTGTTTCTCTTAATTTTGCCGAGCGCGAAAAAGAGAATCAGGAAGACGAAGCTCTACGCCTGTCGCGTCTCAATGAACGCTTAAAGCATGACGGCAAACCGGCGATTAAGAAACTGGATGATTTACCGAAAGATTATCAAGAGCCCGATCCTTATCTTGATGAAACGGTAAATATTGCACTCGATCTTGCCGCTATTGAGCAAGCTCACGCTGCAGACCAGCCTAAAGCGTCAAACTAATCAGTTCGTCGGCTCCCGCTAACTGGGAGCCGACATCTTTCAGATATCCTCTATTTTCATCCTGTATGCTAGCGACTGAGCAATGCGTGGTTATCTCTTTTCTGGTCGGCTTTCCTCATCATTGGTCAGTGAAATGAATACAAAATGTAAAGTTATGTATTATTAACGACTTGGCGAGCTTTGAAGCTTGAAAATAGACGACGCGCCCCTACGATGTGGGGTAGTGAAAGCGCGTATTTTTAACCGAGGTAAAAAAGAATTATGATGCGTATCGGTCTTTTCTTGTTAACTAACCTGGCAGTCATGCTTGTTTTTGGGTTAGTTCTTAGCCTGACAGGTATTCAGTCAAGTAGTGTGCAAGGTCTGATGATCATGGCGCTGCTATTTGGTTTTGGTGGCTCTATCATCTCTTTGCTGATGTCGAAGTGGATGGCGTTACGTTCAGTCGGTGGCGAAGTCATTGAACAGCCACGTAACGAAACTGAGCGCTGGTTGATGGAAACGGTTCGTCACCAGTCTCAGCAAGTGGGCATCGCGATGCCGCAAGTGGCTATTTACCATGCGCCTGATATCAATGCGTTTGCCACCGGGGCCCGCCGTGATGCGTCGCTGGTGGCTGTCAGTACCGGGTTGCTGCAAAACATGAACCGTGATGAGGCAGAAGCCGTTATCGCGCACGAAATCAGTCATATTGCGAACGGCGATATGGTGACGATGACGCTGGTACAGGGGATAGTGAACACCTTCGTTATCTTTATCTCTCGTATCATCGCCCAGATAGTCTCTGGTTTTATGTCTGGCAACCGCGATGAGGGTGAAAACAGTAATGGTAATCCGCTTATCTATTTTGCGGTTGCCACGGTGCTGGAGCTGGTGTTTGGTATTCTTGCCAGTATCATCACGATGTGGTTCTCACGTCATCGTGAATTCCATGCTGATGCCGGTTCGGCAAAACTGGTGGGTCGCGAGAAGATGATTGCTGCCTTACAGCGCCTGAAAACCAGTTATGAACCACAGGAAGCCAGCAGCATGATGGCGTTTTGCATTAACGGCAAAGCAAAATCCATGAGTGAGTTATTTATGACCCACCCGCCGCTGGACAAGCGTATTGAAGCGCTGCGTTCTGGTCAGTATTTGAAGTAACCCACAGTGTTACTCGCCTCAGCGGCGGGTAATAACCTCAGAGGAGAGTGGTTTTATTTTCCTCGTGATAGCAAAAAGCGTGTCCTTGGGGCACGCTTTTTTTATGTGCGCAGGGCATGGCGCGTAGCGCAGTGACTGACGCTGTTCTTTGGCTGTGGTGGCTGAAGAACGACTAAGAGGTGCAAGTCCTCCACACACCCGGTGAGGGGAAGTATTAGCTGAACGGCAAGGGTGTCCACCGCGAGGGGAATCTGAAGGAAGCCGGAAGCAAAATGCTGGCCTGACGAACAGGAAGCGGTTAAGGCAGCGCAGCGGGGTAAGGTGGCATAAAGCACCAAAGCCTGATACTCACACGGAACGCTGTGACGTACAGCCGACAGGTATAAGCAGAAAAGTCGCGCGAATTACCCCGGGAGATCTGCTGTCCTGCCAGAGTGCTACCGGCGCTGCGAAGTGCCGGCATGGGCAACAGAAGTCAGCCGACGCCGTAGTAGTGCTGCAGAACCGGTAGCATGAAGGGCCGAACATGACTAACCGTGATTAGGACACTGACCCACGATGCCGATTAATCAAGCACAAGCGCAGGCGATACGCTGAGTGGAAATCCCGAAGCCGGATGGCGGCGTGAGAACATTAGGTATCCCGACGGTGGTGGACAGGCTCATTCAGCAGGCGATAGCGCAACAGTTAAGTGCCATCGTCAGCAAAGACTTCTCAGAGTCCAGCTACGGCTTCAGGCCGGGCCGCAATGCATGGCAGGCGGTGCAACAGGCACAGCGTTACATGCAGAGCGGAAAACGGTGGTGTGAGAGGGCGGCAGGAGTGATCCTGCCTCCTACTCGATGCCTGCCAAATATGACCTGTAACGCCTTGAGGCGCATCTATCATCATCAGTGGTGTCACTTATGCTTCAGGCTGATTCGGCCCCTACAGAGCCGATAAGGGCGTCAGACAAGAATAAATAACCACGGCCTTGCAGTAGCGAGTGTCAGTAACAGCCGATAATAAAGCGAAGGATGCAGTGACAGGGAGTGATATTAGCGGTCTGCATCTTTATTGAATCGATAAAGCCATCAGCTGACTGGCTAACCCTGGTTTCATTACCCTTCCGGCTACAGGACCCCTTCCGACACCTGTCAAAAGCTGAATTTATCAACAATCTCTCCAATGATTAATTAGGGGACAGCTGACTTCCCGTATTGAGTCATTCAGCCGTATTTTACCCGGCTAATAACCATAATAAGATTAATGCTATCGCGAATCATTTATAAATTATTACAATCTATCGTTAAATTTTCGCGGGTAAAAATGGCTAGTCACTCATCATCAACTATCATGAAGAAGTGACTGTAATTTATTGTTAGTTTATGTCGTTATATTTTATGGAGTCTTGTTTTTTTTATTTCTCAAGCGATGAGCTGATTAAAAGGATAGCAATCGCATACTTAAATAGCGTGAGTTGCAGAGAGTAAATTTATTCAATTTACTCTCTGTTTAACGTTATTAGCCCATTTGCGTCAGAGCAAAAGATGAATGAAAGGACGAAAAAATGAATCATATTTACGAACAATCTGATGTCAATAATCAAAATTCCGGAAAGGCTGCGTTTGTGCCTGCGGTTAATAGTTCCAGCGCAGTATCATGGGGAGCCATAATTGCCGGTGCGGTCGCCGCAGCATCTTTAGCGTTAATATTAATTATGCTAGGAGCAGGATTAGGTCTGACTTCTATTTCCGCTTTTGAAAATAAAGGTATTGATGCCGGTACTTTTGGTATTGCTGCAATCGCATGGCTGACCTTCACACAAATAGCTGCCTCAGGAATGGGAGGGTATTTAGCCGGTCGCTTACGCACTAAATGGGTGGATACGCATACCAATGAAGTTTATTTTCGTGATACCGCGCATGGCTTTCTGACATGGGCGCTCGCTTTATTGATCTCCGTAACCTTATTAACCACTGCTATTAGCTCGATTGTCGGAGGGAGTGCGAAAGTTATTGGTTCAGTTGCAGGAGGTGTTGCGACAGCAACTGTCGATGGTGCAACAAATATGGCTGATGTCTCGTCGAAACTTTCAGACTCTTCGATGCAATACCTTAGTCATTCGCTGTTCAGAAACAATGCGTCATCCTCAACAGAGAATAATTCACTAGCCAGTAACCCACCAACACCGCAGGAAATGAGTGAGGTTGCCGGTATTTTAACACAGAGTATCACTACCGGTTCATTGTCTGATGACGATCGTCAATATCTGGCTCAGCGGATTTCTAAATACATCGGTGTGAGTCAGAATGAGGCCGAACAACAGGTACAGTCTGTTTTTGATAAAGCACAAGCTAAGTTAAAAGAGACCAAAGATAAAGCTCAGAAAGCTGCTGAAGAAGCTCGTAAAACAACAAGTTACGTGACTCTTTGGTCATTTATATCATTACTGATCGGTGCTTTTGTAGCCAGTCTGTGTGCGACCTTTGGTGGCCGTCAACGCGACTTATAATTATTCTTTAGCAGGAGAAACCCTATGCGTTCAATAATACTGTATTTTTTAGGGATCCCAATCCCAATCATTATTCTGATTGCCTTGTTTGTACACTGATGATTACCCCAATGGGCTAGCCAACAAAAATCAAGCAAGGTAGCCCATCTGATAAAATAAAGTCAAAGCCTGAGTATCTGTAGATGATATTCAGGCTTTTTCAATAAATGTCCGCTGGTTTTTGATTGTCAAAGCTATTTTTCAGATAATGCTGAAACTCACTCTGCATGTTTATAACAGGAAATAAACTTCCCTGATGCTATCATTAAGACGTGGCAGCCATTGTTTTTATTATGTTTCGTTAACGTAATGTATAACAGACACTGGTTTTATTGGGCTTGGCTGGCTAATTGTCTGAATGGGAAAATAGACAGGGGGGCTTTAAAATTGTATGGCTACGGGTTTTGGGGGAGGGGATATTGAAAGTTTTTTTAGCGGGGTTTAAAGAGTAGAAGGCCTGCATAAATGCAGGCCATGGGAATTTACCACTTATACTTACTGGTATCTTCCCAGTCTTTCATTTCTTTCTCTGCCTGTTCTTTGGTATAACCGTAGCGTTCCTGAATTCGTCCAGCAAGCTGATCTCGTTTACCCTCGACGACATTCAAGTCATCATCAGTCAGTTTGCCCCATTGCTCTTTCACTTTACCTTTGAATTGTTTCCAGTTTCCACTGATGCGATCTTGATTCATTATTTCTCTCCAAAGTTAAGTTGTCACGGGTTTTGCTAAATGACAATTTAACTATAGCGCAGTGAGAATATTTATGTGTGTTATTTTGTAACTTTAATTATAATTATCTTTCTGGATTTTATTATTGCAGATATTTCTTATTGTTTATTTAGTAATGCGTATTTTTTATTTTAATGATATTCACGCGTCCTGTTGACTGAAAAAATATAATCATCAAGACAGATTGAAATACCGTTGGAAAATATCAGGTCGGCTTAGGCATTTTAGTCTCATACTATTATAACGTTGAAATTAATCACCTACAGTATACATGGATATGGCTGGAGGGTGTGTCACGCGATCTCTTATATCAGTCATACTTCAAGTGGTCGGGCTGTTACCAGCGCTTAGGCCATCGAGTCACAGAAGTTTACCTGTGTTAATCGACGGCCTGAACGCGGCGCTATTACGGCGTTACTCAATTCCTGACATTTTTATTGGATTCGCTAATTCGTAGTCCGCTAACAATAGCGGCCAGTACCGAGAAGACGCCGGCCAGAACTAGCGATGCATGGGTTCCATGATGGATAAACAGGTTAAACAGCAGGGCGACGAGGGCCGCGCCACTACTCTGGCCCAGTAACCGGGCTGTCCCCAGCATTCCACTGGCGCCACCGCTACGTCCCTGAGGCGCGGAAGAGATAATGGTATGGTTGTTGGGCGACTGAAATAGCCCAAAGCCCGCTCCGCACAGGGCCATACGCCAGATAATTTCGCTATCAGAAGGATTCGCCGGCAGCAGGGCGAGCGCGAATAAACCCACCGCCATCGCCAGCATTCCGATGGAACCCATTAGCCCGGAGTTGACCCGACCAATTAAATATCCCGCTACAGGAGCCATGACCATAGTGGCAAGCGGCCAGGGGGTGAGTAACAGGCCTGTCTCGACTTCGCTCAGACCCAGTGTGCTTTGCAGAAAAAACGGCAGCGAAACGAAAGCCAGCATTTGCGCGGCAAAAGAGCAAACCGACGTGGCCATTGAGAGCGAAAAAATAGGGATCCGTAATAAATCAACCGGCAGTAGCGGCACCGGCAGCTGTAGCTGGCGACGGACAAAGAAATAGCCAATCACCAGGAATGCGATAACTTCAGCCGCAATTAGCTCTGCTGGCTGTCCCTGAGAAAAACCACTGATAGCTGAAATAAGCAGGCCAAACGTCGCTGCGTTCATCACCGCACTCGGGATATCAAAGCGTTGTCTGGTGACCGTTTTATTGGCTGGCAGATAGCGCAGAGAAATAAGCAGCGCAGCCAGGGCAATAGGAACATTAATGAGGAATAACCAGTGCCATGAGCCCCAGGTGAGAATAGCCGCGGCAACTGTCGGGCCGGCCGCAGAAGAAACAGCCACCACAAAGGAGTTAATTCCCATGCCACGCCCCAGCAGGCTTTGTGGATAAATAAGACGGATCAGCGCGGTATTGACACTCATCAGCGCAGCACCACCCAAACCTTGCAGTATACGTGCGACAGTCAGCATCGAAAGTGAAGTGGAGGCGGCACAGAGTATTGATGTAATACAGAAGACAGCAAGTCCGCACTGATAGACTCGCCGGTGCCCAAAGATATCCCCCAGGAAAGAGAATGACAACATAGAGGCAATAATGGCTATCTGATAAGCATTCACAATCCAGATAGATTCTGCGGGCGTGGCATTGAGATCCTGGGCGATGGTAGGTAAGGCAACGTTCGCAATCGTGCCATCAAGCACCGCAATGGTTATTCCTAAACCCACCGTCAGTATTGCGCCATAGCGCTGCGGTACAGGTAAACCATCTAATGGTGTTTTATCCATATTTAGCGACTTCTTTGTAAGCTCAGTGTAAAGATGACAGTTTAGCATCAAAATATAAGAAATCTGTCGCAGATCCGTGCGTATAAACAACAGAATCATTGCGATGATGGCCGCTGCATTTTATAATAAAAAAGAGTTCCGATTTTTATAAAACACATGCGACCGAGGTGATAAATGGCTCTTACAGATCTGGATAAACAACCTGATTCTGTATCTTCAGTGCTGAAAGTTTTTGGTATCTTGCAGGCGCTTGGAGAAGAACGCGAGATTGGTATCACCGAGTTATCGCAACGCGTGATGATGTCAAAAAGTACGGTATACCGTTTTTTGCAAACCATGAAATCTCTGGGGTATGTTGCTCAGGAAGGGGAGTCTGAAAAATATTCACTGACTCTCAAGCTGTTTGAACTTGGCGCTCGGGCCTTACAAAATGTTGATTTAATCCGTAGCGCTGATATTCAGATGCGTGAACTGTCGCGTCTGACCAAGGAAACGGTTCACTTAGGTGCCTTGGATGAAGACAGCATCGTTTATATCCACAAGATTGACTCAATGTATAACTTGCGGATGTATTCGCGTATTGGACGTCGCAATCCGTTACACAGTACCGCTATCGGTAAAGTGTTACTGGCTTGGCGTAACCCTGAAGAAGTGAGAGAAATCCTTGCGGATGTCGAGTATACCCGTAGCACTGAACGTACCATTGCGAGTACTGAAGAGCTATTGGAAGTACTACAGACCGTCCGCGAGCAAGGTTTCGGTGAAGACAATGAAGAACAAGAAGAAGGTCTGCGCTGCATTGGGGTGCCGGTTTTTGACCGTTTTGGTGTTGTTATCGCTGGGCTAAGTATTTCATTCCCGACCATTCGTTTCTCTGAAGAACGACTTCATGAGTACGTTAAAATGCTGCATGACGCAGCACGGGCTATTTCAGAACAGATGGGCTATCACGACTATCCTTTCTAAAAAAAACGCAGTTCATACATTGTGAACTGCGGTTTTTTCTTATCATTCTTCCTGCTTTAGCCCTTCATCTTATTTATTTCACTATCGTTTTAACGGCGTTGTAGTCAGAAACCCTATCTCTGATGATAAAATACCGCTGTCGGCAGAATCATGGTTGTAACAGCGGTGTTTAACGCGGAGTAAATTGTGAAAAAGTACAAGTGGATGATTGTATTAGCCATACTGGTTGTCTGTGTGTTGTTGTGGACTCAAATGCTGAATGTGATGTGTGACCAGGATGTGGAGTTTTTCATCGGTTCTTGCGCTCTGAATAAATTTATTCCCTGGTAGTGATTTTTCTCTTTCTACCTCAGGTGTAGAATAGCGTTTTTATTGAGGTGGTTGAAATGAACGAACTGACATGGCTAGCCTCTGACGCAATCAATATTGTGTCACTGGCAGTGTCTCTTGTAGTGTTGTTGCTAGTCCTGCTGCTATGGTTTTTTATGAATCGTGCCAGCCTGAGATCGAATGAGCAGATTGCCTTACTCGAAGAACTTGTTGATTTACAAAAACGACAAAACAGCTTGTTACGTCGTTTGTGTGAAGCCAATGAGCCGGAACCTGTGGTCGAGGAAACCCGTGAAGTGGCCGCAGATGAGGATGATTCGCTGGTGCGAATGGTGGCTGAACGCTAATTTGGACAAGAGTATCTTGAGTAGTGAAGTGTTTTTTGTTGGGATCGACTGATAGGGCAGGAGATAAAACCGAAAACATCCAACTGAGCATAATATGACCGATGCCTATTAGCGCTTTGCTGGCAGGCATTATTTAACGCAGAAAGTCCTTATGTTTGATAGCACATAATAGCACCATTACTCATCAGGTATTAATTCAGCAGAAAATGGTAAAACATTTTTATTAACGTTAAATATATTCTGTGATCTGTAGAATGTTATTCTATTGTTGATAAATGAACCAATAGGGAATCGTTATGCTTAGCATGATTTTTTCTTAGACAAGAGTTAATTATCATAAAGATATAGGGTAATAATCGGATTTTCTTGCGTCTTTTTCTAGACGAAAACTAAGCTTTAAGTTATGGTTATATTGTTGTTAGAACTTGCAGGTTTCACTCGTTGCGGCTGCAAGTTTTTTGGTAAGTGTGCATTCAAATAAAGCGAGTTGTTTTCTAAAACATCACTTATTTTTATGAGTTTGTGCATCAGATCGATACATGTTTAAAAATGGCTTGCCATTGTTAACGTTGTATGTGATAACACGTTTGGTCAAACGAGGTCACTTCTGGTTATGTGTGGCATTTTCAGTAAAGAAGTTTTGAGTAAAAACGTTGTCGTTGAATACCGCTTCTCTGCCGAGCCTTATATCAGTGCCTCATGCAGTAATATCACTGTTTTATTTATATAGTATGCCTGCGGGCGAAAAAACACTCTAAGGAATTTGCAAAATGGCAAAGATTAAAGGTCAAGTTAAGTGGTTCAACGAATCCAAAGGTTTCGGCTTCATTACTCCAGCTGATGGTAGCAAGGATGTATTCGTACACTTTTCTGCAATTCAGGGTAATGGCTTCAAAACCCTGGCTGAAGGCCAGAACGTTGAGTTCGAAATCCAGGACGGCCAGAAAGGTCCTGCTGCAGTTAACGTAACTGCTATCTAATTGCATCTTTGGTCTGCATATACCCTAATCATTTAAACTATGACGGTATAGCTCAGAGCTAAGATAAAAGCCCCATTTAACTGGGGCTTTTTTTATTTTTGTGTTAAATGTTTATGAAATATATATAGCCAAAATAATTCGAGTGGCTTGTCGGTGCAAAGCTCCAGGCCGTCGATGCGCATAGACGCACTATGTGATTCGGCTGACGGAACGCCAGCAGCCATGAGCAACTTGAAGTATGACGGGGATATAAGTGTTATTGACTTATTAACACGATGTTCTTAGCTTCAGACGTCAATCTGCCCGAGTTTTAATCAGTGATTATGTGACCCTATAATGACAGTCGCGGAAGGTTAATACTTCATTCTGTGATTTATTGCAAAAAAATGACAAATATGAAAATATTGTATGGCAACTCCCTGTAACATTAACATGGATATAACCTGCTTAATAATCTCCGCTGTACAATAACGGGTATCAGGGTAAAGCCAGTATTGAATACCCGCACGTTTTTAGCGATGTATTATCTTGTTGAACCACCCATCTCCTCAGTTATTCCTCTCCTCAGTATTCACCCCGTATCTGTACGCTAAATAATTCGAGTGACATGTAGGGGCAAAGAGAGGGGCAGTCATCAGCAGAGCGAGATGATGTGATTCGCGGCCAGGACGCCAGCAACAATCCAGGCAATTTTAAGTATGACGGGTATATTTATTCTCAGGGTATATAGCCACACTTAACCTGTATGGTTGTATATTAGCCATACTTCAGGTCACCGGGTATTGTAGTTTGCGCCGCGATGATTCAGTTGTACACTTAGGCTTCTTAATGAATTCTGGAGTTTCTGATGTCCTGGCTTTGTCCCCTATGCCATTCCCCGCTCGTTCAGACGACAAATAGCTTTTGCTGCGATAACAAGCATCAATTTGATGTCGCCAGAGAGGGGTATATTAATTTATTACCTGTACAGCATAAGCGTTCAAAAGAACCCGGTGACAGCAGTGAAATGATTCAGGCTCGTCGTGAATTTCTGGATGCTGGCCATTACCTGCCGCTGCGACAGACTATCTGCGATACGCTGCAACCGCTTTCTCCTGAGGTATTGCTGGATATTGGTTGTGGTGAGGGATACTACACCGGGGCGTTTGCCGAAGTCCGGGACAGTATCGGAGGCGAGACCTACGGCCTGGATGTCTCGAAAGTGGCTATTCGTTATGCTGCAAAGCGTTACCGTGACGTGCGTTTTTGTGTCGCATCCAGTCAGCGATTGCCTTTTGCCGATAACAGCATGGATGCCATTGTCCGGATTTTTGCTCCATGTAACGCTGCTGAACTGGCACGTGTGGTGAAGCCGGGAGGCATAGTGATTACTGCAACCCCTGGCCCCCGTCATTTGTATCAGTTAAAAGAACTTATCTACCAGCAAGTAGAATTACACCAGGAAGTCACGGAAGATATGCCTCATTTTATCCTGAAGCAGACATTGCAGCCGGCCTGGAATATGGCGTTGACCGGTGAGCAGGCCGTGACGCTGTTGCAGATGACCCCATTTGCCTGGCGTGCCCGGCCAGAGGTCTGGCAGCAGCTAAAACAAGACAGTACCTTTGCTTGTGAAACTGATTTTGTGGTACGGGTATGGGAAAAGGTGGGCGATAACTCGGCGACCTGAACTTGGCGCTTACCAGCAATCGAATGACTCAGACCCTTGCCCTCTTAAGCTGAGGGCTCCTGAAAAGAAGAAACGATCTGTAGCGTCTTTTTTCTTTTCAGGGCAGGGGGTCAGGCGGTTAAATAACTGTAGATGATTTCCACACCAATACCAATCAGAACAATACCACCGAGAATTTCTGCGCGTTTACCAAACATCGGGCCGAGAAAGCGACCAATCATTAATCCCAGAGTTGACATAATTGCCGTCGCACAGCCGATAGCCAGTGCGGTGACGAGGATATTGACTTCGAGGAAGGCAAGGCCGACGCCGACAGCCATTGCATCCAGACTGGTCGCTATTGCGGTGGTGACCAGCAACCAGAATCCGTGGCGATGGATTTTTGGCGTGTCTTCTTCAGGGGTATGCCGAAAACCATTAATCACCATTCGGCTACCCAGAAAGGCCAGCAGAATAAAAGCAATCCAGTTATTCAGAACCATGACAACTTCATTGGCCAGATAGCCCAGCCCCCAGCCAATAAGCGGTGTAAGGGTTTCAATCACACCAAAGATAAGGCCGGTACGCACAGCTTCAGAAAGTTTAGGCTTATGAAGGGCTGCACCTTTACCAATGGAGGCGGCAAAAGCATCCATCGACATACCAAAGGCAAGCAGTATTGTAGCGGAGAAATTCATAACACAACCTCAGCTGGGAATATCCATATGCACGCAGCCCATCCCCAACTTACGATGGTACGTGCCTATGGTCTCGCCTACTCAACGCTCTGAGGCGTACATGCCACGTTTTATCTCTGCTGGAAAAACGAGTATGTTGACATGTACAAATCCATAACTGGAAATCGGCTACTCCCCACTGACGGACGCAACCTTAACATATTTTTTATCTTTAAAACAACTGTTGAATTTTATTTGATGATTAATCAATGGGGGGTTTGCTGTATTTCAATTCGCTTATTAATGCAAGGCTAAATATAGCATTGTCTATATTTCATCATGGAGAAATAGCACGATAATATAGACAGTGCTATAATTGTAAGTCATTGACTTGTAATCATTACTTTGTATATTTTCTCTAAATCATCAATATTTCTGACGCGAATAAGCAGGCGTCTGTGCTCTAACTGGATAACTAATACGCCATCTTCAGATAAATTCATCGCCTGAATACGGTCATAGCTTACCCAGACATTGGCGAAAAAAAGCCCTTCAGATTTAAGTAATAATTTTGGTTTTCTTATCCACGAAATATAAATGGCTAATAGCATTAGCGCGCAAAGTAACCATGTTGTGAGCAAGGTTCCTTGTGTTGATATATTGTTATAAATAAGGATGCCAACCAGAACGACAAAAATAGAACCATCGATGCGGTTGCGACGTAGCAGGGGAACAGACAGTAATGTCTTGCCATGACGTTTATCCATGATGAACTCATCATGGATAGCCCAGGCGAGTAATAAAGCAATAAAAATAATCAATACCAGATCGGTCAACGTCATAACATACATACCTGACAGAAATATTATCAGGGCACCTGGCCCATTAACTCAAATTCCCTGTGATAATTCACTGATTTGAAGAGATATTCAGGGAAAAAGAAACGCATAAGAGGGAGACAATGTCTCCCTCTTTATTGATGATTCAACAGGGGTTAAAGCCCTTGAATATGACGGTCATTACACGCCGAGCAGGCCGATAGCATAACCGACGATACCCAGTACGAAGAAGCCCATGATAATCCACAGCGCATTGACTTTCTTACGCAGCAGCCACATACAACCAAAGGTCAGCAGCAACGGTACCAGGCCTGGCATCAACTGATCGAGGATCGTTTGAACCGTGGTGACATGGACTGCGCCGGTAGGGTCGGTAATCGTCGAAACCACCAGCGGTATATCGACATGGGTCCATTTATTGACCAATGCCCCCATGACAAAGAGGCCAAGAATGGACGCTCCTTCCGTCAGTTTTTGCAGGAAGCCGCCACTCATATCTTTAACGATATCAACCCCTTTCTGATAACCGTAAGCCACACCGTAATAAAGTGTTAACAGGCGAACAACGTTAAACAGAACAAAGAACAGTAACGGTCCGAGCAGACTTCCGCTCATTGCGATACCCGCGCCGAGTGCGGCAAATACCGGACGAACGGTACCCCAGAAGATAGGGTCACCGACACCGGCCAGCGGACCCATCAGACCGACTTTCAGACCGTTTATCGCGGCGTCATCAATAGGTGCTCCATTGGCGCGCTGCTCTTCCATTGCCAGCGTAACACCCAGAACCGGGGCTGCGACGTAAGGCTGGGTGTTGAAGAACTCAAGGTGACGTTTAATCGCCAGGCGACGTTCTTCGTTATTTTCCGGATATAAACGCTTAATCGCCGGAACCATGCAGTAACAAAATCCAAGTGCCTGCATACGTTCGAAGTTCCATGAACCCTGGAACAAGTTTGAGCGCCAAATCACGCTACGAACATCACCTGGTGTCAGTTTCTTTTCAGTCGCTAATTTAGTGGTATCAACCATTTCCTTCACCTTTAGTCGAGTTCGTTATCGAGATCGTTAGCAGTAGCGGCACGAGTTGGCTCACCTGCAGAACGGTTATATTTCGGGCTAAGCTGAATGTAGAGAATAGCCATAACAGTACCAATCACACCCAGAGCAACAAGGTTGAAGTTGGTAAAGGCCGCAGTAACGAAACCTAAGTAGAAGAACGGCATCAGGTAGCCTGCGCGCATCATATTGATGACCATCGCATAACCCACTACCACAATCATGCCACCGGCGATATTAAGGCCGCTGGTGATGACTTCTGGAATGGCGTTGAGCATCATTTGAACTTCATTGGTGCCCACAGAAATAGCAACGATAACGGCAGGAACAGCGACACGCATTGCTTGCAGTATCAGAGCTGACACATGCAGCCAGGATATTGCCGACAGGTTACCCTTTTCAGCCGCCTTATCTGCCGCGTGCTGGAAGCCAACGGTGATAGTACGAACGATGATGGTTAATACCTGACCCGCAGCCGCCAAAGGAATGGCAAGGGCAATACCCGCACCAATACTTTGATGACCGGCAATAACCAGGATGGTGGAAATAATGGAAGCCAGAGCGGCATCGGGCGCTACAGCTGCACCGATATTCATCCAGCCCAGGGCTATCATTTCAAGCGTACCACCGATAATAATACCGGTAGTCATATCCCCAAGCACGATACCGATTAAGGTACAGGCAACCAGCGGACGGTGAAACTGAAATTCATCAAGTATGGATGCCATACCCGCAATACTAGCGACGATAAACACCAGCACAATCTGAAGAATGGTAATCTCCATTGTACTTCTCCTATTGGTGATGACTTAAGTGTGAAGTCTGAGTAACTTATTTGATTAAAATATCGTTAGTTAACTTTAGCGATAAGATCCATCATTTTAAGTTTCTGATCTGAAGATACTTTACGTGCTTCAAGCTCAATTCCACGCGCATTTAACTTATTGAATGCTTCAATATCTTTAGCATCGATAGAAATTGCGTTAGTAACCTGTGTTTTGCCTTGACGGAACGCCATACCGCCAATATTGACACTGGTAATTTTTACCCCTGCTTCAGCCAGACGCTCAACATCTGTCGGATTAGTAAACAACAACATTACCCGCTCTCCCGCGTACTTAGGGTTGTTGTAAACGCGGATCATTTTATCGACATCAACGACATGAGCAGTCACACCTGGAGGCGCAACTTGGGTCAATAATGTTTTGCGCACGGTATCAGCAGCCACTTCATCGCTGACCACAATAATCCGTTTGACATTGGTTTCTTTGGTCCAGCGAGTGGCCACCTGTCCATGGATTAAACGGTCATCGATACGGACTAAGCCAAGAACCATATAGTCATTAGGTCCCATTGGTTTAGCCGGAGCCGCTGGTTTTGGTGCTACTGGAGCTGGTGTGGCTTTTTCCACTGGCGCAGCTTTGAGGGCTTTGACGCCTTCTCTGCCGGTTTCTACTGCCAGGGCAACGAGCTCGTCAAAAGAAGGGTTGTCATCGCGAGCCATGAGTGTTTCCACTAACATGGGAATATTGACACCCGCAATAACTTCATACCGGTCTTTATCAACAACAATCCTGCTAGCGGCATTAAATGGGCTACCTCCCCAAGTATCCACCAGGAACAGCACACCTCCAGATGTATCAAGTTTTTCCAGTTGAGCGTTATATTTAACGATCAGCGTTTCAGCATTTTCCCCAGGAACAAAATCTATCCAGCCGACGTTTTCTTGCTCGCCTAGTAACATTTCAGCAGTCTTGAGCAGTTGTTCTGCTGCAAATCCGTGTGTGCCTATAACAATAGCAATAGTCACTTGCTACCTCCTATTGTTGCGATGACGTAGCCCATAGTGGGCACCAGTGTTCATAATAAGTGTAGCGAAACGATTCAAAATGCGTGGTCAATAAAGCAACTAATGACTCACATAATTTATTTTAGGCTGCGAAAAAAATAATTTATGTGATGTAGATCCGTAATTTAGAACTGTTGTTGCATAATATTTTCGCAGCGTGAAATAAGTCGAATTAATCGCCGTTTTCAGGCAAAGAAAGCGAAATCTTTGCCAAACCCTATGCGGCTTTGGTATTGTTAGACTTCGATTAATTGTAAGGAGTAAGGGGCTTTAGCCCACCCTATGGACCGTCACCGACGCCTTTTCATTTCCGGGACTTCAATGCTTCCCTCTCATATCGGCGCCCCAAGCCCGAAAAATCATTCCACTTTTCATGCTGCTTTTGCTTATTTCCAGGCAAGATCTTGTGCTGCCTGCGACAGGAGTAAGACATGGAACTGTTGATGGATCCGCAAATATGGGTGGGGTTATTTACGCTGATAGTGCTGGAAGTTGTACTGGGTATTGATAACCTGGTCTTCATTGCCATACTTGCTGATAAATTACCGCCAAAACAAAGAGATAAAGCACGTTTAATCGGCCTGTCTCTGGCCTTAGTCATGCGACTGGGTCTACTGTCGGTTATTTCATGGATGGTAACGCTCACCAAACCCATTTTCTCAGTCGGTGATTTCACATTCTCAGGTCGTGAACTGATTATGTTGTTCGGGGGACTGTTTTTGCTGTTCAAGGCAACAACAGAGTTACACGAACGGTTAGAGAACAAACAGCATGATGGTAGTCACGGCAAAGGCTATGCCAGCTTCTGGGTGGTGGTTGCGCAGATAGTGGTACTCGATGCCGTCTTCTCGCTGGATGCGGTTATCACCGCCGTCGGTATGGTGAATCATCTTCCAGTGATGATGGCCGCAGTGACCATCGCCATGATTGTCATGCTACTCGCCTCGAAGCCATTGACGACCTTTGTCAACAAGCACCCGACAGTCGTGGTGCTGTGTCTGAGCTTCCTGTTGATGATTGGTCTGAGCCTGGTTGCTGAAGGATTTGGTTTCCATATTCCGAAAGGTTACCTCTACGCCGCGATTGGTTTCTCAATTGTGATTGAGTTTTTCAACCAGATTGCACTGCGTAACTTTATTCGCCACCAGTCACGACAGCCGCTGCGCGCCCGTACTGCTGACGCTATTCTGGGTATGATAGGCAACAAGCGTAAAGAGAACGATCCCGGCCGGGAAGGCAACAATGCGATAAAGCCGATTGAAGCCGAAACCTTTGCTGAAGAAGAGCGCTATATGATTAATGGCGTGCTGACACTGGCATCACGCTCTCTGCGCAGTATCATGACGCCTCGGGGAGATATCTCCTGGGTTGATGCCCTGAAAACAGAAGAAGAAATTCGTGAACAGCTGCTGGCATCACCGCACAGTTTATTCCCAGTATGTCGCGGTGAACTGGACGAAATTATCGGTGTAGTCCGCGCGAAGGAACTGCTGGTCGCGCTGGATAAAGGTGACAATATCGTCTCTATTGCCGCTCAATCACCGGTGATTGTGGTTCCTGAAACGCTGGATCCGATTAATCTGTTAGGTGTCTTACGCCGTGCACGCGGTAGCTTTGTTATCGTCAATGACGAATTTGGCATGGTACAAGGTCTGGTGACGCCGCTGGACGTTCTGGAAGCGATTGCAGGCGAGTTCCCTGATGCTGATGAAACACCAGAAATTGTTCGTGACGGTGATGGCTGGCTGGTTAAAGGGACGACAGATTTACATGCTTTGCAGCAGCGTCTTGATATCAACACATTGGTCAATGATGATGAAGATATTGCCTCTATTGCAGGCTTAGTGATTGCGGTAAATGGCCAGATACCAAAACCAGGCGATATACTGGAAGTGGCACCTTTGCAAATTCAGATCGTTGAAGCCAATAACTACCGTGTTGATTTAGTTCGTGTTGTTAAAGACTCCCCGGCTCACGAGGACGAAGAACAGTAAGTCAGGTAACACTGACGGAACGATTTTCCAGGCTGGAGATACCCCTGTTATGGCTCTCCAGCCAGTAAGGAAACTGCGTCAGTGGCATCGGTTTAGCATAGAGATAACCCTGTAACAGACAGACACCTTGCTGACGTAAAAAATCAGCCTGTTCCGGGGTTTCCACTCCCTCAGCAATCAACTCAATATTTAATCGATGACCGAGCGCAATAATCATATCAGTCACTTTTGAATTTACCGCATCAGTACCGATAGCCGCAGTAAAACTCTTATCTATCTTCAATATGTCCGGACTCAGCGTTTCCAGGTATGCCAGAGAACTGTGTCCAGTACCAAAATCATCAATGGCCAGCCTGACACCTAAATGATGTAAATCCCGCACTATTTTATGGCTGACTTCGGGGAGTGCATCGCGTTCGGTAAGCTCAAGGATCAGACTCTGCTGAGGATGTGCTGGAAACCAGTAACGCCGGAGATCTTCAATAATCGCGCCATTCTTAAAATGACCCGCTGCAACATTGAGACTGATATGAAACTGATTTGTTTTTGGCAACTGATCGAGATATCTAACGGTTTCTTGTAATACAAAACAGGTCAGTGGAATAATTAAATTGAGCTGTTCTGCCAGAGGAATAAAACCGTCCGGTGAAATATTCCCCTGACGTGGGTTATGCCAGCGCAGCAGAAGTTCAATACCCACACATTCCCGGCTCCGGGCATGGATCAGTGGCTGGCAGTAAACTTCAAATTCACGTGCAGCCAGGCCCATATGAATTTCATGAAAGAAGCTCATCCGCTTGGCGGTCATAAACCAGACACAGGTTCCTGCCAGCAGGCTCAGCACAATCGCCAGCGGTAGCTGTGAGGGTAAATTTGTCAGTGCCAGAATACTGGCAGAGGGCCCGACGGTGGTAATTGAAAACGGATAGTTTTTTGAAACAGTATCCTGGCGTACCTGGCCCGCCTCTATCTCGATAGTCGTGACGATTCCATGCGCGTATTCAAAGTGAGACTCGGCAATATTAAGAATAGTTTTCTCTACCCATGGGCCGTCGTTGTATTCAATAAATTTTGCCAGCATCCCTAAGTTAATGACCTGCATTACCCCGTCATCCAGATGTGCGGGAACAGGACGCCATGAGAGTAAAATAGGTGAGCCCTTATTAATTAAATGATCAGTGCTTAACAGTAGCAGAGGGGTCGCCGCGGGCAGTTGAGGATGTATCGACCGAATATCATAATGAGTGGTTCCAAAGACGCTGGAACAATAGATGGTGCCGTTTTTCACCAGAGAAATAGAACGTACCGTGGGTACTCTGGCTGTATGCTCCCGTAATGCCCGCTGAACATTTTCACAGGGCAGGATCATAAGCGGCAGACTATCCTCGAACAGCATATCAAAAGGGGCGAGTAAGGTTTCAACGGTAGAAACAGCGCGCTCACTGATATGTAAAACACGCTGTTCATTTAATTCACGCTCAGTAATGAATTTTATTGTCAGGGTCAGCACAAATACCAGAGCAGTGAGTAAAATACAGACAATCAGCCTTCTGCGCCGATAGTCAGAAATAACTCGTTGTGCTGTTTGCATTCCAATCCACCTTGGTTGGTCTTCGCATACCCTAAATGCGCTCAGTTAATATTGTAGTGGGCTATGATTATAGAAACGAGTAAATAACGGTAATATAAATAAAAATACTGAATTTGTGGCAGCCAGTAGCGCTAAAACTGGCAATCAGTTTCGCGGGGAGTGATTCTGATGGTAAACACTCGAATAACAGCACGAGTGTCTATACCCGTCAGACTTCAAGTTGCCTGGACCCAGTGAGTACAGGCAACCCGGAGTATTTTAAATGGTGTTAGTTACACTGAACCTTAATCGCCAGCCCGCCCTGCGATGTCTCACGATATTTGGCGTTCATATCCTTACCTGTTTCGTACATCGTTTCGATAACTTTATCTAGCGACACTCGCGGTGCACTGGTCCGGCGCATCGCCATACGGGTGGCATTGATGGCTTTTACAGAAGCAATCGCATTACGCTCGATACAAGGAACCTGGACTTGTCCGGCAACGGGGTCACAAGTCAGGCCGAGGTTATGCTCCATGCCAATTTCTGCCGCGATACAAACTTGTTCAGGGCTGGCACCCAGAATTTCAGCCAGTCCTGCGGCCGCCATAGAACAGGCCACGCCCACTTCACCCTGACAACCGACTTCAGCACCTGAAATAGAGGCATTCATTTTGTACAATGCGCCAACGGCACCAGAAGCAAGGAAATAACGAATATAGATTTCCGGAGTGACTGGCTCAATAAAGTGATCGTAATAAGCCAGAACCGCAGGCACGATTCCACATGCGCCGTTAGTTGGGGCTGTGACGACACGACCACCTGCCGCATTCTCTTCGTTCACGGCAAGGGCAAACATATTTACCCAGTCCACGACATTCATCGGGTCATTCGACAATTTATCACTGGAAACCAGAATACGGCGCAGAGCGGAAGCACGACGCGGAACACGTAATGGACCAGGCAAGACGCCTTCGGTATTCATACCGCGGTCAATACAGGCACGCATGGTGCTCCAGATATCGGCAAAGTACTGCTCGATTTCTTGCTTGCTGTGTAATGCCAGCTCATTTTCCATCACCAGACCTGAAATAGAGTGTCCGGTTTGCTGGCAAAACTGCAGCAGTTCTTCAGCAGATTTGAAGGCATAAGGCACGGCAACTTCACTTGCATCCTCTTTACCATAATGTTCTGCATCGACAATAAAACCACCGCCGATAGAGTAGTAGGTTTTGCTGTAGATCTCTTTCTCGCCACTGTAAGCCGTAATGGACATACCATTTTCATGCAAAGGGAGATTGGTGCTATGGAAACGAATGCCGTTGTCAGCCGGAAAATCGACTTCGTGAGTACCACTGGCTAACAGCAGACGACCACGGGACTCGACATCCTTTATAAAGCCCGGAATGGAATCTATCACAACATTATCAGGGCGGTTACCTGCCAGACCCATGATAATAGCGATATCAGTATGGTGACCTTTACCGGTTAATGAGAGGGAGCCATAGATATCTACGGCTACTCGCGTTGTACTGTCCAGTAATCCACGTTCGACCAGGTCATCGACGAACTGTTTACCGGCTTTCATTGGGCCAACGGTATGCGAGCTGGAAGGGCCAATACCGACTTTGAACATGTCGAATATACTAATCACAGTAAAACTCCTCTTAAGGCGTTCGTCACCGAACATGATGCTTTGAAATTGCTATGTGATAGTTTAAAAATTTATTGCTTCCACAGGTAAACTATTCACATGAATTAAACTAATCCATTAGAACAAATCACCTAATAGCAACATAAAGCGATCAAAACATTGACTTAATATAGTCCAGTTCAGAGCCTGAAAGTGTTATCTGTATTGCAGTTTACCTGTAAGGCCAGGGAGTGGATGATGCTGGCTGTCATGCCCCAGACAAAATAACTCTCGTACCAGGAAAGCCAGACGCGATGAGGGATCTTCCTGCGATGGATATCGAGGGGATGATAACGCGCGGTCGTCAGTGCTTCTTCAAGCGGCATTTCAAAAATAGCGGCGACTTCATCCGCACTTGCCCGTAGCGGGACATCAGGCGAAATAATGCCCAGGATAGGCGTGACTCTAAATCCCGTTACACTATCAATACTGGGCAGACGACCAATCACTTCCACCGCCTGTGGGGGGATGGCGATTTCTTCATAGGTTTCACGCAGCGCAGTGGCAATTAACGATTCATCGCCCTCATCGGCTGAGCCACCCGGAAACGCCACCTCTCCAGGATGTTTACGTAAGGTCAGTGAGCGCTGAGTCAGTAACAGCCCAGGTTTTGCACGGCGGACAATGGGTACCAGTACCGCGGCTTCACGTTGATGACTGACGGGAGGGCGGAAGTCCGGTTGTAATAGCTGAAAACGGGCAAGAAAATTATCCAGCGTCATCAATTAGCTCTCCAGCAACGGCAGAATACGGTTCACTTTATCAAGGGTCTCCTGGTACTCGGCGCTTTCATCACTGTCGGCTACGATACCTCCCCCGGCTGAACAATAGAGTTTTCCTTGCTCTGCTGTCAGGGTACGAATGGTGATACTGCTGTCCATATTGCCGCAAAAACTGATATAGGCGATGGAGCCACACCAGGCATTACGGCGCTGAGGCTCAAGTTCTTCAATAATTTCCATCGCCCGTACTTTTGGTGCACCGGTAATAGAACCGCCGGGGAAGGTCGCACGGAGTAAATCACAGGCCTTCAGATTATCAGGTAACAGGGCAGTGATGGTGCTGACTAAGTGGTGCACGGCGGCAAAAGGTTCGACCACAAATAACTCCGGGACTTTGACACTACCCGGTTTGGCCACGCGACCAATATCATTACGCAGTAAATCAACAATCATTAAATTTTCTGCCTGGTCTTTCGGGGATGATGCCAGTTTCAATGCTTGCTCATGGTCTGCCTGTGGGTCGGCCAGCCGAGGTAAAGTCCCTTTTATTGGACGGGTCTGGATCTGTTTATCCTGCAGACGGACAAAGCGTTCTGGCGACAGGCTTAAAATCGCACTGTCAGGTAAACGCAGAAAAGCGCTGAAAGGAGCACGATTGGCCAGGTTCAGTTTTTCAAAAGCCTGCCACTCATCCCCTTGATAGCGGGCACTGAAGCACTGGGCCAGGTTAACCTGGTAACAGTCACCGCTGCGCAGATATTCCTGAATTTTATTGAATTTTACCCCATACTGCTCACGACTCATATTTGACTGCCAGGGGCTAGTCAGATGAAAGGGGCTGCGGGAGAGTGGCTGAATAAGGCTATTCAGATAAGCCAGGCGTGGATGCAGTTCGCCCCAGCAGACTAACGTCAAGCGCTGGAGATGGTTGTCCGCTATTAACGCCCAGTCATAAATACCGACTGCCATATCCGGCGTATGCAGGTTTTTTTCTGCCTGTTCAGGTAGTGTCTCGAAATGACGGCCTAAATCATACCCCAGCAACCCAAGTGCTCCCCCGCAAAACGGGTAGTCGGCCTGTGGCTCACAGGATAATCCGTAGCTATCAAGCGTATTTTGTAGCAGCGTCAGGGGGCATTCAGCCGAGTTTTCAACGACCCCGTCCCGGGTGATTTGCGTTATTTTTTCGCGAGTCACCAGGGTGGCAAGAGGGTCTGCCACCATAATATCGAAACGGCTATACGGATTATCGGATAAACCAGAGTGCAACATCATCGCCCAGGGGCGGTCAGACAGCGCTTTAAAGTAGTGCTGTACGGCATCTGTTTGCCAGGGGAGAATATGAAAAACAGGGGAATTGGTAGCTTTCATCTTGTGGGAACCGATTACCATAACAACATTAAATCTTGTCGAAGGAGTTTAACATGATTTCAGGATTACCTGCGCTTAGTCATGAGCAGCAACAACAAGCAGTCGAGCGTATTCAAGAGTTGATGAGCGGTGGAATGAGTAGCGGCGAAGCCATCACGCTGGTGGCGAGTGAAATTCGCGCTACTCATACCGGAGACCATATTGTCGCCATGTTTGAGGACGACGAAGACGAAGAGGAATAATTAACCTCCCGAAGTCAGGCCTATAACGCTGCGATAATTTTTATTTCGACCTTATACTGCGGATGCATCAATCTCGCCTGTACGGTACAGCGTACCGGCGCCTGACCAGCAAGGACCCACTCATCCCAGGCCTTGTTCATGGCTGCAAAATCTTCACCGTCGGGTAAAAAAATGGTGGCGTCGAGAATGCGCGATTTATCGCTTCCTAATGACGCCAGCAGAGTATCGATTTGTGCCAGAGTATTCGCGGTTTGCTGGTACGCATCGGCATCCAGATTTTCCGGAACGCCGGTGTAATAGACGGTCTGATTGTGGATAACAGCATCGGACCATCTGTCTTCAGGTTTTATTCGCGTAATGCTCATGGTTTCTCCTTGATAGTAAACAAATCACGGCACACAGACTGCCATAACCTTTGTCCTGGTTCTACAGGGTAACTGGATTAAACTTGTTATGGCTGACATAATCACTGGCAATTTAACCAGGGGGTAATGTGACGGACGATTTTGCGCAAGATGGCCAACTGGCGAATGTCATCCCGGGATTCAAGCCACGCGAAGCACAGCGGCAGATGGCTCAAGCCGTAACTAAAATCATTTCACAAGGCGGTACGCTAGTCGTGGAAGCGGGTACCGGTACCGGTAAAACCTATGCCTATCTTGCTCCGGCATTACGCTCCGGGAAAAAAGTCATTATCTCGACGGGTTCTAAAGCGCTGCAAGATCAGCTCTACTCACGCGACTTACCCACCATTGCCAGCGCACTCTCTTTCACCGGCCGTATCGCTCTGCTGAAAGGGCGGGCTAACTATCTCTGCCTTGAACGACTCGAACAGCAAATGCTGGCAGGGGGAGGACTGGCCCAGGAGCTGCTGAGTGATATCGCGCATTTGCGCCATTGGGCCAGTGCCACAGAAGAGGGCGATATCAGCGGTTGCAACGCGGTGGCGGAGGACTCGACGGTCTGGCCGCTAGTCACCAGTACTAACGATAACTGCCTCGGTCAGGACTGTCCGGTCTATAAAGAGTGCTTTGTGGTCAAAGCGCGTAAGAAGGCGATGGATGCGGATTTAGTGGTGGTTAATCATCACTTATTTATGGCTGATATGGTGGTGAAAGAGAGCGGTTTCGCGGAGCTGATCCCGGCGGTGGATGTCACCATCTTCGATGAAGCGCATCAAATTCCTGATATTGCCAGCCAGTATTTTGGTCAGTCGTTGACCAGCCGTCAGTTACTTGATCTCGCCAAAGATATTTCTATTGCTTACCGTACCGAAGTGCGTGACGTGCAGCAGTTACAAAAAAGTGCTGACAGTCTGACTATGCGAGCCCAGGATTTTCGGCTACAACTCGGGGAACCGGGTTATCGCGGGAATCTGCGTACTGCGCTGGCAGAACCGGCTGTTCAACGGTCATTGCTGTTACTGGATGACGCCCTTGAGCTTTGCCATGATGTGGCAAAAATGTCACTCGGACGCTCGGCCCTGCTGGATGCGGCCTTTGAGCGGGCAGTTATCTATCGTGGACGAATCAAACGGCTGAAAGAGATTAACCAACCCGGATATAGCTACTGGTATGAGTGCAATGCCCGCCATTTTACGCTGGCGTTAACACCGCTGTCGGTGGCCGATAAGTTTAAAGAGGTGATCAGCGAAAAATCGGCCAGCTGGGTATTTACCTCTGCAACCTTATCAGTGAACGATAAGCTCAGCCATTTCACAGAACGGCTGGGTATTGAACAAGCAGAAAGCCTGTTGCTGGCGAGTCCATTTGACTATGAAAAACAGGCATTGCTCTGTGTTCCTCGTGGGTTACCTGAACCTAATCGTCCTCATGGTGCAAAACAGTTAGCCAATTTGTTACGTCCGCTCATCGAAGCGAATAACGGACGCTGTTTTATGCTCTGTACCTCGCATGCCATGATGCGCGACCTGGCAGAACAGTTTCGCGCGACCATGACGCTGCCGGTATTACTCCAGGGGGAGACCAGTAAAGGGCAGCTACTGGAACAGTTTGTTCAGGCGGGTAATGCGCTACTGGTTGCCACTAGCAGCTTCTGGGAAGGCGTGGATGTCCGGGGGGATGCCTTGTCACTGGTGATTATCGATAAGCTGCCCTTTACCTCGCCAGACGATCCCTTACTGAAGGCGCGGATGGAAGACTGCCAGCTACGTGGGGGCGATCCCTTCGCAGAAATTCAGCTACCGGATGCCGTTATTCAGCTAAAACAAGGCGTGGGGAGATTGATTCGTGACGTTGAGGATAGCGGAGTGATTGTTATCTGTGATAACCGACTCGTGATGCGACCTTATGGCGGCGTATTTCTTAACAGCCTGCCGCCAGCGCCACGGACTCGGGATATTAATCGAGCTGTTGCATTCCTTAACACCCTCCCTGAACGGTAATTATCGTCAACCTGTGGTATGCTACGCGCCGTTTTTTGAACTTATCTTTGCCAGAGGCTCGCCAGGTCATGCGAATTTTAGCCATTGATACCGCAACTGAAGCTTGCTCGGTTGCGCTGCAAGACACTGAGGCGTGCTACGCCCAGTTTGAACTGTGCCCGCGTGAACATACGCAACGGATCCTGCCGATGGTGCGGGATATCCTGGAACGTGCTGAAACCCGTATAACGGATATCGACGTGCTGGCTTACGGTCGCGGACCGGGAAGCTTTACCGGTGTCCGTATTGGTATTGGTATTGCTCAGGGGCTTGCCCTCGGCGCTGAACTGCCCATGGTCGGTGTTTCAACACTGGCAACGATGGCTCAAGGGGCATGGCGACGTACTGGCGCCACTCGGGTACTGGCTGCGATAGATGCCCGTATGGGGGAAGTATACTGGGCGGAATATGTTCGCAATGATGCGGGTGTCTGGCTGGGTGAAGAGAGCGAAGCCGTATTAAAACCTGAAGCGGTTGCTGAACGTTTAACCGCACTGACGGGGGAGTGGGCAACCGTTGGAACCGGCTGGCAGGCCTGGCCTGATATGGCCCAGGGTAGCGGACTGGTTATTCGTGACGGTGAAACAACCCTGCCCGAAGCCGAAGATATGTTACCCCTGGCTCTTCAGGCGTTTAAAGCCGGGCGTGCGGTAGCCGTCGAAGAGTCTGAACCTGTCTATTTGCGTAATGAAGTGACCTGGAAAAAACTGCCCGGTCGTGAGTAACCACGAAAAGTCATGTTCTGCTCCCTGCTGATAAAGTAAGCAGATATCTGCTTCTGGCTCGATACGTCGAGCCTTCTTTTGATAACTTATTGTTGTTTGTTGTTTTAAATCACGGCTCACCCCGTGATTTATTGTCATTTTCGCTGATAAAAAAATGAGTGATGTGCTTCGCAACCTTTGAACAGGCTAATAAACAAACTGGTACGCTGAGTTAATATAATGTTAATGAAATGGTGCGGCCGAGGTGTGCGATGACAATAAACAGTGCGATTAGAGGTGTGTCCTTGAACAAGGTTTGGCTTAACCGCTATCCAGCCGATGTACCGGCAGAAATCAATCCCGACAGATATCAGTCTCTGATTGATATGTTTGAACAGGCCGTCGAGCGTTATGCCGACCATCCCGCTTTTATCAATATGGGTAAAACCATGAGCTTCCGTAAGCTGGAAGAGCGGAGCCGGGCATTTGCCGCATATTTGCAGCAAGGTCTGGGACTGAAAAAAGGCGATCGCGTAGCCTTAATGATGCCTAACTTACTCCAGTACCCGGTGGCCATGTTCGGTATATTACGTGCCGGTATGGTGGTAGTGAACGTGAATCCGTTGTACACCCCGCGTGAGCTGGAGCATCAGCTGTGTGACAGTGGAGCCAGTTCGATTGTTATCGTCTCAAACTTTGCCCATACGCTCGAGAAAGTCGTCAGCCAGACTCAGGTAAAGCATGTTGTTCTGACGCGACTCGGTGATGAGCTTTCGATGGCAAAAGGCACCCTGGTGAACCTGGTGGTTAAATACATCAAGCGTATGGTGCCGAAATACCATTTACCAGGGGCTATCTCATTTCGTCAGGCATTGCAGGACGGCGAGCGTTTGCAGTATCTGAAACCGGATGTTGTGAATACTGATCTGGCCTTTTTGCAGTATACCGGCGGCACGACCGGTGTGGCTAAAGGCGCGATGCTGACGCATCGCAATATGCTGGCTAACCTGGAACAAGTAAAAGCGGCCTACGGTCCACTGCTTGAAGAGGGCAAAGAGCTGGTGGTTACGCCATTGCCGCTGTATCACATTTTCGCCCTGACGGTGAACTGCCTGTTTTTTATTGAACTGGGTGGCTGTAGCCTGCTGATTACCAATCCACGTGATATCCCAGGTTTTGTTAAAGAACTGGGGAAATATCCTTTTACCGCAATGACCGGCGTGAATACGCTGTTTAATGCCTTATTAAATAATAAAGCATTTCAGCAGCTCGACTTCTCTTCCCTGCACCTCTCAGCCGGAGGCGGTATGCAGGTACAGCACGTGGTTGCTGAACGCTGGGAAAAGCTGACCGGACGCTTTCTGCTTGAAGGCTACGGCCTGACGGAGAGTTCACCTCTAGTCAGCGCTAACCCACATGATATGAATTATCACAGTGGTTCTATTGGCTTACCGGTTCCTTCTACTGATGTTAAGTTGATTGATGATAATGGCCTTGAAGTGCCGCCGGGTGAGCCGGGTGAGCTTTGTGTCAAAGGTCCGCAAGTGATGCTGGGCTACTGGCAACAACCCGCAGCGACGGCGGAAGTGCTTAAAGATGGCTGGTTGCGTACCGGTGATATCGTGGAAATTGATGATAAAGGCTTTATGCGTATTATCGACAGAAAAAAAGATATGATTCTGGTTTCCGGTTTTAACGTTTATCCGAATGAAATTGAAGAAGTGGTGATGCAGCACGAAGGGGTGCTCGAAGTCGCGGCAGTAGGAGTTCCTGCGGGTGTTACAGGTGAAGCCGTTAAAATTTTCGTGGTTAAAAAATCCCCAGACTTGAGCGAGCAAGAGCTGATTGTCTTTTGTCGCCGCCACCTTACCGCCTATAAAGTGCCAAAACTGATTGAATTTCGTACAGAACTGCCGAAATCCAACGTTGGAAAAATTTTACGACGAGAACTACGTGACGAGACGAGTGCGACAGGTAACAATACAGTCTAAGCGTAGAGTCTGCCTGCGGGCATAAATCTAAGAGAATAGAATTTGAATTACCAGATGATTACTACTGATGCCGGGCTGGCTGCGGTCTGCGAAGCTGCCCGGCAGTATCCTGCGTTAGCATTGGATACCGAATTTGTTCGTACGCGCACTTATTACCCGCAGCTTGGGTTATTGCAAATGTATGACGGTGAAACTATCTCACTGATTGATCCTCTGACAATCAGTGACTGGTCTCCTTTTAAAGCGCTGTTACAGGATACCGGTATCCAAAAATTCTTACATGCGGGTAGCGAGGATCTGGAAGTTTTTCTTAATACCTTCGGCATGATGCCAGAACCTTTTATCGATACCCAGATTCTGGCTTCTTTCACCGGCAGGCCATTATCATGCGGTTTTGCCACCTTGGTCGAATCCTTCACCGGCATTGCGCTGGATAAAAGCGAGTCGCGCACCGACTGGCTGGCACGTCCGCTATCAGAACGGCAGTGCGAATATGCCGCAGCAGATGTGTTCTATTTACTGCCGATTGCCCACAAACTGGTTGCTGAGGCTGAAACGGCGGGCTGGCTGGCTGCCGCCCTCAATGAATGCCGCCTGATGCAGGCTCGACGTCAGGATATTCTGGATCCTGAAGAGGCATGGCGTGAGATTGGTCAGGCCTGGCAGCTACGCCCACGTCAACTGGCGTGCCTGAAGAAACTGGCTGCCTGGCGTCTGCGCTGCGCACGCGAGCGGGATATGGCGGTTAATTTTGTGCTGCGGGAAGAGAATCTCTGGCAGGTTGCACGTTATATGCCAGGCTCCCTCGGTGAGCTGGGTAGTCTGGGGCTCAGCGGCAGCGAAATTCGTTTCCATGGTAAAACGCTGACAGGGCTGGTGGCTGAAGCGGAAGCTTTGCCTGAGAGTGAACTGCCGGCGCCACTGGTGAATCTGGTTGATATGCCGGGTTATCGTGGCTTGTTTAAGGCCATTAAGGCAACCGTACAAACGGTTAGTGAAACCAGCGGATTAAGCGTAGAGCTGTTGGCCTCGCGTCGCCAGATCAACCAGCTACTGAACTGGCACTGGAAATTGAAGCCTCAGTCGTTACAACCGGAACTGTTAAGTGGCTGGCGTGGCGAACTGATGGCTGAAAAATTAAATCAGCAACTGGCAGGCCATTAAAAAGATAAGTTACCGGGGTAATCACATATTCCGGTAACTTTTATTGCTGGTAGTGGTGCGGCAATAGTCTGTTTGTGGCGTTCGCCGTTTAGTCAGGCTTCGCGACTTCATCCGTCTCAGGTAATGTCACGTTCAGTTCCAGAACCGAGATATCATCGCCTTTTTGTTCCAATGCCACGGTAACCATTTCCGGATCTATCTGCACATACTTACAGATAACTTCGAGAATGTCGCGCTTCAGTTGCGGTAAATAATGAGGTTCGCTATCACCCCGACGGCGCTCGGCCACAATAATCTGCAAACGTTCTTTAGCGATATTGGCGGTACTCTTTTTTCGCGAAAGAAAAAAGTCTAAAAGTGCCATAACTTATCCTCCGAAAAGGCGTTTGAGGAATCCTTTCTTCTCTTCTTCTATGAAGCGAAAAGGGCGTTCTTCTCCGAGCAAGCGCTCAATGGTATCCGCATAGGCTTTACCTGCGTCAGACTCAGCATCAAGAATAACGGGCTCACCCTGGTTGGATGCGCGTAAGACGGACTGATCTTCTGGGATAACACCCACCAGAGGAATACGCAGAATTTCCAGCACATCCTCCATGCTCAGCATATCGCCTTTACTGACCCGGCCTGGATTGTAACGTGTCAGAAGCAGGTGCTCTTTGATAGGGCTTTCGCCTTTTTCAGCACGCAGTGATTTGGAAGACAGAATGCCCAAAATGCGGTCCGAGTCGCGGACTGAAGAGACTTCAGGGTTAGTGGTAATAATGGCTTCATCAGCGAAATAGAGCGCCATCAGCGCACCAGTTTCGATACCCGCAGGGGAGTCGCAGATAATAAACTCGAAATCCATCGTTTTAAGGTCTTCCAGCACCTTGGCGACCCCTTCACGGGTCAGGGCATCTTTATCACGCGTTTGGGAGGCAGGCAGGATATACAGGTTCTCAGTGCGCTTATCGCGGATCAGCGCCTGATTTAATGTTGCGTCACCCTGGATAACATTGACGAAATCATAAACTACACGGCGTTCGCAACCCATAATCAGGTCCAGATTACGCAAGCCAATATCAAAGTCGATAACGACGGTTTTATGTCCCTTTTGAGCCAATCCTGTAGCGATGGCTGCGCTAGACGTGGTCTTACCGACGCCCCCTTTACCCGATGTAACTACAATAATGCGTGCCATGAGGAGTTCCTTGTTATAAAGGGCCTAATATAAAGGTTGAAAGGAAAGCGCGCCTTTAATCAGATTCAGACGAATCGCTTTTCCATAATAGTCAGCCGGAATTTCATCACTCAGCCGATACTCTCCTGCAATCGAAACCAGTTCAGCGTGCAGATGAGTACAAAATATATGAGTATCAGTATTACCACTGGCGCCAGCAAGCGCACGCCCACGCATCATACCGTAGATGTGAATATTACCATCTGCAATTAATTCTGCACCTGCGCTGACATGACTTGCGACAATCAAATCACTATTTTGTGCATAAATGCGCTGTCCGGAGCGAATAGGGGTATCAATAAAGCGGGTTTGTGGGGAAGGCGGGGCTACCGGAACCGTATCCTGAACGGACGGAGCCGCCGTTGTTTCCCGCGCCACCTTTTCTTTACCTTCATTAAGCAGCGGTAATCCGGCACGGGTAATCGCCGCTTTCAGCGCCTCATCTTTACAGCCACTGATCCCGACAACATGCAATCCGGTAGACATGACGGCATGTTGGATCTGCTGCCAGTCAACTGCGCCTTCGAGGCTTGCCACATTTAATACGACTGGCGCATGTTTTAAGAAAGCCGGCGCCTGGGCTATTTTTTCTTCCAGAGCTTGTTGAATGACCTCTGGCCGGGAGTCGTGTAAATGAACGACAGAGAGTGTGAAACTGCTCCCTTTTAACTCGATTGGCGTATTTGACATCCTGACCTTACTCAATTCAGTTTCAATCCCCACAATTGTGGGACGATATTCCGAACTACGCAAGGCATGTTATAGTTCTCAATATATTCAGGCAAGCCACAGACCGACTAAAATAGAGTAAAAAACATGTATTGTGTGATTTATCGAAGTACCAAGCGCGACCAGACCTATCTGTATGTTGAGAAAAAAGACGATTTTTCACGAGTCCCTGAAGAGCTGATGAAAGGCTTTGGTACTCCGGTGCTGGCCATGATGTTACCGCTGGATGGCAGTAAAAAACCGGCTCACACGTCGCTGGATAACCTTAAAAACGCGCTTGAGAAAGACGGCTATTATTTACAGATTCCACCGCCGCCAGAAAGTTTGCTTACCATGCATTTGGAAAATATTCCGAAAAAGTCATAGAGCCATTATTTATGGGCTCAGAAATATCAGAACAGCGGTGAGTCTTTATACCCGTCATACGTCAAGTTGCTCAGGATTACCGGCGTTCATACCGCCTACAAGCAACTCGAATTATTTTGGATATACGTTTATTACTGCTAACGATCCTCAGACATCATAATTAACGACGATTTCAAGGTGGAGAAAGACACTATGTATCAACATCGTAACTGGCAAGGGGCTGTTCTGGATTTTCCAGCCAGCAAGGTGGTGTGTGTTGGCAGTAATTATGCGAAGCATATTAAAGAGATGGGCAGTCAGACACCGGAAGAGCCGGTGTTGTTTATTAAGCCTGAAACTGCGTTGTGTGATCTCCGCCAGCCTCTGGCCTTGCCTCAAGGTCTGGGTGAAGTCCACCATGAAGTAGAGCTTGCGGTGTTAATTGGTTCAACACTAAAGCAGGCTACTGAAGATCACGTACTTAAGGCGATCGCGGGTTATGGTATTGCCCTTGACTTGACGTTACGTGATTTGCAGAGTGGTTTAAAAAAAGCTGGACGTCCGTGGGAAAAGGCTAAAGCCTTTGATAACTCTTGCCCGATTTCTGGTTTTATTTCTGCCCGTGAGTTTACTCAGGATCCGCAGAATATTTCCCTCAGTCTGAAAATTAACGGTGAGGTTCGCCAGCAGGGTTCAACCGCCGATATGCTGCATAAAATCATCCCGCTGATTGCCTATGCCAGCCGATTCTTTACCCTGCGTGCAGGGGATATTATTCTGACAGGCACACCTGAAGGCGTGGGGCCGCTGGTCAAAAATGATGAGCTTGAAGTCACTTTTGCGGATAACAGCCTGACCACGCGTGTTTTATAACACTATTACCGCCAATCGGCGGTAATCCTTGCATTCTTAAGGTATACTGTTTACACCCGGCGACTTAAAGTCGTCCGGGCAAAGTGCTTCTCAAATTATCTGAAATTCTTTTAATTCTCTCGTGCAGGAACCGTTATGACCGCTGTCCCTTTCTGGCAAAGTAAAACCCTTGATGAAATGAGTGATGCCGAATGGGAGTCGCTATGTGATGGTTGTGGGCAATGCTGTCTTCACAAGCTGATGGATGAAGACACCGATGAAATCTATTTCACCAATGTTGCCTGTAAACAGCTCAATATCAAAACCTGTCAATGTAGAAATTATGAGCGTCGTTTTGAATATGAGCCAGATTGCATCAAGCTAACGCGAGATAATTTGCCGACCTTCGAATGGCTGCCTCACACCTGTGCTTACCGCTTGCTGGCTGAAGGAGAACAGCTCCCGAGCTGGCACCCCCTCCTGAGTGGTTCTAAAGCCGCAATGCATGGGGAGCGCATTTCTGTTCGCCATATTGCCGTCAAAGAGTCCGAAGTCGTCGACTGGCAGGACCATATTATGAATAAGCCGGAATGGGCTGATTAAGCATCTGATTTTTAAGTGAATTGTAGTTACTGATTTACAGCTGGGAGCAGATGCGGGGCAATTTCTGTGAAATTTAACGGCAGGGCATGCCATGCTTGCCTGTGAGAGGAGGGGCAGCCAGGCCACCCGTCGAAGCAGGAACCCGCCGGGGTGAGTCAGACTCTTGTCTGAACACAGTAGGGATCCCCGTTCTTTGGGACGGGGAGGATGCCAATTTAACTGCTCATTACTGAGGTTTTAAATCATCGATAACTTGATTGGTTTTGATAACGGAATAGTTGACGATGGAATCATTTTCCATGACCCACTCATATCCGTAACGGCTTATAGGATTCATTGACTGGTATGTGCTGGAGACTTGTATAACGGATGCTCCATCACTCAGCTGGGACTTTGCAGTAAATACGCCATAAAGAAGCATCGCAGCAACAATAGAAATGACCGCCGAAATAATCCATTTCATATAAATACTATCCAGTTGAACGAAATTCTCTGTATTTTATTGTGATAAATAGCATTACACCATCAGAAAACACCCAAAGAATTGTCGCTTAATCTTCATATGGTGACTGAATGGCGATAATCATAAATTATAATGAGAACAACCATTAAAAAATCACTATTCAGATCATCACCTGTGCTTCATCCATTCGGCTGATGATACTGATTGTGGCATTTATTCGTTAGAGATAACCATATTATTAATGCTGGTATCGGGTGATTTAGTTGTTCATGGAACCAGTAAATCATCTTCTGGCACAGAGCAACATTTTCGATCTGTGCCATCGGCTTTATATCCACTCCTTTAGCGACCAATTGACTCATTCCCACCAATCTTTTCGGTGGTCTATTTTTACTCTCAGTGTTATAACTACTCAGGATATCTCTATCAAGCTACGCGGGACGACCCGCAATGTGCTTCGACTTCTTTTTGAGGGACGACCCTCTTATAAGCTAGCGAGGCTTAGCTATGAATGTTTTGGTTCCTGTATCGACTCTGACGGGTATTCTCTCCGGTTTTATTATCACTCAACTGTTTGTGCAAAATGGCCTTGAACCTGGCCTGAAAGCATTTCTTATCTGCTCCTCTCTGGTGATATGTTGTGGTTTTGCAGGTAACCTGACGGGTCAATTTGCACAATATATATTCAGAAGAGTCCGGCTCTAATCACAACGAATATACTGATAAATGCGCGCTGCGCTTTTCAGTATTAAGCGATATCTGCTGCGCGGGACGACCTGCTGCAACTGACTCGAATATCGGGACGACCCATATTTATAAAGGATACGACGATGGCATGGTTATGTCTGGCGCTTGCTGGTGTATTTGAGGTGGTATGGGCCACTGCAATGAAGGAATCTCATGGTTTTACACGTCTGATTCCGAGTGTTGTTACTATCTTCTTTATGCTGCTGAGTTTCGGCCTTCTGGCTTATGCCATGAAAACATTACCGCTAGGTACTGCCTATACTGTATGGGTCGGTATCGGGGCGGTAGGCGCTTTTATCGTTGGTGTCACTCTGTTTGGGGAGTCACTCAATATCACCCGCGTTATTGCCGCCTGTCTGATTGTTTCTGGCGTAGTATTACTCAAACTGGCGACTAAATAATTGCACCACAGCTAAAACAGTGAACATCGTATTTAAGTTGTTATCATAGGTTATTATCTCTGGTTTTTCCCATAACTGATATTGATCAGTTATGGGGATCTGGTCTGTCACAGTAGATGACAGGTTATCTACTGATCTCAGGCTTACGTTTATTTGCGTCACCACTTACTGCGCCTATCCGAAACTCATAAACAAGTCCTACCAGGAGAATAATTGTAAAGATAGTCGCCCCAATAAAACCATGCCAACCCACCTCTCTTACAGAAACAGCATAGGCATAGAGATACGCGGCTTCTGCCTCAAAAATAAGGAAGGCAATAGCAACCAGATAAAATTTAAAGTGAAATCGTAAACGGGCAGTACCTACAGAAGGTAGCCCGGATTCAAAGGGTTCATGCTTATAACGTCCTTTCGAACGACTGCCCAGGAGACTTGATATACCCAGAAGCAGCACAGCGATTCCGATACCAGCAATAACAAAAGCCGCTACCGCGAGCCAGTGGGAGATATTCTCGACATCTGAAGTCATCAGGGTTTCCTATATATATCCAACCAGATATTAAATCCGAATTTAATTAATTGAAAAAGGCTGGCCGTGATTGCCAGTCCTGGAGAATGAGTGATATCTTGCAGATTGCAAATAGAGATAATAATATTTAATTTAAAATATCATAGCCACAATTACCCCTTGGTTTTTCAGGGGGGAATTGACTTCTCTTGTGGTTAAGTCAAGTCCGGGGTCGCCTCCAGAATCATATGATATATCACGACGAAACATAACATCATATATCATCGATGCCCAGAGTTTTTCTCAATAATATTCATCTCTGACATTAAATAGTCGGTTGGATCTTATAAATAGAACCATTCTCTAAATAATAATTACCAAACTATCTATTTAAAAACCTCAATAATATGACTCACTATTATGGAGGGTGTATTATTGCGTAAGCGGGAGTATTAATAAGGTAAATACTGGTAAATTTAATCATTTTTTTGTACAGCGCCATAATATCAATCATTATGATATGAAATTACGCTACCTGTTTATGACTCATAATATTAAATTTGTAATCTACCCGTGTAATAAAGCTACATTTTTACGAAGGCAGTATCCAGCATTGATGAGTCGTGGCTCAGTGAAGCCTAGCGGAAGCTCTTTAATCGATATCAGCCAGAAAATGAGTTGTGCCCAGATATCGGGCTGTTTATCAGATATACGCATATCTCTCACCTCCCGATGAAGGTGGTGCACTGTGTTTAAAAGCCCTCACGCAGGACGCAGTATAAGTGAGAGAGAAAACGGTAAAATGAGCTGGTAGATGCGAGCCGATGGGAGTAAGGTAGTTACCGTTTTGGGCTGTTAGCTCAGTTGGTAGAGCACTGGACTCTTAATCCATTGGTCGGCGGTTCGAACCCACCACAGCCCACCAGTATTATCAATCGGTTACAACACCTCTATATGCTCCTGCCCTTAGTGATGGGACCTATTTGGGACAGACTTACCAAATATGGCGTCAATTTGACGTGCATGCTCCGACAGATGATTAGGTGCGAGGTGTGTGTACCTCCTCACCATTTCTATACTTTCCCAGCCGCCCATTTCTTGTAATACAGAAAGCGGGACACCTGACTGAATCAACCAACTCGCCCAGGTATGCCGGAGATCGTGAAATCTGAAGTTTTCTATTCCTGCTCTTCTGCATGCTGAATGCCATGCTGTATTGTCATCAACACGCATTTTTCTTGCCGCCGGGACTTTGCTACCATCTGGCCTGTTTCCTTCCTTCATATGCACGAAAACAAAGCGGCTATGATTCCCTATCTGTCCGCACAGTACCTTGCATGCAGTATCATTCAGCGTCACCCTAATGGCGCGGTTTGATTTATTGTCTTCCGGATTAATCCAGGCAACCCGTCTTTGCATATCGATTTGCTGCCATTCAAGATTAATGATATTCGATCTCCTTAACCCTGTGGCTAGTGCAAAAATAACGACTGACTTAAGAGGTTCGGGACATTCTGAAATAAGCCTCAGAGCTTCATCTCTTTCTAGCCAGCGAAATCTCTTATTCTTAACGGAGGGTATTTTTATGGTCGGCGCTTTGCTAATCCATTTCCAGTCTCTTTCAGCCGCACGCAGGATTGACTTTATCATTGCCAGGGCCCGCGATTTCGTCGCGGCGGTTACTGGTTTACCCACGTGCTGAGGGATTACTTTGCCGAGCCGTGTAACCTTCTCTAATTTGCGCTCATAAGCAGCCCTGGAGTTCCTGTTTTTCATACCACTAACCGCGGCATAAATTTTGGGCTCTTGAATATCTTTAAGCCTCACACCTTCAAAGTGGTCAAGCCAGAATGCAATCCATACCTTGTCCGTATCGATAGACTTCTTATCTGACTTTTCCTCAAGCCAACGCAGGCAGGCTTCATCAAAGATCACATCAGGAAAGTCGCCAAGCTGGTCTATTCTCCAGAGTTCAGCCTTTCTTCTGTCATGCAACTCCTGAGCTTTTCGCTTGTCCGCTGTTTTAAGAGACTCCTTAATTCTTTCCCCGCCTGGGAGCGAGTACGATGCGTACCAAATTTCACTTCTGCGGAAGATAGACATTTTTTATCCTCTTGTTCATCAACCGCGCTCACACTGACAGTATGAAGCGGAGAGTGGATCGCCGCAATGCATGCCTGTCGTGTAGTTAGGTAGGGGGATTTGTTTTTGGTTGGGTCTTTGCGGGTTGCCTGTAATCTTCCTGACTTAATCCAGCTTGTAGCGGTGGGTCTGGATATGCCAAGCATCATGCAGGCCTCATCGAGAGTGAGGATATATGTTTCCACTGTATTATCTCCAGGCACAAAAAAACCGCACTAGGCGGCATATAAAACGAAACCCGCCGTAGCGGGTCGATGTTTAAACAGGTATATCGTCATCCGTGTGAGTTCTCGTGATGAGGTATGTCAGAACTCCAAGCACTTTCACCTCATCAAGCTCATCACCTCTGATTACTCCATCCTCAGTTACTAGCGTTCCGGCTCGCACTTCTGCAAATGATATCCGGCCGATGTGCTCCATGAGTACACGCTTTCCATTTTTCGGAGTTAGTGACCTATTGATAACCGCATAACCCTCAGATGTCTCGATAACTGTGCAGTTTGCGTCCATTTCACACAAGTAGTCTGCTGTCAGCCGAGCTTCAACATAATCAGCGGCGGGAGAAGGAAAGCCCATAAGTCACCTCATGAATTTACTGTATATGCATACAGTATTATCAAGGCGCGTTACGGTCAATTACTTCTTGTTAGCTTCTGCCATCTGAACGTAGCGGGGGCTACCCTATATCTGTAATGTTGCGCTAGCTTGCACATAAGGTAGCCAGAAATTTACGCATTTATTGTTATTGTTATTTGCTCTTCACTTATGCCTAAGCTTTCAGCTAAAAGGCTTTTAGCTTCTTGAATTGAAATCTTTTCTACTCCTTTATTATGGCAATCAATCCTTTTAGGCATTTCCTCATCCAATGCTTTAAAAACCAACTCATTAACATTTATACCCAAATCTGATATTGATGCATAAGATACTGGGTTTCGGTTTCCATCCCACATATCTGGAATTTCGATATCGGCATATTCAGATATGTTTATTCTCCATCGCCCTTCAGAGTCTTTTTCTGTCGACGGGCTTACCCCTGATATTTTAGCAACCATAAACGCAGAATGATGTGCCGCTTCAGGATTCCCCCATGACATTTTCCTATTTTGAACGCAGACAACATATTCTAGTTTAGCTACTCGTGTGGCGTCTAACCTCCAGGCTTGAGAGCATTTCTCTTTTAGTATTCTGGTCTTTCCCCTGCAGGTTAGGACAACTACTACATTAGTACCCATCATTTATCCTCGTTTAAACTAATGGAAAAATCATAGTATATCTTGTTACTGTTTATAGCTTATGGCAATACTAGTGTCTTAATCGATTATTAGCAATAGAGGCGAAGAAGTTTCGGGTGGCTGAAAATTGTCATTGACCGTCACAACAAAGTCGTAATAGTTACATTCATATCTATTTACCTTTACCTACTCACCCCCTTTCACAGCGCTGCCAGTGACGCTGAGCGCAGCGAGTACATCACCCTGCTTGTAGGCAAAAGTAGCCACGTACTCCTTATCAAATCGGTTCGCAGTAACATGCTCTAGAACTGTGGCAGCGTTACGGCTTACTGACTGACCTCAAGCTCTTTGTATGCGTCATAAAGCTCGTTGTACTGGCGGCGATAAGTGTCATGCCAAAGCGGGCCGCATCCGTTAGGACATCGTTCCGGAGTGCTTTCTCCGGCAGTCATTCCACCAGGAGTGACGATTACGTGTGAACGCGAGAAGTTGCAGGTGTTACAGCGCATGACTCCGAGGAATTTAACCTCATCTTCCAACTCCGCAATTCTCTTCCCTGCATCAAGTAGTGCGTTACTGGACTGCTCCAGCGCAGCTATCAGTGCGTCGATGCACTTCTGTTGAAAGTTCCAGGCCTCAACGGTTTCTGCTGAGCCGCAATCAATAATTTCAGAGTCATCAGATCCGCAATGAGGGCAGTAGCAATCGCCATAATCGCCAGTATCAGCAATCGGCTCCCCGCCAGTCATTCGCTCGCTTGTGAACATTTCTTCGCAGATATCACACTTAGCGAGGTAGTAATTACCGGTCACCGCGTTGCCCTTTCTGGAAATCAGCGCTTCGAGTTGGTTAATCATTCCATGCCTCCAGTTCGTTATCGATTTCCTCGTCGATCTCGTCGGTAGTGGCTTCTTCGTTAAGACAATCTAAGGCTTCCTTGCGATATTGCTGACGGCGCTTGCCGTACCAGGCTGAGAATTCAGGCGTCCAGCCTTTAAGGGATCCGTCATAGTCAACTTTGGCGTTACGTTCAGCCATACTTTCAACCATACAATCAGCGGTCGTTAAGGCCGCGTCACGGATGTAGCCGCGTAGGTGATACTTGCGCCAGTACGGGTTTGTGCGGCTTCGAGATTACCAGCTGCAATGGCTTGCCTATTAAGGGCTCCTTGAAGAACCGCAGCTGCCTCCGCACCCCGTGTATGTCCCTTGTAGTTTTTAATCTCTTTTTGGTAATTTTTTACTTTGTATGTTGCGTCATTAAATGCTTTTTGAGATTCGTTAACCTGCTCAGTAAGGCTTGGTAAGCTCTCCCTCATCTTTCTGGAGGGGCTGCGGGGCGTGTTGCGAAAGCACTCAACGGCACCCTCTCCCTCCGCAGTAAACGCGAGGAGTCGGGAAGTGCTTGTCTGCCAGAGGTTGCGATGTACGCAGTGTAGTGGTCAAGCAAAACTGGGCATCGTAAATCAGAGAGCGTTACAGCGAGGTAGGTATGGATAAGCAAGACAGAAGATTACTTGATGTCATCGTTCAAATTGCAGAGGAGGAAAATATCAGCTTAACCGAAGCAATTGACGTAGCCATAAATACGCTGAAGGTTGACGTTCAGCGTAGAAAGTCCTTCAAGGTATCAGCACCTAACGGTCAAGGGGTGTCTCTATCAGGAGGAGCGATAGAGAAAGGCCGACCAGTCATTAAATGAACAAACAAAAATAGATGCTGCCTTCGTTGAGAGCGGATCTGCGACACTCTTAACCGCAGATTGAACATCCTCAGCGCTGGCATTAAACGTACCGCAATAAGTCCCCGTAGGGAGATCGTAAGTAGTACCATTGTCTCTGATCTCTTTAGAAAGGCCTAGCGCACTCATTTTTTCGTATAGAGCATCGTAGCGCTCCGCATCTGCACCATAAAGCTCAACACGAACGATAAAATTAGCCATAAGAACATTCCTTTAATCGACTGTGGAATAACCAATATAGCAGCTTCCTTGACTGTGGAAAGTGAGGAGACACGCGCCGGGCGTGGATAAATATCCCGGCACTAATTCAGGAACGATTAAATTATTTTTTTATTGCTTCCCAGGATGCTTTTTAAACCAACTTTTTTTAGGTTCAACGGCCAAAACAACCATTAGTTTAGTGTGACCAATACATATGAAAACAAGCAATATGTATAATACAATCAATGAAATACCATTCTCGCCACTGAGCAAAAAATCATTAAAAAGAGAGCAAAAAACACCCACTACAACTTGACTTGAAAATATCAGAAACCACCCACAAAACTTCCTCCAATATCTCATTTGGCGATTAACCGGAGATTTGCCATACCAAGTATTACCCTTAAGGGTCATCAGGTAGAGCGCTAATATGCCAACCAAGCTTACAACCATGAAACCAAAAATAGATTTATCAATTTTATCAAGGTTTGTTATAGCTCCATAAACATAAGCACCAAGTAGACCAAACCCAATGCTGCTGAGAATGGTTCGGATACCAGAAAAGTATTCTTTATTTTCATTCGGGTGAATAGCAAAACTAGGCATAACAACCTTCCATAAAAAATCATTAATAACAATAAGATAATGAATAATGGAAATAAAAACCATCAAAATAGACTAATTTCATCAATGCAAATAACCGCCTCAGTGAACTGACACCATAAAGTTGGGCGGTTTTTTATTGCCAGTTAAGAGGGGGTTAGAGATGTGTGATTGCTTAGAAACTGTAGGCGAACGGATGAAGCAGCGGCTCATGGAGAAAGTGCCGGAAGGAGCGGAAGTTAAAAAGGGATTTGATACCGGATGGGAAAACACCTGCTTATCACTATCTGGCGGCGGTCTAATCGTCATGCTGAAGTATAAGCTGGCATATCGAGCCAATAAAAAAGATGGCTCTCCAGCAAAGAACCTCACCAGGATGGATGGTAATGTGACAATGAACTACTGCCCATTCTGCGGCGAAAAAATGGCTTAATATATTTTTGCCAGTTAAGAATTTAAAAAAAATTATTAAAATAATAAATCATTATATTTCAAAGGTGAGACCATTATCTAATGATACGCTATAATCAATTGTTTTACATGATAAAAAACCAGTATTGAACTAAGTTTAATCGTCATATAGCTTCAATGGCTAATTGTATAAAACAGTCATATGAAGAGGTAAGCGATGAATGAGCCAATCTGCTATTTAGTCATAACAAAAAAAAGAATTCTTCTTTCGGATATGAAGTACCCTCACAGTTGGTTTCTCGAACGGGATGAGACTTCGTGCATTGTTTTAGAAAGAAATCATGACATGATCGGTCAGCAACACACTGATGAAATAAAAAAGAGTGGTTTCGTTAATACTGGCAAGCCATCACTTGAATATATCAGGAGGCATTTTCTATAGCATTTCAATTTAGAAAAAATAATTTTAGCAACTAGAAGCCGCCTAACCGCGGTTTTTTTACGCCTGGAGGAAATATGCGTCAAGTTGAGTGTAAGAGAATCACGTATGGATATGAAAACAATGTCAGGAACAAACAAGAGACCACCGTCACTGGTCGTTTTCACTGCTGGGGTTCGGGATATGAGGAGTTCGATAGTGGCCCAGGTAATTACACCGTTGCCATCGTTGAGCTTGAAGATGGTTCGATAGAAGAGTTTCCCCCTTACCTAGTCAAATTCACATCAGCCGCCTAACCCGCGGCTTTTTTCATGCGCGTTCATCCCTGAGCCAGCCTGAGGAATGAACACACACAACAAACAGGAGTACCCACGATGACATATCAAGTCGCGGGAAGTTTCGCCTTGGTGGCGTACTTCCCTACTGAGTCCGAATTATCCCGCAAGTTTAAGAAAATTATTGGTGAGGCTACCCGAGCCACCCGAATTGCCGCCTTGCTCTAATAGAGTACGACACAATAAATGGATTAACCGAAGATGAAGTATCCGCCCCGGCCAGCAGTCCGTTCCGACGCTGGAACCAGCGGCCTAACTTTAACTATCTCAGGACCCCAGCCAGCGTACCGCTTCCCGTAGCTGAAACATTTACAACCGTGCCACTTGATGCTTCCGGCGCTAATGTATCGATAAATAGCAATATCGATAATGAGTACTGCATTTCAGGAGATGGGGAGTACATCATTGCTAAGTCTGGCTGGTACACCATAACCCTGGGGGCTACGCTGCGTAATACTGACAGAGCGAATGCCGTTCACCCGCAAATTCAGATCTTCCTCCCTATTACTGACAGGGTGGTGGCTACTGGGCGAATTTCATTGAATGCGTCACCAGATGGCTCGGCGGTTTACGGTAGTGCGTATGTAACTGGAACTGTCAGGTTGAACAGGGGGGCGCTCATTCGCATCAGGGGGAGAAATGGCGGTGATGTGTATGGATATTCCCTGACTATTAATTTCTGCGGATAATAAAGCACGCATTTATGAGTTAGTGATTTTAGAGTCAGCCACGGACGGCTACCCATCAATCCAGTCAGCCCACCATTGCATCATCTCGCGGCGCTTGTCCATGTATTGGGTGCGGGTATTTGTAAAAGAGGGTTATGTGTGAGACTGAGTGGAAAGGTAAAGGTGGTTTTTGACTGGGACAAAAATGAGACTTACATGGCTTGTTAATGCGTTTCATGTATTTCCATCTTTTGCCATCATGGGACGTGTGAGCGCGGTGATAGCTGGTAACTTACTGTAAAATAACTAAGTTCTATTAACTCTTAATCCATTGGTCGGCGGTTCGAACCCACCACAGCCCACCAGTATTATCAATGGCTTACATGGCATTCTTATTTCACCAGAAACCCACTGTGCCGTATTTGTGCCGTTCTTGATAAAAATACTGTCTATTTGTTTTGCGTGTTGAGTTAAATGAACTGGTGAAAGATGGGCATATCTTCTCACCATTTCTATTGATTCCCATCCGCCCATTTCCTGTACTGTAGATACTGCGTGAACAAATACCCATTGGTAATGTTTTCCTATCTTCCCACGTAATACTCCGCAAGCAGTATCGTTTAGAGCAACTCCGATAGCTCTCCCGCCTTTTACATTCTCGGGATGGATCCATGCCATCCTTCTTTGCATATCAACCTGAGACCATTCCAAATCAAGAATGTTAGAGCGCCTGAGTCCTGTTGCCAGAGCAAAAGTCACGACAGGCTTTAGATGTTCTGGTAACTCACTAATAAGCGTTTTGGCCTTATCGTGGGTAACCAACGTAACTGCCCATTGTTGCCTTGCCTTTACCACAGGCACTGAGTTAAGCCATCCTCATTCGTTCGCAGCTATAGTCGTGCCTCTTGCGTCGTATGAATGCCTGAGCTGCTTCGCGAGTGAAGTGACTGTTAACGAATTCCCACTCCCATTTGTATCCGTTACAGCTGGAATGAGACCATAGGTGGTGCGAATCCTGAACTGAGCAAAATAGGCACAGCCAAAAACTGGAAAAAACACGCAACCAGTAACAAGGTGACGGCGGGTGTGATGATCAAGTTGGAAGCCCCAGTAATTGGTGAGTAAAAGATACTGTCAAGTTCACTGCCGACTTCTATAAAGAGACTTTAAGTAAATATGGTCAGAAAGCGAGGGCATTATCACGTGAACTTGCTGATGCAGCCTATGGTAAACGAATCAAAGGCGTTGATGATGCATTGAAAGCATTTGATAAATATAAGAATGTAGTTAATAAGAAGTATAGTGCTGCAGATAGAAAAGCGATTTCAAATGCTTTATCCTCGGTAAAACACGCTGAGTTTTCAGAAAATCTCAATAAGTTCAGTAAGGCTTTCTCTAAAGTAGGGGGGCAATTGATGCATATGATGCAGTTATGAGCTTAGTAAGCAATTGAAACCCAAAACTGGCGACCATTTTTTTGTAAAAATAGAAACATTGATGGTCGGAAGGGTTGCAGGGGTTGCTGCTGCATTTGCATTTAGTATGATTGTAGGTAGCGCTTTAGGTATTCTTAGTTTTGGCCTGGTACTTGCTTTGGTAGGTGCAGTAATAAATGAAGAGTATGTTGAGAAAGTAAACAATGCTTAAAGGAATAGCTAAGGCAAAACAAAAAACATATAAAATTGCTGACAAACTACCTCCAGTTGGGCTGGTGAAAATATCTTTATTCCAAAATTCTTCTGGTGCGAACTTAAGTGCAATTGTTTTAATTGCATAGTGAGCAAAAGGATAGAGAGCGGCATTAATGATAGATATGAGGAGATAAATAAATGATTCGTTTGATTTATTGCTATTCAACCATAAAGTAGTGAAGGCCATAACACCAATAAGTCCCCAGCAAAATTTTATTAGATAATATTTTATGGTCAATTAATCACCCTCATCGAATTAGTCTGCATCTGAATTAATTAGTTTATGTACTGTAATCCTATCATCTTTTTATATGGCATCTTTGATTTTCTCGCTAACACTTTTCCTTGGTGATATTTTTGTATAGCAAGCTGTAATACCTGCAAGAAGATGAACTCCTGCGGCTGTGTAAGTACGTGCGAGTTTCGCTCGTTTTCTGGATGTTTTGAGTGGTGTTATTGGGCACGATAACTCAAGCAAAAGTTGAAGGATTACCTTTAAGGTAATACACTCTGTTAAATTCTAGCGTCAGGCTAGTTTTGGTTTTGTAGTGTTTAAGTCGTTAATGACGACAGAGGATATTAGTATGGCTATCGGTCACGCGATTGTGTTGGCTGCGATAACTCAACAGATGAATAAGGTTAATGATGCGGTTAATAGCGTATTTAAGCCTTTGATATCTAATGCCTGTGAGATGCCTCAAAGATTAAGCGTAGAAGAGTGTCTTTTCAGATGCTCTGCAATTGTAGCAAACTCAAAAATGATTGAAGATTTGGCAAAGGAAGGGATGCGCCATCTTTCTGCCTTAAGAAGTGGCGAAATAGATGCAACTAGTATTCCTAGCGAGATTGTTGAATCTCTGAGGGCTCTATCTATAGCAAGCAAGAATGCACGTGCCCATGTAGTGGAAATGTTCGCGTTTGCTGAAACCTCACCTATGTGGAATGGACATGTAGGCATGCTAAGGCCGTTAAAAAAAAGTATGTGAGGTCGCTCTCTGCTGTTGAAAACACAGTGAGTCAGATGATTATCGAGGTTGAACAGGCAAAGCCTGTTGGAGTCGATTTAGATTCTCAAGATATTGGTAGAGAGGATGCGATCTCTTTAATTAAAGCATCCCATATCATTCTGGGTGCAGAACCTCCCACTTGGATGTGAAATGGTAAAAGGCAGCATCACTGAATGCCTATATCAGCAAGGTGCCGCACATAAGTATGCAAAAATGCTGGCTGAAACCATTTCAAATAGCGCTCAATATTGGTGTTTCGGATCTCATGGTGGGTTCGAAAGAAGTTACGAAGCCATGGCTGCAAACATCAAAAAGATACATCTTAAACTTCCAGAAGATAAGCCTTGGCCTCCTGAGTATTCGTTAAGTCAGCGTACGTGTGATAATTACTTGATTTACACAAAGCATCTTTATAACGACGAGCACTATCAAATTCTTGCCATAATAAGTCCCAATGCGCACGAACAAATTGACTCGATGCTACCGGCTATCATCAAGTTAGTTGAAGAAAACTTTTCCGAAATGCCTCAGAATGAATTGGATAAGTTAAAAACTTATGATGCCTAACCCACCGCCCGGTGGGTTTTTACTTTCTGTGTATGTCATATGTCGGGATTCTGACAATTTGGTGTGATGATAGTCATAGACCAACGTCATACCTTACCTCTGAATCATTATAACCCTCTATTAAGCGAATTTGGTCGGGATCCCGACCGCGATACCATAAGACACTATTCCCAACATAAAAATTGGGAGGTGCTTATGAGTTGGCCTGAAGCGGTGTTGGAAATTCTGCATGTATTGCAAACTATGTCAAGATGGATGGCGGGTATGGTTCTAGTTGTGGTCTTGCTGCTCGCCCAGCCGCCCATGTCCTGTAATGCAGCTTATGGAACGCCGGATTGAACTAACCAACTCGCCCATGTATGTCTCAAATCATGAAAACGAAAGCTTTCACCGGCTCCCCTTCACGCAGCATTTCTGAGGTTATCATTCGTTCAGGCTCAAGTGGCTGATAGCAGAATAGCGCGATGATATAAGGGGCAAGGACTTTATCCAGAGCTTAAGGCAGTACTGCTTAGTGATTTATGTACTTTTGTTCGCTAAGGAAAGGGGAGTCATAAGCGGGTGCAGCCCTATAACAAACAAATCATTCTGTGTCCCATGCACTATAGCTTCCAGACAGACAGCCAACGTAATTCTGCATCAAGCGGCCGGGATCCGTTTATGATCCCGGCCGCTTGTCGGATAATCGTTAATTCAACCGGACTTGGCTACCACAGTTGAACAGGTGTTTACTTTTTACGCAGATTGATACGGTGTTTGACCACCAGGTAAATTAACGCGACGAAAGCAATGAATGCAAAACCATTGGAGACATAAAGAAACACAATCGCATCGCCTATTTTTTCATTAGCGATGAGCCAGCTGGCTACCGACAGTCCACAGGCGATACCGAATATCCATGTGAGGATCCAAATCACTATTTTCATTTTTAATTTACTCGCATTTATTATTCAGAACGTGCCGACATTTTAAATATATTTCAATATCGTGTCGATGGTTAGTGCTTTTCCTGATTAAGCGGAAATATTTCTGCGCCAAAGAGTCCGGATGTGCATGAATTGTTAGCTGTGAGTTAAATTAAGGTTTTTTTTCTCAATCAGCAGGGGGCTGACTTGCAGCATGGCTAAAAATGGGCAATTCTTAAAGGGGTATCACCGGATTAGGGTGATAGTGCTAATTATAATGTAAGGAAAGCAGAATGAACTTGAAGAAATTTTTTATGATGATTTGCGTTGTGATGTCATTGGGTCTGACCTTAACCGCTTGCGCCCCGACGCCAACCCAGGAAGGTACCGGTGGTTATTTTGATGACTCTGTTATCACCACAAAAGTAAAAGCAGCTCTGTTGGGCGAAAAGAACATTAAATCCACTCAGATCTCGGTAGAAACCTTCAAAGGTCGTGTGCAGTTAAGTGGTTTTGTTTCCAGTGAATCAGAGGCTGCATTGGCCGTAAAAACTGCGCAAACAGTACCGGGTGTAAGAACCGTTATTAACTCAATGCGCATTAAATAATTAATCACTATACCCAAAATAATTCGGGTTGCTGGTAGGCGCTGAGTAAACTCTGTGATTCAGCAGGATTTGCGAAAGCAACCCCGAGCAACTCGAAGTATGACGGATATATAAAAGATGACGCTCAGGTCATCTGTTGTACAAGACCCATTGTGTCGCTGCCGATGGGTTTTTTTATTGCTGTGATAAAAAAAGACTTACCTTCCGGCAAGTCTTTTAAGCGACAGACATTAGCGATTAGTTAAACAGACCGCGTTTTTTTGGTTTGACAAACTGGGCAAACAGTACCAGCACGGCAACGATTAAATATGCCGCAAAAATACCGATTAACCACTGTGGCATTTCTAGTGATAAGAATGACCACTGCAATTCAGCGCAGTCACCACTCGCGACAAACACTTGTGGCAGCCATTTATCAAGCGGTAACCATTCCGGAAAACGTGCCGCAAAATCACAAGTCGCAAACGGAGAGGGGTGCAACTGTATCATCGTATGCTCCCAGGCCAACTGTAGGCCTTTCCCTGCGCTATAAAGCCAGAGAGCAAGAGCACCATAGCGCAGCAACGATTTAGGTGCGATAGCACCCAACAGACCGGCACCCATCACACCGAACAACGCACTACGCTCATAGATACACATCACGCAAGGGTGCAGGCCTAAGCCATGCTGAAACCACAATGCGGCTAATTCTAAAGCGAAAGCAGTAAATGCCATTAACAGCCATGCGCCACGTCCACGTGAGCACTGGTTTAAGTATTGCAACATAATCAGGATCCCTGCAACATGCCTAGACTCGGCAGTGTAAACGAAAAAGTTTTTTGTGCTAGTAGGATAGATGAAAATATCTCGCTTACTGAGGGCATTACGGCCTGGTTGTCGTCAGGGAACGAAGGTATTTATCTGGGCTCTATTCTATACAGAATCAGTGTAAGTAAATTAATAAATTCAACTCAATATGTTTTTTTTCTTCTGTGGCTAAACTGGCAGCAGTTTAGCCACGCCGAGGAGACGGCGAAAGGCAGGTACAGGTCCACAAAAAATGGCTAACGTATCGTCATTGGTTGTGTCATAGCCTGAATACGGGCAGTAAGCTGGCTTATCTACCCGTCATACTTTAAGTTGCTCAGGGCTGCTTTCGTCAATCCTGCTGAATCACAGAGTTTACCTGTGCTCATTACCAGAATTTACGCAGCGCCTACCCGCAACGCGCATTATTTTGGGTATATTCACTGATTAAGATAAAAAACTGCGCTATAACGCACGGACATCAGATATTTCGATTGTATTTTGAGTCCCAGATCATTTATTTATGCTTATCATCTTTCTGAGCTCGGTTGTTACTAGCGGCTTGAATTGTATAGCACAGAGAACGTATATTTGGACGCTTTCTGGAATTCATGCTCTCTGGTATGATGAGTTCTACTGGCAAAACCTGCGTAATGGAAATTTTACCATGGTCATCAAGGCACAAAGCCCAGCGGGTTTCGCTGAAGAGTATATTATTGAAAGTATCTGGAACAGTCGTTTTCCGCCGGGATCTATCCTTCCTGCTGAACGTGAGCTATCCGAACTGATTGGTGTGACGAGAACCACTTTACGTGAGGTCCTTCAACGTCTTGCCCGGGACGGTTGGTTGACTATTCAGCACGGTAAACCCACTCGTGTGAATAATTTCTGGGAAACTTCCGGGCTGAATATTCTGGAAACTCTGGCGCGTCTTGATCATGATAGCGTGCCGCAGCTTATCGATAATTTATTGTCGGTAAGAACCAATATCTCTACCATTTTCATTCGCACAGCTTTACGCCAGTATCCTGAAAAAACCCAGGACGTATTGTCCCTGGTCGATACTGTTGATGACAGCGCCGATGCTTTTGCCGAGCTGGATTATAATATTTTCCGCGGGCTGGCTTTTGCTTCAGGCAACCCTATTTATGGTTTAATTATTAACGGTATGAAAGGTCTGTATACCCGAATTGGCCGTCAATATTTCTCTAATCCTGCGGCTCGTCGACTCGCGCTGGATTTCTATCATCAACTGGGTAAGCTTTGCCAGGACGGTTTATACGATCAGGTTTTCGACGTCGTGAGAAATTATGGTCGTGAAAGCGGTGAGATCTGGCATAACATGCAGAAAAACTTACCGGGTGATGCAGTGATGCTGGGCCGTTAAAGCCTTCTGTCATCCTCGATTCGGTGGCTACCCTGGAGCTTCACTTCCAGGGTAGCTGGCAAATAAATGCCTCGCTCGGCACTCTAGGTCTGATTTCTGCTTGGGCAGCGGTCAAGCAAATCCACGCTTGAATCTTCGTTGAGTTGCTCCAGCACCACGTCAAATCCCCATAAACGATGGACATGCTTCAGCACTTCTTTGTATCCGCCATCCAAAGGAACGCGATTATGCGGGACATAACGTAAGGTTAGCGAACGGTCACCGCGTAAATTGACATTCCACACCTGAATATTCGGTTCCAGATTACTGAGGTTATACTGCGCGGAAAGCTGATGCCGGATCTGCCGATAGCCTTCCTCGTTATGAATTGCGGAGATCTCCAGATAATTATTTTTATCATTATCCAGTACCGTGAACAGACGAAAATCACGCATCAACTTCGGTGATAAAAACTGGCTGATAAAACTTTCATCTTTAAAGTCACGCATGGCAAAGTGCAGAGTTTCCAGCCAGTCTGAACCGGCAATATCCGGGAACCAGTATTTGTCCTCTTCGGTGGGTGACTGACAAATACGTTTAATATCCTGGAACATCGCAAAGCCCAGCGCGTAAGGATTAATCCCACTGTACCACTGACTATTATAGGGCGGTTGGAATACCACATTGGTATGACTGTGGAGAAACTCCATCATAAAACGTTCGCTGACTTTTCCTTCATCATAGAGATGGTTGAGCAGGGTATAGTGCCAGAACGTTGCCCAGCCCTCGTTCATCACTTGGGTCTGCTTTTGCGGGTAAAAATACTGGCTGGATTTGCGTACAATACGCATAACCTCACGCTGCCAGGGTTCCAGTAGCGGCGCATTTTTCTCCATAAAATAGAGCAAATTTTCCTGCGGTTCAGAAGGAAAACGACGTTCAGCTTCAATGGTCACTTCTTCTTCACGACGGGGAAGTGTTCGCCATAGGGTATTGACCTGGCTTTGCAGATAGGCTTCACGACTTTCCTGACGTGCTTTTTCTTGTTCCAGAGATATTTTTTGCGGGCGTTTATAGCGATCGACGCCATAGTTCATTAAGGCGTGACAGGAGTCCAGCAGTCGCTCGACTTCATCAACCCCATAGCGTTCTTCGCACTGGCTAATATAATTTTTAGCAAAGATAAGATAATCAACAATTGAACTGGCATCAGTCCAGCTGCGAAATAAATAATTATTTTTAAAGAAAGAGTTATGACCATAGCAGGCATGGGCAATGACCAGTGCCTGCATGGTCATGGTATTTTCTTCCATTAAATAGGCGATGCAAGGGTTAGAGTTAATGACGATTTCATAAGCCAGCCCTTGCTGGCCATATTTATAGCGTTGCTCGGTCTCAATAAATTTTTTACCAAACGACCAGTGAGAATAATTGATAGGCATGCCAATACTGGAGTAGGCATCCATCATTTGTTCTGAGGTAATCACTTCTATCTGGTGAGGGTAGGTATCAAGTCGATAGAGTTTTGCAACCCTGTCTATTTCGGCAAGATACGTTTCGAGTAGCTCAAATGTCCAGTCGGGGCCATCACTCAGACGGTCCACATCCTTTGCGGCAGAATCAGTTACAGTCACCATCAGCGCACCCTCTTTATTATCGACTCTCAAATCAAGAGCCTCAGTTTAAAGAATAGACAACCTCTTGAAGATATACCTGTTCTGTATTTTTTTCTTCACATTTTATTTGTCGGCAGGACAAACTTAAGCAAAGCAAAAAATAGCCTTAACGGAAAATTATTCGAGTTTTTGGGGCTGTTCAGCCGTTTGCGATAACTTAAGCATTCTCTCCATCGCGGAGAGGGTATTGGATTGCAATCCTGGAGTTTTAAACCAGAAAGTAAGTATTTTATGGTTTAAATATCCAACCTTATATTACTGCTTATCACTGTGCAGGCTGTGAGTTTGCTCACCGAAATGGCGACAAATATTGAATAACATTTTCATCTGGGTTATCAGTTTGTAATCAGATTATTATTCTTACGAAAAATATGAGGTCGAGATGCGAGTTGTCGTGCTGGGTAGTGGTGTTATTGGTGTGACCAGCGCCTGGTATTTAAACCAGGCCGGACACGATGTGACCGTCATTGACAGAGCTTCAGGACCGGCCCAGGAAACCAGTGCTGCGAATGCAGGTCAGATATCACCCGGATATGCTGCTCCCTGGGCAGCACCGGGTGTCCCCCTTAAAGCCATCAAGTGGATGTTTCAGCGTCATGCTCCCCTGGCCATGCGTCTTGATGGTTCACCCTTTCAGCTACAATGGATTTGGCAGATGCTGCGCAATTGTGATGCCCGGCATTATAAAGAGAACAAAAGCCGGATGGTGCGGCTGGCAGAGTACAGCCGCGACTGTCTGAAAACCCTGCGGCATAAAACGGATATTCAGTATGAAGGTCGCCAGGGGGGAACGCTCCAGTTATTTCGCACTGCTCAGCAGTTTGACAATGCGGCCAAGGACATCGCTGTACTGCAAGAGGCCGGCGTTCCTTTTGAACTGTTAGCCGCTGACGAGCTCAGTCGGGCCGAGCCTGCTCTGGCTGAAGTGGCTCATAAACTGACGGGAGGATTACGTTTACCTAATGATGAAACCGGCGATTGTCAGCTGTTTACCCAAAACCTGGCGAAAATGGCTGAAGCGGCAGGCGTGAAGTTTCGTTTTAACTGCCAGATTGACCGCTTGTTATATGAAAACCAGAAAATTTACGGCGTAAAGTGCGGCGACGACATTGTCAAAGCGGATGCCTATGTGGTGGCACTGGCGGCTTACTCTACCGAATTACTAAAAGGGATCGTCGATATCCCGGTCTATCCCCTCAAAGGTTATTCTCTGACGCTACCGATTAAAAATGCCGCCGCAGCACCGGTCTCTACCGTTCTGGATGAAACTTATAAAGTGGCTATTACCCGTTTTGACAATCGTATTCGTGTGGGTGGAATGGCAGAAATAGTCGGCTTCAATCAGGGATTACTGGAAGCGCGACGCCAGACGCTGGAGATGGTGGTGAATTCTCTTTTCCCGGGGGGCGGCATTGTGGAACAGGCCACTTTCTGGAGTGGATTACGTCCAATGACGCCGGATGGTACCCCTATTGTTGGACGGACACCGTATAGCAATCTCTGGCTCAATACCGGCCATGGCACGCTCGGCTGGACGATGTCTTGTGGGTCCGCTCAGCTATTAAGCGACTTGATGGCAGGGGTAACACCAGCGATTGCTTTTGATGATTTAGCGATAGCGCGCTATTCCCCAGGCTTTACGCCGACACACTCTCATTCTTTATCCCGCATTTCTCAGTAAGGAGAAAGCATGTCCCGTCCACTCGTTGCCCGGATTGATTTGGCTGCGTTACGCAATAATCTGGCTGTCGTTCGTCGTGCAGCCCCGCACGCCCGTATCTGGTCAGTGGTAAAAGCAAATGCTTATGGCCATGGGTTGGACAGAGTCTGGTCCGCGCTGAGCCAGACTGACGGTTTTGCCATGCTGAATCTGGAGGAGGCTATCCTGCTGCGAGAACGCGGCTGGAAAGGACCGATACTGATGATGGAAGGATTTTTCCATTCCGATGAGCTGGCAATATTTGATCAATACCGTCTGACCACCGCACTACACAGTAACTGGCAGCTTAAAGTACTGGAGACAGCAAAACTGTCTGCTCCGATTGATGTTTATCTGAAAATAAACAGTGGTATGAATCGCCTGGGATTCGCGCCTGCCATGCTCCCCACACTTTGGCAGAAACTTCAGAATATGGCTAATGTCGGGCATATGACCCTGATGTCGCATTTTGCTGATGCGGAATCGCCACAAGGGGTAACAGAGCCATTAGACTGTATCAATCAGGCGGCGGAAGGTATGGATTGCCCACGTTCGCTGGCAAATTCTGCCGCCACGCTGTGGCATCCCGACACGCATTACCAGTGGGTGCGACCGGGAATTATTCTCTATGGCGCCTCCCCTAGTGGGCAGTGGCAGGACGTAGCCACCACCGGTATTCAGCCAGTCATGAGTCTGGAAAGTGAAATCATTGGTATTCAGCAATTACAGACAGGAAGCAGAGTCGGTTATGGTGGCCGTTTTAGTGCCGAAGAGCCGCTACGGGTTGGAATTGTCGCCGGAGGTTATGCCGATGGCTATCCCCGTCTGGCCCAGGACGGCACACCTGTATGGGTGGATGGTGTACGCACCCGCACGATAGGGAAAATCTCTATGGATATGCTGGCGGTTGATTTAACCCCCTGTGAAAATGCCGGTATCGGTAGTCAGGTAGAGTTATGGGGTAAGCAGATTAAAATTGATGATGTGGCCAGTAGTGCAGGCACGGTAGGGTATGAGTTAATGTGTGCTCTGGCACCCCGCGTCCCGGTTTTGATGCAGTAAAAGCAGTGGGGCAGTGAAGCACTGCCCCATGGTATTAATCTTCCGTTTCCATCATCCGCAAACCAATTTTACGAACCTGGTTGTCGTCTCTCTCAGCAACCGTCCAGACCATGCCGGCAAAGATAATCTGATCGCCAATGACCGGCGCAGATCCCAGCATTGATTGAACAAATTCCGCTAATGATTGCTGGCGATTGATCTCATCTGCCAGTTCCAGGCCATAAATGGTGGCGACATCCTCCAGCGGCGCACTGCCCTCAAGAATAAAATCACCAAAGAAGCGCTGTTGTAACTCTGGTGGCGGAGACTGACTGAACAGCTGACCCAGTATCGGTAAGTCTTGCTCACGGCCAATCACACACAGAATATCTCCCTCTTTAAGCCGGGTTCTGCCTGTAGGATGCAGTAATTTATCATGGCGAAACAGCGCAGCAATCTGGGTGTCTGGCGGCATAGGTAAATTGCGTAATGCCGTACCGATACACCATTTATCGGCACTGATCTGATAGATAAATTGTTCCCATGAGCTTTCATGATGAATATCAATCCCGGATCGTGAAATCGGCAGCCCTACAGGAGGAATGACAACTTTGGCTTTTTTGGCGGCCCAGCCCAGCGAGGTCCCCTGCAACAGTAAAGAAACCAGCACCACAAAAAAGGCAATATTAAAGAACAAACGAGCGTTATCCAGCCCTGCCATCATCGGGAATACGGCCAGAATAATTGGCACCGCACCGCGTAGCCCAACCCAGCTAATAAAGACCCGTTCACGGAAATTAAAGCCCCGGAAGGGGAGCAATCCGACAAAAATAGACAGCGGTCGGGCGAAGAATATCATCCAGACCGACAGCAGCAGGGCCGGGATCATAATCGACAGCAAATCAGAAGGATTCACCAGCAGACCGAGGACCAGGAACATACCGATTTGTGCCATCCATGCCAGGCCATCAAAGGTTTGTAAGATACCAAAGCGGTCACGAACAGGATTATTGCCCATCACAAAACCACAGAGATAAACCGCGAGGATGCCGCTGCCTTCTAAGGCTGTCGTGACAGCAAAGACCATAATGCCGCCGCTGAGTGCCAGCATTGGATACAAACCCTGGGGAAGGGTGATACGGTTAATCATCTGTAGCAGCAGATATCCCCCGCCCATACCCAATAAGATCCCCAAACCAAACTGCTGAACAATGTGGACTAAAAACATCCAGTCGAGCCCAATATGATGGGCCTGAATCATCTCTATCAGGGTGATAGTCAGGAATACCGCCATGGGGTCATTGCTTCCTGACTCAATTTCCAGCGTCGCGCTGACACGTTCATTGAGCCCTTTCCCTGCAAGCAGTGAAAATACCGCAGCGGCATCAGTGGAGCCGACAATGGCACCAATCAGTAATCCTTCGAGCCAGTGAAGATTAAATAACCAGGCGGCAGCCATACCGGTAAGACCGGAGGTGATCAGCACCCCCACCGTCGCGAGTGAAAGCGCCGGGCCCAAGGCAACACGAAATGAGCTGGCCTGTGTGCGCATTCCACCATCCAGCAAGATAACGGCCAGGGCGAGGTTACTGACTAAATAAGCAATAGGGTAGTTATCAAAAGGGATCCCCCCCAGACCATCAATACCGGCCAGCATGCCGATAACCAGGAAAATAACCAGAATGGGGATACCAAGACGCGATGAAAAAGAACTTAGCAAGATGCTAGCGGTGACCAGAACGGAACCTAAAATGAACAGACTAATGATTGTTCCTGCATCCAAGATATTGAATCCCCTGAAATGAATTTTTATATGGTTTTAAATAATATCATTAAAAATAATAATGGTGAGTATCAAAAATGGCTTTCAGTGCGCGCTGCGGCAGACAGCACCGGATGCCCACTCAGCGTGAGTGAAGCCTGTTTTCCATCATGAGTTAATTCCCCCTGCGCACCCAGCGGCAGCGTGACCGTTTTGGGTTCATGACCAAAAGGTAAACCCGATAAGACAGGAATAGTCAGACGTTGCTGCAATAGCTGACACATAGCAGCAAAATCATAGCCGTCATCGTAATCAGAAAGCGTGGCACCGTTAAAACTACCAAGAATAAGCGCGTTTTGACGCTCCAGAATACCGGCATGATGAAGCTGAAGTAACATGCGCTCGACACGGAACGGATGTTCATTAATATCTTCAAGAACCAGAATCCCCCCCTCAATAGCCGGTAACCACGGCGTACCTGCCAGAGAGCAAATCATGGCTAAATTTCCACCCCAGACCGTACCACGAGTCTGTAGCGGCGACGCGTGACACTCCCAGCTAACCGTAAACTGAGGCGAGCTGACCGCTTGCCAGAAATGGTGCCAGGTAAACGCATCCAGGGCTTCAGCACCAAAGTTTCCTGCCAGCATCGGGCCACTGAAGGTAATGGCGCCACACTGTGTTAGCAGGGCGGTTTGGATTGCGGTGAAATCACTGTGCCCACAGATAACAGGCATCCTGGCGCGAAAGGCGTCACCAAGCTGTGAAAAATTTATGCCTTCGAGTAAGCGGCTGGCACCATAACCACCGCGTACCGCCAGCACGATATCGGTTTGTGCCGGGAGCCGGGCCAGGGCATTTATTTCCGCCAGGCGTTGTTCATCGCTTCCGGCGAAACGCTGGAAACGGCGGGTAATAATCTGCGGATTACTGACCTGATGCCCCGCGTCCTGCAAACGTTGTATCCCCAGCGCTGCGGCAGTCTGATTAATGCAGTAACCAGAAGGGGCAATAAGCTGAATCAGAGACATTAACATTCCTTACTGAAAATGAATTAGTTATCATGCCGTGAACGGACGATATTGTCATGGTTGCTGGAGATCTGTCGCGGATCCCGCCATCAGACTTTAGGTTCTGTGGCACCAATTATAAGCCTATATACCCTAAATAATTCGAGTGACTTGTAGGCGCCAAGTTCAGACTGTCGATGAGCATAGACAGCTATGTGATTCGGCGGGCTGAACGCAAGCAACCCCCGAGTAACTTGAAGTATGACGGGTATACAATAATTCAGGGCACCGACCCGCAATTAAGGATACATGACGTGAAATTAACGGGATTACTTGTTCTGATTCTCATTCTGGCCGGATGTTCCAGCAAAACCCCTCCCAAACAGGCTGAATGGGATCCGACGGTGCCTGTCCGTGGTGCACTGACCTGGATGCCCGTCTCTGAACAAACCGGTCAGGAATGGGGGGTGAATCCACGGGTCATAACGGCCATTATTGCCGTGGAAACCGGTGGTAACCCACGACTGGTTAGTGCCTCTAATGCCGTAGGACTGATGCAGATTAAAGCCTCAACAGCGGGCAAAGATGTTTATCGCCATATGGGATTACCGGGCCAGCCTTCGGATGCTGAGTTAAAAGATCCTGTTCGTAATATTACCATTGGCACCGCCTATTTGAGCGTGCTGGAAAACGGTATTCTGAAAGGCATTAATGACCCAGAAGTGATGCAATATGCGCTGGTGGTCTCTTATGTTAATGGTGCGGGTGCCATGCTACGTACCTTTGATAACGACAGGCCAACTGCTATTGCGAAAATTAACCGACTGAACGTTAATCAGTTTATGCGGCATATTGAAAAAAATCATCCGGCTCCCCAGGCACCGCGCTACCTGTATAAGATAACGCGTGCTATGGAAGCCCTGTGATTATTTAACGCGATTCGCTTTTTCGCGGGCAGTATGCTCAAGGGAAAAGATAATCTTCTGCAGTTCCCGTTCCATCGCCGAGTTAACATTTAAGAAACGGAAACTCAGACGTGGGGTGGTGATAGTTTCATTTTTACTGTCCACCACCTTGCGCTCTGAAATAGTGACCAGTTTCATATCAAAATAAAATTTACCCCACTGCGCCAAGTCCATTTCCACTTGCGTAAAGTTTGTGCCCTCGGTGAGACTTTCAGGCACAGCGCCTTCAACCAGCGCGCCCAGGCCGCCAAGTGAAAGATCGCAAAGGCGGAAAATAAATGGCTCGTTGTCTGGCAACAGGGTGCGGCAATAATAACGCGGCTGCATCGGGGCGGTGATACGAAAATACTCCCGGCGCTGAACAAACCACAGTGAAGAGGGTAGAGCAGCACTGAATGCAGGCAGATTTTGATAGCTTTCGATGGTTAAACCGGGTAGAGAAAATTCCACTTTTGCGCCAGCGGTTTCAGCAGAAAAATCGATGTACATCGCTTGCTGCACTTTCTGGTTTTCGCTTTGCTGGCTACCAAAGTCGAGGATAAAGCGCTCGGGAGTCACATCCAGAATTTTACTGATAAACTGACCCAGCGGCCATGTCAGCCTGATGGGCACCTGGCCTCGTTGCAGGTCACGAAGTACGCCCATGACGGCGAGCGGGGACTGTTTCAGAAACTGCTCGTGATAGTGACTCAAGACTAACGCCCTTAAATTGCTGCAAATAAAATGGGTAAGAGGAGGTATCGACAAAATCGGCTAGATCTTTACAAGATTTACGAGTGAAAAAGCAAATATTTTTGATGATGACGTTTTTTTAAACGGGCGAGACTAGCAGATAGCGACTGAACCCGTGATATCTAAACGTTTTGGTTTAAATATCCTGCTAGTCTCTGATTTCTGGCGGTTAAATTTAAAAATCTATATTTTTGGCGCGAGATTTTTCTTCGTGACTTAAGAGTGAACTATATATCTCGTCAGCAATGATCTGTTGATAATTAACTGATCTAATTTTAAAATATCTATTGCTTTCAATAAAAACTTCATCATCATAAAATTTCTCTGTGTACCATTCCAGGGAATGACCCGATTCTTTGGTGTTAAATTCATACATCGTTGTTATGTGAGTATCAGTGAGGTTGTGAGAATCAAGATACCTCTGGTGAAACCCTACTGTTGCTGGTCTTGATTTTGAGCCAGATAAAAACGTTTTACTGATGAGTAGCTGGTCTTTCTTAAGGAAATTAAACCTGTCTTTACTTATAAAACTGTCTTTATAAACAACTCCTTTGTAAGGAATGGTTTTTTTTAAAGCATGTTCAATATCATCGATGGTTTTTACCATGGATGCTCTTAGATTAGAGGGCTGATAATTTTCTGGCATTCCTTTTATCATGAAATCGTCGATGTTACTTAGTCTATATTCGTCGCCATCGCGGGCAGAACGATTATATGTACGCAGTGCATGCAGCTCATCTGAGGTGAGTGGCTCAGCGTCAGGTCTTATTTGTACAGAATCTACTATCTTATCAACATCAAGTCGTTCATTATGTGTTTCTGGATGAAATCTCTTATCTTCTCGATATCTTAAATACAAATTCCCATTAATCTTATCTTCAATAACATATCTATTATTAATATGAGGGCGGTATGGGATATGTTTTATTCTGACGAATTTTTTGTTGATTTTTAAATATTCATTGGACAGGTCGCTGACTAAACCCAACTTATCGGGTGGGGAAAAGCCATGGAGATTTCTGGGATTCAGATACATCTCTGGTGTGATTAAAGGCCTAATTTCTGCTGCTATAAACGGACGGTGTTTTGCATCATTTAATGATGGGGCTGGCGTGAATTTTATCGTATCTATTCTTTCATTTTTATTAATTATTTCTTTTATGTGCAATTTGTTTTTTTTAATGTCCTGAATTTCTCCACGGCTCGGATATATGGTTAATTCACGATTGTTTTTATTGTATGCAAGTTTTAATTTTGCTACATCTTTACATTCCTGATTACCATAACTAATGTCTCTATAATGAGGATCTGTATCGTTAATACTTCCTATAGGTAGATGGTCATGATGCATGGCTTCAGTTATGCACTGTATAGTGATAAATAAATCAAGTAACTTATAAAATCTTGGGTTATCAGGTTGTTGATTATATTTAATCTCGATGGGTTGCCTGATAGACTGTCTCAGCAAATGCAATTTATTTCTGTTCAAATGAAGGGATGAGAGCCTTTTTTTTACCTCTTCAGCAGGTAGCGTGCTGTCTTTGCTAAGGGTTTCGTTATATGACTGAGCAAAAATCTTTGCTGGTTTTAAAAGATACTTCGATCCCATAATATGTAGATTAGCCTCTAAATCCCGAAGCAGTATATTTACCAGACGGATATCTTCATTAGCTTTGTTCCAGCCACCGGGAAGAAAATCGATACTACCAATCCTTCTTTCGGCCAGCAAAAATGTTAGCAGGGATTTATATGCATCATGACGAGAATCCTGTGCGGGAGTCTTCCCCTGGGCATCAGTAAACTCAAAAACACGGCTGACAAGATTGTCTGCAATCTGACTTTCGACTGAAGGGAAGGGACTCCCTCTCGAGTCTGGAGTAAAAGTCAGCGGAGGTGACGCCTCAATATATTGTCGGAATTCAAGATAGGATGGAAATTCTATCTTACTCGGGTCGTCATATATTGTATATGCATTGTCAATATACCGTTTTCTCCGAAAACGAAGGATTTTACAAAGAGCTTCTTGCTCATGCTTTATTTCAAATTTATCTATAATAGATTTCGATTTATCTATTAAGTACATTAAATGGTTGATATCCTTTTTCCCTTTTCGATTTACAGGAAATTTTTTTTCTGCTTCAATCGCAATGTTATTTAATTCATTAATGACTCCTCTTATTGCTTCAGTCTCTTTGTTATTAGTTACAGTAATCATTATTGTGTTTATCTTTTTAATCTGGTTTTTAGATAAAAAATGTATATCTGCAGTCGTTACCGATTGTGGGGTTGTTGCAGATAAAGATACCGCGCCAACGGCTGGGAATTTCAGTGGGTCATATCGGGATATCATTTCACCTGTTTTATGCAGTACATTTACGACAGGATTAAGAAGGGTATTAAAGAAATTATCACCAATCTTTAAATGGATTGTATTTTCAGAAAATGCCATGAATGAACCTTCATTAGCTATTAATGCAGGTGGAACATATATTTCCTCAAACCTGATTTGACTGAGCAGCATTAACAGTGGGGTAACTATGTTCGCGTTCTGTGGCGGTAGCAGATACCGTTGGTGAGACGAATTAATTGTTCGGTTAATATTGTTGCCAAAACTATGCATTTCATCCGATATAGCTGAATAATTTGCCGTTATATTCTTGACCGGAGTTAGGTTGCATTTGACATTATTATATAGTTTATTTTGATAAACTCCGGATGATACTCTGTGCTGCGATGCTGATACTGGCATAGTGAAGTCCTTTTTTAGCATGGGGGACTTACATAACATAATAACCGCCTCTGCATTACTACCAATTAACTGTCATTACTCCTAAAATTTACAGGCAGCTTGAAGTATTTAGGGTATAGCGATTTAATATATAAGGGCCAGATAGTAAATAAGTGAAAAGTTATAATATAGAGAATAATTATTTATTGCCGTAGCCACAGAAAGGGACTTGACTGTTGAGTGAAAAATTATAAGTATGGTGACCAGCGATGTCTCGCTCTGAGGCATCAATCCAGGCGTGTAAAACTACCTACTATTAATTTGCCTGAGATATCCTGTCCGGTGTCTCAGGCGCAACTTCATCCATAAATCCTGATAAATCAAACTTGTTGGTTAAATTTAACCCTTCTTATAATGAGGTTATCGTAGTGAGGTCGCCAGCAACGCAACATTATTAACGATATTTAAACACTAGATTGTAACTAAATCTTAATAACTTCATGGTGGGTGGAATTATTATCTTATTGGTTAGTATGTATAATATTTTTTTATTGCTGGGATTAAATCCATACTAAGAGTGGAGGTTCTTTTTTTAATTAAAAAAAGCGACTGAAATAGCGTATGGAAATGTAGTTGATATTTTAAAATAATGTAAAGCATGGTTAAAATAACGTGAAAATACTCACTCACAATGAAATTAAATGACTATGCCTGTTATGAAAAAAGTCCTTATTTCGCTGACTTCTTGTGCGTTATTAGTAAGTTCAGCCAGTTATGCCGAAACTCAAACCACCCAGAAAACAGATTTCCTGTTAATTGGCGGCGGGATCATGAGCGCCTCACTGGGGACCTGGCTTCATGCGCTTGAGCCAGACTGGAAGCAGGTGATGGTTGAGAAGCTTGACGGTGTCGCTCTCGAGTCATCAAACGGATGGAATAATGCCGGGACCGGTCACTCTGCCAATATGGAGCTGAACTACACTCCGGAACGCGCAGATGGCTCTATTGATGTCAGTAAGGCGCTGGATATCAATGAGCAGTTCATGATATCGCGTCAGTTCTGGACAGCCCAGGTAAAGCGTGGTGTGCTTAACTCTCCGCACTCTTTCATTAACTCTACGCCACATATGAGCTTTGTCTGGGGCGACAAGAATGTTGATTACCTGGCGAAACGTTATGCCGCTTTGCAGGACACGACGCTGTTCCAGGGCATGAAGTTCTCGACTAACCATGAGCAAATTAAACAGTGGGCACCACTGGTAATGGAAGGTCGCGCTGCGGAACAGAAAGTAGCGGCAACCTGGACACCGGTCGGCACCGACGTTAATTACGGTGAAATCACCCGTCAGCTCATTGGTAGCCTGAAAAAAAATCCTAACTTCTCGCTCCAGACATCTTCTGAAGTTACTGATTTTGAGCGTAATAAAGACAATTCCTGGCATGTAACCATCAAGGATGTCGTTAGCGGTAACGAGCATGCGATTGACGCTAAATATGTCTTTATTGGAGCCGGTGGCGGTGCATTAAAACTGCTACAGGAAACCGGTATTGAAGAAGGGAAGAATTACGCTGGATTCCCGGTAGGGGGCTCTTTCCTGATGACCGAAAATCCGGACATTGCCAAGCGTCACTTGGAAAAAGTCTATGGCCAGGCTTCCGTCGGGGCACCCCCGATGTCTGTACCGCATCTTGATGCTCGTGTGATCGATGGCAAGCGAGTCGTGTTGTTCGGACCTTTCGCCACTTTCTCCACCAAGTTCCTGAAAAATGGTTCTGTTTTTGACTTACTCAGCACCACGACCTTTGGCAATGTGTTGCCGATGAGCAATGTTGGCATCGATAATTTTGATCTGGTCAAATATCTGGTGAGTCAGGTTATGCTGGATGATGATGACCGGTTTGCTGCACTGAAAGAGTACTATCCGGATGCACGTAAAGAAGACTGGAAACTTATTCAGGCGGGACAACGGGTTCAGATTATCAAGAAAGATGAACAGCTGGGTGGCGTTCTGAAACTCGGTACAGAAATTGTTATCGATAAAGAGAAAACCGTTGCTGCACTGCTGGGTGCTTCACCTGGCGCATCGACTGCGGCACCTATCGCGCTGAATGTGCTCAAGCAAATGTTCCCGGAACAGTTTAAGACTGCCGACTGGCAAGACAAAATCCATCAGATAGTGCCAAGTTATGGGCAAACGCTGAATGGTAATGTGGCCTTGACGCAGAAAGTGTGGAATGACACTGCTGCAACGCTGCAACTGACCACACCGCCTGTTATCCCGGGTAATCTTGAGACGGCACCTTTAGCTGAACCTGCTCATCCAGTCGCCACATCTGAAAAAGCACCCGCAGATATCGCGCTATAAAAAAGAGTGTTCTGCTTGCTGTCAGTGCGCCAGTCCCCAGAGACTTACACACTGACAGTCAATATAAGAAACCGGAAAATATCATCAGAGATTTTCCGGTTTTTCTTTATTGTCGCCACCTGCTTTCATGCCATCCGCGCTTGTCTTAACCTGGGTTTCCCATCCGCGTCGACAGTGACTGAGAGATATTCATCAGAGCACGTCCTGTCTCCTCAATAGCTTCTTCCGTTGCCTCTATCTCCAGCATACTGACCGCCAGCCCGGCAATCGCTTTGCCTGAAAAATCATACACCGGCGCACCGATGCATAACATGCCATCACGTATTTGCCCGTTATCAATTGAAAATCCACGCTTGCGGGTTGTTGCCAGTTCACTGAGCAGTTTATTCGGGCTCGTGACACTGTGTGGTGTTAACCGCTCAGGCCACTTAGCACTGAAACGCTGGCTCACTTCCTGGTCACTGAGGGTACTGAGCATGGCTTTCCCGGTTGCAGTAAAAGGGGCGGGCAGACGCATACCAATCCGGAATGTAAATCCCAGGGCAGTATTGCTATTGGCGCAAGCCAGATAGATAACCTGAGTCCCGTCCAGCACTGTCAAGGTTACGGTGAACTGATTTAGCTCTCTTCGCTCATTGAGTAACTGCTGAAACTCCGCGACCAGGTCAGTCTGGCGTAAAAAACCATTAGCCCAGGACATGGTATGAGAACCCAGAAGATAGGTTCCGGCATCGGAACGATGCAGTAATCCTAATTCCACCAGGGTGGCACATAAACCATGTACCGAACTCTTGGGTAGCCCCAGAGAGGTGACAATATCGGTAAAGGTCGGTGGATTCTTTAATTCACTAACCAGATCAAGTATTTGTACCGCACGTCTGAGGGCGGGAGCATTACCCACGCTGTTTTCAGCGGAAGAAATTGTTGGCATTTGATCTCACTTTGCTAACAGAAAATTGACGATAAGTTAAAATGAGTGCTAAAGTTCAATCTATAGAATGTAGTTCAATATACTGAACTTGTCAACTAAGTGACCAAGGAGAACTTATGACAGACCTACGAGATCCCGCTTTATTCAAACAAGCGAGCCTGATTAACGGGGAATGGCGGATGTCGAGTGATAACAGTACCGTCAAAGTGCTGGATCCCGCCAATCATAATGTTGTGGCTGAGGTGACCCGACTGACCCGAACCGATATTGAACAGGCTATCAGTGCCGCTGAGCAGGCGCTGATCAGCTGGCGCAAAAAAACGGCCAAAGAGCGCAGCACCCTGTTACGCCGCTGGTTTGATTTAATTATAGAAAACACCGAAGACCTCGCAACGCTAATGACGGCGGAGCAAGGAAAACCCCTCGCAGAAGCGCGGGGTGAAATCAGCTATGCCGCCTCATTTATTGACTGGTTTGCTGAAGAAGCCAAACGCACTTATGGCGATATTATCCCTTCCCCCCAGGCAGACAAACGACTGCTGGTGATTAAGCAACCGGTCGGTGTTTGCGCCGCCATTACCCCCTGGAATTTCCCCGCCGCGATGATCACTCGTAAAGTCGGCCCGGCGCTGGCAGCAGGTTGCGTGATTATCGTCAAACCGGCGGAGCAAACACCGCTGACCGCACTGGCTCTGGGTGAATTGGCGCTACGCGCGGGTATTCCTGCTGGGGTACTACAAATAGTCACCGGTGACGCGAAAACGATCGGCGGGGTACTGACAGAGAGCGCGGTGGTGAGGAAACTCTCCTTTACCGGCTCCACCGCGATTGGTCGTCTGTTGATGGCTCAGTGTGCCGATACCGTTAAACGTGTCTCACTGGAACTCGGTGGTAATGCCCCCTTTATTGTTTTTGATGATGCTGACCTGGAAGCCGCTGTTGAAGGGGCGGTACAGTCAAAATTCCGTAATGCCGGGCAAACCTGTGTCTGTACCAACCGTTTTCTGGTGCAGTCAGGCATTTATCCGCAGTTTGCTCAGCGCCTGGCAGAGCGTGTTAAGGCCTTACAGGTGGGCGATGGACGTGAAAGCGGGGTGGTTGTCGGCCCACTGATTGATGGCAATGCAGTGGCCAAAGTGATTGACCATATTGAGAATGCTGAGGCGCAGGGAGCACAGATTCTGACCGGGGGACAACGCCATGCTCTGGGAGGCAATTTCTTTGAGCCTACGGTACTGGCCAATGTCACACCGGAGATGAAAATTGCCCGGGAAGAGACCTTTGGCCCGGTAGCGCCGCTGTTCAGTTTTGACACTGAAGAACAGGCTATTGCCATGGCGAATGATACTGAGTTTGGACTGGCTGCCTATTTCTACACCGACAGCAGCCAGCGGATGTGGCGTGTCGCTGAAGCGCTGGAGTACGGCATGGTCGGACATAATACCGGACTGATCTCCAATGAAGTGGCACCGTTCGGAGGCATTAAGCAGTCAGGTATTGGTCGCGAAGGCTCCCGTTCTGGTATCGAAGAATACCTGGAAAGTAAGTATATCTGCACTGCTGTGGGCTGAGCCAACAGCGGCTTATTTAATCACCGAGATATCCGTCTATACCCGTCATACTTCAAGTTGCTTGGGCGTTACCTTCGTCAATCCTGCCGAATCACATAGTTTATCTATGCTCATCGCCCGGATTGACTCTGCGCCTACAAGCAACTCGAATTATTTTGGGTATATAGCAGAGGAATTTAATATGACGATGCAACCCTTTGAATTTAATACTGTGCCATCCATGCTGGTGGAATGGTCTGGTGCTCAACGCTTAGGCGAGATCCTGGCTTCCCGATTCAGTGAGCGCCAGATACTGGTGGTGACTGATTCAGGTCTGGTCAAAGCGGGATTGTTGAAACCCGTAGAGGAGTCCCTGCGCCAGCACGGTTTCAGTGTGACGGTATTTGATGAAGTGGTTGCCGATCCGCCAGAGGCCATTGTGTTAAAAGCCATGGCACTGGCAAGGGCACAGCAGATCCAACTGGTGATTGGCCTTGGGGGTGGATCATCGCTGGATGTGGCAAAACTGACCGCGGTACTGGCGCAGTCAAATCAGCCACTCTCTGAACTTTACGGGATCGGTAATGTCCAGGGCAGCCGTCTGCCGTTAGTCCAGATCCCGACCACTGCGGGTACGGGTTCTGAAGTGACCAATATTTCGATCCTCACGACCGGTGAAACCACCAAAATGGGGGTGGTTTCGCGTCAGTTGTATGCTGATTTTGTGCTGCTGGATGCCGAACTTACCGTAGGACTTCCCGCGATACATACTGCGGCTACCGGTATCGATGCGATGGTGCATGCGATTGAGGCTTACACCGGTAAACATAAAAAGAACCTGCTGTCTGACAACCTGAGCCGTGAAGCCCTGCGTCTGATCAGTCAGCATCTGGTGACCGCTTGTCGCGATGGTAGCAACCGTGAAGCTCGTGAGGCCATTTTGCTGGGTGCAACCCTGGCAGGTCAGGCGTTTTCTAACTCACCGGTTGCCGCCGTTCATGCTCTGGCTTATCCCCTCGGCGGGCACTATCACATTCCGCATGGTCTCTCTAATGCCCTGATGCTGGGCGCAGTTCTGCGTTACAACAGTCAGGCAGCAGCCCCGTTATATGCTGAACTGGCTGATGTTCTGAAGGTACCGGGGGAAGGGGACACTCAGCAGCGTGCCGACGCCTTTATTGCCGCGCTTACGACCATTATGGATGACAGCGGTGCCCCACGACGCTTACGTGATGTCGGGGTGACGGAAGAATCGCTGGCTTTGCTAGCCAGTGATGCGATGAAACAGACCCGGCTATTAATGAATAATCCGGTCGAAGTGACCGAAGCAGACGCGCTCGCGTTATACAGGGAGGCATTTTAAGCACGATTAATCACCGCTAGCCTTACGCTTTTGCGTGCCGGCTAGCAGAAATACCCTACGCAATACCTCTAAGGATAATAAAAATGACTGATATTCGCCTGTATATGTTTCAAACTGGTACGCTGAAGTGCAAGGTCCATAATATTAAAATGAACCAGGGCAATGGCGCTGATTATGAAATTCCGGTGCCTTTTTACCTGCTGACGCACCCGGATGGTCACACCATTATTGACGGTGGTACTGCGGTTGAAGCCGGCCTGGATCCGCTCGGTTACTGGGCCGGGATCACTGAAGTTTACTGGCCAGTGATGCGTGAAGATGAAGGCTGCGTGGCGCAGCTTAAGAACATGGGGATCAATCCTGAAGATGTCCGTTATGTTCTTCAGTCTCACCTGCATCTTGATCACACTGGGGCCGTAGGGCGTTTCCCCAATGCTACCCATATTGTGCAGCGTCGCGAATATGAATACGCGTATACTCCAGACTGGTTTGCTGCGGGTGGATATATTCGTAATGATTTCGACAAGCCGAATTTAAAATGGCAGTTCCTCGACGGTGAGAACACCGATCTTTATGATATTTATGGTGACGGGACATTAAAAACGATCTTTACCCCAGGCCATTCACCAGGACACCAGTCGATTCTGGTGACGTTGCCAAATAGCGGCAGCCTGCTGCTGGCAATTGATGCGGCCTACACCACCGATCACTGGGAAGAGAAAGCGCTGCCTGGCTTTATGTCATCAGCGGTGGACGCAGTACGTTCAGTGCAAAAAATGAAAGCCATCGTTGAACGCACTCAGGCCCAAGTCGTCACCGGGCACGATCCTGATGCCTGGCCAACCTTCCGCCATGCTCCGGAATATTACGACTAAGACGACTAACTTGATAAATCCCCGCTTGAAAACGGGGATTTCTATGTATGAGCTGTCCAATTTTTTGGTACAGTTTATGAGGGCAATTTTTTTGTTCATAAGCAGAAGATTACTTGCAGAAAAAGAATGTTAATGATCCTTTTTCGAACATAGTGCTTCGTTAGTGACATATTTAGTCCCCATCCCAGGAGTCCATCCTATTGGAGTCCCCTTACAAGCTATATACCCGAGGTTATTTAGCTTATTGGTGAATAAAATAAAAAAATCACTTGAAACACAACAGAAAAAATCAAGCAAGCAATCATGAACTTGCTTACTTTATATTGAACGCTAACTGAGAATTGCTTACCTATAAAAATAGGTTTTATAGACAAAAAAATCATTGGAATTAAAATAAAAAAACCAGTCAACCCATAAATAAATGCTGACGTAAAAACAAATGAATCAGGGAAAGAAAAATATTCAAACAAACTATCTATAGATAGATATGCACCGCCAAGTGACAACGGTATAAAAAGAAATACAACACCAAAAAAAACACCAACCCTACGTTTTAGTGTTAATTCATACATTAAATAAACCTCAGGTTAATATCGCCAAGTACACTTCTTATGTATCGTCTAACTTCTGACTCAATCACCCTGACGCCACTTTTTAACATATCATTTTCTGGACAAGGGATTGATCTCTGAGTGCAGGGTCTCAAGGATATTGTTTCAAACATAGTGCTTCGTTAGTGACATATTTAGTCGCCATGCCTGGCATCCAGCCTGATGGAATTCCTTGACATTTAATATATCCTTCAGACTCTATTTTATTTATATAAATAAATGAGAATACAACAGGGGCTATCAATGAAATAATAAATAAAGTAAGTGTTATCTTATAAATACTCCTCGATTTATCTACTGGGATAGCCATACCATAAAAAGCAATGTGGATTAGATATATAGAGAAAAGTAAAATGACAAAAGAGAATAGCAAGGCGAAGCAATCCACCCACGAATATATTATTATATCGTTAAGGTTATAATAATAAATCAACTCTTGAATTGAGAAATAAAACGCCGCCAAACCTATTGTAAAAAAAAGAAAAAAGGCTCCTGCGGCCTTTAACCTTATTATAAACATCAATAAATCCTCGGGGTTACATTATTTATCGAATCTCTTAAATATCTCTTTATTTCAGATTCAATAACTTTCTTACCTTTATCTAGCATCCGATCAGCATACATAGCCCCTAGGTCCAATAGCCCTGCTTCCATTTCTCGCGCTTTCTCCACAAACTCTTGCTGTGCGGCCTCGATGTATGCAACCACTTTATCCGTAATTCCATATTTGTTATCAAATTTATTTAGCCCCCACGCGGCTAACAAACCGAAACCAACAACAATAACTAGTGGGGCTGAAATGAAAGGAACATAGGTCACAGCAACAACTCCCACGCCCCAACTAATACCGGAAGCTATCCCTATTTTCACCACATCCGTTGCCAGTGAACCTATAAATTGAGCAAGATGCGTTTTATCATTTAATATAAAATCAAGCGTTCTGTATGCAGCCGCAACATAGAAAGTTAAACGGGCACCTTCAACTATTGATTTACCAAGGCCATATTTACCAATACCTAAATCAACCACTTTTGGATTTTTCAATGCAAAAACCGGAGCGTTTAATACTTTTCTAATCCCGGGGTATCCCGTTAGCTCCATTATCTCGGTCTCCTTAACTGGTATCAACACAGGTTCCTGTTCGTGGTGGTTAACAGCATGGTTGTCAGTGTCAGTCATAGTCGCCTGATTTCCCAGCCAGCCAGAAGAGGTCGTAGACTTCTAACTGAAAGAATCAACCCGCCTGAGCATTCTTTCTTTTCTGGACAAGGGATTGATCTCTGAGTACAGGTTCTCAAGGATATTTTTTCAAACATAGTGCTTCGTTAGTGACATATTTAGTCGCCATGCCTGGCATCCAGCCTGATGGAATTCCATTGCATCTAATATATCCATTATCATTCAACGTAGTTAAATACCAATATGAAATTGAAATAGAAATAACGATAACAATAATACAAACAAATTTAAACATTGGAAGTATTGGGGCTATAATGCCCACAGCCGGACTGTACCCTTTAAATAATAAAAGAATAAACCATGCCAGAGGGAAGGAAAATATCACAGGAATAAAAATTAATAATGGAGTCATCCAAGAAAAAACAATCACATCATAATATTTCAAGCAGTTAACAACCTCAACAAATCCCAAATATAATGAAATACCAGATAAGGAAATAAGGATAAAGATTGAAGCTAGAGTTCTTATTTTTTCAGACATAATCAATATACCCTTGGGGATATGCTATCTAATGACTCATGTATATATTTTCTAACTTCATATTCTATAACTTCTTTCCCCTTCTCAAGCATCCGTTCGGCATGCATAGCTCCTAAGTCCCATATTCCCTTTTCGATCTCCCTTGCTTTCGCTACAAATTCTTGCTGCGCAACCTCAATATAAGTAACGATTTTATCTGTAACACCAAATTTATCATCTAGCTTTGCAAGCCCCCAAGCAGCAACAAAACCAACAGCAACAACTATAACTAAGTTAAATGCGACAAATGGAGTCACTACAACAACTCCCACGCCCCAACTAATAGCGGAAGCTATCCCTATTTTCACCACATCCGTTGCCAGTGAACCTATAAATTGAGCAAGATGCGTTTTATCATTTAATATAAAATCAAGCGTTCTGTATGCAGCCGCAACATAGAAAGTTAAACGGGCACCTTCAACTATTGATTTACCAAGGCCATATTTACCAATACCTAAATCAACCACTTTTGGATTTTTCAATGCAAAAACCGGAGCGTTTAATACTTTTCTAATTCCAGGGTATCCCGTTAACTTAATTAACTCCGTCCCTTTATGGTTAAGGTAAACCGTTGCCTGTATTCCAAAACTCCCTAGCTTCGAAATTATCATCGACGTGGTCACAACGTCCTTTCCGTTCACGCCATAGTTAACCAGAACCTGCCCCACATCTGACTGTGTAGTTTCCACCCACACTGTTTTTGTATCATTCCAGCCCCACGACTGGAGCACTTCAAAAGCTTCTGAAATGGTGAGAAGCATCACATCCTGGTTATTCTGTGACAGCATACTCCGTAGTTTTTCATCCGGAAAATCCTGCGTATTCCGTAAAATCGGATAGTCAGGTACAAAACCAGTCTCCGTTTTCTCACTCGTCAGATAGGAAGGTGGGGGCGCTCTTTTGGCAGACTGAGCATGCTGTGCTGGCTCGACAGAGGCAGAGGCTCTTTGAGATGCCTGATAAGGGCCATGTGACATAAAGGTTTGCGAGGGGACAAAAAATGCCTTACACGGGCAGGTTGAACGGCTGTATAGCGTGCTCGCAGCGTAACAACCATGAATAATATCGCCCGGATGACCGCCGCCCACGCTGTAAGTTCCAGGGTGCTTACCGCAGGACACCGGACTGCCGTTGACGGCAACATAGCTATTATTTTTTCCTATTTTTCTTTCGGGACGTCCGTTCAGAACAACTCCGCCACAGCTAGTTCTGTCCCCTTTGACTATCCAGTATCCGAACCCCATTATTCACACTCCGATATGGGGATCAGAAAATCATCTAGCAGTGGTGTACTGACAATTTCATCGCCATTATCAAGCAGAATGCTAGCCAGTGTAAAAAAGACACTGTTGCCGTTCGTCGCCGCATACCCAGCCCCGGAGACAATTCGCTGAACAATCTGCTCACGGGTGATCTCATTGATGTACTGCTTTTCCATGTACAATCCTTGTACTTTTCGGGTTTAATATTTGTGCATTATATCCGTAGCCTGCCTGAATTCAAGTTGCCTGCTATCGTTCCAGCGAAAGTCCCGATGAGAGTTTTCTAACTGTTTTCGGTATATCTTCGGGGGAGATTATTTGAACTTTCATGTATAAGATTCTGGTTATAATCGAGGGGTTTTATACTCAGACCGTAACAATATTTTTCGGATACGAAAAACCAGTACCTGAGCTGTAGGCACTGGTTATTTCATCAGCCTGATACGTCAGTCCGTCGCGCAGGCTGGTGTATTCGAGACGATTTATTTTTCGTTATGTTCACAAGCCGCGAGTATTAAGGTATTCAGCAACACATTGGCGCCTTTTTCAGACCATGTTGGCAGGATATTCTCTGCTTCGTTATGGCTTATCCCCTTTTCACAGGGAATAAAAATCATACTGGCAGGGGCAACGGTATTCAGATAACAGGTATCGTGTCCGGCACCGGAAACCATCGGGCGCCAGGCGTAGCCCAGCATGTCGGCGGCTTGCTGCGAGCGGGCGATGCAGTCTTGGTTAAAGGCGATGGGCGCATAGTTAAAAATGGGTTCGACTTCCACTGTTAACTGACGAGCGGTAAGATTTTCTACCGCCCGGTATAAGGCGCGTTCCATACTGTCCAGCGCTGCTGTTTGTGGATGACGAAACTCCACGCTGCAGACCACTTTCCCCGGAACCACATTGCGTGAGTTAGGGTGGACCTGCACCATACCTATTGTTGCTCGACCATCAGGGGCATGCTCAATACCTGTCTGCTCTATCGCCAGAGCGAATTGTGCAAAACCGGTTAGTGCATCCTGACGGTTAGCTATCGGCGTCGTGCCGGCATGTGCAGCAAAACCGTCAAAGGTCAGGGTGTACCAGCGTTGTCCCATCGCAGCATGAACGATACCAATATCAATCCCCTCAGCTTCCAGAATCGGTCCCTGTTCAATATGCACTTCATAGCAAGCATGGACTGGGAAGGCCGTGGCTGGAATATTGCCGCGATAACCCATCGCGTTTAACGCATCACCAAGGCGAATGCCATCGCGGTCCTCGCGGGACAAGGCGAATGCTTCGCTAAACTGCCCCGTCCAGACCCCGGACGCGAGCATCGCAGGGGCAAAACGCGCCCCTTCTTCATTCGTCCAGTTAACCAGCACAATATCGCGTGCGGTTTCAATCTGGCGGTCATTGAGGGTACGCAGCACTTCAAGCCCGGCCAGCACGCCATAGATACCATCGTAGCGACCGCCTGAAGGCTGTGAGTCAACATGCGATCCGGTCAGGACTGGCGGCAGGTGGCGATAGCGTCCCGCACGGCGGATAAACATATTGCCCAGAGTATCAATCTCGCAGCTAAAGCCGTCCTGTTCCGCCCAGGCTCGCAGTTTATCGCGAGCCTGGCGGTCTTCTTCACTCAGCGTCAGGCGAGTGACGCCTCCAGCAGCGGTACGTCCAAACTGGGCCATTTCTTCCAGAGTCGACCAGAGTCGTTCAGCATTGACAGTGAGAGCCGTACTCATGAGGGTTCCTTCTTTACCTGATAACGGAAATCACAGCATTTGGAACCTTCCATAATGGTGGTGGTGCGGGTGAGCTCCACATCGGGTGCATAACCGACAATAAACTTGTCATCTCGGGCACAAGAAAGCAGATGGCCTATCTCACCCAGTCCCATATCATGGTACATCTCAGCATAGCGGCAGCGGGTCACGTCGTAGTTATAGTTCTGGTCATCATTATCGAGAACTCTGATTTCCAGCGCATTGTCTTTTTCCCACAGATACTGCAGGTCGACAAAACCGCGTAGCGAAGGGCCGTCGGGCTCTTTACGGGCAAAATCTGCCCCGGCATCGATAGCCGCCTTTTCAATCGCCTCGCCGATAATCGCCTGTGCCTGTTTTTTGCCCAGCTCACGCACCATAATGTCGTAAATAGGTTTAATAATTTCTGCTTCAATCTTACGCCGGGCGAGAATGCCCAGTTCATTTTTATCACTCATCACACTGCCTCAATCTGTTATTACTTGCTCTCGCCACCGAGTACGGTTTGTGGCTGCCACTTACCGTCTACGACTTTATAAACGGTGAAGGATGGCGACTTCAGGTTACCTTCTTTATCAAAGGCAATCGGTCCGGTCACACCGGTGTAATTGATGGCTCGCAGGGCAGGCAGGTACTGGTCTGGTTCAACCGAGTCGGCTTTTTCCATAGCCGCCACCAGGGTACGGGTCGCGTCATAGGCAAACGGAGCGTGCAGTTCAATATGGGTGTGGTAGCGAGACTGATAGTCTTGCTCAAAGGCCTTACCGCCAGGCATCTGGTCAACCGGCAGGCCAGGTTCCAGAGCAACCACACCTTCGCCTTCTTTATGAGCCAGTTGCAAGAAGGTCTGGCTGACAAAGCCGCCAGCACCCATCAGTGTTGCGTCCATGCCGAGCTGTTTAATGCGGCGCGCCATCGGAGCGGCCTGACTGTCAACGCCGCCAAAGAAAATCAGGTCAGCATTTTTACTGCGAATAGCGGTCAGCACCGGACTAAAGTCGACGGTTTTATCATCCACATACTGACGATCCACGATTGTTCCGCCCTGGGCTTCAATCGACTTAATAAACTCATCGGCCAGACCCTGACCAAATGCTGTCCGGTCATCAATGACCGCAATACGTTTGGCTTTCAGGTTGTTGATGGCATATTGCCCCGCTAGCTGACCGCCATCATCGTCATGACCCATTACACGGAAACTGGTATCAAAACCCTGACGGGTATAAGCGTGACCAGTGGCAACCGGAGCCACCTGAGCAATACCGGCATCATGATAAACACGGGCGGCGGGAATGCTGGTGCCGGTATTCCAGTGGCCAACCACACCCGCTGCACCGCTATCGACCAGTCGCTGTGCGACTGCTACGGCAGTACGCGGATCAGACTGATCGTCTTCTGACTGCAATTTAAAGGTAATAGCTTTGCCACCAATCACCGGTTTCTGTTTATTGATGTCATCAATCGCCAGCTGGGCGCCATTTTCCAGGTCTTTACCGATACGGGCGGAAGGGCCGGTCAGGGGACCTGCTAAACCAATAATAACGGTTTCGCTCGGTTGTGCGGCGGCGGGGAAGGTGGTGAACCCGGCCACCACAATGGCCGCACTTAATGCACTAAGAGTTAATTTTTTCATACGGTGTCCTTGTTGTTAACTGGAGGTCAGGCGGGCATTTCGCCCAGATAAATATGTGCAATGCTGTCATCATTAAGCAGAGCCTGAGAGTCGCCATGGTGAACAATTGAGCCACTGTCCATCACCCAGGCCTTATCGGTGACTTCCAGCGCCAGGCGGGCATTTTGCTCTATCAGCAACAGACTCACGCCTTGCTCACGTAAAGTGGCAATCACCTTAAAAATGTTTTCTATCATCACGGGAGCCAGCCCCATAGAAGGCTCATCCAGGATCAATAACCGTGGGCGGCTCAGTAAAGCGCGGTTAAGTGCCAGCAGTTGCTGTTCACCACCGGATAGCAGGCCAGCGAGTTGATTCTGGCGTTCTTCCAGGCGGGGGAAACGGCTAAAAATAGCCTGAATTTCATCCTTTACGGCATGACTGTCACGGCGTAACCAAGCCCCCATCTGGAGATTTTCCATAACCGTCATCCGGGTAAATATTCCCCGACCTTCCGGCACCATCACCAGCCCGTCACGTAATAATTGCTCGGGTTTTTGCTTCGCCACCGCATGACCATTGAACCAAATCTCGCCACTGAATGGCTCAAGACCGGTAATGGCACGCACGCTGGAACTCTTTCCTGCACCATTAGCACCAATCAGCGTGCCTTGTTCACCTTCATGCAGGGTGAAAGAGACATCACGTACGGCCTGGATACCGCCGTAATGCACGCCGAGTTGCTGAACATGCAGTAAGGGTTTAGTCATGTTGTTGTCCTCCCAGCCAGGCGCTAATCACTCGCGGATCGCGACGCACCACATCAGGTGTCCCGCTGGCAATCACTTTGCCATAATCGAGAACGGTGACACTGTCACAAATACTCATCACCAGTTTGACATCATGTTCAATCATCAGCAGCGTCTTGCCATCGTTGCGAATATTTTTCAGCAGTTCGCCGAGCGCGACTTTTTCCGCGGCATTCATTCCGGCAGCGGGTTCATCCAGCGCCAGTAATAGAGGATCCGTGGCCAGCGCTCGGGCTATCTCAAGGCGACGCTGGTGGCCATAGGCCAAATCACAGGCGCGGTAGTGAGCAAACCTGGCAATACCGGTATATTCCAGCCAGTGCCAGGCTTGCTCAAGGGTCTCGGCTTCTTCCTGACGGGCACGTTTATTTTTGGTCAGTACCGCCCATAAGCCATTACGGGTACGGACGTGACGGCCGACCATCACATTTTCCAGCACCGACATCTGGTTAAATAATCGGACGTTCTGAAAGGTTCTGGCGATACCTGCGGCGGTGACTTTTTCCACATTCTTTGGCGAATAAGCCCTGCCATCTAAGGCAAAGAGGCCACTGTCAGCGGCGTAGAGGCCAGTAATCAAATTAAAACAGGTGGTTTTTCCTGCACCATTCGGCCCGATCAGGCCATAAATTTCACCGGATTTGATATTAAGAGAGACGTTATCGACCGCCTGTACGCCACCAAATCGTTTACTGACGCCATCAATAGTTAATAAACTCATTTTTTTATCTCCGCGTGGCGCGCAGGCCAGATCCCTGCCGGGCGATAGAGCATCACCAAGACCAGTGCCAGGCCGTAGAACAGCTGACGCAAGACTTCCGGGTCAATCACCACGCCACCAAACAGAGTCTGCTGGAGTGGGGCTGCCTGACTGCGTAACAGCTCAGGTAACGCGGTGAGTAAAATGGCGCCGAGGATCACGCCAGGAATATGTCCCATACCGCCGAGAACGACCATTGCCAGAACAGCAATCGATTCCTGGAGGGTGAAAGATTCTGGTGAGACAAAGCCCTGGAATGCGGCAAACAGTGCACCGGCTACACCGCCAAAGGTGGCGCCGATGGCGAACGCCAGTAACTTATAGTTACGGACATTGATCCCCATGGCGCGGGCAACATCTTCATCTTCACGAATGGCATGCCAGGCACGGCCAATACGTGAGTTTTGCAGACGTAAGCAGATAAAAATAATCAGCACTATCAGCAGTACCAGCAGGTAGTACCACAGCCACAGAGAAGGAATTTTGAAACCAAACCAGTGCTGTACGCCGCTGAATTTGACGCCAAAAAGGGACAGCGTATCAATGCCTGAAATACCTTTGGCACCGTTGGTGATATTGACCGGACGGTCGAGATTACGCAGTAAAATACGGATGATCTCACCAAACCCCAGCGTCACGATGGCCAGATAGTCGCCGCGTAATTTCAGCGTCGGTGCGCCGAGCAAAATTCCGCATATCGCGGCCAGTACTGCCGCAACGGGGACGATTATCCAGTAAGAGGTATGTAGCCCGTCCGGCAGCAAGGCTTGCAGGGCGGGAAAAGCATCCAGTAAGTGAGGAGAGGCCAGTAATGCGGCGACATAGGCGCCAACGGCATAAAAGGCAACAAAGCCCATATCCAGCAGGCCGGCATAACCGACGACGATATTTAATCCCAGGGCGAGCATGATATAGAGCAGAGCGAAGTCAATCACTCTGACCCAGTAATTGCCGCCTAACTGCCCGGCAACCATTGGTGCAATGGCCACGGCAATAATAAATAGCGCCAGCCCAAAATTAAGGCGACGCCAGAGGGGTGCCGCAGATTTGATTGAGGTTGTTGTCATATAAAATCCTATGCCCGATGCGCTACGCGCTCGCCCAGAATGCCCGCCGGGCGGAAAACCAGTACCAGAATCAAGACGATGAAAGCGAACACGTCCTGATAGTTACTGCCGAACACACCATGACTGAGTTCGCCGAGATAACCCGCACCTAAGGCTTCGATAATGCCGAGTAAAATCCCGCCTATCATCGCGCCACGAATATTCCCGATGCCACCGAGCACTGCGGCAGTAAAGGCTTTAATACCGGGTAAAAAGCCCATTGAAAAATTAGCGCTACCGTAGTTACTGGCCATCATGACGCCTGCCAGCGCGGCAAAAATGCCGCCAATCGCAAAGGTCAGGGTGATAATGCCATTCGGGTTAACCCCCATCAGACTGGCAACGCGTGGGTTTTCCGCCACAGCGCGCATACCTCGCCCCAGACGGGTGTACTCCACCAGGATCCACAGTCCCAGCATCACCACAATTGCCAGCGTAATGGTGACAATGCCGGTAATGGTGATAATGGCGGGGGGATGTCCTTCACTCCCGGCGGTGATAGCAATAGGATCCATGGGCAGGACTTGAGGAAACATCAAAGGATTACGCGACCAGATAATCATCGCGATGGTTTGCAGCAGGACGGATACACCAATACCCGAAATCAACGGTGCCAGGCGCGGGGCATTACGCAACCGACGATAAGCAAAACGCTCCACAGCCATAGCCAGCAAGGCACAGACCAGCATGGCAACAGATAGCGCTAGCATCAGGCGTATCAAAGGTGACAGGGCCGGGAAATAGCTTTCCAGCATATGCATCGCTGAAAGCGTGGTCAGTGCCCCGACCATTAAAATATCGCCATGCGCAAAGTTAATAATGCGCAGAATGCCGTACACCATGGTGTAGCCAAGGGCTATCAGAGCATAAATACTGCCCAGCATGATGCCATTGATCAGTTGTTGTATAAACGTATCCAAAATCGACTCACTAGATTGCTCTATTTTCGGCTACCATCCGATAATTGAATTAAATTGTGAAATACAGATATCTTCTTTCTTATTATATTTAGTAAGGTTATTATTTTATTGATTTTAAAGGGTTTTTAAAATCAAGAAACAGTTCATTAACGCTAATGAAGTCATCATATGAAAAAAACAGAACAATCAGCCGCCTTCGCGTTGCGCCAGTCAGGGCAATTAGCGAACGATCCTCCACTGCGGGCGGTGCGTGCTTTTGAAGCTATTGCCCGTTTGGGCAGTATTACTCTGGCAGCGGAAGAGCTGAATATTTCCCCTTCAGCAGTCAGTCACCAGCTACGTTTGCTGGAAGATTTTCTACAGTTACCGCTGACGGAACGCCACGGGCGAGGACTGATCCTTAGCGTTCAGGGGAGGGAGTATTATCGTTCTATCCGCACGGCCTTTAGCGTCTTGCGCCAGGCGACAGAGCACCTGGTGGAGCAGGTGCAGACCCGACAGGTGACGATTAGCCTGATCCCCTTGTTTGGCATGGGCTGGTTTATCCCACGCTTGCCTGCATTTATGCGCGCTAATCCGCAGATTGAAATCAATGTTATCTATGCGAATCATCGTAACTATCTGAGCGATGCCTCTGATATGTCGATTCGTTTTGGTAGCGGGCAGTGGACCGGGTATCAGGCTGAACCGTTGATTTCCGGTAAGATGGTTCCGGTCGCCAGCCGGGAGTTTATTCGTGTGCACGGTCATATTGATACCCCGGAACAGCTACTACCCATGCCATTACTTCATGACGAGGAGCGTAGCAGTTGGAATCAGTGGTTTCTTCAACAAAACGTTCGTCGCCCGGTTCGCCGTAGCGGGCCGATGTTTGAAGACGGTTTACTGACTTTGGCCGCAGTACAGGCCGGGCTGGGATGTGCGCTGATGCGTGAGCCGCTGATCGCCCCTTATCTGGAAAGTGGCGAACTGGTTAAGCTCTGGGATTTACCTTTGGATGATGGGCGTAATTACCATCTCTGTATTCGCTCGGACAGCGAAATGACCCAGGACGGTCAGTTGCTCTACAACTGGTTACGGACAGAAAGCGCCAGGCAGTGAGGAGTTTATCGATGAGTCGTCATTATCAGCGACAGCAGGAAATGAGAGAGCGGATGCTTATCGCTCTCTCTTAGTTGATTTAGTCTGCTTTAGTCCATTTCATTCATTGCGGTTTGTCCGGCAATGCGGCCAAAAGTGAAGATATCCGCTAGCGCGTTACCGCCCAGACGATTACCCGCATGAATCCCTCCGGCGACTTCACCCGCGGCATACAAATTCTTGATAGGCCTGTCATTCTCATCGAGAACGCGAGTGGCTGTATCAATTTTAAGCCCGCCCATTGTATGGTGCACGGCGGGTTGTCTTGGCGTTGCATAGAAGGGGGCTTTTTCCACTTTTAAGCTAAAGGTATCTTTGTGGAATTCAGGATCCGCTCCCGCTTCGACATAGCGGTTGTATTTGTCGACGGTATCGACAAGGACTTCAGGATCCATTCCGACTTTGATCGCGAGCTCCGCCAGGCTATCGGCTTTAAACAGCGTCCCGGCTTCAACTTGACGGTCAATTTTCTCCTGACTGGTATTCGCCGCGGTTTTCTTGATTTCATCATCAGCAATCAGATAGAAGAGACCGCCTTCGGAGAGTGCCGCTTTGGTCAATACGTCGCGTCCGGCGAATTCATTGATGAAACGCTTGCCTTGTTTATTCACGATAACGAAGTTTTCCGGTGGGACTTGAAGACCACTGAACAGTTCTCCGGTATTAGGGTCGGCTACAGGCATCATCTGAGTGAAGCCCATTCCCGTTAAGCCAGCGCCGACAGATTGACCAAGAAGAATACCGTCTCCCGTCATGGCACTGGAGTTGGTGGTCTTGATATCATCGGCAATGTAGCTCCAGTAGGTGTTGTACTGTTTGAGCATCCGGGTATTCGCCCCAAAACCTCCCGAGGCGAGGATAACTGCCTTGGCATAAACGGTAATTTTTTGGCCGTTCGCGCCTGTGGCAATCACCCCTTTGATCTCGCCATCTTTGATAAGGAGTTCTTTTGCCGGGCTATCGGTAAGGATGGTGCCCGACATCTCTTCAATATGTTTACTTAAGGCAAGAATAAAAGCTGTGCCATACTTTTTGACCGGTTTGTGCCCACGGCGCCACAGGGCTCCAACGGGGGCAAAGACGATATCTTTATCGTATTCAACGCCGATACTCTCAAGCCATTTAACGCTTTCCAGTGCATGGTCTGTTAAGACTTTAACCAAGTCATATTGACCGTAAATAGCGTTTCCTTCGAGGTCAGTACGCTTGCCGCCGAAATAGGTCTGCATTCTGTGAAGCAGGGGAGAGTCAAACAGATATCCTTTGCTCTGACTAAACTGTTGCTGGTAGAGCGCAAATTCGTCTTTCAGCGCCCTGAAATCGCCAAGATACTCTGGATGTATTTCACTTTCAGCGGTATTGACTAAGGTCTCAATGGTATGTCTTTCACCGGGATTTTCGGCGAAAGATTTTTGCCATTCAGGATCAGCGGCATTGACAGGCCCTCCAGTACGGATGGTATTGCCGCCCACGGCGGGGTATTTTTCCAGCACGATGGCTTTTTTGCCGGCTTGTAAGACGGTTGCTGCGGCACTTAAACCTGCGCCACCCCCGCCAATGACAACAACATCACAGGTATACTCTTCATCACCTCGATTCACACTGCTAGCGGGTTTTGGCCGTTTTTTTAATATATCCGGATTGACTCCGGCCAGTTTAACCGCCCTGGCAACGCCATCAATCACAGCATGACTGGTCTCAGATGCGCCCGACAGGGCATCGACATTAAGGGTTTGTCCCTCGATAATCTTGTCCGGGATGCGAATAAATACCACATCAGCCAGACCCTCTGTCTCACCCGCGGTATCGATATCAATGCTTTCGATTTTCTTTTCGCTGAAGGAAACCTTGATGGGCAATGCGCCACCATGGCCCAGAGCATGGACCTCATAGGTTCCCGGAGTGAAAGAGAAATCCTCTTCTTCATTCAGTTGATTCGAGATCCTGGCAAAACGCATAAAGCGCAAGAAGCATATTTCCAGAAAGTCGACGGTCGCTTCATTGTTCAACTGGCCGTTGTTATCAAAGGCTTTTTGCGCATTACCCAGTAAGAATTCATAGCCAGGCATCACATTGGCATTAACCCCTGGGGCATCTAATATCTGACGCAGGTGCAGCTGGGCCCGAGAAGATCCTTGAGAATCAATGGAAGCCCCTAAGATCATCACCGGCTTGCCGTCAAGAGGATGAAGCTCGTAGCTTAACCATTCAAGCAGGCTCTTTAAGCTTGAAGGAATAGAGTGGTTGTACTCCGGGGTGGCAATAATGACCCCGTCACTGGCGATGATTTTTTTATTAATATTTAACAGAGCAGGACTGTTTGATGGCTCATCCTGGTTAAACATCGGAATATCCTGGATTTCTAACAGTTCAATTTCTGCTTTGTCTTTAAAATGCGCTTGCATAAACTGAAGCAGTGTCCGGTTATAGGACTTTGGAGAGGTTGTTCCAACGATCGCGGTAAATTTCATTTTTTTAAGGCCTCCTGAGTTTGCCAGGCATATTTTTTATCTTTTTTTAGCACGACCTTTTCCGATAAGAGTTTGGCTATCAACTGGGTAAACAGCACAAACTCTCTAAAAATTTCATCGAGCTCAGCCAGTTTGTCTTCATAGATTAGGGTGCCACTGGCGTTAAAAGCGGCCTGCGATCTTCCCAGCAGGAATTCGCTGCTGGGCATAATACGTGCGGCAAGTTCTGGGGAGTCGAGGATTTGGCGAAGATGGGTTTGAGCCCGTGAAGATCCTAATGCGCCATGGGAGGCTCCGACAATCAAGACCGGCTTGTCGCTGAGCGCCTGGCTAGTATAACTGATCCATTCTAATGCACTCTTTAACACTGCGGGGATAGCGTGGTCATACTCCGGGGTGGCGATAATCACTCCATCAGCCTGACTGATTTTAGCGGACAGGGCGGCTACTGCCTCGGGTACTTGGCTATCTTTCGCCTCATAAAAAACAGGTAGATCTTTGATTTCAAATAGTTCAATCTGAGCTTCTTCTATAAAGTACGCTTTCATGAATTGCAGTAACATGCGGTTTGTTGACACCTTAGAATTGGTGCCAACAATGGCTAAATAGTTCATATTTAGAATTTCCTGTACTGTAAAATAATAATCACTTTCTGATTATGGTTTTAGCACAGTATGAAAAAGCTATCTAATAGCTATATATTAACAATTCATAAGTAATTTGTTATATACCCAAAATAATTCGAGTTGCTTGTAGGCGCAAAGAGAAGGCAGTCAATGAGCATAGATAGACTCTATGATTCGGCTGCCTGAACGCCAGCAACGCGCAAGCAACTTGAAGTATGACGGGTATAACGCATCCATTAGGGAGTAGGGCGGAGATAAGATGTCTAAATATCATCATCAGCATGCGTTATCTTATATTGATACTTTGTTAAAATTTAGTAATTACACTAAAGCTGCTGAGTCCCTCTATATTTCTCAACCTTATTTAACGCAGGTGATCAAACGAATAGAAAACGAATTGAATTGCCAGGTTATCAACCGTCATGAGCTTCCTTATCGTTTAACCGAACAAGGTCAGATTTATTACGATTATCTGCTATCGCTTGAGGCCGTTCATGCCAGTATGCGCAGGCAGATCGCCGCAGTCACTGATTTACATAAAAAGACGTTAAAAATTGGCATATTAGCCAGTATCGGTACTTACCTTATTCCGCTTTTTCTACCGAAATTCTTACTTCATTACCCCGAATGTCAAATCGTGCTGGTAGAAGATATACAGGAAAGTAACGAACAGCGACTGTTGAAAGGTGAGATAGATTTTTTGATTGGACAAAACTCCAGCAATATTGCGCAAGATCTTCTGGTTGTTGCCTGGGGAATGCATGGATATGCGGCGATTATTCCTCGTTCATGTGCAATTTTTCAAGAAAATACCGCCATAATTACCCCTCACAGTATTACCTTAGAGGATTTATTACGGCAAAAGCTGGTGTTAACGTCGAAAGGTTCTTCGATTAGGGCGCAAGTGGATCACTTGTTAAATATTTATAAAATAACCCCCAACATCATTTTAGAAAGCCGTGAAATAACCACCGTGAAACATCTCGCTATGGCCGATGTGGGGGTGACTTTTGTCCCAGAAAGCCTGGCTGTCGAACCTTGTCCTGCGAAATACAATATCTATGTGCTGCCGATTGAACAATTGAACTTAGACTATTTTATCGCTCATCACCGAAGTCGGGATCTTTCCGCTATGGAACAAGGGCTACTGGATTCGTTTCTACGCTACAAAGATACCGCCGAACACGCCTGGCATGGAAAGGAGCGTTAATGACGGAAAGCACGCAAGTCATAGACATGATGGGAACCAAAATTCGCCTATATTTTAAGGGGGATCAGGCTGACAGGTGGCTAACAGAAGCCGGTTCCATGTTAAGACATTATGAACAGGTTTTTAACGCCAATTCGCCACAGTCACAGTTATCTGCTTTAAAAACAGCGGCAGCGATTGAACCTGTGGTGGTTGATGGTGATTTGTATGAATTAATCAAAACAGGCAAGAAGCATAGTCTCGACGCCAATAGTTTTTTAAATATTGCTATCGGCCCGCTGATTAAGCTTTGGCGTATTGGTTTTCAAGAAGCTCGGGTTCCCAGCCAGCAAGAAATAGCCCAAGTATTGGGCTGCTTAGATCCCGCGGATATTCTGCTGGATGACGACAGGCGCAGCGTGTTTTTTGCTAAAAACGGGATTGAAATTGACCTCGGCGCTATTGCGAAGGGCTATTTCAGCGATAAAGTGATGGATTTTTTCAAACAGAAAGAACCTGTTTCCGCCATGATTGATATTGGTGGTAATTTGCTGATTCACGGCGATTCGCCAAAACAAACCCAGCACTGGGACGTCGGTATACAAAACCCCTTTCTGCCAAGAGGCCACTGTCTTGCCAGCATCAAGATAAGAAACCAGTCAGTGGTCACGTCGGGCATTTATGAACGACGCTTAGAGCAGAATGGCCACCAGTATCACCATATTTTTGACAGTCATAGCGGCTATCCTGTCGATAATAATGTGGCTTCCTTAACCATTATTGCCGATAAATCTTTGGACTGTGATATCTACACCACCAAACTTTTTGGCCTCGCCCCTCGGGATATTTTAGCCACAGTCAATTCTATAGCAGGTATGGACGCGATGGTGATTACCGTTGACGGACAGTTAGCCACCACTGCCGGTCTTAGAGATAAGTTAACGATGGCGTAGTTCACTGGGTTGCCTGCCCGTTAGCAATAAAACGATTAAAATAGGCAGGATTTGCTGATATCAGCTAAATCATCATAAGTATATTTAATGAAAAAGATAAAATAATTAATTATCAATTAGTTGAAGGTTTTTTTTGATTCTGATATTTCGATTTTCTGCTTTTTATCCCCTCAGTGTCATCCAGACAGATTTTTTTTACTGTCTCACAATCTCCAGCTGTTAACCCTGTTTGCAGCCAATATCACTACGCTTTCTGATTAAAACCAGACAGACAGCCATGCTGAATGATTCAGTATGAAATAACATGCTTAAACTATTGATATTTCATATGTTGTTCATGCTTTAACACAGGGGTATTTCCGTTGTGTGTCCATATGTAAAAAATATACAATTAAGAAGAAAAATTGTGATATTTGTGATTTTTCATCTAAATAACAAGAAATGGAGTGGCAATAATGTTGAAGCAAGTGGCTGTTGCAGTAGGGTTAGCCTGTGCGTGTTTACCCGCTCTGGCATATGAAAATGGCAGTTATGCCCGCGAGACTTTAAATACGCTGATTAATGATTATCCGGGGCGTTATAGCGGCACCGCGAATTTTGCCGGCGCGACCAGCTGGATGGAAGAACGTATGGGAATAGGCTATACCACCATACGTCAGGACTTTAGTTATAATGTGCGCGGCGGTGGCGTGCGTTCATCACAAAACGTCATCGCTTATAATACCGGCCTGAGCAGCGACTACATCATTACAGGGGCTCACTTTGATACCTATTACGGTCGCCCGACACTGCAAGGCGTCGATGATAATGGTTCAGGTGCTTCAGTCCTGACCGAAATTGCGCGTAATCTGAGCGGTATTCAGACTGAAAAAACGCTGGTCTTTGCCGCTTTTGGTGCTGAAGAGGAAGGACTCATCGGCTCAAGAGCCATGGTTCAGCAGTTGGTTGCCCAGAACGGTGTTGAGAATCTGAAAGGGATGATCAATATCGATAGTATGGTGACCGGAGATAAACTCTATGCCCATGCCGGGGTTAACAGTGTCGCTAACCCGGAACTGGCTAAGCTGCGCGAACAGATGCTGCGTATTGGCAAAGAGTTAAATATTGATATCACCACTAACCCGGGTGGCGATCCTAATTATCCGGCTGGAACCGGGTGCTGTAGTGACGGCGATAGCTTCAATCCACTTAATATCCCGGTTCTCTATCTGGAAGCAACCAACTGGGATCTCGGTGACTTAGACGGTTATACCCAAACCGATAACCCGGCTATTCCTGGCGGCGAGACCTGGCATAACCCGACCCGCGATAATGAAGCTTATCTGAATAGTGCTTTAGGTCAGCAGCGTATTGATGAGCGTCTGCGTGATGTTTCACGCCTGGTGACGCGCCTGTTACTGGAAGCATCTAATACCGATCTGCTGCACTCTGCTTATTCTGCTGCCGCCATGCAAGATGCCTTACAAGACAGCCTGAAACGTCAGCGCGAGTCAGTTAAAGACTTAACCGATAAACGCTGGTTAGTACTACAAAACGAGACCCGTAGTGTCGGTACTCTTGATACGGTCGTCGGTGTGGAAGGAACTGCCTATCCGTCAAACGGCTTTGATAAAGCACCACAACAGCGCTCACGTCAGGCGATGGTCTATGGGTTGGTGGACTACCAGCTGGCAGAAGAACTGACCGTCGGTGGTTCTTTAAGCCTGTTACGGAGTAAGGATAAACTGGAGCGTGACGGGCATCTGGAAAGCGATACCTGGCAGGTCGGTCTCTATGGTTTATACAATCAAACCGGCCCTGGCTGGTTAGGCAGTGAAGTGGCTGCGGGACGTTCATCCATTGATACCCGTCGTTCGGTGTTCTTACAAGCGAACAATGGCCCGGTACTGCTGGATAACCAGCTTAACGCCCATACCAACGCACAATTCTTTGCTGCACGCTTGAGCGGGGGATATGACTTCTCCTACGGCGATGTGCGTACCGGCCCGATTGTCGGACTGGATTATGCACACTACCGTGTCGATGGTTTTGATGACCAGGGCGACCTGCGTACCGGCGTGCGTTATGAGAAACAGAACCTGAACTCGGTTGAAGGAAATCTGGGCTGGCGCTTGTATGGCAAAATGGACTTGAGTAACACCATGTCACTTCAGCCTTATGCGACCGTTTCCTGGGTACGTGAAATGGCAGATGGACTGAACTCCAGCTTTACCGTTCAAGACCGTGCTGACGGTGTCAGCCGTCATATCAACGTCGGTAAAGCGGATAAAGACTTTGGCCGTTCAACCCTCGGCGTTCAGTGGCTGGCGACCGAGAACGTCAATCTTTATACCGAAGTGGGCAGCCGCTTTGCGCATAAAGATGGCGCTCAGACTCACTACAATGTCGGCGCTCAGTGGCAGTTCTAAGCCGATCGGACATTGTTAACGATCGGGGCTTTTAGCCCCGATCGTCCAAAGATACAGGCTGATTAATTCTTTCAATAGCGACGAGATTGTCCGCCATCGTTTCCCCGAGAATCTGTACTGCCGTGGCAGCATCTCTGTTCTTCATCGCCAGATACACTTTAATGTGTGTATCAACACTTTCCAGAGTAATACCCAGCGCCCGATTTAACTCTTCCAGATAGTAGTAATAGCTGTCTTTTATCGACAACATAACGTTATAAAAAACTTTATTCTGTGACGCTTTGGCGATGGCCAGGTGAAAGTCGAAATCGGCTTCTGAATATTTTTTATAATCATTTTTATTCACCAGCATCCGATTAAGGGCTTGTTCCAGAGCAAGAATATCCTCAGTTGTGGCATGTATCACCGCGAGTTCCATGCATTTAAATTCCACTGTCTGACGGAATACCATCATATCGTGAAAATCTTCTTTGCTGAGATCCATCACTGGACGCAATCTATTGTTCAGGCTTTGCGGGGTAAAATCCTCGCTGATATAGCTTCCGCTGCCCTGACGCGTGATAACCACGCCGAAATCACGCAGTCGCTGTACCGCGCTACGCACGCTGACCCGGCTGACATTTAACAGGCTGCAGAGTTCTTGTTCCGACGGCAAACGGCTGCCGGGCGTCCAGCTTCCGTCAGTCAATTTTTGACGTAGCTGCTCAAAGACATCATTAACAACATTATTCTTTTGTGTGGACTTCATGCTCACCAAAATTATCCTGTATATACCCTAGGGCATAGAGATTTCAGACTGTAGGCCTGAGTATATAACAGCTGAGAGCTAAGCATGAAAATAGCGCTTAAGATCAGATTGACAGCTATGTTGTCCTACATATTTGACGAGTGTATTATGCTAATAAAACCATCTGAATTTATATCTCTATTGATGAGTGACATTCAGGGTGTTAATTAAAACTCAATAAAATCATTAAATTAAAATCAATCCTGATAGGGCGAAATCTATTTTGTGATCCTGTCTGCATAAATCGACGCTGAATGTTGATCTTTTCTCCCGCTAAAATCATGCTCTAAACCCTAAGTTGTCATACATATTATATGATAAAAATAAGAGGTAGAGACTATGCATGCGTTATTTAATCTCGAGGGCAAAACCGCACTGGTCACCGGGTCTGCCCGTGGCCTTGGACTGGCTTATGCCCAGGGACTGGCATCGGCTGGGGCGCACGTGATCCTCAATAACTCAAAGGGTGTCGGGCTGCAAGATGCCGTGGATAAACTCCGTCAGGAAGGCTATGACGTTCAGGGATCTATCTTCGATGTTACCGATGAAGTCGCGGTCGAACGGGTCTTTGCCGAATTTGATGCCCAGGGTATTGAAATAGATATTTTAGTCAATAATGCAGGTATTCAGTATCGTAAACCGCTGGTGGAAATGGAGCTGGAAAACTGGCAGAAAGTGATAGACACCAACCTGACCAGCGCCTTTATTGTTGCCCGTGCAGCGGCAAAACGTATGATAGCCCGTGGCAAGGGGGGGAAAATCATCAATATGGGTTCACTGACCAGTCAGGCAGCGCGTCCGACCGTTGCGCCTTATACGGCGGCAAAAGGGGGCGTGAAAATGCTGACCTGTGCCATGGCGGCTGAGTGGGCACAGTTTAATATTCAGACCAATGCGATTGGACCGGGCTATATTCAGACCGACATGAACAAGGCGTTGGTTGAGGATCCGGATTTTGACCGCTGGGTTAAGAGTAGCAATCCATCACAACGCTGGGGTGACCCAAAAGACCTGATTGGTGCGGCCATTTTCCTGTCATCCTCGGCTTCTGATTATATTAACGGACAGATTATTTATGTCGACGGTGGCTGGCTGGCGGTTTTATAACGCTTAACGGCAAGCAAGAATAGGGTGCTAGCGGGTGGGACAATCCTGGCAGGCTTGCGCCTGTTGAGTCGAGAATAAATGGCGCGCTGCGCGCGCTCATCGTTAATGCTTAAGGCAATATCTCCAGGAGAGGTTGTCCCCGCAGGGCAAGACGTCTGGCAACAGCACGATCAATGCTTAACGGGCCACCTCCCTGGACAACAAGCAGCAGGCAAATCACGATATAGGTAGATTCGGGCAGGTAAAACAGCCAGCTATACCAGGTAAGCAGATTGAGATTTGCCGGGATATGGTGCAGGCCGACGGTAAACAGAGCGACAAGACTGATTATCATCAGCACTAGCGCACAAAGGCGTGTCAGGGATCCCGATACCAGCAGTAGTCCGAACAGCGTTTCACAGCTGGCGACAAAAAAAGCCATAAATGCCGGGAATGGGATACCTGCTTCGGTAATGGTTTCCAGCATCATAGCCTGATTGTCCGGCACAAAGACTTTGTTAAAGCCTGAGGCAAAGAAGAACTATCCTAGAGCTGCCCGTATTATCGTGAGCGGTATAAAATTGCGGGTGCCCGGCGTCTGAAGCAAAGCCAGTAAATTGGTCATAAACATTCTCCCTGGTTTATGGAATGATCGCTTGCAGAGACGGCATTTGTCCGTCGCTGACGCAGGTCTCTTTTATCGAGTCTCGGATACGCTGCGCGGCGGGAACATACTGAAAACGGGACTCCAGTGCAAGCTCAGTACAGTTAATGACCTGCTGTCTTTTTTAGGCTGCGCCATCCCTGTTGCATTAGCGTTTGCAGCAGTCGATAACATGTTCATAAAAAGGAATATGCTGATGGGCCAGGTATCGATTCATGTTTGAATGAAGACTCAGCATCTGGCTGAGCCTGCTGACGACATCAATCGCTCAAGACATTAGTTAGCTAAATTCGATTACCTTCAGCAAAATAAGAGCGGGCCCACTCAGAAATAGTTTTCCCCGGGTGGCCTCATGAATCTCTGAATAACCTAACGCTGGAGGAATATCGGTTGATGGCTGAGAATGATCTTCCCCCCTTCGTTCAGTACCGCTGCAAAGTAGAGTTTTCGGCTCATTTTCTTAATGTGTATGCCAGGGCGCAATAGTTCCCAAAACATGACGGCTAATCCTTTTGAATGTTCTGACAAAATATAAGGCGACTGATATTTTTATGAGAATCGACTATTTGGTCGGTAACTCACTTAGAGGTAAGAACAGCAAAGCAACGTGAATGGTGATGCAATGATCCACAGCAACAGCTTGTATGGGCGGCTGCCACACGCGAGGCATTACAGATACTGGAAGATAGTCATTGCCTGTCATCTTTTTGGTGCAAAAGGTCCGTTACAGTTCTCAGAGCTGGGGCGACGAGTCGAAGGAGTAAACCAGAAATGCTTATTCAGCAGTTAAAACAGTTGGAAAGCGGTGGAATAATTATCTGCACGATTCATCCCCTCAGTAGCCCTCCAAGAGAATGTGCGCCTACGGTGATAGGGCTCAAACTAGGCCCGTCAATGGCTGAATTAATTAACTGGGCATTCATGCGCTGAGAAGCGCTGGAAAAAGACGCGAATAATCTTTAACAACTGCCAAAAAATGCGAACCAGCATGGCAATATCCCCTCTGAACTTGCGTAACCCATTGTGGCGTTTCACCCTTAACTCTCCTGCAATCAAGAAGACGTAAGGATATATGTTACTCATGAGGGATCAGAGGGAGTATCTTGATGTTATGACAAATTATGAAAACATCACTTACTTGTCACTGCAAGTGCAAGTGCCAGTGAATATGGGATGGTTACTACCCAGTGTGGAAAGTGATTTTATAACCGTCGGGATCTTCAGCAACAAAAAACGGACCAAAGGGGCTGTCAGAGAGCGGTGCTACGATGCTCCCTCCACGCGATATGATCATCTCCTGTAGCTCGTTTGCATCTTTACAGGCAACCCAGAGAACCATACCTACACCAAGCGGTCCCGTATCTGGCAAAGGATGCATTGGAGAGCGAAGTGCCATTGTTATCGTGCTGGATTTTAAAACAACGGCGTGAGGTGGGCCCTGCTCGATAACCTCAAAACCGAACACATTTTTGTAATAATCCGCAGATGCTTCCAGGTTACGAACTTGAAGGGCTATGAAATCAGGTCCCGAAGGAGTAATCATTTTGAATTGCCTCGTGATAATATAAGTGTCCTTACATTATTATCAGGGTGCTGATATGTCAATACGAAATGCTTCACAAAAAGTGGGAAATGATTGGGTTGGTTATAATCTCAAGATTACTCAACATCGGCTAAGGCAGCGGCTTGAGAATGAATTAGCTGAATTGGGCATTACGGCAGCACAAAATGCAGCCCTGCTGGCCATAGCGGTTAATCCACAAATTTCTAACGCACAACTGGCGAGGGCTGCATTTGTATCACCTCAGACGATGCAGAATATTCTTGTTAACCTGGTGCGGGCAGGGTTAGTCAGGCGAACGCCGCATCCTAGTCACGGGAGAATCATTATGTCGGAGCTAACGGATCAGGGCAGAAAAACGGTTGAAGCGGGAGCAAGAGCTGCTGATACTGTTGAGAAGGAAATGCTCACCGGCTTATCTGAATCAGATATTCAGATGCTTAATAACTTATTAAAGCGCTGCTATACAGCACTGAAGTAAGGCTGACTAACGTTAAAGAGTGGAGCTCTAATGGCAAAGTGGGCCTAAAAATATCGTCTTCCATTTATCCTTAATGATTTTTAGTGCTTCAGTGGTCGCTTTTGCCTCACATACTTACCTTTAAGTGAGTAACCCATAATTGGTTCAGTTAATTTTAGTGGCGCGCTTGCTCGTAAGTTCAGCAACTCTGGGCATCATGTGAAGATGCTCAGGAGAAAATTGAACACTGGCGGCAAGAATATAATCATTTTCGTCCGCATTCTTCGTTAAATAACCTGACTCCGGCAGAATTTGCCCGAAGTCATCAAAAAGGTCCGGATCTCTGATTTAGCCTGGAACGGATATTGGGGAGGGATCACACAGAGGAATTGAACACATCTCTTTTACAGAGTTGTACGTTGTCAACGTACCCAGAAAAGAACAAGTTATTGTAGAGAGAAAAGAATAGCTGTTCGTTATGATCACTAAAAGCTGGATATTCCTCTGATATCATTGAGCGTAATGTCTCTGAATAGAGGAAACCGTTAATCAGTGTCGCCACTGATGACTACTCTGTTTCGCCCCTGTAACTTGGCTTGATATAGAGCTGCATCTGCGTTTCGTAAAAGTTGATCAAGGTCGCATCCATATTCTTGCTTGCCGGCCACTCCCGCTGAGATAGTAACATGTGATGACTCTGGAAAGTCTGCTCCAGCTATGGCTCGACGGATCCGTTCTGCTATTACTATTGCGCTCGACAAAGCTGTATCTGGGAGAAGTACAATAAATTCCTCCCCGCCGAAACGGCTAATGATATCGCTATCCCGGCAGGTTAGCCTCAGCATGTTTGCAATATGCACAAGGACCTTATCTCCGATTTCATGTCCGAAACGGTCATTGATTTTTTTAAAATAGTCAACGTCTACAGCAATTACAGACAGAACTTCGCTGTCATTAATTTGAGATGACTGCTCATTAAATCCTCGACGATTAAGCAATCCGGTTAGAGGATCTGTCAGAGCTTCATCACTGAGTGCAGCTAAGCGGACTGAAACAGAACGTAGATTTTTTTCAAGAGCGTTCCTTAACAAAGCTGCTTCCTGATACCAGACTCTGATAGTGGATAGCTTTTCCGGTAGCATGGAATTATCGGTAGCCTTAACATATCTCGCTAATTGTTCCAGGGGGCGGGCAATACGGGAGGAGATAAAGGCCATTCCGGCAGCAACTAAAAGCAGGATCGTAAGTACCACACCAGAAGTTTTTTCCAGCGTTTTTATGAGCATATCTGTTACCATATCTGCAGGCGTAGATACAAAAATGTTCCAGTCGGTTTTCGTCAGATTAGCGTAACCCACCAGATTCTCCTTGCCTCCATCGTGTCCGATAAAGTATCCATTCTTATTCTTGCGTAATGCCTCTTTAACCTCGGAAGACAGGGGGATAATATTGCTTGTATGGCTTGAGTTTGGGTCATATATAATACGACCATCGTTATCCACAATAGTGATAGATATGTCTTTTCCAAAAAAATGGAGGCCCAGTATGTCGCTCAGCATATTGTGCTTTTTCAGATAAATACTGCCTCCTATAAATCCCAGATAACGGCCCTCGGAAGTTTGAATGGGGTGAATAAGCATGACCATTAAATTCCCTGCCACTGAGATGAATGGCTGAGTAATCATCGGGTGTCGCGCAGTCAGCATCTGTCTGGACATTTTTGAATGAACTTTAACACCGATCCGTGAAGGTAGTGGTGGAGAAGACATAACCAAAATATCCTGAGCATCGACCATGACCAAAGAATTAAAAATACCGGACCGGAGATTGAGACTTTCTAACTCATTTTTGGAGGCAACAGGGTCAGTACTGAGAATCTGTGACGTACTCCAGGCCAACTCTCTTTGTGCGAAATCCAGATACCTGTCAGTGGTATCCGCTAGTTTTCTTGCATAGGCAAGGTTAGTGTCCAGTAGAGAATCTTCAATATTGTTTTTTTGATATATCAGCATCGCACATAACAGGAGAGCTGACGTCAGTAGAACACCGCCGATGCTAAGCAAAATAAGGAGGGGTCTCAGGTAGGGCTTTTTTTTCAACATAATTCACCTGTGCTACTAGTCATTCCTGCCAACTACCTGATGTGCCCCCACAGAGTAGGAACAACGAATCATCTAAAGTGTCCCAGAGGTTATTCACCATAGAATAACTGTAGACTTCAAATTTCATTCATGTGCTAAGAATTTAATTTTAGTAGTTATTCTCTGCTGTATTTTCTTCCGATGCAATAAAACTATGACTATAATGTGTAGAAAAAATACACCTTATTAACTCTAATAAAATCAATGAGATGGTTTTTTAATGGGCTGAGTCACCTTGGGTTTTCTGTTCCGGACATTACAGTTGCTCCATTTGGACAATATCTATTTAGTTGATAAGTTAGCGTACTTGAAACTTTTCAGCATCTGAGCCGGATAGTATTTACTGATTTGCAATGAGTGAGCGTCAGGTTTTCAAGTCTTGGGTTGACCAAGATTACAGGAAGAGGCTAATATACCTTCGACCCCATAATGTATGATAATTCTACCTGTGAGACTGACTAACTGTAATGTATATACTGTTATAGTTCATGAGGTGATGAGTATTCTCGCTCATCTTAAGATATTCGTATGTAAAATCTTGATTAATGGATATGTCAATGAGGCTAACAAAACTTAGAGCCGAGGCTTTATTGTTTTATTAATGGATTTATTATAATCCATCTCTTATATGAAAAGGTTAAAAAAATAGTTTATTTAAAAATGACATGTTATTTCAAGCATTAAATAAATTTGTAAAATGTTTAGTTATAGCAACTCAGTATGGTGAGGATTAACTTTATTTGTAATATTCACATACTTCATTTATGGCTACAGCTTTGCTATAAAGCCATCCCTGAACATTGGCGTCAGGATTGATTTTTAGAATTGCCTCCTCCTGTTCTTTTGTTTCAACACCTTCAAAAATAACTATTGTTTGTATTCCAATAGCAATTTCACATATTTTATTTAAAATGGACTCAGCTCTTGATCCTGTGCCAGCAGACTGTGTGAATTCTTTAGCTATTTTTATCCTATCGAATTTCAATTGACTTAAATAAGCCAGGCTAGAATATCCAGTGCCAAAGTCATCAATAAAAACAAGAAATCCATTCTGCTGTAAAGTATTTATTATTGATTTGAGTTTGTATATTTCCAGAGTGGACACCTCTAATATTTCTATGGCTATTTGACCAGGGTGAAGCGTATAAAAATCTACTAGTCTGATTAATTCTTTTATTATAAAATCATCTGCTAAATGGTTGCTGTCAATATTAAAACTTAAGTATAATTTTGGATTCATCTTGAGTCGATGGTGACACTCAGAAAACCCCCTATGTACTATGTTTATAGTTAGCATACGTAAAAGATTGATTTCATTGGCCTTACTGATAAATATTGCAGGTGATATTTCACCTAAATCTTTATCGTGCCAACGAGCAAGGGCCTCAATACCATTAACTTTTCCTGTCGAAGCTTCAATGATAGGTTGATATTCTAAATAAATGGATTTTGAATGAATGGCAGAACTTAGTTTGGATTCAAGCATCATGCTTTTACGAGATTTCTTTATCATATAATACCATACGCATCCTCCTGATATTGAACCAATTATAGAAATTAAAAATATAATTCCTGCATTTTCTTTTTTTAACATAGAGCTGTTGTTTTGTATTTTTATACAGAAATCAAATCTTTCAGAACACGTGGTTTTATTTAATGGGAAGTCAAAGGAAAATCCTTCATTAATTTTTCCAATGGTGTTCATGATTAATGATTCATTTTTAGATGTTATTAAAAAATTCAAATCTTTATTTAATATACTGTGGGGGATAAAAACATCTGTCGCTGTGACAACAAATGAATTGCCAACGACTGATAAGTCAACATAACTATAATCTCTTGATCTGGTTTTCATTCCTGACCATATTTTTTTATCTCCAACTCCGTTTGAATTTTCTTTTATTACATAAGGTGAACCATTCAAAATATAAGAGTCTTGTTCACTCCCCCAAAGGGCAGAGCAGGCTACTTCTCCATTTTCAATCCTACCAATATCTTTAATGAAACTATAAGTTAAAAGCATCGACCTCATGCTATCAATATCACTTTTAGTGCATATTTCTTTCTTGAAGGAGCTGGCGTTGATAAGTGCAATGTTAATCTCATCTACAACTTTATCAGAGTTCTCTATTAACAACTTTGAGTTATATTCAATCTCAATTTTATTATCATGTATTAATTTATATTGATAAAAAGATAAAGACAGGAAAATTCCTATGAAAAGGGAGAATACTAATAGTAGTGCTGATGACGTTTTTTTATACAGTGCTGGCATATTTTTTACCTATCTATCCTGTCCTTATTGTAGGATATAACACAATAACAACCAAACTAATTTGTAGTTAAAAGATAATCAATTAACTACATATACCAAGATAAATTTAAATCCTAACGATTGGAAGTTATCATATGGTAAAACTATGATTCATTATCAGATTAGTGCTATAAGCTAACTCAACATCCGGCATACCTTACCTACACAACAATCTTTCCCGGGCGTTAGTTAGCTAAATTCAATTGCCTTCAGCAAAATAAGAGCGGGCCCACTCGGAAATAGTTTTCCCCGGGCGGCCTAACACTGTACTGACATCATCATGTACCACAATCTGAGGCTGCATGTTACCCGCAGCGCCAAGCTTCATGGTCACTACGGCGCTTTCCATATACAACCTGTCTGAGGCTGAAGGAATTTTTACCAGCATATCCTCAAGGACTGAAGCATTGAGGAGGTTGCACTGGATCTCTTTTCCGGAGGCTTCTGTCAGCACCCTTGCAACCTCAGGCCCTGTCAGGACTTCAGTACTCAGCCAGTAGTTCTTACTGCCGTGTTTTTCCGGTCCCTCACGTAAAACGGCAGCGGCAACGTGACCAATGTCTTCGGCAAAAACCCATCCCTGGGGCTTATCCCCCCAGAAAACCGTGAACGCTCCCGTTTCCTTAATTGAAGGCTTAGTGAGCAGCACAGAGTCTGTTATGACGTTAGGATGCAGATGCGTCCAGGCCATTCCGCTGGCCTCGATATAGGTCTCTATCAGGTCGTGCCAGGCAAAGTGGGGAATATCATCACGACGGGAGGTAAATACGCCCAGATGCACAAGGTGGCTTACGCCCGCATCGCGCGCGGCATCTACCAATTTTTTACTCTGGAAAAGCATATCTGACGTATATCCTGTCAAAAGAAATACGCGGTCAACACCTTCCAGCGCCCCTGCAAAGGTTTCAGGTCTGTTCAGATCGAGTACCACTGCATCGTGATTTTCACTACGCCATTGTTGAGCGAGTTCTTCCCTGCTGGTGGAAAGCCGCAGCTCGATACCGTCATTATTTGCATTTAATGCCTGAATCACATGCGAACCCACGCGACCGGAAGCGCCTAAAACGAGTACTCTGGAAACCATAGCTGACCTCACCTTATCATCATCACCGATGTTGGTTTAATATGGGGTAGTGCTGTGTACCACCCAGTTGTAATAACGCTCTCTGCCGTATGTTATGACGCTGCGCAGAGCGTACGGGCATGATTGTGTCACTCAATGACACTTGTGTCACTAAGTGACAATGATAAGATAATCCCAGTGAATTTTTCAGAGTGCAATAATGAACACACGAACCTTCGCTAAGAAAGCCGTTAAAGAGCAGATAGCGCTTGCAGCCTATGAGCTGTTTCAAAAAAACGGATATGACAAAACCACAGTAGAAGCCATTGCCAGCGCGACGGGAATGTCGACACGAACTTTTTTCAGGTATTTTCCTACCAAGGAAGACGTGCTTATGGAGCGGACTTATACCTTCCGGGAGCGTTTTATCGAAGGGTTTATGGAACAACTGGAGTCTGAGGACATCTGGGATGCCTTGAAAAACCTACTGGCAGAGTATGCTCTGAACTGTGCTGGTCGCGAGGAAAGTGATATTCAGGCATTTACCCGGGCAACGCCCGCGCTGGTTACGCGTCAGTTTGAAATCTTTGAAGGCCTGTTGTCTGAGTCTACAGACTGGTATATCTCACAACATCCCAATGTCCTTAGCTGGCATACCGTCAATGCGGTTATCCGCTCAGCCTTTTCTTGTCTGCAGGCTATTCAGGGCAGGCAGCCTGAAAAAATCTCATACAAGGCTTTTAATGATTTAATGACGGAAATGAAGCCCGTGATGCTAACCAGAGTCTACTCATAAAATCTGCAACGTCCGCTTCACGGCATAGAACCCCGCCGGGGTGCTGGATAATACTCCCCTTGTCTCATTGACTTAGTCTGGGGAAGTGAGGGGCTTGTTTGTCGTGAGGTTAAAACCAGACGGCTATTTGACTAAAGAACAATCAATCCCTTATCATTAATCCGTCGTTCCCCTTTCATATGAGGTATTCGTCCAATGCGCAATTAATGCCCTCCGTCAGCGTTGACGGTCTGTTTTCAGCTCCTTTTGGGGGTTGTTCTGGCGCATTAATTTTAAGGTTATCGCATGACGAATACTGTGCTGACGCTGGAAGGCGTCTCTCTGGTTCTGCCTGACGGCAAAACTCTGTTCTCTCATCTCAATGGGCAATTTGATGCTCGCCATACCGGTATGGTGGGGCGAAATGGCGTCGGTAAAAGTCAGCTTGCGCGGATCCTCGCGGGGTTGGTGATGCCCACTTCCGGAAACTGCTCGGGTTCACAGAAGGTTCGCTATCTGGCGCAGCACTTGTCCCCGCAGCACTATGATACTGTGGCGATGCTGGCCGGCGTTGATGTGCCGCTGGCGGCCCTGACCCGGATTGAAGCAGGGAGTACCTGCCAGACTGATTTTGATTTAGTGGCTGATAACTGGGATATCCGCCAGCGTTTGCAAATGCAGCTCGCTCTGGCAGGGCTTGATTACCTGTCGGCAGAAACGGCCACCAGCAGACTCAGTGGCGGGGAAGCGATGCGGGTGGCATTAAGCGGTGCCATGCTCTCTGACCCGGACTTTTTAATTCTCGATGAACCGACTAACCATCTGGACTGTTCCAGCCGTGATGCCTTGATGGCGCAGTTAAATTGCTGGCCTCGCGGACTGCTGGTGATAAGCCATGACAGACGTTTGCTGCAACAGATGGCAAGGATTGTTGAACTCTCATCGCTCGGATTACACAGTTATGGCGGTAACTATGATACTTACCAGCAGATAAAAGCGCTGGAAACTGCCGCGGCGTTACAACAGCTCGACCATCTTAAAACTGAACGTAAACGGCAGCAACAAGCGGTACGTGACAAACGTGAACGACTTGAAAAGCGTCAGTCTCGTGGTAGTCGTCTCAGTAAAGAGGCCAATCAGGCAAAAATTTTACTTGGGCGTCAAAAGGGACGCAGTGAGGTTTCGGCGGGTAAGCATGAGAAACAGCAGACTGAAACATATATCCGGCTCAACCAGCAGGTAGAGAACGCGGCGCGAAATATTGAGCGAGCACCGCAGATTGTGATGCATGGACATTCACCCTTCGCGACTTTATCCCATCACGTCATCAGGCTGACGGATATCAGGTTACCTTTTGCTCCCGTCCCGTTTAATCAACTGGAGCTGACGATTTATGGCGGACAGCGAGTCGCGCTCAAGGGGCCAAACGGTTGTGGCAAATCGACATTGCTAAAAATCCTCGCCGGGCAATTAAGCCCGCTCCAGGGAGAGTGCGATATCCGGGGAAATCTCGCTTATCTTGACCAGCAGCTTTCGCTCCTTGATTCACAGCGTAGTGTGCTGGATCAATTACTCGCGCTGAATACCCAGGCGGGAGAGTCCCAGCTACGTATGCAACTGGCCCAACTCGGTCTGGATGCAACCCGTGTGACATTACCTTGTGGCCAGCTCAGTGGAGGGGAGCAGCTAAAAGCGGCTCTGGCGACGGTCATTTACGCCTACCCACCGGCAACCTGTTTACTGCTTGATGAACCCAGCAATCATCTGGATCTTATTTCTCTGGCGGCTTTAGAGCTCTTGCTTAACCAGTATTCAGGAACCTTGCTGGTGGTTTCACATGACGAGGTCTTTCTCAGCCAGTTAGATCTGACGCACGAGCTGGTGGCAGGGGAGAATGGCTGGGAATTTACGCCGGCAAAAACCTGCTCTGCATAAGAATGCAGAGCAGGGGATGTTATTTAGCGGCTAACAAACAAAGTTTCCGCGCCACTTGATATGAGGCTTCAAAAGAGCTGAGAGGCAGAAACTCAAAACGCGAGTGGAAATTATGTGCGCCAGTAAAAAAGTTAGGTGTTAATAAACCTTTTGCTGACAAGGCTGCACCATCCGTTCCGCCACGCATAGGGATAACTTTAGCGGGAATATTCAGTTCTTCTAACGCAGTAAATATCAGATCAATAGCACGACGATCATCGGTAATGGCATTACTGATATTACTGTAGGTATCGCTTATCGTATATTTCACTTGCGCGGTAGGATACTGGGCGGCAAATTTTTCTGCCATGTCGATAATTTGCTGCTTTCTTTCAGCAAAACGCGCTAAATCAAAGTCACGAATATTGGCTTTTAGCACCGCTTCACTTTGACTGGCTTCCAGTCCATTAAACCAGATATAACCTTCCCGGCCTTCGGTATGCTCCGGTGTCTGCTGCCTGTCAAAATGGCTGATATAATCTGTCGCCATCAGCAGGGGGTTAACCAGTACCCCTTTGGCTGACATCGGATGGCTGGTGACGCCGGTAAAGGTTATTTCAGCATGGGCAGCATTAAAGTTTTCATAGACGACTTCGCCTATTTCGCAGCAGTCGATGGTCCAGGCAAAATCTACGTCAAAGCGTGCCAGATCAAGGGCTTTTGCACCACATAAACCAATCTCTTCGTCAGGAACAAAGGCGACAACAATATCCCCGACTTTATCGGTAGCGGCTAAATTTTCCAGCAGTGTCATGACAACGGTAACCGCGGCTTTATTATCTGCTCCCAGAACGCTGGTACCATCGCTGAAAATAATCTCTTCACCGGCATAACGTAGTATTTCCGGATGTTCATCAATCTTTAACCAGATATCCTGCTGTGGATTCAGGCAAAGATCATTCCCGGTAAAAGGCAATATTTGCGGGTGGATTTCTGCGGATAAACCTACGTCGACGGTATCGATATGGGTAATAAATCCAATCCTCGGCGCGTCAGGAACATTGCCTTTTCTGACTGCTGTCACCGTGGCAAATTCATCAATAATAATATCGTCAAGCCCCAAAGTGCGTAATTCATCGGCCAGCACTTTTGCCATTTCTTTTTGTCCGGCAGTACTGGGTAACGTATTAACCCGGGGGTCGCTCTGACTGGTGATAGCCAAATAACGAAAGAAGCGTTGCGTCAGCTGAAACTGTAACTGAGACGACATAATTGGGTCCTTATTAAAAATAGCAGTATCTCAGTATCTGAATTTAATGTTATTTATGGCAAGGACTTTTATTTTTTTCTTGTGGGTTACAGAATTAGGAATAGGTATGAGAACAAAGTTAACCACTCTTGCTATGACCGTAACAGCCTTAACATTCAGCGCCAGTGTGGCTGCCAATACGCTGGTTTTTTGCTCTGAAGGTTCGCCGGAAAATTTTAATCCGCAGCTGTATACCTCTGGAACCAGTGTCGATGCCAGTGCCGTACCGATTTATAATCGGCTGGTAGACTTCAAAGTGGGGACCACAGAATTAATTCCTAGTCTGGCTGAAAGCTGGGACATCAGTGAGGATGGTAAAGAATATACTTTCCATCTGCGTAAAGGGGTGAAGTTCCAGAGCAATAAGTTCTTTAAACCCGCACGGGATTTCAACGCCGATGATGTGATTTTTTCGTTTATGCGACAAAAAGATCCTCAGCACCCGTACCATAAAGTCTCGAACGGCAACTATTCAAATTTCAACAGCATGGAATTTGCTAAGCTGATTACCAGCATCGATAAAATCGACGATAACACCGTTCGCTTTACCTTATCACGACCTGATTCACCGTTTATCGCTGCACTGGGCTGGTACTTTGCCTCGATTCTTTCCGCTGAGTACGCTGATGCGATGATGAAAGCAGGGACCCCTGAACGTGTTGATATGGAACCTATTGGTACCGGACCTTTTGAGCTCAAGCAGTACCAAAAAGATTCACGTATTCTCTATACTGCGTTTCCTCAATACTGGGAAGGAAAAGCTAAACTGGATCGTCTGGTTTTCTCTATCACTCCTGATGCTGCCATCCGCTATGCAAAACTGGAAAAAAATGAGTGCCAGGTGATGCCGTTCCCGAATCCTGCCGACTTACCGCGGATGAAGGAAAATAAAAACATTAATCTGATGAGTAAATCAGGGCTGAACACTGGTTTCTTATCCTTTAATACCCAGAAAGCGCCGCTGGATAATGTGAAGGTCCGTCAAGCGCTGGCAATGGCAATCAATAAACCTGCAATCATTGAAGCGGTCTTTAATGGCAGTGGCACCCAGGCCAAAAACCTGCTTCCGCCAGGCGTGTGGAGTGCAGATGAAAAGCTGGAAGACTATGCCTACGATCCTGAGGGAGCAAAAGCCCTGTTAACGGAGGCAGGTTATGACCCAACTACCACCATCGACCTCTGGGCGATGCCGGTTCAGCGGCCCTATAATCCGAACGCTCGTCGTATGGCTGAGATGATTCAGGCAGACTGGAAGAAGGTCGGTGTTAATGCCAAAATTGTCACCTATGAGTGGGGTGAGTATTTACAGCGTCTTAAGAATGGCGATCACCAGGCTGCCTTGATGGGCTGGACCACGGCGACAGGCGATCCGGATAATTTCTTTGGTCCATTGTTCACTTGTACGGCGGCAAAAGGTGGGTCTAACTCAGCAAAATGGTGTTATCCGCCATTTGATAAACTGATTGAAGAGGCCCGGGCTGAAAGTGACCAAAGCAAGAGAACGGTTATCTATCAGCAGGCTCAGCAGATGATGCATGATCAGATGCCCGCGGTAATGATTGCCCACTCGACCATTTTTGAACCGGTAAGGGTTGAAGTTACCGGCTATGAAATTGATCCGTTCGGGAAACATATTTTCTATCAAGTGGATAATAAATAGGCAAAACTAAGCTCTTCATCTTTGCGGGTGAAGAGTTTTTTTTGATTAAATTCGCGTTAGTCTATGATTCAATAAAAAACCAGAATAAAAAATAATATTTATTATCTACATATTATTTAGTAAGCGTTTATATTTATCTTTAGTTAATCATATTATCCTCAGTTAATCAGGCATCTGATAATTAATGCCGTAACTATATTGCCGGGAACTATTCATTACTCAATGAGTATTCTTTGTTAAAAAAGAGTTTTTATTCTTTGACGGAACGATATCAGTAACAATCTGTCAACAACTACGAAATAATAACGCTCTCTTTCTCCGCCGGGGCTATTTATTTTTTATTCCTGGCCGGGATGGCTGGGGTGACAATAACGTATCGAGTTTTGATAGATGAAATCCTTAGTAAAGTACGTAATCGCATTCGGTTTTTGCTTCCTCTTGCTGTATTTAGTTCCGCTAAATGGCAGGGGATTATGGCAGCCGGACGAAATGCGTTATGCAGAGATCAGTCGCGAAATGCTGCTGTCAAGAAATTGGATTGTGCCCCATTTTCTTGATTTGCGTTATTTTGAAAAGCCTGTTTTAGGTTACTGGATAAACACGCTCAGCCAGTTTATCTTCGGCCATAATAATTTTGCAGTACGCTTTGGGTCGGTATTCTGTACCACACTCAGTGCGCTGATGGTGGCCTGGCTGGCATTTCGGTTGTGGCGTGACAGGACTGTTGCGGTATTGTCTGCCGTTATTTTTCTCACCTGTTTTCTGGTGTATGGCGTCGGCAGCTATGCTGTGCTTGATCCTATGGTCACGTTATGCCTGACGGCGGCAATGTGCTGTTTTTGGGCGGCGACCACGGCGAACACCCCGGCTGCTAAAGTAGGCGGCTATATTTTACTCGGTTTTGCCTGTGGATTAGGCGTCATGAGCAAAGGATTCCTGGCGTTGGCTATTCCTGTTATTGGCGTTTTACCCTGGGTCATACTCCAGAAACGCTGGAAGGAGTTGTTTCTATTTGGACCGATAGCGGTGGCGAGTGCCGTCCTGACCGTTTTGCCCTGGGCCCTGGCGATTGCCCGAGCTGAGCCTGATTACTGGCATTATTTCTTTTGGATTGAGCATATCCAGCGTTTTGCTGAGGATGATGCCCAGCACAAAGCGCCGTTCTGGTACTATCTTCCTATCTTCGTTGTCGGTTGTATGCCATGGCTAGGTTTATTGCCGGGGGCACTGAAACGGGGGTTCCTGGAGCGCAGCACACAAAATGGTACCTTCTATTTATTAGGCTGGGTTGTTATGCCATTACTGTTTTTCAGTATTGCCAAAGGCAAGTTACCGACCTACATTCTACCTTGCTTTGCGCCACTGTCGATTTTAATGGCTCGTCATGCGGTGATCCTGGCTAAAAACAAGGCGCGAACCTTGCGGGTTAATGGCTGGCTGAATGTGATATTTGGCCTTATTTGTTCGGCTATTGTTCTCGTCGCTCTGGCGCCATGGGGACCGGGGAAATACACCCTTTATGCTAACAGTGAAGTTAACAAGGTCATGCTCGGTGGTCTGGCGTTTTTGATTTGGGCATTAGTCGGGGTGGTGGCACTTTTTCACAGTGAACGTCGCTGGTTCTGGGTTGCTTGTTGTCCGTTAGGTATTGCGTTGCTGGTGGGGTCCGCTATTCCCAATACCCTGGTGCACTCAAAGCAACCGCAAGCATTTATTGAAGCAATACGTCCTCAGCTGGCAGATAGCCAGTATATTCTGGCGGACAATACCGGAATTGCATCAGGCATTGCCTGGCAGATGCAGCGCAGTGATATTGATTTATACGATTCCAGAGGTGAGCTGGAATACGGTCTGGCCTATCCAGGTAATGAAGAGCGGTTTACCACAGCGGAAGACTTCCCCCAGTGGCTGGAAAAACACCGCCGTACCGGGAATGTTGCGCTGATTTTACTGCTCTCTGACGGGGAAAACCCGGAGCTGCAGGCACTGCCTCCAGCGGATGATACCTACCGTGATGGGCGTCTGATGCTACTGCAATATCTGAAACAACCCTGAATCCCCAATCTGCTGGCCAGTCTGTTGCACTGGCCAGTTTATTTCCGTGCCTATTTTCACGCCGGGTCTGCTGCTGATTGCGGATAAAATCTTCCGTATACCCAGGAGCTTGACGCTACTTTTTCTTTAATCTGATTATTTATATTGTCTGGCTGTCACCGAGAAAATTCAGGAGTAGGTATGACCCATTTTTCGCTCTCCCGGCAGTATAGAACCGCTTTATTTATCGATAATGTCGTACAGCAGGCTCTGGATGAACACCGTCTGGTGGGGGCTGTCGTCCTTGTCGCCCATCATGGCGAACTTATCTATCAGCAAGCGGCCGGCTTTGCCGATCGCGAAAGCCAGCGCGCAATGGCTTTGGATACGCTGTTTCGTTTTGCCTCTGTCAGTAAACCTGTGGTGTCCAGTGCGGCGATGGTTCTGGTGGCCCAGGGAAGGATCACGCTCGACGCAGAGATTGACCGCTGGTTACCTGATTTTCGCCCCAAACTTGCCGATGGTAGCCAGGCAAGATTAACGCTACGACAGTTACTCAGCCACACCGCGGGTCTGAGCTATCGCTTCTTTGAGCAAGAGAATCAAGGGCCCTATGCTCGCGCCGGTGTTTCCGATGGTATGGATAGCAGCGCTATTAGCCTGAGTGAAAACCTGCGCCGGATTGCCGGCGTCCCTTTGTGGTATCAGCCGGGAAGCGCCTGGGGATATTCGCTGGCGACAGATGTCCTGGGAGCACTGATCGAACAAGTCACGGACATGCCACTGCCACAGGCAGTACGCCAGTTGGTTACTGACCCGCTGGGTATGCACGATACCGATTTTAGTGTGAAAGATAATACGCGTATGGCGACCGCCTATGTGAGTGATTTACCTGAACCGCACCGGCTCGCTGAAGGTGAGGTGGTCTCTCCGTTTGAGGAGCGTATCGGTATTGTTTATAACCCGAGTCGTATTTTTAACGCCCAGGCATTTCCATCCGGTGGGGGAGGAATGGCGGGCACTGCTGGAGATGTATTACGGCTGCTAGAAACGTTACGTCAGGATGGCGGTGATTTGCTTCCCAGTCACTTGGTCACTGAGATGGCGCGTGATCAAACTGGCGGTATGGAGCTGCCTGATATGCCAGGGCTAGGTTTCGGTCTTGGATTCTCAGTACTGCGATCCCCGGAGCGGGCATTATCGCCAGAATCGCCAGGGACCTGGCGCTGGGGCGGAGCCTATGGTCATTCTTGGTTTGTTGACCCGATGCAGGGGCTGAGCGTCGTCGCGTTGACCAATACTTTGTATGAAGGGATGTCTGGCCGTTTTGTGACCGACTTACGCGATGCTGTCTATCAGACGCTGGAGTCGAGATTGTGATGACCTCACCCGCTTCAATGCTAGCCGCATCTCATCGGGTGGGGTCTGACAAAGCCGTTACAGCAAGACTCTGAGTTTGCGGTTAACTGATATTGAGGCGCAGCGCTAAATTGTTCGGATAGGGATCGAAGTAGTTTTGAGTCAGTAAATAGCTATCCGGATATTCGGCAAGATAGTGTTTCAGCAAGGTGATTGGGGCGAGAATGGGCAACAGTCCGCTACGATAATGAAGGATCACCTCGCTTAACTCACCTCGCTGGCGTGAATTAAGCTGGTTTCGAAAGTAGCCTTGAATATGCATCAATACATTGGTGTGGCTTTTCCGAGTCGCGTTTTTCTTCAGTAACGTCATCAGTTTTTCACGATATACCACGAAAAATGCGCTCAGGTCGTCCCACTGATGTAGCGACGCGACAAAGGCGCCTATTTCACGCTGCCCCGCAGGAGTATGCGACAGCAGCTGGAGTTTATAGCGGCTATGAAAGTCCAGTAATGAACGTCGGGTAAGCCCATTTTTACGCAGCATATTCAGAGAATGTAAGGCAAAAACCCGTTCAATAAAGTTTTCACGCAACACAGGGTCATGCAAACGACCATCTTCTTCTACGGGTAGCCAGGGATAGGCTTCCAGTAGGGCCTTAGTAAACAGACCGACTCCCTCTTTACGCCCGCGATGGCCTTTTTCATCATAGAGTCTGACGCGTTCCATGCCACAGCTCGGCGATTTAGCACAGACAATAAAGCCAGTGATATCCTCAAGTTGTGGCAGATATGAAGCGGTGAAATCATTCATTCTCTCGGTTAAATCATCGTGAGGTGCCTGGGTAAAACGGAGGTGGAGACCATCACCAGAGTCTTGAACTAGTCGTAATGCCGGGCGAGGAGTCGGCAGCCCTATCGCCATTTCCGGGCAAATGGGTTTAAAGCTCACCCAGGGTGCCAGGACATCCATCACGAAACCCGTACGTTTATGTCCACCGTCAAAACGTACGGTTGCACCGGTCAAACATCCACTGATGCCAATAACAGGCTGAGTATTCATGTTTTGTCCTCGTCATGATCCTTTGCGGGTAAAGAACAGTGTGACGGTCGCAACAGTAACACCAAATTTCTTCATTTCTGTTTTATTAAACAGATGCTTATCATCCTGCAAATACATCCAGTCATCGAAGTGAAGTAACCAAGTCTTTCCCTCAGTAGTAATATTCATACTGTAGCGCCAGTTAAAGGCATTCCCTGCTGTATGACCTGTGGCGATACCTTCAATATCGTTGGCGGTGCCTCGGTAACTATCGGCGCTGATACGCTGGATATGCCATGTTCTTTGCTGCTTTTCGCCGTCGTTATAAACAAATTGCTCATTGAGCGTCAGAGTATCACCGACCACCTCACCATTAATATCGACATGAAAGCGCCGGAGTTGTTTACCACTGCGGTCCTGCACCATGCCCCAAGCTTCTGTTTTACCCTGAAAATAGTGGAAGATATCAAGGGCTGGCTGTTGACCCTGGTACTCTTTGACCTCGGTACTACAGCCCGCCAGTAGCAGTATCATTGCAATACCAGACTTCAGGATACGTTTCATTTTTCGCCTCCGATCAGCTGCTTACGCAGTTCAGGATATTGTGTGCGAGGACTGAGCCAGATAGACAGAAAGTGTCGGCTAAACAAAGCTGACTGATGTGGACCCAGGGGAGTAAAGACTTTTTGTGCTGCACTGGCGCGATACCAGAATTGTCCTTGCTGATGGCTGAACACAAACACCAGCTGACTACCCGGAACCACGTCAGGCCAGAGTGTTTTCAGTCCGCTTAACCAAATTTCGCTTTGTGGTTCTTGCTCCAGAATACCTAAGGCTTGCCACTGGTCGCGGGTGGCCTCGACCAGTTTATCGCCGCTGATCTCACGCTGATAACTAATAATCAGGGCTTGATCCTGATCCAGTCCATCATAGCGTCCCTCTGGCGTGAGTAATTGCGATGTGTAAAGCGTAAAGGGACCCCAGCTAAAAGTGGCGCTCCCTACGGAACGCCAGTTGAGCCAGTCGGCGGCATAGACCGATGGCGTGGTGGCGACCAGCCACAGTAAAGTCAGGATTAACGGGCGCATGATTTCCTCATCAACACATGAAAAAACAGCATCAGGATCAGCCATCCAGCCGCCATTGCGGCGAATACCAGTGGGATCGGTAGCAGAAACGTTATCGCGCCAAGATGTTCTCCGATGACATAAGCTATCGGGCCACCGAGAGTGCCTAGCAGCACCATTGTGCACCGCGCTAAGGTGCTGATACCGGTTACCCCGCTCCAGACGGTCGCAAACATTAACCATAGGGCGACCATCCACAGAGGGAAGGGGGCTTCACTGTTAAACGCAATCAGCCCCATCAACACCCAGACGCTGTCGAGGATACAGCCGGCAATCGCCAGTAGCAGGGCATCACGACGTTGTCCCGGCGATAACATGAGAAAAGCCAGTATCGCTAACGCCAGCCATAAAAACAGGCCGCGCTCACGAAATATCACCACTAGTGCCCAGTAAATATCGAAGGCAACCGCTATCAGTAACAGTTGTCCAGGACGTTTCATACGCGTTCTGCGGTCAGTTGTACGACGCTAATAGTACGGGCATTAAATCCAGCCTCACAGTAGCTTAAGTAATACAGCCACATCCGCCGAAAGCGCTCATCAAAGCCCAGTGTTTCTATCTCTGGCCATGCCTGAATAAAACGCTGCCGCCAGTGCACCAGCGTCTGGGCGTAGTCGGGTCCCATATCAAACAGATTACGAACGACAAAATCGGTGTGTTTTGTCATTAAAGCATTCATCACCGTGACGCTCGGTAAAAACCCGCCAGGAAAGATATAGCGTTGAATAAAATCAACGCTTTTACTGTAGTCACGATAACGCTGGTCTTGAATGGTGATAGCCTGAATCGCCATCTTGCCGCCGGGTCGCAAACGGTCCTGGCAAGTCTTAAAGAATGTGGGCAGATAGCGTTTACCGACCGCTTCAATCATCTCTATTGAGACCAGTTTGTCGTATTTTCCAGTCAAGTCCCGGTAGTCGCACAACAAGACTTGGACTTGGTTCTGTAAGCCTGCCCTGGCAACTCGGTCAGTCGCCCAGAGATACTGCTCACGTGACAAGGTGGTGGTGGTCACCCGACAGCCATAGTGACGAGCAGCATATTCCGCCATTGCGCCCCAGCCAGTGCCAATTTCTAATAAATGGTCTTCTGAGGTCAGGGCGAGCTGTTCACACAGACGGGCCATTTTTACTTGCTGGGCATCGGCGAGACTCTGTTCTTTGGCAGTAAACAGAGCACTGGAGTAGAGTAATTCCTTGTCGAGAAAAGAGGCGTAAAAGGTATTCCCCAGGTCATAATGAGCGGCAATATTTTCGCGTGCTTGCTGGCGATGGTTCCGCCGCATCCAGTGGCGTAGCAGCTCGAACGGACGACTTGACAGTCGAAAACCACTTTCCAGACGGCTCATAACTTTACTGTTCAGCGCCAAAATTTGTAATAACTGCGTTAGCTGGTGCGAGTCCCATTTCCCCTCCATCCATGTTTCGGCAGCGGCAAGACTCCCTCCCGTTAGCAGCCGCCAGTAAACGACCGGATCAAGGATCCTGATATCAGCGTGCAGATCGGAAGAATATTCACCAAAATGAAATGTCTGTTCTCCTTCATAGACGGTAATAGCGCTGCCGCTAATATCGTTTAGCAAACGAAAGAGTAGACGGCGTGCGACGCGGACGTTATACGCAACGGAGGATCCAAGCGCAAAGCTAGATTGAGTCATAAGCCATTACTCTTAGGGTGGTTGTGAACAGGTACGCGCTTGAGCCACAGGCGCAGCGCTTGCCAGTAAATAGCGAAGACCGTTTTTAGCGTCATCAGTGGGATGCGTAGCAGTAATGATCTTAAGGTTGCGCGGGTCAGTGGTTCTCGACTGAGCGCCAGAGTGGCGTCAAAAACTTTACTCTCCTGATGATTTTCGATATGCATATGCAGCATTTTATCTGGCAGGTTGAAACGCCAGTGATAGACCATATTCATGGGGTTAAACGGCGAGACATGGAATGATTTTTTCAGGGGCAGAGCTTGCTGACCATCGACAGCATAATAGTGCCGTTCATTCCACGGGGTGTTACGCACCTCAGTCAGTATCCAGCGCAACGATCCGCATGAGTCATAACAGTAATAGAAATTAACTGGATTAAAATGGAAACCTAAATAGCGTAATTGAGTGAGCAGCATTATCCGACCTTCAGGGCGTTCGCCTGTCAGGTTTTCCAGTCGATCCAAGACACGTTCTTTAAGCGGCGTACCCAGTGGATAATCAACATCATAGAATGATGCTTGCGCAAACCGGTTACGACGGATGCCAACGGCCTCCAGCATGTCTAGTTCATCCAGGTCAAGCCAGGCCATAAACATGCGATAGCGAAAACTGTGTGCTTTCGGGCTGAAGCGTCGATGACGTAAAACTCCCTGATAGAGACAGCTGTTCATTTTATTGTCCTTTTATCGAGGAAATCGCCTGAACCACATCAAGGGCGCTACGGACACCATCTTCATGAAACCCGTTGTACCAGTAAGCTCCACAGAACCAACTACGCTGACAGCCGTTAATCTCAATGCGCCTGGTCTGGGCGCGCCAGCTGGTTGGATTGAACAGCGGGTGTTCATAAACAAAACGCTGCCAGATCTTGCTTTCATCAATCTGACTATCGGGATTCAGGGTGACGCAGAACAAGGGGGCGTCCTCTGGTAATCCTTGCAAAATATTCATGTTATAAGTGACACAGGCACTGGTTTGGTCATGTTCACTGAGGCGATAATTCCAGCTAGCCCAGGCCGCTTTACGGACAGGAAGCAAGCTCGCATCACTGTGCAACACCACTTCATTACGCTGCCAGCCGATATCGCCAAGGATCTCTTGTTCGGCCAGACTGGGTGTTTCGAGCATGGCCAGGGCTTGTGACGAGTGGCAGGCAAAGATCATCTGATCGAAGGCATAACTGGAACCAGCCACTCTGATTTCGATCCCGTCGTCATGACGGACAACCTGTTTTACTGGCGAGTTAAGGTGCAGAGTCAGGCGGTCGCCTAGCTGTGCCTGTATCGCCCGGACATATTCCCGTGAACCCCCTGACACGACGTACCACTGCGGACGGTGGGTGATATCGAGCAGGCCATGGTGCTCAAAGAAACCTAAAAAAAGAGACAGAGGAAAACTGCGGATTTCCTGAAGTGAAGATGACCAAATAGCCGCGCCCATAGGCAGAATGTAATGACGGGCAAAAAAGGCGCTAAAACGATGCTTATCAAGGAATGATTGCAACGTGGCATGTTCGTCTATGCTCTCTGCAAGCGCCTTTTTGGCTAATTGATTAAAGCGTAAAGTCTCTTTTAGAAATCCCCAGAACTGAGGATTAAACAGGTTCCGGCGTTGGGCAAAGAGCGATAGCAGGGTATGGCCGTTATACTCCAGCCCGCTCTGCGGATTATGTACGGAGAAACTCATCTGGGTTTTTTGCCCACGGATCCCCAGTTCACTGAGTAGACCCATAAAGCGTGGGTAGGTCCTGTCGTTGTAGACAATAAATCCAGTATCAATAGCAAAAGTCCCCTGTGGCGTAGCGACATCCACCGTTGCCGTATGCCCACCGAGGGTACTTTGTGCTTCAAAAAGCGTCACCTGATGATGGCCAGCCAGTCGCCAGGCACAGGTTAATCCGGCGATCCCACTGCCTATAATGGCTATTTTCATGGCCGCACCATTTTCCGTAAGATTATGCGTTGAATAACCGCAGGAAGTCCGGACAACAGACGAAGCGTCAGGCCCAGTGTGGTCGGAAAAGCGATATCTGTTTTTCTCTTGGCGATACCCTGACGAATCGCCTTCACGGCTTGCTCAACAGTGACCAGCCCGGGCATAGGGAAATCATTTTTACGGGTTAGCGGGGTATCGACAAAACCCGGAGAGACAACAGTGATGGCTATGCCTTTTGGTTCCCAGTCCAGTCGTAAACTACTGGCAAACCAACTTAGAGCCGCTTTTGATGCCCCATAGGCTTCGGCGCGTGGAAAGGGAAGCCAGTGAGCCATCGAACTGACCAGTACGATACGATTCCCGGGTATCAGTTGTGTTTGTAGTGCAGCCAGGCAGTTTACTGGCCCCTGAAAATTGACCGCCATAACACGCTCAACCAGAGCAGCATCAATCACACCTTGCTCAAGATACTCACAACTTCCTGCACAAAGGATGAACAAGTCGGCATGACACTGAGCGAGCGCCTGGTGGCAAGCTTCCCGGTCGGTCATATCAAACAGCAGTGGGGTGATGTTTGGGCTGAGCGTTTGTAATTCCTGAAGTTTAGCGGCATCACGTCCACAGGCTATAACCTGCCAGCCATCATTAGCCCAGGATTTTGCCAGCCCGGCACCAATACCCGAGCTGGCTCCCGTTATCAGTACCGTCATCATGAGTGTAGTCTCCGTTTGACCTGGCGAATTGCCCAGCCCAGTAACGGCAGATGCTCGTAGAGCATTTCACCGGCATCGTAATAATCGCGCTGACGAATAATCAGCTCGTTCTCTATTTCTGCTGTTGAGCATCCCTCTAACAGGAGGGTTTTTCCTCTGGATATCCTTGGATGTGACCAACTCATAGTCCAGGTAACAGTGAACCGATTTTCGTCGTAGATCAGAGAGTTGATAGCAAAGTGACAGTGTTTGACATGGGTGAGGAGCTGAGAAAAATAGTTCTGAATAGCAAACAGTCCCCGATACTGACCAAAAGGGTCTGTCAGCTCCGCGTCCAGGTGATAGATCGTCGTCAACGTCAGGGGAGGTTGATTTTCCAGCTCAGCATAGTAATCAATAAATTTTGTGATGACGGATGGCATGGTGCTCATAAATATCATCCTCTCTACGGACAGTGTGGTGTAATCACCTTTATTAAAACTTACACAAAAAAAACAATTTGTCTAAGTTTATGGGCGATAATATTTATGAGATTTATCCTGGGTTGCAGAAAGCCGCTGTTGCTCCCAATATACTGGCTGAATGAACGGTGAAAATATCTGTTGCTGAGACCTGAAAGCGTTAATAAAAGGAGTTCATATGAAGTTATGGCCTGTCTTGACCGCCGGGGTTATTGCGCTCTCGCTGGTTGCCTGTAAGTCACCCGTCCCGCCCAAAGGTGTCGAACCCATTACGGGTTTTGACGCCAGTCGTTATCTGGGGAAATGGTACGAAATTGCCCGGCTGGAAAACCGTTTTGAACGTGGCCTGGAACAGGTGACGGCAACTTATGGTGAACGGAAGGATGGCGGTATCAGCGTTCTGAATCGTGGCTATAATCCGGACAGCTTTAAGTGGAGTGAAAGCGAAGGGAAAGCGTACTTTACTGGAAAATCGACCACTGGAGCACTGAAAGTCTCGTTCTTTGGGCCGTTCTATGGTGGCTATAATATTATTGCGCTGGACGATAACTATCAGTATGCGCTGGTGAGCGGACCTAATCGCGACTATTTATGGATCTTGTCACGCACCCCCACCATTCCCGAAACGGTGAAGCTCAACTATTTGCGCATTGCCAGCCAGCTGGGATTTGCGACAGAAGAGTTACTTTGGGTAAAACAGCGCTAAATCTGCGCCTGTTATCATAGACTGGCAGGCGAATTATTTAGGATATAGATTGCCTGTCAGCATACTGCTAATTGTTTTTTTCATCTTCGGGGGTTGCCGGGCGAAATGTTAGCATTATGATAAGACGGAAATTTGAAAAAAAGAGAACGTGCTATGCAACATATCATTGAAGGTTTCCTCAATTTTCAAAAAGAGGTCTTCCCAGAGCGTAAAGAGCTATTCCGCAGTCTGGCTTCCAGCCAGAATCCTAAAGCCTTGTTTATCTCCTGTTCGGATAGCCGTCTGGTTCCTGAACTGGTTACTCAGCAAGATCCTGGTCAGCTTTTTGTGATACGCAATGCCGGTAATATTGTGCCGTCATTCGGACCAGAACCGGGTGGCGTATCGGCAACCATTGAGTATGCCGTTGTTGCCCTGGGAGTCACGGATATTGTTATTTGCGGACACTCAAACTGCGGCGCAATGAAAGCGATCGCCTCCTGTCAGTGCCTGGACTCAATGCCTGCTGTTTCTCACTGGTTACACTATGCTGATGCCGCAAAAGCCGTTGTTGAGAAGAAACACTGGCATAATGAAACTGACAAAGTTAACGCCATGGTAGAAGAAAACGTCATTGCGCAGCTGAATAATATTAAAACTCATCCCTGTGTTGCTGTAGGTCTGCGTAACAACGCGGTACGGTTACATGGCTGGGTTTATGATATTGAAAGTGGTGTGATTTTGACGCTGGATAAAAACAGTAAAAACTTTATTCCACTGGCCGATAATCCTGATGCATTCTTTGAGTAATCACTGATTGATTGCAGGGTTCCCCGCTGTTAATTTCTGGCAGCGGGGAAACTCAGAACTTTTGCCAGCAAAGGGGATTATTCATTACCCCATTGATTCAAAAATGTCGCGATATCATCAATGCGCTGCGCGTTGATACCCGCTTCACTCGCTATCTCTTGCTGCGTTTCTTCACTGATTTCTTCGTTATTCATTAAACGGGTGATCAGCAGCTGAAAATAATGTGCCAGAGCGTCACGTTCGGACTCATCGACGGGTTTTGCCGATTCGGTGGCATATTCGTCGACAATATCATAAAACTTTAATGGAATTTCATTGCTCATACGTTGTCCTGTAGGGCATTAGTGGTTGCCAGATATGCAAAAGGGTCTGTCACCCAGTCTTGAATCTGCACTGTATCATGGTCCTTCCCGCCGCTCTATTTCAGACGTGGAAAAAACCTTCAGGTTTACTGACAACAACTTTGTTTCTACCCGAAAACTTTGCTTCATACAGGGCTAAATCCGCTTTACGAAGTACGGTATAAACATCATTCTCGTTGTCTTCGAATCCTGCTACACCTAATGAAATCGTGACCTTATGGTGATACGGGAAGTCAGTGTTTTCTATCTCTGTGCGAATGTGTTCCGCAATTTTCGAGGCTTCTACAAGTCCGGTATAAGGCAGCAATATCACAAACTCTTCGCCACCAAACCGGCAGACAACCTGTTTATCGACGCTCAAATGACACAGTCGCTCGCTGAACTTAATCAGTACCGCATCGCCACCTTCATGTCCATATTGGTCATTAACTTTCTTAAAGTGGTCAATATCAATCGCAATAATGCAATGTTCGCTGGAGTGCGCGTACCGTTTTAACAAGGTACTGAATCCTTTACGGTTATACAGGCCGGTAAGCGTATCCATCATGGTTTCATCATTGAGGGCGTTGACTCTCTTGGCCATGGTGGACAAATGCTGACCGAGGGCCTGTTTAAGATGTTCAGCTTCCTGGTACCAGACTTTAATTTTTGCCAGTTTTTTTATCGCAGTTCCACTGTCTTCTGTCTGGGCTAAATCGGCCAGTTTTTCCAGCGGTGCGGAGATTTTCCCGGCAAAGATGGTGACCACTGTAATAGTCATCAAAACGATAAGCAGGGTGAACCAGAATGCATTTATCACTGTTTGCATCAGTACACGGGAGACGCTTTCTGAAGCACCCGTTATCACTACTTTCCAGTCTGCTTGTTTCAGGCTGGCGTAGCCGACAAGATTGCCGTCACTTTTCGCATCATTGAAAAAGTGTCCGCTGGTATCGTTAATTTTTTGCGTTTGCAATCCGGGAATAGAGTCCTGTCCACCTTTCACTAAGCTCGGATCGCGATTAAATATCACTTTGCCGTCGTTATCGATAACACTGACATCGGTGGTTTTTTCATAAAAATGCATACTCAGAATATCACTGAGCATGCTCTCTTTTTGCAGATAAATACTGCCACCGATAAAGCCCATATAGTCGCCAGCAGGATTGAATAAGGGCTGCGAGATAAACACCACATAGTTACCTGCGGCCGAGAAAAAAGGCTCTGAAATAAAAAGCTTTCTGGTTGTCAGTGCTTTTTTCGTGGCCTCTGAATTTAGTTTTACCCCGACCAGTTGCAAGCTTTCAGGAGACGCAGCGGCAATGATTGCCTCCTCATCAACGATAACCACGGAATTGAAAAAACCGGACTGCAGACGCAGCCTCTCTGCTTCACTTTTTAGATGTTCTCTGTCGTTGAGCGAGCCTATCTGACTGGCACTATAGGCCAGCTCGCGTTGCGCTGTCGCCAGATATCTGTCAGTGGTATCTGCCAGTTTACGGGCATAGGCAAGGTTATTTTCAAGTAACCGATTTTCTATATCACCCTTCTGGAAAAGCGTCAGCCCACTGAGGAGTAACAGGGAAGTGAGCAGTATTCCTCCGACAGATAGCATCAGCATGAGCGTGCGCAGATGCAGTTTTTTCCTTGGCATAGGTCTCGTATCTTTAATATTTTCTCTATTATCGGCTTTTTTATGTAGAACATAAATAGCTTCTACAAACTGTCTTTTAGCACGGGTGATATTTAACTATAACCTCAGACCCGCTGGCTGCCTGGCCTGGTGAAAATATCTGCATATTTTTAGTGTTAACCTGCGATTTTATATGAATAACTATTTTTGATAGTAGTTAACAAATGCTTATGTTTAATAACATCTGCGGTTGATTATTGCACTGCTGTGGGAGAGACATTTTTTAACTGGCGTAGTTTGCGATAGTTTTGTGGTGACATGCCGACATATTTATTGAAAGTACTGTAAAAACTGCTACTGGAATGAAATCCGGCTGTCAGGGCGATATCAAGAATGGATTTGTCGGTATCACTTAACAGGGCGCGAACATGGTTGATGCGCATCGCGGTAATATACTGCTTCATGGTTAACTGCATAACACGCTGAAAAATGCCCATGGCATAGTTAGGATTCAGTTTTACATGTTCAGCAACCTGTTCAATGGTGAGTGCCTGGTCAAAACTGGCACCAATAAATTCCAGCATCTGACTGACATAAAACTGCGCATGACGCGACACATTATTACCCTTACTGCGTATCCGGGTCATTTTATTCACCTGGATAGGCTCCCAGCCCGATAAACTCAGGCGTTTTAGCATCAGCCCAATTTCATCGACGGTTAACTGGCGGATTTGCTCATTCGGGCTGCTAAGCTCTTGCTGCCAGCGCTGGACTTCAAAGGGACTCAACTGCTGCGCGGTCAGGGAGCGGATAACCAGCCCGTGAGTAATATGATTGATAAGCTGTCTGTCGAGTGGCCAGGAGAGAAACAGATGCATCGGCAGGTTGATAATCGCCATCTTCTGACAGTTACCCGGGTGGGTTAATTGATGCGGGGTACAGGCCCAGAATAGCGTGATATGCCCCTGTTTTATCTGCACCACTTCATTATTAATCAGATATTCCACATCACCGTCAAAGGGGACATTGACTTCGACCTGGCCATGCCAGTGACAGGACTCCATCGAATGAGGCACTCGTAGCTCAATATCCATGCGCTGATATTCGGAATAGAGCGACATAGGACTGCGGGTATGACTATCAGTACTATTGCACATATGTGGGTCGGGCGGCAGACCGGTTGAGCTGATATCCATCCTGTTCTCCTGTTCCTGAATTATCAGGAATTGTCGCACAAACAAGAAACCCAGGTTGTGAATCAGGCACCGTTTTGCCGTTATCCAACACATAAATATTCTGAATTCTCTTCTTTTTCGGCTAAAACTTCCTGAAAACTCAGATCTTGAAATCCAATAGAAGCAATCTGAACTTTCCGGAATGTTCAGTCCAGAAGAGGGAAGAGAAGCGCCCGTTTGCATGACACTCTGAGATGGAGCTTCTGTCACTTGGAGAAAAAAAATGTCAGCACCTAAAATTACCTTTATCGGCGCAGGATCGACCATTTTTGTTAAAAATATTCTTGGCGATGTTTTTCATCGATCAGCCTTGAAGTCGGCTCATATCGCGCTGATGGATATTGATGAAACCCGTCTTGAAGAATCACATATTGTGGTGCGTAAGCTAATGGACTCAGCCGGCGCGAACGGGAAAATCACCTGTCATACCAACCAAAAAACCGCGCTCCAGGACGCCGATTTTGTCGTTGTTGCTTTCCAGATTGGTGGCTATGAACCTTGTACTGTGACTGATTTTGCCGTCTGTAAGCAGCACGGACTGGAACAAACTATCGCTGATACCTTAGGTCCGGGCGGTATTATGCGTGCGTTGCGTACCATTCCGCACCTATGGCAGATTTGTGAAGATATGACGGAAGTCTGCCCGGATGCCACCATGCTGAACTATGTTAATCCTATGGCGATGAACACTTGGGCGATGTATGCCCGGTACCCGCATATTAAACAGGTTGGTCTGTGTCACTCGGTACAGGGAACGGCTGAAGAGCTGGCGCGTGACCTGGAGATTGACCCAGCCCTGCTGCGTTATCGCTGTGCTGGCATCAACCATATGGCTTTTTATCTCTATCTTGAGAAGAAAAATGACCAGGGTGAGTATGTCAGTATCTATCCTGATTTGCTGCAAGCTTATGAGTCCGGACAGGCACCGAAACCGAATATCCACGCGAATCCGCGTTGCGAAAATATCGTCCGTTATGAAATGTTTAAAAAACTGGGTTATTTCGTCACCGAGTCTTCTGAGCACTTTGCTGAATATACTCCGTGGTTTATTAAACCTGGGCGTGAGGATTTGATTGAACGTTATAAAGTGCCGCTAGATGAGTATCCGAAACGTTGCGTGGAACAGTTAGCCACCTGGCGCAAAGAGCTGGAAGAGTACAAAACCGCTGAACGAATTGATATCAAACCTTCCCGGGAATATGCCAGTACGATTATGAATGCGTTATGGACCGGAGAGCCGAGTGTTATTTACGGTAACGTGCGCAACGATAATCTGATAGATAACTTGCCGCAAGGATGTTGCGTTGAGGTTCCATGCCTGGTGGATGCCAATGGGATCCAGCCGACCCGTATCGGCACTCTGCCTTCCCATCTTGCGGCGTTAATGCAAACCAATATCAACGTACAGACATTACTGACCGAGGCGATTTTAACCGAGAACCGGGACCGGGTTTATCATGCCACAATGCTTGATCCGCATACCTCAGCGGTCCTGGGCATTGAAGAGATCTATGCCCTGGTGGATGACCTGATTACTGCCCATGGTGACTGGCTCCCGGCATGGTTGCACCGCGCATCATGACCCTGGTCGGGTAGCTTGCCTTACCCGGTACCTGACGTATCTAATAACAGAAGGAGGGCGCTGGAAACAGCGACCCTGTACCCTACTATGAGCATATCAATTACAACAAAACTCAGTTATGGATTTGGGGCGTTTGGTAAAGATTTCGCTATCGGTATCGTCTACATGTACCTCATGTATTACTACACCGATATTGTCGGTTTATCCGTCGGCCTGGTCGGTGGTCTCTTCCTGGTCGCGAGGATTTGGGACGCCATCACCGATCCGATAATGGGCTGGATAGTGAACTGTACTCGTACAAGATGGGGAAAATTCAAGCCGTGGATACTGGTGGGTACTATTACCAACTCTATCGTGCTGTTTTTATTGTTCAGCGCCCATCTGTTTGAAGGCACCACTCAGGTGGTGTTTGTTTGCGTCACCTATATCCTCTGGGGCATGACCTACACGCTAATGGATATTCCTTTCTGGTCGATGGTGCCGACTATTACCATTGATAAACGTGAACGCGAGCAACTGGTGCCATTCCCGCGCTTTTTCGCAAGCCTGGCAGGGTTTGTCACCGCAGGTGTGACATTACCTTTTGTGCACTATGTTGGTGGTGAAGACCGAGGATTCGGTTTCCAGATGTTTACCCTGGTGCTGATAGCCTTTTTCGTGGTCTCGACCATTATTACACTGCGTAATGTTAAAGAGGTCTATTCATCTGACAACGATGCAAGCGCTGATAGTAGCCAGTTGGGGTTAAAAGCCATCGTCGCGTTGATCTATAAAAACGATCAGCTCTCTTGCCTGTTAGGCATGGCGCTAGCCTACAATATTGCCTCTAATATCATTTCCGGTTTTGCGATTTATTACTTCACGTATGTTATCGGTGACGCTGATCTGTTCCCGTATTATATGTCCTATGCCGGTGCTGCCAATTTACTGACGCTGGTATTCTTTACCCGACTGGTAAAAACTTTATCGCGGCGAGTTCTGTGGGCCGGTGCATCGCTATTACCTATTCTGGGCGGTGGGGTGCTGCTGTGGATAGCGCTGTCGGGGAACACCAGTATCTGGCTGATTTCACTGGCCGGGATTTTACTGAACGTAGGAACGGCATTGTTCTGGGTCTTGCAGGTGATTATGGTGGCTGATACCGTCGATTATGGTGAATACAAGCTGAATGTCCGCTGCGAAAGTATCGCTTTTTCGGTACAAACCATGGTGGTCAAAGGCGGATCGGCAGTGGCGGCGTTCTTTATTGCCCTGGTGCTTGGTCTGATTGGTTATGTCCCGAATATCGAACAAAGTGACAGCACGGTGCTCGGCATGGAGTTTCTGATGATTGCACTACCGGCATTTTTCTTCCTCGTCACACTGTTCCTCTACTTCCGGTTGTATAAACTGAACGGCGATATGCTGAGAAAAGTACAGATCCATCTGCTGGACAAATACCGCAAGCGCGAAACCCCGGAGATTCTGGAACCTGCCAGTATTCGAGTCCAGGACAGTACTGAGCTGAAGGTATAACGATGGAATGGATCTCTGTTATCGGCTATATAGCGGCCAGTTTGACGACATTATCCTTTTTACCACAGGCCATTAAGGTGATATCGACACGCAACACGCAAGGTATTTCGGGGTTGATGTACGCCATGTTTGTCTGTGGCCTGGTGATGTGGTTTTGTTATGGGTTGCTAATTAACGATCTGGCGATAAGTGCCGCGAACTTACTGACTTTGCTATTTGCCTTGCCTGTTTTAGTGATGAAGTATCGGTTAGGGTAACAAGAAGGGGGCAGGGATGCCCGTTTATCGCTACGCATAACCCTCATCCAGGCCATCGGCCGTTTTTTACAATAACTCTCTGAAAATACAAACAGCGAGTATTTTTCCTGCCATATTTCAAACTTTCCTGATGGTGCGGGGGTTGAGTTCGTCAACTCATTGAGCTATCCGGACCTGTCAACTATTTTTGTCTGCGACTGGAAAAAATGAATTATTCAGCATGCACATACTATTATGGTGTTAAATTTTCGATAATTTAACAGTTGGGATACAATCATAAACCATAATCACTCAGTTAAGCGGTCTTAATTTTTTGATTAATAATGATATCCAGGTGAAACTTGCATTTTTCTTTTCAAATATATTGAAACAATATCGTAGTAATTTTGAAACAAGTTATAAACAAATAAAAAATTATGTTTATATAAATCAATCCTCCGCGCAGTAAAACTGTTAAATAATGATATTGTAATTAACGGAATTGTATTCAATGTAATGATAAACAATCCAGAATTAACTTTTCATGGCTCGTAGACTAAATAATTTTCGCTGCAATGCGCGAAAGTCATTATTATTAAAACAGATGATCCAGATCAACTTCCATGGCTAATGAGTTATTTGTTTAATTAAATATTTGTACATCATTTGATCATAAACTACATTGTGTTTGTGGTTCAGATAGATTAATTACCAGTATTTGAATCGGGTGATAATATTTATTAAGAGGTTTTAACACATTCCTGCATATAGGAAAGAGAGGTTAGCCAACATATTAGCGAATCATTTTTAAGCCGCTAATCCATCAATTTATAATATTGCTAGTTATATTGAGTTATGACATGCCACGCTATTATTAATGAGGCTGGCAGGACTCGCTACGCCCTTATTAATAACAGCTTAAACTATAATGCTGGGGGATTTATGAAATTAATTCATGCTATTTTTGTTGGGGTATTAGCCCTGAGTTCTTCTGTATATGCGGCTGACGGTACAATTAATTTTACCGGTGATATTTCGGCTAACACATGTACAATCGATGGTGATGCTGCAGGTGCTGCATCGAAAACTGTTGCTTTAGGCAGTGTTCCTGCCAGTGCATTAAGTGCTCTTGGTCAGACTGCGGGAAATAAACAGTTTACACTGGTTTTATCTGATTGCTCAACAGCGCTAACGACTGTCGCTGCTCGTTTTGAGTCACTTGAATTAGCATCAGCTGATGGTCGTTTAAAACTAAGCCCGCCAGCTGGCGCTACTCCTAATGCTGAAAACGTTGAAATCGTTCTTTATGATAACAACGGCAATATGCAACCTGTCAATGGCGAGATACCTGCTGGCAGCTATATTGAGCTGACTGGTACTACAACAAAAGCCGCCACACTTAATTATATCGCAGCATATTATGCAACAGGTGAAGCAACCGTAGGACCTGCTAACTCTGTTGTTTCTTATACTTTAAGTTATCAATAATCTTACTTATAAACCCTGCCTGTGGCAGGGTTTATTTTGGAATATCGGATGAAAATAATAACATTATTACTGGTCTCTTTATTTTCACAAAGTCTTTATGCCAATGTCATTGTCAATGCCACTCGGGTCATTTTCCCAAGTGACAAACGAGAGGTTTCATTAAAAATAGAGAGTTCAAATCCCTATCCGGTATTAGTTCAGACATGGGTAGATGATGGTGACTCCAGAATGACGGCTAACGTCTCTAAGACACCTTTTACGATATTACCACCCATATTTAGAATGGAACCCAAGCAGGGGCAAATTTTACGGATAGTGTATAATGGTGAAAAACTACCGGATAACCAAGAGTCTGTTTTTTGGGTGAATGTGTTTGAGGTGCCACCAAAAGATAAAAACGCCACCAGCACTAATAGCATTCAACTGGCTTTCAGAACTCGTATAAAATTATTTTTCCGTCCTGCGACAATGAAGGTACCTTCTAGCGATTTTCTCGCTGACAGCATGTCATGCTCTCTTGGTAGTGGTACTAAAAACTCCGTTTTGCGATGTAATAATAGCTCAGGTTATTTTATCTCATTTTCTAAATTAAGTTTAATTAAGAATAATATAAAATACCCTGTTTCAATAGATGATATGGGGATGATTCAACCCTTTAAAAGTGTTGAAGCAAAAGTTACTGGAATCACACCCGGAAATTATGAACTCCTTGCATCTATTATTAATGACCAGGGAGGAATGATCGAGAAAAAGATAAAGGTAACTTATGAATAACAACTTTAAATTTAAGTTATTACATGTTGCTTTATTAGTTATTTATTCGCAATGTGCTAGTGCTGAACAGGAGAGCAGCGCTGTGGTTGAATTTGATCCACAGTTCTTTAGCGGCCAGAAAATTAACTTGGAAAAATTTAGTCATCCAGGTGGTATAGCGCCTGGTATGTACAATCTGACTATTAATATCAATGGTGAATATATTGGTAGCGTTCCGGTGCAGATAGAAAATGGCGAAGCGGTTAATGAAAATGTTGTTTGTGCAAATCCCAGGTTAATTGATCTGATTAATAGTAAGATTAAAGTTAAAGTTGACGCCTCTGAAAGCGTTAATGGCTGTATTTCGTTGAAAAAAACACTCTCCTATATTGATTACTCTATTGATATGCCTAATTTATCTCTAGAGATTAATATCCCACAAGTCTATTTAAACACGCACTCACGTGGTTACACTAATCCATCTTCTTGGGATGAAGGCGTTAATGCCGGGTTTGTGAACTATAATATGAACTACAATGAAAGCCGCCAGAGCGGAAGTAACCAATCCAACTTTTTTTCCATGCTGCATTCAGGTGTCAATATTGGCTTGTGGCAATTCAGAAACAACACCAACTATAATTATAACCAGGGTTCTTCTGCTAAGTGGAATGTCATCAATAGTTATGTGCAAAGGCCTATTGCTGCAATACAGAGTAATTTAGTTGTCGGTGAATATAACAGCGATGGGCGTTATTTAGAGTCTGTTAACTTCAAAGGGATGAAATTATCTTCAGATGACAGGATGTTACCTGAGTCACAACAAGGTTTTGCTCCTGTAGTGAGAGGCATTGCGCAATCTAACTCCACAGTAGAAATAAAACAACGGGGAGTTTTATTGTACCAGACAGTTGTCTCCCAAGGGCCTTTTGTTATTGATGATTTATATCCCACAGGGTATGGCGGTGAGCTGGATGTTACCGTTACAGGTGCTGACGGTCAGGTTCAAAAATATTCTGTACCATTTTCATCTGTATCACAGCTCTTAAGGGCTGGTATGTCACGTTACGATGTGACTTTAGGTGAACTAAATAATTCCGCTTTACATGACAAGCCTAAATTTGCCCAAGCCTGGTACTCAAGAGGGATGTCAAATATCGTCACGGCTTATGCCGGAGGGCTGGCGTCAAAAAATTACCAGGCCACCGTGGCGGGTGTTGCTGTTAACACCCAACTTGGTGCATTAGGTTTAGATCTGACAAACTCATTTGCTAAGATCAATGATAATCAAGACTCTAAGAATGGCTGGAGTATTAAAGCATCCCACAGTAAATTACTCGAATATACAAAAACATATTTCGCTTTATCTGCCTATCGCTACTCCAGTGAAAATTATTACGACTTTAACAGTGCCTCACTGGCAAATGAAAGAAGCAATAATATCAATTACAATAAAAAAAGCAGACTTGAGGTTTCCATTAATCAGCCCATTAACAATAATGGAACATTATTTCTCTCTGGCTCACAAGTGAATTACTGGAATAGAAACAATACGACTACATATTATCAAGCGGGTTATGGCTTTACTTATAATGATATCAGTTTCGGTGTCAGAGCTTCACGTGTTGAAAATGACAACAGTGATAATGAAAATCTGTACTCATTAACCATGAGTATTCCCTTCAGAACCGGTGTGTCAGGATACAATAATATGACCAGTACCTTTACCAGTTCTGGTCGTGGACATTCTCAATCCACTGTGGGGGTCAATGGGTTAGTTAGCCAGGAGAGCAATTTATCCTACGGCCTCTCAACCAGTTATGACAGTGATACCCGAGGTTCTGTGGGCGGTTCGTTAACCAAGAACTACTCTCAGGGACAAGCATCGCTGATGGCGAGTTCGGGTAAAAACTATAGCCAGTATTCGGCAGGTTTATCTGGCTCTGTTGTCGCGCACTCCGGAGGTATGACATTAGGCCAGTATGCGCCGAATGGATTAGTTCTGATTGAAGCCGAAAATGCCGCTGGTGCAGAAGTCTATAACTCATCGGGTATTTCTATTGACCGATTTGGTTATGCCATATTGCCTTATGCCAGTCCCTATCGTGTTAATGACGTCTCGATTAATCCTGAAGGTATCCCTGAAAATACAGAATTAAAAAATACCAGTAAGAATATCGTTCCCTATAGTGGCGCTGTTGTTAAAGTTAATTTTCAGACCATCGTCGGTTATAAAGCCTTTATCTACAGTAAGTTGCAGAATGGTCAGGAATTACCTATCGGATCCGTCGTCACTAATGAAAAAGGCGAGGAAATTGGCTTAGTGGGCCAGTCCAGTATGATTTATGCCACCGGACTTGCCGATAAAGGTCTGTTAAACGTTTCGTGGGGAGCCGCGGCAGATGAAAATTGTACGATGCAATACGAGATTAATCCCCTGATAAAACAAGAGAGCAATAATGGTCTCTATAAACTATCACTGATTTGTGTGAAATAATAATTATGAAAATGAAACTAAAATTATTGATTCTTGCCCAAATAGTACTGATATCGACTATTGTCAGCACCGCGGAGGCGCGCTGTACGCTAGCCTCTGGTAGTCAAAATCAAATATTTGTACGAATGCCAATGCCACCTAACATTGTTTCTGTCAACGATGGTATCTATCCAGTGCAGATGAGTACATCGACTGGGGTGATAACGACGCAGGTGTCCATGAATTGTACCGGGCCGGTGGAGGTCACGCCAAGATTAAGAATGGTGCGAAACCCAATAGCAACATTCGGTGATAGTTATCCTTATATGCAGGATTTAAATCATCTGCCTTTTTTTGGGTTTGAAATGACCTATACCAGCCCAAATGGTCAGGTGATCGGGTTCGGTGGTCAAGGAGCCAATACATTTAAAAGTGGTACTCCTTTCCGTCTGGCAGAGGGGGCGACTGTTGATAATCCGGTGACTCTCACCCAGAATGATTTTAACCTTCTGTCACTTGTATTTAACGGCTATCAAATAAATAACGGTTCCGCGGGTTTTTATAACTATGGTACGGGTGGGGAGCTGAATAATATCTACTTTGATTTTGTCGACTATGAAAGCTCAAATCTAACCCCATACAACCCTTTTAGCAGAGCATATATCTATGTGGAGTCTCTTAATTTCACGGTAAATACTTGTGCTATTTTAACTTCTGATGTTTATAAAAACGTCCAGTTAGGGCGTAGATCGGCGAATGATTTTTCAAGCGCTGAAGTGGGCGGAGTCACACCATCAGTACCCTTCACTCTTCAGCTGCGCTGTGTACCGGGAATGGCAGTGAAATATAGGATTAACGCCACATCTGATGCCATCGGCGATCCGTCAAATTCTTTAGGTTTGATTGCGCTTGCCGGTGCCAGTCCTGCGAGTGGTTTTGCAATACAGTTAACAGCCCAGCCTTTTAAGCAAATTAATGCTGCCTATACGCCGGTAAGCCTTAACCAAATGGTGACTTCAACAGAACTCACCACCGGCCGTGATCCAGACAGTACCGGCATTCCGGATTACCTTGCCTTTGATGCACATTATTACAGGACGGTACCGGCATCAGAAGCCCAAGCCGGGTCAGCCAATGCAACAGCAACCATAGATTTTATTTATCCATAGCGTGCGAGAGAATTCTGTCGAGCCAGCGGCATCAGATTATATCGGGAAAGACAGGAGCCAAGGATGGCCATATTTTCTCGCGAATTTACAGCGACGCCGCTGCAAAGACTCCCGGCGTGGTACCAAAGTGCATGCGAAAATATTTAATCAGGTGGCTTTGATCGTAGAATCCCACGTCGGTCGCAACTTGTGCGGCTTCAGTACCTCTGGCCAGTAATCCTTTGGCTCGGACCAGACGTAACTGGGTCAGATACTGATGTACCGATAAACCGGTCTGGGCTTGAAAAGTTCGCATAAAGTAAAACTCGCTCAAGCCAGCCACCTCGGCAATCTCCTTGATAGTCAGAGGCTGCTGATAGCTACAATGTAAATACTCTATGGCCCGACGAATATCGGCTCTGACTATCCTGGTGACTTCACCATGAGTGCTACGTTCTGCATAACGTCCTACCAGCATATTCAGTACCTGATACATCAGGCACTCTTTTTCCAGTGGGTCGCTGTGCGAGCCAAGCCGGGCTGAAGCCTGTAACATTCTCTGCGCCATCAGCGGATCGTGCCGCATTCCTTCGCCACCAAAATTCACCTCTCCAGTACCGCCTATCACTGTTTCAGCGACTTCGTTAATCAGCGACGCGGAAGGATAAAAGGCACAGTAATCCCAGCCTTCATCCCGCTGCACTGCCTCGCCGGTATGGACTTCTCCGGGCATAATCACCATCACCGTCCCGGCGGATGCCACGCCGCGTTCACGACAAATTCGCGTCCGCTGGGAGCCGCGAGCAAAAGCAGCAATGACATATTCGTCATGAAAATGTGGCGGGTAGCTGTGCTCGTAGCAGGATGCACGCAGAATTTCCATTCCGCCATACAACTTACTGTCATGCCAGAGCTTGATCTCATCCCGCACTTTTTTCATTACACTGATCTTCCTTTAACCCTAAAAATAAATATTTTCGCCAATGCGCAGGATTTTACTATCGCGGTTCTGGCAATTTCTTAATATTACCATTCAGTAACGCAGAATGAGATTATTTGATGTTGATAACAAAAAGTCTACCAAACGATAAGGGCAGGGCAGAATTCAGAGCAGGAGTTATCGCCTGTTTACCTACCATTCCCGGCTACTGGAGCATTGGTTTTGCCGCAGGAGCGATCGGCACATTAGCGGGATTCAGTACGCTGGAAACGGCACTGCTGGCCGGTGTGTTATATGCCGGTTCAGCGCAGTTAATGTTTTATTCTTTGTGGGCGGCAGGTGCTGAAATTGCCTCAGTAGTACTGAGCGTCCTGCTGGTCAATCTGCGCTATTTGTTAATGAGCTCAGCGATGAGCCTCTTTTTTCAAAATTACACCACCTTGCAAAAAATAACCAGTGGCTTGCTGCTGACCGATGAAACCTTTGCAGTGGCAGTGCAGCAAGGCAGTGAACGCGGTTCGGTCTCTTTCGCCTGGATGTCAGGGCTTAATCTTGCGGCATGGCTGAACTGGATCATTGCTTGTGTCATTGGCGCAGAGCTGGCCTCGTCGCTACCGGCTTCATTAATGGAGGGATTAAGTTTCAGTCTGATATCCATGTTTATTGGTCTGGTACTGGCGATGTGGTATGCCAGCAAGCGTAAAATGCTGGAAACCTTAAGTATTATTGTTGCAGTGCTGATAACCCTGGTGATGGCGGGTCAAGTTGATATGAGCATGGTGGTGATTGTGGCTGCATCCGCTGCCGCGACTCTGGCCACCCTGGGGTTAAGACTCTCAGGTAAAGAGAAAGCATAAAATGGAAAGAAATATTCTCCTCGCAATCTTTATTTCGGCGCTGGTGACGGCTTTGATGCGCACAGTACCGATTTTACTGTTATCACGCTTTCGACTGGCTCAGGGATTACAGCAGTGGCTGGGTTTTATTCCTGCGGCAATGATGGCGGCGATTGTCTGTGCTGAACTGCTCGGTAAACCGGTGATGACCAGCGGAGGCTTCAGCATCTCACTGCTGGCAGCTGTAGCCGCAGTATTGACAGGAGTTATCACTCGCAGTCTGTTTGCCACGATAATTATCGGGATGGTGGCTTTTTCGGCACTCAGCTATCTGCTTTTATAAGCGGTGTGAGCTCCGCGGGTATCATGAGGCCTGTGACCAGGCCTCACTGCTAAAACAGTAAGCTTTTCAGTAGCGGGGAACCGATGACCATCAGAATGCCTGACAGCATCATTACCAGGCTGGCGACGACACCTTGTTCCTGCCCCAGTTGATAAGATCGCGCCGTACCAGCACCATGCGATGCCGCACCGAATCCGGCACCAATCGCACCACCACTGCGTATCGCCAATCGGAGAAAGATAAAATCACCTACGGCAAATCCGCACACCCCCGTCAGGGCGACAAAAAAGGCCGCCAGGTCAGGCTGACCACCAAAGGTTTGGACTGCTGACAGCGCAAATGGAGTGGTCACCGAACGCACCACAAGCGTCCGTTGTAACTCATCGGGAAGTTCAAGTGCCCTGGCGAGCCAGACCGAACTGGTGGATGCGACAATAATGGCGGTAAAGACACCCGTGGTGATAGACAGCCAGTGTTTGCGGATCATCCGGGTATTTTCATAGACCGGAACGGCAAAAGCGATGGTGGCCGGGCCGAGTAGCCAGAGAAGCCAGTGAGACTCACCGATATAATCATGCCAGGGGAGTGATGAGGCCAGTATGATGCTAATCAACACTGCCGGAGTGAGCAACAGTGGCATTAACAAGAGTCTGGGATACCTTTTATATATCTTCTTGTTGATATAATAGACGATAAGCGTTACAGCCAGCGAACCAAACTGCAAGATAAAATCAGTCACGGGCTTTACGCTCCTCGTAAATAAAGATCTTATCGACCACAAATGCAGTACAGCCCAGCACCAGAACCGTACTGAGAATAATCACGGCAAAGATCCTGAAACCGAATTTTTCTAATACATTGAAATAATTGATAATAGCAACCACTGCCGGAATGAAAAATAGCAACATTTCGGACAGCAGCCATGCTGATCCTGCTTTAACAAAGCGTACTGGAATAATACCGGTGACAAGGAAAGCCAGCATAATCATCATGCCGACAATATTGGCAGGTAAGGGCAGGGTGAGATGCAGTACTAGAGATTGCGCTATCAGAAAAAGGCCGATGTAAATCATCAGTTGTGAGGCAGTTTTAATCGCATTCATGTCCGTTGCAACTCACTTGAGGTGAGAGGGCTCGATAAAAGGTTTGACTGTGATGGCATGCACTCTCCCATCACTGATAAAAAAACTCCGTTCGGAGGCTTGTCGCTTTTTGACCCGGTATCTGTCGTCCTGGTCCGTTCAGTCTGACATCCTGAACAAAACATGAAGGGAACGTTACTTTTCTGCCTGTTTTGCTAGACTGGTCACAGTATTTTATCACCAGTATAGTGGTTGATAATCACCATCAGATGAATGAGTTTAATGCAAAAAATGCAGGTATATGATGAAACTCTGAATATCGAGGAACTGACAGCCTTTATTGCAGTGGTTGAAAATCATGGGTTTGCGGGAGCGGGGCGGGCGCTTGGCAGAGATGCCACGGTGATTTCCCGCCGAATCAGACAGCTTGAAAACCGGCTGGGGGTGAGCCTGCTGGCCAGAACCACCAGGCATGTTGCGCTGACGGAAGCGGGTGAGTTTTTTTTCAAACGAGTCAAAGATTTGCTTGGCGAACTGAATAACGCCCGGCTTGAAGTCAGTGAACGGGTTGCTATGCCGCGGGGAAGTCTGAAAGTCTCCCTGCCGGTGACCTTTGGGCGGCGATGGCTGGTTCCCCGGTTGCGGACTTTTATTACCCGCTATCCTGATATCCATCTTGATATTCGCTTTAGCGACCGTCAGGTGGATATTGTGGCGGAAGGTTTTGATATGGTTATTGCTGTCGGTAAGCTGACTGACAGTACTCTGGTATCCAGAGGTATTGCCCGCTTCCGCTATCAACTATTTGCCTCACCAGCCTACATTAAGCTGCACGGAACCCCTGAATACCCAGACTTGCTTAGCTCTCACCGTTGTCTGAGTTTTGTTAATCACGTGGACTGGCCTGACTGGGTTCTTACCTGCGGCAGCCAGAAAAGTATTGTCCGGCCGCGGGGACCGCTCCAGGCTGACAATGTGGAAGCCTTGTTACAGGCCGCCATTGATGGCCTGGGTATAGCATTAATCCCGGTCTGGTTGACGACGACAGAAGTCAGTCTGGGAAATCTGGTGCCTGTCCTGCCGCAGTGGCAAAGTATCGAAGAAGGGAGCCTCCATGCCCTGATGCCCCCTGGCCGGCTGGTTCCGGCAAAAACCCGCGCCTTTCTCGAGTTTATTGTCGACAGTATCGCCTCTGACTGGATGGACTAAACCCGTCACAGGCGTGAGCGTTATTTCAACGCTGCCTGAGGCCGGTTTTGTGCCATTACCCCGGTGAGCGAATGTGGCTGGTAACACTCTTCCAGATAGCGAATTTCTTCTTCGCTCAGTATCAGGTCAACGGCTTTGACTGCACCGTCGATATGGTGCTTTTTGGTTGCTCCCACGACCGGGGCAGTGACTTTAGTCAGCAACCACGCCAGTGATATTTCGGTCATCGACACCTGGCGCTGGTGGGCCAGCTCGGTAACCCGCTGGATAATCGGAGCATCCTGCTCTGCTGTTTTATCGTATTTGCCTTTGGCGAAGTTATCTTCATCAGAACGTTTGGTCTGGGCGGTACTCAGGCGAGAAAGACGTCCGCTTGCCAGTGCGCTGTAAGGGGTCAGGGCGATGTTGTCTTCGGCACATAGACCCATCAACTCACGTTCATCTTCGCGCATAATCAGGTTGTAATGACTCTGAACGGAAACAAAAGGAGTCAGGCCTTCATGTGCTGCCAGCGCATTCGCTTTGGCAAGCTGCCATGCATAACAGTTGGAAATACCAATAGCCCGCACTTTACCGGCTTTCACCGCACTGTGCAGAGCCTCGAGGACTTCCAGAATAGGCGTGTTGTGATCCCACATATGGCAAATATAGAGATCGATATAATCCATACCGAGATTCTGTAAACTTTGATCGAGTGAGTAGGCTATCGCGGCTTTGCCACTGACTCCTGCGGCAATTTGCTGTGCAGAACGAGGAAGAAATTTTGTTGCAACCACCACCTCATCCCGTTTCGCCATACTTCGTAGCGCTTTACCGACATAGCGCTCACTCGAGCCTGCCTGATAGGCAATAGCGGTGTCATAAAAGTTGATGCCATTTTCCAGAGCATAACGAACTATCTCTGCACTTTCTGCTTCATTCAGCGTCCAGCTATGCTGTCCGGTCAGCGCATCACCAAAACCCATACACCCCAGGCAAATACGTGAGACGTTCAGGTCGCTGTTACCCAGATTGCTATATTGCATCGAGATCTCCTTTTATCCCGGTCATACTTCAAGTTGCCTGGTCACTATCAGGAAAGTTTTTACGTTTTTAACTGTGTATCAGGTTTATTATGGGCTTCAGACTTTATCTTCTCAATCGCCGTGACATTTTCTGACATCGCTTCATTGAGAACCTTTACCGCCGCGCTGGCGTCACGTTCCTTAATCGACATATAAACTTTGATATGCGCTTCGACGCTTTCAAGCGTAATGCCCAGCGCACGATTCAGCTCTTCCAGATAATAGTAATAAATATCTTTGATAGAACTCATCACATTATAAAAGACGCTATTGTGCGATGCCTTAACGATTGCCAGATGGAATTCGTAATCAGCCTCTGAGTATTTTTTATAGTCGGCTTTATTGATCAGCATATTATTCAATGCCTGCTCAAGCTGGAGAATGTCCTCTTCAGTGGCATGAATGACCGCCAGTTCGACACATTTGAATTCGACCGTCTGGCGAAAAATCATCATATCGTGAAATTCTTCGCGACTCAGGTGCATCACTGGACGAGGGTTTTGACTCAGCATCTGAGGAGTAAAATGATCGCTAACATAGCTACCGCTACCCTGACGAGTGACGATAATGCCAAGATCGCGAAAGCGTTGAACAGCACTGCGTACGCTGACCCGACTGACATTAAACGAAACCGTGAGTTCCGCCTCTGAGGGCAGGCGATTGCCGGGCATCCAGCTCCCATTCAGCAGTTTCGCGCTTATCTGATCATAAACTTCACTCACGACATTTTGTTTTTGAATGGATTTTATACTCAATTTAGGTATCCGTGTAGGTGATGAAACACCACAAAATATAGCATTTAAAGAAATAAAGCGTCTGTCAGGGCGAGTCGACCTGAGTCTGTCATGTCACCCGGAGTGTTGAGCTGTCAGTACATTAACAGCTCGGGCCGGAAAATCAGCATGGTCTTTTATTCCTTGTTGTTTAATTTGTATGACAACAATCTTTTTTCTGACCGTTTTTATAAGTAATAAAAAGAAATATCATACTGATGATTTTACATTTATAAAAATAAAAAATCAGAATTATCATGGTCTTCTTTTTCATCCATATGATTATAAACGATTATTTGTGTTTACCTTGATTCTCTTGATCTGTATCACAGAATAGAATATTTAACATTCCTCCTCAGAATAAGCATGATATAAAAGCCATAAGATGTAGGACGACTTACAGGTTGTTGTCATCTAATTCACAACGAATGTGGTGTGCAGTCAATTTGCTGAACTGAGGAATGCAAGTGAGTAACCTGAAAATTACCAACGTAAAAACGATCCTGACAGCACCTGGTGGAATAGACTTGGCGGTTGTGAAGGTCGAAACCAATCAGCCGGGTCTCTATGGCCTGGGATGTGCAACCTTTACCCAGCGTATTTTTGCCGTGAAAAGTGCCATTGATGAGTATATGGCGCCGTTTCTGATGGGCAAAGATCCGACGCGTATTGAAGATATCTGGCAGTCTGCGGCGGTCAGCGGTTACTGGCGTAACGGGCCGATTATGAATAATGCGCTGTCTGGTGTGGATATGGCGCTATGGGATATCAAAGGTAAACTTGCTGGTATGCCGGTTTATGACCTGTTGGGCGGCAAGTGTCGCGACGGTATTCCGTTGTACTGCCATACCGATGGCGGCGATGAAATTGAAGTAGAAGATAATATTCGTGCCAGAATGGAAGAGGGCTATCAGTATGTTCGCTGCCAGATGGGGATGTACGGTGGTGCGGGCACTGATGACTTGAAACTGATTGCTACCCAACTGGCGCGGGCGAAAAATATTCTGCCGAAACGCTCACCACGTAGCAAAACGCCGGGTATCTATTTTGATCCAGATGCCTATGCCAAAAGTGTTCCACGTTTGTTTGACCATCTGCGTAATAAACTGGGTTTCGGTATCGAGTTTATTCATGACGTCCATGAGCGCGTGACGCCCGTAACAGCGATTAATCTGGCCAAAACACTGGAACAATATCAGCTCTTCTATCTCGAAGATCCGGTCGCCCCGGAAAATATAGACTGGCTAAAAATGCTGCGTCAGCAATCCTCAACCCCCATCGCGATGGGCGAGCTCTTTGTTAATGTCAATGAGTGGAAGCCACTGATTGACAATAAATTGATTGATTATATTCGTTGCCATGTCAGTACTATCGGCGGCATTACTCCGGCGAAGAAACTGGCGATTTACAGCGAGTTGAATGGGGTTCGTACCGCCTGGCACGGCCCGGGGGATATCTCGCCGGTAGGTGTTTGCGCCAATATGCATCTGGATATGAGTTCAACTAATCTCGGCGTTCAGGAATATACGCCAATGAATGAGGCATTACGTGACGTATTCCCGGGCTGTCCGGAAATTGACCAGGGCTATGCTTATCTGAATGATAAACCCGGCCTCGGAATTGATATTGATGAAGCTAAAGCCGCGAAATATCCCTGTGAAGGGGGAATTCCGTCCTGGACAATGGCGCGTACGCCGGATGGTACGGCGTCAAGACCATAATATTCACTGATTAAATATTTAACCCACATTACTCAGAAACAGACAAATATATCGGCACAGCCGGTAGCGATAAATCACATAAACAGAATTGGCTTTAAATATTGTACCCTATTGTTTTTATTAATATAACTTCATGTTTTTTCACGTGTCGTTATATAAAAGCCAAATCATTAATCTGTTGTTCGGGTATTCATTTTATCTGAATGAGTGAAATAAATATATTCAACAAATCCGAGGTTAGCTATGTCATTAATGAATTATAAAAATATCAACAAGTGGGTTCTGGCTGGTGGTCTGGCATTAACCACGCTGATGACGGCCATGGTGGCATCCGCAAATGACGTTAAACCTGCACGTCTGGGACACACTTTTACTGATACCCATCCACGTGGCATCGCTATGCAACGCTTTGTGGATACGGTTAAAGAAAAAAGTAACGGCGAAATCAAAATCGATATCTTCAGTTCCGGTACCCTCGGCTCTGAGCAGCAAATGCTCCAGGCTATCCAGAGTGACACCCAGCAGTTCTATATGGGAGCGTTATCACCGTTAGCCGGACGTCAGAAAGAACTGCAAATCTTTGATTTCCCGTTCCTGTTCCAGAGCGATGAGGAAGCGGCTCAGGTCCTCGACGGCCCGGTCGGTCAGAAAATGCTGGAAAGCCTGTATGGCATGCGGATGTATCCGCTCACCTGGAGCGGCGGGGCCTTCCGTGACCTGGCCAATAACAAACACCCTGTGACCTCACTCGAAGAGATGAAAGGCCTGAAAATCCGTGTCATGCCTACCAAGGTGGCCATCGACAGCTTCCAGGCGATGGGCATGAACCCGGTGCCACTGGCCTACTCTGAAGTGTTTACTGCCCTCGAGACCGGCGTACTGGACGGTCATGAGCACCCGGTGGTGGATATGTATCAGAACAAAGTCTATGAGGTGGAAAATAACCTCACCACCACCAACCACGTCTATACCCCGGTTGCCCTGGTCGTTTCCAAAAAATGGTTTGATTCTCTGAGCCCGGAACAGCAGGCGATAGTCAGAGAAGCCGCAGAAGAGACGAAGACGTTCCAGCGGGCAGAAGAGATAAGCCAGGTTGAAAATGCGCTGGCAGAGCTGGCTAAACACGGCATGAAAGTCAGCAGCTTATCCCCTGAGGAGATGGAAAAAATCCGCGCTGTGGTACAGCCCGTCTTTGATAAACACACCAAAATTATCGGCACTGAGTTTGTCGAAAACTTCGTGGCAGAAAGAGACAAGGTTCGTCAGTCCCTGAAATAAACGTATTCGTCATTCTGTCCTGAGACGCCCGTGCCAGGGTACCCGGTCGCTGGCGTCTCAAGGAGGCGTGTCACGAAATGATATCCCTGGAGAGAGTATGCAGTGGCTGATTAATCTGTTTTTTAAAGCGCTCGAAGCGGT